>VOFD01000698.1_pt1 | contig 550161 bp, 558 predicted proteins | sample 5384101 | NCBI WGS metagenome assembly VOFD01 (sample SAMN12384723, study PRJNA508395) | human gut metagenome | isolation source: healthy gut C | host: Homo sapiens
CAGACAGTCGGGGGATGGAAGCACTCCAACAAATTCGTATGGAATACGGCAGGGACTTATACATCCGTGATGCTTCACAGATCTACAGTGGATGCAAGGACTTAAACGAATACCTACAGAAACAGACTGAAAGAAACAGGCAAGTCCAGTCCGTAAGAGAGACGCACACCCAGCCACCGAGAAAGAAGAACGGCTTTCGGTTATAGCCCACTATAACTACACGCTCCGCTTTCGTAGTTGTGGGCTCTCCCGAGGGGATTAGGGCTTTGCCCTAATGACCCCTCAGGGCGTTTCTTCCCTGAGAACCCAGACCAAAGAGTGACCCTCTCTTTGCAATCATCCAGAGGATTTAGAATATAGAATAGCCTATTATTAATAAAATCAAGTATCTATGCATCCAAACAGATTGTTTTTATTACAGAATCAAAATCCTAAGAATTTATAAAAAATGAAGCCTAAAGAAGTTTTGGAAAAATGGATAGATTGCTTTAACAAAGCAGATGCTTATCATATAGCTTGCCACTGCTAAAATGGTTTGTATGGTGGAAAATATTTTTGAAGATGGCGAATGGGCTATCATGGAATGGAAAGACTCTCTTGGACTTCGTGGATGCGGATTTTTTCATGTAAAAGATAACAAAATCGTCTTTCAAAGAGGGTATTGGGATAAACTTTCATTCTTGAAGCAACACAATCTTCCAATTGAATAAGTACTATCAGAATACGGACTGGGAAATTGAAATACCCAGTCCGAGTTATATAATGAATTTTACTTGTTAAACTATTTAAAGTCAGTTGGATAACAAACCATACCTTTCACATTCTCAGTAGCTCCAGGTATTAATTCAGCCACCATGCAATATTCATGAGAGACTTCGAAAGGAAATTCAATTCCTAAATCGATAGCCTTGCGATAGCCAAATCGAGGATAATACTCTTTATGCCCCAATACGACTGCTGTGCCGTAACCCAAAAGTGCTGCCCTCTGATGGGCTTACTGAATCAACATCCCCCAATTCCCTTACGCTGGAATTCCGGCAAGACTGCCAATGGAGCTACACTCAGGGATGTGACAGACTGGGTGTCACTGTCTATCTTTACTTCTGTAAGTAAGATATACCAGACAATTTGTTTTTCTGTCATTTTCTTGTTCTTATCTAATTGTTAGGCTCATTGTTGTTATACATTGTTTAATTATAGATAAATCGTGAATATCCTTCTCTCTTAAATCGTAGCCCGAATGGAATACTTGTTGCCCTTTTGCAGAAATGCAAGGGATGCTTCTGCCTTCAAAGACTGCTGTTCCAAAATAGTCCGGTTGAAATTCATACCAGCCTCCATCCAAGTCGGCTTGTTTGGAAGTGCCGTCCGCATTCAAGACAAAAGGATGGATATCAATATAGCCTAATTCTTTGCTATACAGTTCCACACGGGTGGGCAACCAATTTGTTTCAATTTGATATCCTCTCTCCTGCAAAAGATCAAGGAGATGGTCTGTATAATTGGCATCAAAATCAATGTCAATATCTCTATGCAAGCGGGTTTGCTGTCCGTACAAGACATCCACTCCCCAGCCTCCATCCAACCAAAACTGCATGTCCAGGCTTTCCAACAAGTCCAAAACTTGAAATAACTCTGTAATCGTAGTGTGTTCTTTCTTTGTCATATAATAATTCTTTAATAAATAATACTATGCGTAATTATCCAACTGCTTGATTGAAGAAATAAAATTTGCACCCACTCCAATCAGAAAGATAACCCATCCGCTGATCATAAAGACGGATGTGATACCCCATGCTTCCACCCAATATCCTGAAGCTACGATACCCAGCATTGATGGAAAGGTACTCAAACTAAAGATGAGAGAAAAAGTCCGTCCAAGCATGTCCGAAGCCAAGTTCTGCTGAATAATAGCGATGAAAAGCGCATGGTAAATGGAATAGGCTATGCCTCCTGTAAATGTTAGGCAAACAAAACCTATAAATGCGCTTGATGGTAAATAACTGGCGCTAATCAGATACAATCCCAATATCACATAAGCCGTATGCATCACTAATGTTTGCTTGCTTTTCAAAGCCTTACAGGCAAGTACTAAACCGCCCAACAATGCCCCTGAGCCCCAACCCATTTCCACAACTCCCATTTGCAAAATGTTTCCGTTGAAATGCAGAAGCGTCATAAAAGGAAATAACGTAAAAACAGGCATAAGGACAAAAGTCACCAGCGTAAAGCATACGAATAAAGGCAAAATGCCCATTGTACGCCGCAAGGTATGCCAACATTCCGTCAGTTCTTTTTTGAAATCTGGAAGAACTTTCGTTTTTTGAAGAGAAGGAATCTGGACACAAAGTAAGGTCAGACAAGCAGCAACAGCTCCGATCACATCTATGAGCAGAATATACTGTATGGGAAGCCAAACAACGAGGCTTGCCCCTACAACGGGAGCTATCACCTCACTGAAGGATTGAATGGAATGGTACAAACCTGATACCCTGACAAGATGGTGCTTGGGAACCAGTAGAGGGATGCTTGCCTGTAAAGCAGGTGCATGAAACGTACTGCCTATTGAACGACAAGCAGTCAATAGATAAAAAAAAAAGAAAGGTCTTTATAACCCTTGGTTATCACAATAAAAAGACATAGGGTACAGAACGCGATGAACAAGTCCGAATAAAACATCGTTTTCTTTCGATTCCATCTGTCAACATAGACCCCGGCAAACAAGCCTAATACAAATTGTGGTAAAAATCCAGCTAAAATAGCCAGAGATAAAGCTGTCGGGGATTTAAATTCGTTGCTAATCAAAAAATAATGGAGAAGCCAACAATCGTACTTGTTAAAATAGATATGAGTTGGCCTATTCCTATCACGGCCAAAGTTGATTTCCAATGATTCATTGTGCTAATATTTCATGCGTTTATAGATAAGTACTTTCGTACATTAAGCAAAACGAAATTCTATCCACACAAAAAACTTGTATTATAATCCACTCCTGACGTTGGAATACAATAACAAATACTTTCAGGACGATGTAAAGTCCTGAAAAATCAAACTGAATGGATAGATAAATATTAGTCTTTTCTCATCGGATTCTTTTAATATCGCTACTCTTTTATTATGTAGTGGTTGTATTATCTTAAATAAAACAAAAACACCCGACTTTACATTCTTGGGTGTAAAACTGGGTGTTTGTTTTGCAATCTGCTGATTTTCAGCGTTTGTTGCGGAGAGACAGGGATTCGAACCCCGGGTGCCTCGCAGCACAACGGTTTTCAAGACCGCCGCAATCGACCACTCTGCCACCTCTCCTAAAATCCGTTTTCGGAAGTGCTTCGTTTCAAAAGCGATGCAAAGGTACGCATTTCTGCTTGGGCGGACGCATATTTTTCAGCAGCTCCCGGTGGAAACGCATCTCGGCTTTCTGGATGAGGTAAATCTTTTTAGACGAGAGAAAACGCTTGTATTTACGTACGTATTCCAAATCTAAACGGTCTACGTCAATGCGAGCTTGGATTACGTCTTCCACTATTTGAGCATATTCTTCTTCAGTAGTGTTTTCTTCTTTCCCTTTCCTTTGTTTTTGCCATGCTGCTTTGTTACACTCACGTTTTTTGTCTTGCAGTTCGAAGTATAGAGGAAAGAACTGTTGAGCCTCTTTTGCACTTAATTGCGCCTTTTCTGTGATAAAAGCCTGCTGGCGTTCACGGAATTCTTCCTTGCTCAAGTGAGAATGTTGGGCTTGCACCCTTATTGCGCAGGTCATTATGACCATTATCAGTATACCTATTTTATTTTTCATCTTGTTTCATTAATTATTTATATATTTCCGCATTGGCATCTGTCAGATATTGGTATAACGTATAATCGTCCATCATGGTTTGATTGATGATACCGTCGATGTATTCGTCTGCCAGTTCGGAGGCTTCGGTCGTATCGTTGTCTGTTGAAGCTTTTTCTCCGACAAACATTCGAACGCTTAACATTAGTCCGCAGAACATAGCCGCCATGTATATCCACGGTTTGATACGCTGCCATGTAGTTATAGGGGGGACTTCACGAGATTCTCTTTCCGGAAGTTGTTCCATTATACGATCGGCAAATCCTTCAAAATAACCTTCGGGTACGCTGAAAGGATTTTGTTTTCCGCATCTTTCTTGCAATTTTTTTTCTTCCTTCATCATGGTTTCAATCTCTTTTATGATTTAGATTCATTAGCATAGAAAAGGTTTAATCGTTTTGGTTAAAAAAGTCTTCTATTTTCTTCACGGCGTGGTGGTAAGAGGCTTTCAGTGCACCTACGCTTGTGCCGAGTATTTCCGACATGTCTTCATATTTCATCTCCTGAAAATATTTCAGGTTGAATATCATCCGCTGTTTTTCGGGCAGGCGGAGTACGGCTTGCTGAAGCTGTTTCTGGGTTTCGTCTCCATCGAAGTAAGGGTCACTTTCCAACTTGTTGACAAGGGTAGAGTCTACATCGTCTATCGAAAGGTTCTGTTCCGCCCGACGCTTGTTTAAAAAATTCAGACATTCATTTAAGGCGATGCGGTACAGCCATGTAGAAAGTTTCGCATCGCCCCTGAAATAATCCAAGTTGCTCCATGCTTTGATAAAGGTGTTTTGCAGCAAATCATTGGCGTCGTCGTGCGAAATCACCAAGCGCCTGATTTGCCAATAAAGCTGTTCGCTGTATATCTTTACCACCTCGCCAAACGCTTCCCGTTGGGTTTTCGGGTCTTGAAGCAGGGCGGATATGTTTTGTTCTTTGTAGCTGTTCATGATTGGAAACAAATCTTTATCATTGGCGTATGATTGTATATCGGGGTGATTGGTTTAATAGAGTTAGGTTTATTTAACGGCTCAGAGTGACAGCATCAGGTTTTCTTTTGCCAGTACGGTGTTAGGGAAAACTGCCGAGGCTTCTTCGTATAATACTGTTTCGTCTTCGTAGCGGGCAGAGAAGTGACCGATTACCAGCCGTTTCACTTGGGCATCGCGGGCTATTTGTGCCGCCTGTGTTGCCGTGGTGTGAAATGTTTGCCGGGCACGCACTGTTTCCGAGGAGGCAAATGTTGCTTCGTGGAACAGCAGGTCCACTCCTTTTATTTGTTCTGCGATGCGCGGCAGGTATATCGTGTCCGAACAGTAGGCATACGAGCGGGGAGGGGCGGAAGGTGTGGTCAGCCGTTCGTTAGGAACGATGGTGCCGTCTTCCAGCGTGTAATCTTCTCCGTTTTTGATGCGGTTAATCATGTAAGTCGGGATTTGGTAAAAGTCTATCATATCTCGGCGGATGTGGTTGGGGGTCGGTTTTTCGCGGAAAAGAAATCCGCACGTAGGGATGCGGTGACGCAGCGGAATGGTTTCCACGCTTACCGAGCGGTCGTCGTAGATAACGGAACGTTCGCCGGGATTAATGGGGTGAAACACTACATTGTACGTCATGTCTTTGCAGAAAAAATCTATCTGCGGCAGAAGAAACTGTTGCAAATCGGAATGGGCATGGATATGTAAATCGGCAGTGCGCTCCAACATGCCGAACGTAGAAATCAGCCCCATCAGCCCGAAGCAGTGGTCGCCGTGGAGGTGGGAGATGAAAATGTGGTTCAGTCGGTTAAAGCGGAGGCGAGAGCGCCGCAACTGTACCTGCGCTCCCTCGCCGCAGTCTATCATAAACAGTTTTTCGCGGATGTTTACCACCTGCGAAGTAGCCTGATGGCGGATGGTAGGCAGTGCCGATCCGCATCCCAAGATATGTATGTCAAACTTTTCCATGCAGGCAAAGATAATGATTTCGATGGTTTTTAAGAAATTTGTCTGCCCTCTGTTTTCGGTTATGCATTATTTTCGTAAAACGCTACCGCTTGCGTTGGTGAAAACATGCGGTAGTGTTACCCGACGCTACCGCATGTGTCAGTCAACGCAAGCGGTAGAATTTATTCTTTCAAGCGGTAGGATTTTGCGGTACAGAGGCTTTGCAGACATTTATAAAATATATACCTTTGCGCAAAAATACGTGGATATGATAAAAAAGTTTGTTCTCAGTTGGCTTTTCTTAGCCTTGTTATGTTTGCCCCTTTGCGCGCAAATACAAGACCCTGTGAAGTTTAAAACCGAATGGAAAGAGGTTTCTAACACCGAGGCCGAAATTATTTTTACGGGAAAGATAGATAAAGGTTGGCATGTTTATTCTACCGACCTGCCCGAAGGAGGTCCTATCTCGGCTACCTTCAATGTTGAGAAAATGGAGGGTGCGGAGCTTGTAGGGAAACTGACTCCGCGCGGAACGGAAAAAGACATGATGGACCCCATTTTCGGGATGCAGGTGCGCTTTTTCGAAAACACTGCTACTTTTGTTCAGAAAATCAAACTGACCGGCGGTGGTAGTTACGATATTTCCGGCTATCTGGAGTATGGGGCATGTAACGATGAGAATTGTCTTCCACCCACTGCTGTGGACTTCTCGTTTAAGGGACAGGCTGCTGCTGCCCCTGTAGCTCCGGCTGCGAAGGAAAGCAAACTGGAAGTCGCTGCCAGCGATACCACAAGCATTCCGCTGATTCCGCTCACGCCTGCCATGTCTCCGAAAATGGATTACTGGAAGCCGGTTATCAGCGAGTTGAACCAATTCGGAGAGCAAATCAACAGTGAGTCTCATTCGTGGCTGTATATTTTCTTCGCCGGTTTCGTAGGCGGATTGCTGGCTTTGTTTACACCGTGTGTGTGGCCTATTATTCCGATGACGGTAAGTTTCTTCTTAAAGCGTACGAAGGATAAGAAGAAAGGAGTGCGCGATGCGTGGACTTACGGAGCTTCTATCGTGGTGATTTATCTGACTTTGGGACTTGCCATTACGCTGATATTCGGGGCAAATGCGCTTAACGCATTGTCGACAAACGCTATATTCAATATCTTCTTCTTCCTGATGTTGGTGGTATTCGCGGCATCGTTCTTCGGTGCGTTCGAGATAACCTTGCCTTCGAAGTGGACGAACGTCGTAGACAGTAAGGCGGAACAGACCACTGGATTGCTGAGCATCTTCCTCATGGCGTTTACCCTTTCGCTGGTATCATTCTCATGTACCGGACCGATTATCGGTTTCTTGCTGGTAGAGGTCTCTACTACCGGCAGTGTGATAGCTCCTGCACTCGGTATGTTGGGCTTTGCCCTGCTTTGGCTTTGCCCTTTACGCTGTTTGCCCTGTTCCCGTCGTGGCTGAAGTCGATGCCGAAATCCGGCGGATGGATGAATGCCATCAAGGTTACGTTAGGATTCCTTGAACTTGCCTTTGCTCTGAAGTTCCCTGTCGGTGGCAGACCTTGCTTACGGATGGCGCATCTTGGATCGTGAAACCTTCTTGGCTTTGTGGATTGTGATTTTCGGACTATTGGGGTTATACTTGTTGGGCAAAATCAAGTTCCCGCACGATGATGACAATAATAAAGTAAGCGTTCCCCGCTTCTTCTTGGCGCTTGCCTCGCTTGCATTCGCCGTTTACATGATTCCGGGGCTTTGGGGCGCACCGCTGAAAGCAGTCAGTGCGTTTGCTCCTCCTATGCAGACTCAAGATTTCAATTTGTATAAAAACGAAGTACACGCTCAGTTCTACGATTACGAAGAAGGCATGGAGTATGCCCGCCGTCAGGGAAAACCCGTGATGATTGATTTTACTGGCTACGGATGCGTGAACTGCCGGAAAATGGAGCTTGCCGTTTGGACAGACCCGAAAGTGAGCAAATTGTTGACCGAAGACTATGTGCTCATTACGCTGTATGTCGATGAAAAGGCTAAACTTCCCGAACCCGTAAAGATTACAGAGAATGGGGTAGAGCGTACGTTGCGTACGGTAGGCGACAAGTGGAGCTATCTGCAACGCTCTAAGTTCGGCGCAAACGCCCAGCCTTTCTACGTATTGCTGGACAACGAAGGTATGCCGCTCAACAAATCGTATTCGTACGATGAAGACGTGCAGAAGTACGTAGACTTCCTGAACGTGGGACTGAAGAATTATAACGCGGCGAAATAAATCATGGAATGTAAGTTTACAAAACAAGAAAGAGAACAAATTATTGCTTTGATTCACCAAGAGGTAGTGCCGGCGATAGGTTGTACCGAACCTATCGCAGTGGCACTCTGTGTGGCAAAAGCAACTGAAGCGCTGGGCAAACGTCCGGAAAAGATTGACGTACAGCTCAGTGCGAATATTCTGAAAAACGCGATGGGAGTGGGGATTCCGGGCACTGACATGATAGGTCTGCCCATTGCCGTAGCCTTAGGTGCGCTCATCGGAAAGTCGGCGTATCAGTTGGAAGTGTTGAAAGACTGTACTCCCGAAGCTGTGGCAGAAGGAAAACGGATGATAGACTCCCAAATCATTACCATCGGGTTAAAGGCTGACATTGAAGAAAAACTCTATATCGAAGTAACCTGCGAGGCGGGTACCGATCGGGCGACAGCCATTATCAGCGGCGGTCATACGAAGTTTGTCTACGTGAGCCGGAACGATGAAATCTTGCTCGACAAACGTACGTCGGACGTTGCGCAGGCAGAAACCGCTTCGGTAGACCTGAATCTGAAAAAGGTTTACGACTTCGCTACTACCGCTCCGCTCGAAGAGCTTACTTTCATTTTGGAAGCCAAGCGACTGAACAAGCAGGCTGCCGAACGCTCGTTCGAGGGAAACTACGGACACGAGTTGGGCAAAATGTTGCGAAGCAGCGGCACGGAACAGCGCATCATGGGAAACAATACCTTTACCCACATCCTGTCGTATACCTCTGCTGCCTGCGACGCACGTATGGCAGGAGCCATGATTCCGGTGATGAGCAATTCGGGAAGTGGCAATCAAGGCATAGCCGCTACCCTTCCTGTGGTAATCTATGCCGAAGACAATCATAAATCGGAAGAAGAACTGACCCGTGCGCTGATATTGAGCCACCTTACAGCCATCTACATCAAGCAGAATCTGGGAAAACTCTCGGCATTGTGCGGATGTGTGGTGGCAGCCACAGGAAGCAGTTGCGGAATCACCTACCTGATGGGTGGAGACTATCAGCAGGTATCGTTTGCGGTTCAGAACATGATAGCCAACCTTACCGGAATGATTTGCGACGGAGCCAAACCCAGTTGTGCGCTGAAGCTCACCAGCGGAGTATCCACCGCAGTGTTGTCTGCTATCTTGGCAATGGAGCATAAATGCGTAACCTCCGTAGAGGGAATCATTGAGGACAACGTAGACCGGAGTATCCGGAATCTGACCCAAATCGGTTCGGTAGGAATGAACGAAACAGACAAATTGGTGTTAAATATCATGACGCATAAACATTGCGATTGACAGACTGTTTGTTTCGTGAAGCAGAGAGCCAGATAAAAATAGTATCTTTGTGACATTATAGGGAATAAATTAAAAAGAAATTATGAGTATATTTTCAAAACTATTCGGAAAAAAACAAGAAGAGAATGCCGAAGGAAGTGTTCGTGTTGGAGGCATGGAAGACTTCATGACGCTAATCCGCGTATATTATCAGGCGGTGATGGCTTCACAGTTAGGCATCAGCAACATTAATCTTTTACCTGATATGGCAGTGTTTAAGCGTACACTGAAAGTTCCTACTCAAAATAACAAGTTGGGAATAGCAGAAAAGTCGCGTTGCAGAAAGATGCTGATGGACATTTACGGCTTAAGCGAAGGCTTTTTCAAAGAAATAGATGCTTCGGTAAAGAAACATTGCAGGACGGTGAACGACGTGAAGAACTATTTCTTCATGTTTCAGGGCTTCAGCCAAGACCTGATGATGGTGGTAGGCAACCTGATGCAATGGAAATTCCGTATGCCGGGCTTTATGAAGAAAATGTTGCGCAGCATGACCGATAAAACCATCCACGACATTCTTACCAAAACCACATGGAAGGATGACAGCATCCGTAAGACGTGTGCCAATATACGCCAGTACCAACATGCGCTGAGCTATTCGGAAGCATGGATGTCGGAATACGTATATAATATAGTGGCGTTGGCAAAAAAAGAGCCGAAACCTAAAGCATAATGCGGATGGTTGAACAGCCGTTAGTAGAACATCATCCTTTAGAACCTTTCTTGCCCGGCAATGCTGTGCTGCTGATGCTGGGCAGTTTCCCGCCCCAAAAGAAACGTTGGAGCATGGAGTTCTTTTACCCGAACTGGAATAACGACATGTGGCGTATTTTCGGTCTCGTGTTTTTCGGAGACAAAGACCATTTTGTGTGCCCGGGCGGGAAAGGGTTTGATAAGGAGTCAATCAGCTCTTTCCTCAAAGAGAAAGGTGTGGCGCTGTATGATACGGCATCCGTGGTGCGACGCCTGCAAGACAATGCTTCTGATAAATATTTGGAGGTAGTGGAACCGACGGATGTCGGTCTGCTGCTGAAGCAACTCCCGTCTTGTCGCGCCGTAGTGACCACCGGACAAAAAGCCACCGACGTGTTGTGTGAGCAGATGCAGGTAACAGAGCCTCCCGTGGGGAGTAAAAGTCCGTTTCATTACGCCGACCGCGACATGCACCTCTACCGTATGCCTTCTTCCAGCCGCGCATATCCGTTGAAATTAGAAAAAAAAGCTGAGATATACCGCATCATGTTCAGCGAGTTAGGGCTTATATCGGGATGAATTTTAAAAATATCTGCAAAAGAAGGTTGCATATATGAAAATTTGTACTACCTTTGCAACCGCAAACACGGGAATAGCTCAGTTGGTAGAGCATCGGTCTCCAAAACCGAGTGTCGGGAGTTCGAGCCTCTCTTCCCGTGCTGAGATAGGTTGAAGCTACAAACTTCAACCTATTTTTTTTATCTCTCTTATAATAAGCCATTTATATTATTTTCGGAAGGTCGGAAAATTCTATTCGTAGAACCGACCAATTCTATGGGTAGAACCGGGTGACTTATCCGCATGAAATGAGTAACACTAACGGTTGCGTTTTCCGGGGAGCGGCAGGGGATTTCTGCCTATGCTTTCACAGGGCAGGAGGATGGAATAAAATCAATCGGGTTTGCGAACAAAAAGAAATGTCGTTTGTTTTATAGATTGTAATAAAAAACCTATAAAACAATGAAAAACATTAAGATTTTCGGGGTACTTTGTATCACACTCTCTTTGCTTTGCAGTTGCCAAATTTATAGTGTGGTAAAGGATGCTACCGATCATGAAGAGGCTCGCGTTATAATGAAAGACGGCACAGAATACGTGGGGCGTGTAAAGATGCCGAAGTGTAATACGGAAAATATTCGTCTTACAACGGCGGACGGGAAGAAAGTCAAGTTGAAGAATACCGACATCGAAGTGCTGGGCGTGTGGAAGAAAACGCATACCGATATGTGTCACTACCTTGTATGCCACCCATACCGGACGAATAAAATGTTCTCTACCAAGAAGGAAAAAATCATAAAACCACAGTGGATGGCTGTGGAAGCACAAGGCGACCATGTGGAGTTCTACTGTTGCAGCTATAAATACAGCATCCCGAAAGACGGTACGCTTACGATAAGCAGTGTGCAGAATGGCGATATAATTTACATAGCCCGTAAGGTAGGCGATGAAAACGGATACGTCATCGGTTACAAAACCGGTGGGAAGAAGTTCTGGCGCAGCCAGCTTGTAAAGTATCTTGAAGATGACCCAAGCTTGTGCGCCAAGCTCGAAAACAAAGAGATAGAGCCGGATGATTTGGAAAAGATTGCCGATTTATATAATCCCGTAAGAGAATGAAAATAAAGTTACTTCTGCTTTTCGGGCTGTTTCTTTGGGCAGGAGCTAAGGGTTCGGCACAAACTGGCTATGCCCACGTCGAACTGCAAGGCGGGTATGAATTGTTTCCAAGCATGAGTAATAAGTCTGGATTTTACCTTAATTTAGGTGCGCGTTATGCTTTCAGTGAGAAGTTTTTCATCGCCTCTCTGTTACACTGCGGCATCAATAACGGCACTTATGAGGGGGTGTATGCCGGAGAGACGATAAGCCTTAAACATACGTTGCGCGAATACATGCTGGGAGCAGGTCCGGGAATATACCTTTATAACGGGGGAAACAAATGGATATATGCCGACGTGCTTTTCGGTTACGGTTTTGGTGAAGAACTGAAAGCCTCTGAAAACAGTACGTCGAAATCGTTAAACGGTTTCGCGGCAGCCGTTCAGCTTGGGATTGAACGTCAGATTAATAACGGGTTGATTATCGGCGTAAATACGGGAGCACACCTCATCGGAGGGAAAGTCAGTCCCTCCCTCTGCCTGAAAGCTGGAATGTTTCTTAACCTCTGATTACATATATAATATTGTGTAGGTTAGTCACTGAGAGGGGTGGACTTTCGTCCTCGTGAAGTTATGTCGTCCCCTCATTCCGGTAATCTGAAGGCGAGACTCCGCAATGCTTCTTGAAGTAACGCCCGAAGACAGACTGGTCGGGGAAGTGCAACTGATAGGCAATTTCTTTGATGCTGAGTTTGGTCTGCCGTAAGTAATGCTGTGCTTGCAGCAGGGTGAATGTTTCTATCCACCGGATGGCGGTACGTCCCGACTTTGCTTTGATAACCGAAGAAAGATAGTTGGGCGAGAGGTGCTGTTCTTTGGCGTAAAAAGTAACGGAACGCTCTTGGGCACAGTTGCGGAATGCCGACATAAGAAAGCGGTTGAATATCCTTTCCTCACGGTTTTGGGGGAGTTCTTCTACCGGCGCACAGTTGAAATAGATTTCCAATGCTTCGAGGCAGAGATTTTGTAACAAGACCTGTACCAACATGCGAAGCAGCCGCACCGACCTCGATTTCGTGGCTTGCTTGAGCAGTTCGGTGCGGGTCTTTAGCATTTCAGCAGACTGTTCCAATCTTTGACATTGCGTTGCGTTCAGCTTCACGCAGGGATGAGAGCGGATGGCAAAACGCTCTGTCGCCGGTATGTTCGATAATGCCGGTTGGATAGTGTCCAGCTCTCCTTCCATCAAGCAACCTTCGATGTCCTCTGTATGGCGCACGATGCGTATGAACGTATAAGGCGTGTAGAGACATAATACCCCCTTTTCTATATGAAAGCTGTGATTGTTCAGCAGTATGTCGGCTTCTCCCTTTCGGCATAAGAAGAAGCCATACTTGTTTTGCGATACGGTGGCGTAATTCGCCAAAAGCTGTCTGACATCCAGCATCTGATAAGCCAACTGTTCCATAGTATATCTTTCATTTATTCCGCAAATTAACCAATAAGATTCATATATTTGTCATCTTTCATCCTTAATATTTTCTTTTATCGTTGAAATTGCACAGTAGCCCCCATGAATTGCACTTCTTTGCGACTGCTGTCCGGACTAACTTTGCCTGCAGACAACAAGAAAAAGTAAAGTCATGAAACATTTGCTCTTATTGGTATTTTGGTTCTTTGCCTTGCCCTGCATCTACGGACAAGAAAAGACCTATTCGTTGAAAGAATGTGTGGAAACAGGTCTCCGTAACAATCTTTCGCTGAAGAACAGCCGGCTTTCTGTACTGAAAAGCCAAACGGCTTTAACCCAAAGCCGCTCGCGGCTGCTCCCCGTACTGTCTGCCGATTTCCAAATGGCAGATTACCTGATGAAGCCTGCCAATGTAACCACCGGTGCATTGCTGGGAAGCGATTTCCCCGATAACCCTACGTGGCAGAAAATCCAAAGTATGCAGTATGCCATGTCTGCGGGAATCCGGTTCGGTGTTCCCCTTTATAACCAGACGGTGCTTTCGGCAACGAAGGTGGCTCGCACGGTACAAGAACTCAGCAACTTGTCCTACGAGAAAGCCGTGGAAGACCTTACCGTACAGATTGGCAACGTGTATTATTTGGCGCAAGCCTCATTGGAACTGCAAAAGCTGTTGGATGAGAATATCCGCCGGATGGAAGAGCTCTGCACCATTACCGAGGAACTTTATAAAGGCGGAGTGGTATTGGAGGTGGATTTAACCCGTGTGCAAATCAATCTGAAAAGCCTCGTAGCGCAGCGCGACCAGTATGCGACGCTTTACGAACAACAGTTGAACCTGCTCCGCTTCCTGCTCGACCTTTCTCCCGAAACGCCTATGGCAGTCTGCCCGATGCCGTCCGAAGTAGTCCTGCTTCAGGCAGAAGGTGTCAGCGAATCCCTTCCCGAACTGCGGTTGCTCTCTACCCGTCAGGAGCTGACAGACCGCCAGATTAAGGCTGTACGCGCCGGATACATTCCCTCCATCTCGTTGGGCGGACAATTCGGAGCAATAGGATATCAGGAGAAATTCCATCATTTCTTTCACACCTCGGGCGAGACCCATAATTGGTTCGGAAATACGTATCTCGCCCTGTCGGTACACATCCCGATTTTCGACGGCAATGACAAGCGGCTGAAAGTACGTCAATACCGCTACGATAGGCAGCAGGCGGAAACAACCTTCGATATGCGTCGCAAGCAACTGGACAAAGAGTATGCCGACGCTTCTCGCCAGCTCCGTCATAATATCGAAGTATTCCATACACAGAAAGACAGTTACCGTCAGGCGGAAGACGTATATGCCGTGACCGAAGAGAAGTATAAAGAGGGAGTGGCATCCATGACGGAACTGCTGCAAGACGAGATGCGGCTTCGCACGGCACAGTCGGCGTGTGTGCAGGCGCATTGCCAGTGTAACGTGGCTCAGCTTACGCTGCTGAAACTGTCGGGAGACTTGGAAACCCTTATCCGATAATTCACCGACACGTAAGGATATTTTATATGTAAACTGCTAAATAAAATTTTGTTATGGAAACTACAACGAATACCCGCAAACAAGAATCCGGAAAAGTCTTTACCATGAAAAAGGCAGTCGGCATTATAGGCATTTGCCTCGCTATATGGGGACTGTATGCCATCATATCTCTTTTTGTCGACTATAAATCCAGTGAAACGACCGACGATGCGCAGGTGGAACAATACCTTTCGCCCGTTAACATCCGAGTGCCGGGCTATATCAAGAAGATTTACTTTACCGAGCATCAGCACGTGCGTAAGAGAGACACCTTGCTCGTATTGGAAGACGATGAATACCGCATCCGTCTGAAAGAGGCGGAAGCAGCCTTGATGGACGCACGGAGCGGACGTAAGGTGGTGGCAAACACGCTGAACACCGTATCCAACTCAGCTTCGGTGTACGATGCTTCCATTGCTGAGGCTCAATACCGCGTGGAACAGTTGGAGAAAGGTTACCGCCGATACAGCTCTTTGCTGAAGAAAAACGCCACCACGCCCATAATAGTGGAGCAGTATCAGACGCAGTTGGAAATGGCTCGTGCAAGGGTGGCGGCACTGAAGCAACAGCGGGAAGCCGCCCACTCCTCCGTCACCGAGGTAGACCAGCGTCAGGAGAATGCCGAGGCTGCCGTCAAACGTGCCGAAGCTGCTGTGGACTTGGCGGCACTGAATCTGTCGTACACGGTGGTAACTGCACCCTGCAACGGCTGTCTGGGGCGACGTTCCATCGAAGAAGGTCAGCTGGTAAATGCCGGACAGACACTCACCACCATCATCCCCGATACCCGAAAATGGGTGGTGGCAAACTATAAGGAAACACAAATCTCCTCGTTGGCTGTGGGGCAGGAAGTGGAAGTAACGGTAGATGCTTTCGCAGGAAAAACATTTAAAGGGCGCATAACCGCCATCAGTTCCGCCACCGGCTCGAAATACTCGATGGTTCCTACGGACAACTCGGCGGGAAACTTTGTGAAAATTCAGCAGCGCGTTCCGGTGCGTATCGAACTGACGGACATCTCCGACGAAGATAACGCACGCTTGGCTGCCGGAATGATGTGTGTGGTAAAAGCAAACCTCTGATAATACAACCCCATGCTTATGAAAACGAATTACCCATTTTACGACTGGATGCCCAAACCGATAGGCGTACTCATCCTGTTGGCGTTGTTCGTCCCGCTGTTCTTTTCGGGCGGAACATACCTGAGCAACATCAACGAGATGGCGGGAGGCATGGGTGTGCTGACCGAGAACTTCCAGTTTCTGAGCCTCTGTGCCAGTATCGGCATGTCGATGGTCTTCCCCTTCATGCTGCCTTACTTACAGGCACGTAACGTAAAGCATGTTTACTAGGGGGAGGCTACACCCTGCTGGCGTTGCTTAACGGGGTATGTGCCGTTACCGAAAACATTCCGGTGTTGATGGCGTCTTTGCTTCCTGATTGGCTTCATCCGTGTGGCGCTGGTACTGAATACCACCTTCGTCATCGCCCCCTACCTGCTGGGCATACAAACGCTTGACATGTTCCTTTATGAGCCTGATTCACCGGAAGGTGCCTATAAGAATGACCATGCCCGTACGATACTGATGCCCGTGCTCTACTGTTACATTCTCTGCATCGTGCAGTTCAGCAACTACGTTTCGGCGTGGGTGGCATACGAGTTTCGCTGGGAATACACCTACCTGCTGGTCATGGGCATGATGCTCGTTGCCATTCTGCTGGTGTCGTTTACCTTCTGCCATGCGCCCACGCATCGGTATCATTTGCCGTGGCGATTGCTACCCGATGCCCTGCTGCTGACGCTGGCGATGGGAGCATTCTGCTACATCATGGTGTTCGGAAAGACTTACGATTGGTTTGCCCAGCGCTCGATTTGCGTGGCTTGGGCGGTGATGCTTGTCTGCGGAGGGGGATTCCTGTGGCTCTCTGCCGCCGTAAGACAGAAGCGGGTGCTGGAATTGAGCATCTTCCGTTACCGCTACACGTGGTACGGTATCGGCATCTTCATCCTGCTGATGCTGATAAACAGCAGCACCCTCTTCGTTACCACCTATCTCAAGATGTCTACTCTTTCCGGCAACTTAGAGAGCGCCACCGTCTCCTGCTGGGCAATACCGGGCTGCGTGGCGGGACTTGTCTTTACGCTGATATGCGTGTTTCGGGGGGGTGTATTTCCGTTACATCTACGCCGCAGGCTTTCTGTTGATGCTGGCTGCCAATCTGTATATGTTTTTCCACTACCAGACGATGGGCGTGTATGAGCATACCATCCCTCCGACGTTGCTTCATTACTCCGGCATGTTGGTACTGTATTCCGTAACCTGCGCTTTTGCCATGAAACACCTGCCCATACGTTACTTCGCCACGTGGCTGTTTCTGATGGTGGCGGTACGGAATGTGGTGGCTCCCGCTATCGGAACATCCGTTTACGGCAACTGGCTTCAGGAGCGGCAGCAGCATTACATCACCCGCTTGGTGCAAGACGTCCGTACCGACAATCCACAGTCTGCCGCCCGCTTCATGCAGGTAACCCGTTTGGGGCAACTGCAAGGAAAAGACGGTATGGAAGCCTCCCGCTTGGCATCTACGCTGATGAAGGGGCAAGTCACCCTGCAAGCCACGCTGGTGGCAATGAAAGACATTACGGGGTCTACCGTTTGGATTTGCTTGGGCAGCGCCTTAGCTGTCTTGCTGATGCCTTATCACCGGAAAGAGAAAACTTAAGAACAAGCATGAATTATGAATAATCAACTATACGTAACGATGGAAATAAAGAAACGGACAGTTCTCGACGCAATACAGAAAAACGAAGGGAACATTGATTTTTATGATTTGGAAGAAACTACCGGGATGGAAGCCATAGAGTTGTTTTCCATTGTAGAAGCACTGGCAAAAGAAAACCGCATACTGATGCGCCTGAACCATCTGGACGAGGATACCTATATTTATAAGTCGACAGGCGATATGCTGTATGAGCGGTTCATGGATTTGCTGTTCGTCTATCGCGGAAAAAGACGCAGTGTGGCTTTCTATGCTTCGCGGTTATGTATCACTCCCAAATACTTGTGCAGCATAGTGAAGAAAGCAAGTGGCAAGACACCCACAGAGTGGATAAACGAAACGACCATCAGAGAAATAGAATACAGGCTTTGTCATACGCAGTCGTCTATTAAAGAAATAGTCTACGCGCTGGAGTTTCCGAACCTTTCCATCTTCGGGAAATTCTTCAAAGCCCATAAAGGCGTGTCTCCCAAAGCATACCGTATGACACACTGTAATGTTTAATTTTTTAAATGGATAAAATTATGAATAAGACTGCGATTGGAGAAAATGCAGGTATCGTATGGCGTGCGCTGCATAACAATACGTTTTCTTGGGAGGAACTCTTGAGAAATACAAGCCTTAACCCGATAGAGCTGGCCTGTGCCATTGGTTGGCTGGCTCGTGAAGACAAGATTGTCGTTTCCTACCGCAACGGCATTGTCTACTTCGACATTTACCACGAAACATACTATTGAACGTTTGTTTTATAAGCTCGCTTTTGTAACTATAATTTACTCGTTTGCAGGCTATATCAGCAACCGGAAATCAACCTGTCATTTCTCTTTTAAAACACTACCGTTAGCGTTGCTGTGTCTAAGCGGTAGCGTTACCCGACACTACCCATAGAATTCATCGGTTCTATGGGTAGAATTTTCGGGGGCTTTTTGCTATATTTATTCCCCGAATCAGAAACTGTAAATCTATGATTATTTTAATAGCTGGAGACACCCATACAGGCAAAACTTTGTTGGCACAACGGTTATTGGAGAAATATAATTATCCGTATCTTTCCATCGACCACTTGAAGATGGGGCTTATCCGAAGCGGTATATGTACATTGTCTGCGGAGAGTCCCGATAAGGAGTTGACCGATTATCTTTGGAATGTTGTGAGGGAAATTATTAAGACCTGCATTGAAAACGGGCAACATCTCATCGTGGAAGGCTGCTATATCCCTTTCGACTGGGAGAAGGACTTTAGCGATGATTATGCAAAACATATCCGTTACGTTTGCCTGATACTGAGCAGACGCTATATCGAATCTCATTTTGCCGATATCGTTCGCCATGAAAACGTGATAGAGAAACGTTTGACGACGGATTTGGTGGCTGAAGAACTTTGTAGGGCGAATGAACATAACTTGCTGCAATGTCAGCAGAACGGCTGTAACTACGTTGTCATAGACACAGATTATCTGACCGACATTGCGCATCTGTTATCGGAGGGAATCGGTGGGGATTCGGATTAAAACTTTCGTCAGAACCCCACCTGCTTTTGTTGCTCGGCATTGTAACGGTCGCCTGTCACGGGAATGGCGGCAACGGCATCTTCTAATTGCTTCCACTCCTCGGCAGTTAAGGCGAACTCTAACGTACGGAGATTTTCTTCTAAATGCGAAAGTTTCGTTGTTCCCGGAATGGGGACAATCCACGGTGCTTTCTGTAAGAGCCAGCCGAGGGCAAGCTGTGCAGCAGTCATGCCGCGTTTACGTCCGTACCGTTGCAGCACGCTGACGATGCGGTAGTTGGCACGCATGGCTTCGGGAGTAAAGCGGGGTAGGGTGGTACGGTTATCATTATTTGGGTCGAACTCGGTGTACTCGTTCAAATCGCCGCCGAGAAACCCGCGGTTCATCGGACTGTATGGTACGAACCCGATACCTAACTCGCGGCAGACATCCAACACGCCGTTCCGCTCTACCTCGCGGTGCATCAGGTGATACTCGCTCTGGATGGCGGTAAGCAGACAGACGGCGTGCGCCTTGCGGATGGTGTCGGCACTGACTTCACACATGCCCCAATGCAATACTTTGCTTTCCTTAATCAAGTCTTGAATGGTTCCCGCTACGTCTTCCACCGGAGTGTTCGGGTCGAAGCGATGTTGGTAGAACATCGGAATAACATCGGTGTGCAGGCGTTTCAATGATTCTTCGCAATAACGGCGGATGGTGGCGGGACGACTGTCCTGACGCCCGGTAGCCTTGCCGTTGATGACTTCGTGACCGAATTTGGTCGTCACATTTACTCTTCTGTGGAACTCGCCGAAGGCTTCGCCCGCCAAGAGCTCGTTGTTAAGCGGTCCGTAGACGATGGCTGTGTCAAACAGCGTTACTCTTATTATTAGAAACGGTATGTGTGACGGCTTGTACCTTATCCAGCGCCGGAGAAACAGTCAGCGTCGCACCCATGACAGCGGCTGTTTTCAGGAAGCCCCTACGACTGAATTTCTTTTTCTTTCATACGTCCTGTCTTTTGCTTTGTTGAATCTTTTTAATTACCCTTGCCGGGTTTCCACCCACTACGGTCAGAGGCGGAACATCGTGTGTCACCACGCTGTTGGCTCCCACTATCGAACCATAACCTATCCGTACGCCGGGTAAGATGGTAGCTCCGATGCCTATCCACACTTTGTCTTCGATAACGATCGGACGCCCATACGTGGCACTGCGGTTGTCTGGATCAGGGTCGTGGTTAATGGTGATAAGATTTACTTTAGGCGCTATAAAAACATCGTTCCCCAGCGTAATTCCGCCACGGTCGAAGAACGTGCATCCCTGTTGAATCCAACACCGTTTCCCCATGCGGATATTCTTGCCAAAGTCTACGTAGAAAGGAGGCAGAAGTGTTACCGAGGAGTCAACCTCCTGTCCGGTAATGCGCGAGAGATAGCCACGCACTTCGTCGGGTGTATGATAGCCCGTATTCAGTTCGTTAGCCAATTTCATTGTGTCCCAAATGGCATTTATCAGTTCATCGTATCCGGGTTCGTCGGGCGATACCATTGCTCCCGATAAATCTTTCTTGAAAATATCTTCCATAGTCCAATCATTTATAATCTTTTGCTACAAAGTTAGCAGGTATTGGAAGTATGGATTTTGCTCATCGGCTCAAAGTATTTTGTTCGGAAGGTCAGGATACAAAAATGCCCTGCAAAGCGGATGGCTTGCAAGGCATGTATATAACTAGTCAATAGCTTATGCTGTTGGCAGGAGACGAACCATACTTTTCTTTATAAATCTTTGAAAAATGAGATAAGTTTTTGAAACCGACTTCGAAACAAATATCTGTGACATTCCGTACGCCCGACCGGATTAGTGCATGGGCAGCTTCCAGCCTGCGGCGGATAATCCATTTCTGTGGCGAAAGTTCGCTAACCTTCTTGAAATCACGCTTGAACGTAGCAAGGCTGCGTCCGGTATAATTGGCTATTTCCTCTAAAGAAAGATCGTTCATGTAATTCTTTTCCAAGAATTCTAAAATATCAATCTTCCACGGGTCGGCAAAATCGAAAAGCGAGGCATACAGGCTTTTATCCGTATGTAGCAAAACATATACACCTTCTGCCATTTTCAGGTTCAGCAACTCCTCCGTAGGTTGGATGCCGGAATCGAAATAAGGTGTCATCGACTCAAACAGGCTTACAATATCGGGACGGTTGGAAGGTAATTTGCGCAAACTGACTTTACTCCTCCGCACCTCTTCCGGTAATTGGTTTTTATCTAACCTGCCATAAAATTCACGCAAGAATCTGGTAGTAAACATTAGGAATATAGCCTTAAACTGTTCCCCCTTATACGCCCGTTTGGTTAGCTGCACGCTAAAATCCTTACGTATAAAGGCACAATCCCCTTTATGCAATCGGGTAACTGTCTCCCGCTCATTGATTTCCAGTTCTCCCGAATACATATACACCAACACATGCGAATGATTACGGTGCAGACAACTCATTCCGTCGTTAAAATACATTGCCAGAAAAATATCAGAATAGCGCAACGTATTGATACCCTCCAAATTATTTGTTTCCATGATTCCTGCCAATTATAGTTCCAATACAAAAATAGTAGTTTATTCTGATATAAAGTTTGTTGTGAAGCTCAAATTGGTTTGGCTGTATATATAAATAGAAAAAATCATGCGGATGAAATTATCAGTTTTTTCCGCATGAATCTTTTGGGGGTATGCAGATATATCATTTAGAGTATTCCTTCAGAAAGAATCTGTTGTTCTCTATATGTTTTAGGTATTACTCCATATACTTCCTTAAAGCATTTGATGAAATAGTGTCATTAGTGTCTTATTTTAACGGGACACTAATGTGTGTTCATCAAAAAAAAAGGAAATAAAATCCTTTTTGATAGATCTTTTAAAGATTTTTCTACAGTTCCACTTGGGTAAATTCTGATAATTTGATTTCATATCCTAATTCGGGCCATCCCACATAGATTTCATTGTCATCTGTGTGTTTGACAATCATTACTTGTTGAGATAGATTGATTTTGTAAAAGAAATCGTACGCATCTATGGGTAGTTTGTAAATACATGTGTTTCCTTTGTATTCGATAAAAAGTGTCAGGCAAGTCCAGCTAATGACTACATCTTTTAAATGGTAGGTATCTTTCAAGTCTATTCTGCCAGCAAACAGTTCTTTGGCTTGTTCGAATACAATGCTACCTTGTTCTTTATCCCATTTGTTCATGATTCTTGCCCATATTTTTTCCTCTTTATTTTTGGGCTTTTTTAGATCTATCATTTCCATTGCTTCGGGTAGTTCGAATAAGTTTCCGGTTTCAGGATTGGCCTCCAAATAAAGTGTATGAGTTTCTTTGTCGTAAGTGTGGCAATAAAAACACCATTGTCTGTGCTTTCCGCTACCTCTGCTAGCTTGAAGGATGGGAGGGTCGTCTTCCGTATCTATCGACCAAAAACAAAATATCAATGCATCTTTCAGTGTAAAGGTACAAGTGTCTTTTCCCGCTTCCAAACATAATACAATGTAGCACCCATTTGTGGCACGTCCAAAATCATGTTCTACTAATACCCACACTTGGCTATTCTGCCGATAGGGGCAACCGGGTATACGCCAGAAACTTATGGTTCCCCAATTAAATAACATCATACTTTGGCTGGCATATTTACTGAATTCCGCTTCTGTATAACGTCGAAGTAAGATAGTACAGTTTTCAATGATTTTCCACAAATTAGTTGCTTTGATCAGTTTTTTTAAGTTGAAAGAAATTTCGTGTGCGTCCATTCTTTCCGGATACCAGAAAGATAACATGTCGTCCAATTCGTCTATTAGTTGGTAAAAAGTACGTTGGACATTATTTTTATATGGATCGATATTTTTGCATCGTATATAGATTATTGTTACAATACCCCAATATACATTAGGTTCGTCCATTTTCAGATCCATTAGGATCGGAGCTGTTTCTTGTTGGAATTTTTGTGAGCAGTCCTCATAATCATCGTCTACCAGCATGAGCATTAATAATCGGAGCCATTTCTTATCTTTGCGATTAATTTCAGATAAAATCTGATCGCTGAAATAGGTAGCCCCTTTGAATATGCGTGCTAAGTTATATAGATGTGTGTCTGTAAGGCAATATTCTTCCAAGATTCTATTCCATACTTCGTTTATTGTACTTTCTTTTGTTTGTCCGTTCATTAACCTATAAATAACCATTTTCCCCTTATAACCCAATTCTTTGGCTAAAGCAGAGTGTGATGGCGCAAAAGCACGGTTCTCTATAAGGCATTGTAATATGTCTAATTTTTCATTCATTTGGTATCAAATTAAGGGTATTTTGGTACTTTCGAAAAATTAGCTTCTCAAAAGTTTCTTCTTACCCGTAGTCAAATTTATGATAATTCTTATTTTTGTGTGAGATGATTTGGTAAAGGTAAAAAAATTCCTATAATAGAGCGTCATGTTCGGTAAAAAATGTATCTTTGTAGTATTCGGTCGGAGATATGACTGAATAGACATAGAAAGCGTTTTTTGCTTTCGTCCTAAGAAACGAAATCGCCAAATTCAGACTCAGATGGATGAAAGAACATGACGCTCATCTGTTTTGTATATATTCGTGTACAGCCCATGCTGTATCCACATAGCAAGACGGCGTGGGAATATTGTTTATATTCATTTCTGAGTGAGGCGTTTGGCGATGCCTGTTTCTTGATGGATAGCAGACAAGTCCTCACGCCTTTACTTTTGTGTTAAATCTAATGCTGAATTCGGAGGGCTTATAGGCGTATAAGTAATAGGAGGAGCGATTATGCCTTTATTCAGGGTGACAGTAAAACGGATGAAGAACACCAACGGTGTCCGTCTCGAACCGGGAATGCACGTGGAAATCCCAAGTAATTCTTTTGCCAATCCAGTCACTACTAATGGTGGGCAGGTTGTGGTTGATGCTTTCTACCGCATCTATGGTGTGGACATCAAGAGAGCGGGTGCATTGAATATGAATGATTTAGATGTGGAGAAGATTGGGTAAAGCCTTTTGGGGAGGAGGGGGGTAGTGTGCCTCCTTCCTTCACATTTTATACATGTCAAAATAAAAAAGAAATGGATATGAAAAATAGATATATTGCTGCATTATTAGCCTTTTTCTTGGGTGGATTAGGTGTGCACAAATTTTATTTGGGCAAGTGGACGGGCATATTTTATCTTGCTCTTTGTTGGACCTATATACCTTCTATTATTGCTTTGGTGGAAGCCATACTCTATTTGGTTAATGGAGAAGAAACTTTTAATGAGAAGTATAATAAGAAAGCGATGGAAAACAGTTACAAAAATGTAACTTATGACCCAACGCCTTCTAATCAGAATGTATCTTCTTCCAACGATGATATTTCCATTGTTTGCCCTAAATGCGGTCATGTGAATGAAGCGGGAAGTAACTTCTGTGAATCCTGCGGACAGAAATTATAACCTTAAATATTGATAGAACCATGTTTTGTAAGAATTGTGGCAAGGAGTTAAATAATGGGGCAAAAGTTTGTCCTAATTGCGGAATGAAAGTAGGGGAACAAATAACGGTTAAAGGTGTTTTTGATGTTGAGTACTTGAAAAAAGTTAAAGAAAATGGTATTCTTTTATGGATGATGTTAGAAAACAATAATAGTGATTGTTGTATTTATCCCAAGGACGATATAAAAAGCCAAATGCGACAAAATTTTGGAGTTAACTATAATGAGCAAATTTTGTTCATACGAGATACATCTTTTTGGAATTCGAGAGATCAAGGATTGGTTTTAACAGATCAAGGAATTTACTGTATTCCAGATAATGACAAACCTGATGAGAAAATTGCGTGTTCTTGGAATGATATTCATTATGTGGAATATAAAGATTTGGTTTTATATTTTTGGGGATATGGTGATAGTTCCGATAATTATATCAGTATTCACATGTCATATTTTATGAAAAGTGACAGTAGTGAAGAAGCAGCTGAAATAGGACATTCTTTAGCAAAGTTATTTACTCGGATGGCGCAATGTGTGGAGCCGAAAGCTGACCCTTTTGATATTGCTGCGGAGCATTACGATCAGTTAAATGCAGAAGGAAAGCATGAAGAAGCATTTCAATTTGCTTTGTCATGCAAGGATCAGGACGGATTGGAAGTGTTTTATATGCCTGCTGTAAGAGGATATATAGTAAATAAAGATTATGAAAAAGCTGTTGAGTTATGCAATGAAGGTTTAAAACATTGTGAACATACAAGTCCGATGGAGTATCAGCTTTTATATGCCAAATGTACGGCTTATCATTGTCTTGGTAATAATTTAGAGGCACGAAAATGTGCCATACCTGTGCTGCTTGACGCTCCGGATGATTTAAAATATCCTACAGGTTCAGATACTCCTATTAAACAAGACATCGCTGATGATTTTAAAATATGCGACCAAGAATATATCCAAGATTATTTGGAGTTACCTTATAACAAGCGAAAAGTGTTGTTGCCTGTCAATTCATATACTGACTTGTGCCAAGATTATCTGAGTGTCATTGACATAAAGAAACTTCCGGATTCGGGCATTGTCTTTCCTATCGGACATCCCGTAGCATACCAGCTATATGTCGGTCATCCGTATGTCAAGCAGAAGTATTTGCCTTTTGAAAGTTATGAATTGGAGTTGATAGAGGATAAGGTTCGTGAATTCTGCCAGTTGGTGCAATGCTTGGGAGCTACAGAGATTAGCATTGAGTGCTTGAATAGTTCTTCAAGCGACAGGAACACCAATATGGAACAGCATATAGAAGGAGAAGCGAGCTACAGAGTAGCCTCTGCATCGGCTAAAAACGACCGTAGCCAAAGTCGGCATTTGATTGATGAAATCAGCCAGTCCATTAATCTGCATCAGACGTTTGTGCCGAATGGCAAACCGCATTTGCCCGAGGGCTTGGTATGGTATCCCAATGAACCATCTTGGCAACGATTGTACAATCAGCGAATGCAAGGAGCCTTGCAACAACATGAGGAGCGTATAGAAACACGTAAGAATCGGGTGTTGGAAGGTTCGGAATTAAATTCGATTGAAGTCGAGTTCAAGAGTCTGTTCTTAGCTGCCAATGGTCAGTGGAACAAGAAGATGGAAGAAAAGTTTACATTGCAAGAAAATGCAGTATTGGCTATTCATGTGCAATTCGCATCACTTGATAAGTTAGAGCAAACTGTCCCAGCAGATACGGCTTCCATCAGCCAATATACGGAAGACGAGAAGGAGTATATGGAAGAACTGAAAATTTGTTTGAAAGAGGGCGGAGATATTTCGGCAAATGAACGGCGATTATTGGAGAGGTTGCGTAAGCATCTTGGCATATCGGAAGAACGGGCTATCGAATTGGAAGAAAGCCTGAAGCCATCGCTTACTGATGATGAAAAAGAATATTGGGAAGAATACAAGCTCTGTTTGGAAGATGGTGGCGACATTTCAGCAAGCGAAAGACGATTACTTGATAAGTTGAGAAACCGACTTGGCATATCTGAAGAGCGGGCGAGAGAGATAGAAAAAATTATATTATAAAAGACATTAAAAAATAGACTTTATGGGAAACGTAGTAAATCAATGTCCCAAGTGTGGGAATTATGTAAAAGGTGAACCTGTATATTCTACAGAAAGAAAATTAGTCCATTCTGCAACAAAGCAAGGCGCAAATAGTCTTCTTAAATGGGGAATTACAGGTGGCTTTACTTTGTTGGGTGCATTTTTTGGTGGCATAGGAGCTATTCCAGGTTTTGTTATCGGTTTAATCATATCTTTCTTCTTTGGAAATGCAACAAATAATGTGGTTGAAGGAATAGATCAGGAATTATATTCTAATACAACGTACAAATTTGAATGTCCACGTTGCGGACGTGTATGGCAAAAGATATATACCAATAAATCTGATACTGCAACTGATGAGATGCTTGAAAACAAAAGACAGGAACTTGTGAACGGAAAAACAGGAATGATGGTTCTTTATGCTATATTATTTATTATCGCCGGATTAGCAACATGGGGATGCTATCATTATTGTCAGGTACATGAATCATCTACGACTTATATGGATACAGCTTGGTTAATAGGAGAATATGAACGAACGGACTATCATTGGGGATGGTATATCATGGGATTTTTGGGGATTCTGGTTGGAATAGGTACAGTTATATTGTTTTTTGCTTTCGTTACTACTTGGATTGAACGGAGCGAAATTAAAAACATGAGTATTTCAGAGTTTCGTAATTCTGAATATCGTTTTAAGGTATAATTTGTAAAGTAAGTAGTTAAAATGCTTATGTGTATTTCTGTAAAGATGGAATAAATATGGACGAACTTATTATTAATAATATTACAGCAGTTCAACAGGAAGCTATTTGGTGGTTTCTTCCAGTAATATTTTGGGCATTGATTGGCGGTGTTGGTGGCGCAATAATAGGATGTATAATTGGTAGCATTTGGGATGCTTGTACTAAAAAGGATATTGGTATGGCAGTCTTAGGCATGCGTATGTCTGGTAAAACTTTATGGTATAATTTTCTTACAAATGATAGTCGTATAGGAACGACGAGTTCTACGGAAAAAGTTCGTTCATTTAAAATGGATTTTTCTAATGGACGTAGTGTAACGGTTAAACAGGGAATGGATATTGGAGGAAGTGAAATAAACGTACAACTTTTTTATGAAGAACTTATAAAAGAAAATGATGTGGTGCTTTTTCTATTTAATTCATTTGAATATCTGAATAACCTCCAATATGAAAGAGAAGTAAATGGGAGAATGGCTTTTATTGCTTCAAAATGGGATGAGCATCATCCTGATAAGGAGTTGTCTAAATGTATATTTGTAATAGCAACTTATGCGGATAAATTAATAGATAAAGAAAAAGGCTGTAAGGATATAGTGGATAGAATGAGTAAGCGTAGTTTTAGGAATATGATAAAACAACATTTATTGTTAGTCAATATGACTGATAAAAAGCAAGTAGAAATAATGAAAGAAAAAATTTTTGGAGAGTAATCTTATGGGAAAAGATGATATAATTTTATGGATTCAAGGAGAGTCCGTTCATAATGATGATATCCTTTCATGTAAAGGAAAAAGAATAGATAAATCTTCAGATTGTTACATAAGGTATTATAAATTATTAGTGTATACGAATCATTGTCACAAATTAAGAGAAAAACCTCATTGGATTTCATTGTATAAAGGTAAAATTGGGATAGATAATGGGTCTTCAACTTACTATTTATTATATGGGCATTATAAAGAAGTTGATACAGCTAATAGACCTATAGGATTTATGTCTTATGTCCGTACCAATAATATAGAAGATGCATTGAATGCAGTAATAAATGAGTCCAAACTTTATGGATATTCTATAAGTGATGAGGATATGGCTTATATAAAAAAAAAGAGTATTCATAAAATAACCATAGCTATCGTAATGGCTATTTTATGTCTAATTTGTTTGATATTATGTTTGTAATATGGATGATTCAAAGAATATAATCTTAGTGGAACCTGATGAAATAGCATCAGGTTATAAGTATTGGAAAGAAGCAGGACAGTTAGCTAAATCTATAGTCGTTTGTTCTGATGAATATGATTTACCAGAATTTCAAAAACTATTTTATTTTTATCCACAACATCCGCAACGAGGAGATGTTTATGTAAGAAGTCCTTTTAGGAATGATACTTTTTATGAGGTTTCTCAATTTCAGGATAATGTGGTTAAAGAGAAATGTCATTGCCTTAGTAAAATAGCAAGCCTTTTAGGTGCTTCTTCTTTTAATGCTTCTATTGAAGTGGAAAGCGTGAAAGAGAGGGGCTGGGATTTGAATGTAGGAATGAAAACTATTAAAGTGGATGGAGATTTTAATTTAAAAAGGCAGGAAGCGGAAAGAGTAACAAAAAAATGTTTAATTAGTGACACTTATAAGAAAGAACAACTAACCATTCAGGGTTATGAAAAGGCAATTCAACTGGCAAAAAAATATGGATTGTATGGTGATCCGGATGTGAGGGGACTTTTAGAGAAATGTAATCCCATAGATTGTTCAATGTTATCTCATGAGAAAGTCGTATGCAATTTGACCAGTGAAGTGAATAGCAGTTTGGATTTAGCATTTAGTATTAATGCGATGAAAGGTGTTTTTACTATAGGAGCCAATTTTGTAGAACATACAAAATATCGGTTTGAGATATTAGAAATAATGGAATACAACTTTGATTAATATAGAAATTATGAGGAAAGAAAAGAAACAAGAGCTTTTAGCTATTTTGTTGGCAAAGTTAGGAGTGTTTTTTGCCTCTTGTGATGGAGAATACAATCCAAGAGAAAAGAATTTTATTCAGAATTTCGTTTTTACATTGCTAAATAACCAAATTATAACCGATGAAGCAAGAGAAATTATAGAAGAAATAGAAAATAAGCACTATTCTATTGATGATATAATTCAAGATAGCCAGCAATTTAGCCAAAATTTGGATGAAGAAGAAAGAGAACCTTGTTTATTGGCAATCGAGAGTTATATAGAAAATCTGATAGAAGCAGATGACGTGATTCATCCTGCTGAAACTGAAAATTTTAATTTGTGGAAACGAGCCGTACTTAATAAATAAATGATAATTATGAACACATCTCAACAATCATCCATCAGCACCCCATTCCCCCTGCTGATGCACTACACCCCTTCCACTCCAATCCAAGAAGTGGAAGAAGTCAAAATCGTGTATAACGATCAACTTCAAATCACGGAGTATGATGCACGGATCGTAGGGACACGTAGCTTGAAGTCGTCTGTGACGACCAAGAAAGTGAACGGTCTGATGAGAACCATGACTGACCGGAAGAATGAAATTGATGACCAAAAGTCGGTATTATGATTCTGATTGTCACCAATAAGCAGGATGTCCATCCTACACCTGTCATCGAATACTTGAATGAACGAGGGTGTCCGGTGTTCCGCCTGAATACGGAAGCATTGCTGACGGACTATCAGTTTCATTGGTGGGCAAACGGAAATGGTACGGACTTTTACATCAAGAACGTAAAAAATGGACTGGAAGTATACGGGCACGATATTACTGCCGTGTGGGAGCGTCGCCCGATACTTCCGTCCGAATTGTTGTTGCTTAACAGGGAAGAAATAAACCGGCATAACCTGAAAGAGGCGGCAGGTTTTCTTTCTTTCCTCTTACATGACATAAGCGACCGTTTCTCTATCGGACATCATCTTTACGACCGGAGTGCTTCGTCCAAGATGAGGCAACTTCGCTTGGCAAAGGTATTAGGGATGGAAGTACCTGCCACTTGCTTTTCTAACTGGAAAGAAGACATCCTCAACTTTTCCCGTCCGTTTGAATACATCATGTTGAAATCCATCGAAAGCGATAATGTCTGGCTGGGAGACGAAAAGGAATATGTATTCTTCGGCCAGAAGGTACAATCGGACTCTTTGGAAAGACAACCGCAAGAGGCTTTCAGCCAAACAATGAATTTTGTGCAAGAGTATGTGGAAAAGCAATATGAGTTGCGCGTCACTGTGGTTTGCGACAAAGTATTTGCCTGCAAGATTGATTCGCAATGCATGGAGGAAGACAAAGGCAAGGTGGATTGGCGGCAAGGCTATGAATATGGCTTGCGCTATGAGCCGTATGAATTGCCCGATACAATCAAGGCATTTTGTATTAAATTCTTGCAGGACATGCTTTTGAATTTCGGCTGTTTTGATTTTATCGTTACTCCACAAGATCAGTTCGTGTTCTTGGAGTGCAACCCCAACGGGCAATGGCTTTGGATAGAACAGGAAACCGGGATGAAGATATCGCAGGCAATTGCTGAATGTTTAATGAAACATAGCAGTATATGAGAACAACAAACGAGAACAAACGTTATCCACAAGGTGCAACTATCGGTATCCTGCTTTGTGTCTTGTCCCTTCTATACTTTTATTCGGGCTTGGTGATTGTACCAGCTCTTACTATTATAGGGCAAGTGTACTTCATCTATGCTTCCAAGTTATGGATAAAGCGTTACGGAGGAAAACGCAATTTTGACATGGCGCACTCACTTTTCCATTTGGGGCATCCTCGTTGGGTGACAGATTGGGGAATTACATTGTACATTGCCGGATTTTATCTGTCACCTCTCATTATGCTGATTCAAAGTTTCTGGCAGGAAACCAACGATGTGTTTCATGAAGTGGTATGGTGGATGGGCAATATTCTTGCGATGTTGTACTATATTCATATCGTGTGGAACCGTATCAAAAAGTCTGCCAGTTGATACTATTTGTTACTTCCTCTGGTTCTGTTGATGTCATTTTAATGGTATTATTGAAAACATTCCTTAGATTTGTATCGGGAGTAAAAATAGGTATGTTTTATGAAGTTGACAACATTGATAAAAAAGGCCGAAAGTGGAGATGTACATGCCCAAAATGAGTTAGGAGTGGCATATTTTAACGGTCTGAAAGGGCTTGGAGTGAATAAAGAAGAGGGGGTACGCTGGCTTATGCTTGCGGCAGAGAAAAGATTGCCTGAAGCACAGACGTATGTTGGTGTAGCATACTGTGTTGGTTTAGGTGTAGAGCAGAGCTTTGAAGCAGCGTTCAATTGGTGGAAAAAAGCGGCCCGTCAGAGATTTGGTCTGGCTGAATATAATTTAGGTGTTATGTATGATGAGGGCATAGTCGTCAAGAAAAACAGACGTACAGCTTTCCGCTATTTTATGAGAGCGGCCAAACAAGGTATTATAGCGGCTTTAGATGTGGTAGGACGTCGATATTGGTCGAAAAGTAATTATGTAGAAGCCTTTAATTGGTGTTCATTAGCAGCCAAAGCAGGTGCTGCGGCTTCTCAATATGCGCTTGGAGAGATGTATGAAAATGGATACGGCGTAGAGAAAAATGCAGAACAATCTTTTTATTGGTATTTGAAGGCTGCAAAACAAGGATATGTGAATGCGCTATTCGATGTGGGGCATGCATATTATTATGGCAAAGGAATTACACAAGATTACAAAGAGAGCAGGAGGTGGTTCGAAAAGGCTGTTCGTCAAGGAGATGAGGGAGGCTATTATTTCTTGGGAGTAATGTTTTTAAAAGGATTTGGAGTCCGCAGAAATTATAAGAAAGCTTTTAAATACATTTCCAAAGTTGCAAAGGATGAAAAGGATATCAGTGCAATAAGGTTGTTCGGAACTTTGTATGAGTTTGGCAGAGGAACAAAACGAAGCTACGAGGATGCATTATGTTTATATCGGAAAAGCGGCTGAGCAGCAGGATGCTTTTGCATATTATCGTTTAGGGCATCTTTACGAGAATGGAAGAGGAGTTCAGCAGGATTTCAAACAGGCCTTCAACTATTTTTTGAAAGCAGCCCGATTGGGAAATGCTAAAGCAATGTTCAACTTGGCATGTTATTATAGAGATGAGAAGAAAGGAAAGACTAATTATGTGAAAGCACTCAAATGGTTCATCAAGTCTTTCGAGAAAAATGAGAACCTGTACGCGGCATTGCAGATAGGAGAACTTTACGAAGAAGGTGGTCCAAGACTGAAACCCGATTTAAAGGAGGCTGAGAAATGGTATGAAATAGCCAAGAATGAAAAGGCATTGGAAAGAGTACGGGTTAAAATGACTGAGATAAATATTTGATGCCAGTTAACCAGAATGTCAAATCAATCAAAAACAAAAAGTGATATGAACAAGGCGATAACTTCTTTTTGGAAACGGCTGTTTTTCCGTTATGATGTTAGCCGAATGCGCGAGGCTGTGGTGGATTATCTGACAGCGGAAGGCATACAGACGGAGGTGAAAGACGGCATGATACGGGTGCTGTTTGAAGACTATTATTATAATGTGGAGTTCGACTTGGACGGGGAATATCCTCGGTGTGATATTTCGTTCCGGATGAAGGACGAAAAATATGAAAAGCTAGATTTGTCGCGCAAGACTTTCATTGCGGATAAAGTCAATACAGATGAGGATTATTTGTCGACGCTGAAGGCGTTTGGTGACGTGATAATCGTTGATGCGCATTTTTATTTTGTTGACCGCAAAATGCTGCTTTCGCTTTTCTATGAGTATTTTGTGGATGTGAAAGATGCAGTAGACGATATGTGCGATTTGTTGCAAAACGAATTGAGCGGGAAAGAGGAAAAACGTCCGATAGGTTTTACGGCGAGTCCAGTCCCCTCGTCCAAAGAAGAAGCAAAGGTAGTGGCTTGTAATAAACAAACAGAATAACTATGACACGCGGAACAATTTTATTCATTTGCACCAAGTGCAAGAAAGTTTTTTTGGCACCAGACATAGAATATGGCGCAATGTTTTTTTCGGTACCCATGCCTTGCGAACGTTGCGGGAGCATACGTACCCTGCCGATGGAGCTACAGTTTCTCGTTACAAGTGTTATCAAAGAGGAGAATTAAGTTATATACCAAGATGGCATATCGGACAGGAATTTGTTGATGAAAACTTTAAAATAAAACAACAACAATGAGAGCCTTTATACACTGTGATTCTACCGGCTACCCTTGTAATACCAATGCGTTTACGGCATTTGTTGGTTTGCGGGAGATGGGGTACGAGTGCATCTTCTTCCAAAGATACGAAGAGCTAATGGCGAATAATCACTGTAAGGAAGAAGTCATCGTCAGCGGCATCGGAATGATTCGGAGAAGATTGCAGGATTTCGGGATTGCCTGCTTTGCTATAAACTATCCAGAAGAATTAAGAAAATATCTCGGAAGGAAGATTTGGAAATCGACCATTAATGAGATAGCGAATACTCCTACAGCGTGGCCAGTATTTGTCAAATCAGTTGAAGGGAAAAGGTTGTCAGGTAGGGTTATTAATAGTATTCACAATTTGGTGGGTTGCGGATGCTGTGATAATAATTACGAGGTGTTGTGCAGCGAACCTGTTGATTTTATTGCAGAATGGAGAGTGTTTGTCAGATATGGAAAGATACTTGATGTTCGACCTTATAAAGGCGATTGGAAAGTGCATTATGACCCGAACGTGATTGAATGTGCCATCAAAGATTATATAACTGCGCCTAATGCGTATGGCATTGATTTCGGGGTGACTTCAAGCGGGGAGACCTTGCTGGTTGAGGTGAACGAGGGTTATGCCTTGGGATGTTATGGCCTGTTCCCACACCTTTACGCCAAACTTGTCCTCACACGTTGGGCTGAGCTGACGGGTACATCCGATGAATATGGGTATGTCTAATGAAGTGAGATAACTCAGAAAAGTGAACTTAAAACAACAATAAGTCATGACACGCGGAACAACTTTATTCATTTGCACCCAGTGCAAGAAAGTTTTTTTGGCACCAGACATAGAATATGGCGCAATGGCTTTTTCGGTGCCCATGCCTTGCGAACGTTGCGGAAGCATACGCACCCTGCCGATGAAGTTCGATTTTTTTGTTGATTCAATAAATCCGGATAAGCCGTTGGAACGACAATTACGTGATTACGCAGTGTACAAGGATATCTGGGGAAAGCAGGGCTCAAATTCGTATATGGGGCAAGATACGCCCGACGAGCAATACCGCATCGGGATGGAGTATCTGGATGACAGCTTTCATGGTTCTGATGTCGCTTTTTATTGGTTAATGAAAGCGGCCAAACGCGGGCATGTCCAGGCACAGTATCAAGTGGGTAGATTGCTACGTCACAGGCCTCCCGTACCCAAATATCTGCAAAACCCACCCTTTTGCTACACGGAGGGCACGGCTTACCAATGGATGGCCCAAGCAGCTGAACAGGGTTTGCCGGAAGCCATGTGTGGTTTGGGGAACATGTATTGCGTCGGAGACGTGATTGAAAAGAATCCGGAAAAAGCGTTCGCATGGTATCTGAAAGCGGCCATGTCGGGTTGTGCGGCGAGCGAATATGCCATAGCTTGCCTGTATGAACAAGGCCAAGGAGTGGAGCAGAACACGTTCAAGGCGTTGCGTTGGTGTTGGAAAGCAGCCTTGCATGGATATGCGGAAGCGCAGCTGCGTTTGGGCATTGTTTATGAAAGTACCGGAAAGGAGCGGTATTTCCATACGGCGGCCACTTTCTACCAGCAGGCGGCACAACAGAATATGGTAGAAGCCTGGCTACGTTTGGCCGCGCTTTATGAGGCGCGCAAGAGTGAACAAAACTTGCAAAAGGCCTGGGAATGTTACGTGAATGCCTGGGAAGCGGGGGACGAAAACGCGTACCAGGAAGCGAAGCGCCTGGTGGATGAAGGTCTGGCGAATCCGGACGCTTCCACCCTGATGGCATGGTACAGGAAGTGTATCGAACGAGGGCATAAAGAAGTATGGTATGACTTGGGCAAGATATACCATGAGGGCAGAGGAGTGGAACGGAATCTGCAAGAAGCCCGTCAATGCTATCTGTTTGCCGCACGTACCTCTCATGTACCCGAGGCACAGTTTGCATTGGGGCGTATGTATGAACAGGGTGAAGGCATCCAACCGGACTTGCAAAAGGCCATCCGCTGGTATAAGGAAGCGGCGAATCAAGGACATACGGAGGCACAGGTCGCTTGCAGGCGGTTGAAGGTGTATGAACCGCGCGAGGGATTCGATACCTGGCAACAGTTGGCTTTGCTTTATGAGGTGGGCAAAGGTGAACAAGATTTGCAAAAGCTTTGGGAATGCTACCTGAATGCTTGGGAAGCGGGAAATGAAAACATATATCAGGAAGCGAAACGTCTGTTGGATGAAGGCTGGGTGAAGCTGGACGCTTCCACTCTGATGGAATGGTACAGAAAGTGTATCGCACATGGACACAGAGAAGCATGGTATGACCTGGGTAAGATATATCATGAGGGCAGAGGAGTGGAACGGAATCTGCAAGAAGCCCGTCAATGCTATCTGTTTGCCGCACGCACCTCTCATGTACCCGAGGCACAGTTTGCATTGGGGCGTATGTATGAACAGGGTGAAGGCATCCTGCCGGACTTGCAAGAGGCCGTTCGCTGGTATAAGAAAGCGGCGAATCAAGGACATACAGAAGCACAGGCTGCTTGTTGGCGGTTGGAAGACGGAGATGACTGAAAACGATGATTCAACAAAATGAACTTGAACAATAATAACTATGATACGCGGAACAACTTTATTCATTTGCACCAAGTGCAAGAAAGTCTTTTTGGCACCAGACATAGAATATGGCGCAATGGTTTATTCAGTACCCATGCCCTGCAAGCGTTGCGGAAGCAGACGGACACTACCGGTGTTGCAATTGCCTTATTATGCAGTGTATAAGAAGATTTGGAAGACGATGGAATAATAATAAGGAGGTTTGATTATGCGTGTTTTAATTGAATTGGGGATTTCTTAGAAGGGAAGTTTAGGTGATACACTAAAAATACTATTGTTAGTATCTCTATATTCATGCGGATGAATGCTTCTGTTCTATCCGTAGGATTTATCAGTTCTACGGATAGAATTTACTAGGTCTCGGATACATCCGAATAATGTCCCTATCAGAATAGGGGATAGGTAAAAAAACAAAAATCCCCATAACTTAAAGAGTTACAGGGATTTATTATGTTGTTTTAAGTATGTATTACTTATTCAGAGCCAAAGCCACATTTACAGCGCAAGCTACAGTACATCCTACCATCGGGTTGTTACCGATACCGAGGAATCCCATCATTTCTACGTGTGCGGGAACTGATGAAGAACCTGCGAACTGAGCGTCTGAGTGCATACGACCCATAGTGTCGGTCATACCGTAAGAAGCAGGACCGGCTGCCATGTTGTCCGGGTGAAGTGTACGGCCTGTACCACCACCTGATGCTACTGAGAAGTAAGGTTTGCCGGCAAGAACACGTTCTTTCTTGTATGTTCCAGCTACCGGATGCTGGAAGCGAGTCGGGTTAGTAGAGTTACCAGTGATAGATACGTCTACATTTTCGTGCCACATGATGGCTACACCTTCACGAACGTCGTCAGCACCGTAGCATTTTACTTTTGCACGCGGACCGTCTGAGTACGGAGTTTCTTTTACGATGTTCAGGTTACCGGTGAAGTAATCGAACTTAGTCTGAACGTAAGTAAAGCCGTTGATACGAGAGATAATCATCGCAGCGTCTTTTCCCAAACCGTTCAGGATGCAGCGCAACGGGTTTTTACGTACTTTGTTTGCCATTTCAGCAATTTTGATGGCACCTTCAGCAGCAGCGAATGATTCGTGACCTGCCAAGAATGCGAAACATTGAGTTTCTTCGCGCAGCAAACGTGCAGCCAAGTTTCCGTGACCCAAACCTACTTTACGGTCATCGGCTACTGAACCCGGAATACAGAATGCCTGCAAACCGATACCGATAGCTTCGGCAGCGTCAGCAGCGTTTTTGCAACCTTTTTTCAGTGCGATGGCGCAACCTACTACGTAAGCCCATTTTGCGTTTTCGAAGCAGATACCCTGAGTTTCCTGACAAGTCAGATACGGGTCGAGACCTGCTGCGTCACAGATTGCATTAGCTTCTTCAATGTCTTTGATGCCGTTTTCGTTCAATGCAGCAAGAATTTGCTTCATACGGCGGTCTTGACTCTCAAATTGTACTGGTCTAATCATAATCTGTGTCCTCCTATTATTCTTTACGTGGGTCAATATATTTAACTGCTCCTTGTTCGGGTTTGAAGCGTCCGTATGTACCGGTTACAGCTTTCAGTGCTTCGTTAGCATCTACACCCTTCTTGATTTGTTCCATGAATTTGCCCATGTGAACATATTCATAACCGATTACTTGGTTATCTTTATCCAAAGCCATGCGAGTGATGTAACCTTCGGTCAGTTCGAGGTAACGAGTTCCTTTAGCTTTTGTTCCGTACAGTGTACCTGTCTGGCTGCGGAGACCTTTACCCAAGTCTTCCAGTCCGGCACCGATCATCAATCCGCCTTCTGAGAAAGCTGACTGCGTACGGCCGTAAACGATTTGCAGGAACAGTTCACGCATAGCAGTATTGATAGCGTCGCAAACCAAGTCGGTATTCATTGCTTCCAAGATCGTTTTGCCCGGCAGGATTTCAGAAGCCATTGCTGCTGAGTGAGTCATACCTGAGCATCCGATTGTTTCTACCAAGCATTCTTCAATAACACCTTCTTTAACGTTCAGTGTCAGTTTACATGCGCCTTGTTGGGGTGCGCACCATCCCACACCGTGTGTTAAACCTGAGATGTCTTTGATTTCTTTTGCTTGAATCCATTTTCCTTCTTCAGGAATTGGAGCCGGACCGTGATTAGGTCCTTTTGCGACACAACACATGTGTTCAACTTCGTGTGAATAAATCATATTCTTTACGTTTTTATTAGTTGGTAATAAAAAATAGGTATTCGTAAACCACTCGATTAAAGAAATTCTTCCTTAATCCGCACGCAAAGTTAGTCGTTTTATTTTGTTCTACAACGGGTGATAGCAAACTTTTTCTTCTTTTTATAATATTTTTGCTTTACCTTTGCCTGTAAGAATTTTTAAAACGACTACCTATATATAGGTAATAATAATTAGGTATAATGGATGTGACTAAAATTGAAGTAACAGATGAGGCTTTGCGCAAGGGAGCGGCGGAAGGCATGGATGGTTTTTTACAAGTATTTATCGACAAGTATCTTGAAGTGACGGGCGGCGTGCCGGATGCAGAGACCATGCCGCTGCTTAACGGTTATCAGCATACCTTGCTGGGATACCACTTTTTCCGTGAAGAGGTGCTTGAGGGAGGATTTGTCCAGCTTATCCAAAACGGTTATGCGCCTTATATTTTCGGTAATCCTTTTGCTAAAGCGATGCGTATTTTCGGAGCCAAGAATTTTTCGAAATTGGTTTACGAGGCGCAGAAGATATACGAGGCTAACAAAGAGGATTTGGAGCGTGAGCGTACCGATGAGGAGTTTATGGCGATGTATGAGCAGTATGAGGCTTTCGATGATTTGGAAGAATCGTTTATGGATATGGAAGAGGAGGTGACGGAACAGGTGGCTCGTTACGTTGACGAACATCTGGAACAGTTCGCCCAAATCGTTCCGTAGATAACCGGATTTCGGCCTTTTGGGAGGGCTTATGAGTTTATCCGCATGTGTTGGTTAAAACAAGCCCATAAACTCATAAGTCTATCCGCATGTGTTCCCTCTTTCTATGGGTAGAATTTTGGCGCTGATAATGAGGCAGATGGAAACCTTTAAAAAGGCTTACGGAATGTACAGCCGTTTTTCCATTCCGAGCAGCCGTAAGCCGTTTTTCCTTTTATGATGATTCCTTTGCCGCAAACGGGGCAGGCACGGCCTAACATGGCGTCTCCTTCGGGCAGTGGCGGCGGAGGCGTATCTGCTACTTTGCGTTTGCGCGGAGCTCTCGGTTTTGTCGGGGCAGGTTTGTCGGCGGAAGCATCTTTCCTGCGAGCCGCTTTCTTTACCGGGGCGGCAGCATCTTCGGGTGCAACGGTTACACGGCGGTTGGTATTGTCGCGCAAGCACACTGTAAACGATGTCCGTAACCATTTGTTTCAGTTCGGCGAGGAATGTGCCGGCATCATAACTCCGGCGTTCTATTTCTCGCAATTTCTTTTCCCAGATGCCCGTCAGTTCTGCCGATTTCAACAGCTCTTCATGGATGAGTTGTATCAGTTCCACCCCTGTGGGAGTAGCAATCAGGTTTTTCCGTTCCTTACGTATGTAGTGACGTTTGAAAAGCGTTTCGATGATGGCGGCACGTGTAGAGGGTCGTCCTATCCCGTTTTCTTTCAGTGCGTCGCGCAGCTCATCGTTGTCTACCAGCTTTCCGGCCGTTTCCATGGCGCGCAGCAGCGTGGCTTCAGTGTATGGGCGTGGCGGCTGTGTCCATTTCTCGTTAAGTTGCGGTTGGTGAGGTCCGCTTTCTCCTTTTGTAAAAGCAGGCAAAACGCTTTCTTCTTCGTTTTCTTTATTCTCATCGGACTGAGGCTCTTTGGCGAAAATAACACGCCATCCCGCATCAAGGATTTGTTTGCCGGTTGCTTTGAATTCTATTTCTTCTGCCACTCCCGTAACGGTGGTTGTCGAAAATTTGCAGTCAGGATAGAATACAGCGATGAAACGGCGGGCTATCAGGTCGAATACGCGCCGTTCCATGTCGGTCAGTCCTTGCGGATTTACTCCCGTAGGAATAATGGCATGGTGGTCGGTTACTTTGGAGTTGTCGAACACTTTTTTCGATTTCAGCAGCGGTTTTCCGAGGATAGGCGCAGTGTAGGCAGCATAATCTCTGATGCCCCTCTAATATTTTCGGACATTTGGGATAAATGTCATCGCTTAGGAATGTCGTGTCGACGCGCGGATAAGTTGCCACTTTCTTTTCGTATAGCGACTGGATGAGTTGCAGCGTCATGTCCGCCGAGTAGCTGAACTTCTTGTTACATTCTACCTGCAATGACGTCAGGTCGAATAATCGGGGAGGGGCTTCCGAACCTTTTTTCGATGTAATGTCGGTAATCGTAAACGGTTTGTCTTTGATGCGTTCCAGCAGGGCGCGTCCTGTCTGTTCGTCTGTAATGGGCGGAATCCCTCGGTTGGTATCTTCTTTTGCCGCGGTTTTCTTTTTCGCGTTCGGATTTTCTTTCTCCTTTTCAGCCTCTTCCGCTAATTCTTCATCGCTCTTCCGGACGATGGCAGCAAACAGTGTCTCGCGGTAAATGGTCTTTAGTTCCCAGTATTGTTTCGGGACAAAGTGTTCTATTTCCTGCTGACGTTTTACAATCAGAGCCAGCGTAGGTGTCTGTACGCGCCCTATGGAAAGAATCTGCTTGTTCTGTCCGTATTTTAAAGTATAAAGCCGGGTAGCATTCATTCCCAGCGTCCAGTCGCCGATGGCACGGCTCAACCCCGCCTCGTATAGCGGTTGGAAGTCCGACTGGTCTTTCAGGTTTGCAAATCCCTCCCGGATGGCTTCTTCCGTGAGCGAGGAAATCCACAACCGTTTTACCGGACATTTGGCTCCCGCTTTTTGCATAACCCATCGCTGGATAAGTTCACCTTCTTGTCCGGCATCGCCGCAGTTTATAATCAGGTCAGCCTGCTGCATCAGTCCTTCGATGATGTGAAACTGTTTTTCGATACCCGTATCATTAATGAGCTTGATGCCGAAGCGGGGCGGTATCATAGGCAGGCTTCCCAATGACCATGCCTTCCAAGCCGGCGTATATTCATGCGGTTCTTTCAGAGTGCAAAGATGTCCGAATGTCCAAGTTACTTGGTATCCGTTTCCTTCTATGTAACCGTCTTTTCGGTTTCTTGCGCCGAGTACTTCGGCTATGTCGCGTGCCACGCTGGGCTTTTCGGCTATACAAACTATCATAAGCAAGCTGTCTTTAACGGCGACAAAGTTAGCAAAAAACCGCTAACATGCGGATAAAATCTAAATGTTGCCGCATATTCTTTCGTCGTAATCCGATATATTTTTCTATCTTGCGGACGATTTCTAACCTTAATTTATTTAAAAGACATAAGAAGCGATATGAAAAACGGACAATATTTGTTGGCAAAAATATGCCGGTGGGGAATGATGGGGGCACTTGTGTGTTTGGGAAGAGTGCTTCCGGTAACAGCAGATGAAGGACAAGACAATTTGACTTTGCGTTATAACCGTCCGGCGGAATATTTTGAAGAGGCGTTGGTGATAGGTAATGGAACGTTGGGAGCCGTGGTGTATGGCGGAACAGATAAAGACCGGATTTCACTGAACGACCTAACGTTGTGGACGGGTGAACCTGACAAATCCGTTACTACGCCCGATGCCTACAAAGCCATTCCGGATATCCGGGCTTTGCTGGATAAAGAAGATTACCGGGCTGCCGATAGCGAATATCGCAGGGTACAGGGACATTACAGCGAAAATTACCAACCGCTTGGAACATTAACCATTAATTATCTTGACCGTGAGGCAGACGTTACTTCGTATCAACGGCTGTTGGATATCGGTAATGCTACTTCGCAAACTGCTTACCGGCGTGGCGGCAAACTGTTTACTACCGATTATTTTGCTTCTGCTCCCGATTCGGTGATTGTTATTCGCCTCAAGTCAGAATCCGATAAAGGCATTAACGCCGTACTTTCGTTTGATTCGCCGTTGCCTCACTCCGCAGTGTCGGGCGATCATGCGATCTCGGCAGAAGGCTATGCGGCTTATCACTCTTATCCTGTGTATTATGACGGTGTAAAAGAAAAACATCTGTACGACCCCGACAGAGGGATACACTTTAAGACCATTATAAAAGTAATTGCTCCGCCGGCGTGTGTTGAAAGCCATCCTTCCGGTGAACTGAAAATTAAAGATTGCAGTGAAGCCTTGATATTGATAGCCAATGCCACCAGTTTTAATGGCTTTGATAAAGACCCGGTGAAAGAAGGACGTGATTATCAGCATATCGTGGCAAGGCGGATGAAGCAGGCGATGGCAAAGACTTACGATGAGCTTCGCCGCTCGCACGTGGCAGATTATAAACAGTTTTTCGACCGTGTTTCGCTGGACTTGGGAGAGACTGCTCCCGACATAGCTACCCTGACTACCGATGAGCAGTTGCGCCTGTATACCGATAGCTTGCAACATAATCCGGAGCTGGAGGCACTTTATTTCCAGTACGGACGTTACTTGCTGATATCGTCTTCGCGTACGCCGGGCGTTCCTGCTAACCTGCAAGGTCTGTGGAATGAAAAAATACTGCCGCCGTGGAGTTGCAACTATACTACCAATATCAATCTGGAAGAAAACTATTGGGCTGCCGAAACTACCAACCTTAGCGAAATGCACCGTCCGCTGATGGATTTCATCGGCAACCTGAGCCGGACGGGAAAAGAAACGGCTAAAGCTTATTATGGTGTAGATAAAGGATGGTGTCTGGCGCATAATACGGATATATGGGCGATGACATGTCCCGTAGGTTTGCGCGACGGAGACCCCTCTTGGGCTTGTTGGACAATGGGAGGCGCATGGCTTTCTACGCATATTTGGGAACATTATTCATTTACGCAGGATAAAGATTTTCTGAAAGATGCTTATCCGATGCTGAAAGGAGCCGCCGAGTTCTGCATGGGGTGGCTGGTTGAAAAAGACGGCTACCTGATGACTTCGCCCGGAACATCTCCTGAAAATAAATTCGTAACCCCCGATGGGTATGTAGGAGCCACTTTGTACGGCAGTGCGTCCGACCTTGCTTTGACGCGCGAATGCCTGATTGATGCTGTTCATGCGGCAGAAGCATTAGGTGTGGATAAGGATTTCAGAAAACACGCAAAACAAACGCTCAGCAAACTCTTGCCTTACCGCGTAGGGAAAAACGGAAACTTGCAGGAGTGGTTCCATGACTGGAAAGACGAAGACCCGAAACACCGTCACCAGTCCCACCTTGTCGGACTTTATCCGGGACATCACCTTTCCATTGCCGATACGCCCGAACTTGCCCGCGCTTGTGCCCGCACGCTCGAAATAAAAGGAGACGAAACGACAGGGTGGAGCACCGGATGGCGTGTAAATCTGTATGCACGCCTGCACGACAGCAAGAATGCCTACCACATCTACCGCAAACTGCTGCGTTACGTCAGCCCCGACGGTTATCAGGGGAAAGACGCACGCCGGGGCGGAGGCACGTATCCTAATCTGCTGGATGCCCATTCTCCTTTTCAGATTGATGGTAATTTCGGAGGTTGTGCCGGAGTGGTCGAAATGTTGATGCAGTCGACAGCCGATGAAATCATCCTGCTTCCGGCTTTGCCGGCGCAGTGGAAAGACGGTAGCGTAAAAGGAATCTGTGCACGGGGAGGCTTTGTGGTCGACATGGCGTGGAAAGACGGGAAGGTCGTTTCATTGGCTGTTTTCTCTCGGAAAGGTGGAAAAACGCGCATCAGCTTCAATGGAAAAAGAAATTCAATATCTCTTAAAGCCGGCGAGAAAAAGCAGTTATTATGACACATTGCGGCATACAATTCCCAAAAATAAATAAAAAATGCGGCTATTCTATGCCTTTGGCTGTGAAATCCGATATATTTGGCAAAATATTTGTTGGATTTATCATGTAAAAACGCTACCGTTAGTGTTGCCTGTTTCATGCGGTAGTGTTACACTGTTCTACCCATAGAATTGGTCAGTCCTATGGGTAGTGTTTTCGGGCATCAGAACAGCCTCTCAGAACGGGAGCAGGCACATAGTAAAATGTCATAGTAAAAAGATAGAAATTATGTTTATTTGGATTGTATTTATCGGCATAGCCGTGATTAGTTATCTGGTGCAAGCCAGTTTGAAAAGCAAGTTTGAAAGATATTCTAAAATACCTGTTGCGGCAGGAATGACCGGACGCGAGGTGGCAGAAAAAATGCTGCGAGACAATGGCATCTATGATGTAAGGGTGATTAGTACGCCGGGCATGTTGACCGACCATTACAACCCGACCAACAAGACGGTGAACCTGAGCGACGATGTATATAACACTTGCAGCGTGGCAGCAGCTGCGGTTGCCGCCCATGAGTGCGGACATGCCGTTCAGCACGCCCGTGCCTACGCTCCGTTGCAGATGCGTTCGGCACTGGTTCCTGTGGTTCAGTTTTCTTCGTCTATCGTGTCGTGGGTACTGCTGGCAGGCATTGTTTTGGTGAATGTTTTCCCTCAGCTTTTGCTGATAGGTATTTGTCTGTTCGCCATGACTACGCTGTTCAGCTTTATCACACTGCCGGTCGAAATAGACGCAAGCCGTAGGGCGCTGGTGTGGTTGAACACAGCCGGAATAACGAATACTGCCAGCCACAAGCAAGCGGCGGATGCTTTGAAGTCGGCTGCATACACGTATGTGGTAGCTGCATTGGGCTCGTTGGCAACACTGATTTATTACGTGATGATTTATATGAACCGACGCGAGTAATACCGGAAAGATTTTCAGGGGTGTCAGGATTCCGCAGATTTATACCGATAAATATAAATAAAAATCGGCATGAATCTGCGGAATCCGCGTTTTTCTGCGTACTTTTGTGCGGAAAATCAAAAAGTTAAAATCAATTATGGCAACAAAACCAAGCATACCTAAAGGAACAAGAGACTTTTCTCCCGCTGAAATGGCGAAACGTAACTATATATTTAATACGATTCGTGACGTGTTCTATCTGTATGGCTTTCAGCAGATAGAGACTCCTGCGATGGAAAACCTGTCGACACTGATGGGAAAATACGGGGAGGAAGGTGACAAATTATTATTTAAGATTCAAAATTCAGGCGATTATTTTTCGGGATTGACCGACGAAGAGTTATTGAGCCGTAATGCTGCGAAACTGGCAAGCAAGTTCTGCGAAAAAGGTTTGCGTTACGACCTTACCGTGCCTTTTGCCCGCTATGTGGTGATGCACCGCGATGAAATTACTTTTCCTTTCAAACGATTCCAGATTCAGCCTGTATGGCGTGCCGACCGTCCGCAGAAAGGGCGTTACCGTGAATTTTACCAGTGTGATGCCGATGTGGTAGGAAGCAACTCTTTGCTGAACGAAGTTGAATTGGTTCAAATGATTGATGCTGTGTTCGCTAAGTTCGGTATCCGTGTGTGTGTGAAGATAAATAACCGCAAGATTCTGACAGGAATAGCCGAAATTATCGGTGAGGCAGACAAGATAGTGGATATAACCGTAGCCATCGACAAATTAGATAAAATCGGTCTCGATAATGTGAATGCCGAACTTGCTTCGAAAGGCATTGCTCAAGAAGCCATCGACAAGTTGCAGCCTATTATATTATTGAGTGGCTCGAACGAAGAAAAGCTGGCAACACTGAAAACTGTATTGGCAGGCAGTGAAACCGGACTGAAGGGAATTGAGGAAAGCGAATTTATTCTCAGCAGGGTGGCTCAGTTGGGAATGAAGGCTGAAGTAGAACTTGATTTGACTTTGGCTCGCGGATTAAATTATTATACGGGTGCAATTTTCGAAGTGAAAGCGCTTGATGTGCAGATAGGAAGTATCAGCGGTGGCGGACGCTATGACAATTTGACAGGCGTATTTGGTATGGATGGCATGTCGGGCGTGGGTATCTCGTTTGGTGCCGACCGCATCTATGATGTGTTGAACCAGTTGGATTTATATCCCAAAGAAGCTGCCGATGCTACCCAACTGCTGTTTGTCAACTTTGGCGAAGCGGAAGCCGAATATGTACTTCCGTTCTTGTTTAAAGTACGCGAGGCAGGCATACGTGCCGAAATTTATCCGGATTCAGCCAAGATGAAAAAACAAATGAGCTATGCCAATGCTAAATCGGTTCCGTTTGTGGCGATAGCGGGCGAAAACGAGATGAAAGAAGGCAAGATTATGCTGAAAAATATGGAAAGCGGTGAACAATCCTTGCTTACTCTTGTTGAATTAATTACCGTTATTAAAGGATAAAACAAAAAGAAGCGATGAAAAAAACATTGGAAGAGTTTAAAAAGTTTGCCATGCGTGGTAACGTGGTTGATATGGCAGTCGGCGTTATCATCGGTGGGGCTTTCGGGAAAATCGTGTCGTCCATCGTGGGCGATATCGTGATGCCTGCTGTCGGCGTATTGGTAGGAGGCGTTAGTTTTACTGACTTGAAATTAGTCTTAAAACAAGCTGTGGTAGAAGGAGATACCGTGATTTCTCCGGAAGTTGCCATTAATTATGGTAATTTCATCCAAGTAACTTTTGATTTCCTTATTATTGCAGTGGCAGTGTTCCTATTGGTAAAAGGCATTAATTCATTGAACCGGAAGAAAGAGGCTCCGGCAAAAACTCCTCCTGCTCCTCCGGCAGACATCCAGTTGCTGACAGAAATACGGGATTTGCTGAAGGAACAAAAGAAAGATGATTTGCAAAAATAACAGCAACAGTTTTTCATTAAAAAAACAACAGCTTCTTTATTTAATCTATGCTCGTACGTTCACAAATGTACGAGCATAGATTTTTTTATTACCGCCCTTTAAGAGTCTATTTAAATTTTAGGAGGATAACGTTAACGATTCTATTAATAAAGGTGAAAAAGGACAGTAAAGGAAACAAGCAGTTTGTCGGTAATATTTGTCTATTGGTCGGTTTAATCGGGCTATATGTAATAATTGGTATATTTTATGGTTATTCTTAGTTAAATCAAATAGTTTTGAGAATGATTTTTCCTTATATTTGCACGACCTAAAACTGAAAGGAGCAAAAAAGTTTTCACTTGTTTGATGCTCTTTGAACCGGACGGTTTGGGTGGGTAATAATTAGGCATAGATTGAATTGTAGAAACATTATAATTAATTAAATAAGAAGAATATGAACGTGAAAAGAAACAGAAGTTTTTCTTCAAGTCGGATTGCTTTAATGGCTTTGGGCATATCGGCATTGACTGCTTGTGGTGGACAAAGCGGAAAAATGGGTGATGACGAGTTTACTGTGCAGGAAGTTACAACTACTTCCAGTAATCAGATAACGAAGTATCCAGCTACCATCAAGGGGTTACAGGATATCGAAATTCGTCCGCAAGTATCAGGCTTTATCGTAAAGTTGTGTGTAGATGAGGGTGCTACCGTGCACAAAGGACAGGCTCTGTTCCAAATCGACCCCACCCAGTATCAGGCAGCTTACGACCAAGCCGCAGCGGGTGTAGAATCTGCAAAAGCTAACTTGCAGACTGTAAGCGAGACGGAAGTGCATAAGAAAATGTTGCACGAACAGAAAATTATCAGTGATTTCGAATATCAGACGGCTGTTAATAATCTGTTGACCGCTAAGGCAAGTTTGGCTCAGGCTGAGGCTTCTTACACGGCAGCTAAGCAAAACTTGGGATTTTGTACGGTTACCAGCCCGTCAGACGGTGTAATCGGAACATTCCCTTACCGTATCGGTGCGTTGGTTAGCCCGTCGGTATCAGAACCGCTGACTACAGTTTCTCAGATTGGCGACATGTATGTATATTTCTCATTGACAGAGAAAGAACTGTTGGCGTTGACAAAAGCTGAAGGCACATTGAAAGAACAGTTAGAGAAAATGCCCGCCGTGCAGCTTGAGTTGTCAGACGGAAGTGTTTATAACGAAAGCGGAAGGATTGATGCAGTGAGCGGAGTTATCGACCAGACTACCGGTTCGGTAAGTATGCGTGCTGTTTTCCCGAATAAGCAAAATGTATTGCGAAGCGGCGGTACAGCAAACGTGATGTTCCCATATACAATGGAAAATGTTCTGCTGGTTCCGCAGTCGGCTACTGTCGATATCCAAGATAAGAAATTCGTTTATGTATTACAGCCGGATAGCACTGTTAAATATACAGAAATCAGTATTTCTAACCTGAATGATGGTAAGAATTACATTGTGCTTGGTGGATTGAAATCTGGCGATAAAATTGCAGTCGAAGGTGTTACACGTTTGAGCGACGGTATGAAGATTACTCCGATTACCTCAGCGCAGAGAGAAGCCAAATATCATCAGGCTTTGAAAGACCAGAAAGAGGGTAATTTGGCTACGGCTTTTAATTGATAAACGTAATGTCGTTATATAATAAAAGTATAGAATGAGACTTGATAAATTTATTAACCGTCCGGTATTATCAACCGTTATTTCTATTTTGTTGGTAATCTTGGGTATAATAGGTCTTGCCACACTGCCTATTACTCAATATCCGGACATTGCGCCGCCTACCGTTTCGGTTAGTGCGACCTATACAGGTGCCAATGCGCAGGCTGTATTGAACTCTGTAATCTCTCCGTTGGAAGACCAGATAAACGGTGTGGAAAACATGATGTACATGCAATCTACCGCTACCAATAACGGTTCGGCACGTATTACAGTATATTTTAATCAAGGAACCGACCCTGATATGGCTCAGGTCAATGTTCAGAACCGTGTAACTCAGGCGCAGGGTTTGTTGCCTGCCGAAGTTACTCAGGTCGGTGTGACCACACAGAAACGTCAGACTTCTATGTTGATGATATTCTCTGTATACGATAAAGAGGATAAGTATAACATTGAGTTCCTTGAAAACTATGCAAGTATTAACTTGATTCCGGAAATCAAGCGTGTAAGTGGTGTGGGTGATGCAAACGTGATGGGTACGGACTACTCTATGCGTATCTGGTTGAAGCCGGATGTGATGGCACAATATAAGTTGGTACCGAGCGACATCACGGGAGTGTTGGCTGAACAAAACGTGGAAGCAGCTCCGGGACAGTTCGGTGAACGTGGTAATCAGTCATTCCAGTACACCATCCGATACAAAGGACGTTTGTCAAGTACCGTTGAATTTGGCGATATCGTTATCAAATCGTTACCCGACGGTGAAGTTCTTCGCTTGAAAGATGTAGCAGAAATGGAGTTGGGTCGTTTGACTTATAACTTTAATAATACGGTAAACGGACATAAAGCGGTTTCTTGTATTATTTATCAGATGGCAGGAACCAATGCGACGGAAACCATCCAAAACTTGGAAAAGGTGCTTGCCGAATATGAGAAGAATCTTCCTGAAGGATTGGGTATAAACATTGCTCAGAGCGCCAACGACTTCTTGTTCGCTTCTATTCATGAGGTAGTAAAGACTTTGATTGAAGCATTTATCTTGGTGTTTATTGTGGTGTATATCTTCTTGCAGGATATGCGTTCTACATTGATTCCGGCTATTGCCATTCCGGTTGCGTTGATTGCTACGTTCTTTGCTTTGAAGCTGATCGGATTTAGTATCAACTTGTTGACTTTGTCTGCAATGGTGTTGGCGATTGCCATAGTCGTCGACGATGCCATAGTCGTCGTCGAGGGTGTCCATGCGAAACTCGATCAGGGATATAAATCGACGAAAGAGGCCTCTATTGATGCCATGAGCGAACTGGGTGGAGCGATTGTCTCTATTACATTGGTCATGATGTCTGTGTTTATTCCGGTAAGTTTCATGAGCGGTACAGCCGGTACGTTCTATCGTCAGTTTGGTCTTACTATGGCGATTGCCATCGGTTTCTCTGCTTTGAATGCGTTGACACTTTCTCCGGCATTGTGTGCCCTGTTCTTGAAACCTCACAATTCGGAAGCTACACTGAAAGAGCGCATGGGAACTGCTTACAAGGAATCACGTAAATTAATGGTAGCCCGTTATACTGATGCACTTGGTAAATGGATGAATCCGAAGATTGTCATCCTCTTTACGATTGTTGCTATTTTGGGTATGATTTTCGGACTCTTTAGCTTTAGCGAACATCCGGTACTTTGTATTGTGCTTATCATTATCAGTATCTTGGCTTTTGCCGGTATGACTACTGATAAATTCAAGGCTTCATTTAATAAGTCATATACAAATCTTTTGGGCGGATATAAGAAGCGTGTTGTGTTCTTTATCCATAAGAGATGGTTGTCTATGGGGCTGGTTGGTGCTGCCATTGCGTTGTTGGTGGTGTTTATGAGCATTACTCCGACCGGTATGGTTCCGAACGAAGATACAGGAACAATTATGGGCTCTGTAACGTTGCCTCCCGGTACATCTCAAGAGCGTGCCCGTGAGGTATTGGCAAAAGTAGATAGCTTGATAGCTGTTGACCCGGCTGTACAGTCGCGTACGGTGATTTCCGGATTTAGCTTCATCGGTAGTGGACAAGGACCTTCTTACGGTTCTATCATTATCAAACTGAAAGACTGGGAAGAACGTTCTACCCAACAAAGTTCGGATATTGTGGTGGCATCGCTGTTTATGCGTTCTCAGAAGTTGTTTAAAGATGCGCAAGTATTGTTTTTCGCTCCTCCGATGATTCCGGGATATTCTATTTCAACCGATATTGAGTTGAATATGCAGGATAAAACCGGTGGTAGCTTGGATCACTTCTTCCAAGTGGTGAATGATTACATTGCCGCTTTGCAGGAACGTCCGGAAATCAATTCTGCATCAACGAACTTCAACCCGAGCTTCCCGCAGTATCAGATGGATATTGATGCGGCAGCTTGTAAGAAAGCAGGTATCAGTCCGAGCGATATCTTGACAACCATGCAGGGATATTTCGGAGGTATTTATGCTTCTAACTTCAACAGCTTCGGTAAGATGTATCGTGTAATGATTCAGGCAGAACCCGATGCAACGAAGAATATGGAATCATTGAACCGTATCAAGGTACGCGGAAGTGATGGTGAGATGGCTCCTATTTCGCAGTTCGTATCAATGAAGAAGATTTACGGTCCGGATGTGATCAGCCGTTTTAACTTGTATACTTCTATTCAGGTAATGGTTTCTCCGGCTGCCGGTTATTCATCCGGTCAGGCTTTGCAGGCCATTTCTGAAGTTGCCAGCCAGAATCTGCCGGCAGGTTTCGGATACGAGTTGGGAGGTATGGCACGTGAAGAGGCACAGACTACTAACACAACAGGAATTATTTTCGTTCTCTGTTTGGTATTCGTTTACTTGCTGTTAAGTGCGCAGTACGAAAGTTACCTGTTGCCGCTGGCGGTATTGCTTTCTATCCCGTGCGGATTGTTGGGTAGCTTCTTGTTTGTCAACGGATTCTCTGCTTTAGGAAGCATTCCGGCATTGAAGATGATATTGGGTACGATGTCAAACGATATCTATATGCAGATTGCATTGATCATGTTGATGGGTCTGTTGGCTAAGAATGCCATCTTGATTGTAGAGTTCGCGCTCGACCGTCGTAAGCAAGGTATGAGTATCTCTTGGGCTGCTGTCTTAGGAGCTTCTGCCCGTTTGCGACCGATTTTGATGACTTCTTTGGCGATGATTATCGGTTTGCTTCCGTTGATGTTTGCATTTGGTGTAGGCGCTCACGGTAACCGTACATTGGGAGCTTCGGCTATCGGCGGTATGTTAATCGGTATGATTTTCCAGATTTTCATTGTTCCGATATTGTTCGTAGTATTCCAATGGTTGCAAGAGAAATTCAAACCGATGGAATGGGATAGCTTGGACGAAAGTGAAATAGAATCAGAAATTGAACAATATACTCTTAATAAAAGATAAAGTCAATGAAGAAACAAATAATAGGAATGATGTGTCTGGCTGCCATGATGAGCAGTTGCCACATCTATAAATCATACGATCGTCCGGAAACGGTAGATGCTTCAGGCATCTACCGAGACCCGGTATCGGATACAGATACATTAGCTGTTGCCGATACAGTGAATATGGGAAATCTTCCGTGGAAAGAAGTATTCCGCGACCCTAAACTGCAAGCGCTGATAGAAGAAGGTTTGGCAAACAATGTTGATTTGCAGGCTGCCATCTTGCGTGTAGAGGAGGCTAAAGTAATGCTTACGGCTGCAAAATTATCCTATTTGCCGTCTATAAATCTTGCTCCGCAAGGAACATTGAGTAGTTTTGATAAAGCGAAACCAATCCAAACCTACCAGTTGCCGGTAGCTGCGAGCTGGGAAATTGATTTGTTTGGAAAGTTGCTTAACGCCAAGCGCGGACAGCGTGCGGCTTATTTGCAAAGCCAGTATTCACAACAGGCTGTCCGTTCGCAAATTATTTGCGGTATAGCAAATACATATTATTCTTTATTGATGCTTGACCGTCAGGTTGAGATTACAACCGAAACGGTTGCCATTTATAAAGAAAATGTTCGTACAATGGAAGCGATGAAAATAGCCGGTATGACGACCGAAGCTGCCGTTGCTCAGACTCGTGCTGCTTATCATCAGGTACAGGCTTCTCTGTTGGATTTGAAACGTCAGGTGCGCGAAACCGAAAACTCTTTGTGCATTTTGTTGGCTAAGGCTCCTCAACAAGTAGACAGAGGAACGTTAGACGAGCAGGTAATGCCGGAAGATTTGACCGTGGGTGTTCCTTTGCAGTTGTTGGCTAACCGTCCGGATGTTAAAGTTGCCGAAATGACATTGGCAAGTGCATACTATACAACGAACCAAGCCCGTGCAGCTTTCTATCCGAGCATAACATTGAGTGGTACTGCCGGATGGACGAACAGTTCGGGAGCAGGAATTGTCAATCCGGGAAAAGTAATATTGAACGCCATCGCTTCACTGGCTCAGCCGATATTTAATAATGGTCAGTTGGTAGCTAACTTGAAGGTTTCGAAGGCAGAAGAAAAGATTGCTCAAATGAACTATCAGCAAACCATTTTGGAAGCCGGACAGGAAGTAAGCAACGCTTTGTTCCTTTATGACACCCAAGATAAAAAATTGGTGGAAGACCGAGGACAGGTTGACCAGTTGGATAAAGCCGTTACTTATACGAAAGCCTTGTTCCAAAGCGGCGACGCTACGTATCTGGAAATCCTGACAGCACAACAGAGTTTGCTGAGTGCACAGTTGACCGAAGTTTCAGATAACTTCCAGCGTATGCAAGCTGTAGTGTCTTTGTATAGTGCATTAGGCGGAGGCAGAGAATAATCTAACCTTAAAATATTATGTCTATGATTAGCCCTTTAGCTTATGTTGACCCGTCTGCAAAACTCGGGAAAAACGTTACGGTTCATCCGTTTGCCTATATCGATAAAAATGTCGAGATAGGCGATAACAATGTTATAATGCCATACGCAAGCCTGATGAGTGGTACACGTATGGGTAACGGTAATACGGTATATCAAGGTGCAGTTATTGCTGCTACCCCGCAAGATTTTGCTTACACGGGTGAAGAAACAATAGCTCGTATCGGAAACGATAATGTGATTCGTGAGAATGCTGTAATTATTCGCGGTACTCATGCCGACCACGAAACATCGGTAGGTAACGGAAACTTTATCATGACCGGCGCCCGCTTGTCGCATGACGTGACAGTAGGCAATAGATGTATCATCGGAAACGGCTCTCAGATTTCCGGAAATGGCATCGTACAAGACTGCGCGATTTTAACATCCAATGTCCTGATGCAAGGAAATACCCGTTTGGGAAGCTACTCAGTAGTGCAGGGCGGCTGTCGTTTTGTAAAAGATATTCCTCCCTACATTGTGGCGGCTCACGAACCGATAGAGTTTTATAGCATCAACACCATTGTATTGGAAAAGGCAGGTATGTCGGAAACCCTGATTAAGCACATCGCGCAGGCTTACCGTATTCTGTATAAAGCCAATACATCACAGCATGATGCTTTGATCCGTATTCGCGAACAGGTACCTAATAGTCCGGAGATTAACCGAATTATAGAATTTGTAGAAACATCTAAATTAGGTATTATCCGTTGATACATGGCAGTAAAGAGAAACAAGCAGGATAAGGAAGAATTAAGAGAGCGTATCGTTGGAGCGGCTACGTTAGCTTTTACCAAATCTGGTGTTCGTAATGTCAGAATGGACGATATTGCAGTTTCGCTTTCCATATCCAAGCGTACTCTTTACGAACTTTTCCGCGATAAAGAGCAACTCTTGTTAGAAGTAATGAAATGTTACTGGCAGGAGATGAGCAACTACATGGCAGAGGTTATTTCCAGAACTGAAAATGTTTTGGAAATAATCTTTGCTTTTTATATGCGTAAAGTAGATGAGTTATGTGCGATTACCCCGGCTTTTTTACGCGATTTACGTAAATATCCGCTTGTGTTGGATTTCCTCGTCGAAAAGCAAAAGTTAAGCGATGAAGTAGCGTTCCGTTATTTTCAGAAAGGGATGGAACAAGGAATATTCAGGGATGACATCAATTTTAGAATCATTAACGAAGCGATGTTGATGAGTATGGATTTGCTGATTTACTCCGACATCATCGAAGATTATTCTTTGAGCGAGATTTACAGCGAAGTTACATTCCTCCATATCCGTGGCATTGCCACTGAAAAGGGGATGAAGATGGTTGATGCTTTTCTGGAAGAGATAAAAAAAGGAAAGCAGCCTCTTTCCCGATAGCATGTTTAATTGTTTCGTCAACCGACCGAATCTGATTGTTAGTGAGACGGTTAAGGCTTTTCTGCCTAACGAGAACACAAGAAAAAATTCCCCGCCACCATATCCCGTAAAACGCAACCGTTAGTGTTACCCATCCCATGCGGATGTGTTGACCATTTCTACCCATAGCGTTGACCATTTCTACCGTTAGTGTTTTTCGGCCTCCGGACAAGCCGGAGAAATAGTTAAACAAGCTCTAAACCGCTTCAGTATAAAGATTTCTTTCCTTTCGCTTTCTCTTGTTCGATTAAACACTATCTTTGCAGCTGTTTTATAAAAAAGATTGATGAAAAATAAAATAGTTGCCACATTCTGGTTTGTTTTGTTGGTAATAGCCGGTGTGGAAGCATTACATTTTCTGCCTGTGCTGAATGTCGGAGGGAAACCCCTGCGCAAGGTGGATTTATTGGCTGATATCCGTAAGGATGAGGTTGTCGAGATTGAGGTAGCCGATTCGGATACAGTGGTATTACCCGTGGTTAAGCCTTTGTTTGTCGATACCTGTAAAGAGGGGATGACATGTATTGAAGATTATGCAGATTCAACGGAGGGAGGCGGCATGAAAGCATTCTATGAAGCATTGTTGAATCAGGATAAGCTGAACCGTCCGTTGCGCATTGCTTATTTTGGCGACTCTTTTATCGAGGCGGACATCTTGACCGGAGATTTGCGGGCAATGCTCCAGCAGCGTTTCGGAGGTTGCGGGGTAGGCTATGTCCCCATTACTTCGAAAGTATATGGATTCCGTCCTACGGTACGCCATTCGTTTAGCGGGTGGGAGAGTCATGCCACAACCGATTCGCTGCATTTCGACCGCTCTCTTCAGGATATATCCAATCATTATTTTAAAGCACATCCCGGAGCTTCGGTCACATTATCGGGACAAAAAGAAGTATGCCTCACGGCTGGATACGTGCAGTGTTTCCACTTTTTACTTCTTGTCTGTCGATTCGGTATATCTGACAGCGCAAATAAATAATGGGAAAAAGGTTGCTTATGCTCTTGCCGGAGACAGCTCGTTGCAGGCTGTATCGGTTAGAGACAAAATAGGCAGTGTGAAATGGACGGTGGATAAAAGCACTCCGTCATCGGTCTTTTATGGCGTTACGATGGATTCTTTCGACGGAATTGTTTTGGATAACTTCAGTACGCGCGGCAGCAGCGGGCAGCAACTTGCACAAATACCGTTGAAGATATTGAAACAATACAACCGCCTGCGTACTTATGATTTGATAGTCCTTCAGTATGGCTTGAATGTAGCATTCGAGCGCGGAGTTAATTACACTTACTATAAGAACGGCATGATTCCGGTAATAAACCGTTTGAAAGCCGCTTTTCCGCAAGCATCTATCTTGGTTATAGGGGTGGGCGACCGTGAGTATAAGACAGAGAACGGCGATTTGCGCACGATGCCCGGAGTGAAGAATCTTTATTCGTTACCAGCAAGCGTTGGCGGCAGAAACCCATGTGGCGTTTTGGAATCTGTATGAAGCGATGGGCGGCGAAGGCAGCATCGTGGAAATGGTGGAAAGTAATCCGCCGATGGCGAATTACGATTATACGCATATTAATTTCCGGGGTGGAAAACACATCGCAAAGATTCTTTTCGATACGTTGATGTATGGTATGGAACAATATGAGAAACGGAAGACCTATGAGGCAGAGTAGGATACGTTTGTGGATAATAGCTCTATGCGGATTATTCGGTTTGCTGTTTCCGTTGGCGGTGGAGGCGCAAGACCCGGTTCCGGAGAAAGCACGTAGAGACCGTAACTCCGGGATTATTAATCCCAGTCATGAATTGCAGCAACTCATGCAGTTTGTGCCGGTCTGCAATCCGATGCCGGAATCTTTTAACACCGGCGATAATCAGATTATCGACCCCGATGCCTCGCTTGACAAGGTTTGGGAAAAAATAAGTAAGATGGAGTCGCCTGTGCGTATAGTGCATATAGGCGATTCGCATGTACGCGGGCATGTTTTTCCTTATGTGGTGCGAAAGAACTTGGAACACGATTTTGGCGATGAGGCAGTGCTGGATATGGAAGTTTCTTATCGTACTTCGGGATTAGCGCATGAAACCGGAAGGGCTGGCATCGTTTACCATATTATAGGAGTAAACGGGGCTACATGCGCCACTTTTTCTACGGATGAACGTATCCGGATGATTATTGATTTGAATCCTGATTTGGTGATTGTTTCGTTTGGAACGAACGAGGCTCATGGGCGGCGTTATTCCACATCGGAACATCTCTGGCAAATGCAGTCTTTGATAGACCGTTTGAGGAACAAATGCCCTGATTTGACGTTTCTGATAACAACTCCGCCGGGCGCTTATGTCCGTAGCGGGCGTAGGGGAAGGGTGATTAACCCGCGGACGGCTTCTGTGGTAAAAACAGAACAGGAGTTTGCTGAGACGAACCATTTGGCACTGTGGGACATGTATCACATTGTCGGGGGAGAAGACCGCGCTTGCCGTAACTGGTTGTCTGCCGACATGTATCAGCGAGACAGGGATTCATTTCACCGTAGCGGGATATACTTTACAGGGATTATTATTACACGAAGCACTTATCAAAGCATATAATACTTATGTGGCTATTCAACAAGACAGATTTTGATTTTAATATTGACTGGGGCAAATTGGCAGAAGTCTTTACTTACGACCCCAAGCAACCCATGATATTCAGCAGCGGATTTTTTCTTTGGTTGTTTCTGGGCTTTGCCTTTGTTTACGTGCTTCTCCGCCGGAAAATGACGGCACGTTTGTTGTTTGTTACCCTCTTTTCTTATTATTTTTATTATAAGAGCAGCGGCATCTATTTCTTTTTGCTCGGAGTGGTAACGGTATCCGATTTTTGTCTTGCCCGGATAATGGCTCGTACTGACGACCCCTTCCGGCGTAAGCTGTTGGTGGTTATTAGCCTTTGCATCAATCTTGGGTTGTTGGTTTATTTCAAGTATACCAATTTCTTTTATGAAATGCTCGCTCCGCTTTGGGGAGGTTCGTTCCATGCGCTCGACATCTTTCTGCCTGTGGGGATTTCTTTCTTCACTTTTCAGTCGCTCAGCTACACGCTTGATGTTTATCGGGGCGACCTGAAACCTCTCGATAATCTGTTGGATTATGCTTTTTATATATCCTTCTTCCCCCAGCTTGTAGCCGGTCCCATAGTCCGTGCACGCGATTTCATTCCGCAGATACGCCGTCCGCTTTTTGTTTCTGCGGAAATGTTTGGCGAGGGTGTTTTTTTCATCGTTAGCGGTCTGTTTAAGAAAGCCGTCATATCCGATTATATCAGCATCAACTTTGTGGAGCGCATCTTTGACAATCCGGGACTTTATTCCGGTCTGGAAAATCTGTTCGGCATTTACGGTTATGCTTTGCAAATTTATTGCGACTTTTCCGGATACAGCGATATGGCGATAGGCATTGCCTTGTTATTGGGATTCCGTTTCCCCATCAACTTTAATTCACCTTATAAGGCAGACAGCGTGACCGACTTTTGGCATCGCTGGCATATTTCGCTTTCCACATGGCTGCGCGATTACCTGTATATCTCCCTCGGAGGAAACCGTCGCGGACGGATACGCACGTATGTAAATCTTTTGTTGACAATGCTTTTGGGAGGATTGTGGCATGGGGCTTCGTGGAATTTCATCGTGTGGGGAGGACTTCATGGGGCTGCGCTTGCCGTACATAAATACGTTCGTTCGGTGTTAGGGCGTGCCAAACAGTATCGCAGTACAGGTATACGTCGTTTTTTTGCCGTAGTGCTGACATTTCACTTCGTATGCTTTTGTTGGATTTTCTTCCGGAACTCCACTTTCGAGGCTTCGCTCACCATGATTCGGCAACTGTTTACTTCTTTTCACCCCGAACTGATAGGTCAGTTGCTTACAGGATATTGGAAAGTATTTGCACTTATGGGCATAGGTTATCTGCTTCATTGGTGTCCTGATAAATGGCAAAACACTTGTTGTTCGGTTATGACTCGTCTTCCGCTTGTGGGGCAGGCAGTGGTGCTGATAGCGCTTATCTACCTCGTTATCCAAGTGAAGAGCAGCGACATTCAGCCGTTCATTTATTTCCAGTTCTGATGCCGACATGCGTTTTTCAAGACTTTAATTTTGACTTTTTTATAAATCGTTTTTATGAGTTGGATTATTTTGATTATTGCCGGATTATTCGAATCGGGGTTTGCCTTCTGTCTCGGTAAAATGAAAGGAGTAACCGGGATGGAATATTATCTGTGGGGAGCAGGATTCCTTCTTTGTCTGACTTTAAGTATGCTTCTGCTCGCAAAAGCGGTACATACGTTGCCTATCGGGACCGCATATCCCGTATGGACGGGGATTGGCGCGGTAGGAACCGTGATACTGGGCATTGTGTTCTTTCATGAACCGGCATCTTTTGCACGACTGTTCTTCATCTGTACGTTAATAGCTTCGGTTATAGGATTGAAAATGGTATAAACGGATAAAGAGCAGGAAGAATTTCATAACTGAAATCTGCCATTAAGAAAGATTTTTTTACCTTTGCGCGACAAATTAAAATAGAAATAAGAAAATGAATAGAACAATTATTACCGTAGTAGGCAAGGATACGGTAGGTATCATTGCTAAGGTTTGCACCTATTTGGCAGAAAATAAAGTAAATATTCTGGATATTTCACAAACCATTGTGCAGGGATATTTCAACATGATGATGATTGTCGACATGACTGCGATGGAGAAACCTTTCGAAGAAGTGGCTGGCGAGTTGACCGGACTGGGAAAGGAAATGGGAGTGCAGGTAAAATGTCAACGCGAAGAAATATTTAACAAGATGCACCGCATCTGATAATAACACAGGATAGATACACGGAAATTATGATAAATATATCAGAAGTTATCGAGACCAATAAAATGATAGAGCAGGAGAACCTCGACGTGCGTACCATCACGATGGGGATTAATCTGTTAGACTGTGCAGACAGCGATTTGAAAAAGCTCTGTCAGAATATTTATAATAAGATAACCGGGCTTGCCAAAGATTTGGTGAAGACGGGCGAAGAAATTTCAAAAGAATACGGTATCCCTATCGTAAACAAGCGTATTTCAATCACGCCGATAGCTTTGGTGGGAGGTACGGCATGTAAAACGCCGGATGATTATGTGGAAATAGCTCGCACGCTCGACCGTGCTGCTGCGGAATTGGGCGTGAACTTCATAGGTGGTTATTCGGCTATCGTTTCGAAGGGTATGAGCCGTAGTGACGAATTACTGATTCGTTCCATCCCGAAAGCAATGGCGTGTACGGAGCGCATTTGCAGTTCGGTAAATGTAGGCTCTACCAAAACCGGCATCAACATGGATGCGGTTCGCCTGATGGGAGACATTATTAAAGAAACAGCCGAGTTGACTAAAGATTGCGACTCGTTGGGTTGTGCAAAGCTGGTGGTATTGTGTAATGCGCCTGATGACAACCCGTTCATGGCAGGCGCATTTCATGGCGTATCCGAAGCCGATGCGATTATCAACGTAGGTGTAAGCGGACCGGGCGTGGTAAAATATGCACTTGAGCAAATTCGTGGAAAGAGTTTCGAGGTATTGTGCGAAACGATAAAACGTACAGCATTTAAAATTACCCGTGTAGGTCAGTTGGTGGCACAAGAAGCATCGCGCCGTCTGGGAGTACCGTTCGGAATCATCGACCTCTCTCTGGCTCCTACTCCGGCAGTAGGCGACAGTGTGGCAGAGATTCTTCAGGAAATCGGGTTGGAACATCCCGGTGCACCGGGTACCACGGCGGCATTGGCTTTGCTGAACGACCAAGTGAAGAAAGGCGGCGTTATGGCTTCATCGTACGTAGGCGGACTGAGCGGCGCATTCATCCCCGTGAGTGAAGATCAGGGCATGATTGATGCCGTAGAAGCAGGCGCGCTCACCATTGAGAAATTAGAAGCAATGACCTGCGTATGTTCCGTAGGCTTAGACATGATAGCCATCCCCGGCGATACATCGGCTGCCACGATAGCCGGCATTATAGCCGACGAATCAGCTATCGGCATGGTGAATCAGAAAACGACAGCTGTCCGTATCATCCCTGCCGTTGGCAAAGTGGCTGGCGACAAAGTGGAATTTGGCGGATTGTTGGGTTATGCTCCCGTAATGCCCGTCAACCGTTTTTGCTGTGAAGCGTTTGTAAACCGTGGCGGACGCATCCCGGCTCCGATACACAGCTTTAAGAACTGATTCTGAGAAGTGAGATAATATTCATATAAAACATGCTTTTATCCGGCAAGCTATTTTTTACGGTGGCTTGCCGGATTTTTTATTTCGTTTTCCGGCAATTTTAAAACTTTTTGGCTTATACTGTTTTATTCTGAGTTAAATTGTTTATTTTTGCGTCTCAATAAGATAACAAATAAAAAGACTATGATTAAGATAACTTTTCCTGATGGCTCCGTTCGCGAGTATAACGAAGGAGTTACCGGTCTGCAAATAGCAGAAAGCATCAGTTCACGCCTTGCTCAAGACGTTTTGGCTTGCGGCGTAAACGGTGAAACGATTGATTTGAATCGCCCTATCAACGAAGATGCAAACTTCGTTCTTTATAAATGGGAAGACGAACAAGGTAAACATGCTTTTTGGCATACCAGCGCCCACCTGCTTGCCGAGGCTTTGCAGGAACTGTATCCGGGCATCCAGTTCGGTATCGGTCCGGCTATTGAAAACGGATTTTATTACGATGTAGATCCGGGAGAGGCTGTGATTAAAGAAGGTGACCTGCCTGCCATTGAAAAGAAAATGGCGGAATTGGCTGCCAAAAAGGAGTCGCTCGTGCGTGAAAGCATTTCGAAAGATGATGCACTGAAAATGTTTGGCGAGCGTGGAGAAACCTATAAATGTGAATTGATTTCCGAACTGGAAGACGGTCATATAACTACTTATACGCAGGGAGCGTTTACCGACTTGTGCCGCGGACCGCACTTGCTTTCTACTGCACCCATCAAGGCTATCAAACTGCTGTCGGTAGCCGGTGCGTACTGGAGAGGACACGAAGATCGCAAGCAGATGACCCGTATCTACGGTATCACTTTCCCGAAGAAAAAGATGCTGGACGAATACTTGGTTATGCTGGAAGAGGCAAAGAAACGCGACCATCGTAAGATTGGTAAGGAAATGGACTTGTTTATGTTCTCAGACACAGTAGGAAAGGGATTGCCGATGTGGTTGCCTAAAGGTACTGCGTTGCGTATCCGTCTGCAAGACTTTTTGCGCCGCATCCAAGCTCGTTACGATTATCAGGAAGTAATGTGTCCGCCTATCGGTAACAAGTTGCTGTATGTAACTTCCGGTCACTATGCGAAGTATGGAAAAGATTCATTCCAACCCATTCATACTCCCGAAGAAGGCGAAGAATATTTCTTGAAACCGATGAACTGTCCGCACCACTGTATGATTTACAAGAATTCTCCGCGCTCTTACCGCGACCTGCCTTTGCGTATCGCTGAATTCGGAACGGTATGTCGTTACGAACAGAGCGGTGAGCTTCACGGACTGACTCGTGTACGTAGCTTTACGCAAGATGACGCTCATATCTTCTGTCGTCCCGACCAAGTAAAAGACGAATTCCTCCGCGTGATGGATATCATTTCCATCGTGTTCCGTGCGATGGGATTGGAAAACTTTGAAGCACAGATTTCACTGCGCGACAAAGTGAATCGCGAGAAATACATTGGTAGCGATGAAAACTGGGAAAAAGCAGAACAGGCCATCGTTGAGGCATGTGAGGAAAAAGGACTGAAAGCAAAAGTGGAATACGGTGAAGCTGCTTTCTATGGTCCGAAATTGGACTTTATGGTAAAAGATGCCATTGGTCGCCGCTGGCAGTTGGGTACGATTCAGGTAGATTACAACCTGCCCGAACGTTTCGAACTGGAATACATGGGCTCTGATAACAAGAAACATCGTCCGGTAATGGTTCACCGTGCGCCGTTCGGCTCAATGGAACGCTTCGTAGCCGTGTTAATCGAGCATACGGCTGGTAAATTCCCCTTGTGGCTGACTCCTGACCAAGTAGCGATTCTGCCGATATCAGAGAAGTTCAACGATTATGCTGACCAAGTACGCTTGGAGTTGCGTAAATATGATATCCGCGCCATCGTAGACGACCGTAACGAAAAAATCGGTCGCAAGATACGCGATAACGAAATGAAGCACATCCCTTATATGCTGATTGTAGGTGAAAAGAGGCTGAAAACGGTGAAGTTTCGGTACGTAAACAGGGCGAAGGAGACAAAGGCAGCATGAAAATCGAAGATTTCGCAAAAAATATTGCGGAAGAAGTTCATAATATGACAAATAAATGGTAACTTTGCCGCCGTTTGCTGAAGTCTGTTAATCGGATTTCAGCAAACGGATTAAAATAACAATAATTTATAACTCTAAAACACAAACTTAGGAAGAAAAATTTTTGATGAAGAATGACAGTTTAAAAGGGCAGCACAGAATCAATGAACAGATTCGCGCCAAAGAAGTCCGTATTGTTGGAGATAATATAGAATCGGCTGTATTCCCAATAGCCCAAGCATTAAAGATGGCTGAGGAACATGAAGCTGACTTAGTTGAAATTTCACCCAACGCTGTTCCTCCGGTTTGTAGAATTATAGATTATTCTAAATTCCTTTACCAGTTGAAAAAACGTGCGAAGGAACAGAAAGCTAAGCAAGTAAAAGTAAACGTAAAGGAAATCCGCTTTGGCCCGCAAACCGATGAACATGATTATAACTTTAAGTTGAAACATGCCATTGGCTTCCTGCAGGATGGTGATAAAGTGAAGGCATACGTGTTTTTCAAAGGACGTTCCATTCTGTTTAAAGAACAAGGTGAAGTACTGTTGCTTCGATTTGCCAATGATTTGGAAGAATATGCGAAAGTAGAGCAAATGCCGATTTTGGAAGGTAAACGAATGACTATTTCGTTAGCTCCTAAAAAAACGGGTTCACCTAAGAAAGCAGCTCCCAAACAAGAGGCTCCGAAAGCGGAAACAAAAGAGTAAACAAGAAAGGTGCGTAACGCGCCGGTATAGTGCGTTGCCACTGTTTGAATACTAATAATTAAAAATTTAACAAGATGCCAAAGACTAAGACTAACTCCGGTTCTAAAAAAAGATTCACTCTTACCGGAACGGGTAAAATCAAAAGAAAGCACGCTTTTCATAGTCATATCCTGACTAAGAAAACTAAGAAGCAAAAGAGAAACCTTTGCCACAGCACGTTGGTTCACAGCGCTAACTTGACTCAGGTTAAAGAACTTTTGTGCATGAAGTAATCGTGCGAAAAGCGTAAAAGTATCATTTAAATTATTAACCGAATGTATTAGCTTCAAGTCCGGGTGAGAAATATCGGCGCTATCATTCAAAAAAGAATTAAAAACTATGCCAAGATCAGTAAATCACGTTGCTTCAAGAGCAAGAAGAAAGAAAATTTTGAAATTAACCAGAGGTTACTTTGGTGCAAGAAAGAATGTTTGGACGGTTGCCAAAAATACTTGGGAAAAAGGTCTGACTTATGCGTACCGTGACCGCAAGAATAAAAAACGTAATTTCCGCGCATTGTGGATTCAACGTATTAATGCGGCTGCTCGTTTGGAAGGCATGTCATACTCTAAATTGATGGGTGCATTGCATAAAGCAGGCATCGAAATTAACCGTAAAGTGTTGGCAGACCTTGCAATGAATCATCCCGAAGCATTCAAGGCTGTTGTTGACAAAGTAAAGACGGCTTGATTGTGAGATAGCTTATCTCAATCAGGAAATTATAATTAGGCACAGATTTTACAAATTCACGGCAAATTTATGTGTCAGTCGTGAAAATTTAGTGAAATCTGTGCCTAAAACTTTTTCAGGGGGTCTCTTTTTCTCCGTTTTGTTTTGTACTCTCAAATATTAGTTGTACATTTGTAATACAAAAATGAAGCCGTACTTGCAGAATCGGGAAACTCATCAAACTAATAAGAAATACCGAGACACGCTTCATCTTCCAATGGCGGGCCACGCCTTCGGGTAGCATTTATGCCGGTGGATTACAAAGGAGGAGAGCACTCAAAACCTGTCATTCGGAGTTTCGTCACGCCTCGGGTACGGCTTCTCCTTTTTATAAGAGGCGAAGAATCTTGGGTAGTAGGTCAAGGTTCTTCGCTTTTTTATTGATAGTTTAATTCATACGTTATGATTTTATATTTCTCCGGAACAGGCAATTCACGTAGGGTTGCAGAATTTCTTGGTAGGTTACTTGGCGAACGGGTGCTCCCGATAATGGAACTTATTAATGAAGGGACAAAAACACTTCAGCTTCAGGAAAAGGAGTCGTTAGGCTTTGTTTTTCCGGTGTATTCGTGGGGGCCTCCAACTATGGTACTGAAAGCGTTAGAGCGATTGCGTGTATCACGACCGTCTGATTACGTATACTTTATCTGTACTTGTGGCGACGATACGGGAAAGACAGCCGATATATTCCGGAGAGCAGTAGAGAAAAAAGGCTGGAAGTATGGAGCCGGTTTCTCGGTTGTGATGCCGAACACGTATGTTTGTCTTCCGGGTTTTGATGTGGATTCAAATGATCTTGCGGATATAAAGTTAGAGAATATGGAAGGCAGGTTGGAGGTCATTGCCTCATGTATCAAGGCTCGTAAGCGTATGACTGACTGCCATGAAGGAGCGTTGCCTCGCTTAAAATCCTATTTCATTCGTCCGTTGTTTAATCGTTATCTTACTTCGCCGAAAGCGTTTCGTGCGTCTGATGCTTGTATTTCGTGCGGGAAATGTGCACAGGTATGTCCCATGCATAATATTCGTTTGGCAGATGGACATCCGGTGTGGGGAATGGATTGTGCGATGTGTCTGGCATGTTATCATTACTGTCCGAAACATGCTGTGGAATATGGCTGCATGACGAAAGGGAAGGGACAATTTACATTGGAAAAGAAAGCGTAAAACAACTTCCTTTATCGGGATGGGATTGCACGGTTATTTGTCCGCCGTGGAGCATGATAATCTGTTTGCAAAGTGCCAGTCCGATACCTGACCCGCCGGGTTTGGTGGTGAAAAACGGAACAAAAATCCTTTCGGTTACTTCGGGCAGCATTCCTTCGCCGTTATCGCTTACTTGGAAACGCCACATTCCGTCGGATACGGAGGCAGTGATACCGATATGTGCATGATCGGTGTTCCGGCAGGCTTCCAACGCATTTTTAATCAGGTTGATAAAGACTTGTTCCATTTGTCCTCGGTCGGCTCTCCAGTGAGGGAGACCGCTGGGAGTTTCAAACGACACGAAAGGTTTATCGGCAAAGAGTTGCTTGAGGTCGTTAAAAAAGTCGCATACATCAATGTCTGTTTTGGCAGGCTGCGCGATGCGGGTCAGCTTCCGATAGTTTTCCACAAATTCCAATAATCCTTTGCTTCTTCGGCGGATAACCTGAAGTCCTTGCTGTATATGTGTGCGGGTACGTTCATCGGGCGATGCCGTCATGCTCCGTTCGCTTAGCGTGTCTGCCAGTGAGATGATGGGGGTAATAGAGTTCATGATTTCGTGCGTCAGTACCCGGATAAGTTTCTGCCATGCTTCCATTTCTGTATGTTCCAGTGCACTATGGATGTTCTTCAGGCTGACCAGATAATAGGTTTTTCCTTTCTGTTGGATGCGTGTTGCCGATACAGCCAGTTCGGTAGGGATGGAGCGGTGAGGCAGACGGGCTACTGCTTGGTGATTCTTCAGCGCAGTGATAATCTCTTCGGGCAGGATGCCACAGTTGTCCAGCATCTGTTGAGCCGCTTTGTTCATCCATTCCGTTCGTCCGTCCGCATAACATACTACTACCGCCGTGTCTACTTGGTTCAGCAGGTTTTCATAATACAGATGCTTGGTTTCCACTTCGTTCAGGTGCGTACGTATTCCTTTCAGTGTGGCAGAGAGAGCATCGGCAAGTTGCGTCATCTTTCTGTCGCTAAAAGGAGGGCAAGCCAATTGCGAGAAATCATTGCTGTTCATACAGTCTACTATCCGTTGCATCATTTGTGTCTGTCGTGTCTGTATCCGGTAGAGGCTGATGCAGATGCCTGTTACCACCGCGAAGGAGGCGGCTGCGCAGAACCACAAATGATTCATGGTAGTCCACACACTTGCTGTGACAAAAAGAAGCAGTCCGACTACGTGGAATATCAGCGAGCATACGTAACTTTTCATAATCCTAATTTTTCGATTTTCCGGTAAAGAGCAAAGCGGGTGATGCCCAGCAGTTCTGCCGCGCGGGTCATGTTTCCCCCGCTGGAGCGCATAGCCTTTTCTACTGCCTTCCGTTCCAGTTTTTCCAGATTCAGTTCTTCATCGTTACTTTCACGATGCTCGTTTCCGGCAGTGGGGAAGGGGAAGTCCGCCGGACGCAGCAGCGTATTGTCGCTAAGGATTACCGCCCTTTCTATGGTATGTTGCAGTTCACGCACGTTACCCGGCCAGTTATATTTCAGCAACTTGTTCTTTGCCTCGCGTGTCAGTCCTTTCACCTCTTTGTGGTACTTCCGGTTATATCCGGTCAGGAAATGTTCTACCAGCAAGAGGATATCCTCCCCGCGTTCCCTTAGTGGCGGGATGCGCAGTTCGATGGTGTTGATGCGGTACAACAGGTCTTGACGGAAACTACCGTCTGCCACCCGTTGGTGTAGGTTGGCATTGGTGGCGCAGATCAGTCGCACATCTATTTCGATGGGTTCTACTGCTCCTAATCTGAGAATCCGGTGTTTTTCGATGGCAGTCAGCAGTTTTGCCTGCATCGGTAGCGAGAGGTTACCGATTTCATCAAGGAACAGCGTGCCGCCCGAAGCGATTTCCATTCTCCCCGGTTTGGCTTTTCGTGCATCTGTGAACGCCCCTTTCTCATAACCGAAAAGTTCACTTTCAAAGAGTTGTTCGGGAATGCTCCCCAAGTCGATGGTAACAAATGCCGCTTCCTGTCGGGGAGAAAAATGCTTCAGCATACGTGCCACGAGGTCTTTTCCCGTACCGTTCTCGCCCAAGATAAGGATATTGGCATCTGTGTCCGAGAGTTTGAATATGGTTTCTTTCACTTTCTGCATGGCGGGCGAATTGCCGATGAGTTCGGGCAGTTCATCATCGGTTTTCAGGGCGAGCATCTGTGCTTGCAGTTTTCCCACCTCCTTGCGTGAGCGGCTGAGTTTCAGTGCCGAGGAGAGCGTGGCGAGTAACTTCTCTTTTTTCCACGGTTTCGAAACAAAGTCGGTAGCCCCTTCTTTGATGGCACGTACCGCTTTGTCGGTATCGGCATAGGCGGTCATGAATATCACTACCGCCTGCGGGTCGATTTGCAGAATCTGTTCCAAGCAGTCGAATCCCTCCTGACCGCTGATGGCATCGCGCCGGAAATTCATATCGAGCAAGATTACATCGGGTTTGAAGGTCGTCATGAAGTGCGCGATGCGTGCCGGCTGCGTGGTTACTTTCACTTTTTCCATATACGGTTCCAGCAGCAGGTTGAGAGCGAAAAGCACGTCCTCGTTATCGTCTATAATCAGTATTTTTCCTTTTTCTTCCATGTATGTTGGGTTGTGATGTACAAAGATAATGATTTTCAAGATGTGTTGTATGTGCGTTTCCGCACGAAAAATGTGTGATTCCGCACGCTGAAAGCTCCCTTTATTTGTTGTTATTTACCTGATTGTTAGTGCTCTGATTGTGTGGCACGACTTTTGATTTACTGTATCCGTATGATTGCGAAACGAGATATGAAACGATTGTTGTTTACGATATGCGGACTACTTTTCTTATGGGGTGAGGCGGATGCCCGGCGGCTGACGTTGGTTGATGCCATCCGTATGGCGCAGGCTTATTCGCCGGAAGCGCAGGCGGCGGAGCATACTTATCGGGCGGCTTACTGGAGTTACCGCTCTTTTCGTGCCAACTATCTGCCGGAGGTGAATCTGGTGTCGTCTCCCTATCTGAATCGTCAGATTAACCGGGTGACGCAGCCCGACGGTACGGAGCAGTTTATTCGGCAAAACCAGTTGATTACGGATGTGGGTTTGCAAATTAGTCAGAACGTCTGGTTTACGGGCGGTAATTTGTTTGTGCAGACTTCTACGCAGCGGATGGATGAGCTGGGTAGCAACCTGACGTCGTATAACTCACTGCCGGTTACGGTTGGTTATCAGCAGTCGCTATTCGGTTATAACTCGCTGAAATGGGACCGCCGCATTGAGCCGGTGCGTTTCCGCGAGGCGAAGAAAACTTATGCCGAAACGCTTGAACTGATTGCTTCGAAGACTTGCGAACTGTTTTTCGCTCTTGCCACGGCGCAGGCGAATCTGGATATTGCCCGTTCGAATTATGCTTCGGCAGATACGCTTTACCGTTATGCGCGCGGTCGGTATAACATCGGCAGTATTACCGAAAACGAGATGTTGCAGTTGGAAGTGAACCGGCTGAACGAGGAGACGAACATGATGAAGGCGCGTATAGAGGTGGAGGACGCCATGCTCACGTTCCGTTCGTTTTTGGGCATTCGTGAGGAAACGGAGATAGAAGTCATGGAGGGCGACAGCGTACCGCAGTTTGAAGTTCCGCTGGGCGAGGCGCTGGAGCAGGCGTACCGCAATAGTCCCGATCCGGATACGTATCGGAGGCTGAAGTTGGAGAGCCGGAGCGCGCTGGCGCAGGCACGGGCAAGCCGGGGACTGAAAGCCGACTTGTATTTACAGTTCGGATTGTCGCAGACTGCCGACCGATTGAAAGATTCGTGGCGCGATCCGCTTGACCAGCAATACGTAAGTCTGTCGCTGGTAGTTCCCATCCTCGACTGGGGACGCGGAAGAGGCAAGGTGCGCGTGGCGAAATCGAATGTGGCGTTGGTTGAGACGCAGACGGAGCAGGGAATGAACGATTTCGAGCTGAATGTAAGGAAGATGGTGCGGCAGTTCAACCTTCAGGCGCGTCAGGTGGAAGTGGCGGCACGTACCGATGAAACGGCACGCCGACGCTACGAGGTGGCACTCCGCCTGTATCTGATGGGGAAATCTACCGTGCTCGATCTCAATGCAGCCATCAGCGAGAAAGACACGGCGCGGCGTAACCGCATTGAGGCGATGAAAACCTATTGGACGCTTTACTACGGTTTGCGCAGCATGACGCAATACGATTTTGAACGCGGTTGTCCGATTACCGACAATCTGCCGGAGATATAAAAGAACAGAACGATGGATATAAAACTGGAAAAGAAAGCATGGTATGTACGTTACCGCTATCGTTTGGCGGCGGCGGTTATCGTAACAGGCGTACTGATTTATGTATCGGTGCTTGCCTCCGGTCCGCAGCGGTTACGGGTTGACTCCGAATCGGTACAGATGGCGGAAGTGAAAAACGAGGATTTCTTGGAATACGTGGATGTGGAGGGAGTGGTACACCCCATCCTTACCCTCATGGTCAATGTGCGCGAGAGCGGCAACGTGGAGCGCATCGTGGCGGAGGAAGGTAGTCTGATGAAGCAAGGCGACACCATTCTTACGCTGACCAACCCCGACTTGATGCGCGATTTGGAAGACCAGCGCGACGAATGGGAGAAGCAGTGTTTCACGTATGAGGAGAAAGCCATCGAGATGGAGCAGAAAACCCTTACCCTCAAGCAGCAGACTCTTGAGGCGGAATACGAACTGAACAAAATACGCAAGAGCTTTGCGCTGGAGGAAGAGGAATACAAGATGGGGATTCGGAGCAAAGCGCAGTTAGAGGTATCAGCCGATGAGTATCGCTACAAGACGGAGTCGACACGCCTCAAGCTGCAAAGTCTGAAAAGCGATTCGGCTATGACGGTAATCCGGCGCGAATTGCTGCTTAACGACCGCGAGCGCGAGCGCAGAAAATGGGAGCGTTCGTTGCAGCGGACACAAGATTTGGTGGTGCGCGCTCCCGCCGACGGGCAGTTGAGCTTCGTGAAGGTTACCCCCGGACAGCAGGTAGCCTCCGGCGAAAACATAGCCGAGATAAAAGTGCTGAGCCAGTTTAAGATACACGCTTTGCTGAGCGAGTATTACATCGACCGCGTAACCACGGGGCTGCCTGCCTCGGTGGTTTATCAGGGCAAGCGTTTCCCGCTCCGCGTGAGCAAGGTAGTGCCCGAAGTGAGAGAACGCACCTTCGATGTCGATTTGGTATTTACCGGCGAGATGCCCGATAACGTCCGCCTCGGCAAGAGCTTCCGGGTACAGATAGAATTGGGGCAACCCGAACAGACAGTGGTAATTCCGCGCGGAAATTTTTACCAGCAGACGGGCGGCAACTGGATATTCCGGCTCAATGCCGACCGTACACGTGCAGTGAAAGTCCCCATCGAAATCAGTCGGCAGAACCCACGCCAGTATGAAATAACCGAAGGATTGCAGCCCGGAGATTGGGTAATTACTTCAGGATATGATAACTTTGGGGACGCCGAAGAGTTGCTGTTGCGGTAATATATAAATGGCTGATAAAGAGAATGATGGAAAATTTGAAAAAACATGCGGTAGTGTTGGTAAATACTACCCGTAGCGTAGATGCGTTCTACCCATAGTAATGTAAAGTTTTACCCGTAGCGTTCCAAACGCTTACAAGTACGATCTTTAAGTTGATTGTTTTAATTAAAATTTATGGATACGTTAAAATACGCCTTACGGTTTCTGACGAGAGCCAAAGCCTATACCCTCATCAGTTTGTCGGGACTGGCGTTCAGTCTGGCTTGCAGCATTGTTCTGCTGCGCTATATCCACCGTGAACTGACGGTGGATACCCATTGCATTCATCCCGAAACGGTGTTGGTACCGCTCCGGGAAGCCAATGGAACGGTGGTGCCAAGCGCCACGACGTATATGGACTCGGTGTACTTTACCGATGAACAAATAGCGGAACGGTGTTTGGTTGTGCCGAACGAAAATTCCTATCTCTTGTATAAAAACCGCAACTACCAAGCCGATATTTTGGCAGTGGATTCCGCTTTTTCCGTTTCTTTACTTATCCGTTAGTAGCAGGAAGCATCGACTTGAAAGAAGACAACGCTGCTGTATTGACCCGCCGTTTTGCAGAGCAACTGTTCGGCAACGAGAACCCTTTGGGAAAGGTAATGAATTATGACGGCAAGTTGATCGTAGTAAAAGGAGTGATAGACGAACCTTCTTGCAAAACCACTTGGCATTTCGACCTGATGGTATCTTCCAAGTTACAGGAATGGAGCCGGATGAATATCGAAATGCTGCGCGTGTTGTCGGGTGTCGACCTCGACGCTGTGAACAGAGTGAGTAGCATTTACCGGAAGTCGGAATACTACGGTCTCACGCGGGAATGGTTCGTGCCGTGGAAGCAGTTTTATTTCGCCCCCTCCGTCTTTCTGAAAGAAGCCCTGATGAACCACGGAAATAAGGCTTATCTGCTCATTCTGTCGGGCGTGGTGATACTGCTGCTCACGGTAGGCATCCTGAATTTCATCAATCTCTATATGGTAATGATGATGAAACGCTCGTGCGAGTATGGCATCAGGAAAGTATTGGGAATGAGTCACCGTACGCTGTTTGCATCCATCTGGCTGGAAAATCTGCTGCTTACGGCAGTTTCTCTCTTCGTGGCATGGCTGTTTATTGAGCTGACGGCAGTGCCTGTAACACGCTTGTTGGGTGAGTCGGTGAGCTACACTTCATTCGATGGCTGGCTGTCGTTGGGCATCCTGTTGCAGCTGCCCCTCCTCACATCCGTTTATCCGTATATAAAATACGCTTACCGTTCGCCCATCACGTCAATGCGCAACGTGTCGGTGCGCTATTCGGTAGCCGCACGTGCGGCGTTGCTCGGCGTGCAATATGTGTTTACGGTGCTGCTGGTGGTGCTTTCCGTTTACTTCATCTGCCACTTCCGTTTCCTCACCCATACGCCTCCGGGCTTCCGGACGGAGGGTATCTTGGAAGCCGACTTGCAGTTGGAGAACCGGAACTATGCCGACCAGACACCTGAAACAGAGAAGGCGCTTCGTGAACGAAAGGGAAGAATCAGCAAGGCATTAGACGAATGTCCTTACATCGATTCGTGGATATACAGCTCGTATTCCGACTTCCAAATATCGTATAAAATGAAAATAATAAACGACGAAGGCGTAACGATACCCATGCCGGTGTTTTACGTTCCTTCCCGCTTTTTCGATTTCTACGGACTGGAAGTGGTAGACGGCAAGCTGCCTGACGAGTATTATGATTTCTCTATGGTGCTTAACGAGGCGGCCATGAAAGCCTTCGGCTACACAAAGTGCGAGGAAGCGTTCATCAGGGGAGAAGCACCCTTATGGATTTCTGTGAGAGACGGAAAGGTAACGAAAGGCGGAATCGAGCCAATGCCCGTAGAAGCAGTGATAAAAGATTGCTTTTTCGGAAAACTGACCGACGGCATACAGCCCGTGGTATTTTCGGTAGGTGCTGAGACTGATGACGAGAGAATCTCCATGTTAGTAAAGCCGGGAAAAGAAAAGAACTGATGAACTATCTCTGCAAAGCAGTAAAAGAGGTTTACGGAACGGAGGAATTTGATTCTGTCTGGCTGTCTGACCTGATAAAAGAACAGTATGCTTACGACCGCAAGATTACCACCGTTTATTCGGTATTCGCTTTCGTAGCCATTGTGGTATCGTGTATGGGGCTATTCGGTATTTCGCTCTTCGACATCCGCCGCCGTTACCGCGAAATAGCTATCCGCAAAGTAAACGGAGCAAGTGCGCCCGACCTCTACCGGCTGTTGGGCAGCAAATACCTGAAAGTACTGTTAGCCTCGTTTGTGGCAGCCGTTCCGCTGGCGTGGCTGATTATTAATCATTACACTTCCGGCTTTGTGCTGAAGGCCCCGCTCTCGCCGTGGATATTCATCGTAGCCCTGCTGTTGGTGGCTACTGTCTCATTCGGCACGCTGTGGTGGCAGGTAAGCAAGGCAGTGCGTATCAATCCGGTAGAGGTGATAAAAGAAAACTGAATGTTGGTTAGTAAATAAAGTATGGTATGATATACTTTAATAGAATATGATGTGTTATGATTAAAACAACAAATTTACAGAAAGTATTCCGCACGGATGAGGTGGAAACTTGGGCGTTGAATAATGTAAGCATTGAAGTGAAAGAGGGAGAGTTCGTGGCCATAATGGGACCTTCGGGATGCGGTAAGTCGACACTGCTGAATATCCTCGGCTTGTTAGACAATCCTACCGGCGGTGAGTATTACCTGAATGGCGTGGAAGTTTCGAAATACACCGAAGCACAGCGCACTTCGCTCCGCAAGGGCATTATCGGCTTTGTCTTTCAGAGCTTCAACCTTATTGACGAACTGAATGTGTATGAAAACATAGAACTGCCGCTGCTTTATATGGGTGTGTCTGCTTCGGAGCGCAAACGGAGGGTAGAGGAGGCGATGAACCGCATGTCGATAGTACATCGTGCGAAGCATTTCCCACAACAGCTTTCGGGCGGACAACAGCAGCGTGTGGCGATAGCGCGTGCCGTAGTGACAAATCCGAGGCTGATTCTTGCCGATGAGCCGACGGGTAACCTCGACTCGAAGAACGGTAAGGAGGTGATGGCGTTGCTCACCGAACTGAATAAGGAGGGAACTACCATCGTGATGGTTACTCACTCGCAGCACGATGCGGGGTACGCCGATCGAATCATCAACCTGTTTGACGGACAAGTAGTAACGGAAATAACCATGTAAACTTATGTCATTCTATCATTTATTACGTTTGATAATACGCGGCTGGTGGCACGATAGACTGTTTACCGTGGTTTCGTGGGGCAGTCTGGTTATCGGCATCCTGTGTGCGTCATTGCTCGGAACTTTTGTGTTGCATGAGTATAACATCCATGCCGATGTACCCGACGGAAATCGTATTTTGCGCCTTACCCAATCTGTTTCGATGGGAAAGAAGGCGGAATCATCTTTTATTTACGGACCGGATGTGCCGCGGATTGTTGCCGCGTTTCCGGAAATAGAAATCGCTCTGCGCACGAGGGTAAGAGACAATGTACAGGCTGTTTACCGAAATGAAAGTCTTCCGATAGGCAAATTCATGCAGGCCGATTCTACTTTTCTGATGTTTTTTCCCTTAGAGACCGTTGCAGGCAATCTGCATGAGACGCTGATACGTACCGATGCTTTGGCTTTGGAAGAAGCCACGGCAGTCCGGATATTCGGTTCAACTGATTGCGTAGGAGAGATATTGAAGATAACGGCAGACGGAAATGCCTCTTTGATGGTGGTTGGTGCAGTGTTCCGCAACTCGTATCGGGGGATGCTGCCGGTCAATGTGTTGGGCGGATTTGCAGATGCGTCTTTCGGCGAATCTGTTTCATCAAGCTCCGTGAGGGGACAGATGTGGCTGCGTTCCGCCGCAAGTTTTCTGAAACTTCTCTCCCTACGGTGTTGGGTGAGGGACATTTGGGTACGCTGACTTTGCAGGAATCTTATTTTGATACCGATTTGCAGGATTTCGTATTGCTTCACCGCTCGTCCGTTGTGCTTGCTATGGGAGGAATCATCGCCTTGCTTGTGCTGTTGGTAGCTTGTTTCAACTACATCAATTTGGGACTTGCCCGCTTGCTGAGGCAGGTTCACACCCTCCATATTGAAGTATTTGCCGGAGCGTCGAGGAAAGACATTTACAGACGCCTGTTTTGGGATACTTGTCTGTTGATTGGCTTTGCTTTTCTCTGTGCGTTCCTGCTGATGAACGATGTGTTACCTCTGTTTAACCGGTTAATGGCAGCCCACCTGACGATGGAATACCTGCTTTCTGCCCGTGTGTTGCCGTGGCTGCTGTCAGGCGGTGTGATATTTGCCGTTGTTCCGTCAGTTTATATCAGTGGCAGATTACAGTCGCTTACCGAAAGCGATTACCGCTTGTTCTATCGGGGAAAGATGCGCAGGCTGATGGTATCGTGCTTCCAAGTGGGACAACTTGTGGTTACGATGGCTTTGCTGTCTGTTTTCTTTATTATCCATAACCAACTGGATTTGGTGGAGAAAGACAATAAGCGGTTTGAGAATGTCATTGACGTGTTTGCCGAAAAAAGTTGGGGAGCGCCTGTTTCTTCATGGATGGACAAAGTAAGCGCCTGTCAGGAGGTAGAGGCTGTAACCTTGTCGGAAACCGGTCTGTTTGAGGAGTCGATGGCTGTGGTAGGAGAGTCTGGTAAGCCGGAAGATCTGGTTTGGATGGATATAGTAAGAGGTTCTAAAAGCCTGTTGGACTTTTACCGGATGGAGCTTGTTGACTCTGCTGAGACAGCCCGATTGCTCCCTACCGTTCCGCATCCGGTGATTGTCAATGAAACATTCATAAAACAGTTTGTTCCAGAGTCAGACAATCCGGTAGGCAAGCCTGTTTCCCACTATATTCCCGATGACTCCGATATGGAAGGGAAAACCATCGTAGGCGTGATTCGTGATTTCCGCAAGCGTTCGCTCGGAGAATCGGTATGGCCTTTGCTGATGCAGGTAGAAGATGTGGCGGGCAGCGATTACCAGACGCTTTCCATCCGCGTAAAAGAAGGAGAGAAAGTCCGATTCCTGAAACGTTTGGAGCAGATTTGGACAGAGAACTATCCGGAACAGCCTTTCTTGTATCTGGATATCGGCATGATTCTGAAAGAGACCAATAAGGATGTGTTTATGCTGTCCGATATGCTGACTTTCTATGTCATAGTCAGCCTGCTGATGACCTTTTTCGGATTATATAGTCTGGTGCGTTACACCATACGTCTGCGTTTGCGCGAGATAGCGTTACGCAAAATTCATGGGGCTACATCCGGACATCTGCTGAAACTTTTACTGTGCCCCTATCTTATCTGTCTGGTAGCGGCATTCGTAATAACGGTTCCTAGCGTATATGCCTTTATGTTGTCTTGGCTGGAACAATTCGCATACAGCGTGCCTATCTCGGCGATGGACTTTGTGTTGCCCTTGTTGGTTACGTCAGGCATTACCCTGCTGACTGTTGTGGAAAATGTGTATAAAGCGGTGAAAATGAATCCGTCAGAGGTCATTAAGATAGAATAGGGGATAATGCCTTGCCGATTGCTGCGGAAACCCGTAGGCAAGCCTTTGCAGCCCTATGATATCCCCCGAAAAACGCTTCGGTTAGAAATTTTATTTTAAGCCGAACAGTCTCCCTGTTCTATTCGGAAGACTGTTCGGCTTATCGGGTAGTATTTTCAGTCATCAAATTAATCAGAAAACAACCTGTTCGGGCAATGTGCTCTCGATACGTTTTTCGATGCTGTCGGGCACTTTCGGGAAGAAATCCAGTCCGGTTTCTTCTTCCACCTTATCCACTGTAACCATGTAATTTTTCAGGTCTTGATGGTTAGCCTTGTTCTCGAAGAGGAATCCCATAGCCATCGGATTCTTTCGGTTATATACAAGCACTACTTTAAAAAAGCGGTCGGGCACAGCCACGCGACTTTCTCCGATACGCTTAGGCGATTTAGAATCGTAGATTGGTCCGCACGCAATGTAGATAGTACCGTATTTGTCTGCCCATTTGCGGCATGACTCCTCCAAATCTCCCCAGTCGTCGCGGTTCAACTTCCGGTTTTGCGGACAAATGTTGCTCATGTAAAACGATTCTTTCATTGCCTGCTTGCTCCACTTCATATCGGCAGCCGGAGCCATGTGTCCGCGGTCGTATCCCGAATTGGTATAATCGGAAGTCACCACGCGCGGTTCCGGCAGTTCGGGGTCGGGGAGGAACTTGTTGGTACGTCCTTCGTCGCCCTCCGTTTCTTTGCGAGTCAACTCCCATGCCACCCAGTTGGGCGTCTTATAGAAATTGTTGTACGATACCGTATACCCCAAATGCTTGATTACGATTTCTTCCCGTTTCCCGATGGTTTTAGGGATTTCCAAGTTCAGGGATAAGCCCGTATCCGTTTCGGCATCCTTAGTCTCTACGCTTGCTTTCGCTTTCGTCTTGTTAGCGATAGCCTGAATCCTTTCGGGCGTGAATATCTGTTCTGCATTCTGATAGAGGTAGAGTACCCCCACGGTAAGGACAATCAGCAGGATGAATCCCCTCATTCCGCCCGTCGATTTCTTTTGTTTCCGTCGTGCCGTCATAATCAGATCAGTTTAAATCGCATACGGAAAATCCCATCCTTATAGTCGGAACTGATAATCTTGAACGTCCCGATTTCGGCGGTATTGGCTACGTGCAACCCGATACACAAACATTCATCGTAATCGCCCACTTTGACCACCCGCACCGTATCGGAAGCGCCTTCAGGCAATCGCTTCATGTCGAAACGTTCGGATGCCTCTTGCTGAGTGATAAATTCGGTAGTCACGTCCAAGTGTCGGGCTATGGTATCATTGACTGTCGCCTCAATGCGCTCGATGTCTGCGTCTGTCGGAGCTTGCGGTAGCGCAAAATCCAGTTTGCTTTTCTTGCGCTCGATGTGAGCCGATACGGCACGCCCGCACCCGAAAAGGTTTACCATCGTGCGGTTTACGATATGCTCACACGTGTGCATGGGCGGATATTCTTGCTTGTTATGCTGGTTCAGTTGAATTTCTTGTTCCACGATACGTATTTCATTAAGTTGTTCAGAATAACACCTGCCTTTGCAGGAAAGAACGCAGGCAGGTGTTCAGGGTAATTACAGTACTTTCATCAGGATTTCTTTGGCTGTTTTGCCGTCTACTAATCCGTCCTCGCCGAAATGTACGTCACGCTCGGTAAAGCGTCGCTCTATCTCATCGACAATTTCCATGCCTATATGTTCTTCTCCCAAGCGGGTGGTAAGACCTAACGAGCGGAAGAAATCCTCCGTCCGGCGGATGGTTTCATCGATACGTTCGTCATGCGTACCCTCGGTTACGCCGAATACACGTTCACCCATCTGTATGATTTTGTCTCCCTTTTCTTTACGCAAAACCTGCATAGTGCCCGGAAGCACAATGGCAAGCGTATGTCCGTGCGTCAATCCGGCGAGAGCCGTCAGCTCATGTCCTATCATGTGAGTAGACCAGTCTTGCGATACTCCCATGGCGATGAATCCGTTCAGTGCCATCGTAGCCGACATCATAAAGTCTGCCATCAGTTGATAATCTTCCTTATTCTCACGGATTTTCGGGGCGATTTCTACCAACGTCTGCAAAATACTTTCCGCCCAGCGGTCCATCAGCCGCGATTCTCCGGTCTTGGTGAGGTACTGTTCGATAACGTGAACAAACGTGTCGGCAATACCGCAGGCTATCTGATGAGCCGGAAGCGTAAATGTTACCTGCGGGTCGAGGATAGAAAATACCGGGAAATTGGCATAGAAAGGATATTTCTCTTTCGTTTCGTGGCAAGAGATAACCGCACCGTTGTTCATCTCTGAGCCTGTGGCGGGAAGCGTAAGCACGGTAGCCAGCGGAACAGTGAGTGCAGACGAACCTTTTTTCACCAAATCCCATGCATCCCCCTCGTACAGCAGTCCTGCGGAAATCAACTTCGTGCCGTCGATTACCGAACCTCCGCCCACTGCCAGAAGGAAGTCTACTTTTTCTTCCTTGCCCAGCGCGATGGCTTTGCGCAAAGTTTCGATGGCAGGATTAGGCTCGATGCCCCAGAACTCAACCGTCCGGAAGTCTTTCAGTGCTGCTTTGACTTGGTCATAAACGCCGTTTTTCTTCACACTTCCTCCGCCGAAGGTTATCATTACTTTTTTACTGGCAGGTATTTCTTTTCCCAGTTCGGCAATAGTGCCGCGACCCATGATTAATTTAGTGGGGTTTTGAAAGCTGAAATTATTCATCATAATCGTAAATGTTTATTCCGAAGCAAATTTAGGGAAATTTTTGAATACCGTGAGCAATTACTGTTGTTTCATTGTTTATCTTTGTCAGGAGAGGTAAGAAAGAGAAAATTACCTACAAATAGTGATTGTAAAATTTGTGACATTTCCCTTATTTTGTACTCGTAAAAAATGAAGAATTCGATACTTATGTGTAAAAATACCCGAACTTATAAGCCTACCGACAAGATGAGCGACCTTATCTGTGAAAATTACGCACTGCTGCAAGTCTTGAGTCGCTTTGGCGTATCGTTGGGTTTTGGTGACAAGTCTGTGCAGGAAGTTTGCGAAATGAATGGCGTAGACTGTAGTACATTTCTTATTGTGGTTAATTTCTTGGTCGAAGGAAATAACCTTATCCAAGATCATCCCGAAGGACTTTCCGTTCCGGCTTTGATGAGCTACCTGAAGCAAGCCCATCATTATTTCTTGGATTTTCAGTTGCCTACCATCCGACGGAAGTTGATTGAAGCAATCGACTGTTCTACCGAAAACAAGGTAGCCTTTCTGATTATCCAGTTTTTCGATGCCTACGTTCACGAGGTGCGTAAGCACATGGAATACGAAAACGAGAAAGTGTTTACATACGTCGACCAACTGTTACGCGGAGAGCATCCTACCGAGTATAACATCGGCGTGTTTGCCCGTCATCACGACCAGATAAATGCAAAGCTCACCGAACTGAAGAATATTATCATCAAATATTATCCGGCGGGTGCCGACAATCAGTTGCTGAACGCCACGCTGTTTGATATATTTAGCTGTGAAGAAGATTTAGACTCGCATAACCGGGTAGAGGATTACTTGTTTGTGCCTGCCATTATGGAATTGGAAAAAGAAATAAAATGAAATCGCAGGAAACCATACATGTAGCCATAGCCGAAACGTCGTTGATAATCCGGGGAGGACTGGCCGTGGCATTGAAACGTTTGCCCGAACTGAATGTCCAGACCGTCGAAATTACATCGAAGGAAGGAATTTTACATTGCATGGAGGCGCATCAGCCCGATATACTGATTATCAATCCGCTGTTCGAAGGCTGGTTTGATGCGGAAGATTTTAAGGCGCAATATCCCCATTCGGAAATGAAATTAGTGTCGCTGATATCCACGGTAGTCGACGCCAACCAGTTGAAAGGCTATGATGAAAGCATCAACCTGTTCGACGACATCGACTCTTTGGAACATAAGATAGCCTCATTGATGAACGTCGATAACGAAGAGGATAATGACCAGAACTCGTTAAGCCAACGTGAAAAAGAAATCGTGGGCTGCATCGTGAAAGGAATGACGAATAAAGAAATAGCAGAAAAGCTTTTCATCTCGGTACATACCGTGATAACCCACCGGCGTAACATTACGCGCAAGTTACAGATACATTCTGCCGCAGGTCTTACTATTTATGCGATAGTAAATAAGCTGGTAGAACTGAATGAGGTGAAGCTAAATGAGTAAATACCAAGATTTAGGTATTGCGCAATACGCCCGAACCCCTTAACTTTGCAGCGTTAGTCATATAGAAATTACGTAAACCACAAAAAGTAAAAGAAGTTAGTTATTAGTTGGGTACGCCTTGCGAAGTGATTCGCGAGGCGTACGCATGTTTATCCGTTAGTTTTTTATTTTCATCCCATAGAAATACGCCGTAAAACGCTACCCGTAGCGTTGCCTGTTTCTAACGGTAGGACTTACCAATTCATGCGGTAAGACCGGGCAGTCCTACCGCATGTGTTTCTCCGCCTTTTCGCAGGCATTTTAAAAGCAAATTTTTTCCGTTTTTGATTTTAATGCCTACTTTTGTGCTACCGCATGTAATGTAAACCGAATTTAAACAAAAAAGCACATGAAACATTTATTCTTTATTCTACTATTATCCTGCTGCATCGGGTGTTGGGCAGCGCAAGAAATAACCATTATTCCGAAACCCCTCCGCCTCACCGTAGAGCAAGGTAAATTCTTGCTTCGCCCCCAAACGGTTATCAGTTACGAAAAAGAACTGTATCCGCAGGCAGCATACTTGCAAGAGGTCATCGCCGGATCTACCGGTTGGGACTTGAAATTGCAGGAAGGTACTGCTGAGGGAAGTGCCATTCATCTGGAGACGGCCGATAAGATACGCTGTGCCGAAGGTTATGAACTGACGGTACAGCCCTCCGGAGTACGGATAACGGGGGCAGACGCGGGCGGCGTGTTTTACGGAATCCAAACCCTGTTACAACTGTTCCCGTCAGAAATATACAGTCCTTTCCGCCAGAAAAACATCGTTTGGGAAGCTCCCTCAGTGAGTGTTTATGATGCTCCCTCCCATCCGTGGCGCGGGATGATGCTCGACGTGGCACGCTATTTCTTCGATAAAGATTTTGTAAAGAAATACATTGACATGATGGCGATGTATAAGATGAATAAGTTCCAATTCCACCTGATAGACGATTCCGGCTGGCGGTTGGAGATTAAGAAATATCCGAAACTAACCGAAGTAGGGGCGTGGGCTGGTAAAGACCAGAACCGTTTGGGCGGATATTATACACAAGAAGACATCAAAGAGATTATAGAATATGCCAAAGTAAGAAACGTGGAAGTCATTCCTGAAATAGAGTTTCCTGCCCACATGCTTTCGGCAGTGGCGGCTTACCCGTGGCTGAGCTGCAAGGGCGAACCGCGCGAAGTACCCACCCAGCACTTCATCAGTCGCGATTTGATTTGCGTGGGAAAAGAATCTTCTTTCCGCTTCCTGCAAGATGTGTTAGACGAAATGGTGACGCTTTTCCCTTCTCACTACATAAACATCGGAGGCGATGAGGCGGTTTACGATAATTGGGAGAAGTGTCCCAAATGTCAAGCCGTAATGAAAGAAAACGGACTGAAAGAGGCTTCACAGCTGCAAGGCTATCTGACTAACCGTGTGCTTCAGATGATGAAAGCAAAAGAGCGTACGGTAATCGGTTGGGAAGAAATCATCAAGCGCGGCGATTTGGACGGGCAGGTGGTTGCACTGATTTGGCACAATGAAAAAGACACTGTGATGGCGGTGGAAAAGAATCACTTGGCTATTCTTACGCCTGCCACCCATGCGTATCTCGACTTTCCGGAAGGTAAAACTCCGGGAGAAGTGAAAGCTGCTACGTGGATGCCTCCTATTTCGATAGAGAAAAGTTATTCGCTGGCAGCCAAAGACTATTCGGAGGGGTCGCATGTACTGGGAGTGCAAGGCTGTATGTGGTCTGACCAGTTTATCCACGGAACCATTCTGCAAGAGATTGTGCCGATTAACGAAAACCGCTCAGAGAATTATGTGGAATACTTCACCTTCCCAAGAATGTTGGCTCTGTCGGAAGTTGGTTGGACGAAAGAAGCCAATAGGGACTACGGTGATTTTGCGCATCGCCTGACTTACCATTACGCGCGTTTAGACCGGAAGGGATGTAACTATCGTGTCCCCGAACCGTTTATAGCGTCGATGAAAGAAACGCCTGAAGGTGTTACATTCACGTTGTCAGAAAGTGTGAAAGGAGCTTCCATCCGTTATACTACCGATGGCAGTTATCCCACCATACACTCTCCGCTTTATACATCACCGGTAACCGTCGATACAAAGAATAATTTTCACGCCATAACGGTAGTCTCTAACCGTCATTATTCGTTACCTATACATTTTGCATATAATTATGAAGACTATAAGCAGTACGGCGAGTTTGCAGCAGAATGGAAACCGGCGCTTGTATCTGCTGAGAAACCAGCTCCGTGGAAAGTAGACGTAACCGGAAAGATTTCGGGAAATGGAACTTACGAAGTTACTTTTGTTCAAACAGAAGGTAACCACGGTTTGGAGGTGAGCGGCATTAATGTATTCAAACGTGACGAACGGTTAGTGCATATTGCTCAGACGCAGACGGTAAAGAAATCGCAGGTAGCTGCCTTCCGTTTTAAAATCGATTCGTTTGAGGCAGGTACTCCATTTTATTTAGACGTGCAAATGGCAGGCGTAGGAGGTACTAACACAAATGGTGCGGTATTTATTAGAAAGATATCCGAAGAATGATGTCAGAGGATATTTAAAGAAGCGAAACAAGTTTTCATACAGCAAGAAAGCAAATCCCGCTATGCCGGGGTTTGCTTTCTTGCTGTATGAATGTCTCAACCAATAGTTTTCTTATCGTCCATAGCCCGTTTTTTAGCTATGTGTTTGGCTTGTACTTCCGCCAGTTGCTCACGGGTAAGTCGTTGTTTCCCTGTTTTGCGCCGATGCTGCGCCGCTGAAAGCTGTAAATAAATAACGAACAGCAATAATCTGATGATATGTTTCATATTTCTTTTTTTTTATTCGTTTATGAATACGTCTTCTTGATAGACTTCAAGCAGATAGGTCTGGTTCTCATGACTGAGGTTGGCGAAAGCCTGTTCCACTTGAAGAATTGCTTTGTGCTGATAATGAGCTTGTTCTAAAATTTCGTCCGGCTTGCTCCGGAGGCTGAAAAACGCTTGCGGTAGAACAGGTTAACGCTATGGGAAGAAATGGTCAACACATCCGCATGGGATGAGTGACGCTAACGGTAGCGTTTTATGTTGTAAAATAGGGCATCTCAGAAAGCCTTCTGAAAAAAGTGTATTATATGTGATTTGGGTAGATTTTGCTTTGATTTGGGTAATTTCTTTTCAAAATAAAATCCCGAACTTTGCAATGTGTAATAATAATAAAATAGAGAACCGTAATGAATAATAAGTCTTTTCTTTTAACATTTATAACTGTAGCAATGTTTTCCGGCGGTGCGTCGTGGGCACAAAGTGATACAACCCGCATTACCCGTAACTTTTCGCTTGACGAAGTGGTGGTTACCGGTACACGAAATGAAACAGACGTGCGCCATTTGTCACAAACGATATCTGTGGTCGATCGCCTGACGATTGAAAACAGTATGCAACCGTCGCTTTTGCCTGTGCTGACCGAACAAGTACCGGGGCTTTTCGTAACCGAACGCGGCGTGATGGGGTACGGTGTTTCCGATGGAGCTGCCGGAGGTATTTCTTTGCGCGGACTGAGTGGGGGAAGTGCCCGGCTGATGGTGCTGATAGACGGGCATCCGCAGTATGCCGGTATTTTCGGACATCCCATTTCGGATGCCTACCAGTCGCTGTTGGCTGATCGGGTTGAAGTCTTGCGTGGACCCGCTTCCGTTCTTTACGGTTCTAATGCGATGGGAGGCGTTATTAATATTGTAACCCGTAAGATGCACGAAGACGGGGTGCGTACCAATCTTCACGCGGGTTATGGTTCGTATAACACGTTGGAGACAGAGCTGACTAACCGTATTCGCAAAGGGCGTTTCAATAGCGTAGTGAGCGGTTCGTATAATCGTACAGACGGACACCGCGCCGACATGGGGTTTGAACAGTATGGCGGTTATGCCAAATTGGGTTACGACATGACAGATAACTGGAATATGTATGCCGATGTGAACGTGACGCACTTTAATGCCTCTTACCCCGGACCGGTATCGGCACCGTTGGTAGACGGTGACCAGCGCATCACGCGCGGGGTGACTTCTTTTTCACTCAATAATAAATACGAGAAAACTTCCGGTGCGCTGAGTTTCTTCTACAACTGGGGAAACCACTGGATTAACGACGGCTATACGCCCAGTGCAGGCGAAACATCGCAGGACGGACGTTTCAATTCACGCGATAACATGATGGGGGTATCGCTCTATCAAAGCACACAGTTTTTTGAGGGAAACCGTATAACGTTAGGTTTCGACTGGTTTCGTTATGGTGGTAAGGCTTGGACGGACTATGTGGCAGGAGAGAACGCAGGAACACGCAATGACTTGGTGGATAAGCATGAAGACGAAGTAGCCGGATATGTAGATATCCGTCAGGACATCGGACGCTGGCTGACGCTGAACGCCGGACTGCGTGTCGATCACCATTCGCGCGTGGGCACGGAATGGGTTCCGCAGGCAGGGCTTGCTTTCCATTTGCCACACGCCTTTGAACTGAAAGCATCAGCAACAAAAGGTTTCCGTTACCCCATCTTGCGTGAAATGTATATGTTTCCACCACAAAATCCTGACCTCAAACCGGAGTCTATGTGGAATTATGAAGTATCTTTGTCGCAGACGCTCCTGAACGGACGTTTAAGTTACGGGATAAACCTGTTTTATATTGATGGTAAAAATCTGATCGTAACATTACCTAATCCGAACGGAACGGGGATGCTTAATCAGAATACCGGCACGATAGACAATACCGGTGTAGAGCTTCAGGCGGCTTACCGCATCAATCAAAAATGGTCGGTGGATGGAAATTACAGCTATTTACACATGGAGAACCCTGTAATAGCCGCACCTGAACATAAGTTGTATGCCGGAGCAAGTTTTAGCAAAGGACGTTGGAACGTGGCTTCCGGACTGCAATACATAGCCGGATTGTATACAGCAGTGGGCGATAATCCTCAAACGGAAAATTTTGTCCTTTGGAATTTGCGCGGTTCTTTCCGTGCTGCCAAGTGGTTGGATATTTGGGTGCGTGGTAGAAAACCTGCTGGCACAAAAATACGAAATCAATGCCGGCTATCCGATGCCGAGAGCAACAGTAATGGGAGGTATAAATGTCACTATTTAAAAATAATGTACAATGAAAACAACAGTAAGACTTTATGATTTAGGCTATGCCGAAGTTAGAACTTATTTGGCTGCCGTATTGTTCATCGTTGGTAATGTAGCTCTGCCGCAACTTTTTCATCTGATTCCGCAAGGGGGTGTAACGTGGCTGCCTATTTATTTCTTCACCCTTGTAGGGGCTTACAAGTACGGTTGGAAAGTGGGACTTCTGACAGCAGTCTTTTCACCGGTAGTCAATTCTTTGATGTTCGGTATGCCTGCATGGGGAACACTTCCCGCCATCGCTCTTAAATCTGTATTGTTGGCTCTTGCTGCCGGATATGCAGCCCGCAGATGGCAGAAGGTATCTTTACCGCTTGTGCTGGCTGTGGTATTGTTTTATCAGTTTTTCGGAACGTTAGGCGAGTGGATGATGCAAGGCAGTTTCTATAATGCCATTCAGGATTTTAGAATAGGCATTCCGGGGATGTTGTTGCAAATTTTCGGCGGTTATTTGTTCGTAAAATACCTGATACGCAGATAACGATGTTTGAAAGACGGATGCAATTATTTAAGTAAATCCGTACGTTTCCTGCAATTATCTCACAGATTTTATGTAAGTTTGCCGACGAAATAGATATATAAAGAAGAGATAATAACAGATGATTACAGTATCAAACGTAGCCGTACAGTTCGGTAAAAGAGTGTTGTATAACGATGTGAACATGAAGTTCACCAATGGTAATATTTATGGTATAATTGGTGCGAACGGAGCTGGAAAGTCAACTTTTCTGAAAGTAATTTCCGGAGAATTGGAACCTACAAAAGGAAGTGTTACTTTAGGTCCGGGCGAGCGGCTTTCGGTATTGAGCCAAGACCACTTTAAGTTTGATGCTCATACGGTACTCGATACCGTGTTGATGGGACATACCGTTTTATGGAACATCATGAAAGAGCGTGAACAACTTTATGCCAAAGAAGACTTTACTGATGAAGACGGCATTCGCGCAGCGGAGCTTGAAGAAAAGTTTGCAGAACTGGAAGGATGGAATGCCGAAAGTGATGCGGCTATCCTGCTGGGAGGCTTGGGAATTAAAGAAGACAAACATCAGATGTTGATGGGCGATTTGAGCGGTAAAGAAAAGGTGCGTGTGATGTTGGCTCAGGCGTTGTTCGGAAATCCCGATAACTTATTGCTCGATGAGCCTACCAACGACCTCGATATGGATACTGTAACATGGTTGGAAGAATATCTTTCAAACTTCGAGCATACAGTGCTTGTGGTGAGCCATGACCGACATTTCCTTGACTCGGTTTGTACGCATACGGTGGATATTGATTTTGGTAAAGTCAATCTCTTTGCCGGAAACTACAGCTTCTGGTATGAATCGAGCCAGCTTGCTCTTCGTCAGCAGCAGAACCAGCGTGCGAAAGCCGAAGAAAAGCGCAAGGAGCTGGAAGAGTTTATCCGTCGTTTCTCTGCCAATGTAGCTAAGTCGAAACAAACTACCAGCCGCAAGAAGATGTTGGAAAAACTGAACGTCGACGAAATCAAACCGTCTTCTCGCAAATATCCGGGTATTATATTTACTCCGGAACGTGAACCGGGAAATCAGATATTGGAAGTATCGGGATTGCGTGCCGAGACAGAAGACGGGGTTGTATTGTTCAACGATGTGAACTTCAACGTAGAAAAAGGCGACAAGATTGTATTCCTGAGCCGTGACCCGCGTGCCATGACTGCTCTGTTCGAGATAATCAACGGTAACCGCAAGTCTCAGGCTGGACATTATAATTGGGGCGTAACGATAACTACGGCTTATTTGCCGCTCGATAACTCCGATTACTTTAACTGCGACCTTAATCTGGTAGACTGGCTGAGTCAGTACGGCGAAGGAAATGAGGTTTATATGAAAGGATTCCTCGGCCGTATGCTTTTCTCAGGCGAAGAGGTGTTGAAAAAAGTAAACGTACTTTCCGGAGGAGAGAAGATGAGATGTATGATAGCGCGTATGCAGTTGCGTAACGCCAACTGTCTGATATTGGATACGCCTACCAATCACCTTGATTTGGAATCAATTCAGGCTTTCAATAATAATCTGAAGATTTATAAGGGGAATATACTCTTCTCGTCTCACGACCATGAGTTTATCGAAACGGTAGCAAACCGTATTATTGAGCTTACTCCGAATGGCATTATCGACAAGATGATGGAATATGATGAATACATTACGTCCGACCACATTAAAGAGATGCGGGCACGGATGTATGGTGATAATTAAACATATAGCAAAAGCGACACAAACTTACGGCTGTATATTGGCGGTGGTTTGTGTCGCTTTATTTTTTTAATTGTCCGCTAACTTTATTCTATGGAAAACGCAAAACCTATGCTTAAACGCGAACACATCGTGTGGTTAGACGTTGTTCGTTTCGTGGCAATGTTTACGGTAGTATGTTGTCATTCTGCCGATCCGTTTAACTTTTATCCGGGAGAACCTCCCGCTAACATCGACGACATCAAGTTTTGGGGAGCAGCTTACGGCGCATTCCTGCGTCCTTGCGTCCCGCTTTTCGTAATGATAACAGGCGCATTGTTGCTTCCTGTTAAAGGAGATACTTCGGCATTTTACAAGAAGCGTATTAGCCGTGTGTTTTTTCCTTTTCTTATTTGGTCGGTTATTTACAATCTGTTTCCGTGGGTAACAGGTTTGTTGGGACTTTCTCCGCAAGTCATTCTCGATTGTTTCCCTTATTCGGGCGAAGAAGTCATGCGCCGTTCGTTGGGAGTTTCGATGGAGTACATCTCGCAGATACCTTTTAACTTCTCGTTGCTTGATGTACACATGTGGTATATTTACTTGCTGATAGGCATGTATCTGTATATGCCCATATTTTCTGCGTGGGTGGAGAAAGCAAGCCGCCGGGCAAAGCTCTGGTTTCTTGTGGCGTGGGGTGTGACGTTGTTCGTACCTTACTACCGTGCGTTTGTCGACCCTTATATCTGGGGTGCATGTTCATGGAACGAGTTTTATATGTTATATAGTTTTGCCGGCTTTAACGGCTATTTGTTGCTGGGGCACTATTTGCGTAATCAGCAATGGAGCTGGGGCAAAACGTTGGGCTGGGGGATTCCGATGTTCGTAGTCGGTTATCTGGTGACGTTCTTCGGCTTTCGCCGTATGACGGCTGCTCCCGACTGTACCCCCGAAGAGTTGGAACTGTTTTTCTATTATTGCTCGCCCAACGTGGTGATGATGACGATTCCTTTCTTCATGATAGCCAAGAAAGTGCAAGTAAAGAGCGAAACCGTGCGGAAGGCATTGGCTAACCTCACTGTCTGCGGATTCGGTGTTTATATGATACATTACTTCTTTACCGGTCCTTGTGTGATGTTGGCACGCGCTTGCAGTGTTCCGGTTTCACTCCAAATCCCGTTTGCGGCAGTAATCGCGTTCTTTGTGTCATGGATATTGGTTATCCTGTTTCGCAAACTCTTCGGAAAGTACGCCAAGTACGTGGTAGGTTGATTAAGCCGGGAGACTTTAACTTCATGCCCTGAATCCGATTCGTCTGCGGGGCATTATTTTTATCGTTGCTTTGGGTTGCAGAGTTCCGATAGCCTGTTCGATGTCACTGCGCTCGATGGTGCGGTAAAGCCCGGCGTCGCCGGAAGGCTGTTGCATGACGCGCTGTGCCATAGCCGGCAAGATGCCTGACGCAATGAATTGATTTATCCAGCGTGCATTAGAAAAACAACGGTCTTTGGCGGCTAATGTTTGGGCTACGGTTTCGCGCAACAGTTGTTCCGCTTCGTCTGATAATAGGTAATCGTTCCGTTTAAAGAATCGGGCAGCTATCTGCATCAGCTCATCGGCAGAATAATCTTCAAAGTGAAGACGGTAAGAGAATCGTCCCTTTAGTCCGGGATTGGATTGCAACATCCGTTCCATTTCGTCTTCATATCCCGCCAGTACGATTATCATGTCGGGATGAGGCTCGGCAAGTACGGGGAGCAGTCCCTCTATGATACGGCTGCCATAATCGCGGTGGTCGTCCGAATCTGTATATAGATTATAAGCCTCATCGATAAAGAGTACGTTCCCCCGTGCGCGTTCCAACAGCTTGTTTACCTTCTCTTCCGTCTGACCGATGTAAGTTCCTACCAGTTCGTTGCGTCCGGTGGTAATGACTTCGCCTTTCGACAGGATGCCCAGTGCGTGGAATACCTTCCCCAGCAGTTGTGCCACGGTAGTTTTCCCCGTTCCGGGATTTCCCGTAAAAATAAAGTGGTAAGCACCGTGCGCTTCGGCAGGAAGTCCCAGCCGGCTGCGGTGTTCGTTAAAACGTATCCGGCAGAAAATGGCAGAGAGTGTATCTTTCAACGATTGGAGGCCTACCATTTCGTTTAGTCGGTTCATGCTTTCAGCGAATGACTGTTCGATGTCGGTACAGTTTCCGTGAAAAGCATATTCTTTTCGGTTGGCTAACCATGCATCCAGCGATATGTCTGCTGCGCTTAATACCCCCAAGTTGCTTTGCTTTATTTCCTTACCGTTTATGAAATGCGTATAAATGCGCTGCCTGAGCTGTTTTACCATTCCTTGCATGACGAAACACCGCATCTCCTTTTGTGTCCATGTGTTGATGTTGTCAATATGGCGGTAAACCTGCAACGCCAGCCGGTTTTCGGCTTCGGAATCCAACGAGATACCTGCTTCACCTAATTGGTCTTGCATGAGGTGAACCACTTCGGCTGCCGAGGGAAGCCCGATTTGGATGCGGTATTCCGGACAGACATACTGCTCTAAGGTGGGGGAGATGGCGAATAGGCGTTTGATTTCATCCGCAGTGCCGCAAAGAGTCAGTGCCCAGTACACACCGGTTTCTTTTACGGCACTCTCTAAGGCAGCCAAACATCTGGCTCCTTTTTCGGAGCAGAGGATTCCGACGTTGTACAGCGTAAAAGCAACTTCCTTGCGCGATTCCAACAGGCTTTCCGGTGCCTCGTCCTTCACCCATTGGGCACAGTCTGTTTGTTTATATTCGCTTATCTGGTATCCCGACAGTTTGGGAAGGCAGAAAGCTACTTGCTTGGCGCGAAAAGTAGTCAGTGAGCTGATGCTCACGTAAGGATTTACTTTCAGTGCCGCCAACTGTTGATTTTCGCAAAACCGGTTGTATTCGCTTATGCGCAACAGGTTGGTCAGGTAAGGAGTCAACCGGGCGAGACCGATACATTTATGTAATAACTCCGGCGTGTTGCCGTCCGTTGCCCGATTATTTTTGGCAACATGATAAGCGACATCCTGAGCAGAAAGAGGACGACACGTGCAGGGGGTAACCGTTTTACCCTGATAGCTGAAATCGATGGCGGCAAACGGTTCGCGGTTATACATCAGGATAGCCGTATAGCGTCCCGCCATCCAGATTTTGCTCCAGCGGAAACAAAAATGCCGTGTCGTTTGGGAGCATTTACGAGGGGTGACCAGCCGTTTGTCGCAAGCTACAAACTCCCAGTCTTCGGTATAACAAATGGCGGTCAGTTCGTGCATTTCCCGGATAGGGTGAGCCAGTTGGAGCTGCAATCGCAACGCTCCCGAAGTATAACCCTGCGTCCGGCATTCATCTTGCGGGCGGACGGCTTTCGCTGTTTCAACGGCAGGAAGTGTCGACTTGTCTCTGCTTTTCAGGATAAAGAACGGAAGAAACAATCGTCCGTCCTGCCATTCAAGTGTCAGGTCGTTATCCTCTAAAGCCGCATCAAACAGTAAAAAATAAGCTCCTGCATCCAATGGCTGTGTCAGTGGCGGAAACTTGGCTTCAAAGTAATATCCGGTTTGCATCGCTTCGGTAACCGTCAGCACGGGCAACTCTTCTCCTACACGGTAAATGTGGAATGTTACCTCGTAAGTAGCGTTTAAGTCATCCCCGCAGTCGGTTTCGTCCATTCGGATAGAGAGTCTGCAATCATTGTCAGCATCCGAAACGATAAACATCCGTTCTTCATGTTCGCTTCCCGAAAAAGACTGCTCGCCTGATTCTAATTTAAATCCTGAAAAACGGATGGTGGGATTACTGTTGCAGCAGGCAGGAATAAGGTAAGAATAACCTTTGTAAGTAAAAGAATCATGGTTTGTTGTCATAGCTTCAAATGTTTTAGGTGAATAAAAAAGCATTCCGAACGGAATGCGTACTAATGAACGATGCGTCGTCAAGACTCATCGGGGCAGAAAAGATGCCCGGCTTTCCGGCTGCCATGATTCATAAGGTCACACTAAACCCATGAATTGCCGGGGCTGTTCAATGATTCAAAGAACATCGTGCAATGTAAAAAAAGAGTAGGGCGGAACAGCCTATATTCCTCCTTCACGCATTGCATGTAGATTCTTTGAATTATGAACGAAGCTATGATTCATATATATAATTATTGTGTTGCCGTTCCTACGGCGGTCAATGTTGCAAATATAAATGGTTGGTTTGGATTGTGCAAATTTTGTGTATAAAAATTGATAATAAAAATACCTTGAGTCGCATCAAGCCCCTCTTCAAACGCTACGAATAGAACCTCCTTACTTATGCGGTAGTGTAAGGGAAAACTACCGCATGAGTAAGGACATTCTACCGCATGAATTTTTTTCGATGAACAGCTAAATGGAATTGTTTGATTATAAACTGTTTATCCAATTTGCGATATCTGAAAGCACTTCGGGCGAACATGTTTCCTCTATCTTGTAATAATCCAGCGCATTGTTAAGTTTACAATGCTGGAACAGATGGTTCAGTTCCGGATATTCTTTAAAGAAGTTTTTCTCGTTTTTGCTTTTCAATAATCCTTTAATGACGGTCAGGTTGCTCGTGGGCAGCACTTGCATGTCGTGGCGCCGTTGATAGCCATTACGGGGATAGTTATTTTTGCGATGGCGGTGGTAGGGGCGTAATTCAGAAAGTAATCCAACCATGTAAAGTGTTTTTCATAGAAAGTATGTAATTATAGTTTGTTTGATAGCAGTATATTGCGAATATACGGAAAAAATATGAAATCTGTAATTCTTTCTTCTATTTCTTAACTGTATCTTCATGATTGTTTTGCTATTGTAACATCGTTAATTGCATTGTAACTTGGCTGTATCCCTCTTTTCACGGGGTTGTTGTTTTTGTGTAACCGGAAAAGTAGACTTTTGCTACCGAAAACAAAAGACCTGTTTCAGATGAAGAAAGCAAAACTATGGATTGGAGCTGCGGCGTTTATGTCGGTCATTGCAACAGACCTGTTTGCCGCAGATTTGAATGTAAATGTAAGAGGACGTGTTAAAGATTATGAGTCGAAAGAACCCTTGATTGGAGCTACCGTGCGGATTGTTGGTAGTAGCATTGGTGCCGTGACGGATATAGATGGTAATTTTCAGCTTTCAGGCGTGGAAGATGGAATTTATGATATAGAAATTAAATATGTGGGTTATAAGACCGTTGTTAAACGGCAGATTAAAATAGAAAACAGCCAAGTGACTACGCTCGACTTTGAGTTACATTCGGATGCACAGATGCTATCAGACGTAACTGTTGTGGCAAAAGCGAACCGCGAATCGGAAAGTGTTACGCTGATGGAACAGAAAAAATCGGTGGTAGCCATCCAGTCGGTAGGAGCGAGAGAGCTTTCCCGTAAAGGGGTAGGCGATGCACAAGGAGCTGTGACAAAGATTTCGGGTATTTCAAAACAAGAAGGTGTTAAGAATGTGTTTGTACGCGGGTTGGGCGACCGTTATAATATTACCACGCTGAACCGATTCCCGATTCCTTCGGAAGACCCGGAATATAAAAACATTGCGTTGGACTTTTTCTCGACCGATATTATCCAGTCGGTAGATGTCAATAAAACCTTTGGGGGAGGTATGTTGTCTGATGTGGGCGGAGCCAATATCAATATCTCTTCGAAAGAACTGGTAGGAATGGGCGAACTGAATGCAAGCGTTTCGGGAGGTGTAAACACAAATGTCGTGTCGTCAGATTTTATGAAGATGGACGGTGTGAATGCTTTCGGATTTGCCGACAGCAAACAGCCGGGAGACGATTTGGGCGTGTACGGTTTCCGTAATAAGTTGGATCCCTCGCGCAAGAGTGCGCCGGTTAATCAGAGTTACACGCTGTCGGGCGGAAAAGAAATCATGCTGGGCGATAATCCTTTCTCGTTCTATCTTGTTGCAAATCACAATAAAAACTATTCTTACTACGATGAGGAGGTGCGTAATTCGATTACTTCCGGCGATTTGTCGCAAGATATGCAGGGCGAGATATCAAACGTAGAGACATCGCAGATTGTGATGGCAGATTTGGGTTACCGGCACAACAACAAACACCACATACAATATAACTTCATGATGGTACATGCCTCGCGTGAGTCGGTGGGCGATTATTTGGGTATGGATGCCGATTATCAGTCGTCTGATACCTACGAGGGCTTCATGCGTCGTCAGCAGGCGAACGACAACCTGTTGTTTGTCAATCAGCTGAGAACGCAATGGGAACTGTCGCCTCGTTGGAACTTGGATGCCGGTGTATCTTATAATAAGATAAAAGGACTTGAGCCGGACCGTAGAATTAATAATCTGGTTAAGACAGACGAAGGCTATGTCCCGATGCGCGGTACGGGTGTGCAGCAACGTTATTTCTCTGAACTGCATGAGGATGACATTAACTTGCGTGCCGGACTGACTTATAAGCTCCCGGATAAATACGACCAATTATCGAACATCAGTTTTGGATACATGGGACGCTTGGTCGATGATAGTTTTTCGGCAACCGAATACGACTTGTCGGTAGTGCGCCGTTTGCCTTTTAATATATCAGATTTGTCATTCGATGAATATTATAACCAGACAAACCTCGACGACGGTGTTTTTACTCAAGATAAGAATGTCGACGAGTATGGAGTGAACAAAAATATCCATTCGGCATACGTAGAAGCTACTTACCAGCTGACCCACGGACTGGTGGCAAACGTCGGTGTAAAGTATGACAACGTAAATATAGATGTAAACTATAATGTGAATCGCGGAGGAACACAGGGCGAACGGAGCATTGATAAGAACTATGTACTGCCCAGCCTGAATTTGCGCTATAATTTTAATGATAAACATGCGCTCCGTCTGGCAGCCAGCAAAACATATACCTTGCCTCAGGCTAAAGAAATATCTCCTTTCCGTTATGTCAGCGTCAGTTTCAAGAGTCAGGGTAATCCCGATTTGAAACCTTCCGACAACTATAATGTGGATTTGAAATGGGATTTTTATCTCTCGAACAGCGAACTGCTGTCGGTGGGCGGATTCTATAAATACATTAAAAACCCAATTTCGCGCATTGAAATAGCCAGTGCCGGAGGTTTCCTTTCTTATGAAAATATTGCCGACCACGCAACGGTGGCAGGTGCAGAAATCGAGTTCCGGAAAGACTTGTTTTCGCGCCAGATAACTGACGGGGTAAACAAGCTGTCTTTCGGCTTGAATGGCTCTTATACCTATACTCATGCCAACGTGCCTTTGGCTACCGACCCTACGGGTTCTCAGTTAGAAGGTGCTGCGCCGTGGATTGTGAATGCTGATTTGAGTTATCGTTTGCAGAAAAAGAAATGCGACCTTACAACCACGTTGGTGTTTAATTACTTCAGTGACCGCATTTACACCATCGGTACCGAAGGTTTCCAAGACATCATAGAAAACGGAATCCCGACACTCGACTTTGTGGCATCGGCAAAGATAGGAAATCACTTCGGACTTTCACTGAAAGCACGCAACCTGCTTAATTCTGCCCGCCAGCTTACTCGCACCGGAAATGATACCAACGAGGAAGTAATTCTGAGTAAATATCGCAAAGGAATGGAATTGAGCCTCGGCGTAACGTATGAATTTTAAGAATGAAGAAATTATAATGCTTTTTTAAACCCAAATTATTAATCAGATGAAAAAGTTATTTATGACAGCTATGGCGTTTGCTGCATTGATGAGCGCGCCTGTTTTGACTTCTTGTAGTGACGATAACGAACCCGCCAACGGAGGTGAAGGAGGCGGCGATACTACCGTTGAGACTGTTGAGCTGAGCGGCTCGGTGGAAGGGACGCTTGATTTGGATGCTACGAAAGAATATATCCTGACAGGTACGCTGACCGTGCCCGATGGAGCTACGCTTAATATCCCTGCCGGAACTACGATTCGGGCTCAAAAAGGTTTCGATAAATACATTATCGTGGCTCAGGGTGGTACAATCAATGCAAACGGAACGGCTGGAAACCCGATTATATTTACGGTAGACGATGAGGCGAATGCAGAACCGGGCTACTGGGGTGGCTTGATTATCAACGGTAGAGCACCTATTTCAGGCGAAAGTGCAGGAACTACTGCGGCTGCCGAAGTTGACAATGACCAGATGTATGGAGGTACAGATGCTGCCGATAATAGCGGTACGATACAATATGTAGAATTGTTGTACACCGGAGCTCGCTCAAGTGCCGATATCGAACACAATGGATTGACATTGAACGGTGTGGGTAGCGGAACAACCATCAACAATGTTTACATATCTGAGGGTGCTGACGATGCCATCGAGTTTTTCGGAGGTACGGTAAATGTAAGCAATGTGTTGGCTGTAAACTGCGACGATGATATGTTCGACTTTACGCAGGGGTATAGCGGAACACTGGATAACTGCTATGGCGTATGGGAAGAAGGATTCACCAGCACGGAAGAAGACCCGCGCGGGGTAGAAGCCGACGGTAACTTGGACGGTGATTATCCGGGACATACTCCGCAGTCGAATTTCCACATCCAGAACATGACCATCGCTACGTATGCTACCGGTCAGGAAATGCAAGACGCTATCAAAGTGCGTCGCGGCGCTACGGCTACCATCGAAAATGCGTTGGTTACCGGAAACGGTGTAGTGGCAGACTTTATTGACGTGACCGACGGAAACGGAGCTGCTGCGGAAGCTACGGTCATGAGCGTAACAAATCAGCTTGCTGCGGCGATTACGGGTTCGGAAGTCCACACTCCGGAAGGCTCGGCTTACGACGGCATACAGGTAGAAGCAGGAAATACGGGTGCCGACCAGTCTGCTTTCGCATGGACAGGATATGCTTTCTCAGGAACAACTGAAACTCCGGCTACTGAAACTTTGCCGGCAAGCATCGACGAGGATATGACGCTGAACGCAAGTACCGAATACATTATTTCGGGTTCGGTGATTGTTAATGACGGTGCTACACTTACAATTCCTGCCGGAACTACGCTTCGCGCTACGAAAGGTTTTGCCAGCTATCTGTTGGTGGCTCAAGGCGGACGAATCATGGCTGAAGGTACGGAAGAAGCTCCCATTACGTTTACCGTCGATGACGAGTCGGCTGCCGAAGCAGGTTATTGGGGTGGCTTGATTATCAACGGTAGAGCACCTATCTCCGGAGCAAGTGCAGGAACTACTGCGGCTGCCGAGGTAGATAATGACCAAATGTATGGCGGTACGGATGCTGAAGACAATTCAGGTTCGTTGAAATACGTGAGACTGCTTTACACCGGAGCACGCTCAAGCTCTGACATCGAACATAACGGATTGACCCTGAACGGTGTGGGAAGCGGTACTACGATTGAAAACATCTATGTGGCAAATGGAGCAGATGATGCCATCGAATTCTTTGGCGGTACGGTAAACGTAACCGGACTGTTGGCTGTGAACTGCGATGACGATATGTTCGACTTTACGCAAGGATATAGCGGAACACTGAAAGATTGCTACGGAAGATGGGAAGACAGTTTTGTCAGCACAGAAGAAGACCCGCGTGGCGTGGAAGCCGACGGTAACTTGGACGGTGATTATCCGGGACACACTCCGCAGTCGAATTTCCGTATCGAAAACATGACTATCGAAAACCTGAGTACCGATGGTGAAATGCAGGATGCTATCAAGATTCGTCGCGGAGCAACGGTTACGGTTACCAATGCGCTGGTAAAAGGTGCAGGACTAATTAGCGACTTGGTTGACCTGACCGACGGAAATGGTACTGCTGCTAACGAAACCACGATAAGCGTTACAACCGAAAATGAAACCAACAGCGTAAACCGTGGCGAATGTGCTGCCACCGTAACCGTTGAAGACGGAAACACCGGCTGTACCCTTGATTTCGGCTGGACCGGTTATACACTTTGATAATGAGTTATTTGCTTTAGGTTACAATATAGTTTAGTGAATTTTTCTTTAAAACTAAAATCCTCTTTTAGTTTTGCGGTAGTATGATTGGAGCCGTCTGCCTTGCGAAGGGCGGACGGCTCGCTTTTTATTCTAACGCAGTGAATGGGCTATGCTGCTCATAGAAAACCTCGTTGTTTGGGTAGAAATCCAAGATTCTGTGGGTAGAAATAAAAGGTCGGCAGAAACTTATTTGTTTTATATCTATTTTTTCCGTTACTTTGCACGATAAAAACAAACGAAGACCGTGAATTTAGTAATAGATATAGGTAATACGGTGGCAAAGTTGGCCGTGTTCGATGGTGATGAAGTCGTGGAAGTTTTGCGCGGTTCCAATCATTCATTAGACTGGCTTTCCATGCTCTGCCATAAATACCATATAGAAAGAGGTATCATTGCTTCGGTGATTACGCTTAGTAATACGATTAGGAGGCAGTTGAAAAGCGTGAATTTCGATATCATGGAATTAGACTATCGAACCCCCGTACCTATTCGTAATTTCTATAAAACCCCTCAAACGCTTGGCATGGATCGGCTGGCAGCCGTTGTGGGAGCCAATTATTTATGCCCGGGCAAAAACTTGCTGGTCATTGATGCCGGTACTGCACTTACTTATGAGTTTATCGACGCGCAAGGACAATACTGGGGAGGCAATATCTCTCCCGGCATTTACACTCGCTTTAAAACGCTGAATGCTTGTTGCGACAAACTCCCCCTGATAGAACGAAATGGCGATACGCCAGAGTTTGGATATGATACCGAAACGGCGATACGTTCGGGCGTAATCAAAGGTATGGAGTTTGAAATAGCAGGCTATATTACGCTCATGCAAAAGAAATATCCCGATCTTTTGGTTTTTTTAACTGGCGGAGATAAATTTTCTTTTGATACAAACTTAAAAAGTATCATATTTGCAGATAGATTTTTAGTATTAAAAGGTTTAAACAGAATATTGAATTATAATGTTAAGAAATAGAGCACTCATCAGCGCGTTGTTTGCTGCCGGGGTTCTTACCGCCGGTGCGCAAAGCTCTGATTCTTCTCCAAGTACGAATTCTCCTTATACGCGGTATGGATTAGGCGACTTGTCGGATATGGTATTTACCAACAATGCAGCGATGGGAGGTGTAGGTTATGCCCTCCGTACCAGTGAACATATTAACCCGATGAATCCGGCGTCGTATACGTCGGTTGATTCTCTGTCATTTATGTTCGACGTGGGTATGACCCTGAAAAGTTCTAACTATCAGGAGGCGGGTGTTAAATCGAATGCTAAAAATTCAAGTTTTGATTATATCGCAGCCCAGTTTCGTCTGCATCCACGCTTGGCCATTGCGGTAGGTTATATACCTTATTCTACGGTAGGGTATAGCTTCAGCCGTTCGGCGGAGATAGAAAACAGCGGCGGGGTTACAAATACCAATACCTTTTTTGGCGAGGGAGGTACACAGCAGATATTGGGAGGCTTAGGCTTTAAAATATTGGATAACCTTTCGATAGGAGCTAATATCAGCTATCTGTATGGAACGTTTGATTATCAGTCTGCCGCGATTCCGAGTAATGGAGGTGACCGTACGGTGGTATACAATACGCTGTCGGTAAAAAGCTATAAGGCTGATTTTGGTTTGCAATACACGCATCAGATCAATAAGAACAACAGCCTGACGCTGGGACTTGCTTACAGTATGGGGCATCAGTTGAACTGTACCGATACGTATGGAACGCAGGTGATAGGAAGAGCGGAGGAAACAACAAGTAGCGGAACCACAGATAGTTATGTTGTGTTGCAATCCAGCGAGTCTTACGCACGTGACGGGTATGGAATCCCACATGTTTTCGGAGGTGGATTGGCTTGGAACTACTCAAAGAAGTTGACGGTAGAAGCTGATTATACTTTGCAGAAATGGAGTAGCGTAAAATATAACAATCGCACCGGTATGTATAAAGACCGTTCGAAAGTGGCGTTCGGCGCGGAATATTTGCCCAACGAAATCGGACGCAGCTATTTGGCTCGTATGAAATACCGGGTAGGTGCATATTATTCTACCCCGTATGTGAAAGTGCCTTATCAGGGAAACATGATTGACGGCGCGACAGAGTTTGGCGTGAGTGCAGGATTTGGTTTGCCGTTGCAGTTGTATCAACGTAACAGCATCCTTAGTATTACAGGACAGTATGTTCGTGTAAAGCCCTCTGTTACGGGAATGCTTTCAGAAAACCGTTTTGTTATTAAATTGGGGCTGACGTTTAACGAACGCTGGTTTATGAAATGGAGAGTGAATTAAACTATAAAAGGCCCAATGAACAATAAATCTTATATACGATGAAAATGAAGATGTTTACAATGCTGTGTGTGCTGTCATTCGGTGCAACAGCTTCTTTTGCTCAAAAAGGAGTGGAAGACGGTTCCAGATTTGGACATGGAGAAGATAGTGTCCGTTGTCTGCAGAATATCAGTATTTACAGCGAATATGTAAAGACTGATAATTTCCAAGATGCTTATAAGCCGTGGAAAGCAGTATTTACCGAAGCTCCCGTGGCTCAGGTAAGTACGTATACTAACGGAGCTAAGATTTTACGTGCATTGATTGCCGCATCGAAAGATGGAGCGCAACAAAAGGCGTATCTTGATGAATTGATGGCTGTTCATGATCAGCGTATCAAGTATCTCGACCAGTTGAACAAGTTGGTTAAAACTCCGGCTACCAAAGGATCGATACTTGGCATGAAAGCTCATGATTATATTGTTTTTTCTGGTGCAAATGCAGATGTAAACAAAGCCTATGAAATGGTAAAAGAAGCCGTGGATTTGGAAAAAGCTAATTCAGACTATTTTATGTTTCAAGACTTGATGGATATATCATCTCGGAAACTGAAAGTTGACAATGCACATAAAGAACAGTTTATCCAAGATTATCTGACGGCATCATCGTATGCCGATGAGGCTTATAAGAAGGCTACCAAGAAAAGAGACCAGCAGTTGCTTAAAACCGCAAAAGATAATGTAGACGCTTATTTCATTAACAGTGGAGCGGCTACATGTGGAAACCTGCAAGCCATTTATGGTCCGAAAGTAGAACAGAACAAAACAAATTTGGATTACCTGAAACAGGTGATTACGGTTATGCAGTTGCTGAAATGTACTGAAGAAGAGGCTTATTTCGCTGCTTCTGAAGCTGCTCATGCCATTGAACCTACAGCGGCTACGGCAGCGGGTTGCGGTTATATGTATTTCAAAAAGGGGGATATCGACAAGAGTATAACTTACTTTGACGAAGCAATCAATCTGGAACAAGATGTGGCAAAGAAAGCCGATTATTGTTACAGTGCTGCGATGGTTATGTTCAGTAAAAAACAGTTGAGCAAGGCAAAACAATATGCTAATAAGGCTATTTCGTTTAAGAATGATTGCGGTAAGGCATATATTCTGATTGCGCAAATGTATGCGTCAAGCCCGAATTGGAGCGATGAACCGGCATTGAACAAATGTACTTATTTTGCTGCCATCGATAAATTGCAGCGTGCGAAAAGTGTTGATCCCAGCGTAGCGGAAGAGGCACAAAAACTGATTAATACTTATTCTGCCCACACTCCCGGTGACGAAGATTTGTTCTTCTTGGGATTGAAGAAAGGTAATTCTGTGACCATTGGTGGCTGGATAGGCGAAACAACAACCATCAGATAACTTATGTCAGAAAGACAGATTAATCTGTATAGAGGAATAATTAGCATAACAGTCGCTGTATGGGCGGCTGTTATGCTTCTTTTTTTGCCGGGTTGTGGAGGCAAGGATAAAAACATGGCTGAGGCAATCAATGAAGATGACTCTCTGCCGGATATGCGTACTTTAGGTGTGACGAGCTGGGTGTCAGACTCCGGTATGATACGTTATAAGATTGTTACGGAAGAATGGTTGGTGTATAGTAAGCGGAATCCACCTTTCTGGGCATTTGAAAAGGGTGTTTATTTGGAGAAATTCGATACTCTTTTCCATGTAGACGCCAGCATCAAGGCAGATACGGCGTATTATTACGAGCAGAAAAAAATATGGGAGCTGCGTGGAAACGTACATATACAAAGTCAGCGCGGAGATAAGTTTGATACGGAACTGATGTATTGGGATCAGGATAGGGAAAAGATATATTCCGATAAGTTTATCCGTATCGAACAGCCCGAAAGAATACTTACCGGTTATGGATTTGAATCGAACCAAGAAATGACCGAGTACCAGATATTTAATAATGCCGGTATTTTTACCGTGGAAGATACTGCCCCTACTGATACGGCTGCCGTAGGTTAGTATAAAATATGCGATGATGGAATTTGTTACACAATTAATTATATCCATAGTTTTTTCAGCTTTCTTCTCAGGCATGGAGATTGCTTTTATTTCTTCCAACAAATTGCGTTTTGAGATGGGGAAGGGAAAAGGGTTATCGGGGAAAATTTTATCTGTTTTTTATCGTAATCCTAATGATTTTATTTCCACCATGTTGGTGGGCAATAGCATTGCACTTGTTATTTACGGCTTTTTAGTGGCGCAAATTCTCGAAAACTATTTCTTGGCAGGAATCGTTACAAACGATGCGGTGATGCTTATTGTTGAAATTCTCATTGCTGCTTGCCTGATTCTGATTACCGGAGAGTTCTTGCCCAAAATCTTATTTAAAATCAATCCGGAGGTGATGCTTCGGGTTTGTGCATTGCCTGCTTATTTTTGTTACCTGATACTTTATCCGGTCAGTCGCTTGTCCGCTCGATTGTCAGCAGGCGTATTGCGGTTTGTTGGTGTGAGAGTGGATAGAGAACATTCTGAAAAGGCTTTCACGAAGATCGATTTAGATTACCTTATTCAAAGTAGTATAGATAATTCTGCCAATGACGATGAAATCGACCCTGAAATAAAAATATTTCAAAACGTACTTGATTTTTCGAATGTCAAAATACGCGATTGCATGGTTCCTCGTACCGAGATTATTGCGGTTGATATGGATGTGGAATTAGATGAACTGAAGAATGCTTTTATAGCGCACGGCATCAGTAAGGTAATCGTATATAAAGGGAGTATAGACCAGATAATAGGTTATATACATTCATCCGATTTGTTTAAGAATCAGAGCGATTGGCATAAAAGTATACGTCCGATTCCCATTGTGCCGGAAACGATGAGCGCCCACAAGTTAATGCAGCTTTTTTTGCAGAAGAATCGTTCGTTGGCTGTGGTTGTTGATGAGTTTGGCGGTACGTCGGGAGTTGTTTCTATGGAAGATTTGATGGAGGAAATATTGGGTGACATTGAAGATGAACACGATACAAATTCGAACATAGCGAAAGCCATAGGGCCGGACGAATATATTTTATCAGGCAGGTTGGAAATAGAAAAAGCGAATGAAGAATTTGATTTGGATTTGCCCGAAAGCGATGAATACCAAACCGTGGGCGGACTGATACTGAATGAATATCAAAGTTTCCCGAAAGTCCATGAAGTAATACTTGTCGGCGGCAAGTTTAAGTTTACAATAATCAAGGTTACAGCAACAAAAATCGAACTTGTTAAACTGAAAATCGAGAAATAAACGTTTTTTTCGGCATAAAGATAGTGACTGAACGGCATTTGTATCTTCGTGCGCTAAAGTGCAAACTAATAAAAAACAATAAACAAAAAAATAATAACTTTAAATGGCAACTTTACAAACAATCAGAAGCAAAGGACCTTTATTGGTCATTGTAATTGGTCTCGCCCTTTTTGCCTTTATAGCAGGCGATGCTTGGAAGATACTCCAACCGCATCAGGGAGCGCAGAACGTTGGAGAGGTAAACGGTGAATCACTATCCGCCCAAGATTATCAGAAAATGGTGGAAGAACTCAGCGAAGTGTATAAACTTACAAGCGGTTTGAACTCTTTGTCTGACGAACAACTAACCGGCGTGAAAGACCAAGTATGGAGAACGTATGTAGAAAATCAGCTTATCGCAGCACAGGCCGAAAAATTAGGCTTGACGGTTACGAAGGCAGAAATTCAGGCTATCATCGATGAAGGTACTCATCCGCTGTTGGCTCAAACCCCGTTCCGTAATCCCCAAACCGGAGCTTTTGATAAGGATATGCTGAAAAAATTCTTGGTAGATTATGCAAACTTAGGCAAAAGTCAAATGCCTGCTCAGTATGTAGAATACTATCAGAAATTAGGTACATTCTGGCAGTTTGTGGAAAAAACACTGGCACAATCTACGTTGGCTGAAAAATATCAGAACTTAATCGTAAAATCTTTGATTTCAAATCCTGTTTCGGCAGAAGATGCTTTCAAGTCACGTACAGAACAAAGCGATATGTTACTTGCCGGAGTTCCTTATACTTCTATTAATGATTCTACGATTCAGATAACCGATGATGAAGTAAAAGCACTGTATAACGAAAAGAAAGAACAGTTCAAACAGTTGGTTGAAACCCGTGACATCCGTTACATTGACGTACACGTAGTTCCGTCGGATGCCGACCGTCAGGCTGTGTTGGAAGAAGTAACAACTGCCAGCAATCAGTTGTCAGAAACAAACTCCGATTATGCAGCATTTGTTCGTGCTAACGGTTCTTCTGTAAATTATTCAGATATTCCGGTAAACAAGTCTGTATTGCCGTTGGATGTAGCTGCACGCTTGGATTCGGCTTCAGTTAATGAAGTGTATGGTCCGTATTACAATCAGTCTGACGATTCTTACAATACTTTCAAGATTATCGCCAAGACTACGGCCCCCGATTCAATTCAAGTACGCCAGATTCAGGTATATAGCGAAACGATAGACAAAACAAAAACATTGGCAGACAGTATTTATAATGCACTGAAAGGCGGAGCCGACTTTGCTGAAGTGGCAAAAATTTACGGCCAGCCGGGTGAAGCAGCTTGGATAAGCGCACGTAGCTGGGAAGGTGCGGATTTAGACGCAGAAAATGCCAAATATGTCAGCACATTGATTTCGCAGCCGGTAAACGAACTTGCTAATCTTGAAATCGGACAGGGACGCTTGATTCTTCAGGTAATGAATAAGAAGAGTATGCAGCCTAAATATAAAGTGGCAGTAGTAAAACGTCCGGTTGAATTCAGCAAAGAAACTTATAACGCTGCATATAACAAGTTCAGCCAGTTTGTAGCTCAAAATACTACATTGGAGTCGCTTGAAAAGAATGTAGAAGAAAGTGGTTACTCATTGATTCCGCGTTCGGATTTCTCAAGTGCAGAACATAATGTAGGCGGTATAAAATCTACTCGCGAAGCTTTGAAATGGGTGTTCGATGCTAAACCGGGTGAAGTATCTCCTTTGTATGAATGTGGAGAAAACGACCACCTGATGGTAGTAGCTCTTGAAAGAGTAAACAAAGCCGGTTATCGCAACATCAACCGTGTAGCAGACATGTTGAAAGATGAAATCCGTCGCGACAAGAAAGCTGAAAAGATAATGGGCGAAATGAAAAACTTTAATTCTGTTGCTCAAGTAAAAGAAATGAAAGATGCTGTCAGCGATACGGTAAAACATGTAACCTTCTCTGCATCGGCTTACATTGCCGCTACCGGAAGAAGCGAACAGGCAGTTAGCGCAGTAGCTGCAAAAACAGCGGTAAACCAGACCAGCGCTCCTATCAAAGGCAATGCAGGAGTCTATATGATTCAGGTTTACGGCAAAGAGAATGGCACAGAAGAATTTGATGCAAAGAAAGAAGAAGAAACCCTGTCAAATACAGCTGCAAACATTGTAGCACGACAGCTGATCAATGATTTGTATCAGAACGCAGGTGTGGTAGATAATCGTTATCTGTATTTCTGATGCTGATTTTATAAAGTCAGATTTTTTTAGAAAAATAGTGAGCCCGTCCTTCAAATGAAGCGACGGGCTTTTTTATGACTTGTCTTGAAGAAGACGACGGCACGTTCTTTCAGGAACTAAAGTTATACGTGTCCGTTCGAAAAGCCTGTTTTTGTAACAGCTTGTTTTATTATTTTAAACTGTCGGAATACAATATTCTCAATTATTATGCGTATTTTTGTTCCAAAGAAAACATTTTTACTTTAATAGAAAATACCTTAAAATTATGAAAGAGAGAATTTTGGTTACAGGAGGAACCGGATATATTGGTTCACACACTGTCGTTGAGCTACAAAATAGTGGTTATGAAGTTGTTATTGTAGATAATCTTTCAAATTCCCGCGCCGATGTAGTTGACCATATCGAACAAATCACCGGAATCCGTCCGGCTTTTGAAAAGTAGACTGTTTGGATTATGCAGCGTTGGATGGCGTATTTGCCAAATATCCGGGAATTAAAGGTATTATTCATTTTGCAGCAAGTAAAGCAGTTGGTGAGTCGGTTCAGAAACCTTTGCTGTATTATCGGAATAATATTGTTTCACTGATTAACTTGTTGGAATTGATGCCGAAACACGAAGTGAAAGGCATTATCTTCTCTTCTTCATGTACCGTTTACGGACAGCCGGACAAACTTCCGGTAACCGAAGAGGCTCCGATTAAGAAAGCTGAATCTCCTTATGGAAACACGAAACAAATCAATGAGGAAATTATCCATGATACGATTGCTTCGGGAGTTCCGGTTCAGGCTATCCTGTTGCGTTACTTTAACCCGATAGGCGCACATCCTACGGCGTTGATTGGTGAACTGCCGAACGGAGTTCCTCAAAATCTGATTCCGTATCTTACTCAGACTGCAATGGGTATCCGCGAAAAACTGAGCGTGTTTGGCGACGACTATAATACACCCGACGGTTCTTGCATCCGCGACTATATTTATGTAGTGGATTTGGCTAAAGCACACGTTACGGCGATGAACCGTATCTTGGAAGACAAGCAGAAGAGCAAGGTCGAGGTATTCAATATTGGTACGGGTCGCGGACTCTCTGTGCTTGAGCTGATTAAGGCTTTCGAGGCTGCAACGGGAGTGAAACTGAATTATCAGATTGTGGGTCGCCGTGCAGGAGATATCGAGCAGGTGTGGGCAGACCCCACATACGCAAACGAAGAGCTGGGTTGGAAAGCCGAAACTCCTATCGAAGAGACTTTACGCTCGGCATGGAACTGGCAGTTACACTTGCGCGAAACAGGAGTAATGTAAAAAATTAAAGAATAGTTGAACAAAAACGTTTATCAAAACGTTAGTATCATGCAGCGCATTTAGAGCATTCGCACGTATGTGAATATAGGCTAATGCTTTCTGTCCCTGTAAAACAGGGACGGAGGGTGCTGATTGCATAGTAGTTTTGTCGTGTTTTATTTTGTGTTTGTGTTGTGGCTGTTCTCCGGCGTGAGCCGGGGAACAGTTTTTTTATTTGCGGGTATATGGTGTTGATTTAATTTATACATTTGCATCCGAATTGCAAACAAATAAAACATTATGGAACCGATACATAAGATTAATAAGGTAGAGTTGCGCAATCTTCAGATGGAGGATTATGCACAACTTTCCCAATCGTTTACGCGCGTGTATGCCGATAAAGATGTGTTTTGGACGAAAGAACAAATCAAAAAGCTGATAACCATCTTCCCCGAAGGTCAGATAGTAACCGTGGTAGATGACAAAATCGTAGGCTGCGCGCTGTCTATCATCGTAGATTATGACATGGTGAAGGGCGACCATACCTATGCGAAAGTTACCGGAAACGAAACTTTTAACACGCATAACCCGAAGGGAAACATCCTGTATGGCATCGAGGTGTTCATTCACCCCGAATACCGTGGGCTGCGTTTGGCACGTCGTATGTATGAGTATCGTAAAGAGCTGTGCGAAAAGCTCAACCTGAAAGCCATCATGTTTGGCGGGCGAATCCCGAACTACTACAAGTATGCCGATAAGATGCGCCCGAAGGAATACATTGAAAAGGTGCGTTCGCGCGAGATTTACGACCCCGTGCTTACCTTCCAGCTTTCGAACGATTTCCACGTGCGCCGTGTGATGCGCAATTACCTGCCCAACGATGAAGAGTCAAAACATTGTGCCACGCTGCTCCAGTGGGATAACATCTATTATCAGCCGCCTACGGATTCTTACGTCGACCGCAAGACGACGGTGCGTGTAGGGTTGGTTCAGTGGCAGATGCGTTCGTATAAAACGCTTGACGACGTGTTTGAACAGGTTGAGTTCTTCATTGATGCCGTGTCCGGTTACAAAAGCGACTTCGTATTGTTCCCCGAATACTTCAACGCTCCGCTGATGGCGAAATACAACGACATGGGCGAGGCGCAATCCATCCGTGCGCTGGCGCAGTACACCGAGGAGGTGAGAGACCGCTTCATAGCCCTTGCCATCAAACATAACATCAACATCATCACCGGCAGTATGCCGTATGTGAAGAAAGAAGACAATGCGCTTTATAACGTAGGTTTCCTCTGCCGCCGTGACGGAACGTATGAGATGTACGAAAAAATCCATGTAACGCCCGATGAAGTAAAGAGTTGGGGACTGAGCGGCGGAAAGCGTGTTCAAACCTTCGATACCGACTGTGCGAAAATCGGTGTGCTGATTTGTTACGACGTGGAGTTCCCCGAACTGTCTCGCCTGATGGCAGATCAAGGGATGCAAATCCTTTTCGTTCCCTTTCTTACCGATACGCAGAACGGTTATTCGCGCGTAAGGGTCTGTGCGCAGGCGCGTGCCATTGAGAACGAATGTTTTGTGGTGATAGCCGGTAGCGTGGGAAACCTTCCGCGCGTGCATAACATGGATATCCAGTACGCCCAGTCGGGAGTGTTTACGCCGTGCGATTTCGCTTTCCCCACCGACGGACGCCGTGCGGAGGCCACTCCGAACACCGAAATGATTCTGGTTTCAGACGTAGACTTGGATTTGCTGAGCGAGCTGCATACGTATGGCAGTGTGCGTAACCTGCGCGACCGCCGGAACGACCTCTACGAACTGAAGATGAAAAGAACGAATTAATCCTTATTATACTATTGGCGGGTTGACAAATTATGAAGCGTCTTTTCTGATTTGCCAATCCGCCAATTCCTTTTATTCCCCTCTTTAGTGTTTTTTAAAATCGTCTGATTTACAATATAATAATCCTTCTCCTAAACTTGAAAAATTCTTCCCATAGAACCGAGGCGTTCTATGGGAAGAATTGGTAAACGCTACCGCATGGGATGAGTTACGCTAACGGTAGTGTTTTAAGAGAATATAAATTCTTATTTCCCAATCTTTTACAAAAGGAATAGATAAGAAAGCATATCGTCATCTAAGAGCCTGTTTAAATTTTCCGATTAAGTATTTTATCCGCCCCCTTTTTGAGTTTGTTTCCGGTCTGTTTTTCTGTTTTCACTCGTCAGATAGCCCGCTATCCTCCTCGTAAAAAAGGAAAAACATCCTCGAAAACAATTCTCAAACTGAGGCAGAGTAAAATTTAAACGAAGCTCTAAAGTTTAGATGTTATTTCGGTTCGATGATAATGTAATAACATTCTTTATGAAATTCCTTACAACTGACCTATATAAAACTTAGGGTTGATCGCACAAAATGAAAGCTGATTTTTAATGACCGATTGGATTAAATAAGCTCAAATAAAAATCAAAAAAGTAAGTAAAAATTTGTTTATGTAAAAGAGTTTCTTTACTTTTGAAGTAAAGAATATTTTTCTATTGGCGGAAATTCCTTTTATACTATAAAACTAATTTCTCTGTATTATTAACTTCTAAATCTGTAGTATTATGAAAAAAGTTCGATTTCTTGCCCCGGTAATTTGTTTTAATGATGACTTTTAGTTGCAACAATTCTGTACTACGAATCAAAGCGCAACTACTTCACAAGAGATAGCTACCGCACCGGCTCTTTATCTTGACGGCTGTCTGATAGAACCTATTTCAGAGCCTAAGACAGAAGCCGAAGCTATTTTCGGACAGCAATATTGATACCATGAAAGTGAAAACAAAGATAAGATTGAAGCGTATTGTGGTTATCCTTTTGATTCTTTTGTATTGTTTTTGGGTTGAATACAGCGATTATGGAAAGGCACATCATGAGGTGTTGGCTAATATTCGGTTTATACTGATGATATTATATCCTATCTATCTTTATTTCGATGAAAGGAAATATAAAGATGATAAGTCTAAGTGATGAGTTGTTTAGCGAAGTGAATCAGTTTTTTATTTGTGCCATGAAAGTAAAAACCAAGTTAAGGTTAAGACAAATAGTACTCTCCCTTTTGTTCATTGTTTATGTTTATTGGGTTGAGTATAGTGACTTTGGGAAAGCACATTATGATGTGTTGGGCAACACTCGGTTTCCATTAATGGTGTTGATTAGTATCTATTTTTATTTCGATGAGAAAAGATATAAAAAGAATAAAGGTTAATATGGTCGGTTGACGGAATGTTTATGCGTTTCGTCAACCGACTGTATCGTCAATCAAACAGCCATTCAGCGTCTTTCAGCAGCGGATGGTGCTTGTCTTTCTCTGAAAGAATAACCTTGTCGGCGGGAATACGCCAATCGATGCCCAATGCCGGGTCGTTCCACGCGATGGCACCTTCGCTTTGAGGCGCGTAAAAGTTATCGCATTTGTATTGGAAAATGACCTCGTCGCTTAATACGCTGAAACCGTGGGCAAAACCATGCGGGATGAATAGTTGGCGATGATTGTCCTCGGTCAATTCTACCGCCACGTGTTGCCCGAACGTGGGCGAACTCTTGCGGATGTCTACCGCCACATCCAATACCGCTCCCTTTACCACACGTACCAGTTTGCTTTGCGCGTATGGAGGCTTCTGGAAATGCAGTCCGCGCAACACGCCGTAACTCGACTTGCTTTCATTATCCTGTACAAAACGTATCGTGCCTACTTTTTGGTCGAAATCGCGCTGCGAAAACGACTCAAAGAAATATCCCCGCCCGTCGTTAAACAAGCGAGGTTCGATGATAACTACCCCCTCGATGGGAGTTTTGATTACTTCCATATAGCTTATAATTCTGTTGAGTATTCTTTTTGGTTACGATTCAGTTCGTCTATCACTTTCAGCAGATACTGTCCGTATTGGTTTTTCAGCATCGGCTGCGCCAATTCACGCATCTTCTCCTCGGTAATCCAACCTTGCCGCAAGGCGATTCCTTCCAAACACGCTACTTTCAGCCCCTGACGCTTCTCGATTACTTCAATGTAAGTCGAAGCCTCGGCAAGCGAATCGTGCGTACCCGTGTCGAGCCACGCGAATCCTCGTCCCAATGTCTGCACCTTCAGTTCGCCATCGGCAAGAAAAAGCTGGTTGACAGTGGTTATCTCCAACTCGCCGCGAGCAGACGGTTTGATATGTTTCGCTATATCTACCACCTTGTTCGGATAGAAATAAAGTCCCGTAACGGCGTAATTCGATTTCGGATGCGCAGGCTTCTCTTCGATGGAAAGACAATTCCCGTTGCGGTCGAACTCTGCCACTCCGTAACGTTCCGGGTCGCTCACCCAATAACCGAACACCGTAGCCTTGCCTTCCTCCTCTGCTGTGCGGACCGCCTCTTTCAGCATGACGGTGAAACCGTTTCCGTGAAAGATGTTGTCGCCCAAAACAAGGCAGGCTGCATCATTGCCGATAAATTCTTCGCCGATAATGAAAGCCTGAGCCAATCCGTCGGGCGACGGCTGCTCGGCATATTCAAAGCGGACTCCGAAATCGCTTCCGTCTCCTAACAGGCGGCGGAATCCCGGCAAGTCGTGCGGCGTAGAGATTATCAGGATGTCCCGTATCCCGGCAAGCATCAACACCGAAATCGGGTAATATATCATCGGTTTGTCAAAAATAGGGAGCAACTGCTTTGATACTCCTTTGGTGATGGGGTAGAGGCGTGTGCCCGACCCTCCGGCTAAAACAATGCCTTTCATAAGTGTCGTGAGTTAATGATTTATTGTCGCAAAGTAATAAGTTTTTTCGGAAATTACAATGTTTTATCGGCTAAACTCGTGAAAGTAAGCCTGTGTTTCAGCTAAAAGTTTGTATATTTGGGCAGGTGCTACTTTGATTATGTAAAGAAAACATAAAAGGATATGAAAAAAGTTGTGATGGCTCTTTTTATGATGTTGAGTTTCGCTTCACTTCAGGCACAAGAAAAGTGGAGCCTCAATTTATCCGGCGGTTACGAGAACTTTCCGGAGAATCCTTATAATAAAGACGGTTACCGCTTGGGCGGAGAAGTGCGTTGTTATTTAAAAAGTCAGCTATATGCACTGTTTGATTTCTATGTTGGTTCTAATCAAGGAAGCAAAACGCTGTCTTATCTGGATTTGAATTCAGAAATGCAGCGGGGTAAACTTGATTGGAAGCGGCGTGAATATGGTATCGACTGGGGCTTTGGTTGGGAATTTATGCAGCTTTACCAGCATTCGCTTTATGTACAAGGCTCGTTGGGCGTACTGATATGTAACGAGCATCGTCCGAAGCAAGACTGGAACGGAAACTTGCTTAGCGAGGTGGAAAAAGGCAGAGAGGTACATACTTCCATTGGTTTGTCGTTAGGCTATGACTACCATCTGACCGATCATTGGTTAGTGGGGGTGAATTATACCGGTTATTTGCATTGGGGCGGGTTAGATAAAGTGGTATCGCTCTGGATACTGGATAACTCTACTTACTTTCAGCATACGATAAATGCCCGCATTGGCTGGGTGTTTTAACCAATTTATATCATCCGAAGAAGAACAAAGAAAGATTATATGAACAAGAAAAGTTTTTTGGCAGCGGCAGTCTGTTTGATGACGCTTGCCGGTTGTACACAGAAGACGGAACTTCCGGAAAACCCTCAAGATAAGGAGGAATATCGTGATAGTCAGGGAAACAGTTGGATTTACAATGCAATGCTGATGCGCTGGGCACTGATGCCTTCGCCTATGAACGGATTAACCACTACGCATTATTATTATCCGCAGTCCGGTTCGTGGACCGATGCCAACGGTCAGCGTGTCAGTGCTCCTTCGAAAGTGAATGTCAGCAGAAGTACATCGTCAAAATCGAGCGGCAATGTATTCGGTACTACGCGCCGTTCAAATTCTATTCATGCTTAATGTATCTGCAATATGGAGCGTATATCAATTTCGCCTCGCCGTGATTACCAGACGAAGATAGAGGCATTGGGATTTGATTTTCACGGAAGTTATTGGCGCGAAGAAGCCTATTACCGTTTATCTCCTGAAGAAACCGAACGCTTGGAGACGGCTACCGTAGAAGCATACAGGATGTATTGCGATGCTGCACAATACATCATCGAAGAGAAGCCGGAGTTTATGGAGCGTATTTTAAATCTTCCTCCGGAAATCATCGAGCGCATCCGTCAGTCGTGGAATGATGACGAACTGAGTCTTTACGGGCGTTTCGATTTCATGTTTGACGAAGAGGGGACACCAAAGATATTGGAATTCAATGCCGATACTCCTACATCGCTGTTAGAGGCTTCCGTCATCCAGTGGCAATGGAAAGAAGATGTATTCCCGGAACTCGACCAATATAACGGCATCCATGAAGGGTTGGTACAATCGTGGAAAGACATCTTCCCGCAAGGCAGTGACATACATTTTGCCGGAGCATTGGAAGAATCGGAAGATACGGGTACGTTACAATACCTTGCCAGTACGGCAATGGAAGCCGGTTTCTCCACGCGCGTGCTGGATATCAACGCACTTAACCTTCAAGACGGGAAGTTTACCGACCCTTCGGGGGAATTGGTGAAGCGTTGCTTTAAACTCTATCCGTGGGAATGGATGGCAGATGAAAGTCCCGATGGTTGTCTGGCAGACGTGGTATGGCTGGAGCCGATTTGGAAGTTGGTCATGTCGAATAAAGCAATTCTCTGTACACTATTCGAATTGTTTCCGGATTCTTCCTATGTGCTTCCCTGCTTCTTGTCACGTCCTAAAACGGGAACATTCTGCAAGAAACCGGTGTTCTCCCGCGAGGGGCATAACGTAAGTATTGTAGATATTCGCGATTGGGAGGAACATTTCCTGCTTCCCGAAACCGAGGGCGATTATAATACGGGGGCTTATGTTTATCAGCAATATGTGAAGCCAACCACTTACGCCGGACGTTACCCTGTTATAGGTTCATGGGTAATAGGTGGCGAACCGGGCGGAATCGGCATCCGTGAGAATCGTACGGAGATAACAGACAATCTGTCTGAGTTCGTTCCGCATGTAATAGCCGGATAATGATAAGAAGATTCAGCAAATAATACAAACGAAAAAGGCTGCCCTTTCAGTGAGCAGCCTTTTCTGTGTTATTATGTGAAGTGAAGATTTATTTCTTTCCTTCCAATTGTTCTTTCAATGCAGCCAAAGCATCAATGTCTCCCAGCGTAGTTGAAGCAGCTTGGTTTTGAATCATCGGAGTATCTTCTTTCTTAGAAGCCTTCTTAGCTTTCTCTGCCTTTTCTTCTGCCTTAGCAGCATCTTCGAAGATACGGCTGTGAGAAAGGATGATACGTTTAGCATCTTTGTTGAATTCAATAACCTTGAACGGTAATTTTTCGTCCAACTGAGCTTGTGTTCCGTCTTCTTTAACCAAGTGTTTCGGAGTAGCGAAACCTTCAACACCGTAAGGCAATGCTACAACAGCACCTTTATCCAACATTTCGATGATAGTTCCTTCGTGGATAGAACCTACTGTAAATACAGTTTCGAATACATCCCACGGATTTTCTTCCAACTGTTTGTGACCGAGGCTCAAACGACGGTTTTCTTTGTCGATTTCCAGAACTACTACTTCAATGTCAGCACCGATTTGAGTGAATTCAGACGGGTGTTTGATTTTCTTAGTCCATGACAGGTCAGAGATGTGAATCAAACCGTCAACACCTTCTTCGATTTCTACGAATACGCCGAAGTTAGTGAAGTTACGCACTTTAGCGGTGTGTTTAGAGCCAACAGGATATTTCTCTTCGATAGTTTCCCATGGATCCGGTTTCAGTTGTTTGATACCCAAAGACATCTTACGTTCTTCGCGGTCAAGAGTCAGGATAACAGCTTCGATTTCGTCGCCTACCTTCATGAAGTCTTGAGCTGAACGCAAGTGTTGTGACCATGACATTTCTGATACGTGAATCAAACCTTCAACGCCCGGAGCGATTTCGATGAATGCACCGTAATCAGCCATCACAACTACTTTACCCTTCACGTGGTCGCCAACCTTCAAATTCGGGTCAAGGCTATCCCACGGATGCGGAGTAAGTTGTTTCAGACCCAAAGCGATACGTTTCTTTTCGTCATCGAAGTCAAGGATAACAACGTTCAACTTCTGATCCAACTGAACTACTTCATGCGGATCGCTTACGCGGCCCCATGACAAGTCGGTGATATGAATCAAACCGTCTACGCCGCCCAAATCGATGAATACGCCGTAAGAAGTGATATTCTTGACAGTACCTTCCAGTACCTGACCTTTTTCGAGTTTGCTGATGATTTCTTTCTTCTGTTGTTCCAGTTCTGCTTCGATAAGCGCTTTGTGAGAAACAACAACGTTCTTAAATTCTTGGTTGATTTTAACAACCTTGAATTCCATAGTTTTACCTACGAATACATCATAGTCGCGGATAGGTTTCACATCAATTTGAGAACCCGGCAAGAATGCTTCGATACCGAATACGTCAACAATCATACCGCCCTTCGTACGGCATTTGATGTAACCTTTGATAATTTCTTCGTTTTCAAGCGCAGCGTTTACGCGGTCCCAAGAACGAGTAGCGCGTGCTTTCTTGTGAGACAAAATCAGTTGGCCTTTTTTGTCTTCTTGGTTTTCGATGTACACTTCTACAGTGTCGCCCACTTTCAAATCCGGATTGTAACGGAATTCGCTCAACGGAATGATACCGTCTGATTTGTAGCCAATGTTAACTACAACTTCGCGTTTGTTCATTGCGATTACAGTGCCGTCTACTACCTCACGGTCGCTTACTTTGTTCAGCGTGTTGTCATAAGCCTTTTCTTGTGCTTCTTTGCTTTCGGCAGTTGTTGAATCGCCTTTTTCATAAGCATCCCAGTTGAAATCTTCAATGGGCTTTACGTCTTTTAAGTTTTCCATTAAATTGATTAATTGTTTGTAAATAACTAATTGTGTTAGACTTTATATTGATCTAATTCGGGCGCAAAGATACGATAAAAAGTTGATAACTAAAAAAAATGCCCGATTATTTTGTCTCATTCTGTAAAGTTATTTGTTGTATGTATCGGTAGACGGTTTCTGAAATATCGGCTATGATTTGCGCCGTGGCTTCGGGTGTTTCTTTCGAGTCTTTTACGAATACGGCGATGGTGTATCGCTGTCCGTTGGGGAGGACGACGAATCCGGCATCGTTGATTCCGATGATTTGCCCGCAGGGGTTGCGGTCGCCTGTTCCCGTTTTGTGTCCGATGATTGCTCCGGTGTTTTCCAGCGGGCGGAAGAGGCGGTCTTTTCCGGTTTGGCAGGTGACGAGGGTCTGTCTGACAAACGCACGATAACCGTCTGCGGGGAGGCGGTTGAGGAAAATTTCAAACAGACGTGCTGCCGCGAGGGGAGTGGTCCAGTTTTCGTAACAGTGGCTTAAATCTTGGTGCATCTCGTCTTCGGTCATGCGGATGGAAAAGTCGGTCACACCGAGGCTGCGGATATAGCAGTCGGTTTCTTGGGGACTGACAAGACGGTGGAAAAGGATGTCGCAAGCATTGTTGTCGCTCAGTTGCAGCGTGTAAGTCAGCAGTTCCGCCACCGACAGGCTTACTGTTTCATTGCCTGCATACTTGTCGCGCAGCGGACTGTACGTGTCGGGTTTCAATTCTTCGTTGCCGATGGTTATCAGGCTGTCGAGCGAACGGTTGTTTCGCCGTAAGTAATCCGTAACGGCAAGTGCCTGATGAAATTTGAATACGCTCATCATCGGATAACGGCACTCGTTGTTCACGGTTATCGTGTCCGTTCCGTTACGTATCACGGCTACGCCCACTTCCGCCTTCCGTTGGTTGGCGATGCGTTGTATTTGTTCCTCCAGATTCACTTGTTGAGCGGTTGCGGCGATAGACTGTAAAAAGATACCTCCCCAGAGGAGTATGGCGATGCGGAAAATTTTTCTCATGATTCGGGTTCTGTTTGGGATTACTGTCAGGCAAAGTTACAGATTTTTATTCTTTGTTCTGTCAGAAACTGTTTTGAATTTGTCGCCCAAAGCACACACGAAAAGGGAATGCATCAAGGCGAGAAAAACTTTTTGGAGAAATTCAAAACAGTTTCTCAGTTTAGTCGGGAAAAAGCCTGCGTTATGTACCATCCGTTCCGGCGAATCATCTCCGGCGGGCGGCGTGAACCAGTGAAAGTACCGTCAGCAAAATGCCCAGTCGGTAGTGCCACAGACCGATACCGGAGTTCGCCCCGCTTACATACGCCAGCAGCATGATACCCGTAACCGTTACTGTCAGGAAAGTTGCCGACAAGAAAAGGGTTGTCTTGCTTTTTCTGCCGATGCCTTTTCGGGCAAGGGATTTATACCAATACCGGTGTCGCTTTACGTGAAAACTTACAGACGCGAGCCAGAGCAGGCTGGCTGCTACGTGTGCCGCGTTCCAAATGTGCCATGCCTCGTGGTTGGTTCCGTGCCCGGCAATATGCAGGCCGATGCCCGTAACTGCCGACATTACAAATGCCAACGGCAACAGCCGCTTCATGTAAAATGATGTCTTTCCCATTCTTCTTTTTTTGACGGCAAAGTTAGAGTAGGCGAACAGAAGAGGGAATAGACAGAATAAGGTTATACTTGTACTATTTGAGGTTTCTTTGTCGGAACGTGCTCGGACTTATTCCCGTTGCCTGCGTAAACAGGCGTGAGAAATAAGCATAGTCATCGATGCCGAGGCGGTTGGATATTTCCTTTACGGCGAGGTCGGTGTGGACAAGCATCCGCTTGGCTTGCAGCACCACCTCATTCTTTATATATAAGGTAACGTTCATCCCCGTAACTTTCTTTACCGCTTCATTCAGATATACGGGCGAGATGTTCAGCAGCGAGGCGTAATAAGACGGGTAGCGGTTTTCGGCAAGGTGTTCGGACAACAAGCGGCGGAACGACAGCACGATTTCAACTTGCCTGCGGTTCTGTTTTGCCTGCTGCAACCCGATTTCGCGCACCACCTCTGTCACGATGCCCGTAAATGCTTCGGTCAGCCGTCGTACCGTGGTCTTCGTCAGCTCATCGGCTATGCAGTCTATTCTGTCGGCAAGGATAGATGCTATCTGTTTCAGCTCGTCCATCCGCCGTTTGTCAATCCTGACCGACGAGGCGAACAGTGAAAAATTATCGAAAATGTTCTTTTCCATACTCCCGATAAAGCTGCTGTCGGCAAACAGTATCCAGCCTTCCACCTCTTCCGAACTGACAAAACGATGCACCTGACCGGGCTGTATCAGGTATATGTCTCCTTCGGAAAACCGACATTCTTTGAAATCGATGATGCCGCATCCCGTTCCCTTTTCCACCAAACCGATGATATAGTAATCGTCTTGATGGCTGTACGACACGGGCACGGCTTCACCCCGTGAGGGAGTCACCCTGCGGAGGCGTATCCCGAAGTCGGAAAACATAAGGCTTTTATGTTGTGGAAGTTGTTGCGGCATATCACTTGCGTTCGGTTTCGGATACAAAGGTATTTTTTACTTCGGAAACAGCGAACAGGAAGCAAAGAAAAAAGCGGAAAAATTCATGCGGTAGCGATGCTGCTCCCTTGCGGTAGAAAGTGTTGTCCCATGCGGTAATGTAAGGTAACGCAAGCGGTAGAATTTTACGGCGGATACAAAAAAAGTTACCGCCTCTGCCGAATGTTCTCTTGCTCAGGTTGTTAGCAGAAAATCGGCAGCGACGGTAGCTGCAACTGAAAAACGGTTATTCCTTCCAGCCTCCTCCGAGTGCTTTATAGAGGTTTACCATCGTAATTTGTTTGTCGCGGATGGCATTGCTCAGACTGATTTGTGCATCTAAATATCCACGTTGCGCATCCAGCAAATCCATGTAACCGATAACCCCGTTCATGTATTGCAGTTGGGCAAGCTCAAGCGTACTTTTCGACGATTGCTCCAATCGTAGGCGGGTTTCGTAGATTTCTTTTATCTTATTAAATTCGGCTATTGCGTTATAAGCATCCTTGAACGCATTCAGCACCACTTTCTCGTAGGCATACGCCTGTTCGTAAGCGGCTTTGGCTGCTTTCAGGCGGGCGCGGTTTTTCCCCATTGCAAAAATAGGCTGGGTCAGCGTACCGGTAATCAGGTGATGAGGCGATTTAAGCAGTTCGCTCAACAGGTCGCTTTCCGCCCCGTAAGTAGCCGTCAGCGCAATGTTGGGGAACAGGCTGGTGTAAGCCACGCCTACCGAAGCATTGGCAGCTATCAGCGCCTGTTCTGCCTGTCGCACGTCCGGACGGCGTTCGAGCAACGCCGAAGGCAATCCAACCGGAAGGCTGACCGGAAACATTACGTCTTCGGGTAAAACCGAACGGTTGATGTGGTGCGGATATTCGCCGGTAAGAAAAGCGATTTCGTTTTCTTTCAGTGTGATTTGCCGTTCCAAATCGGGGACGAGGGTGGCAGTACGCGCCAACTCCACTTGTGCCTGACGGAATGCCGTTTCGGAAGTCAGACCTCCTTCGTAGCGGATGCGAGCCAGATGAAGGCTCTCGCTGCGGGCATCCACCGTCTTTTTTACAATCGAGAGTTCGTTATCGAGTGCTACCAATTCAAAATAAGATTGCGCCACTTGTGCGATAAGGCTCATCTTCAAGGCACGCTGGTTTTCTACCGAACCCACAAATTCCGCTACGCTGCGGTCTCTTGCCCAGCGGAGTTTCCCCCACAAGTCGAGTTCCCATGCCACAGTACCTTTCAGGTCAAACTGGTCGTCTATGCTTACATGGTCGCCTCCGTAGTTCTCTTTTTCACGTTCTCCGTACACCCGTAAGCCTACCTGCGGAAACATGCTGGCATAATCGATGCGCTTTTGTGCAGCCAGTTGTTTTACCCGCGCCGCAGCAATCAACATATCCTTATTATATGTCAGCGTTTTGCGAATCAAGGCTTGCAGGGTCGTATCGGTATAAAGCTGTTCCCATGCATAATCGCCGATGGAGGTAGTGTCGACGCTCAGGCTGTCGAGTGTCTCGGGTAATTCGAGTTGGGGGCGCGTATAATGTTTTCCTAACTTACAGCTTCCCAAGAGAAGCGAAGCTGCAAACAGGAAAAATAAAAAGCGATATCTTAATAAAGTTTGTATCATGACACACATATAATATTAGTTAGCATGTTTTGCTTTCAGTTTGTTTTTAGCTTTATAAATCATCACGAAGAAGAACGGAACAAGGAAGATTCCTATCGTAACCGCCGCTATCATTCCGAAGAATAAACCTGTACCGATGGCTTGACGGCTGGCTGCTCCCGGACCTGTGGCGATGACCATCGGAACCATACCGAGGATAAAGGCAAGCGAGGTCATCAAAATAGGACGGAAACGCAGGTGGGCAGCGTGAAGCGTGGCTTCAATCAAATCTCGTCCGGCATCTACTTCATCTTTGGCAAACTCTACGATTAAGATGGCATTCTTTGCCGCCAATCCCATCAGCGTAACCAGACCAATCTGGAAATAAGTATCGTTTTCCAATCCGCAGAGTGCAACTCCGGCGTATGCTCCTAACGCGGCAACGGGCAGTGAGAGCAATACGGCGATGGGGATGCTCCAGCTTTCATAGAGAGCGGCAAGGAAAAGAAATACGAAAAGGAACACCAGCGACATAATCATACCCGTTTGTCCGCCTGCCTGTTTCTTGGTAAGACAGACCACTCCATTCTACTCCGATGTTATCGGGCAGATGCTCGCGCGCCACCTGTTCGATGGTCTCCATAGCCTGTCCCGAACTGTATCCGCTTGCAGCGGTTCCGCGTATCACTGCCGTATTAAACATATTGAAACGCTTGATGCTTCCCGGACCTGTGGTATATTCGGTTGTTCCGAGTGCGGTAAGCGGAATCATCGAACCGTTGCTTCCACGTACGAAAAACAGATTGATGTTATCTCTGTGTTCGCGGTAAGGAGCTTCGGCCTGAATGTATACACGGTAAATACGGTTAAACATGTTGAAGTCGTTTACGTATACCGAACCGGTATAAGCCTTCATCGTAGCAAATACGTCCGACATCGGTACACCCGATAATTTAACTTGGTCGCGGTCTACATCAAAGTAAAGTTGCGGAATGGCAGCCTGTAACGAAGATGACAACCCGCTTAACTCTTCCCGCTGCGAAGCATAATACATCAGTGTGTCGGTAGCTTCCACCAAGTCGTCGTAGTTGGCATCTCCACGCGCTTCAAGCTGCATCTCAAATCCTCCCGAAGTACCCAATCCCGGAATAACGGGTGGGGTAGAGAGGTATACCTTACATTCCGGATATTGTGAAAATTCCCGTTGAACGTCTGCCATAATCTCCTCAATGGTCGTATCATCGCGTTCGGTCCACTCTTTCAATATAACGGTAAGCTGGCTTCGTGCCTGACTTGTTCCCACGCGCGGACTTGTACCTGTAACATTCTGAACATATTCCACTGCCGGGTTTTTCATTAAATAATCTATGGCACGATTGGTCACGATGCGGGTTCTTTCCAGCGTGGTTCCCTCCGGTAGCTCTAATTCCACAGTGAAATATCCTTGGTCTTCCGTTGGGAGGAAGCTGGTCGGGATGAGGCGGTATAACAAGAAGATAAATACGATAACCATTCCAAATCCGGCAGTTACTCGTTTGGGATTCTTTATAATGCGTTTGATACCCGCTACGTATTTATTGTTTCCCAAATCCAGCCAGCGGTTTATTGTTCGGAACACCCGGTTCTTGGGTTTATTAGGGTCGTTGGGTTTTAATATCAGCGAACACATTACCGGACTCAGCGTCAGAGCTACCACGGTAGAGAGCAATACGGAAATGGCAATCGTAACACTGAACTGGCGATATAATTGTCCTGTAATTCCCGAAAGGAAACTTACCGGAACAAATACGGCAGCAAGCACCAAAGAAGTGGCAATCAAAGCCCCCGTCAGTCCGTCCATCGCCTTTTTGGTAGCCTCGTAAGGGCTGAGGTGTTCTTCTTCCATGATACGCTCAACGTTTTCCACCACCACAATGGCATCGTCTACCACCAGTCCGATGGCAAGAACCAATCCCAACAGAGTTAATATGTTGAGTGAAAATCCGAAAATAAGCATAAATCCGAATGTACCGATCAAAGAGATTGGCACGGCAATGGTCGGGATAAGCGTGGCACGCCAGTTCTGTAATGAAAGAAATACCACGATGATAACCAATATCAATGCCTCGAACAAAGTTTTATATACTTCATGAATGGATTCGGAAATGTAATTCGTCATATCGAAAGGAATCTCATATTTTAATCCTTCCGGGAACGTTTTACTCATTTCCTCCATTGCTTTCTTAACATTTTCTGCCACTTCCATGGCATTGGCTCCCGGTAACATATAGATACCCAATACAGCAGCATTTCCATCGTTGATACCACTTTCAGTATTATATGATTGAGCTTCCAATGATACACGTGCTACATCGCGCATACGAATAAGCGACCCGTCGGCATTAGCGCGAAGTACGATTTCTTCGAATTGCGATGCACTCGATAAACGTCCCTGCGCAGTGATGGGTATCGTAATGTCTAATCCCGTGACAGGCTGTTGTCCCAATACACCAGCAGCCGACTCCCGGTTTTGGTCTTTCAACGCATTCTGTACATCCTGTACCGTCAGTCCGAAATTGGCAAGGCGGGCAGGGTCTACCCATATCTGCATGGCATAGTAACGGCTACCGATATTTGATACACGCCCCACTCCCGGAATACGGCGGAGAAGGTCGAGTACGTTGATTGTAGCAAAGTTACTCAGATAAATTTCATCAAATTTAGGGTCGTTTGATGTTAAGCAGATTGTCATTAACTGGCTGGCTGCTTGTTTCTCGATTTCGATACCGTTTTGGATAACCTCGGCCGGCAATCGAGACTCTGCCAGCTTGATACGGTTCTGGATTTCTACCGCAGCCAAATCAGGGTCGGCAGAGATATCAAACGTTACGGTTGCCGAGAATCCTCCGGAGTTCGAACTGTTTGACTCCATATACAACATGCCCGGCGTACCGTTCAACTCTTGTTCGATAGGAGTAGCCACAGCCTGCGACACTGTTAAAGCGCTTGCGCCCGGATACGACGCACTGATTCTTACCACAGGGGGAGTTATCTGCGGATATTGGTCGATGGGAAGCATTGTTAAGCCAATGATACCCACGATAACGATAAGTATAGAGATAACAGCCGAAAAGACCGGTCTGTCAATAAAGAAATTTACTTTCATGAGATATTTTGATTTGCCGTTGCTTTATTATAGGCTGTCTTTGCCATCTTTGTTTTCATCTTCGGTAAGAGCTTCTGCTACCTTTACTTTAGCTCCCGGAGTTAATTTATGGTATCCCTCACTAACAATCAGTTCACCGGGGATAAGTCCGCGTTCTACCACTACATCGTTACCAAATTCAGGACCCAATTCGATGAAACGTCTTTCTACGGTGGAATCTTTACGCATCACAAAGATATGTGCGCCTCCTTTTTCAATAATGAGTGCCTTTTGCGGAACTACCGTGGCATGTTCGCGCACATCTAATAATAAACGTACTTTGGTAAATTGTCCCGGAAGCAAAACATGGTCGGGGTTACTCATTTCCGCACGTACTGAAAATGTTCCGGTTTTCGGGTCTACTTGCGGAGAAGCAAAATCCACCAATCCTTTATAAGGATAAACGCTGTTGTCCGGCAAAGTAATGGTTACGGTAGGCTGCCATGAGCGGGTTGAGTCTTTCTGTCCCAACGTAACGTTACGCTCCTTGCTTTTCAAGTAATCGAGTGCAGTCATGCTGAAGTCCACCTGTACGGTATCACTCTTTACGATGGTGGCAAGCAATGACTTTCCGCTCGTTCCTACCAGTGTACCGAGGTCAACGTAGCGCTCACTGATTTGTCCGGATATCGGAGAACGTACTACCGTATACCCTAATTCTTGTTCAGCTTGGTCTAAATCGGCTTGGCTCATGCCTACACTTGCGATGGCCGTTTCGTAAGCGGCTTCTGCGTTGTCTAAATCCAGACGGCTGGCAGCATTTTGTTCGTAAAGCGGACGGATACGAGCCAAGTCGCGTTCTGCTTTGCGCGCCGACGCTTCGTCTTTCTTCAGTTGCGCACGAGCTTTATCTACTTTTGCCCGATATTGGTCTTGGTCAATAACGAAAAGCACTTGGTTACGTTTTACCTGTGTTCCTTCTTCAAAGAGCATTTGTTCGAGAAAACCTTCCACACGCGCCCGTACTTCGACGAATTGCTGTGCGCTGATGCGTCCTACGTAATCGCCATAGATTTCCACATCCTGCTGTTGTGCCGGGGTAACACAAACGACAGGTAGTTCTGGCGTAGGAGTAGGTTTGCGTGTCAAAAACAAATACAATACGATAATTACAATCACGCCAATTCCGGCATAAATGGTTTGTTTTCTTTTTACCTTTAATTCCTTCTTTGTTAAAAAACGTCTCATACTTTTTCGTTTAATGGTTTAGATGCCATTGGCTTTTCATAACAATATACGTGCCAAAGGTACGGATTTTTATTTTAATAGTGATAATCAGCAAAGTAATACTTTAAGCCAAAACGTGTTTATTGAGGATTTTTTTATACAGTGTGGAAAAATTCCTCACTTTATTTCGTTCCAAATATGTTTTATGGCGATGACGGGATGTAAAAATAACATACGTACCCCTGCGTAACGCATTACGTTTTGCATCTTCTTTTTCATTTCCGGCTTGTAGCAGTGAACCGGGCAAAGGCGACATGTCTTTTTCTCTGCTCCAAACGGGCATTTGGATAAGCGGATATGTGAATATTCCAACAGTTCTTTGCAAGAAGGGCATAGTTCGGCATTCCCCTCTTTGTATCGGCAGTAAAGCCGAATCATGGTTTCAACCGTTCGTTTTTCTTCTTCTATCTTTTTCGATTTATTCATTGGTGTTTGATTATCAGCAGGATGGCAGTTAAAACTTAACTTTATCCCTCTTCGGTTTATTGTCTTTTTTTATTTCTGTCGTCAACTTTAGCAGGCAAAGTTAAAAATTAATGGGGATATTTTTTTACCTTTGCGCCCCGAAAACATTTTTGAATAAAATATGGCGTTAAACGAACATTTAGAATCGACGGTAAAGGCCCACGACCAGCAGTTGCATCGCAGGGTAGACCTTTTGTTGCGTACAGGAAAACTTTTAGTGGAGAGTTTGGCAGATACCAACCGTATCGTGAGAAACATGAAGCGTACGGCTGCTTATTTAGGTATCCCCGAAGAAAAACTTCATATAAACGTCAGTTTCACCATGCTGATGGTTAACGTAAGTGACGGGGATTATTCGTTTACCAAGTTCCAGCGCATCGATGGGCATGGAGTTAACATGACTGCCATTTCGGAAGTGAGCAAACTTTCGTGGAGAGCGATTGAAGAAGATTACTCACTCGACCGTTATGAAGAAGAGTTAGAGAAGATACGTACCAAGAAACGTAATTATACTCCGTGGCAGGTGGCTATCGGTGCCGGATTTGCCTGCGGAGGATTCTGTATTCAGTTCGGTTGCGACTGGATGGCGTTCCTGTATGCTTCCATTGCTGCCATCATTGGTATGCGTGTCCGCGCCAAATGTAACGAATCGGGACTAAACCATTATATGGGGATTGCAATAGCTGCATTTATATCCACGTTAATTGCGTGGGCATCTACTTTGCTTCCTGCCGAATGGACTGATACTCCGTGGCATCCGCTATTGGCATGTGCATTGTTTATTGTGCCCGGCGTGCCTTTGATAAACTTTGTCGACGATATGCTCGATAATTATATTCAGGTAGGTATTGTCCGTGCCGTCAATACGTTGCTGATGGTTTCGGCGATGGCGTTCGGTATTGCTTTTGCTGTGAAACTTTGTCATGTTGAAGACTTTTTCCCTACCATAAGCATGGTTCCGCATCATGAGTATTGGGAATATGCTTTGGCGGCGGCAATTTCGGCTATGGGATTCTCGATGATTTTTAACATCCAGCGCCGTCTGTTATGGGTAGTAGCCATTGGCGGTATCCTTGCGGTATGTACCCGTAACTTTGTCAACCTCGGTCCGAGTACCGATAACATCGGTCTGGATATGGGACTGGTTATCGGTTCGTTCTCAGGTTCGGTATTAGTCAGCCTGATAGCAGTGAAGGCAGTTCATTGGTTTCATGTCCCCAATCACGTACTAACCATCCCTTCGGTTATTCCGATGATTCCGGGAGTATTGATGTATCGGATGCTGTTCGGGCTGATAAACATGAATGTTACTGACATCGATAAAGTAACCACGCTGATGAAAGCCATTGAGTGTGGGGTTAATTCAGGGCTGGTTATCATGTGTATTTCTGTGGGTGTAGCTATCCCTAATATTTTTGGACGTAAATATATAGCATCTTCCAAGAATAAACATTTGGCAGAAGTGCTGAAAGAACGCAGAGCACGAGGTAAATTCGTGGAATGGTAATTTGAAGTCGTTTTGTTTTCGGGTTTTTAAACCCAGCCATTAAATACGTAAAAGTTCATGCGGATAGGCCGTGAGGTTTGTCCGCATGTTTTTTTATCCCCACCGGCGATGCAAGCCTGTTTAAACGTTATTGTCCGGTGGAAATCATTCATCGGGATGACCCTGAAAACGCTAACGGTAGTGTTGCCGTGTCTTTGCGGTAGCGTTGCCCGGTTCTACCCATAGAATCCACGGGTTCTATGGGTAGAATTTTTCCAAGCCCCGGATAGGGCGGAATAGCGTTGGAACAGGCTTTACATAGCTCTCTTATCGACTTAAAAAATTATAGAAATTTATTAATCTGCCTTTCAGATATATTCAATATTCAATTTAATTTGTATTTTTGTCGCCACTATGAGCAGAATATTAGCGATAGATTATGGAAAAAAGCGAACCGGCATAGCGGTGACAGACCCTATGCAGATTATAGCGAGTGGTCTTACTACCGTGGCGACCACTGAACTGATGGACTTTCTGTTAAAGTACACGTCGCAAGAAAAAGTAGAGCGTATTGTGGTAGGTCATCCCAAACAACTGAATAACGAGGATTCGGAAAACATGAAACGCATCGTTCCTTTTGTAAACCAGTTGAAGAAAAAACTACCGGACATACCGGTAGAGTGGGTTGACGAACGGTTTACCTCCGTGTTGGCACATCAGGCAATGATAGACGGTGGACTGAAAAAAACGGCACGTCAAAACAAGGCGTTGGTTGACGAGTTAAGCGCAACCATCATCTTGCAGTCTTATTTGGAATCGAAAAGATATAAATTATAAATTAAAAAAACAGAACGTAAAAAATGATTTTACCTATTTATGTATACGGCCAGCCGGTGTTAAGACAAGAGGCTGAAGATATAACTCCGGATTATCCGAATTTGAAAGAACTGATTCAAAACATGTTTGAAACGATGGACCGCGCCGACGGGGTGGGACTTGCTGCACCGCAGGTGGGATTGCCTATCCGGGTAGTGGTAATTAATTTAGACGTATTGTCTGACGACATGCCCGAATTTAAAGATTTCAGACACGCCTATATCAATCCTCACATTATCGAAACAGGCGAAGAAATGGTTTCGATGGAAGAAGGGTGTTTAAGTCTGCCCGGCATCCACGAAAGTGTGAAGCGTCCCGACCGGATTCATGTAACTTATCTCGATGAAGATTTGAAACCTCACGATGAATGGGTGGAAGGTTATCTGGCACGTGTGATGCAGCATGAATTCGACCATTTGGACGGAACCATGTTTATCGACCACTTATCTTCGTTACGCAAGCAAATGATTCGCGGCAAACTCAATAACATGCTGAAGGGGAAAACACGTTGTTCTTATAAGGTGAAAACGGTAAAATGATTAAACGTTTTTTTTATACATAGTGCTGGCAGGTTTGCTTTTGCCATTGTCTTTATTTTCTCAGATTAATGCGGAGAGAGTAATGACAATCGGCAAAAAACGCACTGTATTTTGAAGACTATGTACTTTCTATCCAATATTTCAATCAGGTAATCAATGCCAAACCCTATCTTGCCGAACCGTTTTTTTTTCGCGGGCTTGCAAAGTTGAATCTCGATGATTTCAGGGGGGCGGAGTTGGATTGCTCGGAGGCTTTGCAGCGTAATCCTTTCGTTGTCAATGCCTATCAGGTGCGTGGCATTGCCCGTATCCAACAGAAAAATTATAAGGATGCCATTGAGGATTATCTCAAAGCGTTGAAGTTAGATCCGGAAAATATCAGCTTGTGGCATAATTTGGCTTTATGCCGTATGAACGAGAAAGATTACGTTACGGCGCGTGCCGATTTAGACACGCTTATTCGTATTTCTCCTCGCTATACGGATGCGTATTTGATGCGTACGGAGGTGTCTTTGAAACAAAAAGATACGCTTCAGGCTATGACCGATGCCGACAAAGCGATTGAAATGGACCGCTATAATCCGGATACATGGACATCGCGCGGTATGCTTTTTTTGCAGCGGTCGAAGTACAGCGATGCCGAATCGGATTTGACGGAAGCAATCCGGCTTTCGGTGCGTAATGCCGGTGTGTATATCAATCGGGCATTGGCGCGTTATCATCAGAACAATTTGCGCGGGGCGATGTCGGATTATGATATTGCTTTGGATATCGACCGCAATAATTTCATCGGCCACTATAACCGCGGGTTGTTGCGGGCACAGGTGGGCGATGACAATCGTGCCATTGAAGATTTCGACTTTGTGCTGAATATGGAGCCGGATAACATGATGGCTACCTTTAACCGCGGGTTGTTGAGAGACCGGACGGGAGATTACCGGGGTGCCATCGAAGATTATACAAGAGTGATTGAAGAATATCCTAACTTTCTTGCCGGTTATCAGTACCGTGCGCAGGCACGCCGGAAAACGGGTGACTTGAAAGGGGCGGACGAAGATGAATTTAAGGTGCTGAAAGCACAGATAGATGCCCAAAACGGAACGAAGAATCAAGCTACGGCTTCGGCGGATAAAACTCGTAAGAAATCGGATAAAAACATGAACAACTACCGGAAAATGGTGGTGGCAGACGAGGATGCCAACGAACGTAAATATAAGACGGATTATCGGGGACGTGTGCAAGACCGTAACGTAAATATCTTGCCGCAGCCGATGTTTGCACTGACATATTACGAGCGTCAGGACGAAGTGCGCCGGCAGGTTAATTACTCGAAAGCGATTGACGACCTGAATAATCGCCATGTGTTGCCACACCGGTTGCTGATTACGAACAATGAGACATCACTGACCGAGGAACAGGTGAAACAGCATTTTGCTTCGGTCGATGCCCAGACGTCGGTAATTGTGAATCATTCCGACAGTGCATTGAGTTATTATGCGCGTGCATTGGATTTCTATCTGGTGCAGGATTTCGATAATGCCATTGCCGATTTGGATGAAGCAATCAAGCAAGACTCAACGTTCTTCCCGGCTTACTTCTCGCGTTCGCTGATTTATTATAAACAGTTGGAATACCGTAAGCGAGACAAGACGTTCGATATTGAAACGGTTAACGACGATAAGAATGCGCAAATCCGTTCTTACGATTACAATCGCATACGTGAAGATTTGGATGAAGTGATTCGTTTGAATCCTGATTTCGTATATGCTTATTACAATCGGGGAAATGTTCATGCGTTGCTGAAAGACTACCGTGCAGCACTGGCCGATTATGATAAGGCAATAGAACTCGATTCGCGTTTTGCCGATGCGTACTATAACCGTGGACTGATGAATATTTTCTTGGGAAACAACCGTCAAGGCATTCAGGATTTGAGTAAAGCTGGCGAGTTGGGTATCTTCTCGGCGTATAACGTAATCAAACGTTTTACAGCGGCAGAATAACTTCTGCGGAAATAATGTGTTATGATGAATTATTTGGATGAATTAAACCAAAGTCAACGCGATGCCGTGCTTTATAATGAAGGCCCTTTGCTGGTGATAGCAGGAGCCGGCTCCGGCAAAACCCGCGTATTGACCTATAAGATAGCTTATTTGCTTGATAACGGTTACGAGCCGTGGTCTATCCTTGCACTGACTTTTACCAACAAGGCAGCACGCGAAATGAAAGAACGTATTGCCCGTCAGGTGGGTATGGAGCGGGCGCGTTATTTGTGGATGGGTACTTTCCATTCGGTCTTTTCGCGTATCTTGCGGGCAGAGGCTGCTGCCGTGGGCTTTACTCCCAATTTTACTATTTACGATGCTGCCGACTCGAAAAGTCTGGTGAAGTCTATCATTAAAGAGATGAAACTTGATGATAAGACTTACCGTCCGGGGATGGTATTAGGACGTATAAGCAACGCTAAAAATCATTTGGTGTTGCCCGATGCCTATGCCGCCAGTGCCGAATTTTATCGGAGCGACCAAGATGCGAAGATTCCGCTGATGCGTGAGATATACGCCCGTTACTGGGAACGTTGTCGGCAGAGCGATGCGATGGACTTCGATGATTTGCTGGTTTATACCTTTTTATTGTTTAAGCAGCATCCCGACATTTGCCAGCGCTATGCCGAACGCTTTCGTTATATATTGGTAGACGAATATCAGGATACGAACTTTGCCCAGCATAGTATTGTGCTTCAGCTTACGGGTACTCATAGCCACGTATGCGTGGTGGGAGACGACGCTCAGAGCATCTATTCGTTTCGGGGTGCGAACATCGACAATATCTTGAAGTTTACCCAACTGTATAAAGATGCACGCCTGTTTAAGCTGGAACAGAATTACCGCTCCACGCAAACCATCGTAAAAGCAGCCAACAGCCTGATAGCCAAAAATAAGGAACAGATTCGAAAGGAGGTGTTCTCGGAAAAGGATAAAGGCGAACCCATTCCCGTGTACCCGGCGTATAGCGACATGGAAGAAGGTGAAATCGTAGCCAACAAAATCGGCAGGCTGCACGCACGCGACGGATATGCGTATAGCGACTGTGCCGTTTTGTATCGTACGAATGCTCAAAGCCGTATCTTTGAAGAATCGCTCCGCAAACATAATTTGCCTTATCGCATTTACGGCGGATTATCGTTTTATCAGCGCAAGGAGATAAAAGATGTAATAGCTTATTTTCGTCTGGCAGTGAATCCGAACGATGAGGAAGCCTTTAAGCGAGTGATTAACTATCCCACACGCGGAATAGGTGATACAACGCTGAATAAGTTGATTGAGGCTGCCACCCGGGAGAAAGTAAGCCTGTGGGCGGTTTTAAACGAGCCGTTATCTTATAATGTATCTATAAATAAAGGTACGCACACCAAGCTGCAAGGATTCCGCGATCTGATAGCGGGTTTTGTGGAAGGTGTGGAAACAAAAGACGCCTACGAACTGGGCAGCGGGATAATCCGGCAGTCGGGCATTTTGGGTGATATTTACCAAGACCGTTCTCCGGAAAATTTAAGCCGTCAGGAAAACATCGAAGAATTGGTTAACGGCATTCATGATTTCTGTTCGATGAGGCGGGAAGAAGGAAACGACCGAATCCGTCTGACCGATTATCTTTCTGAAATATCCCTTCTGACGGATCAAGACAGCAATGCAGACGAAGACCAGCCGAAGGTAACTCTGATGACTATCCATTCGGCAAAAGGACTGGAGTTTAAAAATGTCTTTGTGGTAGGCATGGAGGAAGGGCTCTTTCCGAGCCTGATGTCTTCTGATTCTTATAGGGCGTTGGAAGAAGAACGCCGACTGTTCTATGTGGCGATAACCCGCGCCGAGGACCATTGCTTTCTTTCGTATGCCAAGAACCGGTTGAAGTACGGGAAAATGGAATTTTGTAATCCCAGCCGTTTTCTGAAAGACATTGATGCACGTTACCTGAGCTTGCCGCAGGATACGTCTTTAACGCGGCAGGTGGACGAATACTCTTCCCGCTTCCGCAGCAACTTCTCGCGTAGAGATGAAAGTCCGGTATCTGCCACTGATATGTTCGCGGATGAACCGCGTAGGTTTGTGAAGCCTCAACCTCAACGCACATTGCGTAAAGTTCCGGTTTCATCTTCCGCCTCGGTCGGTGCAGGAGGAACGGCTCCCGTATCGCCCGGTCAGCAGATAGAGCATGAACGGTTTGGCAAAGGAGAAATCTTGCGGGTAGAAGGTACGGGAGATAATTGCAAAGCCACCGTCCGTTTTCAGAACGCAGGCGAAAAACAACTGTTGTTGAAGTACGCACGCTTTAAGGTGATAGGCTGAAAGCGGCGATAAAAATGCTTGGTGTGTAAACATTTCCGCCCGATGAAAATGTAAGAAAAATCTTCGGCGTCATGCCCCGAAAACGCTAACGGTAGCATTGCCCATCCCAAGCGGTAGCGTTGCCCGGTTCTACCCATAGAATACATCGACGCTACGGCTTGCGTTTTTAAAAGTTCCGAGAAAAGTCGGATAACTTTTTAATAAGTTAAAAATGAACTGATTATATATAATATAAAAAGTATGTCTATGTTGAATCCCGACAACGTTCCTTCTCCGTGCTACGTCATGGAAGAAGATTTGCTGAGAAAGAATCTGAGTTTGATAAAACACGTGGCAGATACGGCAGGCGTAGAAATTATTTTGGCCTTTAAAGCCTTTGCGATGTGGAAGTCATTTCCTATATTCCGCGAATACATCGACTATACTACCGCCAGCTCGGAGTATGAAGCCCGACTTGCTTACGAAGAATTTGGCAGCAAGGCGCACACCTATTCGCCGGCATATACAGAAGCAAATTTTCCGGCTTTTATGCGTTATAGCAGTCATATCACTTTTAATTCACTGTCGCAATTCAATCGTTTCTACCCGCAAGTGAAAGAAAGCGGAGCGCCGATTTCGTGCGGCTTGCGTGTAAACCCTGAATATTCGGAAGTAGAAGTAGAGCTCTATAACCCTTGTGCGCCGGGAACACGTTTTGGAGTGACTGCCGATTTGTTGCCCGATGTGTTGCCCGAAGGCATTGAAGGATTCCACTGTCACTGCCATTGCGAATCGAGTTCTTACGAGTTGGAACGTACGCTGGTACACATCGAAGAACACTTCTCACGCTGGTTCCCGCAGTTGAAGTGGTTGAATCTGGGTGGCGGACATTTGATGACTCGCAGCGATTATGATACCGACCATCTTATCCGGTTGCTTCAGGGATTAAAAGCACGTTATCCCCATTTGCATATTATTTTAGAGCCCGGTTCGGCTTTCACGTGGCAAACAGGTACATTGGTTTCTACGGTAGTCGACATAGTGGAAAGTCGGGGGATACGGACCGCAATACTCGATGTCAGCTTTACTTGTCACATGCCCGATTGTCTTGAAATGCCGTACCAGCCTTGCGTCAGAGGAGCAGAATCTCTTCCGTCCGATGCCGTGAAATCCGCAAAAAAAGAAGAACATATTTACCGGTTAGGCGGAAACAGTTGTTTAAGCGGAGACTATATGGGCAGTTGGCGCTTCGATCATGAATTACAAGTAGGAGAGCGGGTGGTTTTCGAAGACATGATTCACTATACAATGGTGAAAACCAATATGTTTAATGGCATACATCATCCTTCGATAGCATTGTTGCACAGTAGCGGAGAAGTTGAAATCTACCGTACATTTAAGTACGAAGACTACCGCGACAGGATGTGTTGAAAAGTTTTCGGAAACATAATTTGTTACTTTTTGCGTTCTTATTCGTTAAAAAAGTATCATAAGTATTTGGTATTTTCAGAAAAAGCACTACCTTTGCACTCGCAATCGGGAAAGAGTTCCGGTTGTTAGTAGAAAGATTGCGGAAATAGCTCAGTTGGTAGAGCATAACCTTGCCAAGGTTAGGGTCGCGAGTTCGAGTCTCGTTTTCCGCTCTTTCGCAGATTTGACACGATTGTATATAACGTAGCAGCTTTTAGGTTGTGATAAAGTTGCCCAGGTGGCGGAATGGTAGACGCGCACGTTTCAGGTGCGTGTGTCGAGAGGCATGCAGGTTCGAGTCCTGTTCTGGGCACAAAGATATATTTGGAGGAATGGCGGAATTGGTAGACGCGCTACTTTGAGGGGGTAGTGACAGTTATGTCGTGTGAGTTCGAGTCTCATTTCCTTCACCAAAAGAAGATATTTGCGGAAATAGCTCAGTTGGTAGAGCATAACCTTGCCAAGGTTAGGGTCGCGAGTTCGAGTCTCGTTTTCCGCTCTTTCGTAGATTGACATGATTGTATACGTAGCAGCTTATAGGTTGTGACGAATTGCCCAGGTGGCGGAATGGTAGACGCGCACGTTTCAGGTGCGTGTGTCGAGAGGCATGCAGGTTCGAGTCCTGTTCTGGGCACTTATTGCGGAAATAGCTCAGTTGGTAGAGCATAACCTTGCCAAGGTTAGGGTCGCGAGTTCGAGTCTCGTTTTCCGCTCATTATACAGCGTGTATTTAAATTAGAAATAGATTGCGGAAATAGCTCAGTTGGTAGAGCATAACCTTGCCAAGGTTAGGGTCGCGAGTTCGAGTCTCGTTTTCCGCTCTTTCGTGAACCGGTTGAACAAACCGGTTTTTTTATTGCTTATATGTTGGTAGGAATAGAGGGAATTGATATATTTGCGCCTGCTATTTAATAAAGATTTATCCAAACGAAAAGAGTATGAAAACTTATGACATTTACTTTTCTGACGGAAAAATGAGCGACAATAAAGGATTTGCGCTCAAAACGCTGGAAAAAGCTATTCACATGGCAGAAGACATGTTGCTAAAAGGAAACAGTTATATTGATGATTATGCAGGCGGAATCATCTCGGTTGTCGATTCGGAAGGAGAGACAGTATGGAGCAGCCCGATACCCAAAAAGAATTAAATAAATTTATAGGAGAGAATATATGTTTTCAGGCATTGTAGAAGAATATGCGGAAGTGGTGAAGGTGGTAAAAGAGCAAGAAAACCTTCATCTTACTTTAAAATGTTCGTTTGTCGACGAGTTGAAAATCGATCAGAGTGTTTCTCATAATGGTGTATGTCTTACAGTAGTGAGCATTCAGGACGGAACGTATACGGTAACGGCTATGAAAGAAACCATTGAGCGTTCTAATATCGGATTATTGAAGCCGGGAGATAAAGTCAACGTGGAGCGTAGCATGATGATGAACGGGCGTTTAGACGGACACATCGTACAGGGACATGTAGACCAGACTGCCGTATGTACAGCGATTGAAGATGCGGATGGCAGTTGGTATTTTACTTTTAAATACGATTTTAATCCCGAAATGGCGAAGCGCGGTTACTTTACGGTAGATAAAGGTTCGGTAACCGTCAACGGCGTAAGCCTTACGGTTTGCAATCCTACGGAGGATACGTTTCAGGTGGCTATTATTCCTTATACGTATGAGCATACGAACTTTCACACACTGAGCGTAGGCAGTGTGGTCAACATCGAGTTTGATATCATAGGCAAATACTTGAGCCGGATGATGCAGCTTAGCAAATAAACAGAAAATAAGAGTATAAAGAAAGGAGAGCGAAAGGAGGAATATTCCTCGATTTCGCTCTTCTTTTTTGTCTCTTCGTCTTCGGTTTATAGGTCTTTCAGCAGAATCAGATTGTTTTTTCTTGTAAAATCCTCGCGGGCTTTGATTAAGGCTTCCCATGAATCGGAGTAAAGATTACGGTCTATTTTGAAATCTTCCGAACCGTTGGCATCCAGTTTGGCAAGCAGCATACCCACTGTCAGTTGGTTGATGTCTACCCCCGGAATGTAACTGACGTCCTGCTCCTTTCTTTCGTTTACCGTTTCATAAATCAGTTGCATGTCTTGCAGCTCATAAAGGATTCGTTTGGTGAGACGGATGGGAATCTTGTGTTCCCTGCTGATTCGTTCTGCGGTGTAAGGCGATTTCCCTTCTTCAAAGCGTTTGCAGATGGCAGACAGTATGATGGTACAGAAAAAATCGTGGAAACGGCGGCTGATATTTTCGGTCTCTTTCCCGAAGTTGAAAGAGGCGAGATTCTGACTCACATAACTCATTTCCGCTCCGAACAGACAGATTGTCCATGAGATTTGCGTCCACAGCAAAAACATCGGTATCGCGGCAAAACTTCCGTAGATGGCGTTGTAGTTTGAAATCCATATCTGGCTGTTGACGTAGATGTACTGAAAAGCCTGAAAAGCACTTCCGGCAAGTATACCCGGAAACCACGCATGGCTCAACCGCACTTTCGTGTTCGGAATAAAAACGTACATCCCGATAAACATTCCCCAAATCAGCATGTACGGAATCAGCCGGATAAAAAACTTAATGACAGGCGCAAGCAGAAGGAAGTTTTCCATCTCCTTCAGGTAAGTCGTCATAAAGATAGTCAATCCTCCCGATACCACGATAAGGATAGGGAAGAGCAGCATCATCGAAAAGTAGTCGGTAATCTGGCGGAACATCGTGCGCGGATATTTCACCTGCCAGATGGTATTGAAACTCAGCTCGATGTTGTCTATCAGATTATAAACCGTCCAAAGCAAAGCATGATTAAACCTACACCGATAAAGATGCCGCTTTGCGCGTGTTCAAGATACGAGTTAATCCACGAAATGACCAGCTCGGCCTGTTCTTCGGTAACGTTGCTGCGGAACATGGTTTCTACGAACGAGTCGAACCCGAAGCCGCGGGCGATGGCAAACAGCAAGGCAAGAATCGGGATGATGGAAAGCAGGGTACTGTATGTCAGGGCAGAGGCGCGTACCAGCACGCGGTCGTTCAGAAACTGGCGGACGGACAGGATGATGATTTTGATGCAGGCATAGAGCCGTCGCTGTACGGGCGTCACTTCGTCTTCCGTAATGCGCCAGATGCCGTTGCTGAGAAATTGCAGCCAATACCTGATTGTTGCCTTTTTCATAAAGGATAGTATTAAATAAAAGAGATGCAGCCGGACTGTAAGCCGGGTTCTGTTTCCCTGACGGGCAGGGATGTCTGTCATTTATCTACATCTGCCGTCACCGGCAGACTCCAGCGGTCTACCCTCCGACGTGGGGCGAGCAACCCTCGTTAATGCCGGTTTACATGACCTTACAACTCCTAAGACGCACAGCCCGCATGTCGCCATGCGGCTGGTAGGCTCTTACCCCACCTTCTCACCCTTGCCTTTTTCCTTGCGGAGCGAGGCGGTTATTTTCTTCTGCGTTACTCCACCCTTGCGGATAGCTTTCTGTTAGGAAGTAGGATGCTCTGTGTTGCCCGGACTTTCCTCCTGTATGAAACATACCGGCGACAGACCGTCCGACTGCATCTCTCATCTGCAAAGGTACGGAAATAAACCGAATATATTGGTTTCGCTCGTGTTTTTTTATTTCAAACGCACTGTAAACTCTACTTTCTGAAGTCCCTGTTTGTAGATATTGACTATAATGAGCGAATACTTCATCACTTCTTCTCCCCACACGCGGTCAAGCAGTTCTTGATATTCATCGGCAGGGATCACATTTTTCAGCATAGGACCTCCACCCGAAACCCTCACCAGCCGGATTTCATCTGTAAGGGGAGAAAACACATAGGCATAATAAGCCATGTAAGGAATTTTGTTGAACAAGTTCCAATTAGCATCTGCCTTGTCAAGTATGTTCTCAAGGTAAATGCGCTTGTCTTCATAAGGAAGTAAAGCAGAGCCGTTCGCATCAAACAGATTTCCTGCTTTGTCTATCCTGATTTCTTCGGGATTGATGGCGTATTTCTCATACGGGCATAATTCCTGATATTCGATGTCGGCTTCCGAATGAATTTCTTTGTCCGTATCCGTCGGTTCATCCGGCTCGGTGATGATTCTGTCTTCAAGAATCTGCACCAATTCGTAAGTATAAGCCGATGCATCCATCGGAGGATTTGCAAGCCGGGTTCTTTTTACTTTCAATTCGTATGAATGCCCTTTTTCGTAGGTAAAACCTTTGATGGTGCCGAATGTCATTGGCTGCCATACGCGGGGAGCGTCTTCTTCCATAACTAACATACATTCTATCGGATACTCTTTGTTCGTGTCGAACAGGTCGTAAGTGATACCTGTTTCCTCGGATATTGACATTGATATAATCTGCATCTCGTCTTTCGGCTCATCTTTTTTGCAACCTATGAAACTGAGCAGGCATAAAAATAACAAAATACTTTTTAGAAACGTATGTGCCTTCATAACTGTTGGTTTTTCAATTGAACATCCAAATATAATAAAATTCGTTACTTATTCGGCCGGAAAACTATCATAAATTCTACCGTATATGTCTCATAACACATGCGGTAGAGTGACCAACTCCATCCGCTTAGGTTGATAGACTTATGCGGATGCGTTTTTGCAGGAAAACTGAAAGGCTGTCAGAACCGACGGACGTGGGCAAGACAGGGAGTGGTAACGAATGTAAATTTGGCAGATGTGCCCGTTAACTGCGGTTAATGGGTATTCTTTCTTTGTTAAAAGACGGAAAAAAGAACTGACAACGTGTACAACCGTATGGATTTTGTTCTACTTTAGCAACTGAAAAGTTAAAACAAACTCGAAATTAACAAATAAAGAAATATAAGATTATGAAAACGTCAACTAAATTTGCGATAGGGGCAGCAGCTATGATTGCTGTCAGTGCCGGAGTGGCAGGAGTTACGGCGTATGCTGTAATGCAGAACAAGACGGAGGCGAATGCTTCTTTTTACGATTCTTTCCAAACGGTTCCGCTGACACGTACGGCAGCGATGGATGCTGCCAACATGCAGCCGGTTGATTTGACAAAAGCGGCTGAAAGTTCGTTGAACTCGGTGGTACACATCATGGCTATCCAGCGCAGCAAGACTCAGATAGTACAGGGGCAGCCGGATATTTTCGACTTTTTCTTTGGCGACGGTCGCGGACGCCAGCGTGAGGTGCAGACTCCGGAGCAGCGCGGATTCGGTTCGGGTGTAATCATCTCGAAAGACGGATATATCGTAACCAATAACCACGTGGTGGACGATGCCGACGAAATCAGCGTGAAGCTGCACGACAGCCGCGAGCTGAAAGGCCGCGTGATAGGTACAGACCCCGACACAGACTTGGCTTTGGTGAAGATAGAGGGCGATGATTTTCCTGCCATCCCGGTTGGAAACTCCGACGCACTGAAGGTAGGAGAGTGGGTATTGGCCGTGGGAAACCCGTTCAACTTGGGTTCTACCGTAACGGCGGGCGTGGTGAGCGCAAAGGCCCGCAGCCTGCGTGCCAATCAGGTAGAATCGTTCATCCAGACCGATGCAGCCATCAATCAGGGAAACAGTGGAGGTGCGCTGGTTAATGCGCGCGGCGAGTTGGTTGGTATCAATGCCATGCTGGTTTCGCCCACCGGCGCCTATTCGGGCTACGGTTTCGCCATCCCCACAAGCATCATGACGAAAGTGGTGACCGACCTGAAAGAATACGGAACCGTACAGCGTGCGCTTTTGGGCATCATGGGTATGGATATGGGACGCGAAGAATATCCTGAAGAAATCCGTAAAGAGCAGAAAGAGCTGGGAATAGGTTACGGTGTACAGGTATCTGAAGTAACGGATGAAGGCTCGGCTGCCGGAATTTTGCAGAAGAACGATGTTATTATCGCGCTCGACGGCGAAAAGGTTGAATCAATGGCAAGACTGCAAGGATTGCTCGCCAAGAAACGTCCGGGCGACAAGGTGAAAGTAACGGTATTCCGCGACAAGAAAGAAAAAGAATTTACCATCACGCTGAAAAATGCGCAGGGTAATACGAAAGTGGTTAAGAAAGCCGACATGCAGATTCTGGGAGCAGCCTTCCGCGAAGTGCCCGACGAACTGAAACGCCAGCTCAACTTGGGTTACGGCGTACAGGTAACGGGAGTTTCAAACGGACGCATGGCAGACAGCGGCATCCGCAAGGGATTCATTATACTGAAAGCAAACGGCAAACAGCTACGCAGCGTACAGGATTTGGAAGACGTGATGAAGGCAGCTTCGCAGTCGCCCGACCAAGTATTGTTCATGACAGGTGTCTATCCGTCAGGTAAACGTGCCAATTATGCAGTTGATTTGTCGCAAGCCGAATAAAAATATTCAACGGCAATAGGATTTCTTAAGGAAGAGATTAACATGGAAAGAAGGCGTGTTATGTTTTGTTAAACATACACGCCTTTGGCATATTTATTGGTGGTATAATTGTTGATATATGTAATTGATGAGATAGAATCTGAAAAACTTCCGTCCGAAAGGCGGATATTTTCAAATTTATTTTATAACTTTGCATCCAAATCGTTTTATATAAAATGAGACAATTAAAGATAACCAAAAGTATCACTAACCGAGAGAGCGCTTCTCTGGACAAGTATTTACAGGAAATCGGTCGTGAGGACTTGATTACTGTAGAAGAAGAAGTAGAGCTCGCTCAGCGTATCCGCAAAGGCGATCGTGCAGCGTTAGAGAAACTTACACGTGCAAACCTGCGATTTGTAGTATCAGTAGCCAAACAGTATCAGAATCAGGGATTGAGTTTGCCGGATTTGATAAACGAAGGTAACTTGGGTTTGATTAAAGCTGCCGAAAAGTTTGATGAAACCCGTGGTTTTAAGTTTATCAGTTACGCCGTTTGGTGGATTCGCCAGTCCATCTTGCAGGCTTTGGCAGAGCAGTCGCGTATCGTACGTTTGCCGCTGAACCAAGTTGGGTCTTTGAACAAAATCAGCAAGGCATTCTCGAAGTTTGAACAAGAGAATGAGCGTCGTCCTTCTGCCGAAGAACTTGCTGACGAACTGGAAATTCCGGTTGATAAGATCTCGGATACACTGAAAGTATCAGGACGTCATATCTCTGTTGATGCTCCTTTCGTTGAAGGAGAGGACAACAGTTTGTTAGACGTGTTGGTAAACGACGATTCGCCTATGGCAGATCGCTCGTTGGTTAATGAATCACTTTCGAGGGAAATCGACAGAGCACTTTCTACGTTAACCGAAAGAGAGAAGGATATCATCCAAATGTTTTTCGGTATTAACACGCAGGAAATGACGTTGGAAGAAATTGGCGATAAATTTGGGCTGACTCGTGAGCGCGTACGCCAGATTAAGGAAAAGGCCATCAGAAGATTAAGACAAAATTCACGTAGCAAGTTGCTCAAGTCTTATTTGGGATAAGAGAGCGTTTGGTTTCCGAAAGATTAATGCCATCCCGCACAGATATATCGGTGGATATGATGAAGTGTGCGGAATGGCATTTTTGTTTGTATGCAGGCTGAAGCGTCAGCCTTTTTCCTGTTAATGTTTGAGGTATTTTTTCATGCCGTCGGTATAGAATATCTGCATTTTCCCATTCTCGTCAGAATATATTAAGTAAGCATCCAGTTCGTCGTGAGAGTTACAAATGGCACGTGCAGAGTCGAGTCCTAACACCATAAATGCAGTGGCATACGCATCGGCAGTGGCACAGTTGTCGGCAATAACCGTTGCCGAAAGTATATTATGCTGTACGGGGTAACCCGTGCGCGGGTCGATGGTGTGAGCAAATTTCTTTCCGTCTTTATAATAATAATTACGGTAATTACCCGATGTTGCCATGCTTGCATTGCTTATTTCCAATACGGTTTGCAGCTCCTGATTTACGGCAAGTGAGTCATCTATCGGTTTGTTTATGCCGATATGCCACGGTTGCATACTGGCATTTTGCCCTTTCATAACCAGCTCTCCGCCTATTTCTATCATGTAATTTTTGACTCCTTTGCGGTCAAGCAGACGAGCCACGCAATCCACTCCGAACCCTTTTGCTACAGCACTGCAATCTAACGTTATCCGTGAATCGGTTTTTACTATTTCGCCGTTTACCAGATTGATTTTGTTGATTCCTATAAACTGGAGCAAACTGTCTACTTGTGCCGAATCAGGAAGAACAGAGTTTTTAAATCCGAATCCCCATGCGTTTACTAACGGGGCTACGGTGATATCGAAAGCTCCCCCCGTTTCATCCGAAATCTGTTTCGACAGATTAAAAACCTGCGTAAACATGGTGTCGGCTTTCATGCTGGTGTTGTTGTTGATGGCAGTAATGGTCGACTTCTTGTTGAACGGCGATAACGAGTAATCTACCTTTTGTAGTTCAGTTTCAATTTCATCTTTCAAGTTATCGTCCGACTGGTAGGTTATTTTATACGTTGTGCCGAAAATGAGTCCTTGATTGGTTTGATACGGTGCCTGTTTACGCAGGATAAGTATGGTTCCTATGATAAGGAAAAGAAGAAACGGCAACTGCCATTTCAGTTGTTTATTTGCCATAATATGAAATAGCTTTTAATGATTCTGTAATAAATGTTCAATCAATATTTTTACTCCGATTCCGATAAGTACCAAACCTCCGAACAGCTCCATCCGCAGATTAAACCGTTTGCCGAAGAATACCCCTATGATACTTCCCGTTACGGATATGACAAACGAAGCGATACCGATAGCCCAAAGCGGATAAGATAGCGAAGCAAGCGTGTTGAAACCTGTAAAGGCAAACGAAATGCCTACGGCGAGTGCATCGATACTGGTAGCTATGGCGAGGGTAAGGATAACGCTGAGGCGGGTAGGGTCGAAGCAGCATTGTTCTTCGTCCTCCCGGAAGTGGGAGCGTATCATCCGGATACCCAAAAATGCCAGCAACCCGAATGCAATCCAATGGTCGTAAGCCTCAATCAGATGATTGAAACTGCTTGCACCTGCCCATCCGATAAGTGGCATTGCCGCCTGAAACAATCCGAAAAAGAACGCCATTTTCAGGAATATTCCCCATCGGATGCGGTGAAGAATAATTCCGCTTGTTACCGAAACTGTAAAACAATCGATGGCTAAGCTGACGGCTAAAAGCCAAATTTCCGCAAAACTCATTTAGAAAGGTAGATTATAAATCAAATTATACATTATGTTAAAACTGCTACTGGCGTTTTTCCCGAATCCGGGAACATACCACGGGATGGAGTTTTCGTGACCCTTTACGTTCATCCGCATTTTGTAGCGTACGCTCCATCCCATGCAAAAACCTTTGTAGATTTTCACCTTTAAACCTACAACGCCTTCCATCCAGCTGGCATTGCTTTTTAATCCGCTATATGAATAAGGGAGGGTGATGATTTCTCCGTAATTAGGGTCGGTCATATCCGGTCCGTTAACATCGTATGAAAAAGAACTCATACCGTAACGTAAGCCTACATATAAATAGCCCGGCAGGTGGGTTTTCTTATGAAATACATTATAATCCATACCGATGCGGAAATAAGGAGCAGACGTTTTGTAATGAAGGTCATTCCCGTCATTAATAGCATCCGCCTTGCCGTATCCTATTTCCACCACGGGCAGGAAGCGGTTCTTGAAGTTTGCCTGCACAGCTACTTCGCTGCTCATGATGTCGCTTCCTAAAAAGTTACTTACCAGTCCGGCTATTTCTACCCCGATAGACGTCCCCTGATAAAAAGATACCTCTTCTTTTTTTTCTTCTTTCGCCTCTTTGGATGCAGCTTTGTGTACTTGTCCGTAGCCGGAAAAAGGCGTTAGCAGGAAGCTACTCAGTATCAGCAACAGTGAAATATAATTTGAAATTCTCTTTTTCATTATTATCAATATTCGGATTAGTGATAACCAGTGAATCCATCATTCGATTGGTAGATGTAGCTTCGGTAACTTCGTAAAACATCATTGTCCCACAGTCTAAGTTCATGAAGTAGGGAATGTTACGATGCTTCACCGTGATAACATCTTGCCCCTGTCTGTTATATCGGATGATAAATTGAGTTTCGTTGTTGTAACTCAGCGGTAAGCTGAGCGAGCTTACGCTTGCTTCCCTGTTTATCAGCGTGTCATTAATGGTAGTATCGGCGGTAACCATTCGTCCTACTACGGTGAGCGTGTCTGTATATTCAATGCTTCGTCCGTACTGGTCGACAAAGTTGAACTGGGCATACGTCAACGAGTTGGGCGGGCAATTCTCTACCTCGCACGCCGGGAAAAAGAATACCGACATCAACAATACGCATAAAATAACCGGTAGTTTCTTCATGGGATTATAATTCTTTCTCGATTTGATATTTGTTTCTTTCCGGTGCGTTACGTACTATCAGCTCACCTATAAATCCGGCAAGGAATAGTTGAGTTCCTAATATCATGGTTGTCAGCGCCAGATAGAAATAAGGATTGTCTGTAACCAGTCCGTAAGGATTCCCGTGATACATGTCATACAGCTTGGTTGCTCCCACGGTTATAACGGCTATAAAGCCTAAGATAAACATGATGGACCCCAAAAAGCCGAAGATGTGCATCGGTTTGATTCCGAATTTAGAGAGAAACCACAAGGTGAGCAAGTCCAAGTAGCCATTGACAAAACGGTTTAACCCGAATTTTGTCTTGCCATATTTGCGGGCTTGATGGTGAACTACCTTTTCTCCGATGCGGCAGAACCCAGCATTTTTCGCCAGATAAGGAATATAGCGGTGCATTTCGCCGTATACTTCTATGTTTTTGATGACTTCACGGCGATATGCCTTCAGTCCGCAATTAAAGTCGTGCAGATTATGAATACCTGATACGGCACGCGCCGTAGCGTTGAAAAGTTTGGTGGGAATGGTTTTCGAAAGCGGGTCATAACGTTTTTGTTTCCATCCCGATACGAGGTCGTAACCATCTTGGGTAATCATGCGGTAAAGTTCCGGTATTTCATCGGGACTGTCTTGCAAGTCGGCATCCATAGTGATTACCACATCGCCCTGCGCGCGCTCGAAACCGCAGTAGAGAGCCGGCGACTTCCCGTAATTCCGGCGGAACTTGATACCCTTTACTGCGTCCGACTTACGGCTGAGTTCCTCAATGACCTGCCATGAACGGTCGGTGCTTCCGTCGTTCACGAAAATGATTTCATAGCTGAAGCCGTTGGCCTTCATTACCCTTGCAATCCATTCATAGAGTTCGGGCAAAGATTCTTCCTCGTTATAAAGAGGTACGATAACTGAAATATCCATTGTTTTTGATGTGCTATTGTTTTTTTCTTCTCATAACCAGCAAAGCGGTAGGTAACGCTAACAGAGTGCCGTATATAACGTTTTGCGATATGAGTTGGAATGTTATTTCAAGGGGAGACAGAGACGACACTACGCTGAAAGCCGTAATCAGTTGGTCGACCGAAGTCAGCATTTCGCCCGTTGCCGATGACTTGATAGCCTCTAACTGGTTCAGGTACATGTTAACCAGATATCCTTCGTCGATAAAGCGAAAGTAAATATAATGGGCTACCGCCGTCAGCATGGCTGCAAACACGTATGTGCAGAAAGTAAAAGAAAACGCACGCGAAAAACTGATAACTCCCTCGCAGTAATAGTTTCTGAACTTGCGGGTATAAATGTAGCCCAATATGGGGACGAAACAAGTTAGCAAGATGAAGAACAGTTGTAACAACGGAATGGTAAAACCTAACGGGAGAAAAGCGAATTTGAAAATCCAGAAAATACCCATAAAAGTTCCGTATCGCATGGCATGTTGCTGTATGGTTGCCGGTTTGTCTGTTGTCATGTCTGTTATATTGATTAATTCATGCAAAAGTACGTTTTTTCGCTTATCCATGCTATATAAAAGAATGAAAAATCACGTTTTTCAAGAAAAATGAGCAATTTTTTTTAATAGGGTATTGCGGAATAAAAAATAATGTTTACCTTTGCACCCGCAATCGAGAGAGATTGATGATGAAAATGAAATATGGGTAAGTCCCATACGGCCAGCTCCCTTTGAATCCTCCAGGGCTTGATCGCAGCAAAGGTAGAAGGTTGTAGCGGCGCGATATGGACAGCTTACCCGCCTGCCTCTTTAGCTCAGTTGGCCAGAGCACGTGATTTGTAATCTCGGGGTCGTTGGTTCGAATCCGACAAGAGGCTCTCAATACTCGAACGAAGCTGTCTCAAAATGATTTTGGGACAGCTTTTTTTATGTCAAAACTCAAATCTGCTTCAATTTCCTACACCCGACAGAGGCATAAGAAGATATTTTCCGACGTTATAAGCCTGAAAAACGCTACCGTTAGTGTTGGCTGTTTCTAACGGTAGCGTTGAGCATTTCTACCCATAGTGTTGACCGGTTCTATGGGTAGCGTTTTTTCAGCCTTCAGACAGAGGATGAACAGGCTGCCGCTGGCAGGAAAAGCTGTGTTCTGAAGGGAGAGGAAGCGCATAAAAAAACGCTCAGATTATTATGGGAACGATGGCTGTTCCCATAAAATCTGAGCGATTCTTCTTATCTGTGGTTTCCGTATTTCAGGTTATTGTTTTTCCGGTTTCAACCATTTGTCTAACCACTTGAAGAACGTGCGTTGCCACAAGATTCCGTTCTGCGGCTTCAGCACCCAGTGGTTTTCATCTGGGAAGATAAGCAACTCGGCAGGCACTCCTCTCAGCTTGGCGGCATTAAAGGCTGCCATGCCCTGCGATGCAAGGATACGGTAATCTTTCTCGCCGTGGATGCAAAGAATCGGAGTATCCCATTTGTCGACAAAGAGGTGAGGAGAGTTGGCATAGCTGCGTTTCACAGCCGGATTGTTTTTCTCCCAGTACGGGCCGCCTAAGTCCCAGTTGGTAAACCAAAGTTCTTCGGTTTCCAGGTATTGTTGTTCCATATTGAAGAATCCGTCGTGCGCAATGAATGCTTTGAAACGTTTGTTGTGGTGCCCGGCAAGCCAGTAAACAGAATAGCCTCCGAAACTTGCACCTACACATCCCAGCCGATCTTTGTCTACGTAAGGCTCTTTTGCGATGTCGTCTATGGCGCTCAGATAATCGTCCATGCAATGTCCGCCGTAGTTGGTGCTGATTTCTTCCAGCCATTCCATGCCGAAGCCCGGAAGCCCGCGGCGGTTCGGAGCGATGATGATGTAATCGTTAGCTGCCATAATCTGCAGGTTCCACCGATAACTCCAGAATTGGCTGACGGGACTTTGCGGACCGCCTTCGCAGAACAACAGCGTAGGATATTTCTTATTGGGGTCGAAGTCGGCAGGATAAACCACCCATGAAAGCATGTCTTTTCCATCCACGGTTTTCATCCAGCGCGGTTCTACCTTACCCAGTTTTAGCTGGCTGAAAATATGGTCATTTTCTTTGGTGATGCGGGTTACTGCGTTATTTGCCTGTAAATCTACCGTAAACAGTTCATCGGCTTCGCTGAGAGAATGACGTTTGGTGAGCAATTTCCCGTCGCCCAGCGTGGCTACCGATACATAATCGTACATTCCGTCTGTCAACTGTTTTACGTCACCTTCCAGATTCGTGCTGTGAATCATGCTCGTGGCGTGCCATACACCGGTGAAATACAGCGTTTTGTTGTCGGCAGCCCAGCAGTAGTCGTCTACGCCCGACTGGAAAGACTCTGTTACGTATTTCTTTGCTCCGCTTTGAAGATTAAACACGCACAGGCGATTCCGGTCGCTCTCGTAGCCGTCGCGTTCCATGCTTTGCCAAGCAATGTATTGTCCGTCTGCCGAAAATTTAGGATTGGTATCATATCCCTTGTTCTTGTCGTTGGCATCTTCTTTGCACAAGTTGCGTGTTTCTTTGCTCTCCAGATTATATAAATAGATGTCCGAGTCTGTTGAAACAGCATATTCTTTGCCCGTCTTCTTGCGGCAGGTATAAGCTATCTGTTTTGAGTCCGGACTCCAAGCCAACTGTTCGATGCCTCCAAAGGGCTTCATGGGCGATTCGTACGGCTCGCCCGCCAGTATGTCGGTAGCTTTGCCCACTTCTTTGCCGTTAAAATCGGCTACAAATGGATGAGGAATGGTTTGCACCCATTCATCCCAATGTTTATACATCAAGTCGTCTACGATGATTCCGCTTGCCTTGTCCAAGTCGGGATAAACATCGGCGGTACGTTCGCCGTATTTGATTTGTGAGATGAAAAGCACTTTGGTTTCATCCGGCGAAAAGCGGAACCCTTCGATATCACCTTCGTAATGTGAGAGTTGCAGGCGTTCGGTTCCGTCCGGATTCATTTCCCAAATCTGGTTGCTTCCGCTTGCCGCGCTGAGGAAAGCTATTTTTGTTCCGCCTTTAATCCATACGGGTTCTCCTTCATTGGCAGAGGTCGTGGTAAGCAGAGTATTTTCTGTACCGTCGGCATTCATCACATAAATGGCGAGGTGACTTTTGTTTTCTTTTACGCTGTAATAAGAAACAGTGTAAGCTATTTTTGTTCCGTCCGGCGAAACGCTTGAGCTGCCGATGCGCCCCATTGCCCATAATGCTTCGGGAGTAAGCCGACCGTCGGCAATGGTAATTTCTTGTCGTCCGATAATTGGACTGTCATCTGTGGTTGTGTTTTCAGGACTTACACAGGCAGAAGTAGCCAACATCATGGCAGCTGTCATTGTCATAAGATCTGTTTTTTTCATTGATACAGTGATTTAGATTAGATATGAAATAATAACGAGTTGACCAATTCGCGGATTGCGGCTTGGCCAACTCGTAAAAGAGGTAACTTTAGTAAGTTGTTCTCAAGGGCAACGGGTTGACTTTTTTCGTCGCCGGAGAGTTTTATTCTTTGCGATATTTCTTCAAACGTTCTTCGCGTTCTTTTTGCAGACGTTCTTGTTCTTTTTGCAGAGCTTCCAGTTTTGCCATCAGTCCGGTCGGTTTACGTGCTGAAGGAGCTTTTTTGTTAGCTTCAAGTTGTGCCAACAGTTTCTGCTCGTCTGTCATTTTACGCATAACCCACATCGTCAAGATACCGATAAGTCCGGAGATGAAGTAATAATAGCTTAATCCCGAAGCGTATTCATTGAATATAAAGAAGAACATAACGGGCATGATGTACATCATCCATTTCATTGCCGCCATTTGTGGGTTGCTTCCCGTATCCTGCTGTTTCATCATGATAATCTGGTTGACTACCGTAGTAACGCTGAATAACAAGCAGAACAAGCTGAGGTGGTTACCCAGCAGGGGGATATGTGTACTCCAACTGATAAGGTCGTCGTATGAAGACAAATCGTCAGCCCATAAGAAACTTTGCTGGCGAAGTTCGATAGCGTTCGGAACGAAGAAGAACAATGCCATGAAAACCGGTGTTTGAATCAGCATAGGCAAGCATCCTCCCATCGGGCTTACGTTATATTCCCGGTATAACGCCATGGTTTCCTGTTGTTTCTTGAGCGCGTCTTCCTGCTTGGGATATTTCTCGTTGATTTTGTCTACATAAGGTTTCAGTGCCCGCATTTTTGCCGATGAGATAAATGATTTCCACGTAGTAGGCAGTACGAGTACCTTGACGATGATAGTCATTAATAAAATAACTAATCCCATGCTCAGTCCCATACTTGAGAGCCAGTCGAACAGGTTGATTGTGAACCAACGGTTAATCAGACGTATAATCGGCCATCCAAGATAAACGAGGTCTTCCAATTCTTGGTCTTTGTCTTTAAAGCTCAAATCGTTGCTTGCCAAAAGAGTCTTGAAGTGATTCGGTCCGAAATAGAATTGGAAATGACTTGGTTGTCCTCCTGTCGGGTCGAAGAAGCTCTGCATGTCGGCAGCATAATTCTTCATGTAACCGCTTCCTTGCTGTTCCATTTTAGATTCCAGCGTAGCGTTTTCAAAGCTCTTTTCTGCCATGAACACGCAAGAGAAATACTGGTTCTTAAATGCAACCCAATCCAATGTAGCCGGGATGGTCTCTTTTTCGTCTTTTGTTTCGCTCAAGTAATCAAAGCTGTCGTTTACCGGTTTGTAAGTCAACGAAGTATAACGTTGCTCAAACGTGTAACCTTTTTCCATTTGGCGAGCACGCTGCTTCCAGTCGATCGACATGTTTTTTACAGAAGGGGAGAAGAAATTCTCCATGCCGACTGCTTGCACACTCATATCTACGATGTAAGAGTTCGGAATCAGTCGGTAGTTAAAATCTAAATGTCCTCCGTTTTGTGCATTCAGTCGCATTGTTACCGTACTGTCTGTCACGTTTACCGGCTCAAAGAACAGTTGCTCGGTACGGATATTTTCATTTTTCCCTTCAAAGCCAAAACTCAACGAAGCGTCTGTTCCGTCGAACAAAACCAGTGGCTGATGTTGTTGGTCGTTATAATCTTTCAGCGTAGCTTTATATACACGTCCTCCCTTGTTGGTAAGAACTAATTGAACCACATCGTTTTCTAACGTGGTAAATACTTCTTTTCCCTTTGAGGCTGTATAAAACAATGAGGCAGAGTCGTACTCTATGGTTTGTTGAGCAGCTACTTCCTGCATCATTTTTGTTTGCTCTTGTTCCTGAAGAACCTGCTGAATAGAGTCTTGATAATGCTGTGCGCGTTCTCTTTCTTCTTGACTGGGGCGGTTGTAGATACCAAATCCTACGATAACCGCTCCAATCAGAACAAAGCCCACTAACGTGTTTTTATCCATTTGTTATAGTCTCAATTTATATGATTGTTATTTATCAATAGCAGCTTTTATGAATGACAGGAATAACGGATGAGGCTTCAATACCGTACTGCTGTATTCAGGATGGAACTGTGTGCCGATAAACCATTTCAAGGTAGGAATTTCTACGATTTCCACCAAGTCTGATTCCGGATTAGTTCCAACACATTTCATGCCTGCTTTTTCAAATTCAGCTTTATAGTCGTTGTTGAATTCGTAGCGATGGCGATGACGTTCTTGAATATGTTCGGTTCCGTATGCCTGATATACTTTTGATGTGGGGTCAAGTACACATTCGTAAGCTCCCAAACGCATTGTTCCGCCCATGTTGGTAATTGATTTTTGTTCCTCCATGATGTCGATAACGTTGTGAGGAGTCTTTTCATCCATTTCCCGGCTGTTGGCATCAGCATATCCCAACACGTTACGGGCAAATTCGATAGCCATACATTGCATACCGAGGCAGATTCCGAAAGTCGGTACATCGTGCGTGCGGCAATATTTGATGGCTACGAATTTCCCTTCGATTCCGCGTTGACCGAATCCCGGGCAGATGACGATGCCGTCCATATCTTTCAGTTGTTCCTCTACATTCTCGTCTGTTATCTTTTCACTGTTGATGAACTGAATCTCGGCTTTACGGTCGTTATATGTTGCTGCTTGTGAAAGAGCCTCAAGGATAGACTTATAGGCATCTTGCAAATCGTATTTTCCTACCAACCCTATCTTTACGATCTGTGTAGCGTGATGACGACGGTTTAAGAACTCTCTCCACGGGCCCAACGTCGGGGTTTCTCCTACCGGGAGTCCCATCTTTTCGAGAATTGTCACGTCTAACTTTTGTTCCTGCATACGTAACGGCACTTCGTAAATGGTAGGCATGTCCATTGACTGTACTACGGCGCTTTCATCTACGTTGCAGAACAGAGCTACTTTCTTTCTTAAATTGCTGTTCAATTCATGTTCCGTGCGCAACACCAATATGTCGGGCTGGATACCTACCGATTGAAGTTCTTTTACAGAGTGTTGGGTAGGTTTGGTTTTCAGTTCGCCTGCTGCTGCCAAGTAAGGCACGTAAGTAAGATGCACGCACAGCGCATTTTTCCCCAATTCCCATTTCAGCTGGCGGATACTTTCCAGATAAGGCAGAGATTCTATATCGCCCACCGTACCTCCGATTTCAGTAATTACAAAATCGAATTTATATTTGTTGCCTAACAATTTTACGTTACGCTTGATTTCGTCTGTAATGTGAGGGATAATTTGAATGGTTTTTCCCAAATAATCGCCACGGCGCTCTTTATCTATTACACTTTTATAGATACGTCCGGTGGTAATATTATTCGCTTTGGTTGTCTGTATACCCAAAAAACGTTCGTAATGTCCTAAGTCAAGGTCAGCTTCATGACCGTCTACTGTCACGTAACACTCACCGTGTTCGTACGGATTAAGTGTTCCCGGGTCGATGTTAATATACGGGTCAAACTTTTGGATGGTTACGCTGTAGCCTCTGGCTTGCAGCAATTTGCCGATAGATGATGAAATGATACCTTTTCCTAAAGAAGAGGCTACACCACCTGTTACGAAGATATACTTTGTTTCTGCCACAATATTGAGTTTTTTAAAAATTAATTTCCTTTGAAATCTTTTTTCCAAGTTGCAAAATTAGAAAAAAAAGCTGAATCATAGGTTATGGGGAAATAAAAATATGTAATTTTGCGAAGAATACCGATTCAAAAACAACATGATGAAGAAATTAGGCACACTTTTATTAATAATCTATTCTTTGGGAAGTGGGTTATATGCGCAAGAAGCGCAACGAGATTTATTACAAGGGGGTGATTCGATAGTGACGGAGAAAGCAGTGCTGCTTGATACGCTGGATGCCGTGCGTGGTAATGCGAGGGCGGCAGGCGACTCCGCAGTAACGCTTAAAGATGTAATCGACATACAGGCTGATTCCTTGTTGCTTGAGATAGAAAGAGCTGCTGTTCATTTTGAAGATTCAGTCAATCATTTGAAAGATTCATTGATGAAAGCGAAAATCATGCGTCAGGCAGCAGAGTCGAAACCTTTGCCGGAGGTGATCGCATTTAAGAATCTTATTAAAAATTATCGTACATATTTTTCTGAATGGGAAGACCGCTGGGATGACCTTTATTTGCAGATTACCGGAATTAGGTCTGATGCTAATTTCTATAAGCTCGCCATGCCTGCCACGTATTATCGTGCGCCTATTGAGCAAAGCATGAGTATAGAGGGATGGAAGCCTGTGATACCTTTTGTGCAAGATGATTATAGAGAGAAGGATATTCAGAACTTGCCGGATTTGAGGCGGTCGGCAAAGGTGGATAATTACATCAACCGCCAGTTGTTAAACTTCTATGTGCAATATCCGAGCTTGGTTAAGCAGAACGAGGCTGTATTGGAAGGGGTAGAACCGCTGTCCGGCAATTTGGTAATTCAGAATAGGAAGAAAGAAAAAGTACGCTCGATGGCACACCGGGAAAAGGTGGATAAGGTAGATGAACAAGATTTGTTGGTGATAAAACCCAATTTCTGGAAATTTACAGGCGACAGTTACCTGCAATTCTCGCAGAACTACATTTCCCGTAACTGGTATAAGGGCGGTGAAAGTACGAAATCTATGTTGGCGGGATTTACGTGGACTGCCAATTACGATGACCGGCAGGGCATTCAGTTTGAAAACAAAATAGAGTGGAAGCTGGGTTTCGTAACGGCTCCTTCGGATACGCTTCATTCTTATAAGGCTAATAACGATATGTTGCGTCTTACTTCGAAGTTGGGATTGCGCGCCTTCGGTACGTGGTACTATACCATTTCCGGCGAATTTAAAACCCAGTTCTTTTCTAACTATGAAACCAACTCCGATAATTTGGTTTCGGCTTTCTTCTCTCCGGCTGAGTTGAACGTCGGTTTGGGTATGGACTATAAATATACGAAAGACGGGGTATGTAATCTTTCCGTTCTGATAAATCCGCTCAACTATACGCTGTATAGCGTGGCGAACGACCGTATCGACCCTACCAAGTTCAACATAAAGGCGGGAAACAAGCGAGAGAGCGTATGGGGTTCACGTTTGGAAGCTACCCTGTCATGGAAGATTATTAAAAATCTTACTTGGGATTCGCGCTTTTCGTATACTACGAATTATGAAAAGGCGGTTGGCGAATGGGAAAATACATTCACCTTTGCTTTCAATCGCTTTTTGTCTACGAAACTCTTTGTTCATGGGCGATTCGATGACAGTGTTCCGCGTGTAGAAGATTTAAGTTATCTGCAATTACAGGAGTTGCTTAGCTTCGGATTGAATTATACATGGTAAAGTTTCTTGGAATTCTGTAATTACTTCTGTTTGAGGAGAGTATAAAAACAAATATCCTACCGCTATATTCCGAAAAACGCAACCGTTAGCGTTGGTTGTTCCAAGCGGTAGCGTTGACCAACTCTACCCATAGAACGCATCCGTTCTATGGGTAGTGTTTTTTCAGGTCTAATAAAAAAGCATTGTCGCTTCCGTTTTTGCGGGGCAACAATGCTTTTTCTCTTTCTCAGCCGTCGGCTTATCTTACAGTCACTTCATCGATAAAGAACCACGAGGGATTTCCTACGCCGTAATGCCAGTGCGGACAAACCTTCGTTCCGGTTACTTCCACTTTCAGGTAACGGGCTTTCAGAGGCTGTTTCGATTCCATTTTAACCCCTCTGAACAACACCATGTTCGAGCGTTCTTCTTCCATCTCTATCGTCCCCCATGCCTGATAGTTCTTCCCGTCTTCCGAATAGCTGTATGTTACCTTCAGCGGGAAAAGAATCCAATGACCTATCTGGTGCAGAAAATCGGTTTCGATGTAGGATACGTCTTTTACTTCACCCAAGTCGACGATAAAACCGCCGTCTTTGCCTTCCCAGCCTACCCAGCTCTCCACAAAGCTGGCTCCGCCGAACAAACCGTCGGTCAGCGCCGTTTTGCCCAACTCGGCATATTTGCCCGTAGGTTCGGTAAGGTAAGTTACTTTAGCCCCTAAAGCTAAATTTTTTTCATTGCGCGGCATGTAACGTTCGCGGTATAACTTGCAGTAATCCAGCGCGCGGTTGTTACGTTCGTTAATGGCAGGGTTGTTAAACCGTTTGGCTTCTGCTTCAAAGTAGTTCAGTTTGGCAGTTACGTCATCGAAATCTTTCTCCGGCTGTGTGCGGATGATTTCAAGTTCTGAATAAAGCAAAGGCAGGCGGGTACGTTTTACGCGCTCCAGCAGCACAGGGTCGCCCGCTACGGCTGCTTCCGCCTTGTCGAACAACTGTTTGTAGCGTTTCATCAATATCGGTTTCAGCATACCGTTTTTATGCGAGATGGGAGAGTCATAAATCCACAACCGGAGTCCGCTTCCCCACAGTGCGCCCTGTATAATTTTGATATACTGATACAAATATTCGCCTGCCGCACCGTAGTAACCTTTCAAGAAATGTTGCATCAGCTTGTCAGCATCCGCATCGGGATGCCACATCAGTTTCGAAGCCAAGTAAGAACGCAGTTCGGCAAAGTCGCCTCCGTAACTGCTGGCTATCTGTGAGAAGTGCATTTTTACGTGGTGGTCGCGGAAGATGCGGATATTGTCTTGCATGATATGCAGGTTAGGGAAGGGCGACAGATAACCGTCGAAATTGATTCCGTAATCCCACACGAATATGTTGTCCGTAATGTCCGACCATCCTTTCAGCGCCTTCATGAAATACTGTCCGCTTGGATTTTCCGTAAGCGATACCTCACGGTCGCAGTCGATGTCGCAAAGCATCACCACCACGTTTGGCAGCGGTTTCACGTTCTTAGGCGGATTCATGGTATACAGATATGCCAGCGTAGCGATTTCCTTGTCCGGGAAACGTGCCGCTAACTTATTGATGAAATAAATCAAGCTGCCCGACGGAGAGCCTGCTTTGCGTCGTCCAGCTTTTTACATTCAGGACACGTACAGTTGGTATTGTTTCCATCGTTTTGGCTTACGCTGATAATTTTCTTGTCGGGATTCGCCTTGAATATGGAGTCGATACGCTGTGCCACGATTTCGAATACCTCCAGATTAGTCAGACACCACTGTGCGCCCGGATGCCGTTTGCCGTCGAAGTAAGCATAATACTCCGGATGAGTAGTCCCGTACTCCGATACGGGCAACAGTTTGTTGAATGTATGTACCCAGTAGTTCGCAGCAAACGCTTCGGCAGGTTCTTCCAACCGGTACCACCATTTGTATAAAGAGTCTGTCTGAAGCGCATAGTTCTGTGTCTGACGGTAACGGAAAGCCGGATTATCGGTTTTGTTGATAGATGGAAGCGAGATGTCAGAACGCTTTTCCAACTTATATTCATTATTTCCCCAATAATCTACCCCCAAGTAATCTTCGAGCAATGACACCACGCCGTATACAGCTCCGTTGTCTTTTCCTGTAATAACCAGCTTGCCTCCGGTGGTAGAAATTTGGTAACCGTCTTCTTTTACATCGTCCGATGCCGAAGTACCAATCAAGATGTCGCCTGCAGCCGCTTTTCCTTTCTGCCGGATATCCAGTCGGCATCCGCTTATTTTTTGTACGAAATCTTGCAGGATGTTGGCAGCCGTGCGGTTCACTTCAGTTTGTTCTGCCAATACGATTTTAGAATTGCTTTTCCCGTTTTTAACCAAGTCTACCTGTGCGTATGCCGAGGTTCCCATAGAGATTGCTCCGGAGAGCAATAAAAGTTTAAAGAAATCTGTTTTCATGATTGATTTTGGTTTATTAATATAAGGGGTGTACCGTCATTGTTGTCAAACGCGATACACCCCAAGATGCTGGTATGTGATTAGTGTGTTTAGTTATTCCAGACCGATTTCGTCAACGAAAATAAACGCCGGGTCACCTTTTCCCCAATGCCATGCCGGGATATGATATTCCGGCTGAGCGATGATTTTTACATACCGGGCGTTTGTAGGTTCGAAAGTCAACTCATGAGTATAGATACCGTCTTTGGCATCTTTGGTAGCCACCGGGTAAGTTTCCGATTTTACTTCCTTGTAATTCTTTCCGTCGGCAGATACCGCCACGGTCAATTTGCGCAGATCAAGAACTTCATCTACGATTACCACGTCCGTTCGTACCCACGCTTTGCTGATAGATGTTTCTTCCTGCAAGTCAATCACGGCTTCCATGTCGTTTTTGTAGAAAGCAATCCAGCGTCCGGTACGGTAGTTGTTCGTACCCGTCAGTCCGTCTATCAGCGTGTTGGCTCCTTCGTATTTATATTTTTCATTGATAGGCTGAAGCATGGTTATGGGTTTCATGGTCGCTTTGTTGAACGCGATTTCTTCTTTCAGCGCATTACTGCTTCCGTTTGCACGTATCGCTGCGGCTTTCAGCGTACAGCTTTTGTCTATTTTCAGCGTATCGGTGTAACGTTCAGAAGAAGCCGTAGGCTCACTGCCGTCCAGCGTATAGTAGATGGGAGCATCGTCTATTGTACTGAGAACCACATCGAGCACGTTTTCTGCCGTATTGGGGAGATAAGTGGCTCTTACTCCGAACACGTGTTTCGCATAATTGTAGTTTTCTGTATCATAGATGTTGATGAGTCGAGTAAGGCGTTTCAAGAAGTTGTCATAATTCTTCTTTTCCGGCATAGTCCATTGGATTTCTGACAAAGCAGCCATACGCGGCAATTCCATGTATTCCACTTGACGGAAAGTAGGAATGTATTCTGTCCATAAGTTCGCTTGCACACCGATGATGTGTTTAGCTTCTTCCGGGGTAAGAGCCGAGGGTACGGGTTCGTAGTTGTACACCCGGTCAACCGGAATGTAGCCGCCGATGGCAATCGGTTCGTTCTCTGTATCGGTAGTCTGATAATAATCGAAATACAGATGTGAACTTGGTGTCATGATGGCGTCGTGACCTTGCTTGGCAGCTTCGATTCCACCTTCAATTCCGCGCCATGACATGATGGTAGCGTTAGGAGCCAGTCCGCCTTCCAGCGTTTCGTCCCAGCCAATCATTTGCCGTCCTTTAGAATTCAAGAACTTCTCGGCATGATTGATGATGAAGCTCTGTAACTTCTGTTCGGCAGTATGATGCGCATCGTCCTTCAATCCCAAAGCCTTGATGCGTGCCTGACATTTCGGACATTTCTCCCAGCGTACCTTCGGACATTCGTCACCACCTACGTGGATGTATTCCGACGGGAAGATTTCAACGATTTCTCCCAAAACATCATCGATGAATTCCAGCGTCTTGTCGTTGCCTGCGCAAAGCACATCATCAGAGATACCCCATTGCTTCCATACCTCATACGGACCGCCCGTACAGCCCAGTTCGGGATATACCGTCAAGGCAGCCTGCATGTGTCCGGGCATGTCGATTTCCGGAATTACCGTGATATGACGCTCTTGTGCATATTTTACAATGTCTTTAGCTTCTTCCTGTGTATAGAATCCACCGTAAGGCGTATTGTCGTATTCGCCCGAATTGTGTCCGATAACCGTTCCTGAGCGTTTTGAGCCTATTTCAGTCAGTTTAGGATGTTTCTTTATTTCGATGCGCCAGCCCTGATCATCGGTAAGGTGCCAATGAAGACGGTTGATGTTATGTAGCGCCAGCATGTCGATGAAACGTTTTACAGAGTCGGCGGTGAAGAAATGGCGTGAAACGTCGAAGTGCGCTCCGCGGTACGCAAAGCGGGGATAGTCATTAACCACCGTAGCAGGGAACACCACATCTCCCTGCGCCGTAGGCATTGCCTTGCGCAGCGTCTGGATACCGTAGAACACACCAGCTTCCGAAGCTCCGGTCAGCGTAATCTGCTGTTTCGAAACCTCCAGCCGATAAGCCTCCTGATTGCTGTCACTCAGTCCGAGTGCCAAAACAATGGCATTCGAAGACGGAGCTTCATCGGTAACCTGTATGGTTTTCCCCGTTTGTTCGCCGATGTATTCTGCCAGAAACTCAGCATTCCGTTTCATTACTTCATTTCCTTTGGGATATACGATAACCGTATTGTCGGTCAGCGTAAAGTCTCCTGTCGTGCTTGCCTGTATGTCTTGCGGCAACGGAATCACTTCAAAATTAGCTTGGTTCACTGTGCCCGGAGAACAAGCAAAAAGTCCTCCGCACAAAAAGAACAATCCTAAGATGTACTGTTTTTTCATATAAATAATATTGATTAAATATGTGTGTAAATTGGATAATAACTTTATCGCGATGAATTTAAAAACAAGCCGACAACTTTATGAATACGAAAGCGTATTCTGACTGATGTGCGGGGTTGTTTTTTGCTTTTATAGCTAAATGATTTAAGCATGTGTTTGTAAAGTTTTTATTGAGTCAACAAAAAGTAGTTACCGTTTTTCACGGTTATTTTTTAGTGCAACAAACTTACAATTTTTTTCGGATATATTTATGTAATACTGAAAAAATTTGCTTTCTCCGCGCAAGAAAAACTTTTTTTATAAAAATGATAGGGGTGGAATCTGTCTTCCTGAATACATCGGTTTACCTGCCTACTTTGAAACCTGAAAAAACACATGCGGTAGAACAGGTCGGTTCTATGGGTAGAAATGGTCAACGCTTCCGCATGAGATGAGTAACACTAACGGTTGCGTTTTTGGGGGATTATATAAGCGGCGGATTTTTTGATGTTTTGGTAGGATAAGTAGAACTTAATTGGTTGGATAACAGTATAATATCGGGATAGGAAACGTGGATTGGCTGGGGAGAATTGTCCTGCTGTTAAGATTGTATGCAAGGTGTTTGCCAACTGTTTGCTTTGAAATTTGGTTGCCGTTTTAATTTGTTGTATTTTTACGCTCGAAAAATAAGGGTGGCAGTTGGATGCGTTTTGATAAGACGTTTTGTCCGGCTGCGGAGATAAAAAATGATCGGATACATATATTATATTGTATAAGTAAAACTCAATGGACTTGATAGAAATACCATCGTTTGTTACCGTACTTGATTTTATCGGTACGTTTGCTTTTGCGATAAGCGGAATTCGTTTGGCGTCGGCTAAACGTTTTGACTGGTTTGGCGCATACATTGTAGGGTTTGCCACTGCTGTAGGCGGCGGTACCATTCGTGATTTGTTGTTGGATGTAACCCCTCCGTGGATGATTGATCCGATGTATTTGGTTTGTACGGCATTTGCCATGCTGTTTGTCATTATTTTCGGCAAATACCTGATCCGGCTTAACAATACTTTCTTTTTGTTCGACAGTATCGGGCTCGCTTTGTTTACGGTAGTAGGGTTCAGCAAGGCGTATTCGATGGGGTATTCGTGTTGGATAGCTATCATCATGGGTAGCATAACCGGAGCTGCCGGTGGTGTGCTGCGCGATGTGTTTATCAATGAAATACCGTTGATTTTCCGCAAAGAAATCTATGCGATGGCGTGTGTGGTAGGCGGGCTGGTTTATTGGTTTTGCCTGAAGGCAGGAATTGAAGATTATTTGGGGCAGATTATAGGTGGGGTGACTGTCTTTTTGGTTCGTATCCTTGCCGTGAAGTATCGGATTACTTTACCTATTCTGAAAGGAGACCCCGAAAATTTATAAACCGTGGGTTCGATTTGTTGCGTTTGGATGCGGTGGGTAGCCGTGGGAATGTTGCTGTTTTTGTTGCCACTGCAGGCGGTGGGGCAGGACAGTGTAAAGGTAGAACGACTGTTGTCGTGTGCTGCCCGGTTGCCGTCCGATAGCTGCCGGACACTTTTCTTTGCCCGCAATCTGTTGGGAGTTCCGTATGTGGCGGGTACGCTGGAGGAGAACGGACCGGAGAGGCTGGTTGTCTCGTTGCAAAAACTCGACTGTACTACGTTTGTCGAAACGGTGGTGGCACTTGTGGAATGCAATAAGCGGGGACAGTGTTCGTTTGCCGATTTCAAAAAGAACCTCGTCCGTGTAAGATACCGGGGCGGAAAGATAGACGGTTATGCTTCGCGTCTCCATTATTTCAGCGATTGGATTCATGCGAATGAAGCGCGAGGGATTGTCAGCGAACTGACAGACTCGATGAATCCGAGCATACGCATTGTTTCGTTAAATTTCATGACAGAACATCCCGATGCCTATCCTGCGTTTCGGAATTCTCCATCGGCTTACGCTGCAATGCAACAGGTAGAGCGGGCATGGGTGGATTATCGGATGCCCTATATCCCGAAAAGCCGAGTGATTTCCTCGGCTGACAGTTTGGATATACAAGATGGCGACATCATTGTTCTCACTACTTCTGTTGCGGGATTGGATGTGTCTCATGTGGGATTTGCCTGCCGGGTGGGTACGGTAGTTCATTTGCTTCACGCATCGTCCCGCTATAAGCAGGTAACCATTGAACCGGTTTCTTTATCGGATTATCTGCAATCTCAAAAAACGATTATGGGAATAAGAATAGTCCGTGTGAATGAACGTCGCTGAGAGTGATAAAACTGAAACCTTACGGTTATGTTGCGGCAGACTGACGTCAGTCTTGGAAATCTTCCAAATTGTTTAATTCGCCGTTTTCCATCATGTGTTTTATTTTCAGCCCTATCCTGATGAAATCTTGGCTGGTTGAATCCATCAGCCCGTTGGTAGCGGCACGTTCTAATAAGTCGGGCTGCTGGATGGTACCTTTGATGATAGCCCGAATCATCTGTTCCTGATTATTTAAAATGTAGTAGCAATACGCAATGGAGAAATAGCATGATTTGACGAGCAAAGGATATTCTTGCTCTAACCGTTTGAAAAACAAGAGTGCATCTTCTATCAATGCGTTGCGGAACAGCATTTTCGCAGTTTCTTCGATGATTTCTCCTTTGTCGATGGCCAATGCTTCCGCATAGGCTATTTCGGTGCGTGCTTTATCAATATCCTTTATACGAATGTAATACTCGGCAAGAGTAAGATAAAGTTGGGCATATTCGCTGTCGTGTTTTAGTGCATCGTCGATGTCTTTTTTCGACAACTCTAACTGATTGGTAAACAGATAGCAGGTAGCCCTTCTCTGAAGTGTGACACCCCATTCCAAGTCGGAAAGTTGGGTTTTGTTTATAATCAGGTTTAAATATCTGATTGCCTTTTCGTAATCTTGTATCGAGATGTAACATTCTGCCAGTACCTGCCAGATTTGTCCTTTATATGGATGGGTTTCTTCTATTTTGTGGAAACATTCGATAGCTTTCTGTAAATTTTCATTCTGCACATAGCATAGCCCCTTTATTTCAATAGCCATTGGGTTCTCAGGCTCGATAGCCAGTGCAAATTCAATGGATTCAACGGCCTTTTCCGTGTTTTCCAATTGTAGGTAACAGCGGGAAAGGTTAATCCAATGTATAATGTCGTAAGGATTGTCATCCAGTAACCGGTTGGTATAATAGACAGACTTTTCAATATTGCCAAGATCAAAATGACAACTTGCCAGAAACTGCCATGTCTCACGGTTTTCGGGGTCTGCTTTATATGCTTTTTTCAGCCATTTGTACGCATGTTCCTTATGGTTTGTTTCCATATAGACGTCAGCAATGTCAAGCAGCGTTTCTACTCTTTCCTCTTCATCTTCTTCATCTTCTACCATCTTGGTGAAAATTTCTTCTGCTGCTTTGATTTTCCCTTGTTCCACCCAAAGTGTGGCACGCAGAAACAGCACTTCGCTGTCTTGCTGGTCGGGTAAAAGCTCCAAAGCCTTTTCCGCTTGGTCGTATTTACCTTTTGCAATTAAGTTATGGCAGCAATATATCATTACATCAAGATCGTTCGGATGAAGTTTAAAAGCATACGCAATAGCCTGCTCAGATTCGGCTATCATATTTTTACTGGCATAATATTCGGCTATTTGTGTCAGTTCGTTACTCTCAAAGTACGTTGATGTATTTTCACGTACCATGTTTTCGTATTTTGCCAGTAATTCTTTAAACTTGGGGTGTTCAAAAGAAGAAGATAAATCGTTTCTCATCATGAAAAGAGAGCGGACAGAATAGATTTGTTTTTATACCGTGATGAGGAAACTGTATCATGAAAAATCATGAATTTGTTTCATAATCAGTTCCCTCCTCACGGTATGTGTTAGTTTATTTATTAATCTTGCTCCATGTATCTTTCAGTGATACTGTGCGGTTGAATACCAAGTGTTCCGGTGTAGAATCTTTGTCGACGTTGAAATATCCGATACGCTGGAATTGCAAGTAATCAAGCGGCTTGGCATTGGCAAGGAATTTTTCTACATAACATTCCTTTAATACCTTCAGCGAATCCGGATTAATCATTTCCTGCATGACTTCCAGTGCCGAACAGTTTTTCTCTTCGCGGATGGCAGACATCGTGTCGCGCGGATTTTCTACTTTCCACAAGCGGTCATACAAGCGTACTTCTGCCGTCAGACAGTGATTGCAGCTAACCCAGTGAAGCGTACCTTTTACTTTCCGGTTGGCTTCCGGCATTCCGCTTTTCGTATTCGAATCGTATTCAGCATATACCTCTGTCACGTTACCATCTTCGTCTTTTTTACATCCGGTACATTTTACGATATATGCATTTTTCAGTCTCACTTCTTGTCCCGGAGTCATGCGGAAGTATTTCTTCGGCGCATTTTCCATAAAGTCTTCTCGTTCTATCCATAATTCGCGGCTGAACTCGATGATGTGGGTGGGCGAGTTGGGATCTTCCGGATTATTGATAGCCTCCATCTCTTCTACTTTACCCTCCGGATAATTGGTAAGAATCAGTTTGACCGGATTTAATACAGCAGATACACGGGTGGCACGGGTATTCAAATCTTCGCGAACTGCACTTTCAAGCAAGGCAAAGTCGTTTAACGCATCATAGGTAGTATAACCGATTTTGTCGATAAACTTATGAATGGATTCCGGCGAATAGCCTCTGCGTCGGAAACCGCAAAGTGTCGGCATACGAGGGTCATCCCATCCGCTTACCAGTCCTTCTTTAACCAGAACCAGTAAGTTACGTTTGCTCATCAGCGTATAGTTCAGGTTGAGCTTATTAAACTCATACTGATGAGGACGATTATCGTCGAGGTCTTTGCCGTCTTTAACCCAATCAACGAACAGGTCATAAAGCGGACGGTGTACCACGAACTCCAGTGTACAGAGAGAGTGGGTTACACCTTCGAAAAAGTCGCTTTGACCATGTGCGAAGTCATACATCGGATAAGCCTTCCATTTGTCTCCCGTGCGATGGTGAGGAGTTTTTACAACCCGGTAAATGATAGGGTCACGGAAGTGCATGTTAGGGTTAGCCATGTCAATTTTTGCACGGAGTACCATTTTCCCCTCCTCAATTTCGCCGCTGTTCATTTTCTGGAACAGTTCAAGGCTCTCTTCGATAGGGCGATTCCGATACGGGCTTTCCACTCCCGGTTGGGTAGGTGTTCCCTTCTGTGCAGCAATTTCTTCCGAAGTTTGCTCGTCTACATACGCTTTTCCTTCCTTGATGAGGCGGATGGCGAAATCCCACAACTGTTGAAAATAGTCGGAAGCATAATATTCATGTCCCCATTGGAAACCTAACCATTGGATATCCTCTTTGATAGCTTCTACATATTCCACGTCTTCTTTGGTGGGGTTGGTATCATCGAAACGCAAGTTACATACGCCACCATACTTTTTTGCAATACCAAAATCGAGACAGATGGCTTTAGCATGTCCGATATGTAAATATCCATTAGGTTCAGGCGGAAAACGAGTTTGTATTCTTCCCCCGTTTTTCCCTTCTTTTAAATCTTTTTCTACGATTTGTTCGATAAAGTTCAGACTCTTTTTTTCCGAACTTTCTGTTACATTCATTTCAGTCATAGCGTTTTTTCCTTTACACTTTTGTCGACAAAAATAAGTGTTTTCCTGCGAATAACCTAATTCTTGTTAGCGTATAAACAATAGTTCGCGATATTTGGGCAATGTCCACATCTGGTCATCAATAATAAGTTCGAGCTTGTCGATGTGGTAGCGTATCTCTTCGAGCATAGGTGCGATGGTATCGTGATAAGCGATAGCTTTTTCCCGTTCTTCAGCAATTCGGTTGGCAACCTTTCGTGCTTCCACCATAGCGTCAACACGTTCTTTGATGAATGCCGTATGCTGGGCTATCTCTCGGATAATCGCCAGATTCTCAGCTGAAAGCGAAGCTGCTTCATCGGCAGGGAAAAGAGATTTCATCTTGTATGCATTGTCGATGAGCTTCGTCTGATACTCGATAGCCACCGGAACGACGTGATTCATTACCAAATCGCCCAATACCCGGGCCTCGATTTGAATCTTTTTGGTATACATGTCCCATTTCACCTCGTTGCGTGCCTTTAATTCCTTGCGGTTCATTACACCTGTTGATTCAAACATCTGAATGGTTTCAGGTTTCAAATAGTTATCGAAGATTACAGGACAACTGGTTTCGCAATCCAATCCGCGGCGTGCAGCTTCTTCTTTCCATTCTTCGCTGTATCCGTTTCCGTCAAAACGGATGGGTTTGCATTCTTTTATATAACGGCGGATGACTTGAATGATGGCAGAAATTTTAGGTTCGCCTTGTTCGATTAATACATCTACGTCTTTTTTGAATTGAATCAGTTGTTCGGCTACGGCAGCATTGAGGGCAATCATCGCACTGGCACAGTTGGCTTCTGAACCCGGCGCACGGAACTCAAAGCGGTTTCCGGTGAAAGCAAACGGAGACGTTCGGTTACGGTCGGTATTGTCGATTAACAACTCCGGTATCTGGGGAATATCCAGTTTCATACCTTGTTTGCCGGCCAAAGATATCAAATCGTCGTTGGTGCTTTCTTCCAAATGATCTAACACTTTGCTGAGCTGAGTACCGAGGAAAGAAGAAATAATGGCAGGAGGAGCTTCGTGCGCACCTAAGCGATGAGCGTTTGTAGCACTCATGATAGAAGCCTTCAGTAATCCGTTATGATGATAAACAGCCATCAGCGTGTTGACTACGAATGTTATGAATCGGAGATTTTCTTCAGCCGTTTTACCCGGAGCCATTAAAAGCACGCCTGAATCTGTTCCTAATGACCAGTTGTTGTGTTTACCTGAACCGTTTACGCCCTTGAATGGCTTTTCATGTAATAACACACGGAATCCATGATTGCGGGCTATTTTGCGCATCAAAGACATGATAAGCATGTTGTGGTCTACTGCCAAGTTACATTCTTCGAAGATAGGAGCCAGCTCAAACTGATTCGGAGCTACTTCGTTATGGCGCGTTTTCACCGGAATGCCCAATTCCAAAGCCTGTATTTCAAGGTCTTTCATGAATGCAGCGACACGAGAAGGAATAGCGCCGAAATAATGGTCTTCCAACTGCTGGTTTTTGGAAGCCTCATGTCCCATCAATGTACGTCCGGTAAGCAATAAGTCGGGGCGAGCTGCATATAATCCTTCGTCTACAAGGAAATATTCTTGTTCCCATCCGAGGTACGAAACTATCTTCTTTACAGAGGGGTCGAAATAATGCATTACGTCTAAAGCCGCTTTGGTCACAGCGCGAAGTGCTTTCAGCAAGGGGGCTTTATAGTCTAAAGACTCACCGGTGTAAGCTATGAAAATGGTAGGAATACACAGGGTGTCGTCTACAACGAATACAGGTGAAGAAGGGTCCCAAGCACTATACCCGCGAGCCTCGAACGTATTGCGGATACCACCGTTAGGGAAAGAAGAACCGTCTGATTCTTGTTGAACCAAAAGTTTTCCTGAAAACTCTTCTAACATACCTCCTTTGCCGTCGTGTTCAACAAAAGCATCGTGTTTCTCAGCCGTACCTTCTGTCAGGGGTTGGAACCAATGTGTATAATGAGTAACTCCTAATTCCACCGCCCACTTTTTCATGCCGGCTGCCACTTCATCAGCAATGCTTCGGTCGAGTGCTGCTCCGTTATCTATTACGTCTATCATTTTTGCGTAGACTTTGCTCGGCAGATATTTAAACATTTTCTCCCGATTGAAAACATATTTGGCAAAATATTCGCTCGGACGTTCGGTGGGATGCGGAACATCAACGGGCTTTTTGTGGAATGCTTCTTCTACGACTCTAAATCTTAATTTTGACATAATACCTAATGTTTGTATAGTTTTAATAGTTGGTTATTCTTATAAATATTGGCAGATACGTCTCATGCCTTCTTCACATTGTTTCCGTTCGCCGAAAGCAGTCAGTCGGATGTATCCTTCTCCGTTCGGTCCGAATCCCACACCGGGGGTACTTACTACATGGGCTTCATATAAAAGGTGTTCGAAAAATTGCCATGATGTAAAGCCTTTAGGAGCTTTTACCCAAAGATAAGGGGCGTTTTCTCCTCCTGAAACTTTAAGTCCTGTTCCGTCAAGATACCGTTTCATAAGACGGGCATTGTCCATATAATAATCTGTCATGGCTTTTACCTGCTCTTTTCCTTCGGGAGTATAAATAGCGGCAGCTCCTCGTTGGGCGATGTAAGAAGCTCCGTTGAACTTTGTGTTTTGGCGTTTGCTCCATAATTTGTTCAGGCTGATTCGTTCTCCTGTCAATGTGGCTGCTGTTACCTCTTTAGGGATAACGGTATATCCGCATCTCACTCCTGTAAATCCTGCCGTTTTTGAAAAGCTGCGTATTTCGATTGCCACCTTTTTCGCTCCTTTTATCTCATAAATGGAATGCGGAATATCCGGCTGGCGAATATATGCTTCGTACGCAGCATCGAATAAAATAAGCGTGTCGTTGGCAAGCGCATAGTGTACCCACTTCTTTAATTCGTTTTTGCTTAATACGCTACCTGTCGGATTGTTGGGATAGCATAAATATATAATGTCTACCCGCTGGGTAGGAAGCTCCGGTATAAAATTGTTTTCCGGTATGCACGGCATATAAACCACATTGCTCCATTGATGGTTTGTTCCCAAGATTCCTGCCCGTCCGCACGACACGTTCGAGTCTATATAAGCCGGATAGATAGGGTCGGTTACACCGATGCTGTTGTCATGGCGCAAGATGTCGCCGATATTTCCCGTATCCGATTTGGCTCCGTCGCTGATGAATATCTCGCTAGGACTTAAACTGATACCTCGCTGTGCATAATCGTTTCTCAGTATGGCTTCAATCAGAAAATCGTATCCTTGCTCCGGACCATAGCCATGAAACGTTTCGGGGCGAGTGAGATCATCGACCGCAGCTTTCATAGCTTGGGCGCACGCCTCGGGGATAGGACGGGTTACATCTCCTATTCCTAAATGAATTATGTCTGCCTTTGGATGGGTTACCCGGAATGAATTAACCTTTTTGGCTATATCCGTAAACAGGTAATTATCCGGAAGTTTCATCAGATGTTCGTTGACTAATGCCATGCTAACTTTAACGCGTTCTATATTTGCGGCAAAATTACGAAATTTATGTTATTTTTACTGCGATACGTATTAGTTTTTTTTCGTACTTTTGCGCCAAATTAAAATCATAGAAAAAAATGAATCCGGCTTTGATAGTTACTCGCAAGCAGAGAATACTGAGAGAGATTAAAGATTACTTGATGATCGGTTTAGGAATGATTATGTATGGTATTGGATGGACAGGCTTCCTTCTGCCCAGCGATATCCCTTCTGGTGCCGTTCCCGGCATTGCTTCTATTATTTATTGGGGGACGGGATTTCCGGTGCAATATACTTATTTAATTATTAATTTCTTATTATTGCTTCTTGCGCTGAAGATATTAGGATTGAGGTTTTGTTTGAAAACCATATTTGCTGTTTTTACGTTGACGGCTATATTGGCGGTAATCCAGAATGTGGTTACAGGACCGCTGATTCATGACCAGCCTTTCATGTCTTGCGTTTTAGGTGCTTCTTTCTGCGGCGCAGGTATTGGTGTGGCTTTTTCGGCAAACGGCAGTACGGGCGGAACAGATATTATTGCTGCCATCGTCAATAAGTATCGCGATATATCATTAGGACGTGTTATCTTGATTTGCGATGTGATTATTATTTCATCCAGTTATCTGGTATTGCATAATTGGGAGAAGGTGGTTTACGGTTATGTAGTGCTCTTCATCTCAAGTTTTGTACTCGATCAGGTAGTAAACAGTGCACGTCAGTCTGTTCAGTTCTTCATCATATCGAAGAAATATGAGGAGATAGGAAAGCGAATCAATAAGGACATGCACCGTGGCGTAACGTTTCTTGACGGGGTAGGGTGTTATACCAATAACCATGTGAAGATGATGTTCGTGTTAGCCAAGAAAAGTGAATCGAATACCATATTTCGTTTGATTAAAGATATAGACCCTCAGGCTTTTGTTTCCCAAAGTGCCGTTATTGGTGTTTTTGGTGAAGGATTTGATAGGATTAAGGTTAAATAGATTTATAAAAGCAAGAAATTTATGGTGACAACAAGTGTAGATATTGTAAGAAAGTTGGCGGCTCAATATCATTGCCTGATGAGCCGCGAACAGATTCATGCGTTGGCAGATATAATAACTTGTAAGAAGTATAAGAAGGGTGAACGGATATTGGACGAGAAAGAGACCTGTAAGGCGATGTTGTACCTTGAAAAAGGGATGACGCGCCAATTCTATTTTAAATATGACAAAGATTTAACCGAACATATTGCTTATGAAGGCGGGATTGTGGTCTGTTTGGAGAGCTATTTGAAGCAAGAACCCACCCGCTTGATGATAGAAACGCTTGAGCCTACCGTATTGTGGGAGATTCCGAAAGAGGAAATCGAACATTTATCGTTGAAAGAAGCAGAGATAGGTGTGCTTTACCGTAAGTTTTTCGAATATTCACTGATTGAATCTCAGGTAAAAGCCGATACCTTACGGTTTGAGCCTGCTCACGAACGTTATAACAAATTGCTTCAGCTTCATCCGGAGATTTTAAAGCGTGCTCCTTTGGTGTATATAGCATCTTTGCTCCAGATGACCCCTGAAACATTAAGTCGTGTACGCTCTGCGAATCTGAACGATAAATGAGTGTTTCTCAGAATAATACGAGACCTATTTCAAAAACACCTTTGTCGTCGAATTTTCCTTCTCCCTTATAACGGCGCAACCATTCATAACCGCCCGATGCAAACACTCCCAAGCGGCGGGTTATGCTATACTCTAAATTAAGGCGCGGTTGTAAGGCATAGAGGCGGGCAGGGTAGCCATTGTTTTTATTATCTAATGTCTCAATGTGGTAAAATCCCATGTCTGCGCTGATGTCAAAACGAGAGGTAATCGGATAATGAACGCCCGCCCGATAAAATCCGCTTACTGAAAAATCTTTGTCGAATCCAAGATGATAAGTTCCCGCTCCCAATGTGGTATAAGTAAAGCGGTTCTTAAAGCGTACGGCGAGGTTCAGTTTGCTGGCGTTTCCTCCGGATATAATCATCTGGATGCGTGTTTCCGGCTTCACGTTGATACATCCTATCTGTCTTGTCTTGTCGCTTTGGCTGACATTCACGATACCCAGTTGCAATCCTTTTTGGCTTTCATTGGCTACGTTGCCTATCCCAACCTGAAGTCCGTTATTCTGCGCGCTATAATTAGAAATACCAAACTGTACACCCTTGTTTTCTACACTGACGTTTCCTAACCCCGCCAGTTGTAAACCACGGTTTTCTTTACCTGCCACATTTAATAAAGACGTCAGTTGAAGTCCGCAGGTGTTTTCGCCTACCACGTTCATCAGTCCTCCGATGGCTACTCCTTTGTTGGTTTTCGAACTGATGTTTCCCAATCCGGCTATCTGTAAACCTCCGGTGTTGTTTCCTCCAAGATTTATCAGTCCTCCTAAAGAAAATCCTTTTAAGTCTTTACCGGTTACATTTCCGAGCCCCGATAACTGAAAACCTTTGGCAGATTCTCCGTTGATGTTCATCAATCCGGCAAGGAGTATGCCTTTCGAGTTATCCCCTGTAACGTTGGCTAACCCGGCAAGTTGGAAAGCAGATACGTTTAGCCCCGTAACGTTGGCAAATCCGGAAATCTGTACACCGTCTACCTTATAGTGTACAATGCTGGATATAAGGTTGATACCTACTCCGTTTAGTCTACTGAAATTACTGAGCAATCCTATGTTAAGGCCGGTCTTGGGCGGAAAATTCTTTTTGTTTGTAATATTAAGCGATATATTCGCCGTTTTCTTCAGGCCTTTCTTCTTAGTTTGGGCTGAAAGAGGAATTGCCTCTGCCGATAGACATATCAGCAGAAGCAATGCTATGGTTTGCTTGTTCAGTTTCATTTTGTTGTTTATTTTACGTCTTGATACAAGAAACGTTTGATACTCTTCTTGGGAGTCTTTTCAAACTCTTCCGGATAAATCTTTACGCGGGCTATCTGGGAGTAAGCGGGCAACTCTTGGTTGAGTGCTACCCGGTTTTCTTCCATAACCTTTTCTATATCTTCTTTGGATAATCCTTGTGCAAAGGCTTCATCGAAATCCGGATAAATCAGTGCGGCGAGTTTATTGTCGCTTTGCTGAATGATAATACATTCGCTCACATAAGGCATGGTATTCAGTCTGTCTTCTATTTCCTCCGGATAAATGTTTTGTCCGGACGGACCCAAAAGCATGTTTTTGCTGCGTCCTTTAATGGTCACGTTTCCGTCGGCATCCATAATACCGAGGTCGCCCGTATGCAGCCATCCGTCTTTGTCGATAACCTGCCGGGTCGATTCCGGATTCTTATAATATCCCAGCATTACGTTATCTCCCCTTGTCAGGATTTCACCCACGATATGTGCCGGGTCGGGACTGTCGATACGCAGTTCCATACGCGGTACTACCTTTCCGCACGAACCGGGCTTAAAGCGTTTCCAGTCTTCGTAACAAATAATGGGGGCACATTCCGTCATGCCGTAACCTACGGTGTACGGAAAATCAATGCTGCGGAGCAACTTTTCTACATCTTGGTTAAAGGCAGCTCCACCCACAATCAGTTCGTAGAAATTGTTTCCGAACGCCCGAATCATGTGTTCGCGTACGGTTTCTTTTATTTTGTCGTTGATGATGGGTACTCGCAGTAAGATTTTCATCTTCAGCGTTTCCAATTTCGGAAGTATATTCTTTTTGATAATTTTCTCAACGATGAGGGGAACCGAAATCACGATATGAGGCTTTACTTCGGCAAAGGCTTGGAATATGATTTTCGGACTCGGCATACGGTTGAGGAAATAAACGTGACAACCGCAGCAGAACTCGTAGATGAACTCAAATGCCAGACCATACATGTGTGCCATCGGCAATATGGAGATAACCCGATTCCCGGGCTGAAGTGTCAGCACGTCGAAAGCGAATTGTGTGTTCGACCATAAAGCACGATAAGGAATCATTACACCTTTCGAGAAACTCGTCGTCCCCGATGTATAATTGATAATGGCAAGTTCCTCGGTTTCATCTCGGCGGTAACTCACGTGTTCGCGCCGGAAATTGCGGGGAAATTTTTTCCCGAACATTTCGTTCAGATGTTCGCGGGCATACTCCAAATGTTTGCTCCGGCATACCAGCAACGTAAAGTCGGTCATTAAAATAATCCCTTCAAGGTTAGGCATTTCGGCTTCGTTAAGTCCCTCCCATACGAAATCGCCCACAAATAGCAGTCGTGCATCCGAGTGGTTTACGATATTATGTACGGTATCCGGTTTAAACTCGTGCAAGATAGGTACGGCTACTGCACCGTAGGTAAGGATTGCGAGAAAAGCTACTCCCCAGTGCGAACTGTTTCGTCCGCAAAGAGCCACCTTGTCGCCGGGTTTTACTCCGCTTTCGGCAAGTAAGATGTGGAGCTTTTCTATTTTGCGTGCTACATCTTTATATTGTAACGTCGCTCCTTTGTAGTCGGTTAAGGCATCTAAATCCCAATTATTTTTGATACTGTTTTCAATAAACGCCAAAAAACTTTTTTCCATAAATTTGTTTTTAATATTGCACAAAGTTGAATGCCTTTGTGCAAAGATATAGTATTGTTTTGTTTAATCCAACAGTTTCAATGTTTAAAATGTTTTTCTTTCAAGGTATGTTTTTCAGTTTTATTATAAAATAAATGGCAGGCTGATGTGGAATGGAAAAATCGTACTGTATGTCGGAGAAAAAGACCACCTCTTCTGCGTAGAGAGTTTATTTTTATAAATAAATAATGCAGAAATCGAATAAATTTTCTATCTTTGTCTACGGTTTAAGTGATATTAATAGATATTGTATGGAGAAAGTTATTATCAACTCGTACGAAGATTTTGAAAAGTTAGTCGGACATCAGATAGGAGTTTCCGACTGGATAGAAATTCCTCAAGAGCGTATCAATCAGTTTGCAGACGCTACGCTGGATCATCAGTGGATTCATGTAGATACGGAACGGGCGAAGGTAGAAAGCCCTTATAAGAGTACGATTGTACATGGGTATCTTACTCTTTCTTTGCTTCCTCATTTGTGGAATCAGATTATTGAGGTGAATAACCTGAAGATGATGGTTAATTATGGTATGGATAAGATGCGCTTCGGACAGGCTGTTCTGTCAGGGCAGCGTGTTCGTCTGGTAGCCGATTTGCAGTCGCTCGTAAACTTGCGCGGGGTGGCCAAAGCGGAAATCAAATTTTCCATCGAGATTGAAGGGGCTAAAAAGAAAGCCCTTGAAGGTGTTGCCACCTTTTTGTATTATTTTAATTGATAGAGATAATCTTAACTTATTGAATATCATCGGTGTTTCGAAAGCGCGCCTGTGTGCTTAAACGCTATGGGATGAACTTGTTGAAACATCCGCATGTGTCAGTGAACACATCCGTATGTGTAGGGTTACACATGCGGATGCGTTTTTAAGCGCGGGCATGGATTGCGTGTTCTGCTTCCGGCAAGGTAAAAACAGGGAGGGGGAGACGTGATTCATGCCTGACTTTTATGGGATAGAAATTAGTTATGACTGACGAAGTGAAACAACGATTGTGCGCGTGGGCACAGGCTTATCACTGTACGGATTTTATAGATACCGACCCGGTACAGTTTCCGCATCGTTATCGTGAGCAAAGGGACATTGAAATCAGCGGATTGCTTACTGCTGTATTGAGTTTCGGAAACCGGAGCATGATACTGAAGAAGGCGGATGAGCTGGATGCCTTAATGGGACATTCTCCTTTGCGCTATGTATTGTCCCGGCGTTGGGATGATGATTTTAAAAGCAATGACCGGCGGAGTTTTTATCGCATGGTTTCTTATGCTGCTTTCCGCTGTTATTTTGAAAAGTTGTATGTGGTTTATGCTGCCGGTAAAACGTTAGAAGACGCTTTGCTCGGTTATTCAGGCATTCCGATGCAGCAGTTATGTGCCTTTTTGGGGGTATCCGACCGTAATCCGCAGAAAAAGTTGAACATGTTTTTAAGATGGATGATTCGACGCGATTCGGAAGTTGACTTCGGTGTATGGAAACGCATGAATCCTTCCGATTTGTTAATTCCGCTGGATACGCATGTTTGCCGTGTAGCATATCATATTGGGCTGACAGACAAGTCTTCGTTTTCCCTGACTAATGCCCGGCGGATAACCGAAGCGTTGGCACAGGTTTTTCCCGGAGACCCGTGTCTGGGCGACTTTGCCCTGTTCGGTTATGGGGTGACGCACAAGTAGCCTTTAAAATTTCATCGAAGCATAGAAACCATAATGACCGTCTCCGGCAACGGGGCTGATGGTGAGTTCGTGTTTCTTTGCAAAAGGACGGGTAAAGATGTACGAACTTCCGGCTCCGATAGCAGCTCCGGCAGCAACGTCCCACCAGTCGTGTTTCTTCCCGTAGACTCGGCTCCATCCTACGTAAGTGGATAAGACATAAGCCGGAAGTCCCCATTTCCATCCGTAGCGGCGTTGGATAAAAGCTGCTGCCGTAAACGATACGGAAGTGTGCATGGAGGGGAAAGAGTGGTTGTCGCTGTGGTCGGGGCGGTCTTTCTTTACAATGTATTTTAGCGCATACGTAACGCCAAGTGTGGTTGCGCCTGCGAATACTCCCTGTTTTAATCCTTCCCAATCTTTATTGATTAAAATGGCAGTCAGTCCGGCTACCGGAAGAAGAATTGCGCCTACGTCTCCCGATGTACGTACCGCTTTGCGGCTGCCCGTAATTGCTATTTCTTGTGCTTGGATGGAGAATGCAAGGCAGAGAGCTGTCAGAAAACAAATAATTGATTTCATCTTTTGACTAAAATAGTTTGGGGATAAATATAATAAGTCCTATCGTGGCTGCTACTACGGCTAACATCAGAACAGCTCCTGCTGCCATGTCTTTTGCCCGCCCGATGGCTTCATTGTAATCCGGTGAAATGACATCGGCAAGGGCTTCGATGGCAGAATTGACGGCTTCTGCCGCCAGCACGGAGCCTATGGAAAAAACAACAGCAATCCACTCTCCGGCAGATAACCGAACGATTAATCCGGTTACGATGACGCACACCGCCGCAAAACAATGTATCCATGCGTTATGCTCGTGCCTGATTAACCATTTGATTCCGTTGAAAGCATAGCGGAAGCTGAGCAACCGCTTGCGCAGAGTGAAGCCGTCGTTTTTCATTACGTACTACCAGTTTATCGTAACTTCTACCGGGCAATGGTCTGACCCGAAGATTTCCGTGTGAATTTTAGCGCCGGATAATTTGTCAGCCAAACGTTCGGAAGCGAGGAAATAGTCGATACGCCACCCTGCGTTTTTTTCGCGTGCCTTAAAGCGGTACGACCACCACGAATAAATGTTTTCCTGTTCGGGATAAAAGTATCGGAACGTATCTATGAATCCGGCATCCAGCAGCGTCTGGAACTTTTCGCGTTCTTGGTCGGTGAATCCTGCATTCATACGATTGGTTTTCGGATTCTTTAAGTCGATTTCCTTGTGTGCCACGTTCAAGTCTCCGCATACCAATACGGGTTTCTTGGCATCTAATGATTTTAAGAACTTCCTGAAGTCATCTTCCCACGTCATTCGGTAATCCAGCCGTTTCAGTCCGTCCTGCGAATTGGGAGTATATACAGTGACCAGATAAAAATTCTCCATTTCCAGTGTTATGACACGTCCTTCGTGGTCGTGCTCATCAATACCCAGCCCGTAGCTGACGTTCAGCGGTTGATGTTTGGTAAATATGGCTGTACCGGAATAACCTTTCTTTTCGGCATAGTTCCAGTAAGAAGTATATCCATCGAAAGCAAGATCAAGCTGTCCTTCCTGCATCTTTGTTTCTTGCAGACAGAAAAAGTCGGCATCAAGTTGCTTGAAAGCATCTCGGAATCCTTTGTCACAGCAAGCGCGTATGCCGTTTACGTTCCATGAAATAAGTTTCATCATAAAAGAGTATAGGGGTTAGATAAAAAGAATATTATTTTTTTAAGTCGAACAGATAAGTCAGCTTTCCTCCGATGTAAGAGTGAGCCGAGCGTGAGAAAAAGTCTTTCTTTGTACTGTTATAAAAGTCACTTAGTCCGAAGTAGTACCTTGCTTCCAGAATGAAATTGCCGATACCGGTGCGCGCTTCCAGTCCTCCTCCGCCGATGATACCATAGTCGAATTTGTTTTCAGCCATTTTGCCGTATTGTTCATTGACTCCGTTCGGACGTTCTGACGGATGCCACGGGTCGCTTTTTTTCTCATTCTCGCTAAGCAGGAAGCCGACTTGTGGACCAAGATTAATGATAAACCTCACTCCATGTCCTTTGTCTTTACCGAAAGCAAGGTGTGCCATTAATGGAATCTCAATATAATTCATGGCGCGCTGATAAGTATCGCCACTCCCGTCTTCAATACTTTCTTTCCAGCCTCGTTGCGAGTAATTGATTTCCATTTGGATACCGCAAATCATTTTGAAATATTTTTCGGAGATATAACGGGCTGTCACGCCGATATTCGGACCGATTAATTTGCTTTGCTTAATGCTGGGGTCGAAGCTGACGTTGCTTAAATTCACCCCTCCGTTGACTCCGACTGAGAAGTTATGCCGTTCGTCCTGCAACTGGGCTTGGGCAGACAGGCTGATTAAACAAAAAAGCCCACAGATAATTATTTGGTATATTCTCATGAATCGATTGCTTCGTTATGTATGTTAAGTTCTGCTTTATGTAGAGGGTTAGTCAAAATCAAGTTTTATCAATTCGAAATCTTTGGTAAGATGAACGAAGAAAACCTTTCGGTTGATAAACCCTCCCCAATTATTAACGCGCTCAAACTTGAATCCGGTTTGTATCGGGATAACTTGGATGGCATTTAAATTTTCTTCCAGTTTATTTCCGTGTTGAGACAATCCTTTCAAGAAAAAGTAGCCGGTATCAAAGCCTAACATGCCGTACTTCGGAAAGATGTTTGCCATGTCTTTGCTATACCAGCGACGATAGCTTTGAGTGAAGTCCACGGCAGCCGGAAATAGATTGTTGGTATAGAAAGAAGAATAGAAATAAGTGTCAAGTTCGTAAAAACTTGCCAGATAATCTTGTGTATAAGTTTGCCATTCCGGATAGCCAAACAGATGGATATCTGCCTCCGGATGGCTGCGCCGTATCTGTGTTAGCTGAGGAACCAATCTGTTCAAAGCCAAATCCTGTCCGGATGTAGGGATGAATATGTTTGTTTTGTTCGCGTCAATGGCAGCAAGCAGTTTAAGCGTATCTACGTTGGTTATCGATTGATAGCTAATCTGATTATTGCTCAACTCCGTCTTCATGCCTTTGATAAATTCGTCTTTATCCTTGCTTCCTGTTCCCGCATCGAGAAAGACTACATTGGCTTTACTGAATTTGCGGAGGAAGTGTTCGTATACCTCTGAGTAAAGGTAAGACTGAGGCGTGTTTACCTGATAGACATACGGATTGCGGAATACTTGTTTTACTTCCGGAGAAAAAGGTATAACCACACGGACTTTGTTCTTTTCGGCAAAATCGGTCAGCTGATTGATACTGTTGGCATGTACAGCCCCGAATATGATATCCATATCCTTTAGTTCCGGTTTTGACAGAATAGTACCGGTCGAAGCCGTGTTCCCTTTTGTGTCATAGGTATAAATATCCAAAGAAACGCCTTGCTTCTTTAAACTGTCTACCGCAATAAGAAAACCTTCATAGTATTCTATCATGCGTAATTGCTCGTCGTGGCTTTGACCTTCTGTGAAAGGTAATATGACGGCGGCTTTTACGGTTTGTATTTTACGGGGCGAGGGCTCACTCTGTTTGAATAATTCTTCATTGGAGGGAGCGTTGACCGGAGTCTTTTCCTGCGTGTCTTTTACCGGTTGTGATGCGGGATAAGGTATGAAGAGAAACATCCCCCGTTTCAGTTTTCCGTTTTTTAATTCAGGGTTGGCTGCAATTAGTTCTTCTTGTGTGATGCCATACTTCCTGCTGATGCTGAATATGGTTTCCTTGCGGGCCACCTTGTGCATATCCCGCCACTCGTTGCTGTGTGCGTTTGCTTCAGAGTCTTTGCCTGCGTTTGCCAGATTCTCCTGAGGTTGTTTTATAGCGCTCTGTGCCGGAATGGAGATTACCTGTCCGATACGGAAATTGCTTGCGCTCAGTCCCGGATTGGCATCGCAGATGGCTTGTGCCGTTACGTTGTATTTAACGGTCAGTTGATACAGTGTTTCTCCAGCCTGTATCGTATGGAAAGTTGGCTTTTCTTGATTTGAACCATTGTTTACCTGCGGGATTTTTAAGGTTTCTCCTGCCCGTATTTGTTTTTCGCAACCGGGGTTCAAACGTACGATGTCTTCTATCGTTACGTTATACATGCTGGATATGGAGTAAAGACTCTGTCCTTTGGTTATCGTGTGTAAAAAATATTCGTTTCCGTTCTGCGCCTGTACGGGGGTTCCCATGCTGCCGAACGTTAATACCAAAGACAAGCAAAGTGTATGAATGAATTTCATCGTTTTCTTGTTTCGAGATTTGTTGATTGGCAAAAGTACAAAAAAGTTCGGTATAGCTTTCAATGTATGATATAAAACTTTTAAAATTCGCTGATAAATCTTTTAGAGCTTGTTTAATCGGAAAATTTAAATAGGCTCTTAAAACAACCCTTTTGTTAAATTTGTGCTCTTCCGATTGTTCTTACGGGGAAAAGCCTTACTTTCGCATCCGCAATTTTATGGGATGAATTTTGCTTGAATTGAAGTCTTTCAGACAGCGGTTTATCGGAAGAAACGTTAATAATGGAAACTAAATAAAGATGGAAAATATTTTTAATAAACTTAAAGGGCATCCGCATGTTAAAGCGGAAACTACGTATGCGATATTGTTTGCGGTAGGTTTCTGTCATTTGTTGAATGACATGATTCAGTCGGTCATTCCGGCGATGTACCCCATTTTAAAGGATAACTTGGGACTGACGTTTGCCCAGATAGGTGTTATTACATTGGTCTTTCAATTAACTTCTTCTATTTTCCAACCCTTTGTGGGCCGTTATGCCGACAAGCATCCGCAGCCTTACTCATTGTCTGCCGGGATGTGTTTTACGCTGGTTGGCTTGTTGTATCTGGCTTTTTCGTCTCATTTTTTTACCATCCTTTTTGCCGTTGCGATTATCGGTTGCGGTTCTTCGGTATTTCATCCGGAGGCTTCACGGGTGGCACAGATGGCATCGGGCGGACGGAAAAGTCTGGCTCAGTCCATCTTTCAGGTAGGGGGGAATGGAGGCAGTGCCATCGGTCCGCTGTTGGCTGCGTTGATCATCCTTCCTTATGGCCAACATGCCGTGGGATGGTTTGCGGTAGCGGCATTGCTTGCCTCTGCCATCTTGGTGAGGGTGGGAAGTTGGTACAGCCTGATGCTCGCCAGCGCGGGAGCGTTGAAGCGTGCGCGGCAGACGGTGGCTTGCAATTTGTCGGAAAGCCGCATACGCTGGGCGTTGGCTATACTGGTAATCATGATATTCTCGAAATATTTCTTTAATGCCTGCATGACAAGTTACTTTACGTTTTTCCTGATTGAGAAATTCGGACTCACGGTACAGCAGTCGCAGTTTTGTCTTTTCGCTTATTTGGCGGCATTCGCCGCAGGAACACTCCTCGGAGGATTTATGGGAGACCGTTACGGGCGAAAGTATGTGATTTTGTTCTCCATTCTCGGCGCTGCTCCGTTTACGCTGGCGTTGCCTTACCTGAATTTGTTTTGGACGCTCGTTGTGGCTATCCTTATCGGACTGATTATTTCATCGGCTTTTTCAGCCATTGTGGTGTATGCCACCGACTTGAAACCCGATAAGGTAGGAATGATTGCAGGTGTGTTTTTCGGACTGATGTTCGGGCTGGGAGGAATCGGTTCTGCCTTTTTCGGATGGTTGGCAGATAAGACCAGTATCGAGTTTATTTTCCGCATCAGTACATGGCTGCCTTTGCTGGGTGTTATCGCTGTCTTTTTGCCGAACACAAAGTCGGTAAATAACGCCTGAAAACACTCCGAATAGAAACCTGTTACACATGCGTTAGAATGGTCGAAGATATGCGGTTGTGTTATGCAAAACATGCGGTTGCGTTTTGACGAGTTTCGTCGGGGTGTTTATGCGGTAGTAATGGCTGTTCCTTGCGGTAAGGTTATCACTTACGGACAGGTGGCGCAACTGGCGGGTTATCCTCGCCATGCGCGCATGGTAGGGCGCGTGTTGCGCGATGCGCCTGCTTCGTCCGGGCTTCCTTGCCACCGTGTGGTAAACAGTGTCGGGCGGACGGCTCCGCACTGGGAGGAACAAAGAAACCTGCTTGAAGCCGAAGGGGTGGTTTTCCGAAGCAACGGATGTGTGAATATGGGAATTTGTCGGTGGAATTTTACCGACGAATAGATTTTTTCAGTAGTTTTGCAAAGATGTTATTTACCCGGTTAAAAAGAACGCATGACAGACGATAAAGAAACAATCAGTGTGCTGGGCGCACGTGTACATAATCTGAAAAATATAGATGTAGAGATTCCACGAAACAGCCTTACCGTGATAACGGGGCTGAGCGGAAGCGGGAAATCGTCGTTGGCTTTCGATACGATTTTTGCGGAAGGACAGCGGAGGTATATCGAAACTTTCTCGGCTTATGCCCGTAATTTCTTGGGAGGAATGGAGCGTCCGGACGTGGATAAAATCACCGGATTAAGTCCGGTTATTTCCATCGAACAGAAAACCACGAACAAGAATCCGCGTTCTACCGTAGGTACCACCACCGAAATTTACGATTACCTGCGTTTGCTTTTCGCTCGTGCCGGAACAGCCTATTCGTATCTGTCGGGCGAGAAGATGGTGAAATATACCGAAGAACAGATATTAGACCTCATCCGTAAAGATTACAAGGGGAAACGAATCTATATATTGGCGCCGTTGGTGCGTACCCGCAAGGGACACTACAAAGAACTCTTTGAGCAGGTGCGCAAGAAAGGATATTTGTACGTGCGTGTAGACGGCGAAATAAAAGAGATAGTCCACGGGATGAAGCTCGACCGTTATAAGAATCACGACATCGAAGTGGTGATAGATAAAACGGTGGTGACTGAAAAGGAAGAAAAACGGCTGAAGCAAAGCGTGGAAACGGCGATGAGGCAGGGCGACGGGCTGCTGATGATACTGGACGCACAGACAGAAAGCGTGCGTCATTACAGCAAACGCCTGATGTGTCCCGTTACGGGCTTGTCGTATAAAGAGCCTGCGCCTCATAATTTTTCGTTCAACTCGCCGCAGGGAGCTTGTCCGCGCTGTAAAGGGCTGGGTTACGTTAATCAGATTGATGTGGATAAGGTAATCCCCGACCGTTCGCTGTCGATTTACGAAGGCGCCATCGCTCCGCTGGGGAAATACCGGAGCGTTATGATATTTTGGCAGATAGACGCGCTGTTAGAGCGTTATGAGTTTACGCTGAAAACACCGGTCGACCAACTGCCGGAGGATGTCATCAATGAAATTCTGTATGGGTGCGACGAGCGTTTGAAGATAAAAGGCTCTTTGCTCCATTCATCTTCTGATTATTTTGTGGCTTACGAAGGCATCGTGAAATATATCCAGATGATGCAGGAGAAAGATGCTTCTGCCACTGCGCAAAAGTGGGCAGAACAGTTTGCGAAAACCGACGTTTGTCCGGAGTGTAAGGGTGCGCGTCTGAACAAAGAAGCCCTTTACTTCCGGATTCACGATAAAAACATCTACCAGTTGGCTACGATGGACGTAAGCGAACTGTATGAATGGCTGCTTCACGTGGAGCCTCATTTGGAAGAAAAACAGCGGCGGATAGCCGAAGAGATACTGAAAGAAATCCGTACGCGGCTGAAATTCCTGCTCGACGTTGGGCTTGATTACTTGTCGCTGAACCGTTCGTCGGTCAGTCTTTCGGGTGGAGAGAGCCAGCGCATCCGCTTGGCTACCCAGATCGGTTCGCAACTGGTGAACGTGCTTTATATCCTTGACGAGCCGAGCATCGGACTGCACCAGCGCGATAATATCCGTCTGATAAACTCGCTGAAAGAACTGCGCGACTTGGGCAATTCGGTAATCGTGGTAGAGCATGACAAAGACATGATGCTTGCCGCCGATTACATCGTGGATATGGGACCGAAAGCAGGCAGACTGGGCGGCGAAGTGGTATTTGCCGGTACGCCCGAAGAAATGTTGAAAACCGATACCCTGACCTCGCAATACCTGAACGGGAAGATGAAGATAGAATTGCCTGCCGAGCGGCGTAAGGGCAACGGCAAATCGTTGTGGCTGCGCGGGGCAAGAGGCAATAACCTGAAAGGGGTGGATGTAGAGTTCCCGTTGGGCAAACTGATTTGCGTGACGGGGGTTTCGGGCAGTGGAAAGTCGACACTGATAAATGATACCTTGCAACCCATCTTGTCGCAACACTTCTATCGCTCGCTGCAAGACCCTCTGCCTTACGATGCTGTGGAAGGACTGGAGTACATTGATAAGGTGGTGAATGTAGACCAATCTCCGCTGGGGCGTACTCCTCGTTCCAATCCCGCTACTTATACAGGCGTGTTTTCCGACATCCGCAACCTGTTCGTAGGACTCCCGGAAGCGAAGATTCGCGGTTATAAGCCGGGACGTTTCTCATTCAATGTTTCGGGCGGACGCTGCGAGGCATGTGGAGGAAACGGCTATAAGACCATCGAAATGAACTTCTTGCCCGACGTGTTGGTGCCCTGCGAAGTGTGTCACGGCAAGCGTTATAACCGCGAAACGCTGGAGGTAAGATATAAAGGAAAATCCATAGCCGATGTACTTGATATGACCATCAACCTCGCCGTGGAATTTTTCGATAATGTTCCGCAGATATTGAACAAGATAAAAGTGTTGCAGGAAGTGGGGTTGGGGTATATCAAGTTAGGGCAACCTTCAACCACTCTTTCGGGCGGAGAGAGCCAGCGTGTGAAGTTGGCTACCGAACTAGCCAAACGCGACACGGGGAAAACGGTCTATATTCTTGACGAACCGACCACAGGACTTCACTTTGAAGACATCCGCGTATTGATGACCGTGCTTGAAAGGCTGGTAGACAAGGGGAATACGGTAATCGTTATCGAGCATAATCTGGATGTGATAAAGATGGCAGATTATATTATTGATATGGGACCGGAAGGAGGAAAAGACGGCGGAATGCTTCTTGCACACGGTACGCCGGAAGAAGTAGCCCTTTCCGGTAAAGGCTATACCTCGAAATTTATCAAAGAAGAACTTGGTCTCTGACCATGCAGTCTTATACATATATATATTATAAAGAAAAATGGCAAAAGAAAAAATAGCCAAAACAAACGCGGCACGTTTGTTAGACAAAGATAAAATCAGCTACGAGCTGGTGCCCTACGAAGTAGACGAGAACGATTTGAGTTGCGTGCATGTGGCGGCAAGCCTGAACGAAAACATCGAACAAGTGTTTAAAACCCTCGTTCTCCACGGTGATAAATCCGGATATTTCGTTTGTGTGATACCGGGTGAGCATGAAGTCGATTTAAAGTTGGCAGCAAAGGTATCCGGCAATAAAAAATGTGATTTGATACCGATGAAAGAATTGCTTCCGCTGACGGGATATATCCGTGGCGGCTGTTCGCCCATCGGCATGAAAAAACATTTTCCCACTTACATCCACCACACATGTAATGATTTTCCATTCATTTATGTGAGTGCAGGGATTCGTGGACTTCAAGTGAAGATTGCGCCGGCAGACCTGATAAAAGTCAGTCGGGCAGAAGTCTGTACTTTATTCGCCGACTAAGCGAAAACGCAGTTGCATAAATCAAAAACAAGTGCTACCTTTGCCGTTCAATAAAAAATAGATAAAATTTAACATTCATATATAAAGATATGTTCAGAAGTCATACTTGCGGTGAGTTAAGACTTACCGATGCAGGAAAAAATGTGACGCTGGCCGGATGGGTACAGCGTACACGCAAAATGGGGGGAATGACTTTCGTCGACCTCCGAGACCGTTATGGCATTACCCAGTTGGTGTTTAATACTGAAGTGAATGCCGCTCTGTGTGAACGTGCGAACCATTTGGGACGTGAATTTGTGATTCAGGTACAGGGAACAGTGAGCGAACGTTCCAGCAAGAACCAGAATCTACCTACGGGTGAAATTGAGATTATTGTATCGGAACTGAACGTTCTGAACACCGCTCAAACGCCTCCTTTCACCATCGAAGACAATACCGACGGTGGTGATGACCTCCGTATGAAGTATCGTTATTTGGATTTGCGCCGTACGGCTGTGCGTAAGAACCTTGAACTTCGTCACCGGATGACGATGGAGGTGCGTCGCTATCTTGACAGTAAAGGATTCTTGGAAGTAGAAACCCCGATGCTTATCGGTTCGACACCGGAAGGTGCGCGCGACTTTGTTGTGCCTTCTCGCATGAATCCGGGACAGTTCTACGCCTTGCCTCAGTCTCCGCAGACCTTGAAGCAGCTGTTGATGGTTTCAGGTTTCGACCGTTACTTCCAAATCGTAAAATGTTTCCGCGATGAAGATTTACGTGCCGACCGCCAGCCGGAATTTACACAGATAGACTGCGAAATGAGTTTCGTAGAACAGGAAGACATCATTCAGATGTTCGAAGGAATGGCTAAACATCTGTTTAAAGAACTCCGTGGCGTGGAATTGACAGAGCCGTTCTTGCGGATGCCGTGGGCAGACGCCATGAAGTATTACGGAAGCGATAAGCCTGATTTGCGTTTCGGCATGAAGTTTGTCGAGCTGATGGATATTCTGAAAGGATACGGTTTCTCTGTATTCGACAATGCTGCTTATATCGGCGGTATCTGTGCCGAAGGAGCTGCGCACTATACCCGTAAACAACTTGACCAACTGACGGAATTTGTAAAACGTCCTCAGATTGGTGCGAAAGGTATGGTATATGCCCGCATAGAAGCAGATGGCAATGTAAAATCGAGCGTAGACAAGTTCTATTCGCAAGAAGTATTGCAGCAAATGAAAGAAGCATTTGGTGCTAAGCCCGGCGATTTGATTCTGATATTAAGCGGAGACGATGCCATGAAGACGCGCAAGCACTTTGTGAATTGCGTTTGGAAATGGGTAATCAGCTCGGCTTGCGCGACAAGAATACTTTTGCTTGTCTGTGGGTGGTTGACTTCCCGATGTTTGAATGGAGCGAAGAAGAAGGCAGACTGATGGCTATGCATCATCCGTTTACTCATCCGAAAGACGAAGATATTCCGTTGTTGGATACCAATCCGGCGGCTGTCCGTGCAGATGCTTACGATATGGTTATCAATGGAGTGGAAGTTGGTGGTGGTTCTATTCGTATTCACGACTCGGAACTTCAGGCAAAGATGTTCGAGATATTGGGCTTCACACCCGAAAAGGCACAAGAACAGTTCGGATTCCTGATGAATGCGTTCAAATTTGGTGCGCCTCCTCACGGAGGATTGGCTTACGGGCTTGACCGTTGGGTATCCTTGTTTGCCGGTTTGGATTCAATTCGCGACTGCATTGCATTCCCGAAAAACAACTCAGGACGCGACGTGATGTTAGACGCTCCGGGATTCCTCGACCAAAAACAGTTGGATGAACTGAACCTGAAAATTGATATTAAAGAGTAATTGCAAATACACGAATGAAAGAACCTGTACGTATATTCCGCTTTGCGGTAGTAGGTACGCTGAATGCCATCATTACTGCCATTGTGGTATGGCTGATGATGCACATTGAAGGCGAGGACTATATTACGGCAAACATCGTGGCGTATGTGGTGGCTCAAGTTCATAATTTCGTGTGGTGCAAATATTGGATATTTCCGATAGAGCAAGATACAAAAAAGAATAGCATCTGGCATCAGATGCTATTCTTTGCTTGTGCTTTTGCCATGTCATACAGCGCACAATTCCTATTCCTCTTAATGTTAGTCGAACTGTTTCATTGTAACGAATACCTTGCCCAGTTCCTCGGGCTTTTTGTTTACGGCGCGGTTAACTTTATGAGCAATAAGCATATCACTTTCCGTTAAACCATTTTTATCAAATCCTTTTCTTCCACGTAGCTTAGTCCGTCACTCAGGATGACTTGCCGTGTCTTTTCGGTATTGTCTGTGCGGAATACGAGTATGCCTTTCCCTGCCAGTAAAAACGAGTAGAGGTAAGAAATACCTATGTCCGCACGTGTGAAACTGCGTATGGCGTCTGCCGCCCGTCCGGGCTGGTTATCGAGGGTGATGGCAAATACATCGGAAAGGTTAGCCGATATACCGGCATTCTTTAATGTCTCATAGGCACGCATCGGCTCCGAACAGATGATGCGGTAAATGCCATATTCCACAGTATCGGAAATGGTAGAGGCTATGAGCTGGATATTGGCTTCTTTCAATAGCTCAAGCACTTGCAGCAGTGTTCCCGATTTGTTTTCTACAAATACGGATAATTGATGGATGGTCATAATTCTCTGAAGTTTAAAGATTCTTTTATTTGTGTTTCCTGCCGTCAGATTAAAGTCTTTCGTAAATCTTTCACGCGCACCGCCTTGCCTTCTTGTTTCGGCAGACTGCCTTTCGAGACTAACTTCACACGCGGCGTGATTAAGATTTCGTCTTTCAGCTGTCGGGTAATTTCTTTGGTCAGCCTTTGCAAGAATCCATAATCGTCGGTAAAGTCGTTCAGTTCTACCTCTACGGTCATCTCGTCATTGGCTTCAAGGTTGGTGAGAGTGATAAGATACTCGTTACCCAGTTCTTTGAACTGCATCAGGATGTTTTCTATCTGAATCGGGAAGATGTTTACTCCTTTCAGGATAATCATATCGTCACTCCGTCCCTTCATCCGGTCGAGGCGTTTGTGATGGCGGCCGCACGGACATTCGCCGGGCAGGATGCGAGTAAGGTCTCTCGTGCGGTAACGCAGCAGCGGCATTGCTTCGCGGTTGATGGTAGTCAGCACCAGTTCGCCTACCTCTCCTTCGGGAACTGGTTCCAGCGTTTGCGGGTCTACTATCTCCACGATGTAATAGTCCTCCCAAATGTGGAGTCCGTTTTGCTCCAGACACTCGAAAGCCACACCCGGACCACACATCTCTGACATGCCGAACGAGTTATAGGCTTTTACTCCCAGCATGTTTTCTATGCGCCGGCGTTGTTCGTCTGAGTGCGGTTCCGCACCGATGATAAGCGTTTTCAGTCGGGTGTCGCGGCGCGGGTCGATACCCATTTCTTCCATTACCTCATATAAGCGTCCGGCATAGCTGGGGATGGCATGGAGGGCAGTGGTTCCGAAGTCGGTGATGAACTTAATCTGCCGTTTGGTGTTGCCCGCAGCGGCTGGAACGGTGAGCATCCCCAAGCGTTCGGCGCCATACTGGAAGCCCAGTCCGCCGGTAAACATGCCGTAGCCCGACGAGTTTTGGAAAATATCTCCCTTGCGCAGTCCCACCATGTACAGACAGCGCGCCACTGCGTTTGCCCATTCGTCCAAGTCGTGTTGCGTATGCAAGATAACGGTAGGCGTGCCCGTGGTTCCACTTGATGAATGCAGGCGCACCACCTGTTCCAACGGGACGGCAGACAATCCGAAAGGATAATTGTCGCGCAGGTCTTGTTTGGTAGTGAACGGAATTTTTGTCAGGTCGTCCAGCGAGCGGATGTCGTCGGGCGTTAAACCTATTTCGTTGAACCGTCGTTTATAGAAAGGAGAGCGCATACACTGGCGAAGCGTTTTTTGCAGCCTCTCCAACTGAAGTCTTTCTATTTCCGGACGGGTTAAAGTCTCCATTTCCGGATGTAAGTACATGTCGTAGTTTTTCATATTATTTGTTTCTGGTTTGAGTGCAAACATATAAAAAAATGACGAAATAAACGAATCTGTGCAGCAAAATGTAGTCTCTTTGGAATTGTTTTTCGTTTGCGTGTAACGCAACCGTTAGCGTTGGTCATCGCAAGCGGATGAATTGCCCGGTTCTACCCATAGAACAGGCTCGTCCTATGGGTAGTGTTTTTTCAGGCTTCTGACCAAGCAGGATAATGGTTTAAATAAGTTCGGAATAATGGCTTCAGCGGCATGAAAAGGAGTGTTGTCCGCTCTGTTTTTTTAAGATTGTTTATTGGGGAGATTGCTCTTTTTTGACATACCCCACGGGCATTTCGATGGATGCACAGCCCAGTTGGGAGATGCGTATCACGACGTGCGACTTTCCGTTCAGCTCAAGCAATTCGCCCCGCAATCCGCTCAGCGGACCTTTTAGCGGTCGTTCCACTGGCGGGTTACTTCTTGTACGGGCAAGTAATAGGTTACTCCCAAGTTGGCCAACTTCTCTGCCGCTTTCTTCTCATGGTGCATCCGTACGTAAAATACATACCAATGTTGGTTATCCATTGCGTAAAAGTCAGATTGTCTGATGATTGATACAAATACCTTTCAGATACCACTCATACAAGCGATGAATCCCCTCGTCGATTTCTATTTTATGATGCCATCCCAGCTCGTGCAGCTTGGTTACGTCGGTGAGCTTGCGCAGGGTTCCGTCGGGTTTCGAAGCATCCCAGCGTAACTCTCCTTTGAATCCGATCTCCTTTACTATTTCTGCCAGCTCGCGGATGCTCAGTTCCTTGCCTGTTCCTACGTTGATGTGACAGTTTCGTATCTCGCGTTCACCTTCTTTGTAAGTGTCTTTGAAATCCACGTTCAGCAATACGTGTACGCTTGCGTCTGCCATCTCCTCGCTCCAAAGGAATTCGCGCAAGGGTTTTCCCGTGCCCCACAGCGTAACGGCATCGGGCGCAATACCGAATCGGGCAAGTTTTTCAAGAATCTCGGCCTCTGTATTGCTTCCGTTTACTCCCTCTACCGGACGCAGGTCGATGTCTTTGCGCACTGCCTCCCAGTTACCTTCGTTCAAGCATTTGGCAAGATAGATTTTGCGTATCATGGCAGGGAGCACATGGCTGTTTTCCAGATGGAAATTGTCATTCGGCCCGTACAGATTGGTAGGCATGACCGCAATATAGTTCGTACCATATTGCAGGTTAAAGCTCTCACACATCTTCAGTCCGGCTATCTTGGCGATGGCGTAAGGCTCGTTGGTATATTCCAGCGGGGAAGTAAGAAGCACATCTTCACGCATCGGCTGGGTAGCCTCACGCGGATAAATACACGTGCTTCCGAGGAAAAGCAGCTTTTTAACGCCGTGGCGGAAACTTTCCCCGATGACGTTTTGCTGGATTTGCAGGTTTTGGTAAATGAAATCTGCACGGTATTGCAGGTTGGCCATGATGCCTCCCACGTGTGCAGCAGCCAGTACCACGGCTTCGGGTTGTTCCGCATCGAAAAAGGCGCGTACGGCAACGGGGTCGAGCAAATCAAGCTCTTTGTGCGAGCGGCCCACCAAATTGTCGTATCCTCTCTGTTTGAGGTTGTTCCAAATGGCAGAACCCACCAATCCATGATGTCCTGCCACATATATTTTTGTCGATTTGCTTAGCATGATAATCGTATTTTCGTGATAATAGGGACTGTGTTCTTCGGCTTAATTCATCTTGGCATGTAGTTTCTTTACAAACGCCATGTCGTGTTCTACCATGATTTTAACCAAGTCGGCGAACGATGTTTTGGTAGGGTTCCATCCCAAGAGCGTTTTGGCTTTGGTAGGGTCGCCCAACAACTGTTCTACTTCGCACGGACGGAAATACTTGGGATCTACTTCCACCAATATGCGTCCGGTTGCCGTATCAATGCCTTTCTCGTTTACGCCTTCTCCTTCCCATTTAAGTTCGATACCCAAATAATGGAAAGCCAATGTGCAAAACTCGCGTACCGTATGCATTTCCCCGGTTGCGATAACGAAATCTTCCGGTGTGTCGTGTTGCAGGATGAGCCACATACATTCCACATAATCTTTGGCATATCCCCAGTCGCGTTGTGCGTTCAGGTTTCCCAGATACAACTTGTCCTGATAGCCCTGCTTGATGCGTGCCGCTGCCAGCGTGATTTTTCGCGTTACGAACGTCTCTCCCCGGCGTTCACTTTCGTGGTTAAACAGAATACCGTTTACTGCAAACATGCCATAGCTTTCACGGTAGTTCTTTGTAATCCAGAAGCCGTATTGCTTAGCCACTCCGTAGGGTGAGCGCGGATAAAACGGCGTTGTTTCTTTTTGCGGGATTTCCTGCACTTTGCCAAACAGTTCGGATGTAGAAGCTTGATAGATTCTGCATGTTTTCTCCAGTCCGCAGATACGCACAGCCTCCAGCAGTCTTAGCGTACCTACCGCGTCGGTTTCTGCTGTATATTCAGGAACGTCGAACGATACTTTTACGTGGCTTTGGGCAGCCAGATTATAGATTTCGGTAGGCTGGGTTTCCCGGATGATGCGGATTAACGAGCTTGAGTCGGTCATATCCCCCCAATGTAAATTTACCAGTCGGCTTCGTTTCATGTCGCGCACCCACTCATCTAAGTATAAATGTTCGATGCGTCCGGTGTTGAATGAAGAAGACCGGCGCAGAATGCCGTGTACCTCATAGCCTTTTTCAATTAAAAATTCAGCCAGATAAGAGCCGTCTTGTCCGGTAATACCCGTGATTAAAGCTATCTTTTTCATATAACAATGTAGTATTTTAGAATCTTCTTAATGTTAGTGTTGCGTAATCAGACCGGATAACCAAGTTTTTTCCATCGGCTTTTATCACCTCAAATTCCGTGTTGGCAGAGTTAAGTCCGTAGCCATTCAGCATATCGGTGTCGGGCGTGGAAAAATCTCCGGTGCCTCCGCTTTGGTAGTATAATTGGTTTATCGTAATCCGGTTCAGAGCTTCGTCATACCGATATAATCCTTTGAGGGTAGGCAAGCCTAACGAACCGCCTTTTTCTGAAAGCTCGGCTATCTGGAGCTGGATGCTGTAATAAATGCGTTCGCAAGGATGCACTTTCTCATCGCTCGTTGTAGTAAATTCCGTCAGTTGCCAAAAACCTTCAATGTCTCTGTTTATCGGCTCTTTCTTGCAACTGCTTAGGATGAATAGGGTAGTTATGAATAAAATGAATCCGATATGTTTCGTTTTCATGACTCTTGTATTCTTTTAAATTAAAATATTACGCCTGTTTTCTTGATGGTAAGCATTCCCCCCGTAGAGTTTCCCAGATAATTTCCGCGGTCGATACCCAAAGCTACCGATGCGCTCCAGCCGTCTATCCATTTCGGGGTATAAGTAGCTTCGTAAAGCGAACTGAACTGCTTGCGCTGCTTGTCTAACGGATTGCCGTATGTTCCCCAATGGCGGGCAAACGAGATAAGTATCCGGTAGTTCCATTCATCGGAAGGATTTCCTCCTATGCCCAAATGATTTGCTCTTACGCGATTGCTTTTAAAAGAGATGCTTCCGTCTTTGTTATACAGCGGACCGTACAGCAAAGGATTTCCCATGCCCATGCCCATGTATTGCCATCCCCCGTACAGGTAGTGGTTATAATAATTGTCGCTCGCGCTTATCTGGTCGGTAGTAGATTCCCATCCGTGACTGCCGTCGTATAAGATAGGGCCCGACTGGTCTTTCGTACAGAGTCCTTCCCACACGATGCTGCTGACCCAGCGGTTTTTAGGCAGTGTGATTTCCAGTCCTATCTGTCCGTCTTTCCAGCGTCCGTACTCCCAAAACATTTGCGATTGGTCTTCAAAATAATGTTCCAGATAAGCCCTGAACCGCCAGTCGCCCACGTAGTAATTTAGTGCAAAGTTCCAGCTACCCCAACATATTTCCTTCCACGTTGACCTGCTCTCCCAACGGAACATCACTGCCTCCCGTTTGAGGGAAGAATGCTTTCCAATAGGCTTTCAAATTGTTGGGCATGTCTAACACAAACTCATTCGAGCCGTCAGACAGTTTCCGGTAACGACTGCCTCCGAATTGCGTATCCATCAGGATGCCGAACTCAAATTCCAGCGGGAACTTTTCTTTATTTCCCAAGCGGAACATCAGCGATTTACTGTGGTAAAGTACGTTTTTTACGAAGTATTGTCCCGGAGCAACGAAATCTTCCTGCCAGTCGTTTTCGGCGAACGAGCCATAAGCGATGTGTCCCTTAAAAGCCAGCCAACCCTTAGTTCCGGGTATATTCAGATAATTTTTTATTTCTCCTCTCACTTGCGGAACAGGTAGAGCGTTCATGCCTTCTACCATCATGCCGCTGCTCAGCGCCGCATTCTTTTCCAGCGGAAATCCCTGACGTTCTTTTCTACCGATACTTAATGTAAGCATTTTCCAAGAGAAGTCGGCATATATTTGCTGGATGTGTACGTTCTTGGTGTGGTTGACAGAACCCGCCAAATCGAATCCCGCTTGTATTCGCCAGTCATACTTTAATGACTTGTCGTATGCTACGCCCGCCCGCAGGTATCCCGAATTAGGCTCTACGCTCGACAGTCCGTATCGGTTGGCGGTAAACCATAAAGGGGCATACGTTCCGTTTCCTGCTGTGGCTCCTAATTCTACGCTGTATGTAAAAGTAGAATCAGCTTGCTGTCCGTACAGTGTCGTACTTGTCAACAAGCCGATGAATAGTAAGAATCTAATCTTCATTGATTTTAGCTTTGATATTTTTTACAAAGGAAACAAGAATATTATTAACTTCCAAATTCGTTTTTGAGAAAGTGGCGGGATAATTACCAGATGGCTGTGAAAAACTGAACAAAGAAGTAGATACACAGGGCAACCTTGAGAACGGTTCCGAACAAGAAACCGAGTAAAGAACCTATCCCGGATTTTAAAGCCTGTCTCAAGTCCTTGTCGCCCAGCAGTTCGCCGATAACCGCCCCGAGGAACGGACCCAATACGATTCCCCACGGCAGGAAGAACAGTCCGGCTATGCCTCCCCAGAACGAGCCCCAGCTTCCCCATTTCGAACCTCCGCTGTATTTGCTGCCCAGCATGGGGATGATGTAATCAATCAGTTGTGAAACCGCAACCAGTCCTAACCAAACCAACAGTTCGGTGGTAGTAAACTGTACGCGGTCGGTAAAATGAAGCAACAATAATCCTACGTACGAAATCGGAGTACCCGGAAGTGCCGGAAGTATACACCCGCCCAATCCGATGAGCAAACATAAAGCGGAAAGAATGATAAGAACGATATCCATAATGTATGTTTTAGCCTTTCATTTTAATGGTATTCGGACGTGCTTTAAAACCCCAAAAAATTCTACCCGAAGAGTGATTCATTTCTATGGGTAGAACCGCATGGTTTATCCCATAGCGTAAGGCAAAACTAACGGTAGCGTTTTGCAGCACAAAATCGTGATAAAAGTACTTCTTATTCTGATATGTTTTACCGCAAGAAAACATTTTTTAACCGGATGCGTCTTTTTCTCGAAACTTTACTCTATCTTTGAGGCAATGAAAAACCGCTAACAATAATTATTATGATTACATTTCCAAACGCAAAAATAAACCTCGGACTGAACGTTGTAGAAAAACGTCCGGATGGCTACCATAATTTAGAAACTATATTTTACCCGATAAACTTGCAGGATGCGCTTGAAGTTAACCGCTTGAAAGATACTGACCGCAGTTTTAATCTGAAAGTGAGTGGAACGACCCTTGAAGGAACGCCGGAAGATAATCTGGTGATTAAGGCGTATAATTTGTTGGGCAAAGATTATCAGCTTGCCCCGGTAGACATTCATCTGTTCAAACACATCCCGACGGGGGCAGGACTGGGAGGCGGCTCGGCAGACGGAGCGTTTATGATTAAACTGTTGAACGAAAAATTCAGTTTGCATTTAACCACAGAGCAAATGGAGATTTATGCGGCGCAATTAGGTGCCGACTGTGCATTCTTCATCCGTAACACCCCGGTATTTGCAACCGGTATCGGAAATATATTCGAGCCTGTCGAACTTTCTTTGAAAGGTTATCATATCGTATTGGTGAAGCCTGATACTTCTGTGTCTACGGGCGAAGCGTATGCCCATATCAAGCCTGCACGTCCGGCAATGTCGCTGAAAGAAATTGTAAAACAACCGATTGAAACATGGAAAGGAATCATGAAGAATGACTTTGAAGACAGCGTATTCCCCGAACATCCGGAGATAGCTGCCATTAAAGACAAGCTGTACGATTTGGGTGCACTGTATGCTTCCATGACCGGTTCCGGTTCTTCGGTGTTCGGCATCTTCCGTGAGCCGATAGCCAACGTAGATGAAAAGTTCGGCGAATGTTTTTGCCGCCAACGTGTGTTGGAGTAAAAACGGAATAGGTCTGTATGCAATTAAACGAAACCGAAAAGATTCATTATTTTACGTCGGTAGAAGGTATTACCCTGCCCGCACTGTTTACTTACCCGTTTCACTATACGCCCCATCCGCTGACGGAAAAGGCGGCACTCGAAGTGCAGCAATACCTGCGTACCCGTACCGATTGGGCGGACGAACTGAACGCCGGAAAGATGTTCGGGGTACTGATAGTCCGTACTTCGCAAGGACGCATCGGCTATCTGGCTGCTTTTTCCGGCAATCTGGCTGGGAGCAATAACCATGCTTTTTTTGTCCCTCCGGTGTACGATTTGCTCCGTCCCGACGGCTTTTTCAAACAAGAGGAAGCTGTCATATCGCGGCTCAATCACCGGATTAAAGAATTGGAAGAAAGCGACAGTTATCACCTGTTGAGGCTGAAGCAAGCCGATTCCGCCCGCCTGATGGAAGAACGTTTGTCTGCCGCACGTCAGGCTCTGAAAGAAGCCAAAAAGCAACGTGAGGAACGGCGAAAGAAAGGGATAGACGAGGAAGAAGAAGCCGCACTTATCCGCGAAAGCCAGTTTCAGAAGGCAGAATACAAGCGGCTGGAACGGCTGTTGAAAGCGGAATTGGCAGAACAAGTGCGCCAGACGGAAGCGTTTGAGATGCAGGTTCATCAACTGAAACAAGACAGAAAGTCCCGCTCCGCTGCCCTTCAGCAGAAACTGTTCGGAAAGTTCCGTATGCTGAACGCACGGGGCGAAGCGAAAGACCTCTGCGAACTGTTCCGCGACACGCCGCAAGGCATTCCTCCGGCGGGAGCAGGCGAATGCGCACTGCCCAAACTCCTGCAATACGCTTACCTTCATTCGTTACAGCCTTTGGCGATGGGCGAATTCTGGTGGGGGATGTCTCCTAAAAACGAACTGCGCAGACAGGGCGCGTTTTACCCCTCCTGCACAAGTAAATGCCGACCCATATTGCGTCACATGCTGGTAGGGCTGGAGGTGGAAAACAATCCTTTGGAAGAAGACATACACCGCGATACGGAATTGGCCATCGTGTATGAAGACGACTACTTGGTAGTAGTGGATAAGCCGGCAGGAATGCTTTCCGTTCCCGGCAAAAACGATTTGGATTCGGTGAGCCGGCGTTTGCGTCGGCTGTATCCGTCCGCCACCGGGACACTGGTAGTCCACCGCTTGGATATGGCAACGTCGGGTTTGCTGCTTGCTGCCAAAAACCTCGAAGTGCAACGTCAGTTGCAAGCATTGTTCGAAACGCGGGCGGTGAAGAAACGTTATACCGCACTGCTGGAAGGTGAACCTTTGCGTAACGAGGGGATTATCTCACTTCCGCTTATTCCCGATTTGTCTGACCGTCCCCGCCAAAGGGTAGATTACGAGCACGGAAAACCTGCCGTAACCCGTTATCAGGTAATCGGGCGGAGAGGGCAAAATGCACTGGTGTCTTTTTATCCTGAAACCGGACGCACCCATCAGTTGCGTGTACATGCTGCACATCCGGAAGGACTGAACTGCCCGATTGTAGGCGATATGCTGTATGGCACGAAAGCCGACCGTATGTATCTTCACGCTGCCGAACTTGTTTTCATCCATCCCGTAAGCGGAAAAGAGATACGTATCGTCCGCGAAGCCGATTTTTAGTCGAAACATGCAGCCGGAGTACAAAATTTAAATAGGCTCGATAAGGGTTTCGCTTTTTTGTATTACTTTTGCTGCTTGTAATAAAAATAAGCGAAATGGCAGAAACGAGAAGAACAACACGTGTCCCTAAGACTACAAAGACCAAACAAGTGGATGAGTACGGGCATCTGCAACCGCAAGCTCCCGAACTGGAAGAGGCGGTGCTGGGTGCATTGATGATTGAAAAAGACGCATATTCGCTGGTGAGTGAGATTCTCCGCCCGGAGTCTTTTTACGAACATAAGAACCAGTTGATTTATGCGGCGATAACCGATTTGGCTGTTCAGCAAAAACCGATAGACATATTGACGGTAACCGAACAGCTTCGTACGCGAGGTGATTTGGAGGAAGTAGGAGGACCGTTCTACATCACCCAGCTTAGCGGCAAGGTGGCTTCGTCTGCCCATATCGAATACCATGCCCGGATTATTGCACAGAAGTTTTTGGCTCGCGAGCTGATTTCGTTTACCAGTGCCATTCAGACGAAAGCCTTCGATGCTACGCAGGATGTTGACGACCTGATGCAGGAAGCGGAAGGCAAGTTGTTCGAGATTTCCCAGCAGAACATGAAGAAAGATTATACGCAGATTAACCCCGTGATACAGGCTGCGTATGAGATGTTGCAGAAGGCAGCCGCCCGTACCGACGGATTGAGCGGACTGTCGAGCGGTTTCCATCAGTTGGATAAAATGACTTCCGGCTGGCAGAATTCCGACTTAATCATCATCGCTGCCCGTCCGGCGATGGGAAAAACGGCGTTCGTGCTTTCGATGGCAAAGAATATGGCGGTAAACAATCGCGTTCCGGTGGCACTGTTCTCGCTTGAAATGAGTAACGTCCAACTGGTAAACCGTCTGATAGTAAACGTATGCGAGATTCCGGGTGAAAAGATAAAAAGCGGTCAGTTAGCGCCTTACGAATGGGGGCAGCTCGACTACAAAATAAAAGAACTATACGATGCGCCCCTTTACGTAGACGATACGCCTTCATTGTCTGTATTCGAACTGCGAACCAAAGCTCGCCGTCTGGTGCGTGAGCATGGAGTGAAGATTATCATCATCGACTACCTTCAGTTGATGAACGCCAGCGGTATGTCGTTCGGCAGTCGGCAGGAAGAGGTCAGTACCATATCGCGTTCGCTGAAAGGACTGGCAAAAGAGTTGGACATCCCGATAGTGGCATTGAGCCAGTTGAACCGTGGCGTAGAGAACCGCGAAGGTATTGACGGAAAACGCCCGCAGTTGAGCGACCTCCGTGAGTCGGGAGCCATCGAGCAAGATGCCGATATGGTTTGCTTTATCCACCGTCCCGAATATTATAAGATTTATACCGACGAAAAGGGGAACGACCTTCACGGCATGGCGGAAATCATCATCGCCAAGCATCGTAACGGTGCGGTAGGCGACGTGTTGCTCCGATTCCGTGCCGAGTATGCCCGTTTCCAGAACCCCGACGACGATATGATAGTTCCGATGCCGGGCGAAGAGGCTTCAGCGCCTGTATTACGTTCGAGGATGAACAGCGGAGGCGGACAAGACTTTGTCCCGCCACCACCGGCGGATATGGCTCCTCAGCCTGAAAATCCGTTTGGCGCACCGGTACCGGATGTCCCTTTCTGATTAGAGTAAAATAAAATAGTTATGTTAGCCTATACTTATGTAAAGCGCGGAAAGTTCGAGTTGCTTGATAAACCCGTTCCGCAACTGATAGATTCGCAAGACGCGATAGTGCGTGTTACGTTGGGCAGTATTTGTACCAGCGACTTACACATCAAGCATGGAAGTGTTCCGCGTGCCGTACCCGGAATCACGGTTGGACACGAGATGGTAGGCGTGGTAGAGCAGGTAGGAGCGGATGTTACTTCGGTTCGTCCCGGCGACCGTGTGACTGTAAACGTGGAAACCTTTTGCGGAGAATGCTTTTTCTGTCGCCACGGCTATGTGAATAATTGTACTTTGCCCGACGGAGGCTGGGCATTAGGTTGCCGAATCGACGGCGGACAGGCTGAATACGTCAGAGTGCCGTATGCCAATCAGGGCTTGAACCGCATCCCGGATTCGGTGACCGATGAGCAGGCACTGTTCGTAGGCGATGTACTTGCTACCGGCTATTGGGCAGCAGACATTTCAGATATAACGGCAGAAGACACGGTATTGATTATCGGTGCAGGGCCTACGGGAATCTGTACCCTGCTGTGTGTGATGCTGAAACATCCCCGCCGCATCATTGTGTGCGAGAAGTCGCCCGAACGGATTCGTTTCGTCCGCGAGCATTATCCCAACGTCTTGGTGGTAACACCGGAAGAATGCAAGTCATTTGTAGAAGCAAACAGCAATCATGGCGGAGCAGACCGCGTGCTGGAAGTGGCGGGAACGGACGAAACCTTCCGTCTGGCGTGGGAATGTGCCCGCCCCAATGCCATCGTAACCATTGTTGCACTCTACGACCATCCGCAACAGCTTCCCCTTCCGGACATGTACGGAAAGAACCTTGTCTTTAAAACCGGAGGGGTAGATGGCTGCCGTTGCGACGAGATACTTCGTCTGATAGCGGCAGGAAAGATTGATACCCGTCCGCTCATCACCCACCGCTTTCCTTTGAACCGGATAGAAGAAGCCTATCGAATCTTTGAGAACAAACTCGACGGAGTGATTAAGATAGCGGTAACTGCGCCTTAACGTTTCGCGGGTAGAAAGATAGCTGAGGAGGAGGCTTCGGTACGGATAACTCTATTTGACAATCCGGATCGGGGCTTCCGTCTCCACTCCGTTCAGCCAGAAAGTATTTTCCGATTGCGGTTCATGGTTTTCCCACCAGAACCTGCGGCTGAATGTGATGGTATCTCGTTTGCTCCCGTCATTCCAATCCAATACAAGGGTTTCCCGCTCAAAATTAGTTTCTCCATTAAAGTCACCGAAACTCAATCCGTAAGTGTCGTTATACTCAAACGAGGTCAAGCCGGAGAAGATGACAAGAAGAGCTCTCGAATTACCGGCCACGGTCGAATCTTTTTCATACGTATTTCCCCGGAAGATAGCCTTGATACCATTGTCGGCAATGGAGTTTTCTATTTCCGGATTCAACAAATCATTTCCCTGTTTGTCTGTTACGTAGATATTGATAGCGAATGGATAAATATCCCATATTGTATCCGGATCGGGACCGTCGCCGTCATCGCAACCTGTGAATCCCATAGCGGCACATAATAAGGACAGCATAAAAACTTTTTTGAACTTCATAGCTTCTTGGTCTTTGGTTGTGTCAAATGTAAGTATTTCTTCTTTAATAATCAAATGATTCTATCAGATATTTTGGGGGCAATGGGATGTATTTCAATATCTATCTGGAAAAACTTAGGGTGATTGTCGCTACTTGGTGATGCGTGAATTGTTAAATCTTTTATAGCCTGTTTTTCTTGTACTTAGCTTCATTCCGATTCCTGAAAAAACGCTACCCGTAGAACGGGTGTGTTCTACGGGTAGAAATGGTAAACGCTACCGCTTGAAATGGGTGATGCTAACGGTAGCGTTTTTACGCGGAGTTTGTCAGACTGATTTTCGGTTCATCCGGATAAAAACAGTCCGGCGCAAGTGTGTCGAAAAGACTTGTATCCGGGCTGTTCTTTTTGTTAAAGTTTTTTATACTCTTCGTCGGTTACAGGCTCCAGCCATTCGTTGGAAGTATTCTCGCCCGGAATCTCGAAAGCGAGGTGAGCAAACCAACTGTCGGCTGCTGCCCCGTGCCAGTGTTTCACGTTGGCGGGGATGTGGATAACATCGCCCGGAAGCATCTGTACGGCAGGCTTTCCTTCTTCCTGATACCAACCCTTACCGGCTACGCATACCAGCATCTGACCTCCGCCTTTCGTGGCGTGATGGATGTGCCAGTTATTGCGGCAGCCCGGCTCGAAAGTAACGTTGGCAAACGGAATCTGTTCGCTCGATACGCGGGCAAGGTAACTGTTCCCGATGAAATATTGAGCGTATGCCGTGTTCGGCTCGCCGATGGGGAATATCATTTCGCGCTGGAAAGCAGCCTTTCCGTTATCTCCCGTGGCATCGTCTGCCCACACATCTTTAGCCAAGCGGAAAGCCCCCCATGCGTTAGGCCATCCGGCATAGAACGCGATGTGAGTCAATATCTCCGAAATCTCCGTGCGCGTAACGCCGTTCTGTTTTGCGAATTGCAAATGATGGGTCAGCGACGAATCAATAATTCCCTTTCCTATGAGGGTTGCGATGGTTACCATGCTGCGGTCGTGCGGACTCAGCCCCGGACGGTTCCATACTTCTCCAAATAATACATCATCATTCAGTTCGGCAAATTTAGGTGCGAACTCTCCCAACTGCACGTGTCCGGCAGTTTGTGTGATTTTTTCTTGTGCCATAATTCCTTGAATGTTAGTCGTTGCTAAAATCAACAATAAAAATAATGTTTTTTTCATCTGTCTGTTCTTTTGGTTTTGTCACAAATGTAGCCGGTTTTCGGCAGATGGGATGTAGATATATTACAGATGTTTGTGTACGTTTTACAGATGTCGCTTCCGTGTGTCTGACGTTTCGCCCACATTTGTTTTATTTCACGCAGTTTGCCCGGCAAGTTTCACGAAAAACCTTTTTCCTTTCTCTTATATCCCAAATATTTATATTAACTTTGCGCATCATTCAGTAGAAATACATAAAAAATATACATATATGAATATCTCTTATAATTGGCTGAAAGAGTATGTCAATTTTGATTTGACACCTGAAGAAACAGCAGCCGCACTTACTTCCATCGGTTTGGAAACAGGAAGCGTGGAAGAAGTTCAATCTATTAAAGGAGGTTTGGAAGGACTTGTGATTGGTAAAGTGCTGACGTGTGAACCTCACCCGAATTCAGACCACATGCACATTACTACCGTCGACTTGGGGCAGGGAGAGCCTGTACAGATAGTCTGCGGCGCGGCAAATGTGGCTGCGGGACAGAAAGTGGTAGTGGCTACGCTGGGCACGAAACTGTATGACGGCGATGAATGTTTTACGATTAAGAAATCAAAACTCCGGGGGGTAGAATCGAACGGAATGATTTGTGCAGAAGACGAAATCGGCGTGGGTACGAGCCACGAGGGGATTATCGTACTGCCGGACGATGTGACACCGGGTACGCTGGCGAAAGATTATTACAACATCAAGAGCGATTATGTACTGGAGGTAGACATCACACCGAACCGTGCAGATGCCTGTTCGCATTACGGAGTGGCGCGCGACTTATACGCTTGGCTTATCCAGAACGGGCGTCAGGCAGAACTGAAACGCCCTTCGGTAGATGCTTTCAAGGTGGATAATCACGACATGGACATCGACGTGGTGGTTGAAAATACGGAAGCATGTCCGCGCTATGCCGGAGTATCAATCAAGGGAGTAACGGTAAAAGAAAGTCCCGAATGGTTGCAAAACAAGTTGCGCCTTATCGGTGTGCGCCCCATTAATAATATTGTGGATATTACCAACTATATCCTTCACGCCTACGGTCAGCCGATGCACTGCTTCGATGCCGACAAGATTAAAGGCGGTAAAATCGTAGTAAGAACGTGTGAAGAAGGTACAAAATTCGTTACATTAGACGAAGTGGAACGTAAATTGTCTGAACGCGATTTGATGATTTGCAACGCCGAAGAACCGATGTGTATCGGCGGTGTGTTCGGCGGATTGGATTCGGGTACTACCGAGGCAACGAAGGATGTATTCCTTGAAAGCGCATATTTCCATCCCACATGGGTGCGTAAAACGGCTCGCCGTCATGGTTTGAGTACAGATTCATCTTTCCGTTTCGAACGCGGTATCGACCCCAACGGCTGTATTTATGCTTTGAAAGAAGCAGCCTTGCTGGTGAAAGAACTTGCCGGAGGTGAAATCGCATCTGAAATAAAAGATAATTACCCCAACCCGATAGCCGACTTCGCGGTAGAACTTCCGTTTGAGTATGTGAACGGTTTGATAGGTAAGGAAATTCCGAAAGAAACGGTGAAAAGCATCGTGCGGAGTCTGGAAATGAAGATTGTAGAAGAAACGGAAAGCGGACTCTCATTGCTTGTTCCTCCTTATCGCGTTGACGTTCAGCGTCCGTGCGATGTAGTAGAAGACATTCTCCGTATCTATGGATATAATAATGTAGAGATTCCTACTACGTTGAAATCAAGTCTGAGCGTAAAGGGGGGAAGTAGATAAGTCGGTAAAACTTCAGAACTTGGTATCCGAACAGTTGGTAGGCTGCGGGTTCAATGAAATATTGAATAACTCGCTGACAGCTGCTGCATACTATGAAGGTCTGGAGAGCTACAAACCGGAAAATCTGGTGCGACTGATGAACCCGTTGAGTAACGACTTGAATGTGATGCGTGCCACGTTGCTGTTTGGCGGACTTGAAAGTATCTGTCACAATGCCAATCGTAAAAATGCCGACTTGAAATTCTTCGAATTTGGTAACTGCTATCATTTCAATGCCGAAAAGAAGAATCCCGAAAAGGTATTGGCCGCTTACTCGGAAGAACTTCACATGGGACTTTGGGTTACCGGAAAACGTGTAAGTAACTCGTGGGCACATGCCAATGAAGATTCTTCGGTATACGAATTGAAAGCATACGTGCTGAATATTTTCCGCCGTTTGGGAGTAAACTTCGGCGGACTGGTATTCGGAAACCTGACCAACGATATTTATTCGGTAGCCATTTCGGTTCATACGCGCGGCGGAAAACTTCTCGCTACGTTTGGTGTGGTAAGTAAGAAGATTCTGAAAGCATTCGACATTGATAACGAAGTTTATTATGCCGACCTGAACTGGAAGGAACTGATGAAAACCATCAAGGGAAATGCGGTTTACTATAAGGAAATATCTAAATTCCCGGCTGTGAAACGCGATTTGGCATTGCTGATAGACAAAAACGTTCAGTTTGCCGAAATCGAAAAGATAGCCTACGAAACCGATAAGAAACTGTTGAAATCTGTTGAATTGTTCGACGTTTACGAAGGCAAAAACCTTGAAGCAGGCAAGAAGAGCTACGCAGTTAGCTTCATGCTGCAGGACGAAAACGCTACGCTGAACGACAAACAAATCGACAAGTTCATGCAAAAACTGATAACCAACCTGCAAAACAAGTTGGACGCAAAACTGAGATAAATATAATCAACAAGATAACTATTAAAACATAAATCCAATGGGAAGAGCGTTTGAATATAGAAAAGCTACTAAGTTGAAAAGATGGGGTCACATGGCAAAGACCTTTACACGTTTGGGTAAACAAATTGCAATCGCAGTGAAAGCCGGCGGACCGGAACCGGAAAACAATCCGACGCTGCGTTCGGTTATCGCAACCTGTAAGCGTGAAAACATGCCGAAGGATAACATCGAACGTGCCATCAAGAACGCAATGGGTAAAGACCAGAGCGAGTATAAAGGAATGACTTACGAAGGATACGGACCTCACGGTGTGGCTGTATTCGTAGATACATTGACTGATAACACAACACGTACCGTGGCAGATGTTCGTTCGGTATTCAACAAGTTCGGAGGCAACTTGGGTACTACGGGGTCATTGGCTTTCTTGTTCGACCACAAATGTGTATTTACCTTCAAGAAGAAAGAAGGAATCGACATGGAAGAACTGATTTTAGACCTGATAGACTACAACGTAGACGATGAATTCGACGAGGACACCGAAGAAGGAACAATCACTATTTACGGTGACCCGAAGAGTTATGCCGCTATTCAGAAACATTTGGAAGAATGTGGTTTCGAAGATGTAGGTGGTGAATTTACTTATATCCCCAACGACTTGAAAGATGTAACCGCAGAACAGCGCGAAACAATCAACAAGATGATTGAACGTTTAGAAGAATTTGATGACGTTCAAACGGTTTACACGAACATGAAGCCCGAAGGAGAGGAATAATCATCGTATTGAAATAATTATTCTCAGGCACGAATTTCGCGGATTCACACGGTTTCTTTTCAGAAAGATACGCTGTGAGGTGCGTAGTTCGTGCCTGATTTTTTATAAAGCTATGAAGATAAATTATACTACTCAAGGAACGTGCAGCAAGAGCATTGAGGTGGAAGTTGAAAACGGTATAGTAAAGAATGTTTGTTTTACAGGCGGATGTAACGGAAACTTGCAGGGTATCGGAGCATTGGTAAAGGGTATGAAGGTAGATGAAGTGATAACCCGCCTTGAAGGAATCCGGTGCGGTTCTAAACTTACTTCGTGTCCCGATCAGCTCTGTAAGGCATTACATTCGTTAAAGGCATGAATATCCTGATACTGAACGGAAGTCCGCGCCGGAACGGTAATATAGCCCGCATGTTGAAGGCGATGCGCGAAGAAGCCGAGAGCCGCGGCATGAAGGTAACTTCAGTCTGCGTAGCCGATTTGCGCATAACGCCTTGTACGGGTTGCATGGTATGCCGTAAAAAGTTGGCTTGTGTTTTGCCGGACGATGATGCCCAACGGATGCTTGAATTGATACAGGGATGTGATGCATGGGTGATAGGTGCTCCCTGTTATTGGGGAAACATACCCGGGCAACTGAAAGTGATGTTCGACCGCATTGTTTACGGCATGATGGGTGAAAGTCCGCGCGGCATCCCCATCCCTTTGCATAAGGGAAAGCGAGCCATATTAGTCAGCACTTGTACCACTCCGTTCCCCTTTAATATCCTTTTTAATCAGACGCGCGGCGTTATCAAAGCGTTAAAAGAAATCTTGAAGTGGAGCGGATTCAAGGTCATTTCCACCATCGAGGTAGGAGGCACAAAGCAACACGCCGTGAGCGATAAGGCATTGGAGCGTTGCCGCAAAGTTATCCGTAAACTATAATATGTCTATTTATGAAAAAAGCAAAACAACAAGCAAGCAAACAGTTGACTCCTGAACAGTATATCCGACAGAAAGCCCGTATGCTTCCAGTTGAAGATTGTTTCATGACTTCTGATTGGGAAAAAGTAGGAGAATCTATTGTGTTAGTAGTTCGTCGTCATGTGAAAGAAACTTATACCATAGGGGTATATTTGATTGATACGTTTTGTCTCGGATTGAAAGATTCGTATTATTATTTTAGTATAGATAAAATTGATTATGATAACCTTTTGGAAAGGTTCAGAAGAAACGAGTCTTTAGAAAAAATCTCTTATAATGAAGCTCACAATATGATATTCGGGGCAATAGCTTTTGCCGAAGAAGCAGGCATAACTCCTTCTAATTCATTTGAACTCACACAATATCTTTTGGAAGAAGATACAGAAGATGTTCCATTAATTGAATACGATTATGGTAAAAACGGTGAGCATTTCCTTTGTGCAAATAATCGTTTGGAATTGAATCGTTATCTGCCTTTGTTAGATAAGAATCTGGGTAAGGGGAATTATCATTATATAGTAAATGATGAGGATGCTGAATACAAAGATTCAATGGATTGGTTGGAGAATATGGAGAAAATGATGGAACGTACTGCTTCGATACCGGAAGAGAAATATTCTTATTGTCATCCTGAATATCCGGCGGTAATAAGGGTGAAAAACGATTGGCTGGTATCTTTGTTCTATGATCATAGAAACGCATGTAAGCTGTCCGAAGCAACTGTTCAAAAGATTTTGGCTTTGCCTCATGAAGAATTAAGAATAGATTTAGAACAGATTATACTGTATGAAACAGGATGTACTTGTGGTCAAATTTCCGAAAGCCAATGGAATACCGAATATGCTTCTGTGATCATTCACTGTTTGTTGTTGTTAGGTGCTTTGGGAGATGCGAGAAGTTTGCCTGTTGTTCTTGAAACGCTTTGTCAAAATGAAGATTATTATGACTATCATTTTGGTGACATCGTAGGTGAAATTTATACTTATGTTCTTTATCGGTTAGGAAAAGAACACCTTGATGAGCTGTTTGCTTATTTGCAGATACCGGGACTTTATTCGTATGCGCGTTACCATATCTTTCCTGCCGTGGCATTGATTCCTTTTTACCAGCCTGAACGCCGTGGCGAAGTGATTGATTGGTTTCGAAAAGTGCTTGTTTTTTATGCCGGCCGTTTGGAAAAGCAAGAGTGTTGCGATGGGATTCTTGTTGGATTGATGACTAAAGATTTGTTGGATTTGCAAGCGAAAGAATTGTTGCCCGAATTGAAGGTTCTTTACGATACGGATTTGGTAGATACAGGATGTTGTGGAGAGTATTCGGAAATAGAAAAAGAAATGCTTCAAGGAGGAGATTCTGATTTTCGAGGTTCTGTCTTATTGGACATTAATGAAATCTATAAGAAGATAGGTTAATGATTGAATTATTATTGTAGGAATGTTCGCAGTTAACTTATGTAGGGGCGTATAGCATACGTCCGAAAACGTATTGTGGATAAATATTGTTTTTGTAATGTGTTGCTGTTATGAAAGATTACCTAACCTTAGCAAAAGAGAATCAGGAGAAGGCTTGGAGCATTATTCGGGATGCACAAATCATCGAGGCATGGCGAGGGGCGGGAGCGGAAATCAATCTTGTCGGGTCGCTCAAGCTCGGACTACTGATGAAGCATCGCGACATCGACTTTCATGTTTATTCGCAGGATTTGACACTCGAAAAGAGTTTCGCGGCGGTGATGCAGATTGCCGCTTGTCCGCGTATCCGGAAAATGGAATACACCAACCTGCTTGACACTTCCGAAGCCTGCATCGAGTGGCATCTGTGGTACGAGGACGATGAGGCGTTACTGTGGCAGATTGATATGATACACATGCCGAAAGGTTCGGCGTACGACGGTTACTTTGAGAGGGTTGCCGAACGCATTGCTGCCGTGCTGACCGAAGAAACGCGCGATGCAATCCTACGCCTGAAGTACGAAACGCCCGACACCGAAAAGATTATGGGCATTGAATACTATCAGGCAGTGATAGAAGGCGGTGTGCGCACGTATGCCGAACTGACGGAATGGAGAAAGCAGCATCCCGTCGATGGCATCGTTACGTGGATGCCTTCCGAGACATTGCGCCACGCATCCGGAGCCAAGTTTTATGTGATAGACAAAAGCACGTGGGAGAGAGCCGTTTACTTCGACTATTATTATTCTCGGATAAAGTGTAAATATACGCTCAATGCGAATCTCGACATCACGCATCTGGTAGAAGGGCAGAAGCAGCGCGGACTCAAGTTCTTCCCCGTAATGCTGTACGTTATCATGAGAGCCGTGAACCGCAACAAAGAGTTCCGTATGAGCTTTAATGAGAAAGGCGAATTGGGATATTGGGAGTATGTTGTCCCCAGCTATACGCTGTTCCATAATGAAACCAAAACCTTTACGGATGTATGGAGCGATTATTCGGACGATTTTGATACCTTTTATCAAACGGTTGTGGCGGACATCCGAACATACGGAAACATTACCGGCGTAATAAAAGCACGCCCCGACCAACCTCGTAATTTCTGCCCCGTATCCAGCCTGCCGTGGCTGAGCTTTACCGGATTTGCGCAAGATACGTATGCCGAGAGTTCCTTGCTGTTCCCGCTCATCAAGTTCGGGAAGTATTTCCAAGAAGGCGGGAAAATACTTTTACCTGTCGCCGTGTTTGTAAGCCATGCGGTGGCGGACGGATACCATACCTGCAAACTTATCAACGACATGCAGGAGATAGCACAAAGTTTGTGGAAAGAAGTATAGACTGCCGGAGGCAGATTCATGCAGATTATCCGCTGCGATAGCCTGCATGAACCGGTGTCCGTACGGTTAAAGTGCACAGGTTTCCTGCGTCCGCCGGAGCGCGGCGTTATAATCTTCCACCAACTCTTTCATCACCTCGTCTACGCTTTGCAGGCGGTGAATCATCGAAGCTCCCTGTCCGATTTCCAATTCCCCTTCAAAAATATCCCCTTCGAAGATACCTTTCTTGGCACGACCTTTGCCCAGCAGTTCGCGCAACTCGTCGGCAGAAGCCCCTTTGCGCTCGGCTTCTTCCACTTGCTTATAGAAATCATTCTTTATCAGGCGGGTGGGCGAGAGCTGTTTCAGCGTGAGTACCGTGTCGCCCTCGTTCAGTCGGAGGCAGCGGTCTTTAAACGTGAAGTGTGCCGAGCTTTCTTCGGTCAGTGCAAAGCGCGTGCCCATCTGTACGCCGTCGGCTCCTAACGTCATGGCGGCAAGGATTCCTTCGCCCGTCATGATGCCTCCCGCCGCAATCAGCGGAGCGGTACACATCCGTTTTACGGCAGGTATCAGGCAAAACGTGGTGGTTTCTTCGCGTCCGTTGTGCCCGCCGGCTTCAAACCCTTCGGCTACGATGGCATCAACTCCCGCCTCCTCGCACTTGGAGGCAAAACGGGTCGACGAAACCACATGCGCCACTTTTATTCCGGCGTTATGTAAATATTCTGTCCAAGTTTTAGGATTTCCTGCCGAAGTAAATACAATGGGCACTTCTTCCTCCACGATGATTTTCATGATGCTTTCTATTTCGGGATACATCAGCGGAACGTTTACCCCGAAAGGTTGGTCGGTGGCCTGCTTACATTTACGGATGTGTTCGCGCAGTGTTTCGGGATGCATCGACCCCGCACCCAGCAGTCCCAGTCCGCCCGCATTGCTTACTGCGGAAGCCAGCCGCCAACCGCTGCACCACACCATTCCGCCTTGTATAATCGGATAGCGGATTCCGAAAAGATGACATATTCTGTTCATGCGATGTTGTTTTTTTAAAGATTCGTGGGGACAAGATACGAAAAAATCTGTGTCTGCGAAAGATTCTTCCGAAAAACTTGAGGCTGTTTCGGGCGGGTTTCGGGCGTGAAAAATTCTATTCGGAAGACCGGGTCGTTCTATGGGTAGAACAAGGTAGTTCTACCGCATGAAATAAGGAGCGCTACCCATAGCATTTTCGGGCTTGTCGATTCGTAAAATCAGGAAAAACACTTAAATGAAGGTATTCATTAAAATTTACATAAGCCATTATACGTATATTAAGTAAAAATTTCTATCTTTGTGGGGATACAAGGCGTGTGGTAGTTAAGAAACCCAAACGAAAGAAAAATGAAAGAAAAACGAAAAACATGTTTTAAGACATGGTTTTTTATTTGGTTGGGTGAAAAAAACGCCGCATCTTTGTGTCGTTATCCTGAAAACAATCTTTTTACCTTAAGAAAAAAAACTAATACCTATTGAAAACTTAAAAAAGGCTCTTTGTGAAAAGCGCCTTTTTTTATGCCTATACTTTTCCTTTTATTCCGATAGAAATGGTTATTTTTGTTCTCGTAATTATTAATCATTGAATCTATATGGCACAACCATTGGCAGAGCGAATGCGTCCGAAGACGCTGGACGATTATATCGGTCAGAAACATTTGGTGGGCGAGGGGGCTGTCTTGCGTAAGATGATTGACGCGGGGCGTATCTCTTCTTATTCTGTGGGGTCCGCCGGGCGTGGGTAAAACTACGCTTGCACAGATTATAGCCAATAAGTTGGAAACTCCTTTTTATACTTTAAGTGCGGTGACTTCGGGGGTCAAAGACGTGCGCGACGTGATAGAGAAAGCGCGTAACAGCCGCTTTTTTTCGCAGCAAAGCCCGATTCTGTTCATCGACGAAATTCATCGTTTCAGCAAATCGCAGCAAGACTCTTTGTTGGGGGCAGTAGAAACCGGGGTGGTAACGCTGATAGGTGCTACTACGGAGAATCCTTCGTTTGAGGTTATCCGCCCGTTGCTGTCGCGCTGCCAACTCTATGTGTTGAAGTCGTTAGAGAAAGATGATTTGCTGGAGTTGCTTCATCATGCCCTGACGCGCGACGCGGTGTTGAAAGAAAAAAACATCGAGTTGAAAGAAACCGATGCCATGCTCCGTTATTCGGGAGGCGATGCGCGGAAATTATTAAACATTCTGGAACTGGTGGTTGAGGCAGACAGCGGCAATCCGATAGTGATAACCGATGAAAAGGTAGTAGACCGTTTGCAGCAAAATCCGTTGGCTTACGATAAAGACGGCGAAATGCACTACGATATTATTTCGGCATTCATAAAGTCTATTCGCGGAAGCGACCCCGATGGCGCACTTTACTGGCTGGCGCGCATGGTGGAGGGGGGCGAAGACCCTGCTTTCATAGCCCGGCGACTGGTGATTTCGGCATCGGAAGACATCGGACTTGCCAACCCGAACGCATTGTTGCTTGCCAATGCCGCCTTCGATGCTGTAATGAAAATCGGATGGCCCGAAGGAAGGATTCCTTTGGCTGAAGCTACGGTTTATCTGGCTACCAGCCCGAAGAGCAATTCGGCATACATGGGCATCGGTTCGGCACTGGAGAAGGTGCGGCAGACGGGAAATCTGCCCGTTCCGCTTCACCTGCGTAATGCTCCTACCAAGCTGATGAAGCAGTTGGGGTATGGAAATAACTATAAGTATGCACATAATTATAAAGGTAATTTCGTAAACCAACAGTTTTTGCCCGATGACATCCGTGAGGCTCGTTTCTGGCACGCACAAGACAATGCGGCAGAAGCCAAGCTGAAAGAACGGATGATAAACCTGTGGGGAGAGAGATTTAAAGAATAGAAAAACACAAATAGATATTGACATGAAGATAGTAGTTTTAGACGGATATACATTAAATCCGGGAGATTTATCTTGGCAGTCGCTTAAAGCGATGGGCGAAGTGATAGTATACGACCGTACGGCGGCAGAAGAAGTTGTAGAGCGCTCTACGGGAGCTGAAGTTGTGTTGACTAACAAAGTGGTGTTAGATGCGAAAGCCATCCACGCACTTCCGATGCTGAAATACATTGGTGTATTGGCTACGGGCTATAACGTAGTGGATTTGGAAGCTGCACGCCAGCGCGGAATCGTGGTGACAAACATTCCGGCGTATAGCACCAATTCTGTGGCTCAGATGGTGTTTGCACACATCCTGAATATTACCCAGCGCGTGGGACATTATGCCCATGAAATCCGGAACGGAGCGTGGAGCGGACAAACCGATTTCTGTTACTGGAATACGCCCTTGCAAGAATTGGACGGAAAGAAAATAGGTTTGGTAGGTTTCGGAAATACGGGACAAGCTACGGCGCGCATTGCTTTGAGCTTTGGCATGGAGGTATCTGTTTATACCAGCAAGGCAGCCTCTCTGTTGCCTGCAGGGGTACGTAAGTGTGGTTCGGTTGATGAATTGTTCACCTCGTGTGACATTGTGAGTCTCCATTGCCCCCTGACAGACGATACCCGGGAGATGGTAAATGCCCGTCGACTGAGCTTGATGAAGCGTACGGCGATTCTTATCAATACCGGGCGGGGTGGACTGGTTAATGAGCGCGACCTTGCTTATGCGCTCCGGAAAGGTACGTTGGCAGCAGCCGGAGTAGATGTACTTTCCAGCGAACCGCCCCGTGCGGATAATCCCTTGTTGAGGGTAGAGAACTGTTTCATTACGCCACATATTGCTTGGGCTACCTACGAAGCCCGCGTCCGCTTGATGAATCAGGCCATTGCAAATCTGAAAGCCTATCAGGAAGGAAATCCAATAAATAATGTAGCAAAATGACAAAAGAAGAACGTATTCAGCAAGCGGTAGCTTATTTTAAAGAAGGATATAATTGCTCACAGTCGGTAGTGCTTGCTTATGCCGATTTGTATGGGTTCTCAAAAGAGCAAGCCTGCCATATTTCAGCATCGTTTGGTGGAGGAATCGGACGTATGCGTGAAACGTGCGGAGCTGCATGTGGAATGTTTCTCTTGGCAGGATTGGAAAGATGTGCCCTTGAGGGTGCCGACCGTGCAAGCAAAGCCGCCAATTATGCATTGGTGCAAGAACTTGCGGGAAAGTTTAAGGCAGAAACCGGTTCGTTATGTTGCTCCGAACTGCTCGGACTTTCAAAAAAAGAACCTATCGTATCGACACCCGAAGCCCGTACACCCCAGTATTACGCCAAACGTCCTTGCCCGCGGATGGTAGAAACGGCAGCTCGGATTTTTGGCGATTTCTTAGAAAACGAAGGTAAATTGTAACAAGTAAAGGCTTTCTGCATAGGATAAAGAAAACTTTTTACGCTTTTTCGTCTTTCGGAATCTTTTTTTCTTTACTTTTGCAACGACACAAATATTTGATACTTAAAATAAAAGCAAAAGATTATGTTAGAAGAAAAAGCAGGTGTTATCGCCGGAAAAATCTGGGAAGCACTAAACGGAAACGAAGGCAAAACTCAAAAGCAGATTAAGAAAGCAGCTAAACTGAAAGCCGATAAAGACCTCTTTTTGGGATTAGGCTGGTTGTTGAGAGAAGACAAAATTGAAACAAGCGAAGTAGAAGGCGAACTTTTTGTAAAGTTGAAATAAAAAGAGCTTGGATAAACAGAAAAGAAGAGTGCAGAGACTTCCCGTCGCTGCACTCTTCTTTTGTTCTCTAACAGCATGATTCCTCCCGACACTTGCAGCCTTTCGTCTCACATTCTACGGTCACATGCCGGATACCCTTTTCACGTAATGCTTGTTTCAAAGCCTGTTTTACGTTTTCCATGTCTTTTAAGTCCTTGATTACGGCATGTACGGTGGCTGCGTTTTCTGTTGTGCTGACTGCCCATACATGCAAATGATGCCATTCCTCTAATCCGGGAATGTCGGAAAGTGAACTCTCTATTTGTTTCATATTGATGTTCGAAGGTACGGCATCTAAAGACAAGTACAGGCTTTCTTTTAGCAATTTCCATGTAGAAGCTAAAATGATGAGTGCAATGACCAGACTGATGAGCGTGTCGATGATGACAAATCCGGTAAGTGTGATGATTATGCCCGATATCACTACGCCTACTGATACGAGTGTGTCCATAGCCATGTGAAGGAAAGCTCCTTTTACGTTCAGATCATGTCCCTGATTTTTCATAAGCAGCAAAGCGGTTATTCCGTTTACAATGATTCCTACTCCTGCCGTCCATGAGATGGCCTCTCCCGAAATTTCTTCCGGATGACGTAATTTGTAGATACTCTCGATAAGGATGGCTCCTACGGCAACGAGTAGTATGATTGCATTTGCCAACGAAACCAAGATGGTGCTTTTCTTATAGCCATACGTAAAGTGGATGTTTCCGTGGCGTTTTGCCATGCGGATGGCAAACAGTGAAAGCGTCAGGCTGAATACGTCGCTCAAATTATGTCCGGCATCGGATAGTAACCCTAACGAATTGTATGTCAGACCTACTCCGGCTTCAGTGAAGACAAATAAAAGGTTTAGTACAATGCAAAAAACGAATACTCCGCTCAGTGAGTTTGGAACAAAATTGTGTTCGTGTGTGTGATGATGAAGATGTGACATAATCAGATATTTTTATAAGATTTGCTGCCAAAGATAGGTGATTTTTGATTTGGTTGAACCGCCTTCAGGATATTAACAACCGGGTTGCAAAAGTGGGGACGGGTGTAGAGGCACGTTTGTTGCCAAGTATTGGAGCATAAAAAAGCGCGGAGATTACATCCCCACGCTTGATTATTCGGTATATGAAATATGTTTGTCAGAAACAGCTTGACCCGTCAAAACAGTGGGTGCACAGCTTGCATTTTGGAAGTCCGATGGATTCAACCAATATTTCCAGCGAATTAAAACGTAACGAGGTCAGTCCGAACCGAGCACGTATACGCTCAACCAGCTCCTTGTATTCAGGAGAATCAGTCGTGGCATATTTATCTAACTTGGCATTTTCATCGCCTTCTATTTCTTTGATAATGCGCCGTGTTATCAGTTCCATGTCGCTTTTTGAGGAGGTGAACCCGATAAACGGACATCCGTAAATCAGCGGCGGACAAGCTATACGCATGTGTACTTCTTTTGCACCGTAATCATAGAGAATCTTTACGTTGTCGCGCAACTGAGTTCCACGTACTATCGAGTCGTCGCAGAACAAAAGCCGTTTGCCTTGCAGCATTGCCCGGTTAGGTATCAGCTTCATCTTAGCCACGAGCGAGCGCATACTTTGATTGCTCGGCGTAAAGCTGCGCGGCCATGTAGGAGTATACTTGGCTATGGCGCGATGATAGGGGATGCCTTTTCCTTCGGCATATCCTAAAGCCATACCCACACCCGAATCGGGGATGCCACACGTGCAGTCTACTTCCGACTGGTCGGTCTGCCCCATTTTGTAACCGCTCAAGAAGCGTACTTCTTCTACGTTCCTGCCTTCGTAGCATGAAACGGGGAAACCGTAATACACCCATAAGAAAGAACAAATTTGCATCTTGTCGTTTGGTTTGCGAAGCTGTTCCAAGCCGTCGGCACGCATACGGATGATTTCTCCGGGACCTACGTAGCGGTCTACCTCGTAATCCAAGTTCGGGAGGCTGCTTGATTCGCTGGTAGCAGCGTAAGCTCCTTCTTTTTTCCCGATGATGATAGGCGTGCGTCCCCATTTGTCGCGTGCCACGATGATTCCGTCTTCAGTAAGAATCAGCATCGAGCATGAACCCTTAATCTTGTTGAATACGTTTTCAATGCCGCTCACGAAATCTTTTCCCTGTACGATAAGTAGCGCGATAAGCTCCGTCTGGTTGGTTTTTCCCATGCTCATTTCCGAGAAGTGCATGTTGTTAGCCAACAGTTCCTTAACCAGTTCGTCTGTGTTGTTGATTTTTGCCACAGTAACAATGGCAAACTTACCCAAATGGGAGTTGATCATGATAGGTTGGGGGTCGGTATCACTTATAATGCCGATACCTGCCTTTCCTTTGAAACCGGGGAGTTCATCTTCGAATTTTGTTCTGAAGTAAGAACTTTCCAGATTATGAATTTTGCGCATAAAGCCTTCGCCTTCGGCGTATGTTGCCATACCTGCGCGTTTCGTTCCCAGATGGGAATTGTAGTCTGTACCGTAGAATAAATCGGTTACGCATTCAGCTTTTGTAACTGTTCCGAAAAAACCACCCATTCTTTTTCTTTATTTATTATGTAATTTGAAATATGGTTGCAAAGTTACGAATAATTTTTGTACCTGAGAAGATGGAAAAACTAAGAACCTGTTTAATTTTTCCGATAAAGTAATTTGTTTGCCGTGATACACCCCTCGGTTTCTCCCTCAAAACGCTACCGTTAGTGTTGCTTGTTTCATGCGGATAAACCTCATGGTTCTATTCGGAAGGCTTGTCGGTTTATCGGGTAGTTTTCAGGGCTTGCAATCCGATGCTTCCAACCCGGATTATTCGAACCGGATGGATTTGGCAGGATGGATATGGCTTATCAGATAAGAGGGTGCGATAAGCATAGACACGGAAATCAGTAACGTGCCGATGTTTATCAGCAAATACCATCCTATATGCAATTCGATAGGCACGGTACTTACGTAGTATGTTGCCGGGTCGAGCCGGAAAGGATGGAAGTAATATTGGATGAGGCATACGGATATGCCGATGATGTTTCCCCATATCATGCCTCGTCCGATAAGAAATACCGATAGCGATAGGAAAATCTTGCGTATGGAAGCGTTGTCTGCACCTAACGCTTTTAATACACCTATCATGTTGGTACGCTCTAAAATGATGATTAGCAAGCCGGATATCATGGTAAATCCGGCTACCCCCGTCATGAGTATAAGGATTACCCATATATTAATGTCGAGTAAGTTGAGCCAATCGAATATTTGCGGATAGATTTCTTCCGACGTACGCGAGCAGTAGATTTCTCCGTATCGGTCTGTTTGGTCGTTTATCGACGAGCGGATGCAATCGTTCGCTTGGGTTAATTGACTATAATCTTTTACCGTTATTTCAATGCCGCCTACCCTGTTCCGGTTTCCATCCGTTCAGCCGGTTTACAGTGTAAAGGTCGGTTATCAAGAAAAGGTCGTCGAAATAAGAGAAGTTTGTTTGATAAATTCCGCTTACCGTTAGCCGGCGTGCCCGTATATTGTTTTCGATGTAATACGTATAGAGCTTATCGCCCACCTTGAGCGATAACTTGTCTGCCACGGAGCGTGAAACCAACACTCGGTTACTGGCGGCAGAATCAGTAAAAGTGGGTATTTCTCCCTCAAGTAAATGTTTCTGTAAGAATGTCCGGTCGTATTCCTGTGCCACTCCTTTCAGCATCATTCCTTGAAAATTGTCGGAAGTCATAATCATGCCCGGCTTGACGGAATATCGTTGTGTATGGGATATTTCGGGTATTCGGTTGATTATATCCATCAAGCTGTCGTTTCCTACGATGGGGGTCATTTGGTAAAGTTGGGCGCCGTCAATGCTGGATACGATGATATCGCCTCCCATTCCTACGACTTTATTACGCACTTGGTGCTTGAATCCGATGACTACCGAAACGGAGACAATCATTACCGCCAGTCCGATGGCAATACCTGCCGTGGCGATACGCACGGCAGGCTTTGATACTTTTCTCCCTCCTTCGTTACTTTTGTAGATGCGTCGGGCTATGAATAACTTCCAATTCATTGTTCAGCAGGTCAGTCGTCTACTCTTCCCGGATAGGCTTCGAGGGCTTTTCTTAATACAAAAAGAGCGCGAATCAAGTCTTCTTTCCGCAATACGTAAGCAAGGCGCACTTCATTTCGTCCGCCTCCGGGTGTGGTATAAAATCCGCTTGCAGGAGCCATCATGATTGTTTCTCCCTCGTAGTTGAAATCAGACAGGCACCATGCGCAGAACTTCTCGCAGTCATCTACCGGCAGTTTGGCCACGGTGTAAAAAGCTCCCATCGGGATAGGAGAATAAACGCCGGGAATACGGTTCAGCCCGTCTATCAAGCATTTACGCCGTTCTACATATTCATCGTACGTTTCGCGTGAGTATTCTGCCGGCTCGTCTAACGATGCTTCTGCCGCAATCTGTCCGATAAGGGGAGGACTCAACCGGGCTTGGCAGAACTTCATTACCGCTTTGCGTACTTCCAAGTTCTTTGTAATCAGCGCACCGATACGGATACCGCACTCCGAATAGCGTTTCGATACCGAGTCGATGAGCACAACGTTTTGTTCGATGCCTTCCAGATGGCAGGCAGATATATAGGGAGACCCTGTATAAATGAATTCACGGTATACTTCATCGGAGAAAAGGAACAAATCGTACTTCTTCACAAGGTCGCGGATTTGGTTCATTTCGCGGCGTGTATAAAGGTATCCCGTAGGGTTATTGGGGTTGCAGATTAAAATGCCTTTGGTCCGTTCGTTTATCAGTTCTTCAAATTTTTCAACCTTCGGCAGTGAGAATCCCTCTTCGATGGTTGTTGTTACGGTGCGAATCACAGCTCCCGCTGAAATGGCAAAAGCCATGTAGTTGGCGTAAGCCGGTTCGGGTACGATGATTTCATCTCCCGGGTTCAGAGGCAACTCAGGAACGCAAACAAGACGGCTTCCGAGCCGCCGGTGGTAATGATAATGTCATCGGCGCTCAAATGGATATTGTATTTTTCGTAATAGCCTACCAGTTTTTCGCGGTAACTGCGGTAACCCTGACTTGGGCTGTATTCTAATACCGTGCGGTTTATATTGCGAATCGCATCAAGGGCCGCTCGCGGAGTAGGAAGGTCCGGCTGACCGATGTTGAGGTGATAAACATGGATTCCCCTTTCTTTTGCAGCTTCAGCAAGAGGCGCTAATTTCCGAATAGGCGACTCAGGCATTTCGTTTCCTCTGATGGATATTTGCGGCATAATTAAATTTTTAATTTTGTTTTCACTAATGTGTTTTAGTTGATAATGAGCCTATTATAAACTCTTTCGCTGTTTGGTCCGGAGCTTGAAAAACGCTTGCGGTAGAACCGGTCAGTCCTATGGGTAGAACCGATCAACGCAACCGCATAGGACGAACAACACTAACGGTAGCGTTTTTCGGGATATATGGCGGAGAATTTCTTCTTGTGCTTTCGCCGGACAAGAAAGTTCAAATAAGTTCACTGCAAATATAGCGCGAAACGATAAATCTGCCAACTTTTAGATGGAATAAAAACGCAAAGCGGGTGCATTCCCGAATCTTACAGAACGTAAATCTATGTTATCAAACTTCATTTTACGGAGATATTTAAGAAAAAAAACGTATGTTTGTTGGCGTAACCCTATAAGCAATCATCATGGAACTTTATTTAATTATATTTACATCGAAAAGTTACAAGGCGGAACAGATTTATGAAAGTCATAAAGCTCTTTTTGTAGAATTAGAGAAGCACTTCAGGCTTCACCTGATACATTATACAGAGGTAGACTCTATTCCGTCGAATGTATATAAAATGGCATTTATAGCAGATGGCTGTGTTTCTGATATCGTGATTCGTAATTTCAGCGTTTTCCCTTATCCCATTACTTTGTTAAGCGATGGACAGAACAACTCGCTTTCTGCTGCTCTTGAGATTGCGGCATGGGTAAAGTCGAAAGACATGCGTGCCCGGATTATCCACGGAACAGTATTCGAAATGGTAAAACAGGTATTGTTTCACCATAAGGCTTTTGCCGCCAAGCGTAAGTTGAAAGGAAAACGTATCGGGCTTATCGGAACGCCTGCTCCGTGGCTGGTGTCGAGCCATGCAGATTACTTGTTGGCGAACCGGAGATGGGGAGTGACGTATGTTGATATTCCGATGGAGGACGTATATAAATATTTTTACGAAATTACGGAGGAGGAAGTGGGGGTTGAGGCATCTCAGGTAGTTGCCCGTGCGCAGGCATGTCAAGACTCCACACCCGAAGATTTGCTGCGCGACATGCGGCTGTATCGTGCCGTAAGGCGGGTTTGCAAGGAACGTGATCTGGATGCACTGACGCTGTCCAGCTTTTCGCTCATCCAAGACTTGCACACCACCGGATGTCTGGCAGTATCGTTGCTGAACGATGACGGCATCCCTGCCGGAAGCGAGGGCGACTTGCAGGCGATTATGACCATGCTGATGGTGAAAGTGCTGACCGGGCAATACGGGTTTATAGCAAATCCGGCGTTTGTCGACGTTCAGAAAAACGAGATTCTGATAGCTCATGACACCATCGGCACGAAAATGGTAGACAGTTTCATCATCCGCAACCATTTTGATACCGAAGAAGGGATAGCCATTCAGGGAATCATGCACGAAGGAAATGTTACGCTGTTTAAGTGCGGAGGCGAGTGTTTAGACGAATATTACGTGTCGGGAGGATATCTAACAGAAAACACGAACTATGTTTCCACTTCGCGCACGCAGTTCCGTATAAAGCTCGATAAGCCTGCCGATTATTTTCTGCGGAATCCGCTGGGAAATCACCATATCCTCATCAAAGGAGATTACAGCGATATGATTCAAGAGTTTATGCAACAGAATCGGTGTAAATTGAGAGAGTAATTCAAAAAATCGTGTATCTTTGCATTAATAATTAATATATTTTTAATAAAAAGATTGTTTGACGATTATGATGCATAATTGGTTTGAATGTAAAATCCGTTACGAGAAAGTAGCAGAAAACGGAATGAATAAGAAAGTGACGGAACCCTATTTGGTGGATGCGCTTAGTTTTACCGAGGCAGAATCGCGTATAATCGAGGAGATTACCCCGTTTATCAGCGGAGAATTTACCGTGGCAGATATCAAGCGCGCCAATTACAGCGAATTGTTTCCGTGTGAAGAAGATGCCGCCGACCGTTGGTTTAAATGTAAGCTGTATTTCATTACGCTCGACGAAAAGAGTGGTGCGGAAAAGAAAACGGCTACCAATGTGTTGGTACAGGCAGCCGACTTGCGCGATGCGGTTAAGAAGCTGGACGAAGGCATGAAAGGAACAATGGCAGATTACAGCATTGCTTCCATAGCCGAAACAGCAATTATGGATGTATATCCGTATTCGGCGGAACCTGATGTGAAACCCGAATTTGCCGAAGCGGGTAACCGATAAATATAAAATTTATTATGGATATTGAAACTAACATTAAGGCTGTCCGGGCGGAACTTCCTGAGGGAGTACGCTTGGTTGCCGTATCCAAATTTCATCCTAACGAAGCCATCGAAGTTGCGTATGCTGCCGGGCAGCGCATTTTTGGTGAAAGCAAGGTGCAGGAACTGGTAGAGAAACACACCTCTCTGCCTGCGGATATCGAATGGCATTTTATCGGGCATTTACAGACTAATAAGGTGAAGTATATCGCCCCTTTTATTTCCATGATTCATGCCGTGGACTCTTATAAGCTGCTTGCCGAAATAGATAAGCAGGCGGCAAAAGTAGGGCGTATCATCCCTTGTCTGCTCGAAATTCATATCGCTCAGGAAGAAAGCAAATATGGCTTTACGTTTGATAGCTGTCGGGCTATGCTTGCTGAAGGAAGTTGGCAGACGTTAAGCCATGTTTCTATTCAAGGTGTTATGGGGATGGCTACGAATACGGAAGATAAACATCAGATTACTCGCGAGTTTGAATCGCTCCATCGCTTTTTCGGTGAATTGAAAGAGACCTATTTCAGCGGCAGTAGCGATTTTCGGGAAATCTCGATGGGAATGTCACACGATTATCCGTTGGCTGTGAAGGCAGGTAGCACACTGGTGCGTGTAGGCAGCAAGATTTTCGGGGAAAGGAACTATTAAATTTATAACTATGATACAAATTGCAACGAATTTCGCCGGACTGACTTTGGCGAACCCCATCATTGTAAGCAGTTCGGGGCTTACAGACAGCGTTGATAAAATCCGTCGACTGGAAGCTGCCGGAGCAGGAGCCGTGGTCTTGAAGTCTGTTTTTGAAGAACAGATTTCGATGCAAATAGGCAGTATGCAGGGATATGGGGCATCGGAAGCAGATGATTATCTCAGTGTGTATGTGCGTTCTCATGCGCTGAATGAGCATATTCATTTGATAAAGGAAGCAAAAAAGGTATGCCGTATTCCAGTCATTGCCAGCATTAATTGTTATACCGACAGCGAGTGGACTGACTTTGCGCAACTGATGGAACAGGCGGGTGCCGACGCTGTTGAGATAAACATACTGTCTTTGCAGACAGACAAAGATTATCAGTATGGAAGTTTTGAGCAGCGCCATGTCAATATTTTGCGCCGCGTAAAATCGGCAGTGAATATTCCGGTGATTATGAAGCTGGGTAGTAATTTCACTAATCCGGTAGCATTGATAGAGCAACTTCATGCAAACGGAGCAGACGGTATCGTTTTGTTTAATCGCCTTTATCGTCCGGATATTGATACGGAACATCTTTCGTTTACTACTTCCAATGTTATGAGTTCGCCTACCGAACTTGCCGACAAAATCCGGTGGACGGCTATCGCTTCGGCTAAAGTGCCGCAGGTTGACTATGCCGTTTCGGGAGGTGTGCATAGCGGGACGGATGTCGTCAAATCGATTTTGGCAGGAGCTGCTGCCGTAGAAGTGTGCAGCTTGATTTACGAACGCGGTGAACAGGAAATTGAAAAACTGAAGCAAGAACTCGGTTGCTGGATGGAGAGAAAAAGTTACGAATCGTTGTCTCAATTTAAAGGAAAACTGAATGCCAAAGAAGACGCTACACCGTTCGAGCGTACGCAGTTTATGAAGTATTACAGCAGCCACGAATAGCAGCCCGATTTTCTATGGGATGCGTTTACATAAACAAGCCCATGTGTTAGGTGAAACTACCAATAGTTTTCTCTAAGACATGGGCTTGCGTTTTATGGGTGTTCAGCCTTTATCTCATCTGAACATTTGTGATTTCTCCCATGTACATGGTGTACGATTTCGTTGTATCAATTGATTGGTTGAGCGACTTCAGTTCGTCGGCAGACATTTTTTGTGCCATCGACTTCTTACATTCGATAACCACGCCGGGCTGGGTGCTTCCTTCCGTGTAGAATGAAATCTGATAAGTATCGCTATGCTCCATAACGGCATTGATGGCTATACGGTTTTGGTCAACCAAGAGATAAGCTACGTTCTTGTTAAACAACTTTCCAAATCCTCCCCAGTTATCTGCTTTCAAGTCTATTTCTTCATCGTTTGCAGTAAGCGTGATTCTTCCCGATGCGGCAATTTCGCTTAGGTTTTCAGGAAGTTGTTCAAATGTAATGTTTTTCAGTTCTCCTCCGGTCGACGGAACAACAGCAGGTGTTGCCGGTTGTAAAGTTGCGGCAGGAACCGTTTGAGGGGCATTTAAGGCATGAACACCTAAAGCTTCGGCTGCCGATTTAAACAGTTCATCCTTTAAGTCGATGGTTTCTCTGCGGAACTTGCCGCAAATAGGAGCCAGTTTGGTTTTCTTTTTGTTTAGCGCCATATCGTCGGTAATCCATTCCTCGGCTGTGTAACGTTCTCCGCCGTCTCGGTTCTCGTCATACCAGTAACGTATGCGCGTCATTTCCATGTTGCAAGCTCCCTGTTTGGGATAAATGAAAAGTTGATAATAGATGCGTGTACGGTCTAAAGAAAGAGCCGAAGAAGAAAACACGATATATTCTTCTGCCGTAGCTGCGATTTCGCCTTTTTCCTCATTCGAATACACTACCCGGCTTTGCAGGTCGCCTTCGGGTTTAAAGCGTTCGTTAGCCCAATTTAGCATCTGCGTATAGATTTCTTTTTGCGATAGAGCCGGAGCTTTTAGCTCATAGTTGAAAGTTACTTTTCCATCGGTCAGCGTAACGGCTCCCGCCAAATATTTTGGATTGGAATTGTCTTTTTTATCCTTTGCAGAAAGGAAGAGGGGCATACATGCCAGTAAAATAAACAGAACTTTTTTCATGGTTTCTTATTTTATTAAATAGGTTTTTACTGTTTTCAGATAAATGACAGACAAATATAGCGATAAAAAAAGAGAAGCTCTTTTGAACTTCTCTTTTTTAAGTATTTTAAGATAGAATTTTATTTGACGGGAATCTTGTCGATACGCTTCTGATGGCGTCCGCCTTCAAACTGCGTATTAAAAAATTCTGTCATAATCTTGTCAGCTGTTTCGGTAGTGATGAAACGTCCCGGCATAACCAGTACGTTTGCATCGTTATGCTGGCGGGCAAGATGGGCTATTTCAGGCATCCAACATAATGCGGCGCGGATGCCCTGATGTTTGTTCAGTGTGATGCCGATACCTTCTCCGCTTCCGCAGATGGCAATACCGGGATAGCACTCTCCGGCTTCAACGGCGAGGGCCAGCGGATGAGCATAGTCGGGATAGTCGCAACTTTCGTTCGTATAAGTACCGAAGTCCTTATATTCCCATCCTTTTGCTTCCAGCCATTGTTTCACATACTGTTTCAGTTCAAATCCCGCGTGGTCGGATGCCAATCCTATCGTTTTCATTAGAGCATTGCTTTTACTTGGTTATACACATTTTCGGCAGTGAATCCTAATTTTTCGTCCAATACCTTGTACGGAGCAGAGAATCCGAACGATTCCAATCCCCATATCTTACCGTTAGCTCCTACCAGTCCCTGTAAGTTGACAGGCAGTCCGGCTGTCAGTCCGAAAACTTTTGCTCCGGCAGGGATGATGCTTTCTTGGTATTCCTTGCTTTGGCTGCGGAACAGTCCTTCCGACGGAACAGAAACGATGCGGGTCTTTATACCGTCTTTGTGGAGCAATTCGGCACCTGCGGCGAGGGTAGAAACTTCAGAACCGGAAGCAACCAGAATTACATCCGGATTTTCGTCAGAACCGGCTACGATGTAGGCACCTTTGGCAGCCTGACTGTAATCTGTTCCGGCGGGAAGCATGGTGATGTTCTGGCGAGACAAGATTAAAGCCGACGGAGTATCGACGTTCTCCATAGCCAGTTTCCAGCAAACCGTGGTTTCTTCAGCATCGGCAGGACGCAATACCAACATTGAGTTCTTTCCGTGATGGTTCTTCAGTTTTTCCATCAGTCGGATTTGTGCTTCCTGTTCTACCGGTTCGTGGGTAGGACCATCTTCGCCCACGCGGAACGCATCGTGCGTCCAAATGAACTTAACTGGAAGTTGCATCAACGCAGCCATACGTATGGCAGGTTTCATATAATCAGAGAATACGAAGAATGTACCGCAGGCAGCGATAACGCCTCCGTGGAGCGTCATACCGATGCAGCAGCAAGCCATAGTCAGTTCGGCTACTCCGGCTTGGAAGAATGCACCGCTGAAGTCTCCGTTTACAAACGCATGTGTCTTTTTCAAGAAACCGTCGGTCTTGTCTGAGTTCGACAAGTCTGCCGATGCACAAATCATGTTCGGAACCTGTTCTGCCAATACGCCGAGTACCGCTGCCGAAGCGTTACGGGTAGCATCGTTGGCTTTTTGTTGTACGCTTGTCCAGTCGATTTTCGGTGCAGCTCCGCTGAACCATTCTTTCAGTTGGGCAGCCTTTTCCGGATTGGCAGCAGCCCATGCGTTTTCTTCTTCATGGCGTGCGGCAACGATGGCTTTCAGCTCTTCGGCACGTTTCGCATACATTTCTTTTACGTCGTCGAAGATAACGAACGGGTTTTCGGGGTCTGCTCCCAAGTTAATCATGGTGTTCTTGTAAGCATCTCCTCCCAGCGGCGCACCGTGTGTCTTACAGTTGTGTTCGTAAGAGCTGTTGTCGTCTTTGCGAGCGCCTTTACCCATGATACATTTACCGATGATTAGCGTAGGACGTTTGCTTTCAGCTTTTGCTGCGTCTAACGCTTCGCGAATCTGCTGGCAGTCATTACCGTTGATTTCGATAACGTTCCATCCCCATGAACGATACTTCATGGCTGTATCTTCGGTAGTAACCGCACTGGTTTCGGTAGACAACTGAATGTCGTTTGAGTCGTAGAACATAACAAGGTTATCCAGTCCCAAGCATCCGGCAATACGTCCGCCACCCTGAGAAATTTCTTCTTGGATTCCTCCGTCGGAAATATATGCGTAGATGGTTTCTTTAGCAAATGTCGGGTTACCGGTACGCGCAGCTAAGAATTTTGCAGCGATAGCAGCTCCTACGGCAAAGATGTGTCCTTGTCCCAGCGGGCCGGAAGTATTTTCTATGCCGCGTTTTACGTCTACTTCAGGATGTCCCGGAGTAGGAGAGCCCCATTGACGTAATTGTTTTAATTCGTCAATGCTGAATTTGCCGATTAAGGCTAATTGCGAATATAACATCGGAGCCATGTGACCCGGGTCGAGGAAAAAACGGTCGCGTCCTTCCCATGTTGGATTTTGGGGATCGTATTGCAGGTATTCTGCATACAAGACGTTGATAAAGTCTGCACCGCCCATTGCACCGCCCGGATGTCCGGATTTCGCTTTTTCAACCATAGAAGCAGCCAAAATGCGGATGTTGTCAGCTGCGTGGTCCATTACTTGTTTGCTGTTCATATTGATAAAAATTGATTTTGAATGCTACATAAAGCGGACTAACGGCCGCTTGTTTTATTAAAAAATCGGACAAAGATAATTTATTATGCTTATAAAAGCAGCGTGAATGATGTATTTTCTTGTGTTTTTCATTCACTTGTGCCGTAAGAGCCTGTCTAAAGCCTTGCTGACCGCTTCTTTTCGGGGAGTTTCCGTCCGTCGGTTTCCTCCCGAAAACGCTACCGTTAGCGTTGGTCATCCCATGCGGTAGAATTGCCCGGTTCTACCCATAGAGTTGCCCGGTTCTATGGGTAGTATTTTCAGGGGCTTCAGAAGCGGTGGTAGGTCGGATTTTAACGGCTCTCCGGGTGTCCTTTATTTTTTGTATTTAACGGCAGCTACCTCGATGGGCAGACCTGCTTTATAGTGTTCTATATAAGCATTAAATCCAGCCACGTCTTCAGCCGTCGGCTTGATTTCAACGCCCACATCGCCGGCAAATACGTTCTCGTCCAAGAAGTCGGCAAGCGACAGTTTTTTCGGGTTGTTTACAAGGTAAGAACCCAGCAAGGCGATGCCCCATGCGCCGCCTTCACCTGCCGTCTCCATTACAGAGATGGGAGAGTCGATGGCTGCCGCCAAGATTCTCTGACCTACGCCTTTGGTCTTAAACAAACCTCCGTGTCCGGTAATTCTGTCTACTTTAATCTTTTCTTCTTTGAAAAGAATATCGTTTCCTATCTTCAGCACCCCAACCGAAGCATATAAGTGGGCGCGCATGAAGTTGGCGAGATTAAACTTGTCGTTAGCCGAGCGGATGAACAGCGGGCGTCCGTCTTCCAGTCCTGTCACCGGTTCTCCCGAAATGTAGTTGTACGAAATCAGTCCGCCGCAATCGGTATCTCCTTCGAGCGCATGGTTATAAAGTTTTCCGTATATTTCGTTCATGTCTACCGGAATGCCCAACAGTTCTTGATATTCTTTGAACAGGTTCACCCACGCATTGAGGTCGGAAGTACAGTTATTGCAGTGTACCATTGCTACAAGGCTGCCGTCGGGGGTGGTAACCATATCTATCATTTCGTAAGGTTTCGACAGCTCTTTCTCCAGTACAATCATAGAGAATGAAGACGTTCCGGCAGAAACATTACCCGTACGCTGTTTTACGGCATTGGTTGCCACCATTCCGGTTCCGGCGTCTCCTTCGGGCGGACAAACCGGTACGCCGGCTTTCAAATGACCTGATACGTCCAGCTTCTTGGCTCCTTCAGCAGTAAGTGATCCGGCGTTTTCGCCTGCCAGCAAAACTTTCGGCAGAATGTCTGTCAGCGTCCAGCTGTATCCTTTCGGCGCGATTAGCTTGTCAAACTTGGCAACCATTTCGGCAGAATAGTTCTTCGTGTTGGGGTCGATGGGAAGCATACCCGATGCGTCGCCGATGCCCAATACCTTTTCGCCCGTTATTTGCCAGTGAACATATCCGGCAAGTGTGGTCAGGAAAGTGATGTCTTTTACGTGTTCTTCATTGTTCAAGATAGCCTGATAAAGATGAGAAATGCTCCATCTTAGAGGAATATTGTAAACAAATAGTTCGGATAGTTCGGCAGCGGCCTGAGCCGTATTGGTGTTTCTCCATGTACGGAACGGAACCAGAATTTCTTCTTTGTCGTTGAAAGCCATGTAACCATGCATCATGGCACTGATGCCGATGGCCGAGAGCGTTTCTATTTCAGTGTCGTACTGTTGTTTTACGTTAGCGCGGAGGTCGGCGTAGCAGTCTTGCAGCCCGTGCCAGATAGCGTCGATACTATACGTCCAAAGTCCATCGACCAACTGGTTTTCCCAGTTGTGGCTTCCTTGCGCTATCGGTTTGTTTTCTTGGTCAATCAAAACAGCCTTGATTCGGGTAGAGCCGAACTCAATACCAAGAATGGCTTTCCTGTTTCGATGGTTGACTTTGCATCTAATTTCATGTTAAAACGGTAATTTAAGGTATGATATAAAGAATGGAAAAGAGAGGAAATTAAAAGTGCTGCCGGCGATAGGCTCGCCGGGCACTTTTAATCTTCAGACAGAAGCTAATAAATTAAAATTAGCAAAGAGCTTTTATTCAGCATGTAGTAAACTTCGTTCATGCGGAGTTCTTTCTTAAACTCGCCGATAGTGGTATCTTTGTTGATGTGTACCATTTCGATTCCGGCAATTTCGGCATAGTCTTCCCAGTATTCAGCCGTCAAGTCATAAGAAAAACAAGAGTGGTGAGTACCTCCGGCAAGAATCCATGCTCCGGCACCGACTTCGAAGTTAGGCATCGGAATCCACAAAGCTGAAGCCACAGGCAGTTTGGGCAGCGGTTTCGGTTCGATACATTCCACGTCGTTTACAATCAGGCGGAAGCGATTACCCAAGTCGACCACCGTAGCTGTACATCCTTTTCCGGTCTTAGATGTAAATACAAGGCGTGCGGTCTGGCTCTTGCGGATACCGATTCCGAGGAAGTGAACCTCCAAGCGAGGCTTCTTGGCTGCGATAAGCGGACATACTTCCAACATGTGAGCTTGAAGAATGGCACTCTGTTCGCCGTTGAAATTCAAAGTATAGTCTTCCAAGAATGAACATCCATTGGGCAAACCTTGATTCATAACCCATACCGAGCGGTAGAGAGCAGCCGATTTCCAGTCGCCTTCTGCGCCAAATCCGTAACCGTCTGCCATCAGACGTTGAGAAGCCAATCCCGGAATCTGGTCGAAGTGGCTGCCGTCTGTCTGTCCGAGGTCGTCGAAGTTGGTAGTAAATCCTTTCGCACCTTTAGCTTTCAGAATGGCACGCAGAGCAAGTTCGGCTTTGGCTGCATTCCAAATCTTCTGATAAGCTTCGGTTGATTTGTCTTCTACCTCCGCGTCGTGGTCATATTCGTTGAAGTAAGTCTGAACCAAAGCGTCTACTTCTTCATCTTTCACCTGTTTGTGATATTCCATCAGTTCGCTTACCGGACAGTAGTCAACGTGGTATCCCATACGCTGTTCAGCTTCTACTTTGTCGCCATCGGTTACAGCTACGTTGTTCATCTGGTCGCCGAAGCGGATGATTAACATGTCTTGAGCGTCTGCCCAAGCTGCACAAACACGCATCCATACCGCAATCTTGTGTTGGGTATCTGCATCCTGCCAGTAACCTACCACTACTTTACGACGGATACGCATACGGGTACATATATGTCCGAATTCACGGTCGCCATGAGCCGACTGGTTCAGGTTCATGAAGTCCATGTCCATTGTATCCCATGGAATTTCTTTGTTGAATTGAGTGTGGAGGTGGAGCAACGGCTTTTTCAACTGTTGTAATCCGTGAATCCACATTTTGGCAGGTGAGAAAGTGTGCATCCATGTGATGACACCGATACATTTCTCGTCATTGTTTGCAGCTTTGAATACAGCTTCTACTTCTTTTGAAGAGTTTGCAGTACCTTTATATACAACTTTTACAGGCAGATTGCCGCTGGCGTTCAAGCCTGCTACCATTTCATTACTATGTGCGTCTACCGCGATGACAGCATCGCCTCCGTAAAGGAGCTGTGCTCCGGTTACGAACCAAACTTCATACTGATTGAATGTGTTCATGGTTGTTTAATTTTTGATGGGTTGATAATTATAAGAGTTATTTCTTTTGTCCGTAATAAGCATTAGGACCATGTTTGCGGCTGAAGTGTTTCTCAATCAGCAGCGGATTCATGGTGAGATGCGGATTAACAGTGTATGCAATGCTTGCCATCTTGGCTACCTGTTCCATGACAACGGCATTGTGAACAGCGTCGTGAGCATCTTTTCCCCAAGCGAAAGGACCGTGGTTCTTTACTAAAACCCCCGGCGTATGTACCGGATTGATACCTTCGAAACGTTTTACGATTACGTTTCCGGTTTCTAATTCGTATTCGCCTTTTACTTCAGCTTCGGTCATGTCTGCCGTGCAGGGGATGGCTTCGTGGAAATAATCGGCATGTGTAGTACCGATGTTAGGCAAATCGATTCCTGCCTGAGCCCAAGCCGTGGCGTAAGTTGAGTGAGTATGAACAACGCCTCCTATTTCGGGGAAAGCCTTGTAGAGTACCAAGTGGGTGGGGGTGTCGCTTGACGGGCGCAGGTTACCCTCTACTACATTTCCTTCAAGGTCCACTACTACCATATCTTCTGCCTTCATCTCGTCGTAAGATACACCACTGGGCTTGATTACCACCAAACCACTTTCGCGGTCAATGCCGGAAACGTTTCCCCACGTGAAAATCACCAGTCCATGCTTAACCAAATCCAAGTTGGCATGGAATACTTTTTCTTTCAATGCTTCTAACATACTCTTCTAAAGTTTGAATTTCGGGTCTTTTTGATAAGACTTATCATTGAATTTATAAAGATAAGCTCCTCTGCGAGATCCTGTTTTATCTATTTTATCTGTTTTTTCAATGAATCCCATGTCGGCGATTCGTTTGCGGAAATTCCGCTTGTCCATTGGCTCGCCATATATGGCTTCATACAAGCTTTGCAGTTGCGACAGGGTAAATAACTCAGGCAGCAAGTTGAAGCCAATGGGCGCTCTCGATGCTTTGTGTTTCATGCGCGTCCGGGCTTTTGCCACCATCTCCGAATGGTCGAATATCAAGTCAGGAAGTTCGTTTATATTTACCCAGTAAGCATTATGCTGCTGAACTAATTCACGGTCGTATTCATTGATGTTTATCAGCGCATAATATGCCAGTGAGATTACTCGTTCTCCCGGGTCGCGGTCTACTTCACCGAATGCGCCGATTTGTTCCATGTAAACATTTTCCAGACCGGTCAATTCACTTAATACACGTTTGGCTGCATCGTCCGCACTTTCGTTTTCTTGTATGAAGCCGCCCATGAGCGACCATTTCCCTTTTGCCGGCTCAAAGTTCCGTTTCAATAAAAGCAGGTTGAGTTCTCCTTTATCGAAGCCGAAAATGATGCAATCGATTCCGACATAAAATTTCGGATTTTGTTTATAATATGCAGTCATATAGTGTAATTGTTTTTCAGTACAGATTTTTATTTCTCTACACCGAATTTAAAGATACAGTGGCTGTGGTACGTTTGTCCCGGTTCTAACACAACTGAAGGCCAGTGTGCTTTGTTGGGGCTGTCAGGATAGTGCTGCGTTTCCAAACAAACGGATGCACGTTGCGGATAAGCGATGCCTTTCTTTCCTTTTACAGTACCGTTGAGGAAGTTGCCGGTGTAAACTTGGATACCCGGTTCGTCGGTATATACTTCCAGTGTGATGCCCGTAGTCAGACCCGTCAGTTTGGCTGCCACCTTATTAATGTCGCCTTTGGTATTTAGTACCCAGTTATGGTCGAAACCATTTCCGAATTTCACCTGTTCGTTGTCAAAGTTAGTCACGTCGGGAGCAATCGGTTTGGGAGTATTGAAGTCGAACGGAGTACCTTTAACAGCCATCATAGTGCCGTCGGTCATAAACGTGCTGTCTACCGGAGTGATGCTGTCGGCTGCAATGTATAAAACATGGTCGATTGCCGGTACCGACGGATTGCCGTTCAGGTTGAAATAAGAGTGGTTGGTCATGTTGATAACCGTTTTCTTATCCGTTGTGGCATCGTATTTGATGTCGATGGCATTATCGGCCGTAAGCGTATAGGTTACGTTTGCCGTAACGTTTCCGGGGAAGTTGTTGTCTCCGTCCGGCGATTTCATGGTCAGTATGATGGTGCTGTCATTGGTCTGGTTGGCTTCATATACCTGATATTGCCATCCCGTAGGACCACCGTGCAGGCAGTGACCGTAGTTGTTCTGCGGAAGCTGATAAGTAGTACCGTCTATCGTAATTCTTCCTTGATTGATTCGGTTGGCATAGCGCCCGATGGCTGCACCGAAATCACTTGGTATGTTTTGGTAATCAGCTATGCTGTCGAAGCCTAAAACCACATCGGTCATGTTCCCATTTCTGTCGGGAACCATGATTGAAACCAAGCGTCCTCCGAAGTTTGTCACACACACTTCCATTCCGTGATGATTCTTCAGCGTATAGAGCTTTACCGGTTTCGTGCCATCTACCATTGTTTCAAAATTGGCGGGATTCAAGCCCGATAAAGTCAGCGTAGATTGTTCTTGCTTTTGCGCACATCCGCTAAATAAGATGAGAGCTGCGCTCATACCCAAAAGTGATTTTCTCATGTTTTCCATAACTTGTATTTTTCTTTGTTTTACTTGTTTTTTTTATTTATGGTGTAAAAGTAACACTTAAAATAATTCGTTGTGTATTTCCCGGTTATGTTATGCAACATAAATGTATATTTTTTATTCTGTATGCCATGCAAAAAGTGTCGGATTAACAGGAAGATAGAGTAAATGGTGTATGGCTGGGGAGGGGATTGCCTGAGCTTTGTCCGGCTTTATGGAAGACTTGAAAAACGCTTGCGGTAAGACCGACCGACGCTATGGGTAGAAATGGTCAACGCTTCCGCATGGACAGGACAACGCTAACGGTAGCGTTTTCCGGGTATGTCAGGAGGACTTTTTTTCTGCTTTCATCAGCTGTGAAAGTCTGAGCAAATCTAAAAATAAAGGGAGAACGTTACACAAAGTTCTCCCTTCGAAAATTTAGGCATATATAAATATTTAGGAATATTTACCAGAAGTATGCGTAGAAAGCGGCACAAAGTGCAACAACGCCTAACGTTGAAATAATATCCCACTTGTTCCAGCTTCTGAAAATTTCTTTTTTGTATTCCGGCGTGAATGTGATAGCTTCTACCTGAGCTTTTGACGGAGCAGGAGTGAAGAAAGAAACAACCACCATCAGCAGGATGATGAATACGAGCAGCCAGATTTCGAAAACAAGCCAGTTGGTTTGCCAGAACCATGTAGTGTTTTCCCAGAACGCTCCTTCCATCACAGCGTTTCCGTTTTTGGTAATCACATTGGTTATCAAGCGAATCATACCGATGATGAAACCTCCTATTAATCCCCACTGGCCGGCAAGCGGAGTGATTTTCTTAGAGAAAATACCCATTGTAAATACTGCCACCATCGCCGGAGCCAGCAGTGATTGGATATTCTGCAAATAGCTGTACAGCGTATCCATGCTCATCATGACCGGCATCCACGCCAATCCCAGCAATACTACGATTACGGTAGCGATACGTCCTACCAATACATAGTGAGCTTCACTCATGCCTCTTTTCATCGGCTTATAGAAGTCTTCGGTAAAGAGGGTTGCGCAAGAATTGAAGAATGCAGCCAAAGAAGCTACAAGGGCGCAGATGAAACCAATGGTAACGATACCTTTCACGCCGGCAGGCAGGATGAATTTTACCATTTGGGCGAAAGCAGCATCGGTATCCGGGATGTTGGTTCCGGCTTTCATTGAGAAAGAGAATCCGCTTTCAGGGTCTTGTGCCAATGCTGCAGCAATCATACCGGGGATAAGGAACATAAACACCGGGAACAGTTTGAAATAACCGGCAGCAATCGTACCACGGCGTGCACGCTTCATCACTTCTTCGTTTGCCTCGCCTTTGGTCTGTCCTAACACACGCTGTACGATGTGTTGGTCGGTACACCAGTACCAGAAGCCGATGATACTTGCTCCGATGAATACAACGAATCCGGGATATTCTTTATACATAGGGTCGCCTTCTTCCCAGTGGAACATGTGGGTTGTTCCGTAGCCGTCATGCAACTGTCCGCAGAAGTCCATCATGGTAGTCCATCCGTCGGCAATGTTTCCTCCACCCAATGTGGCAAGACCGAGGAACAGCACGAGGAACGAACCGACGATAAGAATCGGGGTCTGGATAGCAGAAAGCGTCATTACCCCCTTCATACCTCCGAATACGGTAAAGATGGCAGTGATGGCAATCAGTCCGATGGCTCCGTACCAGAAAGAAATACCCAGCAGGTATTCAAAGAAGATACCGCCCGTAAACGCTGTAACACTCACTTTTGTCAGCACATAAGCCACAAGCGTAATAATAGACAGCCATGAGCCGGTGGTTTTCGTGTAACGGAATTTCAAGAAATCGGGCATGGTGATAATCTTACCCAGTTTGTTATTAAGTAATTGGTAAAACGGAACGAAGAGCCAACCTAAGATAAGAATCATCCATCCTTGCATTTCCCAGTGAGCCATTCCCACGCCGTCTTTCGCTCCGGTTCCGGCAAGTCCTACCAAGTGTTCAGACCCGATGTTGGCAGCAAAGATAGCTGCACCGATGATGTACCACGGTTCGCCTTTACCAAACAGATAATCTTCACTGTTTGCCCCTTGTTGCAAACGTTTGTCCTTTTGTACAGAGCGATATACCGCCCATCCTACTAAGATGACTCCCACTGCGATGATTAGCCAGTCGAGCCATACAAATTCTTGTGAATTCCAGTTCATGATTTTAAGTATTTAAATTATTTAATGTATCTGATTTCTTGGCTGTCAGAAGGTTTTGGTTATTCTTCCTATTGAGTGTATTTCTAACACTAATTCGACTGCAATATTAGGCATTATGTAGATAAGTTGTTTCATAAAAGCTTATGTTATAAAGCAGGTTTCTTGTTTTTTTAATATCGTAAGTAGATTCTTGGTTTTCGGACGCACGTGTTATACAGTATGTCACCCGATTTAATGAATACGGATGGGATTTTTTGCTAAATGGATTTTTTTATTCGGATAATTGATTATCTTTGCGATATCCATGTTAAAAACATTGTACTTATGAATCCGAATAATAATCATTTGGTCATTATGGCAGGCGGTGTAGGAAGCCGTTTCTGGCCGATGAGTAGCACGCAGATGCCCAAACAATTTATAGATGTGTTGGGATGTGGACGTACGCTTATTCAACTCACTGTAGACCGTTTTAAAGATATTTGTCCGCCGGAAAATGTTTGGGTGGTTACATCTGCCGCTTATGCAGATATAGTAGAAGAACAGTTGCCTGAAATAGCAAAAGACCATGTATTGTTAGAACCCTGCCGGCGTAATACGGCTCCGTGTATTGCTTACGTAAGTTGGAAAATCAAGGCGAAAAATCCGAAAGCGAATATTGTGGTTACACCGAGCGACCATATTGTGATAGACGGACGTGAGTTTACCCGCGTAGTGACTTCTGCCATGAAATTTACGGCAGATTCGGATGCCATTGTTACATTAGGGATGAAAGCTACCCGTCCGGAAACGGGGTATGGTTACATTGAAGCTGATCTTTCGATGGCGTGTCCTTCGAACAAGGAGATTTATCGTGTAGATGCTTTTAAAGAAAAACCGGATTTGGAGACTGCCGAACGCTATCTGCGCCGTAACAACTATTTTTGGAACGCAGGTATCTTTGTGTGGAATGTTAATACGATAGTAAATGCCATCCGTGTTTACCAGCCGCCGATGGCAAAGATATTCGAACGCTTGCTACCTTATTATTATACAGATAAGGAACAGGAATTGATAGATGAGGCTTTCCCGGCATGTGAGAATATTTCAATAGACTATGCCGTGATGGAGAAAGCTGATGAGATTTATGTGTTCCCGGCTTCTTTCGGATGGAGCGATTTGGGAACATGGGGGTCGTTGCATGAGAACTTAAAGAAAGATGCCCATAACAACGTGTGTATCGGTCAGAATATAAAGGTATACGAATCACGGAACTGCGTAATTCACACCACGCAAGAAAAGAAAGTGGTAGTTCAGGGATTGGATGAGTATATCGTGGCGGAGAAGAACGACATGCTGCTGATTTGCCGTTTGAGCGAGGAGCAGCGCATCCGCGAGTTCTCAGAAGATTAAGACCTGCTTGATATAAAAAAGGCACGTATTTCAACAAACGTAAACTGTGTGCGTTTGTATGAAATACGTGCCTGATTGGTTTATAAATTATTCTTTTTACTTAATAGCTGCCAAAGCTGACTCGTAATCGGGTTCTTGCGTGATTTCAGGAACCAGTTCGGTATAAACAACCTTACCCTCAGGATTAATGATTACTACGGCGCGTGCCAGTAAACCACACAACGGGCCATCGGCCATTAAAACACCATATTTTTCTCCGAAGTCTGACGTATATCGGTAGTCCGACAATGGAACTACGTTTTCAATGCCTTCGGTAGTACAGAAACGTCCTTGTGCGAAAGGCAGGTCTTTTGATATAGCCAGAACTATCGTATTAGGCATCTCGGATGCCAGCTTATTGAATTTGCGTACCGATGCTGCGCATACACCCGTATCCATGCTCGGAAAGATGTTCAGCAAAATATTTTTGCCGGCGGCATCGGCTAAAGTAAAGTTTCCTAAATCGCCTTTTACCAATGAAAATTGCGGAGCTTGACTCCCAACTTTTACGAAGTCACCTGCCAATGTAACAGGAGCTCCCTTAAACGCAGTTGTTGCCATAATTGTTTTAACTTTTAGTTTGATTTATAGAAAGAAAACAAGTAAACCTCTTGTTTTGTTCAACCCTCATCGGAGATTTGTGAACTTAATGAGCGGTTTACTGATTCAATGTAATTCAGGATTTCATCGCGTCCTGTTTTCTTTTCAGAAGAAGAAATGAAATAAGGCGGCAGTTCCTCCCATTGTTCTTGCAGTGTTTTCAGATACAGCTCTACGTTTCTGTTTGTTTTCGATGTGCTTTGTTTATCAGCTTTTGTAAAGATGATAGCAAAAGGAATGCCGTTTTCTCCCAGCCATTCAATGAATTTCAAGTCATTGTTTTGCGGGGATAGTCTGCTGTCTACAAGCACGAACAGACAAGTCATTTGCTCACGTGTCAGAACGTAATCCTCTATCATCTTTTTGATTTTATCCATCATTTTCTTGCCGCGCTGCGCATAACCATATCCCGGCAGGTCCACCAAATACCATTCTTTGTTGACCAAAAAATGATTGATGAGCAACGTCTTGCCCGGAGTAGAGGAGGTCATTGCTAACTTAGAGCGTTGGGTAAGCATATTGATGAGGCTTGATTTCCCTACGTTCGACCGCCCGATAAAAGCATATTCGGGCAGGTTGGTTTTCGGACACATGTCGGCTCGCGAGTTACTTATAACAAATTCTGCACTGGTTATTTCCATATATCTTATTTTATTGTGATACAAACATACGCAAAATCTATGGAATATCCACCGATTTTCAGCAGATTAACGCAATATAATCTGTGAATTAAGTAGTTAAGAAAGAATCACGGAAGTTGGGCTAAGGACTGAAATCCGTTTCAAAGCGGATTAAATGAAGAAGAGCAGTTCCCAAGTCATTACTTGATGAAGGTGCCGATTTAACAGACCCGTTCCGCTTGCTCTGCTCTGCGTAGGTTTGCTTATCAAGGGTTAACTCGTTAATTTATAGTTTTGCAACCCCAAAAGGACGAGTATGACAAGAAGTACATTTTGTGTGCTTCACATGGGCAAGCGCACCTACCGCAAGAAAGCCAACGCCGTGCGTTTGTGTGCCGATGACCTTATGAGTCGTGAACGGCACTCGTGTCGAAGGTAGGTTCTCTTTGGGGCAGCAATAAGTTTCTACAAGACAGGATAAAGGGCTGAAAATATAGAATGCACTCTAAAATCCACTTCCCAAGTAAAAAAGTACTATAAGATAGGGGATTATCGGAAAAATCTCCTACTTTTGTAAGCGGATTGAGGCAACTCTCTCCGGAATATACGGGAATAAAGAAGAAGCGTTATGCGCATCAAGTATTTGGGAACGTAGGAAATTTTCAAATTGCATACTCAGATGGCATAGTGGTTCTTACGCCATAGCGTGGGCTGCTATAACTACATCTGTATGCAAGGTTTCCTACGACCTCCAAATAAAGACGTGGCATAGTTGGCTCACGTTTTCTGTAACATCTAAATTAATATTCTTAGAGAGTCAATGAGAATTTTATAACGATGAGAATGAAAAAATATTTAAGGATGCTCTCTATGTTCATTGGCACTTTCCTGCTGATGTCTTTAACGAATTGTACCACATCTAAATCTGTTGTCTCGCAAAGTGCTGATTTGTCTAAGTACAAATATGTAGCACTCATAGATAATGATACGTATAGAATTCCACCTGAACTTATACAATATCAAATACAATTATACGATGCGGTTGAACAGTCTGGGTTAACATTGATAAATCAATATCGTATCAACGAATTGACACGGAACGAACAATCGGCATTATTGCTTGCAACTATTGGCGTTACTGCAAGTCAGGAAGAAACTGTTATCACCGTCAACTTTATTGACTTCGACAGCGACCGTCCCTTAGCATCTTGTCGAGGTGCTTATACTACGTTGGGCCTCAGTTCGAATGCCGATATTAAAGGTGCTATTAAACGTGTTGGCGAACAAATCTCAAAAACTTTTAAATAAACAGTCATGACTATCAAAAATCTTTCTCTCATTTTATTGGCAGCCTTAAGTTTTATATGGGGTGGTTGTGACAATGACGATACATTGGGTGATACCTATGCGGATATAATCATGTTGGTGTCCGAAACAACTGTTTATGAACCCGTATGGGGTTGTGACACTCCGGTGGAACATATGCTGGTGAAAGAACAATCTGCTACGGAATGGCAACCGCTTGTTATGGGTAGCATTGAAGGCTTTGAATACGTGCAAGGACATGCCTATGAGTTGAAGGTGCGAAAAACTACTCTTGCCAATCCACCACAGGACGGAGCGAGTTACACTTATCGGTTGCTTGAGGTAATAAGCGATACGCAACCCGACACTCCTGTTTCACCTGAAGAGTGGCCAGAAGAAGCAAAGTTCAAGTTTAAAATGGTGCAACTGAACCCGTTTATGAATTTAGACACGCCGTTAGCAGCACCTTTTGACCTTTTGACCTTTAGGATATTTGACCATCAAGACGAATATACTCCTTTGGGCTATCCCGAGTTCCTGCAATATTACGATTCGATTGTGATGTCAACTCCGGTCATGCCCGATACCTATTGTGTCTATCAAAAGAAAACGGATGAGAGTAGTACGTCCGAAAAATTCACATCTCAATGGAGTTCCTATTTCTTTGAGAAAAACGATTTCCCGATAATTCTAAAAGGATACAAAGACGGTGCTGTGAAATATGCATTTCAGATGAAACAAATCATGCGTGAAAGGGATTTCCTAGGGATCGATTGGAAAGATGGAGGCATTACGCTTGCCAATCCGCAATCCCATGTCGTTTATTGCGTACTTGATACTCGTTATGAGTTCCTGTTGACCGACACCCAACTACGGAACAACATCCCTTTCGTGAAAATCAAAGTGGCATTTGCATCTGACCTTACTGATGCAGAAAATCTGAAAAGGCAAGAAAACGGACTGCGCTGGTTGCTGGAAAAACATTTGGGATATAAAACTTTCGAGACTATTGCCGACTTCAAAACATTACCAGAAGATGCAAGCATCGTGGAAACTTATGGTAATGAGACTACACGTGCTGCGCTTCTTCATTTTAAGGATAATGATTTTCATGAAGAATGCTATTACATAATCGCCGAACCGAAATAATATCTCAAGTTTCGGATGACGATTTGTTAAGTCAATAGAATATCACAAGCAGGCAAAAAGAAAATGGCTTCATTTTTCTTTTTGCCTGTTATATTTTACTATATTTTTGCATCCGTAAGAGTTACCCCAATAAGCAAAGCGATGCAGACCACGGCAATTAGAACGGTTGCCAACTCATTACCCCAAATCGAGGTAATTCTTCTAACTCTCTTGATTTCAGAGAGGTTTATTCCTTATACAGATTTACATAAAATCTGTGAGATAACAGCAGAAAAGGTGCAGGTTTGAGCAAATATTCTCTTTACGGCAAACGCTTAATCTAAACTTTTCTGGTGTAGCCACATTGACAAATGTTCTGCCACTTCTGCATTGTTTAAGTCGGACATGGGGAAATGCGTATTGCCATGTAACCCGGTTTCAGGTAAATGAATAACTGTAACATCGCCGCCTTGCTTCCAGTTCTTTTATCTCGTCTGCTGTGAATATTTCATTCCGATAAATTGGCTGCCGATGGTTTGCCTTCCGTACAGTATTGTGCCGATCAGCTCTGTCTTTCGCCAAACTATCTGGGCGATTTGCTGCGGAAAGAAACGGGGCTTTCTGCCTTGAAACATATTCAGCAGAAGACGTTGGAAGTGGCAAAAGAACGCTTGTTTGGTACGTCGAAAAGCATCAGTGAAATAGCTTACGAGTTGGGCTTCGCTTACCCGCAACATTTCAGCCGGTGGTTTAAGAAATATGCCGGATGTACGCCAAACGAATATCGAGGGCAGACATCAATGGAATGATGGATAAACCTGTCTCTCTGATTGACATAAAGCAAAAAACGCTTGTATATTCTGTTATTAATGAATGCAGGCTGCAAATTGTTCAAACTTTATCGTATTTTTGCGCGAATTTTTTGGAGAAGGCTGTTCCGGAGCGGTTCTGAACGGGGTGGAATCCGTCGAAAAACGCTACCCATAGAACGGGTGAACGCTATGGGTAGCGTAAGGCAATTCTACCGCATGGGATGACTGACGCTAACGGTAGCGTTTTATGGGTGAACAGCCCGTTAGGAAAAGAGGAAAAAATATGGCACAATCAAAAGAAATGACATCGGGCGCATGTTTGCCGCTGATTCTTAATTTTGCGATTCCCCTGCTGTTAGGAAACCTCCTGCAACAGGCTTATTACTTGGTCGATTCGGCTATCGTGGGAAAGTTTTTGGGTATTGACGCGCTTGCTTCGGTGGGAGCCAGCACCTCGGTGGTATTTCTTATTTTAGGATTTTGTAACGGCTGTTGCGGCGGATTCGGCATCCCTGTGGCACAGAAGTTTGGTGCGCGCGATTACGTTACGATGCGCCGTTACGTGTCGGTCAGTCTGAAACTGGCGGGGGTGATGTCGGTAGTTATTGCCATTATCACCTCGTTGCTGTGCGGATACATCCTGCGCTGTATGCAAACGCCGGAAACGATATTTCAAGATGCATATTACTATCTGCTGATTACGTTTATCGGAGTTCCTTGCACATTTTTTTATAATCTGCTTTCCAGCATCATTCGTGCTTTGGGAGACAGTAAAACTCCTTTTTGGTTTCTGCTGTTTTCTGCCCTGTTAAATATCATCTTGGATTTGGTTTGTATCCTCCTGTTTGGTTGGGGAGTAGCTGGAGCGGCAATAGCTACTGTGTTTTCTCAAGGCGTATCCGCGTGGTTGTGTTATCATTATATGTATCGTAAGTTCGACATCCTGAGAACCACGGCTTCCGACCGTCGTTTTCGTCCCGAACTGGGCCGGCAACTGTTGGCAATAGGCGTACCGATGGGACTTCAGTTTTCTATTACCGCTATCGGCAGCATTATGTTGCAGAGCGCGAATAACGCATTGGGTACGGCGTGTGTGGCAGCTTTTACCGCAGCCATGCGCATTAAGATGTTCTTTATGTGTCCGCTGGAGAGTTTGGGTATTGCGATGGCTACGTTCAGCGGACAAAACTACGGTGCCGGACGTCCGGAACGAATCTGGACGGGTGTAAAATCGGCAGCGGTTATCATGCTGAGTTACGTGGCGGTGGTAGCCGTTATCCTGTGGACACTTTCCGATAAGTTTGCGCTGCTCTTCATCTCTCCGTCGGAACACGAAATTATTTACGATACAGCGTTGTTTCTTCATGTGTCGGTATCGTTTTTCCCTGTGTTGGGACTGCTTTGCATCTTGCGTTATACCATTCAGGGAGCAGGTTACACACGGCTCGCCCTCTTTTCGGGAGTGTCTGAAATGATAGCCCGCATACTGGTCAGCGTGATAGCCGTTCCGTTATGGGGATATTGGGCTGTCTGTTTCGGTGACCCTACGGCTTGGGTGTTTGCCGACGCTTTCCTGATACCGGCCTTTATTTATGTCTACCGCCGGCTTTGTGCCATCGTGAAACGTGAGCGTGCTGTTGCCGCTTCCGCCTGAGGGTGAAGTTAGTTGCGGATGTTCAGACGTTTCCACAGCGGACGCGGAATCAGCCTCCAAAAGAATACCAGCAAGCAGTAACGCCAGTCGATGACCGCAATGCGCTTACGGCGTTTCAGCGCGCGGACGATGTGTTGCGCCACTTTCTGCGGGCTCATCATCAGCGGATAATGTTTGCCGTCGTTTAATAATCCGGTAGCAACGAAGCCGGGGCGTATGTCGGTAAAACGGATGTCGGCGTGGTGCATACGGGCAGATTGCTCTAACGCATCGAGGTAGATGTTTTGAAACCGTTTGGTGGCGGAGTAGGCAGGTGCGATACCCAGTCCCTTTGTTCCGGCAATGGAACTGATGACGGCAATATGCCCTTTCGGTTGTTGGCAGAAATAACGGAACGCCGCGGTAGTCAGTCGGACGAATCCGGCGGCGTTGGTTTCCACCGTATCCAGTTCGATGTCGGGGTTGAGGCTGAAATTCTGATGCCCTATGCCGGAACTGTGAAAGTATAAATCCATACCTCCCAAGTCGTCGATAAGATTGCGTAGTGCCTGTTCCGCCTCCGGTTGACGGACATCAAGTACACGGTAACAAATACGGTCGGGCGATAGCGACTGTAACATCTTCAGTTTCTCTTCGCGGCGTCCGGCGATGCCGATGCGCCATCCCTCGCTCACTAACAGCTTTGCTACCTCGTAGCCGATACCCGAAGTAGCGCCGACGATAACGGCACGTTTATTGGTTTCACTCATGGTAGGTTCGTATTTCATATAAAAATTCTTCAAAGTCGGGTGTCTGCGGGTTGTTCTTCTTATAATAAAACCGTTCGCAGTAAGGCATCTGCTCGTTCAGTGGTTTCATCTCCCTTGTCAGTCGGTTACAGAAAGCCATGTATGCGTGTGGGTTGGCGCGCTGTCCGCTATCGTCACGATAAAACGTAACATATCGGTTGTACGGATACGCCTTGACCAAATGATTAACCCACTGTGCAAGGCTACATGCTTCACCGATTGAGATGCGGTCGAACAGATTGGAGAAATTCAGTACAATCAGTTCGGAACGTGCGGCATGGTTTGGCCAAAGACCGGAAGGCACTTCGTCGGGGTGCGCATAAAAGAAGGTCTTTGTGCGGCGGTATTCATCCGTGCGGAAAAAAGTGTCGGCAGTTTTCTGCAAACACTTCTCCGGACAAACTCCGAGGTAAGTCAGTCCGGTGTGCGGCAGATTCCGGCAAACATCGGCAAAAGCCAAGCCCGATGCCCCCGACTCATACGCAAAGTCGCAGAAAACAATGTGTCCCGAAGTGTTACGCAGCAGTTCTCGTAACCGACTTCCGAACACTTCGTACAGCGAGCGGGCAGCAGCGTATTGCTTGCACATATAATAATAATTGTACAGATGAACGTAGGCTGCGGTATCTTCTCCGCCGGCAGTGCGGAAATCGGAACGCCCGTAAGCGATGGCTTCCAACTGGGATGCGCGAGACTCCGGAGCAGGAGGCGGAACTGTTTCCCGGAACGTCCTCTGGAAATGTTCCGGAACAGGATAAACTTCGCTTTGCGTATACCATCCCTCTGCGTATTCAGGCAGGGAGAATGAAGCCCGGCAGAAGTCGGAGGCGGTGGCATCAACATATCCGTTGTTCAGCCGGATGTATTCCATCAACTTATAAAAGGTAAGGTCTGCACCGAGAATATTCGGATTGCCGGTCAGCAGAAGTTGTTTCCGTGCACGGGTTATGGCAACGTTCAGCTTGCGGTCGATGGTAAAACGCCCTTCCTGAAACGAATTAGCCGTAAGAAAATTCAGTTGGCTCAGGTTGCGCACTGTGAAAGAGTAAATGATAACATCGCGCTGGCTTCCCTGATAACGCTCTACGGTGTCGATGGATATATCGTTTAACGCAGGGATTCCGAGGCGGGCTACTTCCTTGCGTATCATGGCAATCTGGTTTCGGTAAGGGACAATCACCCCTACGGTTTTGTGAGCATCGAAATATTTTTCCGTCAGTCGGTAAATCCGTTGCAGCAAAACGCTGACGATACGTGCCTCATTGAGGTTCGTCTTGTCGGACAAAACTGTATCATCCGGAGCTTCGGCAGGAATGAAAACCATGCGTCGGGTAAGCAGCAGGTGGTCGATGTCATCGTGAGGCGTATGGGTATCAGGGTAGGGGTATATCTCTTCCTGATGAGGCAATGGCACCGGCTCTAACCGCTCGTTATAGTAAAAAGCATTGTTCGGAAATTCGGAAATGGCGGGGTGCATACGTCCCTGCTTGCGTAAGACACTGCGAAACGCTTCGCCGCTTTGCTTGTATAAACGTTCGAAGAGCGAGTTCCGGCAGTCGTCTAATCCGATAGACTGAAGAAGCGGGTCGGTAACGGAGGCTTCTTCTGCCTGCTGGAGCGCAACGGCAGGCAACTGCTTGTAATCGCCGACAAGAATAAACTTCCCGATGGCATTGGTTTGTTCATGCCGGGCAGCAAGGATGCCTATCAAGTCAGGTTCCAAGATTTGCGAAGCCTCGTCGATAATGGCAAGTTCGAAACGCTTTAGGTTAAACAAATACGAACGGCTGTTGAGAGCGGTCGTCGTCCCTACAAAAATACGGGTTTGGTTTATCTTTCGGCGGATGTCCGTCAGTTTGGGGCAGTCTTTCAGACTGTTTTTCAGTAAATAGGGCAAATATCGCTTGTCGCACGAAAATTCATGTCCGATACGAATGAACGGAGTTTGCAGGGCTATGCCGGAGTCGACCAACATGCTGCAAATTTCGTCCACGGCGCGATTGGTGTACGAGAGTAGCAAGATGGAAACCGCCGGGTCAGTCAGCGCCTCTTCTACCATATATCGTAAGGCACACGAAGTTTTCCCCGTGCCGGGAGGTCCTACGAGAAGGAAATAATCGTCCGCCTGTTTCTCTTTTAAAATCAGTTCGTCAAACCGCCCGTAAGAACCGTTCAGTCGGCGTTCGGGTGTTCTCGATGGTGCACGCTGGCACAGCAGTAACTCCTTGCGCTCCTGCTGTGCATTGAGAAAAGCATATAAACCGCGTATGCTACCCGACGTTGATACGTCTGAAGTATCGTGTTCCACGGCAAATGTTTCCCCGTTTGCACCGATAATATCTTTGTTCTGTTGCCCGTTGCGTAACAGCAGAGTTAGTCGGTCAGGCTGTATTTCTACGATGCTTCCTTTCAACAAGATCTGTTGGCGTACGTCAGGTTCTCCGTCATAAGCATAAAAAATGACAATATCTCCCGTACGGAAATTAGGCAAGAAATCTTCTCCCTGTTGCGGAATATTCAGTTCGATAAGGTCGTAACCTTTATCGGGCGAGCTTTTACGCTTGTCAAGAATCGTCAGTCCGAGCAAGATATTCCCGACTTCTATTTTCTCGTGAAGCGGGATGTGCCATGTTCCGGCGAAACCATTAGCCGGGTCGTTTCTGCCTCCCGTCTTGCTCAAAACAGATTCTTTAGAGATGAATGTAAAGAAGCGCTGGAAGTAGGCACGTTCCAGTTCCGTACCTCTCTTCAGTGTGTTGATAATTTTTTGCAGTTCCGGCTTTTGGAAATCGTTCCACAGTCTGCCGCCGGAATGAAACTCATTCAAGGTTTCTGTGTCAATATTTTTGATAACCGATTCAATGCTTCCTTCGGCAAAAGCCATCTCGTTGGCTACGATACGGTTTCGAAGACAGATACTTTCGCGGAACAGATTTTCGGCAAAGTGTTCCATCATCAAACCGTCGCTATACTTTGAATAAAGCAAGAACGTCTGTATGTTTTCAGGGTTGCATCCGAAGTTGTACATCAGCACACCTTGATACAGCATCATCTGTACGAAATGGTCCTCCTTGTGGCTATGATGGTTATACTCGTCTCGTTTGCCCGACTTCTGTTCTACCAGTACGTTAAAATCTTTCTGCAACATATCCGTTCGTCCCTGCAACCCCAGACGCTCGCATATAAAAGAGGCTTCGAGCAGGATGTTATGTTTGTTGAAGGTGCGGATGTTTCGGGGAAATACTTCATGGACAAACGAGCGGATGTTACTCATTTGTGTTTGAGCCTGCGCATGAAAGTTGTCGGGAAGTTGACACGTACAAAACTCCAGCGCCGAAGAAGCGAAAAACTTTTTTACCGTGTTCGGGTAACTTACCGGAGCGTCTTCGCGTTCGTTGATATAGTCGTCCAGAAACTGGCTGGCGAGGTTACCCAACAGGATGGGTGCGGTGTTGGCTCTGGGTTTCAGCTTGTTGATGAAGTAATTGAGCGGGTGTCTGCCATATTCTCGAAAACATACGGCAAGCGAGCTGATGTCTATCAGGTAGTCGGGGTGGACGATAACGAGACCGGGGATATACTGACGCTCATCATCAATCCGCACATCGAGCAGGTTGATGGGCATATTCTCGGTAAGGATGTCTTTCAGGTAAAGCAAATCGCCATTGTAACCGCCTTTGGCATAGTTGATTATAATGAACGGGCTTTCATCGTCGTCGGTTGCCGCAAAGATATGTGTGTCGTCCCAACTCGTAACAGATGCGCGCAGATAGGGAAGGTGGGTTTGGCGACTCTCCCTGTACGGGCGGTTGGAAGCAGGTATTTCGGCAAGCAACGATGATGGTATGGGAGTGTCGAAACTTGCCGAAACAAACTGTGCGATGGCGCGCAAATCGTAACGGTATTCAGAAAGGTCGGCTTGGTAGTTGCCTTGTAAGGCAGCCTTGCAATTTCTGCGCATGGTCTGGATGGCATACCGGTCAGAAGGAGTCATCTTTTTTGCCTTGCATATATAATCCAACCGCGAGAAGAGATTGGCAAAAGCAAGTGTGGTTTCGGCAGTCAGTTCGTAGCAGGCTTGCTCTAATACTTTGTAAAGTTTTATGTACTTATCTTGCAGGTTTTCGAGCGAAGCCGGCGGGTGGCTGTGAATTGACTCGATGCGTTTAAACCAGTCGAAAGACTGGAGTTCGATACGCGATGTTTCCGGAACAGACATCATACAATATTAAGGTTGAGTAATAACCGTAAAAATGAGTCGGGCACTCTCTAAGTCCGGATAAGTGGTTTGGTAAGTGGCAGTTACATCTTCTACCATGCTCATCGGAACGAGCGGACTCTCACGTGTGATATCAGTTTGAGGCATTAACATCATAACGTGGCTTTCGTTTCCGGCAAGGGTAATCGCGTACTCAATGTAAGACGTGCCTGTATCTTGCGTGTATTTCAGTTCTTGAGTGAAAATGCCGTTCGAACTTTGTCCCGCTCTGTTGGGCGCAATCGTTACACTGCCTTCCGTCTGCTCCTTGTTGGTGTAAGTAAAAGTGAAAATACTTTCCACCGCAACCGGGCTGTCTGCTATGATTTGTTCTTCCAACAGTTTGATGCTCGCTTGTGTCATGTTGGGAGCTTCTATATCGGTTGTTATGCTTGTTGTTTGAAAAGATACCGAAGTATATTCCACAATAATCTTCAGGGTATAGCTGTTACCCGAATTGTCATGGATGGCAATAGTGGCTTCGCCTAAGGTAGAAGGCTTGATAATCAGCGTTTCACCATCGTAATCAAAGTCTACCACCTCTTGGTTGGAATTGCGGATGATGTATCTGCCTCCATCTCCTCCGCTGATATGGAAACTTACTCCGTCATTAAACGGATTAAACGTAAGGGTGTTGGTCTCCTCATTGATGGAAGGAGCTTGCTCAGATATGCTGATTAACGTAATGGGCGAATAGTCATCGTCAGAGCAAGATGTTGAAATAAATGTACATGCTGCTAAAGTAATGCCTGCTAAAAAGTGTTTGAGTTTCATATCTCTGGTAGTTTAATGATGTAATTAAACAAAGTTAGAATAAAAATCTTACAGTTAAAACAGTATTAACCATAATTTAAGAAATTAAGGTAATGAAGATTACTTTCTTGCTGTACTGTGTGGTAGGGATGTTATATGAGGAAGAGGGAAATTTTGTGTCTGAAAGGACATTGAAATTCTACCCATAGCGTAAACCCTTCCATGCGGATAGGATGTCTGTTTCATCCGCATGAAAGGGTTTACGCTACGGGTAGAAAAATGTGGGGGTATGAACTATTCTTCGTCTTCGTCGTCGAAATCAAAGTCGAAGTCATCCAGATATTCGGGCGTGAAAAATTCATCCAAGTCGCGCCGTTCCTTCTTGGTCGGGCGTCCCGTTCCACGAGCCCGGTCTATAAATCCGCTGATTTTACTCATTTCCAACAATTCGTATTGGTCGGGGGTGGTGACGTTTTCCATGATTTCGGGCACTAACTTGGCTCCTACACGCTTCTCAATAGCCTGTAACACCTTGAAAGAATAAGTAACGGGAGGCTTTCTCACCTGAATGACATCGCCCGGTTTCACCATGCGGGCGGGTTTCGCCTGTGCACCGTTGATTGATATTCTACCTTTTTTGCAGGCCTCGGCAGCAATTGTGCGAGTCTTGAATATGCGGGCAGCCCACATCCATTTGTCTATTCTTGCTTCGGGCATAGTCTTTTAGTTATTTGTTGTTATACAGATTCATCGTATTGTTCAGTCCTGCCAAGCAAAAACTTTTTACGATTTCTCCTGCCGTTTCCAAACGTTCTGGCATCAGTTTCATGTCTTCTTCGCCGAAATGTCCCAACACATAATCAATCTGTCCGCCCCGTGGAAAATCATTCCCGATGCCGAAACGCAGTCGGGCATAATTTTGTGTGCCGAGGGTGGCAGCAATGTGTTTCAGTCCGTTGTGTCCGGCATCGCTTCCTTTTCCTTTCAGCCGCAGGCCGAAAGGTAGGGCAAGGTCATCTACCACGATTAATACATTCTCAAGGGGGGATTTTTTCTTGTTGCATCCAATAACGTACAGCGTTCCCGCTCAGATTCATGTAGGTAGACGGCTTGAGCAATATCAGTTGGCGACCTTTTAATGACAATGTGCTGACAGCTCCGTAACGCTTATCGCTAAAAACAATATTGGACGCCTTTGCAAGAGCGTCCAATACCATAAATCCTATGTTATGACGGGTATCTCGGTATTCATCACCGATATTTCCCAGTCCTACAATCAAATATTTCATTGACAGAGGGATTTTGTTTAAAAGCGTTGGAAATTATTTTCCGGCAGCAGCCTGCGCACCACGTGCGGCACGAGTCAACTTAACAGCGCAAACAACGGCGTCTTTTGCGTTTTGGATTTCCAAGCCTTCGTAGCTCAATTCGCCCACCTTGATAGTTTTTCCTAAGCCCAAAGAGCTAACGTTGATAACCATACGTTCAGGGATTACGTTGTAAAGAGCTTTCACTTTCAGCTTACGCATCTGAAGAACTAACTTACCACCGGCTTTAACACCTTCAGCCAAGCCTTCCAACTGTACAGGAACTTCCATTACAATCGGGTTGTTTTCATCGATTTGGTAGAAGTCTACATGCAGGATAGCATCGGTTACCGGGTGGAACTGGATATCTTTCATTACGGCGTTTACGATCTTTCCGTCAATGTTCAGATCTACTACATAAATGTGCGGAGTATATACCAACTTGCGCAAACCATCTACTGTAACTGAGAAGTGAGTAGCGATTTGTTTGCCGTTCTCATCTTTTTGAGATCCGTACAATACGCATGGAACACTGTCATTTCTGCGCAAGTCGCGCGTGGCCTTTTTGCCTGTTTCGGTTCTTGCAGAACCCTGAATTTGGATTGATTTCATTTCTTTAATTTTTTGTGTTACTCTAAATTAAGTTTGTTGTTTTGCTTAATTCGCCATCACACGATGCAAATATGTCACACGATAGCTTAAAAAAGCGCGGCAAAGATAGATATTTTCTTTGATGTGACCAATAGATTCGACTAAAAATCAATATCTATTTTGATTTCGTCGGATTTTAATGGTTCATCATACCCTGCGTTTTTCTCTCTTTTTTGTGAAGATTCGGACTGAGTTTTTGGAGAGTTTTCCTCTATATAATTAATAGTTTGCTGAAGACTGTTCATAAATTTGTCAAAGTCTTCTCTATATAAAAAGATTTTATGTTTCTCAAAACTAACCTGCGGTTCATTGCCTTCTTCCAAGAATACTTTCTTGCTTTCCGTTATGGCAAGAAACATTTCGTCTTTACGGCTTTTCTTTACATCAAGGTAGTAAATACGTTTGCCCGCTTTTACAGTTTTTGAAAAAACGATTTCTTTATCCTCCGCTTTGTTCTTTTTATTCAAATCTTCCATAATAGCTCGTTTGTTTCGTTAAAAAAATGCCCTCAAATTTGAAGATTTTTTCGGAATACGCAAAGAAATGGGTTGATAAAAAACTATAATCGCTAAAAAAATAGAAAAAATATCTTGCTACTATAGGCTGTATGAGGGATTTTGTTTACTTTTGCAGCCTGAAAATTTATGTTTATCTTTTATTGTTGTTATGATTAACAGAGTTCTTATTCGTCTTAAGATAGTTCAGATAATCTACGCTTATTATCAGAACGGAGGTAAAAACTTGGATACTGCAGAAAAAGAGTTGTTCTTTAGTTTATCCAAAGCGTATGATTTGTATAACTATCTTCTTCTTCTCATGGTGGAAGTTACAAAGTATGCTGCAAGGCGTTTGGAGGCAGGAAAAAACAAACTTGCACCTTCTAAAGAAGAGTTGTTCCCGAATACCAAGTTTGTAGAAAATCAGTTTATTGCCCAGCTGGAAGTAAACCGTCAGTTGAATGAGTTTGTTTCCGGTCAGAAAAAGACGTGGGAAAATGAAGCCGAGTTTATAAAATCACTTTGTGAACAAATCATGCAGAGTGATATCTATAAGGAATACATGGCAAGTGAAACTTCTTCGTATGAGGAAGATCGCGAAGTGTGGAGAAAGATTTACAAAAAAATCATATTCAACAACGCGGCTCTTGATGACGTGCTTGAAGACCAAAGTTTGTATTGGAACGATGATAAAGAAATAGTAGATACCTTTGTATTGAAAACCATAAAGCGTTTCGATCCGAAAAACGGAGATAAGCAAGAGTTGTTGCCGGAATTTAAAGATGAAGAAGATCAGGATTTCGCACGCCGCTTATTCCGTCGCGCCATTTTGAATGCCGATTATTATCGCCATCTGATTAGCGAGAATTCCAAGAATTGGGATTTGAGCCGTGTTGCGGTGATGGATGTAGTCATCATGCAGATAGCTTTGGCTGAGATTCTGAGTTTCCCGAATATTCCTATTAATGTTTCATTGAATGAATACGTTGAAATAGCCAAATTGTATAGCACTCCCAAGAGTGGCGGATTTATCAACGGAACACTGGATGGAATTGTTAATCAATTAAAAAAGGAAAATAAACTGACTAAAAATTAATATATTTGCTGAGGTTTAATATTAATTTGATAAAAAGTAAAAACGTATGAATTTGTTAACTGTACCTTTGCAGGCACAAGGCGGTGCTGATTATTCTTTCTTGATTATGATGGTAGCTATCTTTGCTATCATGTATTTCTTCATGATTCGTCCTCAGAACAAAAAACAGAAGGAAATAGCTAATTTCCGTAAAAACTTGGAGGTTGGTCAATCTATTGTTACTGCGGGTGGAATTTACGGGAAAATCAAATCTATCGAAGATAATGCCGTTATCATTGAAATAGCACCGAGCGTAAAGATTAAAGTAGACAAGAACTCTATTTATGCAGATGCGCAAGCTCCTTCGGCGCAGTCAAAATAAAAATATGTGATGATTATGTTCGCTCGAAAGAACATAAAAAGATATTATTTAATAGGTTTAAGAAAAATCAGAAGTTTCCTGCTCAGTGCAAAGAGTAGGGAACTTCTGATTTTTTTGTTTTTCGTCATCGTTTCGTTTTGCTTTTGGTTGCTTCAAACGATGAACGACACTTATCAAACCGAGTTTAAGATTCCGGTGCGTTTGAAGAATGTACCGAAGGAGGTTGTCATGACTTCCGAAATACCGAATGAGATACGGGTTAGCGTAGAAGACCGCGGAACGGTTCTGCTTAATTATATGCTTGGACGCACATTTTTCCCTATATCTTTCGATTTTCAGGACTATCAGGACAAAGGAGCTAAAGTAACCATACCTTTGGCGGAGTTTAACAAGAAAATCACTTCTCAGCTTGCCAGCTCTACCAAGCTGCTGTCTGTTCGTCCTAATGTGATTGAATTTATTTATACGAGGGGAAACGCCAAGAAAGTTCCCGTTGCAGCGAAAGGACGTATGGTGGCAGGGCGGCAATACTATATTTCCAATATTTTGCTTGCTCCTGACTCGGTGGTAGTATATGCACCCAAAGATGTGCTTAATTCGATTACTACCGCATATACAGAGCCTCTTGATTTAGAGAATATAACAGATACGGTGGTTCAGCGCATTCATTTACAGGAAGTAAAAGGAGCGAAGTTTGCTCCTGCCTTTACAGATGTTACCATCTGCGTAGATATGTACTCTGAGAAAACGGTGGAAGTACCGGTTGTGGGATTGAATTTCCCGGCAGGAAAAGTGTTGCGTACTTTCCCTTCGCGTGTGCAAGTTGCCTTTCAGGTAGGATTGAAAAATTTCAAGCGCGTTTCTGAAAATGATTTCTTTATCGGTGTTTCTTACGAAGACTTATTAAATAACAAGAGCAGCAAAATTCCGCTTACCCTGCGTAGTAAGCCCGATTTTGTAAACCATGTCCGTATTGTTCCGGAGGAGGTTGATTACCTCATTGAGCAGCAGCCGGTAGAAGAAGGAACAGAATAATCAAAATGATAAAGTTAGGTATTACAGGCGGGATAGGAAGTGGCAAATCTTATGTCTCGCATTTGTTGAGAGCGAAAGGTATCGAAGTGTATGATACCGATAGCGAAGCGAAACGGCTGACGTTGTCTCATCCGCAGATTCGGCAGGAGCTGACTGCCTTGCTGGGAGAGAATGTTTATCAAAATAACATTCTTAACAAGCCTCTTTTGGCGAACTATCTGTTTGCATGTAAAGAAAACGCACAGCGCATCAATGCAATAATCCACCCGCGCGTTTACGATGATTTTGTCAGCTGGGCAAGGATGAAGGAAAAGGCTGGAGCCTCAATGGTAGGGATGGAGAGCGCCATTCTCTTTGAATCAGGTTTTAATCGTGCGGTCGACAAGGTATTATTCGTATATGCGCCTTTAGACGTACGTATCCGTCGGGCAATGGAGCGCGATAAGTCGACGGAAGAACAAGTGCGTGTCCGGATACTTGCTCAAGCCTCTGATGAAGAAAACCGCCGGAAGTCCGATTTCCTGCTCATAAACGATGGGGTTTGTCCGTTAGAATCCCAGTTAGAGCAACTGCTTCAGGCGTTAATACAGCGAAAACCTATCCGATAGCTTGTGTATGTCATTCGTGTATTGTATTTTTGCCCCCTGAATAATAAAATAATACTAAATACCTTAATACGATAAACATTATGTTGAAGACTATTTTAGCCATCTCTGGGAAACCGGGGCTGTATAAACTGATTTCTCAAGCAAAAAATATGCTGATTGTAGAAGCTGTTAGTGCCGATCGAAAAAGAATGCCGGTTTACGCAAGCGACAAAGTGATTTCTTTGGGCGATATCGCAATGTATACCGATGGCGATGAAGTGCCTCTGGGCGAAGTGTTGGAGTCTGTAAAGACAAAAGAAAACGGTGCCGTTACTTCTATCGACTATAAAAAGGCATCTTCTGAAGAATTACATCAGTTCATGGCAGAAGTGCTGCCTAATTACGATCGCGACCGCGTTCATACCGGCGATATCAAAAAACTGATTCAGTGGTATAACCTGTTGATTTCAAACGGAGAAACCGATTTCGTAGAAACACCTAAGAAAGCAGCCGAAGCCTGACAGCCGACATTCGGTAAGACTACTTTTAGAAAACATGCCTGTATCCTGATAGGGGATATGGGCATGTTTTTTTTATCGGATTGGGTTAAGAGCGTTTAAATTTTGCTCTGCCTGCGGTTTGAGAATTGTTTTCGGGGAAACAGACCGGAAACAAACTCAAAAAGGAGCAGATAAAAATACTTAATCGGAAAATTTAAATGAACAGGCTCTAAACTTTATTGGGCTTTTTCAGGGACTGAAAACACTACCCATAGCGCAGGTCAACGCTACGGGTAGAAATGGTGAACGCTACCGCATGGAATAATCAACGCTAACGGTAGCGTTTTCTGGGGGCATAACGGTGGAGATTTTTCTCATCAGAAAAAAATAATCGGTTTATTATGAACCTTTTTCAGACATGAGTTGTTATTATATCAAACTAAACAAAGGACTATCATATATAGGATTTATTGAATTGAGGGTTAACACACACAGATCGCGTGGGCAAAGTGCGAATGAATCAAACGTGAAGTTTGCACTTGCCTGCGTGTAAGTGTGTGCCGTTGGGTGAAGGTATCTCTTTTTTTGAGCGTAGAGACGTTCTGAATGTCACAATAAATCCTTATTTTTGCATCATTCAATTCGATTATAAACAATACACTATATGAAATACGGTTTTGTGAAAGTGGCGGCGGCTGTTCCGGCGGTGAAAGTTGCCGACTGTAAATTTAACGCACAGCAAACTGAAACCCAAATTGTGGTGGCAGATGGAAAAGGCGTACAAATCTTGATTTTCCCGGAGTTGAATCTTACCGGCTATTCGTGCGGCGATTTGTTCGGCCAGCAAATCCTGTTGGAAGAGGCTGAGCTTGCCCTGATGCAGATTATGAATAACACGCGCCAGTTTGACATCATATCTATTGTGGGTATGCCGGTAGTGGTAAACTCTACGCTTTTAAATTGTGCGGTAGTCTTTCAGAAAGGCAAAATATTGGGGGTAGTGCCTAAAACCTATTTGCCTAATTACAAAGAATTTTATGAGCAGCGCTGGTTCGCTTCGGCAGACGCTCATCCTGATACTACGATGGTTCGTCTCTGCGGCCAGTTGGTTAAAGTTAGCAGGAATTTACTGTTTGATACCCCCGACGTCTGTTTCGGAGTTGAAATATGCGAAGATGTATGGGCGCCCATACCTCCCAGTTCGGAGCTGGTACTTAAAGGAGCCGAGATTATCTTCAACATGTCTGCCGATACGGAAAACATTTGCAAACACCAATATTTGCGCTCGCTGTTGAGCCAGCAGTCGGCACGCTGTCTTGCGGGGTATGTTTTTGCCTCTTCGGGTTTCGGCGAATCGACCACCGATGTGGTGTTTGCCGGCAATGCGCTGATTTATGAAAACGGTACATTGTTGGCTGCCTCTGAACGTTTTTCGTTCGAAGAGCAACTGGTTTCCACCGAAATAGACGTTGAGCGTTTGCGTGGAGAACGTCTGACGAATACCACTTTTGCTGCCGCCGTGCGTAAATATTCCCAGTCGGGCGGGCAGCATATATCCACCGAACTTGTTCCGTCGCGCGGGCTGATACTTACCCGTCCGATAGATGCGCATCCGTTTGTTCCTGCCGGTGGCAAACTGTTGGACGAACGTTGCGAGGAAATATTCTCGATACAGGTGGCAGGACTGGCAAAACGGTTGGTGCATACGAATTGCAGAAACGTGGTGGTAGGCATATCCGGCGGGTTAGATTCGACGTTGGCTCTGCTGGTTTGTGTGAAAACATTTGACAAATTGGGCTTGCCTCGCAAGGGAATTACCGGCATCACGATGCCGGGCTTCGGAACAACCGACCGTACGTATAACAATGCGATTGCGCTGATGGGTTCGTTGCAGGTAACCACGAAAGAAATCAGCATAAAAGATGCCTGTATCCAGCATTTCCAAGACATCGAACAAGATATGTCCGTTCATGATGTGACATACGAAAACGGGCAGGCGCGCGAACGTACCCAAATTTTGATGGACTATGCCAATAAAGTGGGCGGACTTGTTATCGGGACGGGCGACCTTTCGGAGCTGGCTTTGGGATGGGCAACCTACAACGGTGACCACATGTCAATGTATGGCGTGAATGTAAGTATTCCTAAAACGTTGGTGCGTTACTTGGTTAATTGGGTGGCACAGACGGGAGTAGATGTGCTTTCGCGAAACACGTTGCTTGATATCATCGACACGCCGATAAGTCCCGAACTGATTCCGGCAGACGAAAATGGAAACATTAAGCAGAAAACGGAAGACCTTGTAGGTCCATACGAGCTGCATGATTTCTTCTTGTTCCATTTCCTGCGCTTCGGTTCGCGTCCGGCAAAGATTTTCTACTTGGCAGAAATAGCTTTCAAAGGCGTGTACGACAGTACGACGATAAAAAAATGGCTGACCACTTTCTTCCGCCGTTTCTTCTCGCAGCAGTTTAAGCGCTCTTGTCTGCCCGACGGTCCGAAAGTAGGTTCGGTTTCTTTAAGTCCGCGCGGCGACTGGCGTATGCCGAGCGACGCAAGTGCGGCTTTATGGTTAAAAGAGTGTGAAGAATTACAGGCATAATCATTTTGATTATGCCTGATAAAAAGATAGGACAGGCTCTCTTAGGGCCTGTCGTTTAAATTATCTTCAACAAAGCGTTTTACACGCTGTGTGTATTCCTCGGGATAAAGCAGGTAAGAAGTGGCATGTCCGGCATTGGGGACAATCCATAAGGCTTTCGGATCAGGTTTGGCTTTATATACTTCGTATACCATCCATGTAGGAACAAAGTCGTCTTTGTCGCCGTGGATGAAAAGCATGGGCTTATGGCAGCGAGCTATTTGTTTCTCAGCCGATGCTTCGTGGAAATTCCATCCGTTTTTCCATTGGCAGAGCCAGCTTGCCGTGTAAAGCAATGGGAAAGGAGGCAGCCCGAACCGCTCTTTCAGCTCTTTGCTGAACTGTTCCCATACGCTGGTATATCCGCAATCCTCTACAAAACAACGAACATACGCCGGAAGTTGCTCACCTGAGAGCATCATGGTGGTAGCCGCTCCCATCGAAATGCCATGCACCACAGCTTCTATCGAATCCCCAAAAAGGGTAGGAGCAGTATCAATCCACTGCATAACATCTTTGCGGTCGAGCCATCCCATTTGGAGGGCATTGCCTCCGCTTAAACCTGAGTAGCGCAAGTCCGGTAAAAGGATATTGTAATCAAGCGAACGATTATACATGTACCCGATGTGGAACATGCGAATAGCATTATCCGTATACCCGTGGACGATAACCGCAGTTTCTTTCCGCGGGCGTGAAGCACGAGCATAAAAGGCATGGAGGCGTGTCCCGTCGGGTGCAGTAATAAACGTATCGCGAAGCGCATGAGCATTTTGCAGGCTGTCTACCCACGGTGTTATCTGTGGGTACATCTCTTCCATATAGGTAAGAGAACCTGCCATATCCTTCCCCCGGTTTTCAGGGCTCAAGGCGTATTTAAGCATATAAAAACTGCCTCCCACAGTTCCGGCAATCAAGACCAGTAGCGTAATGCCCAAGCTAAGAGCGGTAGTTCGTTTGTTCATACACATTTACTCATTGATTCCAAATATCCCATGCACTGAACGCCTGAAGTAAAAGCATCTCAAGTCCGTTTTTAACCGTAGCTCCACGGTCTTCACCTTTTTTCATAAAAAGAGTAGTGTCGGGGTTATACAGCAAATCGTAAAGCAGATGTTGTGAAGTGAGGCAATCATAAGGAATATCCGGACAAACATCGGCTTGCGGATACATGCCCACGGGCGTGCAGTTGACGATAACTTTATATTCGTCCATGATTTCCGGCGTCAGTTCGGTATACGTAACCGTATTGTCATTATGCCGGCTCCGCGAAACGAACAGGGTTTGCAGGCCTAAATGCTTCAGTCCGCAATCGACAGCTTTCGATGAGCCTCCGGTACCTAAAATCAATGCTTTCTGATGGCAAGGTTCCAGAAGCGGCTCGATAGAGCGTGTAAATCCGATGACATCAGAGTTATATCCTACAAGTTTGATTTTGTTTTTCGAGTTGCGTACCAGCTTGATAACGTTCACAGCTCCAATAGCGGCAGCATCTTTGTCCAGTTCGTCAAGGTAAGAGATAACCTTTTCTTTATACGGTATCGTAACGTTTATTCCGGCAAGATTAGGTGTCGAATTAATAATCTTGGGAAACTCTTCGATAGTAGGGATTTCAAAATTAACGTATTCGGCGTCGATATTTTCGGAACGGAACTTCTCATTGAAGAAGTTCTTTGAAAAAGAATGTCCGAGCGGATATCCGATTAAGCCATATTTTTTCATCTGTGTAAAGGGTTAAAAAGATTATTTAGTAGCAAAATAGAGCGTACAAATCCCCAACGTGAGGCGTTCGAATTTAACTTGGCTGAACCCTGCCTTGCGTATGATTTCTGTCATTATTTCTCCTTGCGGAAAGGCTTTGATTGATTGGGGCAGGTATGTGTAGGCACTTCGGTCTTTCGAAAGCATTTTTCCCAATGTGGGGATAACTATTTTAGAGTAGAGTGCATAGAGTTGTTTCATGGGAAACTTCTCCGGCGTGGATAGTTCAAGTATAACTAAATGTCCGCCCGGTATGAGTACGCGGTACATTTCTTTCAATCCTCGGTCTAAATCTTCAAAGTTTCTTACTCCAAATGCCACGGTGATGGCGTCGAAGCGGTTTTCCTGAAAAGAGAGTGAGGTACAGTCTTCTTTTGCAAAAGAAATCCGGTTGCTTAGTCCGGCTTGTTTTACTTTTTCCCTTCCTATATTCATCATTCCTTCCGAGATGTCAGTTCCAATAAGCTCTTTGGGCTGGAGTACCCGACATGCTTGGATAGCGAAGTCGCCGGTTCCCGTGGCTACATCCATAATGTGTTGCGGGTGGAAAGGCTTTAACAGATTGATGGCTTTACGTCGCCAGCACTTGTCTATGTTCCATGACAACGCATGATTGAGCGTGTCGTATGCCGGAGCGATATGGTCGAACATCTTTTCCACTTGTGCGGCTTTACTTTCGCTTTTGTTATAGGGTTTGATGTTTTCTTGAGGGTAGTTCATGTTATGGAAGATTGAAGAAATTATAATTTCGGGGCGTGTATCGAAACACGTCCCGAAACGTATGTCGTAGGGTTGGAGGTATTGTTATTTCTCTAAAAAGTCGAGAACATTCTTTTCAATACGCTCTGCCAAATGTGCTGTATCAGCTTTTACGAATGTTTCGCCTGTGATATGTTCGTATAATTCGATATATCTGTCGCTGATAGAAGTTACGATTTGCGGAGTCATTTCGGGCACTTGTTGTCCTTCCCGTCCTTGAAATCCGTTAGCCATCAACCACTCGCGGACAAATTCTTTTGAAAGCTGTTTCTGAGGTTCTTCTTTTTCGAATCGTTCCTGATAGCCTTCCAGATAGAAATAGCGGCTTGAGTCCGGAGTATGGATTTCATCCATCAGATAAATTTGTCCGTTATGCTTGCCAAATTCGTATTTGGTATCTACAAGGATAAGACCACGTTCGGCAGCCATTTGCGTACCGCGTTCGAATAAGGCGAGGGTGTATTTTTCTAAAGTGGCATATTCTTCGGGAGTAGCCAGTCCGCGTGCCAAGATTTCTTCTTTCGAGATATCTTCATCGTGCATACCCATTTCGGCTTTTGTAGTCGGAGTAATAATGGGGTGGGGGAATTTTTCGTTTTCACGCATTCCTTCCGGCAAGCGTACGCCGCAAATCTCACGGGCACCGGCTTTGTAAGCACGCCATGCGCTTCCGCACAAGTATCCGCGTACGATCATTTCTACCGGGAATCCTTCACACATAACGCCTACGGTCACCATTGGGTCGGGTGTAGCAAGTTTCCAGTTCGGGCAGATATCTTGTGTAGCATCAAGAAATTTGGCAGCAATCTGATTCAGCATTTGTCCTTTGTAAGGAATACCTTCGGGCAATACTACATCGAATGCCGATATACGGTCTGTTGCAACCATTACTAACTTCTCATTATTGATGTTATATACATCACGTACTTTCCCGTGATACACGTTTACCTGTCCCGGAAAGTGATAATCTGTTTTTGTTAATGCTTGACTCATTTCTCTATTTGTTTTTTAGTGAAAGAATTTTCTTCGTATTTTTCGTACGCTTCTACGATGCGTGTTACCAGCTTGTGGCGTACAATGTCTTTTTTGTTCATTTCCACGAAACTGATGCCTTTTACATCTTTAAGTATCTTCATCGCTTGTTTCAGTCCCGATGTTTGTGACGCCGGAAGGTCTATTTGAGTCATGTCGCCCGTCACAATCATTTTAGTGTTTGTACCCATGCGGGTAAGAAACATTTTTATTTGTTGCGTGGTTGTATTCTGGGCTTCATCGAGGATGACCACCGCGTCGTTCAGCGTCCGTCCTCTCATGAATGCAAGTGGAGCTATTTGAATCACATTCAGTTCCATGTATTCTTTCAGCTTGGCAGCGGGAATCATGTCTTGCAGGGCGTCATAGAGCGGCTGTAAGTAAGGGTCTATTTTGTCTTTCATGTCGCCCGGAAGAAATCCCAGCTTTTCGCCGGCTTCTACGGCAGGGCGGCTCAAGATGATTTTGCGTATTTCTTTGTTCTTGAGTGCGCGTACCGCAAGGGCTATGGCGGTATAGGTTTTTCCCGACCCTGCCGGACCGATAGCGAATACCATATCGTTTTTTTCGAACTCTTTTACCAGTTTCTGTTGATTTTCACTGCGCGGAGTTATTGGTTTTCCGGTTACGCTAAATACGATGGCATCTCCTTTCCTTTCTATTTCGGGCGAATTGCCTTTGACGATATCTAACAATGCCTCTTCATTAAGCGAATTGTAAGCCACGCAATGTTTTTCCAAAGCAGTAATGGCATCTTCGAATGCACACATTTCTTCTTCATCTCCCATTACTTTGATAACGTTTCCGCGTGCTACGATTCGTAATTTTGGAAATAATGCCTTTATCATTTGTATATTAGCATTATTCACTCCGTAAAAAACAACCGGGTCTACGTCTTCTAAAACTATATGTTTCTCTATCATTTACCTATTTTGCTATGCTTGTCTCTGTTTCAATTTTCTGCAAATTTAATCATTACTTTTGATTGTTGGACGATTGCGAGTTTATATTTTGAAACATTTCTGCATATCGTGAATGTTTTCACCGGCGTTCCGCAGTACGATGTATAGTTAAAGTCGGCAAAAGAGAGATACGAAAAATGGCACGGAGAGATCGATAAGGATACCGTGGAAAATAGCCACGGGTATCATTTCTTTCCCTGAAAAGCGTGAAATCATGGGTAGTACCACGTCCATCGAGTTGACTCCTGCTGCCGAGATGGGCGCAAGTTTACCGAAGTAGCGCACCAGCAGGGGTGTACCCAGCAGTGCCATCATTTCGCGGAAAATATTGGCGAGCAGGGCTATCGTACCCAGTTCCGTGGCAAGCTGGATGCCCAGCGATGCCTCTTTAAACTGTGTGATGAGGATGGACGACAGTGAGTAATAGGCAAATCCGCTGCCCACCGCCATACAGTCGAACACGCTCCATTTCGTCAGCAAAAAGCTGGCACACGCCGAAAACAGCAGCGTGCCGCTTATTGTCGCAAGGGGGATGAGCAAAAACTTCCACCGGATTTCTTTCACAAGATTTTTAAGGTTAGGATTTGAACCGATATTCAGCCCCACTTGCAACATTAATGCGTAAAGTACATACGTAGAAAGATGGGAGTTTTGCCAATCGGCAGGAAGTATGCCGGTTGTACCCAATACACAACCTACTATGAAAACGCACAAAACTATTAAGCTACCTTTCATTGTTTGCCTCCTTTCTTGAAAAACAGTTTCAGTACCATCCACGATGCGAGGATGCTACCACACGTTGCCGAAACAGCAATGATTGCCGCCTGCCACCCAAACGTGCCAAGATTGTCAATTATTTGTTTATTTGAGCCTATTGAAATACCTAAAATAAAAAGTAAAAGCACGATGGTACATGAGATGGTTTTTTCTGTTTTCTTTAAAAAAGAGATATTCTTGAACAGGTAGCCGATAGCCACACCTGTAAACATGATTCCTATGATGGTAAACATAACACAAACGTTTTTAAGTTTATACTTGCTTTTTACACGAAACAACACCGCGCCGGAAGTCTGTATGAGCTTTCGCGCGTGATACATAGTAATTATATGTGCAGAGAAACTTAGCGGAAACCGCTTACCCAGTGAATGCACGCAATGCGGTAACCGTGCGCCTCTGGTAAAGGCGTCATGTTTCGCAGACTTTTATATGTTAGCATTCTTTTCATGGGTTTAATCAGATTGTGTTATTTGGGTTTTGTGAGTGCAAAGATAAACACTTTCTGTATATTTTCCAAATATTTATAAGATTTAAGTGGCAAAAGAAAGCATTCAAGAGGGTATTCGTTTCTTGAATGCTTTTTAAGGTTGTGAGTTTTCGGTAGTGAAACTCGAAATATTATTTTACTTTTCTATTTGTCTCTTTTACGAACAAACTTTAGCGATTCCAAAAAAGCGGAACTGTCTTGGGGGTGTAACACGATTTTTTCTTGTGCATTGTAATAGATAATAGCGCGATTGAATAGGAAACCTTTTTCCAAAATGATGTTATCTATTTCCAGAATATGAATGGTTTCATAAAAGAGGCTATATGAAAGTTTGTAGACCAGCTTTTTTCATCGGTAATCATAATCTTCATTCTATGAATAAAGATATAATAGATGAATATGCAAGGAATCCCCCACGTTGGCACGTTATATAGTGTTTCGGTAATGTTCCGCGTGACTGCGTAATAAACCGAAAGAAGCAGGAGGAAGACAGCGAATAAGCCGAATGCATACCACAATTTATATTTGGGGTTGACCTGTATCACTTTCATAATATATGCTATGTGAGTTGTACATATTTCAAATATAAGAAGAAGTAAGTAAATAAGCAAAGCAGCTTTTTGATTTTTTTGTTTTTACTTTATTAATAAATAAATTCACTTTCTTCTATGACTATTGGGCAATTCGGTTATCGGCTGTAATAGTATACATGAATGATTTTTTCCGCTGGTTTACAGTTCTGATATATAACCCATTTTTGCCACGTTGCCCGATAAGTTTAAAATGCTACCGCAAGAAATTAAAGTTTATATGGTCAGAATCTGAAAAATTCTAAGTATCTTTGCACACATATATTATTTTACTTAGAACATATATGCAGGAAAAAATCATTATTCTTGATTTCGGCTCGCAGACTACACAGCTTATCGGGCGTAGGGTCCGCGAACTGAACATGTATTGCGAGATTGTTCCCTACAACAAGTTCCCCCACGATGACCCGTCGGTAATCGGTGTAATTCTTTCGGGAAGTCCTTTCTCGGTGTACGATGAGAAGGCTTTCAAGGTAGACCTTACCGGTATCCGCGGCAAATATCCCATCTTGGGCATTTGTTATGGCGCACAGTTCATGGCATATACCAACGGCGGTAAAGTAGAACCTGCCAACACACGCGAGTACGGACGTGCGCGGCTGACGAAATTCGACAACCAGAACCCGCTGTTGAAGGGTGTCCGTGAAAATTCGCAGGTATGGATGAGCCACGGAGATACCATCACTGCCGTTCCCGAAAACTTCGAGATTATCGCGTCAACCGACAAGGTTGCCGTAGCTGCTTATCAGGCAAAGGGAGAGAAATTATGGGGCGTACAGTTCCATCCCGAAGTATTTCATAGCGAAGACGGAACGCTGCTGCTGAAAAACTTCGTGGTTGACATCTGCGGAGGCAAACAAGACTGGAGTGCAGCTTCGTTCATCGAAACTACCGTGGCCGAACTGAAAGCACAGTTGGGCGACGACAAGGTGGTGTTGGGACTGAGCGGCGGTGTTGATTCATCGGTGGCTGCCGTGTTGCTGAACAAAGCTATCGGCAAGAATCTGACGTGTATCTTTGTCGACCACGGTATGTTGCGCAAAAACGAGTTTAAGAACGTACTCCATGACTATGAATGTTTGGGACTGAACGTGATAGGTGTAGACGCCAGCAGCAAGTTCTTTGCTGAACTGGCAGGAGTAACCGAACCCGAACGCAAGCGTAAGATTATCGGTAAAGGGTTTATCGACGTATTCGATGAGGAAGCTCATAAGATTAAAGATGTGAAGTGGCTGGCTCAAGGAACCATTTATCCCGACTGCATCGAGTCTCTTTCCATTACCGGAACCGTAATCAAGAGCCATCATAACGTAGGCGGTCTGCCTGAAAAGATGAACCTGAAACTTTGCGAACCGTTGCGTTTGCTGTTTAAGGACGAAGTTCGCCGCGTAGGTCGCGAATTGGGGATGCCCGAACACCTGATAACCCGCCATCCGTTCCCCGGACCGGGATTGGCAGTGCGTATCTTGGGTGACATTACTCCCGAAAAAGTGCGCGTGCTTCAAGATGCCGACGATATTTTCATTCAAGGTCTGCGTGACTGGAAGGTGAAAGATGCCGACGGAAACGAAACCTCGCTTTACCATCAGGTATGGCAGGCAGGAGTTATTCTGCTTCCGGTACAGAGCGTAGGCGTGATGGGCGACGAGCGTACCTACGAACGTGCGGTAGCTTTGCGTGCCGTAACCAGCACCGATGCCATGACTGCCGACTGGGCACACCTGCCTTACGAGTTTATGGCAAAAGTATCTAACGATATTATCAATAAGGTGAAAGGCGTAAACCGCGTTTGCTATGACATCTCGTCAAAACCGCCTGCAACAATCGAGTGGGAATAAGATTAAGTTTTTATTTTATATTATCGGCATGTATCTGCGAGTGGGATACATGCCGTTTTTTTGTAAAACGGGCGAGTAGGAATGAGGGTGAAAAACGCTACCGCTTGCGTTGTATAACGGATGCGGTAGAACAAGAGAACGCAAGCCGATAGGCAGTCCGGTCTATCGGCTTGCGTTTCAGGACTGATTTTTAGTCTGCCTGATACTCCTCTTCATAGTTCAGATACGGAAGCGCATTTAGCTTATAATCAAATATTTCTTCGGGTTTGAAGAAACGCGCCACTTCCACTTTCGCATTCTCCGGCGAATCGGAGGTATGCACGATGTTTTCTTGTGCGCTGACGCTGTAATCGCCGCGGATTGTACCCGGAACGGCAACCCGTCCGTTTGTAGCTCCCGTCATCGAGCGGACTACCTGTACGGCATCTACTCCCTCAAAGCAGCAGGCAATGATGGGCGAAGCCATCATCGAATTTTTTATACGTTGAAAGAAAGGCTTGCCGGCAAGGTGGGCATAGTGTTCGTTCAGTATTTCGTCGGTAAGCTGCATCATTTTCATTCCGGCGAGACGTAAACCTTTGCGTTCGAAACGGTGGAGGATTTCTCCGATAAGTCCGCGCTGTACTGCGCTGGGCTTTAAAAGCACTAATGTTTTTTCAAGGCTCATAGTTGTATAAATTAGTAAGGTTGATACAAAAGAAATTGTTGGATTATCTGTTTTCAAATATACGCTTTATATTTTAAAAAACGCTATCTTTCAGTAATTTTCTTTTCCACTGCTTGCCTGAACAGGTCGGTTTGTGGTGTTTGCCCGGTTCTTTTCCGGACATGAGCCAAACCATGCAACTCCCTGTCGGGGAGAGTGGCAACTGTAAGATTTACAGTGTTATATAAATTCATTCTATATAAAGCCCGTAAGAGAAAGAAAATAGGGAGCGGAAGAAACAAGTAATTTTCAATCCTGCTATATTTGTTCAGAGAAATTTAAAAATAGCTATGTTACGTAAAATCAGACAGACACTCGCCATTGTGTTTTTTGCGATGGTTACGCTTTTGTTCCTTGACTTTACCGGTACGCTGCATGTTTGGTTTGGCTGGATGGCTGAAATCCAGTTCCTTCCCGCACTACTTGCTTTGAATATTGGTGTTGTGGTTTTCCTCTTGTTGCTCACTTTATTATTCGGCCGTATTTATTGTTCCATTATCTGTCCGCTGGGAGTTTTCCAAGACGTAGTTTCTTGGATCAGCGGAAAGCGGAAAGGGAAAAAACATCGTTTTGCGTATTCACCGGCACTCACGTGGTTGCGTTACGCAGTATTGGTGTTGTTTGTAATAGCTTGTATAGCCGGAATCAATTCTTTTGTGGCACTGCTTGCTCCGTACAGTTCTTACGGGCGCATGGCTTCCAATCTGTTTGCTCCGCTTTGGCAATGGGGGAATAATGTTTTAGCATATTTGGCTGAGCGTGTGGGCAGTTATGCTTTCTACGAAACAGAGGTCTGGATAAAAAGTCTTCCTACTTTCATTCTTGCTCTTATAACGTTTGTTGTAATAGGGGTGTTGGCTTGGCGTAACGGACGCACATATTGTAATACCGTTTGCCCGGTAGGAACGCTGTTGGGTGTGGTATCCCGCTTTTCGCTCTATCGTCCGGTCATTGATGTGGAGCAGTGTAAAAACTGCCGGTTGTGTGCGAAAAAGTGTAAATCAGCTTGTATTGACCTTGAAAAACACCAGATAAATTATAGTCGTTGCGTGGCGTGTATGGATTGCTTGGATGCTTGCAAGCACGGTGCAATACATTACGAGAACCGTTTTCGGCAAGAAAGAGAGACGAATACGGGTAATTCTAAAGAAGCATCCGACTCTTCCCGCCGATCGTTTCTTACGCTGGCGACAACGCTTACGGTAGGTTCAGTGCTGAAGGCGCAGGAAAAGAAAGTAGATGGGGGATTGGCGCCGATTATTGATAAAAAGAAACCGGAGCGGCAGACACCGATATTGCCTCCGGGAGCAGGAGACAAACGGCATTTTGCGCAGCATTGTACTGCCTGCCAACTTTGTGTTTCCGAATGTCCGAACGGCGTGTTGCGTCCTTCTGCCAACCTGACCACGTTCATGCAGCCCCAAATGTCTTACGAGCGCGGTTACTGTCGTCCGGAGTGTATGCGTTGTGCCGAAGTCTGTCCTACGGGGGCCATCAGCCTGAACACACTGGCAGATAAAGTTTCTACCCAAGTGGGACATGCGGTGTTTGTAAAAGAGCTTTGCGCGGTGCAGCGCGACGGAGTATCGTGCGGAAACTGTGCACGCCATTGTCCCACAGGTTCGATACAGTTGGTTGCCGAAAATCCCGACGACCCGGAATCGCCCCGATATCCGGTGGTAAATGTTGAGACGTGTATCGGCTGTGGAGCGTGTGAAAACTTGTGTCCGTCTCGTCCGTACAGTGCCATTTATGTAGAAGGTCACGAAAGACAACGTTTGGTTTAAAATGTTAATGAAAATGATTTATGGAGAAGAATAATAACCCGATAAACCGCAGAAAGTTTATTAAGATAGTAGGCATCAGTACGGCTGCATTGAGCGGGGTGTTGCCGGGATGTACTTCTGAGAAAAAAGAAACAGCGGGAAACAGTTCCGCTCCTCAGGCGAGCGGGGAAATGACGTATCGCACGGCTGCATGTGGCGATAAGGTTTCGCTGTTAGGATATGGCTGTATGCGCTGGCCTACGCTTCCTTCGCCTGCTCAAGACGGAAATGTTATCGATCAAGCGGCTGTAAACGACTTGGTGGACTATGCCATCGCTCACGGCGTGACTTACTTTGACACGTCGCCGGTTTACATGCAGGGATGGTCGGAAAAGTCGACCGGAATCGCCTTGAAACGTCATCCGCGCGAAAAGTGGCAGATAGCCACCAAACTGTCGAACTTCTCGAACTACACGCGCGAAAATTCGATAGCAATGTATAAGAAGTCGTTTGAAGATTTGCAGGTCGATTACATTGATTATTACTTGCTGCACTCCATCGGCAACGGAGGCATCGAGACTTTCCGCGGACGCTACATTGATAATGGCATGATAGACTACCTGATGGAAGAACGCAAGGCAGGACGTATCCGCAATTTGGGCTTTTCATTTCATGGGACGCAGGCGGTTTTCGATGAGGTTTTGGCAATGCACGACAAAGTGCATTGGGACTTCGTTCAGATTCAGTTGAACTATTCCGACTGGCGACATGCCACGGGAAGCAACGTAAATGCCGAATACCTTTACGGGGAATTGGAAAAGCGTAACATCCAAGCCATTATCATGGAACCGCTGTTGGGCGGACGACTGTCGAAACTGCCCGAACATATTATCGCGCGGTTAAAACAGCGCCGTCCGGAAGATAGTGTTGCGTCGTGGGCATTTCGTTTTGCCGGTTCGCCGGAAAAGGTGCTTACCGTATTAAGCGGGATGACCTATAAAGAGCATCTGATAGACAACCTGCGTACATATTCGCCTTTGATTCCGTTGTCGGACGAAGATTATAAGTTCTTGGAAGAAACCGCCCAGCTGATTATGAAATATCCTACCGTGCCGTGTAACGACTGTAAGTATTGTATGCCTTGTCCGTATGGCATTGATATTCCGGGGGTATTGTTGCATTATAATAAATGTGTGAACGAAGGAAACATACCCAAAAGCCGGCAGGATGAGAATTATCGGCAGGCGCGCCGTGCGTTTTTGGTAGGGTACGACCGGAGTGTTCCTAAGCTGCGTCAGGCAAGCCACTGCATCGGTTGTGAAACGTGTAATCCGCATTGCCCGCAGAGTATTGACATCCCGAAAGAGCTTCATCGCATCGACGCATTTGTAGAACAGTTGAAGCAGGAAACTCTTTGACGGTGGGGAAGGTTGAAATAAAAAATGCTGCCCATACTGTCAGCGATTACTGGCGGTATGGGTAGCATTTTTTTGCCGATGCCAGCGGAATTATAATTTATTCAGTATCTTATCCATTACCCAGTTGGTAGGTGTGGCACTGATACCGTCGCATGTGCAGATCGCTTTCCCTTGCAGGTGCTCTACGACCGCCTGAATAAGCGGAAGCTGTACGTGGGGAGGATTCGGCGGAAGAATCTCTTCGCGTCCCCGTTCGGTATGAAGTCCGATAGGCTCGTACGTAAATACCGAAAAACAGAGCATTCCCTTATCGCCGATAATCTCAATACGGTCTTCTTTCGCCGATTCGTGTGCAACGAAACACCACGACCCGGAACCCGGCAATCCGGACTCGAACTTGAAGCAGGCACTGATGGTATCCTCCGCTTCGTAAAGTCCGCCCCGGTTGCTCTTATAACCTTCAGCCTCCAAAATACATCCGAACATGTCCTGTAAGAGGTCGAGCTGATGAGGAGCAAGGTCGTAGAAATACCCTCCTCCGGCAATGTCCGGTTGTACACGCCACGGCAAATTCTTGGAATTATAATCCAAATTACGCGGCGGCTGGGCAAAACGGATTTGGATATTGATAACGTTTCCTATCTCTCCTTCTTCAACTAATTGACGCACCTTCTGAAAATAAGGAAGATACCGGCGGTAATATGCCACGAAACAAGGAACGCCCGTTTCGCGTGAGATGCGGTTGATACGGGCACAGTCCTCGTAGCTGGCAGCCATTGGCTTTTCTATGTAAACGGGTTTGCCCGCTTTCATGGCCATGATAGCAAACGTAGCGTGCGAAGACGGAGGAGTAGCTATGTATATGGCGTTTACATCCTCATCGCCTATCAGTTCTTGAGCATCGGTGTACCAGCGCGGTATGTGATGGCGCATGGCATACGACTTGACTTTTTCTTCGTCGCGGCTCATAACGGCAACCACTTCCGAACCTTCAATCATATTAAATGCCGGGCCGCTTTTCTTTTCGGTTACTTCACCACAACCGATGAATCCCCATTTTACTTTATCTAATTTCATCTGAAGTATTTTTTATAGAGTTTGTGATATTTGTCGCTTTTCATGAATCCATCCAGCCAGACGTTCAGCGTATCTCTGAGCGCAGGCGAATGCTTGTTTACGCCCCACGCATAAAACTGGGTGAAACTGATGTCGGTATCTATATCCAAGTTGGGATAGTTGTCGATGGAAGCCCGTACGATGTTTTCATCGCACACGGCATAGTCGATATCTCCTCCTGCCACCATCGCAATCAGTTGCTCAGCCCCGTATAAATCCACTTCACGGATATAGATGGTATCTGCTATTTCATTGATCAGATTATGGATGCGTAATAGTGAAGGGGAGTTCTTGATAACATGCAACGTTTTGTTGGCAAGGTCGAGCTGGCTTCGGATATACAGACTGTCGGTTTCAGAGCTCGGTTTGCGTTGCACCAGTACCTGTTTTCCCAATAATAGGGTATGAGTAAAAAGCAATGAGTCTTTCAGACGGGTGGTAACTGCCGTTTCGGTGGCAAGAATATCATACCGTCCTTCGGTAATGCCTTCCAGTCGTTTTTCAAAACTCATTTCAGGTGTAAGCTCCAAACGCAAGTTCTGGTCTTTGGCAAACTCATTCAGCAGCTCATAGTCGAATCCCTGAACCGTATCGTTACTTGCGTAGTAACTTACGGCATTGTATTCCGTTACGGCACGCAATACGCCCGATTTTGCAATGGCGGGGTAATCTCTTGGTTCATAGGTTGGGAGTGTTTCCTCTCTCGAATTGAACACAATGATTCCTATTGCGAGAACAATGCCTATACAGGCGTAACGGAACAGTTGTTTTTTCATAAGCAATTCAATAAGATTAATAATATCAAGTCAACCGAGCCGCAATGGAAGCTATGTCACGCTTCTTTAAAAGAACATCAGTCAAAGAAGTTCCACGACAAGCCAAGTTTCAGGATGCGCGGATTAAGCGGGTAGTGCGGAGCAAGGAAGTAACCGTTTCCTCCTGTTCCCTGTACCAAGTTATACATCTGAACAAAAATGCGCGTACGCTTTAAGTGAAGGTTTATGTATCCGTTAACCAATGGATATCCGCCCACTTTATAACGTGTTTCCGGGTTTTGCAGATAGAATTGTCCGATGGCAGGAGCATAATCGGGGGCATAATACTCTGTGAAGTAACGAATATCGGCACCCATTTCGATGCTTAACACCTTCTTAGCCAGTCCGAACTTAAGATAAAGATTGTGGTATAAAGTCAGTTTGGGTAAAGGCAGTATGTCTTGATTGCTCGAAGTCTGGTACGTAACCTCATTGTCAAGATGGAGTATACCTAATTTGAAATCCTGACGCAAAGAGGCACTGAACACTTGAATACTTCCTGAGTGCTGACGGACAGCCACGTTGTTTTTATAGCTGGTTGTAGCAGTTTCTCCTTCGCCCGTAGTATAACCTACCGAAGCATTATCTAAATACGTATAGTTCGTAATATTTTCTACTCCGGCTTTTAATCGGGTACGCCAACGGTCAATGCTGAGCTGTCCTTCGATGCGAGTACGCATGATTTTCGAAAGGTCTTCGTTATCCCACCAATAATGTTTGGAGTGGAAATGCCGATAATAAAATACCGGATTCAGGTTTTTAATGTATGCGTTAGCCTCTAAGCGTACCGTGTCATTGAATAATCGGAAGTTCAAGTCGCCCCGGCCTTCTATACTGAACTGGCCTGCATCTTCGCCTATCAGGGCTACCTCTCCCAATACGTTGTAATGGAATGTTTTCCCTTGTTCTTTTATAAGCTGTCCACCCACCGAAAGAATGTTTTCTTTATGGTCGGTAAGAATTCGCCTTCCCGCTGTTCCGTCAAGCGTATCAGTCAGTGTAAAGCGTCGGTGTTCGAAACTCATAAAAGCCGTAAGTCCCGCTTTGGCCCATTTGTTGAATCCTTCCCGCAAAGATATTCCGACTGTATTTTTTATAGAGAAATGTTTGGTAATGTCGGTAGAGTCATTGCCCAGATAGTTATGTTCAAAGTATTCCTGATTTTGATTGGTATCGTATGAAATGTACTTACGGCGGTTGATGTCGACTTTTAGCGTATGTATAAAGCTCGTAACAGGAACAAATACGGTTTTTGTGATTGTATCGTTTTCTTCTGTTACATCGCGATAGAAACCTAAGTTATAGCGGTGAGTTAGAAACGCATGATACCCTGTATTGTTATTCCATACATCCGAGAGGTTTACAGGCATGTCGTATGTATTATACGTTCTTCCGCCTTCCGCCATTCCTATGGGGTCGGTGATGTAACGGTCGTCTGTGATACCACCGTTTTCTGCAACTTTTAAGTTTTCATTGATAAAATTAAAGTGCATGTCGTACTTGTCTCCCCGATAATAGGCAAAAAGATTCCCGTTGAAGAGAGCGGTCGACTGGTTCATGTATTTTCCTCGCCCGTAAGTATAGTCAATATCGAACCCGAATCCCAAACGCTTGGTGGCATTTACGGCGAAATATGCCTTGAAACGTTCCTCTCCGTACCGTCCGTCTCCCTGTTTGTAATAGGTAAGATTGGTAAAAGGCGATTTTGTATTCGTGTATATTACATCTTGCGAACGGCGTACAGTGAAATCGTAAGGGTCGGTAAAGAAAAACTGGCTGGCTTCCCTTCTTTCGAAAAATACATGGGAGATACGCGGCGCTCCTAAGTTTCCTAAATAAGTGTAATGTCCTGTGGGGCCTCCTGTATCGTTTGTATTTTGAAAATTATGTTGTAACGTATCCACCGGAACTTGGGTTATCGTACCTAACCGGTCATCTACCGTCCACGAAAAGAGTCCGATAGGGATGGTGCTTGCGTCTATTACGGCTGTCGTATCGATAGGATTACCGTTACGGTCGTACCGGTTTGCGTCCAACCCGGAAGCCGAAGTACCGAATTGGCTGTATTGGTTAGATATGTTGGTTTGGGCGTATATACTCCCACATAATAAGAGGGATAACGCAACAAGAAGTATCTTTTTCATAATGCGGCAAAGATACTATTTTTAGTTGTAAGTACAAAAATGCTCCGTTACAGAACGTGAAAATTCATATAATGTAACGGAGCATTGATAATGGTTAAACGGGTTTGATGATATCCATGCCTATTTTGATGGCTTCTTCATTCATCGGGATAAGATGATGGTGGCGTTCCGGCAATGTTTTGCGCAATGCTTTGACGACACTTTCTATCGAAACCACGGGACGTATTTTCAGCAATCCTCCCAATACAATCATGTTGAAAGTTTTTGCCATCTTGCGTTCGTTGGCTTCATCCATAGCATCGATGCGATAGATGTGGATGTCTTTTCGCGTTGGCGGGTTGATGATTCCATATCCATCATAAATAAGTACGCCTCCGGGCTTTACTTTATCCTCGAATTTTGCAAGTGAAGGCTGGTTTAGGATTATAGCCGTATCGTATTTGCTTAAAATGGGAGAGGATATGCGCTCATCGCTTACGATAACCGTAACGTTGGCTGTTCCACCTCTTTGCTCAGGTCCGTAAGCAGGCATCCATGTTACCTCTTTTCCTTCCATCAGTCCGGAATATGCTAAAATTTTTCCCATTGAAAGTACACCTTGCCCACCAAAGCCTGCAATGATTATTTCTTGTTTCATGTTTTTTGTTTTTTACTTTCAATTTAAATATCTTTCAAGTCTCCTAACGGATAGAAAGGGAACATGTGTTCTTCCATCCATTTGTTAGCGGCATCCGGTGTCATTTTCCAGCCCGAGCTACATGTAGAAACAATTTCCACCAAGTTAGAACCTTTTCCCTGCATGGAGTTTTCAAAGGCTTTGCGGATGGCTTTCTTTGCTTTGCGGATAGCGGCAACCGTATGTACAGATTGGCGCGTTACGTAACATGTACCCTGAAGCGTTGCTGCTATTTCGGTCATTTTAAGCGGATAACCGTGGATTTCAGGGATACGTCCGTACGGACACGTTGCGGTTTTCATGCCCAATAGCGTGGTGGGAGCCATTTGTCCGCCCGTCATGCCGTAGATGGCGTTGTTAATGAAAATGATGGTGATGTTTTCGCCACGGTTTAATGCGTGGATGGTTTCTGCCGTACCGATACATGCCAAATCGCCGTCGCCCTGATAAGTGAACACCAATCGGTCGGGCCACAAACGTTTGATGGCTGATGCCAGTGCCGGAGCACGTCCGTGGGCAGCTTCTTGGCAGTCTATGTCAAGATAATTATACATAAATACGGCGCAACCTACGGGACTGATGCCTATGGCTTTTTCGCTCATGTTCATTTCGTCGATGACTTCGGCTATCAGTTTATGCACCACTCCGTGGCTGCATCCCGGACAGTAGTGCATGGGATTATCGTTAAGCAGGCGAGGTTTCTGGTAAACCAGATTCTCAGGCTTCATTATATCTTCTTTTGTCATAAGTCTTTTTTATTAGCGTAAAAGGAAACGTAAGACATATTCTACCATCTTGAGGAAGAGTGCCACGCAGCAGACGTAGAAAAACACCACACGGTCTACACCCGGTGAGAAATAGAGAATGACTGCCGCTAATGCCCCAATCATGAAAAGAATATTAAGTATGGTTCTTATCCGGTTGATATTCATAATTCTTTATTTGTTTATAAGTTTTTCTTTGATGGCTTCAATCACCTCGTCCGGATCGGGGACAATGCCACCCAACCGTCCGAAATGTTCAACCGGAATACTGCATTCTACGGCGAGACGGACATCCTCTATCATTTGTCCGCTGTTAAGTTCTACGGTCAATATTCCTTTGATGCGGGAAGCGCGCTCGCGCAACGCTTTAGTGGGGAACGGCCATAGCGTAATGGGGCGGAACAAACCTACCTTGATGCCTTCTTCGCGGGCATGTTCCATTGCTTTCTGGGCGATACGGGCGCATGAGCCGAAAGCTACGATGAGGTATTCGGCATCTTCACACTGTAGCTCTTCGTAACGCACTTCGTTGGCTTCGATTTCTGCATATTTTTGTTGCAGATGTATGTTGCGCTGCTCCATAATCGCAGGGTCAAGTTCCAGTGAGGTAATGATGTTGGGCTTGCGTCCGTTTTTGCGTCCCGTCGTAGCCCACGGACATTGTGCAATGACCTCTTCATCAGTGCGGCGCGGACGGGGAGCGGGCAATACCACTTTTTCCATCATTTGTCCGATAACGCCATCGGCAAGAATGATTGCCGGGTTGCGGTATTTGAAAGCCAGTTGGAAACCTAAGTCAACGAAATCTGCCATTTCCTGTACCGATGCAGGAGCGAGGGCTATCAGGTGATAATCGCCGTGTCCGCCGCCTTTGGTTGTTTGGAAATAATCGGCTTGGCTGGGTTGGATGGTTCCCAATCCGGGACCTCCGCGCATTACGTTCACGATGAGACAAGGCAATTCTGCTCCCGCGATATATGAGATTCCTTCTTGTTTCAGGCTGACTCCGGGGCTGGAAGAGGAGGTCATAACCATTTTTCCACTTCCGGCGCCTCCGTATACCATATTGATTGCCGCCACCTCGCTTTCAGCCTGAAGAACTACCATACCGGTTGTTTCCCACGGCTTTTGTTCGGCAAGTGTTTCCAATACTTCAGATTGGGGCGTAATAGGATAACCGAAGTATCCGTCTACGCCGATACGGATGGCGGCGTGGGCGATGGCTTCGTTTCCTTTCATAAGAACTACTTCTTCTGCCATATCGAATTTTAATTTTGTTTTATACTTTATTATTCCTCACATTTTGCCCTGTATACTGTCAGGCATCCGTCGGGACACACAATAGCACACGAGGAGCATCCGTTACAAGTGTCTTCTTTCACTTGCTGTACATAATTATATCCTTTTTGGTTTACTTTAGGGGTGAGCGAAAGCACGTGAAGAGGGCAGGCTACTACGCATAAATTGCAGCCCTTACACCGCTCGGTGTTCACCACTACCACACCTTTCATTTTAGCCATATCGTTACGTTTTTCTTTTAGTTATTGATTATACATGTCTTTATTGTAAAATTCCAATATGTCCATAATCATTTTTCGGGCTTCTGCTGCCGGACTTTCGACATCAAGGTTTACTGCTTCCTGATAATTGTTCAATGCGCCTTGCCAGTCGCCTTGTTTGCGACATACGTTTCCCATTAAATAATAGGTATCCGCTTTGTTTACCCCGGGCAAATCTGTTAGCTGGTTGAGCTGCTCAAGGGCTATATGTATGTGTCCGTCTCTGATGAGCCGGTCGATGCTTTTTAGTCTATTATCCATAAGGCAATAGTTAAGTTTGTATACGGGCAAAGATAGTCTTTAATTTCATACCAAAGTTGTTTTTAGGCGACAAAAAACAAAGATTTTGCTGAAATATTTTTGAAAGATAAAAATAAACCGCTGATAATTAGTCAGTTTTTATAAGCCCCAAAAAGTATTGATTGAAAAAGTTGTCTTTTTAATTAATTACTTCTTCCGTTATGAAAAGTACGTTTTTAAGTGATAAATCTGTCAAAATCTGCATCGCAAAACTTTCGGATGTGATATTTTATGCTAACTTTGCGCGAGGCTATCGAATAACATGAAAATGAGGCTGTTTTAAACTTTCTCCGGTTTTGCCGGAAGACCGGAAAAACGCTACCCATAGAACCGGGGTGTCTTTCGGGTAGAACCGGGCAACGCATCCGCATGGAATGGACAACGCTAACGGTTGCGTTTTCGGGGTATGTACTTCCGGCGGAAGAGAAAGTATAATTGGCTAAAAATAACTAACTTACAATATTAAACGAACACAGAATGAATAAAATTCTTTCTAAAGAACATTTTTCAGAAAAGGTCTTCAAACTGGTGGTTGAAGCTCCTTTGATTGCAAAGTCTCGCAAAGCGGGACATTTTGTCATTGTCAGGGTAGGAGAAAAGGGCGAGCGTATGCCTTTAACAATAGCCGAAGCCGACCCCGTAAAAGGAACGATTACTTTGGTGGTACAGGAAGTCGGACTTTCGTCTACACGCTTATGCGAGCTGAACGAGGGCGATTACATTACCGATGTGGTGGGACCGCTGGGAAAAGCTACGCATATTGAAAACTTCGGTACGGTGGTTTGTGCCGGAGGGGGTGTGGGTGTTGCGCCGATGTTGCCTATCGTGCAGGCACTGAAAGCTGCCGGAAACCGTGTGATAACCGTGCTTGCCGGACGAACCAAAGAACTGATTATCCTTGAAAAAGAGATGCGCGAAAGCTCCGACGAGGTAATTATCATGACCGACGACGGTTCTTATGGGCAGAAAGGTCTGGTAACTCAGGGAGTGGAAGAGGTTATCAAGCGCGAAAAGGTAGACAAATGTTTTGCCATCGGTCCTGCCATCATGATGAAATTCGTGTGTCTGCTTACCAAGAAATACGATATTCCTACCGACGTGTCGCTTAATACGATTATGGTAGACGGTACGGGCATGTGTGGCGCGTGCCGAATCACCGTGGGCGGAAAGACACGTTTCGTATGTGTCGACGGACCGGAGTTCGACGGACATCAGGTAGACTTTGATGAGATGTTGAAACGCATGGGAGCGTTTAAGGACATCGAGCGGGAGGAAATCCACAAGTTGGATGAAAAACCGGAGACTTGCGAGGTTGACAAGCAGGCTGAGGACGGCAGGAATGCTCCGTGGCGCGAGGCGTTGCGCAAGAGCATGAAACCGAAAGAACGTACTGCCATCCCGCGTGTGAAGATGAATGAGCTTGACCCCGAATACCGTTCGCACAGCCGCAAAGAGGAAGTAAACTTGGGCTTGAACGAAGAGCAGGCGCTGACGGAAGCAAAGCGTTGTCTGGATTGTGCCAACCCTTCGTGTATGAACGGTTGTCCGGTAGGTATCAATATTCCGGGATTCATTAAGAACATTGAGCGCGGAGAGTTCCTCGAAGCAGCCCGCGTATTGAAGCAAACCAGTGCACTGCCTGCCGTATGCGGCCGTGTATGCCCTCAGGAAAAACAGTGCGAATCGCAGTGTATTCACCTGAAGATGGGACACGAAGCCGTTGCCATCGGTTACTTGGAACGTTTTGCTGCCGATTACGAACGCGAAAGCGGACAGATTTCCGTGCCCGAAGTGGCTGAGAAGAACGGCATCAAAGTAGCCGTGGTGGGTTCAGGACCTGCCGGATTGTCGTTTGCAGGCGATATGGCGAAATTGGGTTACAGCGTAACCGTGTTCGAAGCCCTGCATGAAATCGGCGGTGTATTGAAATACGGTATACCGGAGTTCCGTCTGCCCAACAAGATAGTAGACGTGGAAATTGAAAACCTGTCGAAGATGGGGGTTGAGTTCGTTAAAGATTGCATCATCGGAAAAACCGTCAGCGTAGACGATTTGGAACAAGCCGGCTATAAAGGAATCTTCGTGGCTTCGGGAGCAGGTCTGCCGAATTTCATGAACATTCCGGGCGAGAACTCCATCAACATCATGTCGTCTAACGAATACCTGACGCGCGTCAACCTGATGGATGCGGCAAGCGAAGATTCGGATACTCCCGTAACCTTCGGTAAACGTGTAGCCGTTATCGGTGGCGGAAACACAGCGATGGATTCCGTCCGTACGGCACGTCGCTTGGGTGCAGAGAGAGCCATGATTATCTACCGCCGCTCGGAAGCTGAGATGCCCGCCCGTATCGAGGAAGTAAAACATGCGAAAGAGGAAGGCGTGGAGTTCCTCACTTTGCATAATCCGATAGAATACATAGCCGATGAACAGGGAAAAGTGAAACAAGTCGTTCTTCAGAAGATGGAATTGGGTGAGCCGGATGCTTCAGGTCGCCGCAGCCCCGTACCCATCCCCGGTGCAGTAGAAACGATAGACATCGACATGGCGATTGTCAGCGTAGGTGTATCGCCCAACCCGATTGTCCCCAATTCAATTCCCGGATTGGAGTTGGGACGCAAGGGAACGATTGCCGTAAACGACAATATGCAGTCGTCCATCCCCACGATTTATGCCGGTGGTGACATCGTTCGCGGCGGTGCTACCGTAATCTTGGCAATGGGAGACGGTCGCCGCGCCGCAGCAGCTATGGATAAGCAGTTGCGTGGCTGATTCTGCGTTTCCGGATAAGCGATAATATAACAGGGACTATGTATGTTGGCTGAACATAAAAAGCAAATTCAGCCCAATATACATAGTCCCTTTCGTTTTACTGTTTTGATGCTACATTCTTGTAAAGAAAAATTTTATCGCACAGACCGGGTGGTTTATCCGTATATATGTACCTGAGTCTTTCGTAATCTATTGCTTGGCTTGGTTTTTCCATATTTTACGCTGGACTATCAGAAACAAGGTGATACTTACGCTGATTTACGTAGGTCAGCGCCGGATGCTTCAGTCGATAAACCGTTTGGTCAGCTCAGCGAACTCATCAATACGGCGGTCGCGGAGGAAAGGCCACCAGCGGCGCACGTTCTCGCTGCGGTTCATGTCGATTTCCACTACCAAGTTTTCTTCTTTCAGGTTACTTGCCTGTGCGATGATTTCGCCCTGCGGACCTGCTACGAAACTGTTTCCCCAAAACTGGATGCCGTTGGTTTGACCGGATGGATCAGGCTCATGGCCTACACGGTTTACGGCGATTACCGGCAGTCCGTTAGCTACGGCGTGACCGCGCTGTACAGTAACCCATGCACCTAATTGCCGCATTTTCTCCTCCTGCGTGTCGGTGCTTTCCCATCCGATGGCGGTGGGGTAAATCAGCAATTCAGCTCCCTTGAGTGCCATCAGGCGCGCACCTTCCGGATACCATTGGTCCCAGCAAACTTGCACGCCGAGTTTGCCTATTGAGGTTTCTATCGGATTAAAACCAATGTCTCCCGGTGTGAAGTAGAACTTTTCGTAATAGGCAGGGTCATCGGGAATGTGCATTTTGCGATACTTTCCGGCGATGCTTCCGTCGGCATCGAATACCACGGCGGTGTTGTGGTAAAGCCCTGCCGCACGGCGTTCGAAGAGCGATGTAACCAATACCACACGGTAGGCGGCAGCCAGTTCGCTGTAAAATCCGGTAGATGGACCGGGAATCGGTTCGGCAAGGTCGAACATGGCAGTGTCTTCCGTCTGACAGAAGTAAGGGGTATTATGAAGCTCTTGTAAGACTACTAATTCAGCTCCTGCTTGCGCCACGGTAGCGATGTTACGGTGGAGTTTTTCAAGATTCAGTTTGATATCGTTCGTACACGATTGCTGAACGATACCTACGCGGATAGTTCTTTTCATGAGTGTTTGTTATTTGGTTTTAATAGAGTCGGGATATTGCATGGTAACACAGTGAAGCGAACCGTGTTGCTTGATGAGAGCGCAGCAGTCTACGCCTACGATTTCACGTCCGGGGAACGCCTCCGCCAACACTTGGGCAGCACGTGCGTCGTTTTCCGGTTGGGCATACGTAGGATAGAGTACGGCTTTGTTCATTATCAAGAAATTGGCATACGTAGCAGGCAGGCGTTCGCCATCCTCGTCGTATACGGCATCTGCCATCGGAAGCGGGAGCAAACGGTAGGGGTCTCCGTCGAGTGTGCGGAAGGTTTTCAACTGTTCTTCCATCGTGCGGAGCGCGCCGTAATGCTCATCGTTCTTGTCCGTACATTGTACGTAAGTGATGGTGTTGTCCGGACAAAGCCGAGCCAGCGTGTCTACATGGCTGTCGGTATCGTCTCCGGCAAGGTATCCGTAATCCAACCACAACACTTGTCGCAGGTTAAACCGTTCCATCAGGTACAGTTCGATGTCTTTGCGTGTCATCGTATCGTTCCGGTTCGGAGCCAGCAGACAGGTAGATGTGGTAAGCAGGGTGCCGTTTCCGTCGCTTTCGATAGAACCTCCCTCTAAAACAAAATTCCGGCAGTTGATGTAATCGCCGTTCAGCAGTCCGCTTTTAAAGACATGGCTGTTAATCAGATTATCTTTACATGCAGCAAACTTCATTCCCCAGCCATTGAAACAAAAGTCGAGCAGCAAAGGGTCGGCATGTTGTTCCAACAAAGTAATGAACGCATGGTCGCGTGCCCACGTATCGTTAGTAGGACATGCAATAAAATGAATGTTTGTACGGAACGGAGCATCCTTCAGCTTGTCGGGAAACTCCGGTGCAACCAACAGCAGTGGCTGGCGCGTGGCGATTTCTCGTGCAAGATTGAAAAAACATTCTTCCACTTCATCAAGCATATATGCCCAGTCGGTTTCAGCATGAGGCCACGTTAATTGGATATAACTTTGCCGATGCCATTCGGCAGGTAAATAATACGTTTTTTCCATATTCTGTTATTCTTTTTTTGTTCTTTTCTTTTGAGCGGCAGGAAGCGCCTCTTTTTGCGATTTTTCGTAATTCATTTCATCTTCTTTCTTCTTCTTTGAAGTGCGCAGGCGTCGTCGGTGCAAGAATTGGTCTACCAGTTCTTTCCAATTGGTGAAATCCTTTTTATACATCAGGCCGATACCCTGTGTAGTGAGTGTCGATTTGGTGAAATAACGGTCGTTAGTCTGATTATATCCCCTCAGTCGCAAATCCCCGTTTTTGGTTAGCAGCCAGATGGCTTCAAAGTCCCCCACGAAATTGGTGTTACGCATCGTATTCTCCCGGTAACCGAAGTTTCCGTTGATGATAAGTCGGTTATTCAGCAGACGTCCCGACAAGATAGCTTCGGCCTCCACATCGCTCCATCCCTTTTCACCCGTACTGAGGTTTGTACCCACGTTCCAGTTTCCGTTGTTGATTACCTGCGAAAGCATGTTGTTCAATTGCCCGGACAAGGTACTGAATGCCAGCGAGCTGGTTGCATCAGACTGCGTAGAGTTATTTGCGTAATCATACGTGTAGAATTTGCCGACTCCTAACAGATAAATAATTTGAGTGTTCATCTGCTCTTCGGTACTTGTCAGACTTCGAACCAATTCACGGTCTTCCTCATTCACCGTTGGCAGTTCAAGGTCGAACTTCAGATTCGGAGAAGTCAGGTTTCCGGTCAGATTCAGCAAACAGTTTACACGGACATTCCCTCTCGATGAGGCCGCATCAGCAATCAAGTCGTTCAGCGAAGCCGAATTGACCGTATACACCGCCTGCACATCGAGGTTAGCCTCACGCGGGTTTCCGTTGAAGCTGACCGTTCCTCCCGGTTGCAACACGAAATCTTTGCGGATAACATTCTGCATACTCATCTTGTAAATTCCCTCGGCTATGTTATACGTGCCGAAAATCTGGAAATCACCTTTATTGAAGAAATTGATACGCAAGTTCCCCGTTCCTTTTGCCGAGATATTATCTCCGGCGAGCGGGTCCATGATAATTTTCATGTTGGCCTGTTCGGTCGGTTCTATTTGTAAGTTGATACGTACATCGGCCGGCGTATCATCTTCATCTTTCTTATCCGGTTGGTTTAAGTAATGATACACCTCTGTTTCTATATCTTCTTGTTGACGGCGTGGCGTACGGTCGACAAAAGTAATAAATTGATTGCTGACGGCCTCTGATGTTCCTCCCAATACGTAAGCAAACGCTGTACGGTTATCTGCCCGCAGTGTGCCGTCGACGTTCAGCATATTGTCTCCTCCGCGCAGCCGGACATTGCCTGTGGTGTAAATCCGTCCGTAGAAAGGAAAGTCGGGAGTCTCACGTGCAGTGTTATATACCAGCATGTTATTCATATCAAAGCGGAATTGATAAGAAAGGTTTTTCAGTTTTGTATGATGAAGCTCCCCATTAGCTGTTCCTAAATGCCCCTCAGGGTCGTTCAACTGTACGTTTTCGAAGTGGAAATTTCCCGATGTAATCCGCACGGAGTCGGCACTCGCTTCGAAACGTGTATTCAGGATATTGACCTTCATACCCATGTTTGCCTGTACAGACCCTTCCAAGTCAAGCCCGGAGAACGGTCCGAAAAGGCGCACGTTCCCGTATGCCCGTCCCCTTACGTCACTGAATATGTTTTTGATAAAAGGCTGCAAGAACGACATATCGGTTCCGCCCGCCTGAATATGCAGATCCAATCCTTTCAGTTTGGGAGATACATATCCGTTGACGCGCGTAAACCGCGATTCATTTTCTCGTATGTCGGCAAGCAGACGGATACCGCCTATCTCCTTATCCCAACTGCCGGTTATGTCAGCCTGCCCCAACAGTGCATCGTTCAAAGAGAAATTGCCTACATCGAGCCGTGCCTGTATCACCGGGTCGTCCATAACATGATGCAAATGCACCTTGCCGCTGATGAGTCCGTAGAACTTCACGGCGTGGAATTGAATCATGTCCATGATGTATAGCAGATTGATGTTACGTAAGTCCACCAAGCAAGAGTCTGAAGCCTTTTTCCCGATTCTTCCATCTGCTTTCAGGTGCTGGTCGGCATGTTCGAACAAGAAATTCTGTATTTCAATGCTGTCTTTGGCGACGGTTATAGTAGCCGGATGCACATTCCACACCGTATCGTTTAAAACAATCTGACTGGGGCGCAAATCTATTTTCGTAAGTAATTGCTTCGTGTTTTCCATTTTGCTGAATCCTGCCACGGCATCCACTTTCCCGCTATACGTAATATTGGTATTGTTTCCCCAGTAGAGCGTAGTCTGCAAATGGTCGTTTTTAGCCCGTGTGTGCAAGGTAAAATTAAACATTGCACCTTTTTTCATCAGCGTACCTACCCTGACGCGGCATTGAAGTTCGTTGGAAGGGTTTTCGCAGATAATGTTTCCCGATTCATATTCTTTTCCATTGTAGCTGAATTGAGGGAAATACGCATTGATGCCCATCCGCGCAAGGCTGTCGTTAAAATATCCTTTGATTGTTGCCGGCATTTTTAACGTCAGCGGAATGTCGAATACTTTTGAAGCGAAGTCGCTGTTTTCAACATATAAATCGAAATTGAAATTGTTGTTTGGGGTGTCTGTCTGTGCCTTTTCCGGTAAAATAGATGGCAAATATTGGCGTATTACTCGCTGGATACTTGCCCAAATGCTGCGGTATGAATAGTTCCCTTTTACGGTTCCTCTCATAAACGGCGAGTGAATGCGGATTTCTTTTTCTCCATCCGTATTTCCGGCTGTGATGTTCAGATTCTGTAAGAAATAGTCGCGTTCATTGTCTGGAGCATCAACGGAAAGGCTGTCAAGATTGATTTCTCCTTTCATGTCATCGACCGAATGTCCGGAGAAGTCGGCTGTCAGGTTCAGTGATATATCTGTATCTTGATATTTTTTGGTCAGATTCAGATTGTTGGGACGTAAATTGCGGACAATGGCACGTAAGTTGAAGTCCGGAGTCTGTTGTTTGGTGACGAACTGTCCGTTGACTTCAATCGTTCCGTTTTCATCATTCAATGCTATTTTTCCCTGAAAACCTCCCGGCTGATATTGCCCGTCAAGTAAAATGTTCTGGTAATTGTATTGATTGTATTCTAACGATGAAATAACTCCTTTTACGTATGATTCCGGTCGGTCGTTCTGATATCTCAACCCTTTTAGTTCGATGTCAAACGCCGCTTTTCCCAATGTATTCTCCTTGTTTAGCAGTTTCCCGATGTTAAAGTCTTCGCTTAAAATCTTTCCGGAGTAGCTGTTCAGGTTGGTTATCGTGTCTTTGTGCATTGTGACGTTTGCTTTCAAGCTGCCTATTGCCGAACGGAAATTGCCATACACCGTAAGTTGGTGCATGAATCCTGATATATCTCCTTCGAAGTCTAAAAACTCCACCTGCTTCAGCACATTAGGCATTTCGTCTTTTCCTGTCAGGTTGCGGAACAGCCAGCCGATACCCTGCTCACTGAAGGTTGCCTGTGAAATTTTTCCGAACAAATAGGGTGGGCGTGACGCTCCTTCGGCATTCACCATAGCCTCTGCTTTGATGCGCAACAGGTGGCGGACGTCGGAAAGAGAAAAGTTGGTACAGCGTATATGCTTCCCTTTGCCTTCAATGGCTAATTGCAGTGTAAGCGGTTCTTTGAAATGGCGGAAAGCAGGTACAAACGGAGACAGGTCGGCAAGAGTAACCGAAGCATTTATATTTCCCTGATAAGTGATGGGGTTTTCAATCGAGAACGGCTTGCTCATGTCTTCTGCCGAAGCAGCCAGTGTGTCGATGACAATCTCTGTATCGGGAAGCCCGATAGAGAAATTGGCAAGTTGGACTCCCTTATTGTTCGCCGCCAGTTTTGCTGAGAATCGTTTCAACTGGAAACCGCTCTGTTCACTGAAACTCATGCGCCGGATCTGGGCATTCAGCGAATCTTTCTGCAATGTTTTTAGCGCAAGGGTTGCCGACAGGTTCTTGATTTTTATATGCGAAGGGTTGAACTTTCCGGGAGTCTGCTCCTCTGAGCGAACGTCATAAGCGAGCTGTCCGCGCCGGATAAGTATCGTATTGATACGTAAATCAATGTTATTTTCTTTTTTTACCGTATCTTTCGGGGCAAAAGTATCAATGATAAACTGGAAGTTTGGTTTACTTTCGGGGGTCTCTTTCTTTAATTGCGCATTGAGTCCGAATAGCTGTATGCTGCTGATGCGTATCTGTCCGTGTAGCAAGGGCGAGATGTCAAACTTAGCCGAGAAACGTGAAATCTTCAGCATTTCTTCTCCTTCGCGGTCTTTCAGCGATACGTTTTGAATAATGATGCGGTTCAACAGTCCCAAATTGATATTTCCGATGCTGACCTCCGTTTGAAACAGTTGGCTGAGTTCTCGCGTAGCGTATGCAGACAGTTGTTTCTGAATGAACGGAACATTCAGAAAGGCAATTATTCCGAAATAAAATACAAGTATCAGAATAATAAAGAAGCGTGTACTATGTTTGATACGGTTTAGCTTACCCATGCAGATTTAAAAATTGAACAAATTTACGAAGTTTGCCGGAACTAACCGATAATTCAACCGCTTATTTCAAAATTTTTAAAGGAAGAACTTTAAATTCCGATACCCTGAAAACGCTACCCGTAGCGTTGGTTATCCCATGCGGTAGAATGACCTGTTTCTACCCATAGAAAATGACCGACGCTATGGGTAGCGTTTTTCCGGCTTCCGACCGTGCCGTAAAAGGGCATAAAAAGGCATGGAAACACGGGGTTCGCAGGTCGGTTTACGGTAGAAGGATACTAAAAAAATAAAAAAGAAGCGGAAGGTTAGACTGTATGTGGAAATTTATTCAGACCTTTGCAGCCGTTTTTGAAAGTTTTTGCAGCAACGGCTGTACGTATGCTATTGAATCAATAATAATGTATAATTATACACCGATAAACGAATGACTAAAGTTACTAAGTATCCTTCGCCTCTTGTTTCATTACTGCCCATTTTTGTTTTAATCATCCTTTTGTTTTTTACGATACGCTTGTTCGGAAGTGATGCGTTGGGCGGCGGAAGCCAGATTTGTCTGCTGACGTCTACCGCCTTGTGTGCCGCTATCGGGATGGCAGGCTACGGCATACCGTGGGGAGACATCGAGCGTGCCATAGTCAATAACATAGCCGGAGTGGGCAATGCAGTCATCATCCTGCTGATCATCGGTGCGCTTTCGGCGGTATGGATGTTGAGCGGTGTGGTACCTACGTTAATTTATTACGGAGTACAGATTATCCATCCCAGTATCTTCTTGGTTTCTTGCTGTTTGATTTGTGCCGCAGTGTCGGTAATGACCGGAAGCTCATGGACTACGATTGCTACCATTGGCATCGCACTGATGGGTATCGGGAAAGCGCAGGGGTTTGCCGACGGATGGACGGCTGGTGCCATTATTTCGGGAGCTTATTTCGGCGATAAAATTTCACCCTTGTCGGATACCACTATATTGGCTTCTTCGGTTACCGAAACACCCTTGTTCAAGCATGTACGTTACATGATGTATACTACGGTTCCTTCGATGGTGCTTGCATTGATTGTATTTACGATAGCCGGTTTTGTCTATGTATCGGATGCAAACATCCACTTTTCTTTATTTACGGATGCACTTGCCGAGCGTTTTCATATCTCATTATGGTTGTTGATAGTGCCGGTCATAACAGGAATCTTGATAGCCCGTAAGGTTTCTTCCATTGTAACCTTGTTTGTTTCCACGCTGCTGGCTGTGGTTTTCATGCTGTTATTCCAAGCCGATATTGTTCGCGAGGTGGCAGGCGAGGGGGTGTCAGGCAGTGAAGCCTTGTTTAAAGGGACATGGATGATTCTGTATGGCGGAACAACGTTAGAGACGGAAACAGAGGTTTTAAGCGAACTGATAGCAACAAACGGAATGGCAGGAATGATGGATACCATTTGGCTGATTATATGTGCCATGTGCTTTGGTGGAGCTATGACGGCGTGTGGCATGTTGGGAAGCATCACTTCGTTGTTTATCCGTTTCACTCACCGCCTTACAGGTATGGTGGCATCTACAGTTGGAGCCGGCCTTTTTTTGAATCTTGCTACAGCCGACCAGTACATCTCTATCATTTTGACGGGAAATATGTTTAAAGATATTTATAAGGGAAATGGTTACGAAAGTCGCCTGTTAAGCCGTACTACCGAAGATGCCGTGACTGTTACTTCGGTACTGATTCCGTGGAATACGTGCGGAATGACTCAGGCAACTATTTTAAATGTTCCTACGCTTGTGTATCTACCCTATTGTTTTTTTAACTATATTAGTCCGCTGATGAGCATACTGATTGCTTCCATCGGATATAAGATTGTAAAACTTAAAAAGTAACTATATTTATATTATGAGAAGACATATTACATTTGCTTGCCTGTTTGCTTTGGCATTAGGCGTACAGGCTCAAGAGGGGGGAATAACACCCGAAATGCTTACCCAAATCAAGGGTGCGTATAAACATACTTCTGCAGACAAGGCGATTCATAACGCAATGGCAGGGACGAGCATCGCTGTATTGGCACGTAATCAGGAGCGTCTCGCCAATTTCGACACGAACTTCTCCGACAAGGTGGTTTCGCATGGCATTACCGACCAAAAGCAGTCGGGCAGATGCTGGCTCTTTACGGGGCTGAACGTGCTGCGCGCTCAGATGATGGCGAAGTACGGACTGAGCGAACTGACGTTCTCGCAGAATTATTGTTTCTTCTACGATCAGTTAGAGAAAGCAAACCTTTTCCTGCAAGGCATCATCGACACCCGCATGAAGCCGAAAGATGACAAGATGGTGGAATGGCTCTTTAAGAACCCTATTAACGACGGCGGGCAGTTTACCGGAGTGTCCGATCTGATTCTGAAATACGGGTTGGTTCCCTCATCGGTTATGCCCGAAACATATAGCAGTGAAAATACTTCCCAGCTTAGCAACCTGATTGCCCTGAAGCTGCGCGAGTTCGGATTGCAGTTGCGCGACGACGCTGCTGCCGGGGCAACCGTGGCTGCGCTCGAAGCTAAAAAAACAGATATGCTTGCCACCGTATACCGTATGTTGGCTTTGGCGCTGGGAGAGCCGGTACAGAATTTTAAGTGGACGATGAACGGGGTGGAGAAAGAATACACGCCTCTGTCTTTTTACCGCGAGTTCCTCGGAAACGACCTCGATAATAATTACGTGATGCTGATGAACGACCCCAGCCGCGAATATTACAAGTGTTACGAGATAGATTACGATCGTCACGTATACGACGGAAAGAACTGGACGTATGTCAACTTGCCGGTAGAAGATATCAAACAGATGGCTATCGCTTCCATCAAAGACAGTACCATGATGTATTTCTCATGCGATGTAGGTAAGTTTATGGACAGCCAGCGCGGAATGCTCGATGTTAATAATTACGATTATGCTTCACTTATGGGAACTGAGTTCGGTATGGATAAGAAACAGCGTATCCAGACTTTTGCCAGCGGTTCTACCCATGCTATGACGCTGATGGCAGTAGACCTTGACGCGAACGGGCGTCCCAAGAAATGGATGGTGGAAAACAGTTGGGGACAAGATGCCGGATTCCGTGGTCACATGATTATGACCGACGAATGGTTCAATGAATACATGTTCCGCCTCGCAGTAGAAAAGAAATACGTTCCGAAAAAAGTTCTCGACATATTGAAGCAAAAGCCGGTACGTTTGCCTGCATGGGACCCTATGTTTGCACCCGAAGAATAACCGCATAAATACATAAAGCTATGAATACATTGTGTATAAAAAAAATTCAGGCGGTGGCAGATATTTCTGCTTCGCAAGTTCCTGCGTTGCTTGATAAGGCACAGGCAGAATGGCATCGGATAGATACCGTAAATTGGGACGCCTATCCGTATAAACCCGAAGTGAGTTTCCGCATCGTACATACGGGAGGCAAACTGTTGGTTCATTACCGGGTGACAGAAGAAAGTGTACGTGCCGTTGCTGCACATGACGACGGTCGTGTATGGGAAGACTCCTGCTGCGAGTTCTTCGTAAGTCCCGACGGTAATGATGTGTATTATAATTTGGAATGTAACTGTGGCGGAACGCTTCTGCTTCACGGCGGACAGAAAGGCGGTGAGCGTCCTTCGGCACCGGTTTCTGTACTGGAAAGTATAGACAGATGGGCCTCGTTGGGCCGTACTCCTTTCGAAGAGCAGGTAGGAGAGCGCACGTGGGAACTTGCATTGGTAGTTCCCGCTTCGGCATTCTTTTTACATGCAATAACAGATTTCAGCGGTCTGGTGATGCGTGCCAATTTCTACAAGTGCGGTGACTTGCTGCGTACGCCCCATTTTCTTTCATGGAGTCCTATAGATTTGCCGCGTCCCCAGTTCCATTGCCCGCAATACTTTGGTGAAATACGTTTTGCCGAAGATTGATTCCCGCTAAAAAAACATCTCATAGTTTCTTATAATCCATTGGGTAGAATCAGGTCATTCTTCTCAATGGATTTTTATTCGCATGAGTTCAGGCTCTAAAGCGCGCTGATTATTAGTTCTCCTTTATCTTTCCATTTGCCAATCCGGTTCTTTTTGTTGTTTGTCGTATTCTGTTGTGATGTAATACTTTTGAAAACATTTCAACAATTGCTAACTGAATGTTCATTAATATTCTTTCTTATATTTTTACAATATGCGGCTTAAATCGTGCGAACCAAACGCTCTTTTTTCTTGTTGGTAATAATCGGATAACACAGAAGTCACTTTTGGAGTGATAAACAGGTATTTTGAATTATTGTTTCTTTGTGTGAAATATTATTGAAGTATTAGTTTTTTAATGTAAAGATTATAAACACCCGATTTTTATTTAACCAGATGTTCTTTTTGTTGTTTTCAGTGATAATGATGGCATGTTCCGATTCGGGAACCGAAGTAACAGGCGATGTCGAAGTTGCCGCTGTAACCGTATCGCCTGCTACTCTTAATTTAAATATAGGAGAGACACAACGTCTGACATTTACCATACAGCCCGAAAATGCGAGTGTAAAGAGCGGCGTGTGGAGTTCGTCGGATGAAAGTGTGGCAACCGTGTCGGATGATGGAACAGTGACGGCACAAGCCGAAGGAAATGTTACGATAACCGTAAAGGTTGGCGATAAAAGCGCAACATGTGAGGTTACGGTGGCTGCTTCTGCTTCCGAAGAGGAGGATAACAACGATGCAACCCTTTTCGATTTGACAAAGTTGACGGGAGCAGAGCTTGCAAAAGCTATTGCCGATGCTTCGGCTGCGGGGATAACTCGCTTCACGCTGAAAGGTGATTATGCGGCTTTAAATCTCGTAGAGAATAATCCTTTTGTAGGCATTTATATGGAATCACTCGATTTGAGTGGTGTAACAGGCTGGCCGGAAGTGAGCAACGGGCAAGCCGGAGTGCCTCGTCATGCTTTTTATGACAAAGATATCCGGATACAAGAACTCGTACTTCCTGAAGCGGTAAAAGCGGTAGGCAGTTATGCTTTCAGCCAATGTGTGATGTTGACAAGCGTAACAGCGCCGGGTTTGCAAACAGTAGAGCCGTATGCTTTCCAATATTGTTCGGCATTAAAGAAGGTGAGTATGCCTCAGGTCACTTCGATAGGGGAGTCTGCATTCTTTAATTCGGCATTAGTTGAAGCCGATTTCCCCGTACTGACATCTGTGGGCAATCTGGCGTTTCACCAATGCGCTTCGCTCGTTTCGGTCAATATGCCTCAACTTACCGCATTAGGAGAAATCGCACCATTGTATGCTGACCAACCAATTGAAGCATCTGTGTTTGGCAAATGCAGTGCGCTTGTGTCAGTTTCACTGCCTAAAGTGACTGTTGTAGGCGACATGGTATTTGAATCTTGCAAGTCATTGATGAAAATCGAATTGCCTGAAGCTACGGATATTGGCATTTTCTCTTTCCGTGGTTGCAGTGCTTTACAGGAGGTTTCACTCCCGAAGGCTGTAAACATAAACGATTATGCCTTTGCCGATTGTCCGGCGTTGCGAACTATTCAGTTGGTAACTCCGAATAACATTGCTGTGTATAGCTCGGCTTTCGGTGAATCTAACTCACAAACGCAGAATATAACTCTTACCCTTGCTTCGCAGAACAGTTCGCAGGTAGACCAAGTGCAAACTCCCGATGGTAAGATTACTTATACGTGGAACGGTTACGAATGGAAACATATTTCTTATAAATAACCCAAAAACACTCTGAAAGAAAAACACTTATCACGTTGTGTGCTCGTGTGTTGCCGACAGCGGGAAGATAAGAGATTCGGGATGGTGAGCGCCACAGTAACGCTCACCATCATTTTTTTATAGGCAAGAAAGCTATTTCAACAGTGGCAACCGGCTGAGCATATTTTTGAGCCGGATAGCAATACGCGGCATTGGCTCGGCGATGGTCAGTCCTACGATTTCTTTTTCTTGGGCGATATCGTTTATCACCCGCACCACTTCTGCCATTTTCATTCCGTCGGGAACCACTCCTACGGCTGCGATGATTTCGTTCGGGTCGAGTACATCCATATCGAAGTGAACCACCACTTTAGATGCTCCACAGGCTCTCAGCCACTCACGTACAGGGTTGCTGTTTTCCCTTACCTCCTCCGGAGACAGGTGCTTGATTCCGTATTCTTGTTGGCGTATTTTGATTTCTTCCCGTTCCCAGTCTCTGATTCCTACCATCAAGATTTTGTCCGGCGAGATGGTAGCCGGGAGTTCGTCCATGATTTTCCGGTCGCCCACTCCCATGCAGGCAGTAACAGCCATTGCGTGATAACCCGTATACACATCGCCGGGCAGGGTAATATCAGGGTGTGCATCAATCCAGACCATAGCCACGTCGCCATTATATTTATGGGCGAGGTACGTAAACGGGACAACGCTGGTCGAGCATTCTCCGCCCAGTGTCACTATCCGGTCTGGATTTTCTGTGTTCAGAATATCTAACGCAGCCTTTGACTGTCGGTAGATAACCTCACGGTCGAGCACTCCACCGGCACATTCGCGCTTGGAGATATCCGTTGAAACGGGAACGGTCACGGTTTTCTGTCCGCTGTCGGGAGCCAGAAAATTCAGCAGTTGTGCACCTAAGTAATATCCTCTTGCCGCATCGTCAGGATTCGGAATTTCAGGCAGCCAATGACTAATGTCTCCACCCTGCCATTGAGGATAAATCAATCGGATTGTAGTCTTTGCTTGTTTCATAATCTTTACAAATTGTAGGTTGTTAATCTTGTTCTGGCTTTTCCGGATTATGCTGCCGGTATGTCCCGAAAAACGCTTCCGTTAGTGTTTGTCGTTTTTAGCCGATAAGTTCCCCGGTTCTACCCATAGAACACCTTCATCCTTCGGGTAGCGTTTTGTCAGGTTCCGGATTAAAGCCGGAAAAACCGAAGCAGATTTTTGTTCTTTTTGTTAATTACTTGGATATGTTATTTTTAGGTTTCTGCCCGCCATCATTGGGGCGGTTGATTACAAAAATAAAAGTTTTATGTTTTTTTGCCAAACTAATATCCTTTTAAACAAAGGGTATTAACAATAAAAGCATTACATTTGTAGTAATTAATTATACCATTTTTTGAAAGATAAAATGGGGGCTTGCAATTATTGAATCCAAATTGATTATAATGAAGAGAATAACAAAGAATGTATTCGGCATTTCGGCAGGTGTCCTTATGGTTTTGTTTGCCGGGTTAGGGATAGCTACGTGGATAAACAAAGAAGAGAGCAGAAAGACTCTTGATGAGGTAGAAGTGACCGACTCGGCAGAAGTCAGCGAAATCGTTTATAAATACGGTATTCCGGTAGATAATTATAATGTACGCTACGGTATAGTGCAGGCAAATCAGAATTTGTCGGTCTTGTTGCAAAAGCATGGATTGTCTGTGGGCGAAGTGCACGAGTTGAATAAGCTGTCTGAAGGAATTTTCAATGTCCGTAAGATTCGGAGCGGACAGGCATACGCCGTGTTCGAAACCAAAGACAGCTTGCCGAGAACGAGCTTTTTCGTATACGAAGAAAATCCGAAATCTTACGTGGTGTTCGATGTAAGAAACCGGAAATACGAAGTGCGTAGAGGGGAGAATCCCGTGGAATGGAAACGCAAGCAGGTAAAAGGGAAAGTGGAATCATCACTGTGGGTTGCCATGCAAGAACATGACACGTCTCCTCAGTTGGCAATGATATTGTCGAATATATTCGGATGGACCATCGACTTTTTCGGCTTACAGAAGCAAGACGAATTCCGGGTAATTTACGAACAGGAGTACGTGGAGGGAAAAGAACTGCCCAACTTCCGTGTGCTGGCTGCTTCCTTCAATCACGAAGACAGTCTTTATTACGCCATACCTTTCATGCAAGACGGCGAAGAGCTTTACTATAACGAGAAAGGAAACAGCCTTGAAGGAGCTTTCCTGAAAGCCCCGTTGGATTTTTACCGCATCTCATCGCGCTTTTCGAACAGCCGCTTCCATCCCGTGTTGAAACGTTATCGCGCCCATCACGGTGTAGACTATGCCGCACCTACGGGTACGCCTGTTTATGCGATAGGAAACGGAAAGGTTATAGCAAAAGGCTTTCAGGCAGGAGGTGGAGGAAACTATGTGAAGATACGCCACAACAGCGTTTACGAAACTACTTATATGCATTTGTCCCGTTTTGCAAAAGGCTTGAAGGTAGGGAATGAGGTGAAGCAAAAAGAAGTTATAGGTTACGTCGGGGCAACGGGGCTGGCTACTGGGCCTCATCTCGACTTTCGTGTTTACGAGCATGGAAAGCCGATAAACCCGCTGCATATAAAATCGCAGCCGAAGAAACCCATCAGCCCGATGAATATGCCACAGTTTACCGTTGTGCGCGATTCGTTGGTTAATGAGTTGTCTCGTCTGTAATCAGACTTTACAACTCTTCATTTTCTTCCGCGCAGCGCAAAATCAGGGTGGTAGCTCCCAATGTGAAAATAGCACCATCCTCAATGCGGGCGCGTTCTTTTGCTCCTAAAAGTTCGTTCATAAGGAAAGTTCCCGTGATGCTGTCGTTGTCGCGCAGGGTGTAGATGAGTTTTCCCTGTTTGTTCCGCTTTACATTGATGATGCAATGACGGCGGTCCATGCTGGGGTCGTTGGTTTCGATAGGTACGTCGATGTCCATACCCTTGCTTCGGCGTCCTATTACGTTATCGCCTTCGTGAAGCGGCAGTACCTGTTTGTAAGCAAACGTGTTTTCAATTACCACCACATTTCCACATTCCTGCATACCTGTCGATTCATCTGCCACTTCCTGACGTTGGTTGGCAGCGTTGAGTTTGGCTTTTCCAATGCGTATGCTGAACTGCTTGTGGCAGTTGTCACAGATAAAGACCAATGACTGGCCGATTTCGTATTTTGTTTCGTCAAATTGAATATAATTATCGCATTTGGGACATCTGACTCTCTTCATAAAGATGTATTCTCTCTGTATTTATTTAGCGGTGAATACCCACGCATTTTTAAATTGTTCGTTTTTTCTCAGTTGGTTGACCTCTTGATAAGCCTCGCTGCTGCTGGTACCTTCATGGAGGGCAATACGGTAACGTCCGTTCGACTCCAAGATTTGTACGTCCTTGTAGCCATTCTCGCGGTATTTCTTCACTTGCTCGTCGGCATCGGCTTTCGTAGCAAGGCTGGCAATGATGATGTAAGAACCTTTTTGAACAGCAGGTTGGGAAGCCGGTTTCTCTTTGGGCGTAACTTCTTTTTCTTGAACTTGAGCTTGAGAAGTCGGATTCTTTTGTGCGGGGGCAACCTCTGCCGCCGGTTGTGCAACCGGTTTTACTTTTTCAGTTTTTACGGTAACTGGTTTCAGTGTATTGATGTTGTTACGTATCCGTTTCTTTTTCTCTTGTTGGTTTTGTTGTCCTTCACCGGATAAGGTAGTAGCTACCGATTGGTTACGGATTGCATCAAACATAGCTGTAGAACCGAGTGAAGCATAACTTGCTTCGTCAATATAAGTGTTTTCAACCGGAATGGAGAGAACAAAAAACAGTAAAACGGCTGCTACCGTTGCCACAGCGTTGCGTGCCCAACTGCGTAGCGGTATATGTTTTTTCTCTTTCCGAGACGACATCTGGATAGTCTTGACTGTCGGTGCAGGCTGTTGAGGCTGTACTTCTTTACTTAATAAAGGTAACGAGAACCGTTCTAATCCATACAGGTTCGGCGTGAAAAAAGCATCTTTTAGCGGCTCGAACTCATATCGTCCTTTTATATTATAGTAAAGCGTACCTACTCCGTTCAACTCAAACTGCCCGTTTTCGTAGAGCTGTTCTTTCAGTTGGATAACCGTTTCTTCGATTTTGCGCGTTGCGTCCGGAAAGTCGGTACTATACGTTTTCATATACGACTGAACCAAAAGTCCGTCGTTCATTACTAACTGGGGATTAAAACCGATGGTTCGTGTAGGAGGATAAAACTCGTTATCTTCCTCTTTATACATGGCAGGACGGTTGTGGGCGATAAATCCGCCAAATCCCGGAACGATTACGCAATCGTTTTCTAATAATAAGACTTCTATATGTTTTGCCAATTCAATCATATTGCAAAATTAGCATTTTTCTGTAATAAGCCCTACTGTTTGTATTGGAAAATTTGGAGTTTGTCGGGGAAAAATTGAAATTTGTCGGGTAGAATTTAAATGAACTTCTTTTGTCAATATCTTTTTTTTGTTCTATTTTTGCGGAGCGTTCAAGGAGTAGGAAATGCTGCTTGAAACTCAACAAAGAAGATAAAAAGAGGATTTTATGAATATAGCAATAGTCGGAACCGGATACGTTGGTTTGGTAACAGGCACCTGCTTTGCCGAAACAGGGGCGAATGTGATATGCGTGGATACGAATAAGGAGAAAATCGAAGCCCTGAAAAAAGGAGTGATTCCTATTTACGAGCCGGGACTGGAGGATATGGTATTGCGTAATACCAAAGCCGGGCGTTTACGCTTTACCACTTCGCTGGAAGAATGTCTTGATGAAGTGTCGATTGTATTCAGTGCAGTGGGTACGCCTCCCAACGAAGACGGAAGTGCTGATTTGCAATACGTGCTTAACGTAGCTCGAACCATTGGGGCATGTATGAACAAATACGTATTAGTGGTTACGAAAAGCACAGTTCCTGTGGGTACGGCAAAAAAGGTAAAGGCAGTTATCCAAGAAGAACTTGCGCGTCGTGGCGTATCCGTCGATTTCGATGTAGCTTCTAATCCGGAGTTTCTGAAAGAAGGCAATGCTATCAGCGACTTCATGACTCCCGACCGTGTGGTGGTGGGCGTAGAATCGCAGCAAGCAAAAGAGTTGATGACCAAGCTATACCGCCCTTTCCTGTTAAATAATTTCCGTGTGATATTTATGGATATTCCTTCAGCCGAGATGACAAAATATGCGGCGAATTCGATGCTTGCCACACGTATCAGTTTTATGAACGATATCGCCAATCTTTGTGAACTGGTGGGAGCCGACGTGAATATGGTGCGTGCAGGTATCGGGTCTGATACACGTATCGGTAGGAAATTCCTTTATCCCGGCTGCGGATACGGTGGCTCTTGTTTTCCGAAAGACGTGAAAGCTTTGATCAAAACGGCGGAAGAACACGGTTATACCATGCGCGTGCTGAAGATGGTGGAGGAAGTAAACGAAGCTCAGAAGGATATTCTGTTCCGGAAACTTTCGGCTTTCTATGAAGGTAATCTGAAAGGAAAGGTTATCGCACTTTGGGGATTGGCTTTTAAACCTGAGACCGACGACATGCGTGAAGCTCCTGCATTGGTGCTGATAGAAAAACTGAAAGCAGCCGGTTGTGTGATTCGTGCTTACGACCCCGCTGCTATGGACGAGGCTCGCCGACGGGTGGGTGACAGTATTTATTATGCACGCGATATGTATGATGCCTTGCTCGATGCCGATGCCTTGCTGATGGTGACAGAATGGAAAGAATTCCGTCTTCCGGCATGGGGTGTTATCAAGAAAACCATGAATCGCCCTGTTATTTTCGACGGACGCAATATTTACGATGCCGAAGAATTGAAAGAGTTGGATATCGTTTATCATTGCATCGGAAAATAGAAAATAAAGGCAAAATAGACCGCATTGGCTAAGAAAAAAACAAGTGTTGACTTGGATTTTATGCTTTCTTTTTGTATATTGCCCTCCTTATGAAAGGAGGGTAGTATGGACGAAAAACTAACATTCTATCAGTTGTCGTCGGAAGTTGCCAATGAAGTATTGGAACATGTCGAGGCATTTAATAGAGGAAGAACACGCGAGCGAGGGGCTTATGTCATCAGTCTTGCTACGGCTTACCGTCCTTACTATGCGTTATGGCGCATATTTCCTGATTCAGATATTCCTTTGTTCATACGCACGCTGGCAGTTACGTTTGATGTGGCGGCAGAGCGGGCCATGAAGCTGTTGCAAAATTGCAATGTCGTATTGTCGGTGGCAGATAACGCTGTTTTTGAACGTTGTTATGGATTGACTGACGATGTGATTCCTTTCGGTAAATATAAGGGAAAACGCTTGGCTGAAATTTATTATCTTGCCCCGTCTTATGTGTTGTGGCTGGCAAATAAATTTACCCCTGATACCCGCCGCTATGACCACTTAATCGAATTAGCAAAACAATTTGCGTATGTTCATTTCGAATTGACTGTACAGAAGCGTCAGATATCATCTGTCAGTCGGTTTGTAGGAAATAAAGGCGATAAACTGAAAGACTTGAGTTTGACGGTACTGAATATTCGTCTGCAAGTAGACACCTACAAGCCGGATTTTTATGTAGACCAGAACATATTGGCAGCGGATAGGGATGGCAATCGATTTACGTTTCTTGTAAAGGCGGCGGGGCAGAGCCTGACCCCTAAAGCCCTACACTGCCGGTCTCGGAAAATAAACCGTCAGGAAGTGTTACACCTGTTATCGGCAAAAGTAATGGGACACTATGAAAGTCACGGCGTAAGATATACGCGCTTGGGGTATGTGAAAATACAGTCCGTTTAGCCGGACGGAGATTCTCAGATAAGAAGCATGGCGCGGCGTACGTAGTTCTTTTTCATGTCTTCAGGCTTTAAGACTTGTCCGTTAAACTCCAGCAAGTCGATGTCTAAGGGAATGATGCCCGTGCGTTTGCTTTCGGCAGTTCTTCCGTTTTCAACTTCCACCTGTTTCAGAATATGCTGAACGGTTTCCATATCTAATGATGTTTGAAATTTGGCGATGCGGTTCAGGTAGGTCGTTTCGCAGACCGTATCCCCTTCAGCCGGAGTTTTCAGAATCTTCCCCCACCGTATGAGCGGGAAAAAACGGTTCAAGGTTTTCTCGGCATTTTTCAGGTGAATCATCCCTTCCGTATTCGAACCCAAACAAAGCAGACACTCGTATTTCTTTTCCATAAATCAAAATGTTTACATGCAAAAGTAGAAAACTTTTCGTATTTTTGTTGCCTTATTAATTTAAAATTACAATGTCATGAAATTTATAGGAATTATTCCTGCCCGATATGCTTCCACCCGTTTCCCTGCCAAACCATTGGCTGTATTGGGAGGCAAAACCGTAATTCAGCGTGTGTATGAACAAGTAACCGGAGCTTTGGATGAGGCTTACGTAGCAACCGACGATGAACGCATCGAAGCTGCCGTAAAATCTTTCGGAGGAAAGGTGGTGATGACATCGGTTCACCATAAAAGTGGAACAGACCGTTGTTATGAAGCCTTTCAGAAAGTAGGCAAGGGGTACGATGTAATAGTAAATATTCAAGGTGACGAACCTTTTATCCGACACGCTCAATTAGAAGCCATCAAAGCCTGTTTCAATGATGATTCGACGCAGATAGCTACATTGGTTAAACCTTTTGTACCGACCGACGGTTTTGAGGCTTTGGAAAATGTAAATTCGCCCAAAGTGGTGGTAAACAAATCCATGCAAGCACTGTATTTCAGCCGTTCCATTATTCCGTATCAGCGGAACAAAGACAAAGCGGAATGGTTGAGCGGACATACCTACTATAAACACATCGGTTTATACGCTTATCGGGCAGAAGTCTTGAAAGAAATAACAGCCTTGCCCCAATCGTCATTGGAATTGGCGGAATCATTGGAACAACTTCGCTGGCTGGAAAACGGATATACTATAAAGGTAGGAGTCAGTGACGTGGAAACCATCGGGATAGATACACCGGAAGATTTGGCACATGCTGAGCTATGGTTAAAACAACACGGGGAGGTGAAATGATAACAGTTGACAGAACGATAGCACCCAAAATTCGCCAGATAGAGCAATTCTCTATTCCGCAACCCGAGCAGATGACCATGCGAAACGGTATGCCGCTTCATGTAATTCGTGCCGGGAGTGAAGATGTTATTCGCTTTGATTTGATAATAAAAGGAGGACAGTTACATCAAACGCTGCCGCTTCAGGCACTGTTTACCAATCGTATGCTGCGCGAAGGAACGCGCACGATGACTTCTTCCGAAATAGCCGAAAGACTGGATTATTATGGAGCGTGGCTTGATCTCTCTTCATCGGTAAACTGTGCTTTTGTTACGCTCTATTCGCTGGGTAAGTATTTCCCGAAAACGGTTGAAATTTTGGCATCCATTATAAAAGAACCTGTTTTCCCGGAAAAAGAATTACGGGTGGTAACAGAGGCAAATAAACATCAGTTTCTTGTCAATAATCAGCGGGTGGATGTGTTGGCACGTAAGCAATTAAACCGTTCTTTGTTTGGCGTTTCGCATCCATTAGGACGTTATGCTGAGTGGGAAGATTACGACCGCATTCATGCCGATGTGCTGAAAGACTTTTATGCTTGTCATTACCGCTCGGACAATTGTTCTGCTTATGTTTCGGGAAAAGTAACGGACGAGATTGTGCGCTGCATTGAAGAAAATTTCGGAGATGAAGCGTGGGGCGTATCGAATCATGCCGTTTATAATCGGATTTTCACGCCGGAGACCGATCAGCGGAAGCGTGTGTTTATCGAGAAAGAAGATGCTCTGCAAAGTTCGTTGAAGATCGGAGGTTTTTCTTTGTCTCGTCAGCATCCCGATTATTTGAAACTGCGTGTACTTGTAACGCTGTTCGGTGGGTATTTCGGCTCTCGGTTAATGTCGAACATCCGTGAAGAAAAAGGATATACGTATGGTATAGGGGCAGGACTGGTGGCTTATCCTGATACCGGTATCTTGGTTATCAGTACCGAAACGGCAAATGAATACATTGAACCGGTAATTACAGAAGTTTATCGGGAAATGGATAAACTGAGAGATGAATATGTCTCAGAAGAAGAATTGACGATGGTACGTAATTACATGTTAGGCGATATGTGTCGTTCGTACGAGAGTGCTTTTTCATTATCCGATGCGTGGATTTTTATAGAAACAGCCGGATTGGATAAAGAATTTTTTGTCCGCAGCGTGGCTTCAATTCGAGACACGTCGGCAGAAGATATTCGCAGGCTTGCCCAAAAATATTTCTGCAAAGAAAACTTAATAGAAGTAGTAGCAGGTAAAAAAGTTTGAAATGATGCCGCCTGAAAAGGCTAAAAAACTTTATTTTTGGAGCGCGAAATATAAATCTTAATGTGAATGTGGTGTTACCAGTGTGTAGGTAGCGGTAAAAACAGAATAATCGAATGAATAAACATACTTTATTATTATGTGCTTTTATGGTGTGGGGCGGTGTTACAGCCTCAGCTCAATTGTCTTTAGGATATTATAAATTTAAAGATGGTTCTGAATATACGGGAGAACTGAAAGGGAAACGTCCGAACGGAAAAGGAAAAACCATCTTTAAAAACGGAGATATCTACGAAGGCGAATATGTAAAAGGGAAGCGTCAGGGAAACGGAACCTATACTTTCAGTGACGGAGAGAAATACGTCGGCGAATGGTATCAAGACCAGCAGCACGGAAAGGGAACATATTATTTTATGAACAACAACCGTTACGATGGAATGTGGTTTGCTGATTTCCAAGAAGGAGAGGGAACTATGTTTTATTACAACGGCGACCTCTACGTCGGTTCATGGCATCATGATAAGCGTAACGGCAAAGGTGTTTATACATGGAAAGGCGGCGCAAAATATGAAGGCGAATGGAGAGATGACCTGAAAAACGGAAAGGGGGTGATGACTTGGGAAGACGGCTCTAAGTATGAAGGCGAGTGGAAAAACGGTGAACGGCACGGAAAAGGTACTTTTTATTACACCAATGGCGATAAATACATAGGCGATTGGGTAAATGATGTACAAAACGGAAAAGGGGTTTATTACTTTCAGAATAATGAACGTTACGAAGGTGATTATGCCGACGGTGAACGTACCGGACAAGGTATTTATACCTATCCTAACGGTGACAAATACGTCGGGCAATTCCGGGGAGGATGGCAAGAAGGCGAAGGGACGTTTACGTGGGTGAGCGGTGCTGTTTACGAAGGACAATGGTCGAAAAATCAACGTTCGGGAAACGGTAAATATAAATGGGCAAACGGTGACGAGTACGAAGGGCAGTGGAAAAACAATATGGCAGATGGCGAAGGTACACTGCGTATGACGGATGGCTCTGTATATACCGGCCATTTTGTGCGAGGTAAAGAAGACGGACAAGGAACGCTGGTAACGAAAGACGGAACACGGTTTGAAGGTTTCTTCAAGAAAGGACAGAAAGACGGACCGTTTATTGAAAAAGATGCAAACGGCAACGTAATCCGTAAAGGTACATTCCGCAACGGACGTTTGTTGGAAGAAAAAAAAATAAAAAGACTATGGATTTGCTTGAATTGACTGACGATGTACGCCAGATAGCATTGGAGGCGGGTCGCTTTATTCGTGAAGAACGAAAAAGGTTTAGCCGCGAAAGCATCGAGAAGAAACATGCACATGATTATGTTTCTTATGTAGACAAAGAGTCGGAAAAAAGAATCGTAACCCGTCTGAAAGAATTGCTTCCTGATGCAGGCTTTATTGCCGAAGAGGGAAGCGGGAGTATGACTGATGAAAAGTATTGCTGGGTGGTAGACCCGCTGGATGGTACAACTAATTTTATTCATGACAATTCCCCTTATTGCGTAAGCATCGCCCTGCGGGATGAAAAAGAACTCCTTTTGGGCGTAGTTTATGAAATCTGCAGAGATGAATGTTACTGGACGTATAAAGGTGCACCTTCTTATTTGAACGGTAATGTAATACATGTTTCATCGGTCAATACGTTAGACGATGCTTTTATTGCAATAGGATTCCCTTATCGTGCCGAAGAATACAAACCCTTTGCTTTGCGTTTTATAAAAACATGTTATGGCAATGTGGCAGGTTTACGCTTGGTCGGAGCTGCGGCAGCCGAGATGTGTTATGTTGCCGCCGGACGTTTTGACGCCCGTATCGAATCCTACCTCGGGCCGTGGGACATTGCAGCCGGATGCCTGATACTTCAGAATGCAGGAGGTAAGGTTACGGATTTCAGCGGAGGGGATACGTTTTATTCAGGACATCAAGTGCTTGCCTCAAATGGAAAAATACATGATTTTTTGTTGAATATTATTGAAGACCGGTAATTTTCCCGGTCTTTTTTCGTTTTATATAAATAATTTTTGTATGTTTGTTCGTCTAAAGATACAATGACAGGTATGAATATATCGGGAATCTTGAATTTCTTGAAACTTTTGGCGGCAAACAATAATCGCGAATGGTTTTTAGAGCATAAATCGGATTATCTGAAAGTACAGTCCGATTTCGAAGATTTATTAACAGTAGTGATAGCCCGTATTTCTTTATTCGATGAAAGTGTGGCTCATGTCCGCCCTCGTGATTGTACGTATCGTATTTACCGGGATATACGGTTTTCGGCAGATAAATCTCCTTATAAGACGCATATTGGCGGATATATTAATGCCCGAGGGAAAAAATCCAATCACTGCGGGTATTATATTCATTTGGAACCGGATAATTGTATGTTTGCAGGGGGAAGTTGGTGTATGCCTCCTGAAATGTTGAAAGCAGTCCGTCAGTCGGTATGTGATAATATAGATGAATACCGTTCTATTGTAGAAGATGAGGCTTTCCGTAAATATTTTCCGGTGGTGGGAGAACAATTCTTGAAAAACATTCCGAAAGGGTTTCCGAAAGATTTTCCTTATCCGCAATATATCTGCTGTAAAGATTATACGGTAGCCTACCGTGTACCGGATTCTTTTTTTGAAAACCCGAACTTTGTTGACGATATAGCTGATATATTCATGCAGTTAAAACGTTTTGCTGATTTTACGAATGAAACGATTGATGAGTTGGAATAAATCGGCTATAATGAATCATTGAAAAGTTATGATTATAGATAGAATAGAAAATTTCGAGCAGTATGTTGGGGTACACCCATTGTTTGCACAAGTGCTTGACTTTTTTTAAATCGGCAGATTTGAAAATGGCGGCAACAGGGAAAATAATTATGCAAGATGGAAATCTTGTCTTTAATTTTACCGAATCGGCTCCGAAAAAGAAGAAAGAAGCACGTTTGGAAACGCACAATGAATTTATTGATATCCAGTTGCCTCTTTCAGGTATCGAAATGATGGGATATGCACCGCGTAATGTACTTGCAGAAACACCTTACGATGCTGAAAATGATATTTCGTTTTATGATATAAATGCAGATATTTATTTTACTGTAAAGCCGGGTATGTTTGTGATATTCTTTCCTCAAGATGCTCATGCACCGGCTATAACATCTGCTAAGTTAAGGAAATTGATTATAAAGATTAAGGCTAATGTATAATTAATAACACTGATACTATGGATGAAGTATTGAAAATTATTAAAAACGACCCGTGGCTTGAGCCATATTCGGATGCCATTAAAGGAAGACATCAACATGTTATCGACAAGGAAAAAGAACTGATTGGCAAAAGTGATCTGACCGGATTTGCGTCAGGATATCTTTATTTTGGCCTGCATCAGACGGATAAAGGGTGGACTTTCCGTGAATGGGCGCCCAATGCCACTACTATTTATTTGATAGGTGACTTTAATGGATGGAAAGAAAGTCCGAAGTATCGTTTGAAGAGAATCCGTGGTAAAGCCGGAAATTGGGAAATTAATTTGCCGGCAGATGCTTTGAAACATGGCGATCTTTATAAGTTAAAAGTATATTGGGACGGAGGATGCGGCGAACGAATCCCTGCATGGGCAAACCGTGTTGTTCAGGACGAGGTAACTAAAATATTTAGTGCGCAGGTATGGAGTCCGGAAAAGCCTTATAAATTTAAGAAAAAAGTATTTGTCCCGAATGTAGCCCCACTGATGATTTACGAATGCCATATTGGTATGGCTCAGGATGCGGAACGGGTAGGTACATATAATGAATTCCGAGAAAACGTTTTGCCGAGAATTGTTAAGGATGGCTATAACTGCATTCAGATAATGGCTATCCAAGAGCATCCTTATTACGGTAGTTTCGGTTATCATGTATCCAGTTTCTTTGCTCCGTCTTCTCGTTTTGGAACGCCTGAAGAATTGAAACAACTTATTGACGCGGCTCATCAGATGGGGGTGGCTGTTATTATGGATATTGTTCATTCTCATGCCGTAAAAAATGAGGTGGAAGGTTTAGGAAACTTTGCCGGAGACCCTTGCCAGTATTTCTATCAGGGCGATCGGCGTGAACATCCGGCATGGGATTCTCTTTGCTTTGATTACGGAAAGAATGAGGTGATTCATTTCTTGTTGTCTAACTGTAAATACTGGTTGGAAGAATTCCATTTCGATGGTTTCCGTTTCGATGGAGTTACCTCAATGCTTTATTACAGTCACGGATTAGGAGAGGCGTTCTGCAATTATAACGATTATTTTAACGGACATCAAGACGATAATGCAATCTGTTATCTTACGTTGGCTAACCGTTTGATTCATCAGGTAAATCCGCGGGCAATAACAATAGCCGAAGAAGTTTCCGGTATGCCGGGATTGGCTGCTCCGTTTGAAGACGGTGGTTATGGTTTCGATTACCGTATGGCTATGAATATCCCTGATTATTGGATTAAAATCATCAAAGAGCGGAGGGATGAAGACTGGAAGCCGTCGAGCCTGTTCTGGGAAGTGACCAACCGTCGTAAAGATGAAAAAACAATTTCGTATTGCGAGAGCCACGATCAGGCTTTGGTAGGCGATAAAACAATTATTTTCCGCCTTATTGATGCTGACATGTATTGGCATTTCAAGAAAGGGGATGAAAATGGAGTGGTAGAACGCGGTATAGCTCTTCATAAGATGATTCGTTTGCTTACAGCCTCTACTATTAACGGAGGATATCTGAATTTCATGGGTAATGAGTTCGGTCATCCTGAATGGATTGATTTCCCCCGCGAAGGAAATGGATGGTCATATAAATATGCGCGCCGGCAATGGCATTTGGTAGATGACAAGAGCCTATGTTATCATTATTTAGGTGATTTTGATTCTGCTATGGTGCATTTGATTGAGAGCGTGAAAAATATTCAGAAGAGTGATGTCGTTGAAATCTGGCATAATGATGGAGACCAGATATTGGCTTACCGCCGTAAGGACCTGATATTTGTCTTTAACTTTAATCCTACTCGTTCGTTTACTGATTATGGTTTCCTTGTTCCGCGTGGAGCATACGACGTAGTATTAAATACCGATAGTAAGGATTTTGGCGGCTTCGGGTTCGCTGATGATTCAATGCGCCATTTTACGTGTGCCGATCCATTGTATGCAAAAGAAAAGAAAGAATGGCTGAAGTTATACGTACCGGCGCGTTCGGCTGTAGTTTTGAAACGAGTGAAAAACTAATTTGTAATGGGTAAATATACAAATGTACTTTATGAGAAAGCCGCACGCATGACAACCGTGGTGTGCGGTTTTCTTTTCTCTCTATTTAGTTTCGTTTATTTATATGTTTTCCAGCGAGATGTATTAGAGGCTTTACACTTCTCTTTGGCTCACGGGAAAACACATTTTGCCCCGATGGGCAGTGCTGTCGTTATTACGCTTATACTGCTCTTGCTGCGTTGGGGGGTAAACAGCCTTTTAGGATTAAAAGGCTATATACGTTCGCTTTCTTACCTGCCTTCATTTCTCGTTCTCTGTGCTTTGACCGATGTAGGTAGAACCGTGTATATGTCTGCTTATCACACGGTATGGAGTTGGTTGCTTCCGGTTCTCATCCTGATTTTTGTTGTGTTTGCATATTGGTTGCGCGGCTTGTATCGCAATCAGTTGAACACAGAAGGCAGTAGGCTGGGGTTAGTGAATTATAATCTGCTGATACTTTTCGTTCAATGTTTGATGACCGTGCTGGTGGGGAATACCAATCGGGCGTTTCATCATGAATTAGAGGTAGAGCGTTACTTGCGTGACCGGGAGTATGTAGAGGCATTGGAAGTAGGCAAACGTTCGTTAGAATCTACGCATACATTAACAGCACTTCGGGCAATGGCGATGGCTCATGCGAAATTGATGGGAGAAAAACTTTTTGAGTACCCCCAGTATTACGGGGTAGACGGTCTGTTTTTCGATGAGGACTCAACGGCTGTTTTGCGTTTTACGAACGATTCGGTTTACGATCTTTTGGGAGGAAAACCCTATGTAGGAGATAAGCCGTTAGATTATTTGAGCGAACTTTGTTATACAGGCCGTGGAAAATACATTGCGTTGGATTATTACTTGGCGGGACTTCTGCTTGATAAACAGATAAATAAGTTTGCACAGACCATTGACGACTTTTATGAATCAGAAGATTCTCTGCCGCGATATTACCGTGAAGCGATGGCCATATATCGTTCAAATCATTCCGACTCTGTTTTCGTGCGGAATGATTCTGTAATGCAAGAAAAATATATCAGATATAAAACTCGTCAGATGGAATTTGCCTCGCCATTAGAAGAACAAAATTATATGAAACGTGAGTTTGGCGACACTTATTGGTGGTATTTCGATTATCAAAAATAAAGAAAGATTGCATGTAAGCAGGATGCTAATTACATTTTTTACGTCTTTTCGCTCATAAAAGCTCAAAAACAAAGGTTAGAATAAATCTTTTTCGTAATTTTGTGTCCGTAAATCCATTGAAACATAAAAAATAACTGCATAACAAAATTATGGCAAAAGAATTAAAAGACCTTACCAAAAGAAGTGAAAATTACTCACAATGGTATAATGATTTGGTTGTAAAAGCTGACCTTGCAGAGCAGTCGCCTGTTCGCGGTTGTATGGTGATTAAACCTTACGGATATGCGATTTGGGAGAAAATGCAACGTCAGTTAGACGATATGTTTAAAGCAACGGGGCATGTGAATGCGTATTTCCCGCTGTTGATTCCTAAATCATACCTCAGTCGCGAAGCAGAACACGTAGAAGGCTTTGCCAAAGAGTGTGCGGTGGTGACTCACTACCGTCTGAAGAATGCCGATGACGGTTCGGGAGTGATTGTAGACCCGGCAGCAAAACTGGAAGAAGAATTGATTATCCGTCCTACTTCAGAAACAATCATTTGGAGTACGTATAAAAATTGGATTAATTCTTACCGCGATCTGCCTATCCTGTGTAACCAGTGGGCAAATGTAGTACGTTGGGAAATGCGTACGCGCCTGTTCTTGCGTACAGCCGAATTCTTGTGGCAAGAAGGACATACAGCTCACGCTACGCGCGAAGAAGCAGAAGCAGAAGCACAAAAAATGTTGCATGTATACGGAGACTTTGCTGAAAAATATATGGCTGTTCCCGTTATCAAAGGTGTGAAGTCGGCTAACGAACGATTTGCCGGGGCGCTTGACACGTATACGATTGAAGGATTGATGCAAGACGGAAAAGCACTTCAGTGCGGAACGTCACACTTCCTCGGACAGAATTTTGCAAAAGCGTTCAATGTTCAGTTTGTTGATAAGAACAATAAGTTGGATTACGTATGGGCTACTTCATGGGGTGTATCTACCCGCTTGATGGGAGCTTTGATTATGACTCACTCTGACGATAACGGTTTGGTACTTCCTCCGCATCTGGCTCCGATTCAAGTGGTTATCATACCTATTTATAAGAATGATGAGCAGTTGAAGCTGATTGATGCAAAAGTAGAAGGCATTGTAAACGCGCTGCGGACTTTGGGTATTTCCGTGAAATACGATAATGCCGACAATAAGCGTCCGGGCTTTAAGTTTGCCGATTATGAATTGAAGGGTGTTCCGGTTCGTCTTGTTATGGGAGGTCGTGATTTGGAAAACAATACGATTGAAATCATGCGCCGCGATACGCTGGAGAAAGAAACCCGCACGTGCGACGGAATTGAAGCCTATGTGAAAGATTTGTTGGAAGAAATCCAAGCAAACATTTATCAGAAAGCCTTGAAGTATCGTAACGAACACATTACGAAAGTGGATACGTATGATGACTTTAAAGAACAGATAGAGAAAGGAGGCTTTATTCTTGCTCATTGGGACGGAACTACCGAAACCGAAGAGCGCATTAAGGAAGAAACAAAAGCAACGATTCGTTGTATTCCTTTCGATGCCGACGAAGAAAGCCTTACTCCGGGTGTGGATATGGTTACAGGTAAACCTTCTGCGCGCCGTGTGTTATTTGCCCGTGCATATTAATAATAAGTAGGCGAAATCGTATTTCCCGATATTCAGGCACAGGTATGTGTTCTGTTTGCTCTCAGTAATTGGAGTACAGAATATATATCTGTGCCTTTTTTTGTATCCTGATGTTCCGGAAAACGCTACCGTTAGTGCAGGTCATTTCTATGGGTAGAATTGTCCGGTTCTACCCGTAAGACGCATCGGTTCTACGGGTAGTGTTTTTTCACCCCTTTTGACCATGCCGGATGGAGTTCAAGCAAAAGGCTATACCACGATGTTATTCTTTTGCTCGTATTGTTTTTCAAAAAGAATGTTTATAGGCGTAATCGCTATCTTTAGATTACAAAATTGTTACAAACACCATGTCTTTTAATAGGTGGAACTTGATTTAAGTCAATAAAAGACACCGTAAGGGTAAAAAATATGCTGTATAATTTTTATGTTTTACAGCATGTTCTTATATTTGCAGTGGTAAAAAGATAAAGCTCGAGCTAAACTATTTAAGTGTTTTTAGGTAACAAGTTTTTAGGTAACAATTTAAATTTTAGGTATTATGAAGAAATTAGGCTTAACATTAACAGTTGCATTAGCATTTTCTGCATCTGTATTTGCATCAGAACCTCAAGAAGTTGCTTCTAAGTGGGATGGTTCAATCAACAAAGCTAAACTATCAAAATATCTCCAGTTGTCGTCTAATCAACACGAAGAAGTAGCAAATATTTGCGACTATTTCCAAGAACAGATGAAGACGGCTAATAATTCAAAGAAAAACAGCGATGAACAGGTTCGTAATGCTGTGTATGGCAATCTGAAATTGATGAAAAAAACATTGAACGAGAAGCAATATAGCGAATACGTTCGTTTGATGGCCATGACTTTGCGTAATAAAGGTATCGATGTCAATAAAAAATAAAGATTAGTTGTTTATAACAAGGTGGGGCTGTTTCATTTTTCGTGAAACAGCTCCATTTGTTTTTTGTGGAATTATACCGGCTCTTTGATGAGAAATGTTTTGTATTCGTCTTTATTGTAAACCTCTTGTTCCAATCCTTTATGTTCCGACTGAATGGTCTGTATAAGTTTTCGAATACCCGGTTCGTCGATTTCCAGTCGGTCTAATAGATTAAGTTGATTATCGTATAACTCTTTCTTTCCGAATCGTTTAAATAGCCGGAAACAAGTTTTAGGAACAAGGTATTCCGATTTTCCCGTTACATATTTTTTATATTGACTTTGGTAGATATGGATACCTGCAAAGTCGAAATCTCCATAATGTACGTAGTTATTGGGCTGTTTTTGTAACCACTCAGTGAAGTATTTGTAATGTTCTCTTGGGTAATAGGGCACAAAAAAACATTTCATTTCTCCGAGTAGTTCTATTTGGTTTTCAATCATACAGAAGTTTTCCGAGTTTTCAACCAGCACGATTGTAATGTCTTCCGGGAGTTTGAATGAGTCCGGATAAGGCATGAAAACAGGCAGTCCGTTGGCGGGGATCAGAATATGCTCCTTACCTTTCCACCGTGCCTGAATCGGTTCGGTGACTTTAAACAAGAATCCTTGAAACACCCTTTCGGTGTCTTTGTTTTTCGAGTCGCCCGTCAGGTAGACATTGTCTGTACGGGTAGGGGAGGCTTGGCTCTTTACGATGTATTCGTCAAGCGTACATCGGAGATAATGATTATTCAAATAGTTTAATAAATCAATGGGATTGTCAGTATAAATTACTTTCCCGTGATGCACCCTTTTTGCCAATAGAAGTTTCTCTTCTCTTAGTTTACGAAATATCTCGGCACGGAGTTGGCTGGAGGGAATTTGTTTTCCCTCAGCCAGTTCTTTCAACAAACGTGCCTGTTCGGTAGTGATATACATTTGTTATAACTTTTTATCGGATATAAGTCGTGCGATACGTGTCTTGCTTTGAGCGTTTTTCGTCATCAGGTACACATGTTTATACGCATCGCGGTTTAACTCAGTGGGCGACCCGTTAATCAGGATGATGTTACGGTCGTTGGCAAATTTCAGAATCCCGTTGACATTGTTCGGGTGAAGTTTCCCGATTTCATCCATCATGCAATGCAGCTTGAAATCCTTGAATTTGCGGGAAGCCCCCTCCTTAAATACGTTCAGCAGCATGATGTTAATCATGGCTTTAACCAAGATGTCTGTTCCTTCCGAACCCACGTTCGACAATTTTTCCACGAATCCGGTATCGTTGTTGTTTTCTACGATGCGGAAGCGTAATTCAAACGAATCGTACAGGCGGATGGAGTCGTAACGGTAAGCGTAGATTTCTTTGATGAAATCCCGGAGCAAGTTTATCGCCTCCTGTTTTACCAGTTGCTCGTTTTCCGAAGAAAAGAGGGTAGTACCCGGGGCAAGGTCGTAAGCATGTTCGTTATAATACTTTTGTATGTTACGCAGCGTGCTTACCACTCGGTTGCTGCTTTCTTCTATTTTCATTTCGATGCGTTGGATTACTCCTACGAAATTACACGTCTGGAATCCCTTGTTTACTTTATTTATCAAGTCTTGAATGTCATCCTCCGATGCGGTGAGCATCGACGTATCCATGCTGATGCGCTTAAATACATCCGAGTGCGTATCGTTGATACGTTTTACAAACTCATCGATTCGGTTTTCTTCCACAAAGTCGTGAAGCTCTTCGGCAAAGCGGAGGTACTCCCAGTCTTCGGTAAACTTGGTAGGAAACTTAAACGTGTTGTCTTCGCCGAAGTGTGATGTAAACAGAACCACAGCCTTGCGCAGGTCATTTTTTATCTGATTACATTTGCTTTCTGTCCTGCTCAATATTTCAATTAAATCCGAACAGTTTTTCTGCGTGTCCGCATCCGCTGTCAGGTGGTCGGCGGTAAATATATCCTGATGAGGTTTGTACCACTCGTATGATTCTATTTTCCCGTACGCCTCCATGTCGTTCTGCAACTTTTGTAATACTTTTTCCGCTTCCTGATAAGCCTGCTCCTGCACATTTATTTGCTCTTGCAGGATATTCGATTCCTTGCGCAGCGTTTCCTGTTCCTGCTTCAGAAGCGATGTTTTAGCCTCTTGCTCCAATGCCCATTCCTGTATATGGTCTATCCAGTCGCGCTTGTCTTTATGAAACTCGATAATCAGTGTCTCATGTTCTTTTATGAAGTTCAGTTCCTTCTTCAGCTCGTTTAACTGGACGGCTATCTGCTGCAGACGCTCTGTATCCGCTCCCTGTGAATGAAGCTCCTCGTCCATTTGTTTGCGGTAGGCTTTCTTTTCGGCAGCAATACGCTGTTGCTCCTCCCGTTCTTCGTGCTCCACATTCTCCACCAATTGGCGAAGCTCTTTCTCCGCCTCCTTTTCCTGCTCCGTCCAAAGCTGTTTTATGGCTTGCTGCTTTTCGGTACGTTCATGGTTCAGGTTATTTAGCTTTTCATCAATGCGCTGTAATTCCAGCTTTAATTGCTGTTCTTCTGCCACTAAAAGCTTCAGTTGTGCGCTTCGTTCTTCTTCTGCCTTTTGTTTCAGATTTTCCAAGTCGAGCATGTCCTTTTGGTATTGCTTCTCCAGCTTTTCCTGCTCGTATTCTTGAACTCGTATAATTTCGCGCTGCTCTTTAATGACAGGTAGGTATTTATACTTGAGTTGCTCTACCAGTTTTTCCTGATCTTGTTGCAGATGTTGTATTTCAGCAGCTATTTCGGCAAGGCGTTTCTCTCCTGCTTCTTTCTCTTTCTGATAGTCGTTGATTGACTTGATAGGACGGTTTACTTCGTCAAGGTTAAGCGAAATGCCATAGAAAGAAGTATCGTCTGTGCCCGACAGTTGTGGAGAAAGGTTGGTTTGCCACAGCACCGATTCGTCGCACAACTTCCCGATGTTGTCTTCCCAACCCTTTTTGTTATCCTTCAGCCATCCCTGAAGCGTGTGTTTGCTGTTGCGCAAGAAAGTGTCAAGTTCCTCAACACGAGGGCGTAGCTGCTGCTGTTCAGCCTGAAGCTGCGACAAAGCGTCTTCTGTTTCCCGCTCCTTCTTTTGCCGTTCTTCTTCCCATTTCAAGTTGGTTTCTTTGATGATAAGCTCAGCCTGCTCCTTACGGTTTATCTTACTCATTTGCAGCCCGGTGTACGACTGGATGCGATGTTTCAGTTCCTCCAGTTCCTCTTTAAAGAATACCTCTTTGCGGCAAGTCTCTATACGGAAGCGAAGTGCGGTTAGCGCATTCTGTTTCTCGCTTCTCTCCGGATGAAGCTGTTCCGACAGTTCCTGATACTTATGAAACAAAGCCTCGACAGCCTCCTCGCGTTGCCTGCCGATGTCTTTCATACGTTTCGTGAGCGTTTGGTTCAGTTCCTCTTTCTGACGGAGCTTTGCCGCATGGATTTTATTCCATTCCTCGTTCAGCCCGTTAATCAGCCGTTCGTATTTGGTCGAAGTCTCTTCGTACTGCGAGGTCAGTGTGTGCTGTTGTTTTTCCAGACTTTCTTGACGGCTTGCCAATTCTTCTTTTTTAGCCGAGCGCTCAATGATGTGGTGGATGTTTATTCGTTCGTATTCCTTTTCTTTCTTCCGTGCCTTTTGCAGTTCGCTGTCAAGGATGGTGAGTCGGTCATGCAACTCGTCGCAACGTGATTGTGATTGCTTTTGTAACTCTTTTTTACGGTTTTGCAACACGTTCCGTTCGGTTTCGGCCTTTTCCTGTTTTTCTTTCCACACGGGATATTTGGCCTGTGCTTGGCGGAAAGCTACAGCCAGTTCCCGACAGCCCTGTACCAATGCCGTTTTAAGTTTTGCCACCTCTGCCGAATAGCCGATGATGTCCGTAGCCTGTTTGCGGGTTTCCCGCTTACGGAATTCCTCGATGTCGCGCAGACGTGTTTCGAAGTTCTTCAGATGCTCTTTGTAACTGTTCAGGTCGATGGCAGTCTCTTCCTCGTTGAGCGATGATATGATAGTCTTTTTAATGAATTCGGCATCCAGCTTAGAGTTTAACAATACATTTTGAATGGTGCGCGGAATATTCTGAAACTGTTTGCTCTCCATCAGCGAATACTTGCGCATATCTGCCTCCACGCCGTTTCCGTACAGGATATTCCGGTATTCTTCGTAAGTATAAATGATGCGCGAATAATCTACTCCGTACTGGTCGAGCATGGCACGGATGCGGTCGGTTCCACTGTATGCCGTGCGGTTTTCGTCCACAAAGAACTCTTTGCGATAAGGCGAGTCGATGAAACGGAAGCAGATGCGGTTCATCGACTTAAAGGTAAGTATGCAGAACGCTCCCTTTTCAGTAGTCACTTCGTAAACGATGTACGAGTTGGCATACGGGAAATAATACTCCGCGTAACTCTGTTTCTCTACCGGGATGCCGAGCTTCTGCGTGTCGGCATTATAGAAAAACAGGATGGAGCGCAACACGGTACTCTTGCCCACTCCTTGCGTACCGATGAAATGTACGTTCCCATCCAAGAAAATATCATCCGCGTAAGGGATGTTTGCACTATTGATAAATATGATTCTATTCAGGTTTCTCATCTTCTTCCGTCTCGTCGTAAATGTTAATACTTTCTATCAGTCGTTCCAGATAGTGCCACGCACTCATTACTTTATATGTATTCGTCTTGTCGTTTTCCAATTCTAAGAACGAATCTTTCGTAAGTTGGCGAATCACGTTGTCAAGTATATCTTTACGGATGTCTTTGTCCGAAAAGTGCTTGCGGAGGCTGTCCAGCTTGTTTTGTAACACTACATTGATGTTCGCCTCTACCAATATCTGTTCGGGTTGAAACCGATATCCCGGCCCGAACGTCTCGTCGTAAGTCTTAAACAGGTCGAGCACGTCAATCCAGTAGTACGCGCGCTGTATTTTTTGTTCCAGCGTCATGCGCGGTTCGTTTCGCGAAAAGTAGAAATACTCGTTGCCATGTTCCAGCGTGTAACCTATCTGGGCAAAGAACAGCGAGAGCGATTCAAAGTTGTCTTCTATCTGGTCGTAAAGATTGCGCAAGGTTTCGTCTACGCTGTTCGAGCTGATAAACAAACCCTTTTGCAAGTATTCAAATATATTGCCTGTCGAGTCAGGGATTCGTATATTTAATTCCATACCGTGAAAAATTTAATTATTAGGATACGTCGGGATATATCTTGGCGTATTCATATTGATGATACACACCGTATTCGTCTGTAATGCGCAGATGGCTTTCGTAGAGCGAAACTATCTGGCAGAAAAACGTGGTGCGTTCTTGCTCGCTCACCTCGCGGCGGAAACGGTGATGCATCAGGAACGAGAACAAATCGTCGGGTTGTGCCGCCTCGTCGTTCCACAGCTTTTGCGCCTGTGCCTGAATGTAGTCGTTCAGGGTTTCGTTCAGGTCGATGGTTTCTTGGTAAGTCGCCTGCGTTTCCATCTCTTCCGCACTGAAGGCACCCGCCTCGTTACTCTGTATAGCCTTGCGGTATTGCAGGTTACGGATTACTTTCAAGATGACGGGACGCGCCTCGTCGGTATTCAGGTAAGAGATAGACAGCTTGAATGAAGGCGACGACGTACCCTCGACCAACAGCGAGTGTTCGCGCTCCATAACCTCCGCCAAGTTGCTCCGCGTGCGCAGTTCAAACTGGTCTTGCAGGTATTTCAGCTTCTTGATTTTCTCAACCAATACTATCTGGCTCTTAATCTGATTCAGGTAGTTGATGATGTCCTGCTGCGCGCTGATAAGACTGTGTGCCGAAAGCTGAAGCTCCTGACGCAGTTCCAGCAAGATGTTTGCCAGCTCCTCGTCGGTAGCCTGTTGGAAAAACAGACGCTCTTCGTGCAGGATGAGATGCTCCGTAGCATCAATCATCCGCTGAATGTTTATCCGCTTCTTGTCTAAGTTCTCTAACCGCGCAATCTTTATCTGATACGTAGGCTCGTGTTTCACGGCGTGGTCGATGCTGTCTTGCAGGCTCATGATGTTACGTATGGTAGTGTAAGCGATTTTACGGAACGTAATCTTGATGTTACGGATGTAGCTTTCCTTGCGCGACGGGATTCGCTCTTTCAGATAATAATCCATCAGTTCATGCAAGAACTCAATGTTTTCGTCAATGACGGCAGTGTTTATCTCTTCGTTGGCGTTCAGCAGCAACTCGAAGAACTCTTGGAAACGGATATCCAGCGAAACCTCGTTCCCGTTCTGCCGGATAATCTCTTTTTCGATTAATATCTTCAGGCGATTCTCGTCTCCTTTCAGCAACAGAAGCGCATCGGAGTATTTAAAATTTAATGTTTTTCTCTTTTCAAACATCTCTGTAAGCAGCCCTCGTGCGGCAGAGACCGTATTGATGATTTCGTTTATTGAGCGGAATATGTACATAATGTTTGTTTAGTCGAAAAATCATGCAAAGGTATGACAAGACGGCGGAATTTCCTAATTTTTGCAGAACTTATAGGCTGCTGATTTTCTATGGGAAGGAACCTCGCACGCTATGGGAAGAAACCTTCTACGCTATGGGAAGCGTAAGTGTTTCCTATGGGTAGAATTTCTGGGTTGTTCGGCTAAAATTTGTACCTTTGTATTTATTTCAATCAAAACCGAAACATAATGGATATATCTACTATTCTGTTGAATCTGAAAATCAAACAGTTAAACCCCATGCAGCAAGCCAGTGTCGAGGCTTGGAAAGAAGGTAACGACCTGATATTGCTTTCGCCCACCGGAACGGGTAAAACATTGGCATACCTGTTTCCGCTGGTAAGTTCGTTGAATCCCGGTGCCGACGGTGTACAGGCGGTGGTACTTGTTCCCTCGCGCGAATTGGCATTGCAAACCGAACAGGTGTTCAAGTCGATGGGTACGGGATTCGGCGTGATGAGCTGTTACGGCGGACGTCCGGCGATGGAAGAACACCGCGTTATGAAAGGACTTCGCCCCTCGGTGATTATCGGTACGCCGGGACGTATGAACGACCATCTGGAAAAACAGAATATCGATGCTTCCACGGTGCGCCTGCTCGTGATAGACGAGTTCGACAAGTGCCTTGAGTTTGGCTTTCAGGATGAAATGGAAGCCGTTATCGGCAAGTTGCCGCGTCTGCGCCGACGCTTCCTGCTTTCGGCTACCGATGCCGAAGAGATTCCGCACTTTACGGGGTTGAACCGCGTATCGAAACTGAACTTTCTGGACGGGAAAGAGGAAGTGGAAGAACGCTTGCAGTTGTATAAGGTAGATTCTCCCATAAAAGATAAGCTCGAAACTCTTTACAAACTGATTTGCTGTTTAGGCAACGAGTCTACACTGGTGTTCTGTAACCACCGCGAGAGCGTAGACCGGGTAGGGAAGTATCTCCACTCGATGAAAGTTTATTGCGAAACCTTTCACGGCGGCATGGAGCAGGACGACCGCGAACGGGCGTTGTACAAGTTCCGTAACGGAGCTGCTCGGTATTTATTTCTACCGACTTGGCGGCACGCGGACTTGACATCCCCAACGTAAAACACATCATCCATTACCACCTGCCGTTGTCGGAAGAAGGTTTTACCCACCGCAACGGGCGTACTGCGCGCTGGGATGCCGTGGGCAAGCGCATACATTATTCTGCACCCCGAAGAACAACTGCCCGCCTATATCCCGTCGGAACCCGAAGAGTTTGTTTTCCCCGAAACCATTCCCGCACCCGCCTTGCCCGAATACATTACATTATATATAGGTAAAGGGAAGAAAGATAAGATTAATAAAGTAGACATCGTAGGATTCTTGTCGAAAAAAGGAAATTTAAGCCGCGAGGAAGTAGGCAGAATCGACGTGAAAGACCACTATGCTTTTGCTGCCATTTCGCGGAAAAAGGTGAAACAAACGTTAAAATTGATACAAAATGAAAAGATTAAGGGGGGTAAAAACTTTGATAGAACCGGCAAAGTAATAACTTTGTGACATTACATCTGCTTTACGCTCCCCCTGCAAGAGGGTGTCTTTCTGACTTGCCGCAAGTACGATTTTCGTGCGGACGCTTATTTTATGTGTCTGTATTTGTCAAAATGTTAGTTATCGGCTTATCTGCTTATTAAAATGAAAGAATATTTGAAGTGAACGCATAAAATTATTAGGATTTCTTTTGGAAGTCTAAAAATAATAGCTATATTCGCAAAGTGTGAGTTTAGAAATCTATTGTTTAACCAAAACAAACATCCAAATGAAAAAACATAATTTTAATGCGGGACCTTCTATATTGCCTCGCGAAGTAATCGAAAAAACGGCTCAGGCTATACTGGATTTTAACGGTTCGGGACTTTCGCTGATGGAAATCAGTCACCGCGCTAAAGACTTCCAGCCGGTGGTAGACGAAGCGGTAGCTTTGTTTAAAGAACTTCTGAATATCCCCGAAGGCTATTCGGTATTGTTCTTAGGCGGAGGAGCAAGTCTGGAGTTCTGTATGGTTCCCTATAATTTCCTTGAAGAAAGCAGCTTATCTGAATACCGGTACATGGGCAAAGAAGGCGATGAAAGAAGCAAAAGCCTTTGGCGAAGTGGTTGAAGTCGCTTCGTCTCTGCCGATGCCAACTATACATTTATCCCGAAAGACTATGAAGTTCCGGCAGATGTGGATTATTTCCATATCACAACCAATAATACGATTTACGGTACGGAACTTCATGCTGACCTTGATGTAAACGTGCCGATGGTAGCCGACATGTCATCGGATATATTCTCTCGTCCCGTCGATGTATCTAAATATATATGTATATACGGTGGCGCGCAGAAGAATCTGGCTCCGGCGGGCGTTACTTTCGTTATCGTGAAAAATGATGCGGTAGGTAAGGTGTCACGCTATATTCCTACGATGTTGAACTATCAGACTCATATCGAAAAGGGGTCAATGTTTAACACTCCTCCGGTAGTGCCTATTTATGCGGCTTTACAGACGCTGCGCTGGCTGAAAGCACAGGGCGGGGTAGAGGAAATGCAACGCCGCGCACGCCAGCGTGCTGAGATGTTGTATGCAGAGATAGACCGTAACAAATTGTTCCGCGGTACGGTAACTGCGGTTGAAGACCGTTCGTACATGAATATCTGTTTCGTAATGGCAGACGAATACAAAGACCTTGAGGCGGATTTCCTGAAATTTGCAACCGAAAAGGGCATGGTAGGTATCAAGGGACATCGTTCTGTGGGAGGATTCCGCGCTTCATGCTACAACGCAATGCCGGTAGAAAGCGTACAGGCATTGATAGACTGTATGCAGGAATTTGAGAAAAACCATTAAAAAACGGAGGGCGTATGAAAGTTTTAATAGCAACCGAGAAACCGTTTGCCAAAATTGCGGTAGACGGCATTCGTAAAGAAATAGAAGCTGCGGGCTATGAATTGGCTTTGTTGGAAAAATATACGGACAAGGCACAGTTGCTGGATGCGGTAAAAGACGCGAATGCGATTATCATCCGGAGTGACATCATCGACAATGAAGTGCTCGACGCAGCCAAAGAACTGAAGATAGTGGTTCGTGCCGGGGCCGGTTACGATAACGTGGATTTGGAAGCCGCTACCGCCCACGGTGTATGCGTGATGAATACTCCGGGACAAAACTCGAACGCCGTGGCAGAACTGGCATTCGGACTGATGATTATGGCTGTCCGTAATTTCTACGACGGCAAGTCGGGTACGGAACTGATGGGTAAGAAGTTGGGTATCCATGCTTACGGAAACGTAGGACGGAACGTAGCTCGCATCGCCAAAGGTATCGGTATGGAAATTTACGCTTACGATGCTTATTGTCCGAAAGAAGCAATGGAAGCGGATGGTATCATCCCCGTAAATACGGCAGAGGAACTGTATGAAAAATGTAACGTAGTATCGCTTCACATTCCGGCTACTGCCGAAACAAAAAACTCCATCAACTATGAGCTGGTGAACCGGATGCCGAAAAACGGACTGCTGGTAAACACGGCGCGTAAAGAAGTTATCAATGAAGCCGATTTGCTCCGCCTGATGCATGACCGTCCGGATTTGAAATACGTAACAGACATCATGCCGGTTCATCATGCCGAGTTTGCAGAACAATGTCCGGGGCGTTACTTCTCTACTCCGAAAAAAATGGGGGCACAGACTGCCGAGGCAAACATCAATGCCGGCATCGCAGCCGCCAAGCAGATTGTAGGATTCCTGAAAGACGGATGCGAACGGTTCAGGGTAAACAAGAAATGATTTGGAAACCGGTTTTCCCGTTATAGCATGTAGGGGAGGGAAGATAACCCGCCCCTACATTGTTTATAAGGAAGTCGTAACTAATGATATTAACCTCAGATTTAAGATTATGGTAAAAATAAAACCTTTCAAGGGCATTCGTCCTCCTAAAGACTTGATTGAACAAGTGGCTTCACGCCCGTACGACGTGCTCAACTCTGCCGAGGCGCGTGAAGAAGCAGCCGGAAACGAGAAATCGCTTTATCACATCATTAAACCTGAAATCGATTTTCCCGAAGGAACGGATGAGCATGACCCGCGTGTGTATGAGAAAGCGGCGGAGAACTTTCGGATGTTTCAGGAAAAAGGCTGGCTGGTACAGGATGAAAAACCATGTTATTACGTCTATGCCCAAACCATGAATGGCAAAACGCAATACGGCTTGGTGGTAGGAGCTTATGTGCCCGACTATATGAACGGGGCGATAAAGAAGCATGAACTTACCCGCCGCGATAAGGAGGAAGACCGCATGAAACACGTGCGTGTAAATAATGCAAACATCGAACCGGTGTTTTTTGCGTATCCGGAAAATGCCGAACTTGATGCGATTGTGGCGAAATACGTTGCCCGCAAACCGGAATACGATTTCGTGGCTCCGGGAGATGGATTCGGACATACGTTCTGGGTAATTGATGAAGACTCGGATATTGATGCCATCACTGCTGCATTTGAAAAGATGCCTGCCATGTATATTGCCGACGGACATCACCGCAGCGCGGCGGCAGCGTTGGTGGGGGCGGAGAAGGCTACGCAGAATCCTAACCACAAGGGTGACGAGGAGTATAATTACTTCATGGCGGTATGTTTCCCTGCCAACCAACTGACCATCATTGACTATAACCGGGTAGTAAAAGACTTGAATGGCTTGACTCCCGAACAGTTCTTGCAGGCATTGTCGGAACATTTCATCGTAGAGGAAAAAGGTACGGAAGTTTACAAACCCGCAGCCTTGCATAACTTCTCACTGTACGTTGACGGTAAATGGTATAGTTTGACAGCTAAGCCGGGAACATACGACGATAACGACCCGATAGGTGTACTTGACGTGACGATTTCTTCAAACCTTATTTTAGACAAGATATTGGGTATAAAAGATTTACGCTCCGACAAACGCATCGACTTTGTAGGCGGTATACGCGGATTGGGTGAACTGAAGAAACGGGTTGACAGTGGCGAGATGAAAATGGCGTTGGCGCTTTATCCGGTATCAATGAAGCAACTGATGGACATTGCCGATACAGGTAATATCATGCCTCCCAAGACTACATGGTTTGAGCCGAAGCTCCGTTCAGGTCTGGTTATTCATAAACTTGAATAGTTTTGTGGAAAGCAGAATGTAAACAGACTTTCATTTTGAGTGCGGATTACAGAGATTGATTTTATGTTAGTAACTCCATTGTAATCCGCATTTAAGAGTTTGTTTAAATTTTGCTCTGCCTCAGTTTGAGAATTGTTTTCGAGGATGTTTTTCGGTTCTTACGAGGATGATAGCGGGCTATCTGACGAGTGAAAACGGGGAAACAGACCGGAAACAAACTCAAAAAAAGGCGGATAAAATACTTAATCGGAAAATTTAAGCAGGCTCTCAATATTTATTAAAATGAAATTAACTCCGTGAAATCCTTATAAATACCATTCGTCAGAAAAAGAAAAAACATTACCTTTGCACGCTAATTTGGTAAAGTTGACAGAGAATGATGAATACAACGGTTAAAGGATATGCGTATGGAGCTATTGCGGCAGCCAGTTACGGGCTGAATCCTTTGTTTACACTTCCGCTTTATAAAGCGGGATTAACTCCTGATTCTGTATTGTTCTATCGTTACGGACTGGCGGTAGTCATGTTAGGCATTTTGATGAAACAGCAAAAACAGTCTTTTGCGCTTCGGCGGAAAGAGGTGCTTCCGCTGTTTGTGATGGGAATGCTGATGGCTTTTTCTTCGCTCGCACTTTTTATCAGCTATAACTACATGGCAGCGGGTATTGCTTCTACCATCTTGTTTATCTATCCGGTGTTGGTAGCTGTCATCATGGCTGTTTTCTTTAAAGAGAAACTTTCTATGATAACCATATTGTCTATCGCCTTAGCGTTTTTCGGAATCTCGTTGCTGTATAAAGGAGACGGTGAAACGTTAAGTCTCGTGGGTACGGTGCTTGTTCTTATTTCCTCTTTGACTTATGCGCTTTATATAATAGGTGTCAACCGCTCCGTGTTGCGTGATATGCCTACCTCTAAATTAACTTTCTACGCATTGGTATTCGGGGCGAGTGTTTTCTTTGTACGCCTGAAGTTTGGTGCCTCGTTGAGTCCTATCCATGAACCTTTGCTTTGGTTGAATCCCATAGCGCTGGCATTGTTTCCCACCGTTATTTCGTTGGTAACAATGGCTAAGGCTGTTCATTACGTGGGGTCTACGCCTACTGCCATATTGGGCGCATTAGAACCGATTACGGCATTGTTTTTCGGTGTGATGATATTCGGAGAACCACTTACTCCGCGTATCGTTTTAGGCATTATTCTGGTGTTGTCGGCTGTTACGCTGATTATTGTGGGTAAATCGTTGGTAAAAACGATTCGTATTCGTATTTTTCATCATTAATTCTTCAACTTGTGGACGATACTTATAAAACCATATCCGGTATATCAGAATCTGTTTTCACCGAAAAACGAAGCAAGTTTATTGCGATCGCCATTCCGGTGCGTTCGGTAGCAGAAATAAAAAACTTGTTAGAGCAATATCAGAAAAAGTATTACGATGCACGTCATGTTTGTTACGCTTACATGTTAGGTCCGGAGCGCAAAGACTTCCGTGCCAACGACAACGGAGAGCCTTCGGGCACGGCAGGAAAACCCATTTTGGGGCAAATAAACTCGCATGAGCTGACTGATGTGCTGGTTATTGTAGTGCGTTATTTCGGAGGAATCAAATTAGGTACAAGCGGATTGATTGTGGCATATCGTACAGCAGCTTCCCAAGCATTGGCTGAGGCTACGGTTATTGAAAAAACGGTAGATGACGAAGTTACCGTTGCGTTTGAATATCCGTTTATGAACGACGTGATGCGTATCGTAAAAGAAGAGTCGCCCGAAATCATGGAACAATCGTACGATATGGATTGCATCATGACCTTGCGCATCCGGAAATCACAAATGCCTCGCCTTCGTTCCCGTCTCGAAAAAGTAGAAACCTTACGCTTTCCCGAAGATACATCTGTCTGATATTTTTTATTTGCATAACCTGTGACGGATGAATCAGACTTCCGCCGAACAAGTGTACGGATTATTTGTTTTTATATAATAAATTCAGTATATTTGCGATAGCAACCTTAAAGCGAGGTTTTATGAGAGGTTTGATTCTTTGGGTGATAGGAATGTTGTTGATGGCGGGATGCCACAACCAAGCATTAGACGAAACTCTTGCAGTGGGGCAGGATGTTGAGCCGGTTGATACGGCTTATGCAGAGCAGCCGGCAGAAGAAAAAGTATTAACGGCAGCCGATATTACACTAACCAAAGAATTGATATTCGATCGTTATACTCCCGAAAAAGATGTTTATCCGTATCAAGATACAGTGCGTTCGTTCAAGTGGGACGTGATGCGGCAGTGTCTGGCTTTTATCGAAAACATGCAAGCCAAAGAGGATGTCCGCTGGGGAGTTTTCCAAAATTATAAAAATCGTAACGGGGAAGCCCCTGTGGTGCGTGGGTTTGTGCGTAACGCTTACCGTCGCGTGTCCGACACGCTGGGCGTGGAACGCTACCAGTCTGTGCCTCTTTACCTTCCGACGGACACGCTGGTGCCCGAACGTTATGGTCGTGACGGTTTTCTGGTGCAGGTTATCGAGCAGACTGGCGGATTCTACCGTGTCTATCCTGTGACAATGGAGGAAGAATACCTTGTTCCGAGCCGTTATGTAAAACAACTTTCCGATACGACGGCTTTCCGGCATGTCATTTTTGTCGACCGCCAAGACCAGAATATCGCAACGGTAGAGCAGACAGGAAACCAAGAGTGGAAAGTGCGCAGCATGAATCCTGCCACTACCGGACGACATGCACCGCCCTACGCCCAAGAAACACCGTTGGGTATGTTTTTGCTTCAGGAAAAAAAGCAGCGCATGATTTTTCTGAAAGACGGTTCTTCAGCACTGGGAGGATATGCTCCCTACGCCAGCCGCTTTACAAACGGGGCATACATTCACGGTGTGCCGGTAAACGTGCCGCGCACGGCAATGATTGAATACAGTTGGTCGCTCGGAACCACGCCGCGTTCCCACATGTGTGTGCGGAATGCTACGTCTCATGCCAAGTTTATTTTCGATTGGGCACCTACCGAAAACTCGCTGGTGGTAGTAATCGAATAAATCTTACACAGAACCTGTTTGAACCTTTCCTTCCGCCGAAAACACAGGCAGGAAATATCCTCCGTTATACCCCGAAAAACGCTACCGTTAGTGTTATCCATTTCATGCGGATGCGTTAACCATTTCTACCCATAGTGTTGACTGGTTCTATGGGTAGAATTTCGAGCCTTGTCTTGAGGTGGGAGATTCTCTGCTGCTCCGGCAAAAATATTTTCCGATGACAAAGTGTTAATTGTTTAGTAATCTTGATATTATCTCAAGAATATTCCGTAACTTTGCCGCCGTTCTTTATTTAGCCTGTTTATGCGACGATTCATACTATCTACATGCTTTTTTCTTCTTCCTTGTACGAGTTTGTTGACAGGGCATCCCTCTGTATGCAGCGAGGTGATAGCTGAAGCCAAAACCGATAAAGTGGCAGAACTTTACCGCTCCATGCAACTGGAAGGCGTGGTCAACTGGAAGGCTTTCCGTCAGGCGGTGGCGGGATATGAAAAGATTGAAGGGCGCAAGCGCGACATTCTTACCCTGATTGATTTTTCGAAGCCCTCTACCGAAGAGCGTCTGTACGTGTTCGACATGAAAAAGCACCGATTACTTTTCTCTTCAGTCGTATCTCACGGAAAAAACAGCGGCAATAACTACGCCACTTCTTTCTCAAACGAATACGGCTCTTATAAAAGTTCTTTAGGATTTTATCTCACCGAGTCGACCTATCAAGGCAAGAACGGCTACTCTCTTATCTTGAACGGACTGGAGAAAGGGATAAACGACCGTGCCCGCGAGCGTGCCATCGTAGTCCACGGAGCCGCATACGCCGACCCCTCGGTAGTAGCCCGCGGCGGACGCTTGGGCAGGAGTTTCGGTTGTCCCGCCCTTCCCCCCAAACTTTCTCGTCCGATAATCGATGCTATTAAAGGCGGCAGCGTAATGTACATTTACGCCGATGCTTCGGATTATTTGGCACACAGCACAATCTTGGAAACCCGCGATTTGCTTTGATTGTTTTTAATATTTGCCAACACAAATATATCTTGATGGGTTGCAGAATGTTTTCAGAGGCAGAAACATTCGATATAAATGGAGAGTAAAATGTCATTTTTCAGTAAGTTATTTAAACTGAAGAAAGAGTCGGCAAAAAGTAAAAATGTTACGCCGGAATCATTAAGTTTGACAGCATTCGAGCGTCGGACAAGTAATTTGTTGTCTCAAAATATGTTTATAGCTCGGAGTGATTATAAGACGTTGGTTGAAGATTTTGCCGATTTATATTCTCAGTTCGATACCCTTCGTAAAACAGATACATTGGCTTACTTTTGTCGGGATAAAGAGATTTCTATTCAACAAGTCAATTCATTTCTTTTTATGTACGAAGATTTTCGGAGGAAGGAGGGGGCAGAAGTAATTCAAAAGCATAATGAAGCCTTTGTTAAGCTACATTTGGTTTCAGATAAACAGTATCTTGACAATATTCTTAAGAAGGTAGATCCAATAATAAAACTGGATGAAGAACAACGACGTGTAGTGCTTTCCGATGAAGATTATACGTTGGTGATAGCCGGTGCGGGTGCTGGGAAAACAACAACAGTGGCAGCAAAAGTAAAATATTTAGTAGAAAAACAGAATATCCGTCCCGACCAAATTTTGGTTATATCTTTTACAAACAAAGCCGTAGGAGAATTGCGTGACAAGATAAACAATGCATTGAGGATAGATTGTCCTGTTACCACTTTTCACAAGACGGGATATGCCATTATGCGTCGACAGGATGCCGACCGTAAGGTAGTGGTAGATCAGGGATTCATGTTTTATACGATAAACAATTATTTGAAAAGGAATATTCTTGAAAATCCTGAATTGGTAGATAAGCTGATTCTATTTTTTTGCAGTTATTTTGATGCTCCCTATGAAGGTGATAACTTGAATGACTTTTTTAACTACATAACAAAAGCTGATTTTTCTACTTTGAGGGGTAATATCGCTGAGTATGCTGATCAGATTATAGATAAACGTACGGGGAAATGTATCACTATTTCTCATGAAACTTTGCGGTCAGAACAAGAAGTTCGTATTGCAAATTTTTTATATATGAACGGCATAGATTATGTTTATGAAAAACCTTATCCTTACAATATTGTGCGTTCATATAAACCTTATACTCCTGATTTTACTATAACACAAGGCGGTAAGGAGGCATATATAGAACATTTTGGTATAACTCAAAATGGACAGAATAATCGTTATACAAGGCAAGAACTGGAGCGTTATAAAAAAGAAGTGAACGATAAGGTTAAGTTGCATATTAAGCACGGTACAGAGCTTATTTATACTTTTTCAGCTTATAATGATGGTCGGGATTTGTTGACTCATCTTCAAGACGAACTGATAAAGCATGGTTTCAAGCTTAGACCTCGTCCGGTTCGAGAAATCTTCGATAAGATTGTGAATACGGAAGAAAACCGTTATATAGCCAAATTAGTAAAATTGGTTTGTACATTTATTCAAAATTTTAAAACCAATGGTTATGTGTTAGATGATTTTCATCGTTTTCAGACATCAACAAATAATGAAAGGAGTAAATTATTTTTTACGATTTGTGAGCAGTGTTATCTTGAATACTCTAAACGTTTGAAGGAAAAGAAAGCGATTGATTTTGAAGATATGATTAATGATTCGGCACGCATTCTGCGCGAAGAAGTGGTAAAAGGAGAAAAGTTGGATTTTAAATATATTATAGTAGATGAATATCAAGATATATCTCGTCAACGCTTTAATCTTACAAAAGAATTGAGTAAACTTTGCGATGCTAAAATCATAGCTGTAGGAGATGATTGGCAATCTATTTATGCATACGCGGGTTCGGATATAACGTTGTTTACCAATTTTAAAGAGACTTTCGGTTATGGTCAGGAATTAAGGATAACGCGCACTTACCGGAATGCACAAGAAGTGATAGATATTGCAGGAGGATTTATTCAGAAAAATACGTCTCAAATTCGTAAGGCATTGATTTCACCTAAACATATTGCTAATCCTGTAATCATTCAGTCGTATACAGAAGATGTGGACAGAAAGATGTATGAAGGACGAGGAGGAAAGTTTTTTCTTGTGGGCGAAACTGTAGAAAAGATTATAAAAGAAATCTTAGAGGATAATCCTAAATCGTCTATTTTATTGTTGGGTAGGTATGGCTTTGACGGATTTAACCTTACCAAATCTTCTGATTTTATTTATGCTGAAAAAACGGGAAATGTATATTCAAAAACATTTGCTGATGTAGAGTTGGAATTTATGACCGTGCATCGTGCTAAAGGTCTTGGTTATGATAACGTAATTATTATCAATGCTATTGATGCTGTGTATGGTTTTCCGTCTAAAGTGCAAGATGATCCTGTCTTGAAGTTCGTTCTTAAAGATGATCACTCTATTGAATATGCAGAAGAAAGACGTTTGTTTTATGTAGCTTTAACACGCACTAAAAATCGTGTTTATATTGTTACCTCTCAGCAGCGACCATCAGATTTTGTACGCGAATTGTTGAAAGATTATCCCAATATTACGCTTCGCGGAACATTAGATGAAAAACAAGAAGGTGGTGCAGAAATAAAATATTGTCCGGTATGTGGCTATCCTTTACAACTCCGATATAAAAAGGCATATGGCTTGAAATTGTGGATTTGTTCTAATGAACCAGAAATCTGTGATTTCATGACGAATAATTTGAAGGGTGGGGAACTTCCTATTTTGAAATGTGATAAATGCCGCGATGGTTATTTGATAGTAAGGGAAGGAAAAGGAAGTCCATTTTTGGGATGTACTAACTATAAACCGGACAGAACAGGGTGTAATAATGTTATGACACGTGAATATTATTTGAATCACATAAAAGGAAAATAAACTTTAACCGTTGTTTATTTCTATATTTATGTTACTTTTGTATCATAAATATCATAATAGTCACCTCAACTAATATTAGAAAGATGAAAAAACATGTCGTTTGTTACTGCAAAGCGGTGATTACCGCTTTCTTTCTCAGTCTGTGTGTGGGTTTATATGCCCAAAATACCAAACCGTTTGTTATTCCGGAATTGAAAGAATGGAAGGGAGCGGATGGATTTTTTATTCCCGGCGAGAGTTCGCGTATTATTTATAAAAACGATGCACTGAAAGGTGTGGCCCAACAGTTTGCTGCAGATTATCAAACGATGTTCGGGCGGCATCTTGAAGTAGCTCAAGGAAAGCCGCAAAAGGGAGATTTTGTACTTGCCTACGGAAAAAATAAAAAACTGGGAACGGAAGGATACGAAATCAATGTAACGGATGTGGTGAAAATATCGGCTCTTAATACCACAGGAGCGTATTGGGCTACACGTACGTTGCTTCAAATCAGCGAACAGGAAGATAACCAGGCAGTTGCCTAAAGGCTATATGCGCGATTGTCCGGACTACGGAACCCGTGGATTCGTAATCGATTGTGGACGTAAGTTTATTCCAATGTCCTATCTGCGCGACCTTGTTAAAATCATGTCGTATTATAAGATGAACTTCCTTCATATCGTATTAAACAACAATGGTTTCAAGCAATATTTCAATAATGATTGGAATCGTACTTATGGGGCATTCAGGTTAGAATGTGAGACTTTTCCCGGTCTGACCGCGCGCGACGGTTATTATACCAAGAAAGAATTTATTGATTTCCAGAAAGAGGCTTCTGCTCAGTTTGTTGAAATTATTCCGGAAATAGACTCTCCTGCACACTCGCTTCCGTTTACCCATTATAAACCCGAATTGGGCAGTGAGGAATACGGAATGGACCATCTGAACCTGTCGAATCCCGAAGTGTATACTTTCATGGATGCGCTTTTCAAAGAATACCTTGAAGGAGAAGAACCCGTATTTCAAGGCCCGAAAGTACATATCGGTACAGATGAGTATTCTAACAAGAAAAAAGAAGTGGTAGAACAGTTCCGTGCTTATACTGATCATTACATTAAGTATATAGAGAGCTTTGGCAAGCAAGCCTGCGTATGGGGTGCGCTTACCCATGCAAATGGTAAGACTCCTGTAAAATCAGAGAATGTAATAATGTATACATGGTACAATGGTTTTGCTGCTCCGAAAGATATGGTTGAACAAGGATATAAGATAATCAGTATTCCCGATGGGTTGACTTACATTGTTCCGCAGGCGGGTTATTATTATGATTATTTGAATATCAAAAACCTGTACGATGAATGGACGCCTGCCCATGTGGGTGATGTAGTTTTCGACGAGAAAGATCCGGCTATTGTGGGCGGTATGTTTGCCGAGTGGAATGATATTGTTGGCAACGGAGTTTCTGTAAAAGATATTCATCATCGTGTGTTCCCTGCGCTTCAGACGGTAGCGACGAAAACATGGAATACATCTCCTTCATTGCCTTTCAGTGAGTTTGATACGTACAGAAAAACATTTAGTGAGGCTCCCGGCGTAAATCAGTTGGCGAGAATAGGGGATACTCCGGGAATTGTATACGAAAAAGAAGAACTGAAGGCAGGCGACAAGCTCCCTTATCCTGAGATAGGCTATGATTATACTGTAACATTTGATGTGGAAGCATCGGAAGAAGATTTCGGAACAGAATTATTCAGGTCGCCTAATGCGGTATTCTACCTTTCAGATCCGATAAAAGGAATGTTTGGTTTTGCCCGTGATGGATATTTGAACACATTTGATTTCCGCCCTTACCCCAAAGAAAAATTCACTGTCACAATAATGGGCGACAACGTTTCTACCTCGTTATTTATCAATAATAAACTGATTGAGCGGATGGATGTTGAAAAACGTTATCTCAATGGCGGCATAGAAGAAAAAAATAATTTTATACGCACGTTGGTGTTCCCATTGGAAACGGCAGGAAACTTTAAGAGTAAGATTACAAATTTGAAGATATATAATTATAAAAAAGAGTAACATTTCTTGTCTTCTTGTTGCATTTCAAAGAAAAGAGAAGTAACAAAGAGAGGGTGTCAAGATTCAGTTTATTAATCTGAAACTTGACACCCTTTATTGGTAATAAGAAAAAGCCGTATCAATCCTATTCTAAGTAATGATTTGACGCAAGATTTGATGTTGCCATTTTGGTAAACATTTGGTAAATATTCGTGTTTATTCTGCGCGAAAATCGTGTAAAACCGCATAATAAAAATAGGCGGACAAAACCTGTTTAAAAGGTTTTATCCGCCTTATTTATCTGTAAATTAGGTTTCTTTTATGCTTCCTCAATAGCAGCCTGCGCCACTTTCATATACGATTATTTCCCAATAGGTTACATTACCGGTGTATGTGAAGTGTATGCGCTTTGGTATGACTTTTTTCTAAAGCTGCTACTTTCTTAGCATTATTATTCTATCGCAGCTTGTGCCTCTCCAATACATATCTGTATTTCAATAAGATGCAATATTTGTGTATGTAATCTGTATGCATCTTGATACAATGCTTGGAACAGTTGCAATAGATATTAAGGATGAATGATTTGACCTCTCTGTAACGAGATGACGCATTCATTTAAATTTCAGTATTGTTTATTTCCTATCTTTCAATAGTTCAATAATCACGTCCTTATCCTTCAGGTTTGAATCAAGACGTAAAATCTGTGAGTTCAGACTCTCTATTTGCTCTTTCAGAAGCTTGATTGTTTCCCTCAGGTTCTCTGTTTCTTTCTTTTCGCTGGATAACTGTACGGCCAGTTCTGCATCACCTATCAGATTATTTGCATTTCCATCCAATGAAACGGCTGCAAGGTGTGCTGATATATGATGCTGTCTCGGACAGAAAAGGGAAAAGAAATTGAAGTCCAATGCTTCGCTGACTTTAATAAGCCTGCTCGTTTCCATTGTCTCCCTTTCCAGTATGCGGTTTATGTGCTGCTGCGGTACACCTATTTTGCGCCCAAGCTCAGATTTGCTCAATCCAAGCTCGTTGCGTCTTTTGTCGATAGCCTGACCTACATGCACGTGTTTTATGTCATTATCCATGCGATTCCTTCAATAAATATATCTTAAACAATAAATCATCAAACAAATATTTGGTTATATAAACCATTTTATGTTACTTTGTAGTGTAACCTATTCATTTGGTGAATACAAAGTTAAACATTAAATATTAAACATCCAACAATTATGTCTGAAAACTTAGAAAAAATCCGTCCGGCACTTGTTGCCCTTGAAGTAGGTGAATCCGTTTCATTTCCCATTTCACGTTTGAAAAGCGTCCGTACACAGGCTTCAGAGCTTGGTGCCATCTATAACCGTCAGTTTAAGACCAGGACTGACAGAGAAAACCAAACCATCACGGTAAAACGAACAGTATAGAAACCAAATCAGGTTTATATGAAGATATTACAGTTTCTGGACCATCTTATACCATACGAAACATTCCTGAATGACCTCTCCTCCAGAATTGTCAGGCAATTGAAAGCCGACAAGGATGATCCTGAATTCATCAGCCAGAGGAAGGCATACGAGCTGTTTGACCGCAGGAATGTAGAAAGATGGAAACGTCAGGGAAAGGTGGTTTCCTATAAAAGACCCGGTAAGGTGGAATACCGCACGGCAGACCTCAGGCTCCTGCAGCGTACCACCCAGGACTATTTTGATGAAAGTCAGTCGAAACAGACTGAAAGACCAGTCAAAAAAGACAAATGATAAACATATTATGGCTAATATTTTAATAGTGGTAAACTATATATGTTTAATTTAGTCGTGATACTCTATGAAATATAAAGAAAACAATTATAGTAGGTACAGGAATGTGCGTCAGTAACCTTTGTTCGCCAGCTTATAGTTTAAAATAAAGTCGGACAGGTATTTGTATCGCACATTCATAATGATTTTATAATAATGAAAGAAATCAGACCAGCGTGCGATCCAAACGGTGTCTATTCAGTCAAGCGCACCTGTGCTGAACTCGGTATCAGCAACAAGACACTCAAAAAATACAGAGAAAACGGGTATATCCAACCGCTCAATCCTAATAATATCAGCCGTCCGAAATACTCCGGCCAGTCAATAATCGATTGTTGGAACCTGCTCAGTACGTTATGATAAGCGAAATAACCATACGGAAAGTAAGGGAACTTGCCATAGAAGACGTACTCAGTCCTTATGCCAGACTGTCCAGAAAAGGCTCAACCCTGATGGGGCTTTGTCCTTTTCATTCTGAAAAGACCGGTTCCTTTGCCGTTACCCCAAGCAAGAATCTCTTCCATTGTTTCAGTTGTAACCGTGGCGGTGATTCCATTACGTTTATAATGGAAAAGGAAAACCTTTCCTTCAGTGCCGCCGTGGAATTTATTGCCAGGAACCATAATATTCCGGTAGAATACATCAGTGAAGAGCGCAGTGAGGAACAGCTGGCCGAAGCCAGGCACCGGGAGTCACTTCTGACAGTTCTCGATACAGTACAGTCTTTCTTCCTGCAAAATTTAAGAGCAACAGACAGGGAAGAGAGCCTTGATGCCAGAGCCTACGCATACGGCCGGTGGCATGAGGAGTTCTGTGCCTTTGCCGGAATAGGCTATGCACCGAAGGACGGTCAGGCCTTTATGGATTTCTGCAGAAACAAGGCTTTGAACGAAGAACTGCTGTACGAACTCGGTATGTTCAAGCGTGGCGAGGACGGAAACACATACGCCATGTTCCGACAGCGTATCATGATTCCCGTGAGAAACAGATGGGGACGCATCATTGCCTATACGGCCAGATACATCGGAGACAACAAGAAAGCTCCCAAGTATATCAACTCGGCAACAAGCATGATTTACTCCAAGGGAGAAACAGTATTCGGTATTGACCGTGCCGTCAGATTGCGTGATGCCGACTATTATATCATTGTGGAAGGTGCTCCTGATGTCCTGAGAATGCAGTCGATTGGATACGACAATACAGTAGCGTCACTTGGAACAGCCTGGAGTGAAAGCCAGTTTGAACAGCTGAAGAAATATGTATCTTCACTCTGTTTCATTCCTGATTCAGATATTGCGGAAGGCAAGCCATACGGACCGGGATTTGAGGCGGTGATGACCAACGGGGCTGCAGCCATAAGAAAAGGATTCCATGTAACAGTCAGGGAACTTCCTTTTGCAGAAATACCATCCGAGGCAGAAGGTGAAGTACAATATGTCAAGAATGATGCCGACAGCTATATCCGCAGCAGGGAGGATTATACCTCACTTCAAGAAAAGCATTTTATCATCTGGCTGGCACAGAAACGTTTTCTGGTAGCCGGTTCCATGGTAGAGGAAAGAAAGTGTGTTGCGGAAATAGCAGACCTGTTGCGCTATATAAAAGACCAGCTTGTGTATGACCAGTGCATAGAACAACTCTCCAGACTGCACGGCAAGGTAAAGCTATGGCGTGATGCCGTTACCCAGGCACGCGGGGAAGCCAGGAGAAGGAACGACAAACCTGCGGCCATGAACGAGATGCAGCGTGAAGCTGAACTGCTGCGCCAGTTCGGTCTGTTCGTCAGGGAAAACTGTTACTACTCCATCGGTGAAGATGATGATGAACCGTCAAGAATCTCCAACTTCATAATGGAACCACTGTTCCATATCGAGGATGAGATAAACGGAACCAGAATCTTCCGTATGAGGAATATGTACAATGTATGCAGAGTCATAGAACTGAAGGAGTCTGAATTATGCTCGCTGAGCAACTTCCAACAGAAGGTTGGTTCACTGGGCAATTATGTATGGCTGGCCAAGATAGACAAACTCAACCGTGTAAAGGAATACCTGTACTCAAAGACCGATACGGCAGAACGTATCAGAAAACTCGGCTGGAATGCAGCTGAAGGATTCTTTGCTTTTGGAAACGGAATATTTTTTGCAGGCACATTCAATGCTGTTGACGAATTGGGTATAGTCCGTGGTATCAACGGCATGGCCTTCTATATACCGGCCACTTCAAAAATCTATCTCAACAATCCGGAGATATTCCAGTTTGAAAGACTCATGGTACATGAGAACCGCAACGGGATAAAACTATATGATTACGTAAAAAGACTGATGGAAGTGTTCGGTGAGAATGCAAGCGTAGCCTTCTGTTACCTTCTTGCCACTCTCTTCCGTGACATCATATTCAGATGTACCCGCCACTTTCCCATCCTGAATCTTTTCGGTGAAAAAGGAACCGGTAAGACAACCCTGGCTGTTTCCCTCCAGTCCTTCTTTCTGCACGGAGTGGATCCGCCCAATCTCGGTGTAACTTCCGTACCGGCCATGAACGACCGTGTATCACAGGCCGTCAATACCCTTGCCGTGCTTGATGAATACAAGAACGACCTCGACATCCGCAAGATAGCCTATCTGAAAGGACTATGGGGCGGTGGCGGCCAGACAAAGAAGAATACAAATACGGACGGTATGGCAGCCCAGACCATTGTCACAACAGGTGTAGCTTTATGTGGTCAGGACAAGCCGACTCAGGACATGGCACTCTATACCCGTGTTATCTTCCTTGCCTTTTCAAAGACATCATTCAACCAGAATGAGAAAAGGGCTTATGAAGACCTTGTATCAGTCTGCAACATGGGACTTACCCATCTTACCCTGGAGATATTGGGACACCGGGAACTGTTTGAAAAGAACTTTCCGGAAATATACTCCATTACCAAGCGTGAGCTGGCTGCGAAATTGGATAATGAAACCATCCATGACCGTATATTCGGTAACTGGGTTATTCCACTGGCCACCTTCAGGACACTGGAGACAGTCATTGACGTACCTTTCAGCTATGTGGAACTGTTTGATACAGCAATCAAAGGAATACGAAATCAGAATGAACTGGCTCAGGAAAGTTCGGAGATAGCGGACTTCTGGAGTATGCTTCAGGGATTCCAGACTTCAGGGAAATGTATTGAGAAGGCACATTACCGCATAAGGTATATGAAATCCTTCCGTCCATTGTCTGTAAAAGAAGATATAGAGTTTAAGGAGGCACGTCCTATTCTCTATCTGAACACGGCAGCCGTGGCGTCACTGTTCAACAGCCGGAATGCAGGTTCAACCTCCAACCGTTCAAACTGGTCCACCATCATGTCCTACCTGAAATCCCATGCTTCATACTTGGGTCTGAAACAGGACAGATTTACCATACTTCTGCCCAGCGGACTTCCAGACTATACCATCGACATTGTGAATGGAGAGCAGGTTAAGAAGGTAAAGGTAAACCGACCGAAGGCATTATGCTTTGATTATCTCCAGCTGAAGGAGACTTTCGGACTGGATCTTGAAACTGAGGTTGTCGCTGAAGTACAGGACATGAAGGAAGAAATGACTTCCGGATACAAACAATATCCTGAGCAGAAAGGCTTATTTTAATTGAGAATTTACAATAATAAATTATCATCAGAAAAATCCAATCCTTTTAAATGTATTCGTCAAGCAATTATTTACAGTTATCTTTTGGATTTTCAAAACTTAACTCTTATTTTTGTAGAAATCTTGCAAAAAAAGGAGTTAAGTTTATGATTTTAGAGTTTTGTGTCAGTAATTACTTGTCAATAAAGGATGAGTTAAAAATATCCTTTGTTGCAACTGCTCTTAAAGATGTTCTTACCGAGTCAAATGATATGATAACTGTACCCGATACCGGATTATTTGTATTACGGAGTGCAGTGATTTATGGTGCAAACGCTTCAGGAAAATCAAATGTTCTAAAGGCTATTGCTTTTTACAGGCGTTTTATCACGGACTCTTTCAAAAACAGTCAGGCCGGAGAAGCAATTGATGTAGAGAACTTCCGGTTGAATACCACTTCAATGGATGAGCCGACTACAATGGAGGCAACCTTTATTGTTGAAGGTTTCACTTACCGTTATGGTTTTGAGGTTGACAGCAAAGCTGTACGTGCCGAATGGCTGTACCAGCGCACAAATAAAAAGAGAGCCAAAGAAGTTGAAATATTCTACAGGACAGAAGAAGAAACCACTGTTCATCAGAAAAGTTCTTTATTGATAGAGCTTGTAAACAAGAAAATGGTGCGTGACAATGCTTTACTGCTGTCTACTGGGGCACAATTCAATGAACCGATAGCAGTCAGTATCCTGCAATGGCTGAATGATATGCATGTGATATTTGGCAATGATGAGGAAAGACTGTGGAAACAGGCTATAAAGTCTATGGATGATGAGAATCTCCGTTTGCGTATTACTAACTTTGCAAAATATGCAGATCTGGGGATAGACAGTATCGTAAAAACAGATAACCGTATCGTTAGTACTCACCGGCAATATGATGATGAGGGAAAAGAAACCAATAGTGTAGCTTTTTCATTCAGCAGTAATGAATCGGAAGGTACAATAAAATATTTTTCTTTGTCATATCCTATCATTGATGCTTTGGATAATGGAAAACTTCTTGTTATTGATGAACTTAATTCAAAGCTTCATCCTCTGTTGGTTCGTAAAATCATCGGCCTTTTCAATTCGGCAAAAACAAACCCAAAGGGTGCACAACTACTTTTTACAACTCATGATACCTTCTTGTTAAGCGCTGGTATGTTTCGCCGTGACCAGATATGGTTTACACAGAAAAACAGTTTCGGTTCTACTGAAGCGTATTCACTGGTTGAATATAAAGTACGCAGCAATACTCCATTTGAAAGGGATTATCTGCTGGGTAAATATGGTGCAACTCCCATTATCGGTGAAATGGAGAGGGTCTTTAATATGGAGGAATGAGTATGGGAAGACAAACAAAAAAGGACCATCGTTCAGGCAGTCTGACCAGAAAGCAGGGAACGAGAAATGTAAAACAGTCTTTTCTCATAGTATGTGAAGGGGTACGTACAGAACCAGACTACTTTAAGGCTTTCCGTATGACAACTGCCACAGTCAAAGCTATAGGTCAGGCAATGAATACTATAAGTCTTGTCAATAAGGCAATCAGCATACGTGATACCGAACAAAAGAAGAAGCATTACTATGATCAGTGTTGGGTTGTTTTTGACAAGGATGATTTTCCTGCAAAGGACTTCAATCAAGCAATAATTTTGGCTCAAAAGAACGGTTTCCGTGTTGCTTACAGTAACCAGGCATTTGAGTATTGGTTTCTATTGCATTTTAATCTCTATCGAGGTCCTCTCCATCGCCAGAATTATGCAGATATGCTGTCAAAACTTATAGGAATGCCATATTCAAAAAGTGAAGGATTTGGTACTGTCATGTATAATAGGCTTTATCACCTGCAATCACAGGCAATAAAGAACGCAAATGTAGTACTTAACGAGGTTTCAAATGGAAATCCTGCCATGGAAGAATCTTCGACTACTGTACATTTATTGATTGAAGAATTGAATAAATATGTTTGATATAGTTGGTTGCATTAAGAATAAAACATAGTTAAATGAGAGTTTAATAAAAGGTAATAACTGTATTTAAGATAATTGGTACATAACATAATTAATTGATTGAAAAAATGGAAATAGGTGATATAATAAAAGGATATACAATAAAAGAGTATATTGGAGATGGTGGTATGGGTATTGTTTTTAAGGTTGAGAAAGATGGGAAAGAATATGCTTTAAAAATATGTAACACAACAGATGATGAGTATGTCTCAAGATTTAAGAGAGAGATACGAATGATGGAAACAATAAACAATAATAGAATAGTAAAAATTATTGATAAAGATATTGATGCTTCAATTCCTTATTTTATAATGGAGTTATGTGATGAATCGCTTGAAAATGCTGTTGAAAGAGGATTGTCCGAAGAGAAAAAATTTGATTATATATTGCAATTGTGTGATGGATTAAAAGGGCTACATGATCAAGGAATAATTCATAGAGATATTAAACCTGGTAATGCTCTTATTGTTGATGACAAAATAAAAGTGTCAGATTTAGGTCTTGGGAAATTTATTAAACGTGATACTCCTTGTTTGACTCCTACTGATGATAAATATATGGGAACATACGATTATATGGCTCCAGAGATATATATTGATGGTAAGGGAAGAGATGCAGATAAACGGAGTGATATCTTCTCTTTAGGAAAATTATTATATTTTATATTTACAGATGGAGAATCCCCATTTGCGATGGATAGTAAAAAAGTCACGGCTGATATATTTTCGATTATAGACAAGTGTACAAAGCTATCTCCTGATGATAGATATCAAGATGTAGGGGAAGTTATCAATGCAATAAAATTATGCTTGTTATACCGCAATACTGAAATATCAGTAGAAGAGATAATATCTAATCACAGATTGGGCATTAATGATAAAGATTTTGTTGATAAGGTGTATAACTATTTGCTCAAAATTCAAGGAGAACTTGGCCTGCTTATAAAGAGTATAAGAATGCTGAAAATGCAGGATTTAACAATATTTCTAAGGTATAAAAAAAGTGAGGTAAATATTATCAAGGATATATTGCTAAATACATTCTCAGAAAATAATGATTATTATATTCAGTGGGAGGATGTGGATGTATTAGTACATTTTGCATTTATGATAATGAATAATACATCTGATATCCAAATCAAAAAAGAACTTCTTGCATTTGCTTTTGAGATATCAAAGGATTATCATAGATTCTCAGCTATGAGTACAACTTTAGATATGCTTAATAGTCTTTCAAGTGGAGAAGTAAAATCTATTATTCCATTTATTATTGAGAAGAAAGATTATATTAATACATTCAAATCAAATACCAATAAATCAATATCAGATTCTATTAAATTAGTTATAAATTGATGAGGTTTAGACTTTATGCGATAACTAATTCTGAAGAGTTGAAGAAATTTGTAAAGAGAATAATAACGTTATATAAAATCGCAGGTTGATGGCAAATTTACAAGTAAATCAACTACAGCAAATTGTGTTGAATATTACTATTCAAATATCATATGTTTTATATTTATACATTGTAAAATAAACTATAATACAATAGTAACAATAATTAAATTATATACCTATTCTTAATACGTCCAATCTTTTGAAGCAGTTTCATTCTCAGCTTTTCCGGAAAAGTAATCTCCACTTTATCACCGAGAGCCAGGATTTCATCCACCAGCTCGTCAGTCACAATGAGTGTGTAATCAAATGAAGTGAAACTCCCCATATCATTCCTTTCCACCTGTGAATGGTGGAAAGGATGCTTTCTCAGATAATCTGCAAATGGACCATAAGCCCTTAGTGTAACCTCTTCCGGCTGCTGTCCGGTTGGGGCTACAACACCAATGGAGTCTGAAAGACGTCTGGAAAGGGAAAATTTGTAGTCAGTCTGAAACCTGTTTCCGCTGAGATAGATTTTTGTCAGTGCATCAAGAGGAACAGCACAGAACTCTGATCCGTTCCTGTACCCGAGCAAATACCAGCGGTTATGGAACAGTTTCAAACCTTCCGGTCTCAAACGGCCTTCCACTTCATTACCCTTGTCATTCGTGTAGAATATGTACAGTTCATGCCCATCGCTGATACATTCCGATATATCCGGCAGGTATTCAATACCATTTGACATGTCAGGCAGTACAACACGATGGAACAGACACGGACTGCTTTTCAGGGTCACATCTATGATATGGCTGTTGAACAGCCAGTTGCGGCAGCTGTCACCGAGTATTTCATCCAGATTCTGGATATAGTATGTATAGTCCTTTCTGTTGCACGCAATGACTATGTCAAAGTTCTCTTCAATCATTTTCCGGTGATGATGGAATGTGCGCAGACTCAGCGGCTTTCCATTGTATAGGAAATGATGCTTCCATATCTCACAAAGCCTTTCAAAAGTAACCTTTCTTTCCTGATAGACTGTATGCAGCAGCCAAATGTAGCGGTTGTATATATTATTCATAAAATCACCTCTTATAACTCGTTTAACTATCTAAATATAAGCATTATAAATGAGATATGCAAGAAATTTGCATATCTGTTTTGTACAATATTTTCAGTATAATCCGGACTGGTTTTCAGTACAGATTTACTATGTCCATGCCTTTCTTCACTGCCTCCCTGCAGGTATAGAATGTCCCACCATAAGGTTTGCCGTCATAAAAGGCAATCACGCCACATGAATGCTCCAGCATGAAGTCATTGCGCCTTAGAAGACATCCTTTGAAATAGTGTTCACTCAATATGATAACTTGGTCAGCCTGGGAAATTATTTTCTGATAATGTTCCTTTTCCATGGATGGCCACCTGCAGCTCTGTTTTCTGAAGGGAACAACTGCAATGAGCCGTATATCCGGATACCTTCCCTTCAGTGACAATACAGTTTCAGCTGCCATCAGGTCGAATCCCATGGCCATGCCTGAATAGAAGCAGGTAATGCCTGATTTGCATGCAAGCGACACGGCTTCAACAAGCCGTGCCCTTATTTCATTCTGCCTTTCTACGGGAACAGTTCTGTGTCCCGTGAAAGCCAGTGACTTTGATTTTTCTGATAATATTCCGTTCATAGTTCTATACTTTATAATGGGTTCTTGCAAGGAAGATGCCTTCAATGACATTCGCTCCGAAACTCTCCAACTGATTCGCATATATACCGAAACTGATTCCACGTGTTATTACATCATCGAAGACTATGACTGCCTTACCTCTGAACCACTCTTCATCAAACTCGATGATGCTCACCTTTCTGATTTCCTTTTCAGCCTTACGGTTTTCATGAATAGCAAGTCTTTCTCCGCATACCCTTACATGGTCATATCCGTTTATCGCTCCGGTGAGTTCACATACCCTTTTGCAGAAGTCCATGTACCGGATTTCATTCTTTCTTACTGATGATGCCGGAACCGGAATGAATACCAACTGAGAACATCCCTCTCCGTGTTCCTCAATCATTCTTGCTGCCGTCATCTGTGCCACCGTTTCATGAGACCTTCCGTCCTTGAAGTCATAAACCAACTGTCTGTCGGCGATTTCCTTCTCGCCCACATTCTGAATACGTTTGGGAAAATACTTGCAGAACCATGTCTGAGGCTTTTCCAACTGCTTTCTGATGCATTCGTCCATCTGTACCATACGCTCTGATTTTTTTCCCTTCTGTCAGCAAGTTTTTCAGCTTGCCCGAAGGATATTTTTTGCAGTTTTCAGAAGCGCAGGCATTCAATAAGGCAAACTACAAGGGAAGCTAAAAATACGCTCAACCCCGTTTGAGGAAGATTTTCAGCCCTGTGTTTGACGTTTGCAATGCCGGAGATACCTTTGCAAAAAAATATCTGCAGAGGCATGCTGAACAAACCTGTGGCTGTAATGGTACATTAGGATAACCATGTATCCCTTTCGCATCAGATGTTTTCAGATAATAAAATGCACCCGTTTCAGGGGTGACAGTGTTGACAGAGAGTATCTGTCAGTGTATCAGATACTTCACATAGAAATCATGCGTTGACAAACGTTGACAAGTGTAGCCATAATTTTCTGTCCGCTAAAAATCCATAGCCAAACGTTGACACATTATAATACTCTATTCTTTTTAAGAAAAATCAGAAAGAATATAATATACTGTATTACAGCAACTTCCCAGATAGACTTTATGCCGGATTTTCATTGGATTTGCTGTCAACGCTGTCAACCATCAAATATATGCCTTCCTGATTTTCATAAAAAAGATTCGCTATCAACCGCCAAACCTACTGTCTTGAATATGACAGGTAACACATAATCCATACAAATCCCACAATCTCCGGAATAATCCCATATTTGACGTATTGACAGCTAATAATCAGCTGTTTACCTTTACGGCATCCAATAAACGAAAAGATTAACCAGCATGAGAAATAATGAAAGTTGTTCCGGAAAAGACATATTCAGTAAAGGAGGCAGCACGCTACCTGGGTGTTCACCGCTGCACCATCTACGCCTATATCCGCTACTTGGAAAAGCCGCTGGCTTTCCTGAAGATACCTGATAAGGCAAAAAGAGTGTTCAGAGGAATTGACCTGATAGCCTACAAGGAAACCGGTCTGCCCAAACGTGGCCGCAAGCGTAAGAAACACCGTTAGTTCAGTCTGTCCCATGGAATGGTATCCAGGACATTATATCTGACATTCATAGCTGCAAGTTCAAGAGCCAGCAGCCTTGCCCTTAGCCTGACATCCTCCATGTCAGCCACGGCCTGAAGGAACTCCGACGCTTCCATTGCTCCTGACTGAATCATCCACTCCCTTGCACATTGTTCAGGAACAACGGCACTGACGAAAGAGAATATTTCTTTTGCTATGCAGCCGGCTGTACCGTCACCGGCTTCAATGGTAAAACAGAACGGTACACCGCTCGAAGTTTTCCGCTTGAAATTGAGAAACCGGATTCCATCCATGTTTTCCATAGAAACGCTCCACCCATGCCGGGCAGAGATATTAAAAATATTACGACAATTTTCCATTTACCATACAATTATAGTTTTGTTTTCATTTACCTGCTATAATAAGCAGCCGGTCTTGTCCGTGACGGATAGGACCGGCCACTTCTGTTTTCATACAGCCTATTCAAACCTTGCAAGAAATTCCTGAAGTCTGCTGTCCTGAATCTGTTTCAGCGGAACCGGCTTAAAGTTCTGCTGCTGTCTTACCTGAAGCTTGCCAAGTCCCTGAGCACTCAGGTCAAGCTCCATATCCGAAAGCTCATTGAGGGAAATATACCCGTATTCATCCTCCATGAGTCCGATTACGATACCGAATAGAATCACATCGTCATCCTCCCTGTTTCCTTCAAGGATAAACCACCTTACAGAACCAAGGGCAAAAACCGCACGGCAAACAGCCTCTTTTCCCTTGCCCTCCTGGGAATAGAGCGGATAACCCTCCAGAGCTTCCGCCAGTTGTGTTGTCATCAATCTGCACATATCAGTAAAAAATTAAAAGATTGTTTGATACCCATTCTTCTTGCTCGCATAACACTTGAATTTTGAAGTTCCAGTTCTTTTCCCTTTGGTAAAGCTCATTGAGCTTCATGGCCGGGATAAACCGTTTTATGTGCATTTGTGACTGCGGACCAAAGGGAGAAAAAGACAAGTGTGAAGTCAGAGAATGCAGACGGAATACCCAAATTTTTGAGACATGAGAAAATTTGCGGAAGGCTGCCGTCAAGTCCTCCGACTGAAAGCGCAAGCGTCACTTGGCGTTTCTCCAGTCCGCAGTACCTTTGCACATAAGAAACGGCTTCGGCTATGACGCACCAATGATTTCCTGATATTCAGTATTCAAAGATTTCTAAGGAGCATAGTATCCGTTTTCAGACAAACCACCGGTAACCAGTTGCCAATGTCAAAGCCTTTGAAGTGAAGAGTAGCGCAACCTTAAAGGCTCTGTCTTTGGCAACTGCCCTGATTTATCTGCATGACTGTATGAACCTATCGGCTGAAACTTGCCTGGTATTGTAGATACGAAGCAAGTCAGCCGGTAAGGTTCCGTAGTATAAGGCAAGTTGTTCCGGCATCGCATGAAATACGAACAGTCGGAACAGCTTGCCTGTATTTTAAGACGAGTATTCAGGGATAAAGGACGTTCCGGCATTGCAAGCTTTAGCCTGCATCATCGGAACGGCCTGCTTGTTTTCGTTTTCAGACATGTTATCGATAATCAGTTGCCAATGTCAGAGCCTTTGAAGTGAAGAGTAGCGCAACCTTAAAGGCTCTGTCTTTGGCAACTGTCCTGATTTATCTGCATGATTGTATGAACCTGTCGGCTGAAACTTGCCTGGTATCTGGATACGAAGCAAGTCAGCCGGTAAGTTTCCGTTATATAAGGCAAGTTGTTCCGGCATCGTATGAAATACGAACAGTCAGAATAGTTTGTTTGTATTTTGAATAGATATGATAGCTTTTGTTTTCAGAAAAGTAAATAGCTTTACTTGAACTAATTTTATTCAATAATTAGGGATATTATTGAGTATTTCTCAGAGTTTGGTAAATTTGTGTAAAGATTTGTAAGACTTATTCTTGTATAAATTTGAATTATGTTCATCGTATTTACACTATAAGTCTTTTAGATTATATTTAATATTCTAAAATTTAATCCTAAGAATAAATATGCTTAAAATTTATTTAGATTGGAATGTCATTACTCATTGCAAAAAGAGTGATAGGTATGAAGATATACTTAATAAAGTTGAACTTTATGGAGATAAGTTTATATTTCCTTATTCAAATGCCCATATTAGAGATTTGCAAGTTAAACCGCAAACTGATAAAGCGTATTACAATATGGATGTAGAAATCTTAACCTCTATTTGCCGTGACCATCTTCTTAATTTAGATGGCAATAAAATTCTTCCTTTGTTTTGTTTGCCTGAAAATTATTTAAATGAATTGGGGAGTACTATTCAGATCGTACAAAATGCAGAACTTTTATCTCCTTCATTGTATGTGGAACTGAAAAAACAAATTAAGAGTTCCATTTCAGATGATATTTACAAATCAATACAAGGAGCTAAACCACAAGAGGTTATTGATATAATAGATAAGTATATTAGGACCCAAACTACTTTTAAGGGATTGGAAAATTTAATGACATCATGTTTACCTCAAATAGGGAAACTAATCAATGTAGAAGCTCAGTTCAAATGTATATGTTTAGGGTTAGATTTGTTTGGATATAGGCCTGAAAACAAATGTAAAGTAATAACAAATATAGATACTGATGCAAGTCATTTATTTTATGCATCTAATTGTGATTATTTTGTTACAGCAGATAGAAAACTCAGAGATAAGGCTATTGCAATGTATTCTTATTATAGAATACAAACAAAAGTGATTTCTCCTGAAGACTTGTTAGTATTACTAAAAGATTCAGAGAAACAGTATGTTTCGTTTGATTACGCAGAATCTTGCATTGAGAAGTATGGTACTCCTAGAATTGAGAATGATGGTGCTCATTATACAATTATGAGTAGCCCTGTGTTTGGATTGTTTAATGTCTGCCATAAATTGGATTCATATTGGGGATATAATGGTAGAATTAAGAGTGGATTGTTCCGCTACTGTTTTCAAAATACTCCTTATTTGTATTATGATGAAATAGAAAGCTTCTTAAACCTATTCGAAGGTTTTATTGGTGATGAGAATAAAGAAAGTTTCAGACATAATTATGTTTCACCAATCTTGTCGGGAGATATAAGTATTACAGATAAAGCTAAGTTTGATTTAGAAATTTTAGACAAAGGTATTCATATTACTTTATTAAGTGATCCATTTACTCCAGTTCCATGTCCTATGATGCAAATGATAATTTCACAATAGCATTTGTAATAGTGGCTAAAACGCAATAAAAGCGAATGTAAGACAAAAAATACTGTGTCCCCAGCTTTTATAGAATTATTTAATTTGTAATTTTGCGGTTATATTAATCAAAGTAGTATGGCTAAAGATATAAACCGGCTTAAAGTGGTTTTGGCTGAAAAAAAACGAACCAACAAATGGCTTGCAGAGCAATTACAGAAGGATCCTGCAACAGTGTCTAAATGGTGTACAAATGTTTCTCAACCATCATTGGAGACTTTAATAGAAATAGCAAAGGTATTGGGCGTTAATGTGAATGATTTAATTCGTTCATATTAAGGCTATCTGCGAATTGATACAAAAAATAGTGTAAAATATATTCTGACTTCATCAGGTGTGTTTGCTTGATGAACAACAATTATGATAATAAAGTAATTAATGACATTGAAAAGAAAATATACATTTATAGATTTATTTGCAGGTTGTGGAGGCTTGTCTGAAGGATTTTACAGACAAGGCTTTGAGGCGTTAGCTCATATAGAAATTAATCATTGGGCATGTGAAACTCTTAGGGAGCGAATGCGTTATTATAATTACAAAGATGCAGAAGAAAAAGTAATCGAAGCCGATATAACCTCTGATGATATCATTCCTAAAATAAATCTAGCAGTAGGTTCTACGCCTGTAGATATAATTATAGGAGGACCTCCATGTCAGGCATATTCCACAGCAGGAAGAGTTAGAGATTCAAAAGGAATGTCTTCAGATCCTCGTAATTATCTATTTGAGAGTTATGTTAGGATTTTGGAATTTTATCGTCCAAAGTTTTTTGTGTTCGAAAATGTGGTTGGGGTACTATCTGCGAAAGTTGAAGGTAAACCAATTTTTCCTCAGATTATTGGTGCTCTAGGAAAAGAATATGATGTAATCAGTGATCCCAAAATATTAACTCACAACACAGTTGAATACGGAGTACCCCAACTTAGAAAGAGAATTATTATTATGGGAGTCCGTAAAGATATTCAAGGGAAGCAAGCTATTGATTTATACAATAATGTATTAAAAACGCATTGGGCACCTGAAACACGAGAAGAAGATAAAAAAGGCTTAAAACGCTTCGTTGATGTAAAGAGGCAATTGGAGATTTGCCAAAAGTTGAACCGGGACAGGATGCTTCTACAGACAAATTTGATTATAAATGCAATAATGATTTCTTTAAAGCAAATTTCCAAGAAAGGAATACATCCTTTATATGATCATATTGCCAGGAGTCATAATGAACTTGACAGAGAACGCTTCCGCCAGATGATCTCACATCATTGGTCTTTTGGCCAATTAAGAAGAGAAATGCCACAATATGAGCATGAAAGAGCAAGACTGTTTGATAATAGTTATGTAGTTCAATGGTGGGATTTACCGTCAAAGACAATATTGGCCCATATTCATAAAGATGGTTTTCAATTCATTCACCCTGATGAATCTCAAGCCCGTTCATTTACTGTGAGGGAAGCTGCTCGTATACAATCTTTTCCTGATGATTTTGTTTTTAAAGGCAGTAGAGGAGAAAAATATAAACAGATAGGAAATGCAGTACCGCCATTGTTTGCAGAAGCACTGGCTATATCAATAAAAAAGAATTTAAATGATATTTGAATCAGTAAAACATATAACGAAAAAGAAAGAGTTTCAAGAATTGATACTCATATATATACGTATGATAGAAATAATTGCAAATAAGAATAAAATGACTGTTGCGATTATTTCGGAGCCATCTGATGCTGCATGTTCAGAGTTAATCAGTATGGGTATTATTGAGACTTCAGAAGATTTAGTTATTCTAAAGAAAGTTCTTGGAGCAAATTATATCCACTTGATTTCATCTGTGGAGTTCTATATTAACAATAAAATACTATATGGTAATTTATTGTATAGGTTAAGTAACAAACATCGTAAAGAACTTCAAGATAAAGTGAAGAAAGATAATGCTCCAAAATTTGCAGATTTCTTTTCTGGTGCCGGTGGCTTAAGTTGCGGTTTCTCTCAGGCTGGTTTTAAAGTCGTTTTTGCAAATGATCATGAAGATGTCTGTGTACAAACCTATCGTTTCAATCACCCAGAATTACCAGCAAACAAGGTTGTCAAAGAAGATATAAGAAAGATTGTAAGTAATATCAATGACTATATTCCTGAAGAAATAGATATTGTTATAGGAGGTCCTCCTTGTCAGGGATTCAGTAGTGCTAACCAACAGCGTATTATTGATGATCCTAGAAATGAACTATATAAATATTACATTGAAGCTGTTAAGCGTATTGCTCCTAAATTCATTTTAATGGAAAATGTTCGAGGTATGTTGTCTGTTGCTGACCAGGTTGTAGAAGACTATAAGGCCATAAATATTAATAAGGATGGTAAGGAATACACCTATGATATATCTTATCGGCTCTTAAATTCTTCAAGTTTTGGTGTGGCACAAAGTCGTGAACGTTTAATTTATATAGCCGTTAGAAATGATGTTGCTTCTTTAGAAGGAATATCGGCTGATAAGATATTTGAGGAAATAGAAGAAGCTTGTCGGAATAATGCCAAAGTAAATCTTCAGTCTGCTTTAGAGTTTATAAAACCTTTGGAAGCACCAAGAATAAAAGGTATGACAGAAGTTGATGATGACATTACAGGAAAGAAAATTGACAACAATGAATACGACAGTTGTGGTAATGATTATTTATGTATGATAAATGGTAATAGAAATATCCCTTTTGTCTTTAATCATAAGGCAAGATACTGTAGTGATGTAAATTACGAGATATTTAGGAGGCTTTCACCAGGTGAGGATTCAACCAGTCCTAAAATTGCTGATATTATGCCATATGCCCATAGGAATGGTATATTTAAAGATAAATATTACAAGTTGTATGCAGATAGACCCTGTCGTACAATAACTGCTCATTTGCGTATGGATTGTTTATCACATATTCATCCTTCTCAAATTAGAAGTATTACCCCAAGGGAAGCAGCACGTATACAGTCATTTCCTGATGATTATGTTTTTTTAGGACCATATCTTAAAACTTATATGCAAATTGGTAATGCAGTACCAGTTATTATGGCAAAACAAATAGCAATGATTATTAAAAAGTATGTTTGATGAATAAGTCAATTTTTTATTATAAACAACTGACTGCGACAGAAGTCGGTAATAAAGGAACTCATGAAATATACATTCGTATGCCGAATGATTTTAATTCAGAAGATTTCTTTCAGGCTGAATTAGAGAGTAATAATGGTGTTCTTGAAAAGAAATTTAAGGCTAAGAATCTTACTAAAGGACATGAAGACGATGATCTTATAGATTTAAGATTTGTTCATTTTGCTCAAAGTAATAATGAAAAGAGAATACCGAGTCTGGGAGATTTATTTAAGGCTAATGGAGTTCAAGAAAACGATGTTGTCCGATTGGAAAGTCGTATAAAAGATGGAAGCCCATCATTTTATATAACATTTTTACGTCCTGATGAAGCACAGATAAATCCTAAGTCCTTCTGTTTCTCTGTGATTAATGACAATACTCAAGATATTTGCGAACATTCCAAAAATCAGGAAGAAAAATGTTTCCAGCAAATATTTTATGGTGCACCAGGAACAAGTAAGTCATACACTATTAACAGAATTACAAGAGATAAAGAGGTTATCCGTACGACATTTCATCCTGATAGTGACTATTCTACATTTGTAGGAGCATATAAACCTACTACAGACATGTTGCCAATATGTAATGAGTTGGGAGAACCGATGAAAATAGGGGGGAACATCATTACACAAGGAGCAAATTGTATATAAATTTGTAGCTCAATCATTTTTACAGGCATATATTAATGCCTGGAAGATGTGGTTAGATGGAACCCCACAGTATCTTGTGATAGAGGAAATCAATCGAGGTAACTGTGCTCAAATTTTTGGTGACCTTTTTCAATTGTTGGACCGCAATGATGCCGGATACTCGGACTATCCTATTACAGCTGATAAAGATATGCAAAAGCAGATCGGTAACGCTTTTGGAAAAATAAACTTGTCAAACGAGAAAATAATTGAGATAAATTCAATGTATAATGGCAAATCCATAGCTGAAAAAATATTTAATGGTGAACTGTTGGTATTGCCAAACAACCTATACATTTGGGCTACAATGAATACCAGTGACCAATCACTTTTTCCAATAGACTCAGCATTTAAACGTCGTTGGGATTGGACTTATATGCCTATTTCTGATGCAGGTAAAGGGTGGGTTATCGAGGTTAATAATAAACATTATGATTGGTGGGATTTCCTAACAAAAATAAATGATAAGATTGCTTCAACTACCAGTTCAGAAGATAAAAAACTTGGTTACTTTTTCTGCAAGGCTGACAAGAACAAAATAATTAAGTCAGATAGGTTTGTTGGAAAAGTATTATTCTACTTATGGAATGACGTATTCAAAGATTATGAGTTTAATAATGATATATTCAATGATGAGAGTGATTCTGATTTAGAAAATAAGAAATTATCATTTGATAAGTTTTATAAAGTAGATGGTGGAAACTCAATTGTTGTAGAAGACAAAGTAGAGTTGTTTTTACGTAATTTAGGTGTAACTATTCTTACTGAAGAAAATAATAACCTTCTATCTGGTGATGCTGTGGTAAGTTCTTCTAACGTAGAGATTAAGGTAAATGGGCAAAAAGTACAATATGTGAATGCCGTTCCATATACAGCAATTGAACAGTATGTAAAGTTGAATCCAAATAAAACATCAGAAGAAATATTGCGTATATGGGATCCGTTTAAACAATATTCTATAAGAAAATGGATAGTTGCCGGTAAAGAAGAGCGTGAAGCCCATAAGGATGGTGAATATTCGTACGAAATATTTTGTGCGGATGGGAATCCAATATATGTAAATAAAGATGGTTGGATGTATCATCCAAGAAAAGGTTTGCGTGATACTATTTCAGAATTTATTCAGGCTGTGAATGCTGCAAATCTGGGTATAAAAATAGAGGAGAATTCGTTACAATAATGCGTATACTTATAGAAGAATATCAATATAATGTCACTGATGTAAAAGATACCCTCTATGGCATTGATGCTTTGGAGAATGTTGAGGGTAAAGTGTCTGTTCATTATGTAGGGTATTATTATAATACCTTACAGCGTGACTGTGTGTTTATTCTTCCAAAGGTTTTATTGATGGATGATAAGTCAAAAGACTCAAAGAAGGCAAATCTGGTTTTTGGTAAATATCGTCCTGAAGAAATACTTGATTTGGATGAACATAATCCGCTTACAAAAGAAGAACGTGATTTTGTCTATAAGTTTGCAGTCTGGATATATCGTGCAATTGTTGTATATAAGGATGATAAACAGTCTGATACAGGAATCGTATATCATAAAAGAATACAGCAAGTAGGAAGTGGCCGTCGCAGGAGGAGCAATACATATCTGGATATATTGCTTACACTTATCAGGTTTGCAAAGGAGAATCAAAGCTTTTTCTTCTATATTGTGAAGAATATGCATAGTGGGTTGAACAAGATTAATTGGACAAGGACTATAGCTAAGCAACCAGCTATAATACTGAAGGAAAATTCTCCGATTTATCTGAATCCAGCAAATAAGAAGCGTCAGATAAATTTTGATGAAGAACTGCTTGTCATATTCTTTTCAATATTGAATTATATTGGGGATAAATATGGTTTTACTAAGAATATCTGTGTTCAATTTCCACTTATTAAAGGACAAAAATTTGAAGCTTATCTGAATGGATATGGTTGTATGCGACTGCGCCAGATAAAGTATAAGTATTTTTCCGATAAGGCTATAGAACTCTGGGAATTATGCTTTGCTTTTTTTGATGAATCCCGACATTTACGTGTATCAACAGAACATAATGAATATCTATTGGTTAAGAACTTCTATATAGTCTTCGAAGCTATAATAGATGAACTTATTGGAGATAAACCGTTACCTGATGGAATGGATAAGAAACAGGAGGACGGTAAAGTGGTTGATCACTTGTTTACAGCGCAGAGCCTGATTGATAATGAAGATAAGCAAACATATTATATCGGTGATAGTAAGTATTATAAAATGGGGCATGAACTCGGTTCTGAATCCATATATAAACAATACACTTACGCACGTAATGTAATTCAATGGAATCTTGATATATTTTTGGATAATAAAGAGCCGGAATCTGGAGTCAGGTTAAGGGATGACATAACTGAAGGATATAATATTATTCCGAATTTTTTTGTTTCTGCAATGATGAATGAAAAATTCGACTATGCAGATGACGGTATTGTGCAGACTCATAGGGAAAATAAGAGACATAAGAAAACGCATTATGAAAATCGCTTGTTTGACAGAGATACACTTCTTCTTTTTCACTATGACGTAAATTTTCTTTATGTACTCTCACTTTATGCCCGTAATGATAGAAGTCAAAAGAATAAATGGAAACAGAAAGTGAGAAGAATGTTCCGCAAGGAGATACAAGAGTGGTTGCAGCAGGATTACAGTTTCTATGCAATGCGTGCTAAGGTACACATAAATGGAGAAGAATATATAAAGCAGCATTTCAAGGAACTGATAGGTAAGGTGTATACACCTTATACGGATGAGACTGTATACTCATTAGCTCTTGATAGAAAGCCAGAAAATATAGAAACTAATCAGGAACTAATAGAAATGTTGCGTACTGCATTTTATGTGGAAGAATGCCGTTTAGGTCAGGATCCAAACGAAGTTCTTCCTGACGTTCAACCTATAGTAGAATATAAGGCAGATAATACAGACCTTGCTCTCTGTATTGTAAAGGAAGGTGTTAATTTTGATAACGCTATATCAACTCTAAAGCGAACTGGAACTGTAGGTGTAGCTTTGCAAATGAATGGAGCAACACTTACTATAGTAGAAGGGTTTACAAAAGCAAGGTACTTATTGATACACAATAAAAGCAACCGGTATGAACTGTTCATTTTTGATGGTACAGGACCGACATTGGTTCCTAAATCCAAGATGCAGGATGATGTGATAACAACAAAGAAAGATGCAGATTTATATTTGACTTATAAGGTCAAAACGGATGTTGTGGTTGACTTTGGAAAGCTGAACTTATTGCCAATAACAAGGAATCCGAAGACTAGTTATCATCCACAGCTGATTCCTATAAAAAGTTTTGTTACAGAATAATCATTTATGGCAGACCGATTGACAAAAGAACAGAGACATAAGAATATGTCAGCAATACGTGGCAAGAATACCAAGCCGGAATTACTGGTCCGTAAGTTCTTGTTCAGCCGGGGCTTCCGCTACCGGCTGAATCATCCTCGTCTGCCGGGGCATCCTGATCTTGTATTGCGGAAATACAGAACTGTAATATTTGTAAACGGCTGTTTCTGGCATGGCCATGACGGATGCAAATATTTTGTACTACCGAAAACAAATTCAGAGTTCTGGAAGGACAAAATTCAGAAAAACAAGGAACGTGACATAAAAGAGCAAAAAGAGCTGGCTTCCATGGGATGGCACTGTATTACAGTGTGGGAATGTCAACTAAAACCAGCACTTCGTGAACAGACATTTAATTCTTTAGCTTATACTCTTAATAAGATTTTCTTGGATGATAAAAGAATAGGTTAAATTTTATAATGTATAATTAGTTAATAAAATATATAGTTATGGCTTATAAATATTCTGATGCATGTGGTCCTAATGCAACTGATAATTATGATGATTGGTATTTAGGTCGTGATTTTAATTATAGGCATCATAGTATTAAAGGTTTTGGAGCAATTAATTGTTGTAGTGGTGTAAATTGGAATAATCATAGAGACTGGTATTCATCTATAGATGATAGAATTACAGAATTTAATGATAATTGTTTTAATATATTATCAGTTTATGATGTATCAATACCAAAGAATCTTAAGAAAATAGGAGATAATTGTTTTACAAAATCCAATGTAAAAAATTTAACATTACCTGATACTTTGGTAGAAATTGGGCATAATAATTTCCCGTCAACTTTAGAATATATAAAAATACCGCCACTAATAAAAGATTTTCCAGTAGATAATCTTTTAATATGCCATAAGTTAACAAAAATAGAAGTACATGAGGATAATATTTATTTTAAGGTTATTGATGGGGTTTTATATAACTATGATTTAACTGAGATGATTTATTGTCCTAATGGGAAAACAGGCACAATAATTATTCCTGACTCGATAAAAAAAATAGGTGATTATTGTTTTTATAATAACAAAAAACTTGACGCTATTAAGATTCCATTATCTGTAGAATACATTGGTAAATATGCTTTCAGTAATATTGTTTTAAATAAATTGATTATCCCCAATAGCGTAAAAGAAATAGGCATAGGATGTTTTAATAACGCTCAGATAAACAGCCTGCTTAAATTGTCTGAGGCAATAATTGAACTGCCTAATGAATGCTTTTTCATATGCTAAGTTACCGTCTATAAATTCAATGCAAAATATAAGAATTGTTGGTGACCAAGTTTTTTATGCATCAAAAATAACATCTTCTTTATCAGATTGTTTAAGTTTAAAGCATGTTGAGTTAATAGGAGATTTAGCTTTTTTTCAGGATTATAATATAAAAGTTGTAGAAATATTTTCCAGTCTTAAGAATATAAGAAAAAATGCTTTCTGTTCTACAAGTGAAAATTTGACTATTAAATTCTTTTCATTTGTTCCCTTAAAAGTTGATAAGGATGCATTTCAAGGAATAAATAATAAAGCAGTTTTAATGGTGCCTAAAGGAACAAAGCTAATATTTGAAAATGCAATACCATGGTCCGTTTTTGCTAATATAGAAGAAATGGATCTTGATAGGAATATAGACGGAGCGGAAACTGAGTTTATATCTAATGACGAGCATAAGTTGCGTTTGCACAGTATTGCAGATTCTATATATAAAGTGGATCGTGATTATATTAAGAATATTATACAAGATTTGGCGTATAACTATTTGAATATATCTACGGATGAAGAGTATGAAGAAGCTCTTTCTCTTATTGCTTATAATAATAGATTTAATTCGGCAATAATTCCCAATTTAGAGTCTTTTATATGTGCATCATGGGACAGTAAGTATAAATTGAGGATATTAAATAAAGCTGTTCTCGAATATGGAAATGTTCCAGCGTTGTTAAATTTTGCGAATACAGATATAGAGCAGCAAGCAGAAAAGATTAATTTGCCATTAGTAAATGATGAGACTATTGGTAATAAATTATTACAGTCAGTAAATCCTGTTACTGTAGAATCATATTTTGATGATATTCTTACAATCCTCCAAAAAGAATTATGTCAAGCAAGGTCTAACATAAAAATAGCAGTATCTTGGTTTACAAATTACGCTCTATTTAAGACTGTTAATCAATTGGCTGAAAATGGTGTAGAAGTGCAGATTGTAATTAATAACGATTCAATAAATAACGGTGGATATTGTTTGGATTTTAATGAACTCATTTCTAAAAATAATGTAAAGTTCAATCTTGTAGAGTATCCTCATCTGCTTCATCATAAATTTTGTATTATTGATGATACGACTGTTATAAACGGTTCCTATAATTGGACTCGTTTTTCAGGTTCAAATTACGAGAATATTATGATTATCAGGAATGATAAAAGCGTAGTCGATTCATTCAATAAAGAATTTGAAAGAATTATAGGAATGGCAGAACATCAAGATATTGACAGAATGCCTGATTCTGTACCAGTAAGACCAGAATATGATAGAAGTGCATTTAAACAATATATAACAGAGGAACTTGATTCGGAAGCTCGTGAAATTTCTGATGAAAGGGATAAGATTACTTTACTTCATAAAGCTTCATGTTTGAATCCAGAGTATTTTGAAAAAATAAACCCATCTGCAAAAAGATTTTGCAGATGCATTTAGAGTTCTTGAAGAACAGTCTACGACTACAAAAGATGTAATAGAGATGATTGATAGTAGCGCAGCAGTATCTGTTAATGAAGGGCAAAATAAAAATGATGAAACAAAAGATGTAGAAAGTGAGAATTTAGAAGCTAATAATAAAAAATCAGGTAATACAGATATAGTTCAAGGAACTAATTATCCTTCTGACATTATATCTGTTAACTGCCAATTGAAAGAAAAAATTGAGAGTATAAAGGCTTCTTCTTTATTTTTAGTACTTGATGTTTCGGGTTCTATGGATAATTTATATAAAGCAGGCCATGTGCATAATATAGCAGAGAAAGTACTATCAGTTTCTTTGACAATATCAGAATCCAAAGAAATTTCTTTATGGAAGTTTGGTGATAGAGCTGATTTTGTTGAAAATATTGGATTAGAGAATATTCAGTCTGTCAAGAAAGTACATTGTGAAGGTACTGGAACTGAATTAAATGCTTTCGTAGATGCTGCCAGTAGCTCAATAAATGATGGATCTTTAGTTATTATATTTACAGATGACGATTTAGGGTCAATAAAGAAAGCTGTTTTGAACATTAAAAATAAAAGCAAAGTATTTTGGCAGATAGTAGTATATGGGGAGCATAAAAATATTTCATCGGAGATATCGGATTGTTCAAATGCATCTTTGATATGTATGGATGATTATGCTTCTAAGAGTAATTCTGAAATAAATCAGATATTATTGAAAGATTATATTTCATGGAAAAATAAATAATACAAAGATAAAAGTCTAAATATAATCATTGTAAGTGTAATACAAACGGTTATATTTAGACTTTTGTTCTATTGGGTCTTATATAAAGAAATTATCGGCCTGAACTTATGCTTTTGATCCTTTGGTGTCTCCTGAATAATTCCTGATTGCATAGAGTAAAGCCAGGCCTTATTCTCCTTTTGCCCTTCCACTTCAGTAGAAGACCATAACCAGCATTCACCCGGATTCAGATTAATCGGAGTTCCCCCGACTTCAGTTATACATTCATTAATCTGATGCCGGACAGAAAACAAATAATAGAGTTGCCGGACAGAAGGAATATAGGCCGATTGTCCATAACTCCACAAATCAAAAGATTTGATAGCTATTGGTGACTTGACTTCATCGTTATTGAACAAAGAATAGGTATTCTCATTTCCGTCCTCATCAGTCAATGATGCAGAAGTACCCTGATCAAAACCAAGACTGTCGGCAAAAGCCAGCGATTCCATATCATGAATGTAAACTGCATAACCAAGATTGTCAGCATTAGGACTACGGTTTACATGGAAAACTATGGCAACAGCTTCCTTGTCAGATTGCTTGAATTTGTCCATGAACAATATATTTCCGTCCGAACAAACCACATTGCCGACTTGAAGGGAAAATAAAAGACCGTCATCTTCTTCATGTTCACAATGACAGGAAGTGAGCATCAGCCCACTCCATGCCAGAATCGGTAATAAAAATCTTTTCAGCTTCATAACAGTGGGATTTCAAATGACCTGATTACACATTGCGCTTCCTTGTCCATAATGAACCAGTATTCAGAACGGTATGGCTGTCCGTCAGAATCAGTAGCTTCATACTCTATCTTTACCTTCCAGCCGCTGAACGGCTTGCGTTCCTGACTGGCTTCATCACCAGCAGGCTTCAGTTCCTCCGTAACCATCAGAGAGCGCAGTACCGTCATGGCATCCATCTGACGTTTCATTTGTCCTGACATCCCGTGACATTCTGAATCCGGATTATCAAAATCCGTATTCTCCATAAACCTGCGGCTGATTTTCATCATGGCCACAGAAAGAGCCATTTTCTCCTTCATGCTAACATACTCACGGCCAAAGACAGAATCCGGTTTGCTGATTCCGACAATCTTTACGGATTCCGGATTGTCCACCGAAGCCATCATTGCCTTTTTGGCCATATCCTGTGCCTTATTCTCGCTGTTGCCGGAACAGCCGGTTACCATTACGAGCAGTACTGCCACTGCAGGCAGTATCAGTAGTTTCTTTCCCTGTTTCATATCTTTACGATTTGAAGTTTGTCCGGAGCCAGACCGAGACGTTTGCGGTAAATGGAACCGTCTTCCCGGTACATCTCCAGTTCGGATGAAGTAATGTTCTTCTCACAAAGCTCTTTTGCCTCTTCCAGTGTCAGCTGATGGCCCCCTATATTTCTCCAGATGGCGAATGAACACGGTGCTTCCTGATTGCTGTAGTTGGAACAGTTGAAAGCCCTTGTTCCCACACGTACCTCGCCGCCGCAGTGCGGACACCTGCCGATAACAGACTGCATATTGACTGCACCGTCATCAGCAAGTTCCAGCACCGTCGGGAAAGTCTTTCCTTCCTTGGTGGAAAAGCCGTCCAGAAGGATACGGCGTTTCTCTAAAAATTCAGCAATCTCCCCGTCATTCATTTTCCGGTTGCCGATGATGGCATTGATGTTGAGCACACAAGAAGGATGCTCACCTGTGTTGTTTTCGCAGCGATACCCCTTGCAGGTCTTCACCACGTTGCCGCCGCAGAACGGACAGCGTCCTATAATCTTCTTTTCTGAATCCATATTCCTGATAAATTACAATGTTTGAATTAATTGAATGAGAATCCCCGGTTCCAGTCCGCAACGATTCCTCCTATAATGTTCTTGCCGGACATCACACTTGCCCATCCTTCCGGGTCAAGAGAGAACCAGAGGTCGTTCCATGAGAGAGTGCGTACCTGCCATGCCAGGATAAAGAGGTCGGTATTGACAGCCTCCAGTCTGGTCAGTACCTCGTTTGCTATGTAGTACCGCTCGGAAGAACTGAGCAGGTTTACCTTGTGCTTCTCCTTGCCTCCGTCAGAACCGCCTGTATCATAACTTCCGGAAGTCACCAACTGCTTCATGAACGGATAAAGCGCAGCCATCTGGGTTGCGGCATCAGCCAGCTCGTCCGAGACGATTGCAGCAATGGCCGTTCCCTTCAGGTTACTGCCGACTGATTTGAGCAGCAGGCTGCAGTTCTGAGGTATCTCCGTGGCCACCAGTTCTCCGGCACGCTTTATCTGATAGAGATTCTGCATGGCACCCTGTGCATTGGAAAGATATTCCAGCATCTTCTCCTCCACACTGTGTACCCTGTCGAGAGCAACCGTTACGGCAGTCTCGGCAGCAATGATTTTCTCATGAGCCTTCTGGCGTTTGTCATAGATATTCTTCAGTGTGGATGTCTGTGCAAAAACAGCACCCGTCAGTGTCGGGTCTGTCTGTTGTGCAAAAGTGTCCGTACCTTTCAGCAGAAAAACTGCAAGGGCAATCACTACCGTTATTCTTAACTTGATTCTGTCCATATCATTCAGATTTTACGTCCTTTATTCCTTTGTTCACTCAGATTCTGTTCACGCTCCTCCTTGTGAGGTGAAATCACCGGCTCCATCGGCCTGTTCAGCAGACAGTCGTTCCAGTCCTTGAAAGCCTTCGGCGGAAGCCACTGTCCCATACGGTAGCGGATGTTCAGCTGCCTGGCAACCTGGGCCAGCAGGGGACGGTTCATGTCAGGGTCGAATACCTTTCCCTTCGCTTCAATCTGGATGCCGCCGTCAGTCCTGCTTATCTTCATCTGAATACCTTCCTGCAGAGCCATCATGCGCAGTCCGTATATCCTCCCGGCCAGGTCATTGTCAAAACAGTCGAAGGCACGTGCATTGGGAAAGCGTTCCATAACTCCAGTTATCTGCCGGTCGGAAAATGTGCCGCCCAGTGAAACTAGAGCCGCACTGTCCCCAATCTGTATCCGGTTCATCTGGTAGAAGGCCATGGCATCAAATGCAGATTCACAGAAGAACACGCTTCTTACATTGTCTGATACCCGAAGGAACAGCCACCCATGCCGAAGATGATGAATCTGTACCGGCAGCCTTCGACTTGTAGCCGCCATGTCCTCTGATTTCATACCCCCTGACTTCATTTCCCTTTCCGTCAGTATATGGGAATCCGATATTGTAACCCTCAAACTTCTCGTTGTTCCTGTCCCTTATAAGGGAAATAAAAGGCGAAAGAGCAGTTACGGTTGCTTTGGACAGTCCGCGCCGGAAGAACAGTCCCGGTATTTTTTCGGTATCAACCGGCTTCACCTCATATCTGGAAGCGTCAAACACACCGGATGATTTTCCTGCCGATTTAACATACTCCCTGTCCTCCCTGTATTCCGGTTCAGGCATGTTGGCAAAACGTGCCATGACCTTGGCTATCTTCTGCCATTCATCCTTTCCTGATACCGTAAAGGAAGAAAGATTCTCACGGATGAGTGTCACCACATCGCCCTTGGAACCGTCACGCCGGAAAAAGGTCTGTGCCGCCTTGTCGTTCGGATGGCTGACAATCAGCGTATCCCTTTTGTTGCCGCCTTCACCGAGCACCAGCTCGATGTAACGTCCGACACCGGCCTTCCTGTCCAGACGGTATCCCAGGGCATATGCAATATCATCAATCCCTACACGGGATTTCATTTCCCTGAAATTAACCTTGTAGTCACTCATGTTTTCCGATTTAAGATGTTATACAGAATTTTATATACCAAGTCCTGTACCGGCATTTCGGTTCCTGCCCATCATGGTAATCTCCGGTTCGTATGTCTTCCGTGCCGTCATGTTCAGGAAAGCCTCCTTATCTTTCCAGTCCGTAAGCTGGAAGAATGTTTTGGCCGTTTCCTTGGAAACCTTCTTCAGTCCCAGCTCCACACCATCGTATGACGCACGGATGGCATAGTCTCCAGAACGGGTCTTGACAATGGCCGCATTCCTGAAAGGTATCTCCTCGTCCGCACTGACAGGAGTCAGCGGGTCATTCTTTGCCAGATAAGGCTGCTCGCCGAGAGCCAGGCGTTGTTTATCCACATGGTCAAGAATCAGGTCGGAAGCCTTGTTCACGTCAGCCATGACTGATACGATAAACTTCGGTTCCTGTTTCAGTACACCAATCCACGAGTCCAGATAGGCAGCCGAGTTGTCCGTTATCCTGGAATCAAAGCCCATGGAATGGCTGATCATGGCAGCCGTAAGTTCTGCCACCAGCTCCTCCTTGGCATATTTCGGGTCACCGAACCTGCCGCCCATCTCCCTGTTCAGACGCTCCGGTGTTATGGTGGAGTGAGTCATTTCATGCAGCATGGTAGAATAATACTCCATTCCGCCACGGTAGGTTTCTTCCGGAGAATCACCGATATTGAACTGCGCCTTCATGGGCAGCACCACAATATCCTTCGAGGGAGAATAATAGGCACCGTTCTCACGCTTGTCGGCACGTATCGGGCATAGCCACTGCTGCGTCTCCACCATACGGTCGAGTGCGGCATGGGTGTACATACCTTCCGTATCCCTAAGTTCCGGAACCTTGAACCTGTCCATGAGTTTCTGCATCCTCTCCGGCTGTACTTCGGCCAGATTGGTCTGCGCCACATTGTACACCGGGAATGACTTGATGAAAGGAATGACATCCATATCCTTCTTCTCTTCCTTGCTCATTGCACGGTATTCCTCCGTGCTTATCCTCTTGCCGTGACTGTCCTTTATCATCATATCCCAGTACACCACCGGGAAGGCCTTTTCACCCTTCAGGACATGAGCCTTCAGGTTATGCGCCTGCTTGAAGGTCAGATATATCGGAAGCTGGTAGTTCATGGCTGCAGTATGCATCTGAAGGAAGAAGGAATTGGAACCGGAATAGTTTTCTGCCACCCACATTCTGCGGCAGTCCGGCATAACCCGATGCACCGCCAATCCATCCCTGTTTCCATCCGGTATCCTTCATCTGCTGCATACGCTCAATCATCATTGCAGCGAAGCGGTCTATGGCCGCCTGTCCGCTGTTTCCCTGAGAGTCAGTTCCAGATGCCATAGCTGTCGTCATCCATTACCTGACGGTCCATCTGCTCGATGTCTGTCTGTTCCACATAGAACTCGGCCGATTCATCCGAAGGGTCAGTACCGTGTGACCGGCACCACTCCAGATAATCATCTGCATTCTCACTGTCCATAACAAAACGGAGGAAACCGATTTTTCCCTCCTGCAGAAGCTCCACAAGCTCCTCATGATTCATTTTAGCTGACATATCTTATATCTTTAGTTTATTACATAAAATTGATTAAACAACTCTGATTATGTTACATTTTCATAGAAACCGTTTTCTCCACCTTTGCGGTGTTGGCGGCAAGCATACCGGTTATTTCCGTATTCAGGTACTTGGCCGCAATCTGTTCCCTTGTGGCCGTCTTGGTCTTGAAAAGCGAATAGCCGTCATCGAAGGAGATTTCATGCCGGGAAGTCTGTCCCTTTTCTCCGAGGTCAACCGACACCTTCCATTTGTTGTCATTCCTGTCCTTGGCTACACGCACACCCTTGGGGTCAACACCTTCAGGAAGCTGATATTTCTCGTATGCGGATTTCAGATGCAGACGTTCCCCGAAGTTCTTTTCAATAAGCTGGTTTGGAGTGGCCACCCTGTCAAAGTAGGCATTCAGGTCCTGGCGTGAAGCCACGGCAGACATGTTGGTATCCCCAACCTGAACATAGAACTTGTATTTCCCAAAGTCAGGACGCTGTTCGTCCTTCTCTTTATAGACATTGAACTTGTTTACGGTTATGGAACCGTCCGGTCCTGCAATCTCCATTGGCATACGGAAGGCTTCCTCAGATACCTTTGGCATCAACTTTGTCGGATAGTAGCGTTCCATCAGCTGCGGCACCGTCATTTCCTTATTCTGATAGGCAGCAAGGTCGGCTGCATCCATCTTCTGCGGCTTGAGCTGCTGACCGTCAATCTTTGCGGTAAAGTACCAGTCGGCAGGATTGGTGGTACTCTGGTAGGCATGACCATGAGTAACCTTTTCACCATTGGCAGTCACCATCTGCGGCTCACGGGGCTTTCGTTCCTGAGTTGCCTCCGTTTTCTGTTCGTCCTTCTTTTCGGTCTTTACCTCATTATCCGTCCCGGTCTCAGCTTTGGTTTCAGCTTTGGCCTTCGACTTCTTTTCCCTTGCAGGTTTTACATCAACAGTGTTCTCCTCTGTTCTGTCAGGAGCTTCCTGCATACCCTGTTCCTTTTTCTTCTTTCCCATATCTGTACTGTTTTGAATGGTTCTCTCATTATTTTCAGCCTTATCCTGTCCGGCCTTCTTCTTCAAAGGACTGTCCAGTGCATCACAGATTGCAACCCTGATTCCGGAACGTATCAGTCTGGGCAGATAAATGTCCAGTGCCGATTGAGGGAATGATGCAACCTTTACAGGTCTCTTGTAGTCAGGCAGCATCCTGTCTGTAATCTCGATGGCAAGCACTGCGGCAGCCTTGACGGCATCCTGCTTATAGAGTTCATAGAAACTGTTCCGTCTGAACAGCAGCATGGCATCCGGATGCTTCTTTTTCAGTTCGTTGAACTGCCGGATGATACCGTTATCATTATCTGAATCTGTCTTTTTGGCCATAGGAATCAGTATTAGAGTTTAAGGCTGTTTGCTTTTGTTTCCTTCCGGGATGGAGAGAGTGAAATGGCACGCTCCACGGACTGTTTGTCCACCACCTTCTGATACTCCCAACGGTTCTTGTCAGTCATGACAAGGCCGAGGTATTCAGGATGAATCTCGTCATAGCGGAGCTTCTGCTGCCTTTCCCATTCCTTCATGTCACCCTTGATAAGCTTGAATCCCTGCTGCTCCTTCAGGTCAATGCCGACCGAAACCTTCTCTCCGCCTACATTCAGTTCAACAGGTTTTCCCTCCCGTACCTGCTGCTTCTGCTGCATACCCAGTTCAATGTCGTTCACCTTCTCCATGTCCTTCAGACGCTGCTCCAGTTTGATGTCTGTAACACGTCTGTGAATGACGGATTTCGTTTCCGGATCAAGCTGCAGATATTGCTGCGTCTTTTCACCGTTTACGTTGACCGCCTTCTGAATTACCTCACCTCTGGCCAGACGTTCTGCCTCCTGCTGAGTGAGGTTGAGAACCTTGTTGCGTTCCTGGTCCAGTTCTGCACGTACCGGATAGGCAATCAGAGCCGGCGCACCGTTTTTGTCTGTAGTCATCTGAAGTTTCATCGGCATGGTGATGATGCTGCCGTTCCTTGCGTTGATGGATACCTGCATGATGGGAGTCACTTCACCTGCCATCAGTTTCTCCTTCACTTCCATGGGTAAGCTGTCCGCCTTTTCACGGTCGATACCCAGTATTGCCAGTTTTTCGTATGGCAACAAACCGGACTGATTTCTGTTGTGCATTTCCATATTACTGTAATTAAGCTGTTATATTTGCGGTTCTAACCGCCTGAATACCACAAATGTATTTACGGCAATCCCCAAAAAAGAAATGCGCAACACTATTCTGATTTCACTGCTTCTGATGTTTCTGCCGGTAAGCGTATCGGCACAGTTCTATACGATAACCAGAAATTCGGAAATTCTGCCAACAGAAAGAAAAAAAGAGGCCTACAAGCATGTAGAAAAGGATGTTATAGAAAGGGAAAAGAGTAAGATAATGACAAAGGATACCCTGATTATCGGACTGGACAATCAGAAAAAATTGGAAAATAACAGCCGAAATAGTGACAGGAAAGCATCCTTAAAAACAGAACTGCAAAAGAAAACAGATGATATTACTAAATCAGAAAATCATCTTCCTGAACTTACCATCCCCAACCTTTATAAAGAAATCATTAGAAACGGAATCCTATATCCCAAAATCGTATTGGCCCAAGCTATATTGGAGACTGGATGGTTCCGTTCATCAGTATGCCGGAACAAGCATAATCTATTTGGACTTACCAATCCACGTACAGGGAAATACTATGAATTCAATCATTGGACGGAAAGTGTAAGGGCTTATTATACTAAAGTGCAATATAAATACAAAAGTGGGAATTATCTGCTTTGGCTTGATGAGATTGGGTATGCGGAAGATCCGAAATATATTATAGCGGTAGAAAATTTACTAAAGCTATTATAAAAAAGTGTTGTGGAAAATAAATATTGATATTTGATTATTCTTTTATTAATTATTACTAACTTTGAGATATATAAGAATCAGGCAATTAAAGTTTCTTATTTATATGGAGTGTTATACTCTGATTTATGGGGAATTATTTGGAGTTTTGGAATACTTATAAAAAGACAATATTATAATTATAAAATATATAATCAGATAAATATGTCGAAATTAAATGTAGATCAGAAATCAGTTAAAGACTTATTTCAGAATAATAAAGCGGATTTTTTAATACCCGATTATCAAAGACCATATGCATGGGAAGATAAGGAATGTCAGACACTATGGGATGATATTTTTGGATTTGCATTCCCAGATAATGATTACTCGAAGTTTGACAGCAGTAAAGATGAATATTTTTTAGGCCCAATAGTAACATTCAAGAATGAAGAAGAGAAAATGGAAGTTATTGACGGCCAACAAAGACTAACAACACTGATGCTTTTGTTAAGAGCATTCTATAGCATGTTTGATAATATGCAGGACGCACAGTCTATAAAGACAAGGGAGAACATAGCGAAATGTATCTGGAAAACTGATGAATTCGGAAGCCCAGACATGAATGTATTGAAGATTGATTCACAGGTAGCAACGGACAATGATAAGAATGAGTTTCTAACCATCCTTAAAACAGGAAAAGTTGATACCGGTCAAAAGAGTAAGTATGCCGATAATTACAGATTCTTTCAAAAGAAGATAGAGGAGTTTCTTAAAGGATATCCAAGCTATTTTGCATATTTACCAACAAGAATATTGAATAACTGTATTCTATTGCCGATAGAGGCTGAATCACAGGATACAGCATTGAGAATATTCTCGACACTTAATGACAGAGGTAAGCCTCTTTCAGATGCAGATATATTTAAGGCACAATTCTATAAATACTATACAAAAGAAGGAAAGAAGGACGAATTTATCAATGACTGGAAAGAACTTGAAGAACTCACTGAGAAAATCTTTAAGCCAATATACGGTACTCCGATGGATGAGCTATTCACCAGGTATATGTACTATGAGCGTGCAATCAGAGGTATCAAAAGTTCAACTACAGAAGCGTTAAGAAAGTTCTACGAGAGAGATAACTATAAGATATTACATTCAGAAAAAACATTTGAGAATCTTAAGCAGTTGGCAGCATTTTGGAATGATATATCAAACCAGAATAAGGAACGCTTCTCTGAAAGAGTGCTTAGATTACTCTTCGTATTGAACTACGCACCAAATGGTATGTGGACATATTTCACGTCTGTATATTTCATGAGAAATAAGGATGAAAATGCGATGCTTGATGACCAGAAATTCTATGATTTCCTGAACCGTACCACAGCCTTTGTTTGGGCATACGCTCTGACGAATCCAGGTGTAAATGCACTGCGTACACCTGTGTATGCAGAAATGGTAAATATTGTAGAGGGTAAAGACGTAACTTTTGAAGAATATAAGTTTGATGAAGTACAGTTCAGAAGTGTATTTGGTAATTATCAATTCCTGAATGGAAGGCCATTAACGAAATCTATGATAACCTGGTATGCCTTCAATAACATGAACCAAAAACTTCTGTCACTTGAAACAGTATTTGAGATAGAACATATCTACGCCAAAAACAGATATGAGAAAGAAAAGTCACTATCAAAAAAAGAGGTAGTAGAATCTTTAGGGAATAAAGTCCTATTGGAAAAGCGCATCAATATAAGAGCTTCAGATTATCGTTTTGAGGATAAGATTAAGTATTATAATGGTTTTGAGACCGTCAGAGGAGTTAAGGAAGGAACAAATATCATTGAACTTAAGGAAATATCAAGGATGAATGACTTTACAGAGAATGACATTAATCAAAGATATAAAGCTATGCTTGATTCATTTGTGGAATATTTGAGATTGAATAATTTGGTAAAATAAAAAAATAATAACAAATAAAGTTTAGATATAGACACCTAATAGATATTCAAGAACATTAATTATTTATTGGTAAATAAATTTTATACAACATGAAAAGATATAAAGATTGTACTTTACATTGTACAGAAAATCAGACACCTTGTGAATTGCTTGATATAGTAATGGAGGAATCCAAAACACAAAGTTTTTTAACAGAACGTTATTCAACATTAGATGTAAAAGATACTCTTGCAGTATATATTCAAGAAGAAAAGTTACCATATTCCCGTTTAATTATATGTACAGATACTAATAAAAATGGTGTATCTATTGTTAATATAGTACCTATGCCTGAAAGTGGTATATCACATATAGACTATTCTGAATATAATAAGATATTAGACTACTTTCGAGATAAAGTATTTTACAAAATAATCAATGATAGTCATAATCATATTTCAGAGAATACTGAAGATTTTAATATTGAGGAGGTTATCCCTTATTCTTTTTCAAAATTAAATACATGGTTAAGTAATTTCCCACTTTCTGGTCATCCTTTAGATGAAAGACGCTGGTATGACTTTGTTATTTCTTTGCATAAAAATAACGAAGACCTATCTATTGATGTTTTTAAGAAATATCTTCAAGAGAAATATAATTGGGAAGAAGATGTTGTAGAATCTTTTGCATTAAAATTAGAGTCACAACTTGATTTGTTAGATTATTATGACAGCCATTGATACCCTTAATATTATATTGACGTCTATATCAATAGTAGTAACTATAGTCTCTATATTTCTTTCAATTTGGGCTTTTAGTTCTGCAAAAAAAGCAAAGCAATATAAGGAAGAGGTACTGGAATTTAGAGATGTATTAAACTTGGAAGGTTTACTTAGCGGTTTTCTAACTGAGAGTAAGTACTTCTTAGATAAAACAAGAGATAATAACTGGTATAAGGGAGTAGATGTGACTTCAATTATTTCTCCTTTCAAACAGGTATTATTCTCTTTTGGTAATTCATATCATTTAATAAGTAATTATACTACTATAAGAAATAAGGTGCATGAATTAAATGAAATAGTACAAAATTATGATAAAGCAAGTTCTTTTCAAAGAAAGAGAGCTAATAGCCTTATTATGGAAATTGCTGATATTTTGCAGCAAGAACTTCATAATAATAAAGTAAAGATCATAAAACTGTAATTCTTTTCGGAATGGCCGATTGTATGGAATATAATAACAAAAGATTATCTATTTATGTTCCATAGGAATTATGAAGTTGTTATAGTATTTTCTTAACCTACTATTATGGAAAATTCGATAATATTAAAAGCAACATATTATCATAGAATGTACAGGGTAAAAAGCATAGAATCCATATTTGGCTATGCTTCCCTGTACAAACCCTCTTTTCCTATTATACAGATATAAAATCATGCAAGCCATTATAGCACCAATTACACCATAGTGCATCATCAAAACAAATATGCTAAAAAATTGTATACCTCTATTATATGGGAAAGAGTGACCGTATACATTAAAAAGATAAAAGATAACGATTACAATAATTCCTCTCCACTCATAATCCACTCCAAGCCATGAAGTGAGTCCGGCCATGCCAAGTGTCCAAAGGAATCCCAGTACCATACTACGTTGCAGAAGATTTTCAAGAACCATAAGCGTGGCCACACCCAAAGCCAGTGTAAACATCACATTATGTGTCCCGTCAGCACCGTTCAGCAGATACCAGGGTATTTCACTGATTACAGCAAAGCCCAGCAGAGTAAAGAAATACCTGTACCTGCTTCTTGTATGGATAAATCCTTCTGCTATCAGGAAGGCAAACACAGGAAAAGCGATGCGCCCGATACAGCGCATCGTTTCGTATAATACGGTACCGTGCTCCATCAGATAAAGAGCTACATGGTCAATAACCATGGAAATCAAAGCAATGACTTTCAGCGCACTGCCGCTAAGTCCGAATGCCGGTTTTAAGGTCAGATTCATAGGCTATATGTTTAACTTATACCGAGAAGTTCCTTTACCATATCCTCCACTTCCTGGTTCACACGCTTGAAGTTTCGGTTGAGCAGGATTTCTTTCTCTTTGTCATTTCTGAATTCATAGATTTTGGGTAGAGCTACATAGTGCTTTTCCTCGTCCTTAATCTTCTTCATGTCAAAATGAGTCTTGCAGAAATACTTTGTGGTCTTGAATTCTTCCGACTGTTCGATGTCAAAATGGTCAAGCATACTGTCATCGGTAGCCGTAAAGTCACGTGCAGCCTGTCCGGCCAGCCAGCCTGTTGCCATATCCGCAATCTTGGCTGCAGGAACCAGAAAGTCCATCTTCTCAGATATTGTGGTTGATACCTTGTGGTCATTGATGGAAATGGAGCGTGAAGTCTGCTTGGCCTTTCCGAACACATCATTCTGTGCCCACTCCAGCGTTTCCTTGTTACGTGCCGCACCCATGAAGATATTACCGCATGTAGTGATAATTTTCTGCATACCGACCTTGCCGTAGTCAGCTTCCAGCTGCGGAAGCTCCTGGAAACCTAAGGTCACGGCAACCTTGTTGGAACGAGCCGTACCGATAAGACGGTCTATCTTGTGAAAGTACAGTGTCGGAAGCTCGTCCACGATGATGCTCACCGGGATGTTACCCTTTGAGTTCACCCTTGTAATCAGTCGGTTCAGAACCAGGGCATTCAGAGAACCGATAACCTGTTCCTTTTCCGGGTCATTGGCTATCACCAAATAGCTCGGATTTGCCATGTCAGAAATCTTCAGGTCAAAATCATCCCCGGTGAATACCCAGTATGCTTCCGGAGACACAAGACGTGCTGCATTCACACGTAGCGTACCGACCATACCTTCCAGCTGGTCATTGGCCTTGTTCTCGTATGCACTCTTGAACGGAGCCATCAGTGAAGCAATCCTGTCATCCTGCATCAGGATATTGAATACCTGGTCGTATGGCCTTCCCAAGAATGAAAGCACATGCGGCATGTCTGAGAACTCTCCGGTTACGGTATCCGGTTCCACCTCATTGCCATGCTCGTCCTCATACCAGCACCTCTGAATCAGAATTTTCCTGCCAGTCCGGTCCTTATAACTGTAACCGTTCAGGTCCACAAACATACGGTCCTCGTCAGTAGATACATCATTGCCGTTCTCATCCACGAAATCAAGGACCACATTGCCGTCCTTGTCGATGGCATTGAAGTCATCCCAGTTGCGTATGACAATCTCCAGCTTCTTTCCCTCCAGTGATATGAAACGTCTGAGCTTCTTTCCGTTCCTGAACCCGACCGGATGGAAGTTCACAAAGAAATAGATGATGGCAGCCAGGAAGTTTTCCGCAGAGTTGGTGAAGAAGGCTTCCGAGCCGCCCTTCTTCTCTCCACCTCCCTTGTTGAGCGAGGCCAAAAGAGTAGCAGCCGTTTCAGAAGCTGCAGCCAGATCCGGAATATATTTCCGCTGAATCGGATTGATACGGTTGGAGTATTCCACATCGGTAAAGTTGATGGTACGGAATCCGCAGTTCTGAGGCAGCTTTCCTGCTTTACGGTTCTTGCAGTACTGGTAGAAAAGCGTCCTGGCCAGTGTCGGGTACTTGAAATCATATACCATCATGGCAAATCCCTTTGCAGAATGCTGCCTGATGAACGGGTCAATGATACCGAAAGACTTACCCGAACCCGGCGTACCCAATACAATCGTGCCACGGAACGGATTGATGATGTTGATCCATCCTTTGTGCATCTTCTTTTTCCAGTAGTATATCATCGGAATGTTCACTGAGTAATCGTTACTGACCAGCGTTTCAGACTGCTGGAACGATTCGTTCTCAAAGTTGAAACGGTCCTCACCAACCTTGTAGTTGTAATACTTGGCAATACCGTCCAGTCCCTGATGTACCAGCATGGTACCGACTACCGAACAGACTGCATACATAAGCCTGTTGGCTGGAAATCCCAGCCAGCTGAATCCGAAACTCATACCGTGGAATACAAAACAAAGCCCTACAAGTGTCAGACCGGCCAACACAGGATAGATGACCATTGTCCTTACATTGAACTTCAGGGACTTTTCAGCCTTTGTGCCGATACAGACAATACAGATGCATATAAGTTCGGCCACCTTGCATCCCGATACGGAATTGAATACCCTGAACCGTGCCAGCAGGTCGAGTACGAACTGAGTAACCCTGTTGTCTGCCGTAACAGGCAGATTCATGATGATTTCAATAATCAGAAAGATATAGATGCAGCTCCTGAAGTAGTTGTACATCTGCTGCTGTTCCCTTGTCTCCTCAAATGCCATACGCTCTAACTGTATATGAATTTGCTAAAATGGAACCTTTATACCCAACAGCAGACCGTTGCGGAAGGTATCCCCATGCAGGAAGTTCACATTGTTCTTCTGTATGACAGAGAACTCCAGTCCGCTGCGGAACACATAGCTGTATTCAAATCCAGCCTCCAGCCCGAAGAAGAACTTCTTCTGTACCGCACCGAACTGAGGCCCAAGACGAAGGCGCATCATGCCGTTCTTGTACCGTGCCAGACGATGCTTGTAAACTATACCGCCATCCCAGAAATATCCTTTCCAGAAATTGTGACATACCGGCTTCTGCCAGTGATTCCCAATCTCACCGTATACTTCGACCGCATTTCCGTATGAAAGCGGATACTCATAACCCAAAGTGGCATTCAGCGTACTTGGAAAAAGGAATCCGGCATTGACAGAAACCTTTCCGGTCTGTGCCGATGCACCGATGAATGCAACCGAGCACAACAGAATGAACAGAATCTTCTTCATGGCCTATCTCTTTATGGAATGATCAATATAATAGTAGGGGTAATAGTCGGCACCGTCAAGAATATCCGAGTCGAAGCCGTCCGCATTGAGAATGTCCTCATACTCGATGGTGAGTACCACCACACGTCCGCTTATCTGGTTCTCGGAAATCTCCAGACGGAGTACCTTCTCTTCAGGGAAAGTCAGTTTCGGAATCACAAGCACGTTCCTGTAGTCCTTTTTGAACTTACGGGTGTTGTTCATGGAGAATACCGGAGTAAGCTCTATGGTCTGTGAGTTGGTTGCTTTTGTCTCCTTTTTGTCAGTAAGTTTTACCCTTATTTCCTCAATGTCGTATGCAATCCTGGTCCTGTTCTTCAGCGTATAGTCCAGAAAGAAATAGTCACCGATGGAATAGATATTGTTGATGTATGCCCTGATTCCATTTTTGTTTGATACAATCTGGTTGAATTTTCTTCTGCTTCCATAGACAGCCCAGGCATATCGTGCAATCTCAGCCATCGGCATGGAAACCTCCGGATTGATATAGGACTGTGTCTCATTGTAGGATACATTGTAGATGGTAGAAGCATATTTGGGTGATTCGGTATAGAGGATGTCATACTGTGCGATATGACGCTCACCGATAATGGTGAGTGTACCCAGCAGTTCGTTTTCCCTGTAACCTTCAGATGATATGGAATCATTCTCCAGATAAGGCTTGATGCGGACGATATTGTCTGTACACTGATTGCCTATAATCCTTGTTGTGGAAATATCAACCATTTTGATGTTCTCAGGCATGACAATGTGCGTGGTCACTTCCCGGTTGATGTATATCTTCTCGTTGGCCGACAGATGTACGGCTATGCCTGTGATAAGACATATTATCAGAATAATTCTGGTTTTCATATTGGAATATTAAAATGTTACTATAATTTTCTTTGCTGTTCTCAGATATATCAGCGTGCATCCTCCGAGTTTATCAGATAAACGATGGTATTGTACTTGATTTTTGCCTTGTTCTTTCTGATATTGGAAGATATGGCAGAAGTTGCAGAGTTGTACATGTTCTGCAGCGACTGGAGTGCAATGGCCTCCGTAGAAATACCTGTACCGTAACCGTCACTGGATTCAAAACTGATATTCTGCTGTACCGTATTGGAACCTGCATCCTTCATAAAATCCCTGAAAGCCGATTCAGGAACATAGAAACCTTCCATACCGTCATTGTCATAGACAGACAGCTTGACCTTGATGAACCTGTCGCCGATAAGGATACTGGTTATGGAAGCCCTGACACGCTGCTGTCCGAAACCTGTTACCGTTCCATAGAGGTAAGTACCCTTTTTCAGCTTTGTGCCGCTTACCGTCACATCGTCCAAAAGCTTGAACCGCAGACGTGTGCCTTCATGCGCCTTTGTAGTCTGGTCAATCATGGCACGTATCAGCTTGTTCTCGGCAAAATCATCCGGAGCAGTAACCGTATTGAATCTGTCAGCATTGGTGTCATCAGACTTGATTACCAGACTCGGACGGTTGCGTTCCCTTTCTTCCTGACGTACTTTAGCTATGGAATCAGCCCTGTGCTTTCTTTCCGCTTCCTCTGCTTCCGGGTCTTTGATACCCAGTCCGCTTTCAATGGCCTTCTGCCGTTCATAGCTCCTTCGCTGAATCTCTTCAAGGTCACGTGCAAACTCGTCCTGTGAGGAATATCCCATACCTCCGTAACCCGTTTCACTATTTTCCGAAGGACCGTTACCGTAGGCATATGCATTGATATGCTTTCTTGATTCTGCAAGGGAACGCTCCAGTTCTTCAAGTTCCCTCTGCTGCCGCTGTCTTTCAGCTTCAGCAGCATCCAGACGGTTCAGTTCCTCCTCGCTGTAGCCGTGTTCCAGTTCCTCCTTCTTCTGTTCTTCCTCCCCGATACCGCTGACGGCTGTGAAGGCATCCTCGTCACCGAAACGTCTGGACATCTCATACATCTTGTCTCCGGCTTCCTCGGCATTAGCCTCCGGAAGTTCCATGTTGATACGGTCTGTAGCTACCGTTCCTGCAGTCTCCTCACCGCCGGAGAAAGTCTGCATCACAAAGTATACCAGTGCGCACAGCGGAACGAATATGACCAGCGGAAAGATATACTTGGGCTGTTTGAAATTAATCTTAATCATGGGTTATCATTGTTTTTAATGGATTTGACTATATTTTCCAGCTGCCGGTATTTGAGGATGATCCGCAAGGAATCCTCACGGCTCTTTACAGGTATGGCAATCATGGAGTCCAGTTCATGATGCAGTAACTGTCCCTTTACCGTCATGTCCGTCAATTCACTGCGGTGAATGTCCTTGTTTGCCTGAATGGTACGGAATCCCTGAAACACCGGTTCTATACCAGCAATCGAACTGACATCCGGTTCACTCTGTTTCCCGTTGCCGGAATCTATGGCAACGGTACTGACAAGTAGCAGAAGCAGTGTCCCTGCCACACCTGCGAATGTCGTTTTCGGATGCTTTGCCGCCCATCTGTTGGCCAGTCTGATTCTTGCGGACAGACGGTATCTTGTACCAATGACACCCAACCTTGGCTGCAACCACGCCCTGACAAGCAGATGCGTTTTCAGACGGCTTTCCTGTATTTTTTTTCTGAATGATTTCATAATATCAGTATATCAATAGTCCAAATCCCTGTTTTCAAGAGTCCTCCAGCCGGTAATGAGCAGACCGTGCGGATTGTTCCTTGTCCTCGGTACGGACTCGATGTAACCTGTTGTCACCATCGAGCGTCTGATGTCTCTGGTCCTGCGCTTGATAAGCTGCGTACCGTAATAGGTAAACTTCCGTTCATGTTCGTCAAACTGAATGGAGTCACACATGATGGTACAGACAGCCGAAGAGGATATAATGTCCGAGTAGAAACCGTTTTCGTCCATGGCCTGTTTCTGTTTCAGTGCAGTCCCGTCAGCCATATACATCGCTTTCCCTACCGTCCATTTGATATAGTCGTTGTCGGGCGGCAGATTGAAGAAATACTGGTGGAACAGCTGTATGTGCGCCTTGGCCTCCATAGTGAAGTTGGCTTCCAGCCGTGCACGCTCGGCAAGAAACGGAATGTCTCCGTCAAGTACATAAATCTGCTGCCTTTCCTCATTTACCAAAGAAATGCAGCACCAGACCGTAAAGGCACAGATGACGGTGCAGCCTCCGATTACCGCAAATACCGTCATCATGGCCAGTCTGGTTTTCTGTGCAAGGGATTCAATAAGCATATTGTAAAAAGATTTGAAGTTATTTGACTAATGATTTGACAGCCGAACCGGCCCCCTTCATGGTTGAACCTGCCGCACCTCCGGCCATGGCACCTGCAGTAGTGGTGATACCCATTGCAGCCGAACCGGCAACGGAACCCGTACCAGAACTTACACCTCCCGGAATCAGCCATGAAGCCACTTCAGGAACGAAGCGTATGATATAGGCACCCACGAGCATACCCATCGCATACATACAATTGGAGCCTATTCCCTGCAGTCCCAGTGCGCCAATCTGTTCCCATGAGTTTACCGAGCCGTGCAGCAGATGGTCGTATGCCACCAGATCCTGCTGTAGGTTATAAAGAAGGATGAAGTCTATATAATAGATGCACATATAGGTCACGAATCCCCATAACGAGAGGGAAAGAAACTTGGACATCCACTGGCTCCAGGCCGAGTTCCATGGCGGTGCCAGCGAGAGAGCAAACATGATCGGACAGAATATCATCATGATGGCCATGAAAATCCTCTGTGCCACGAGCATCCCGTAATACGACATCTGGAAAATCAGTTCCCCGACAAAGCGTATTACATCGTTTATCCATTCACTGACCTTCGTCTCAGCCGCCACGGCAGCCCTCTGGGCGTAGTTGTTGATGGTCGAGCCCAGATTTTCCACATTATATATCAGCTTGTCCCACCAGGCAGCATCCTGACCGATTTCGGCCACCTGCTTTGCCGTGGCTATGGAGTCCTGTACGGTTCTCAGCCTGTCGAGATATTCACTCTGTTTCTGTGCCACCTTCAGCTCGAAGGCTGCCACTTCTTTGTTCTTTGCCTTTGCCATAGCCCATGTAGCGGACTCCAGACTCTTTCCCGGAACCTGCAGAGCCGAGCATATCCATGAAGAGGATGAAATACACAGGGAAATGCCGATGATGCGCAACAGCTTCATGACATCCATACCACGCCTTCCAAGCATCATCATCCAGCATTCGTATGAACCGACACACAGGGCCAGACACAGACCGAGAGCCTTTGCCATTGAAACGGCATCACCGAGAACGGCCACATTGGGAAATGTCTCCATGGCCGTCAGCAGCTTTTCCAGACTTTCGTCAATGGCCGGAAGTCCTATTGTCAGCGGAATAAACAGTAAATTCATGATTGACTATATTATTTGTTTAATATTATTACCTGAATTGTTATCAATTATAGAGAATGTCTAATAGTGTGTAGCGGCAACGGCACAAAGGTGTGCAGTCCTGTTGACCAGTTCTGCCATCCTGGATTTGGCTTCCTCGTATGCCTTCTGCCGCTTGGCGTTCTCCAGCCCATAACCGACACCGGTTTTGTGTATATAGGCTATATCCGCACAGAGTATCTCATTCTGGCGGCTCAGCTCGTCCACCTGATAGCGGAGCTTGCCGTCACTCTTTTGCATACAGTAGAGCAGTCCGTCCGTAATACAGTCCTGCATACGGTTGAACTCGTCCTTGTAAGTGGCATACATCAGGTCAACATTTCTGTCAGCCTCCCTTGCCAGTTCTTCCTTATACAGTTCCTCGATATATTTGCGCTCACTCTCCACCTTCTTGATTTTCTGCCTCTGCGTCTCTTCGGCAGTCACACGCACCGGCATGATACGTTTTACATCAGACTTTGGTTCCTTGAAACGGACACGGAATCCGGAATTGAACCAGTCCCATTTCCAGTACATTTCCGCACCTGAGTATTTTTTATGCAGGAAAAAGTAATACCAGTCCGGAGCAAAATCCCACGGACCGTTCTCCATTGACTTCCACTGCTTCTGCTTTTCACTGTCACTGACTATGCTTTGGGCATTGGCAACAGTAACTGTACCTGAAACTGACATGCAGAACAGGCATAATAATATAATTCTAACCTGCATATCCCTGATTCCATTTGTTGATTACACGCTCAGCTATCTCATTCTTCACATTGGAGTTCAGTATCTTCCAGATATAGTCCGGCTTCCATCCGCAGTCCGTGACAAGGAAACAGTACAGGTTGGCATTGTCTATGATGTACCTTGCCCTGTCGATGGAAGCCTTCAGTGTCATTACCAGATTCAGTTTCTCATCCATGGAAGCCTTCATCAGGTTTATACCCGAAGCGGCCACGGATGCATACAGTCTGTAGCAGTGCTGTATCTCCCTTGATATTGCCACGTTGGCATCGGCATAATACCATGCCACGAAAGGCTTCTTCGATACATGGCTGAAAGTATTACCGGTAAAGTCCTTGTATTCCGTTACCAGCTGATACAGTGAGTTGGCCGTTGAAGAAATGGCACCGGCCAGTACCAGATACGAATAGGCATTGTTCAGCCTTGTATCCAGAGTAGTCCTGACATCATTGAACTTTTCCGCACCCTTCTCAATGAGCGACTGCTCACCATAGCTTGTGGCCACCCTTGTCAGTGCCTTGTCCTCGTCCTTCTTTATGGCCTTGTGCAGGGCAATGAGTGCTTCGATGGTCGGCAGGTCTTTGGGTATGATGAAAGCGGACGCCTTTACAGGCATCAACAGCATTATAATACCGGCTGATATGATACTTATATTCCTGAGTTTCATGACAGAGATATATGAAAGGTTAATAATTTGAAGCAACCAGGCCGTTCCAGTCCTGTACAAGATTTCCCACATGATTCTTCATGGTCATCACATTTGCCCATCCTTCAGGATCTATGGCAAAGAAGAGGTCGTTTGCAGTGGCATATTGTGCCATCAGAACCATTCCTTCCACCTTGTAGCGTATCCTGTTCAGGTCAGTATAGATGCTGTTGGCCAGTGTCAGCCTTTCATACCTGTCAAGCAGATTGTAGCCATCATTCTTTTTCTCGGCAGTTGCCTGTCCCTGCAACGGATTGGGAATCCTGGCATTGTTCACGATATTGACAAAGTTGCCGACCAGCTGCTGGGTTTCCGCTACAAGATTGCCGAGTTCGTTCAGACAGAGCAGCTTGTTTGAAAATTTAGCCTTGTTTACCGTACTGACAAGTATCGGAACATTTCGCAGAATATCCAGAGCACACAAGCCTATTTCCTTATAATAAAGACTTTCAGTCCCGAAACCGGATATGTTCTCCATACTCAGCTTATATAATTCCTTCATGGTAGCCATGCTTACCGTATAGAGTTCCACTTTCTGTTTCTTGGCAGCGATGGTATCCACACGCTGGTTGTGCTGTTCCTCGATAAGCTTCTGTGAAGCGGTATTGGCCAGGACAATCTTCAGGCAGTTGCGGTCGAATACGATTCTCCAGGCAGCATGTGCATTAATACAGACAAATGCAGAAATCATTATAACCGATATGATTCTTAATACTGTTCTTACCATAGTGACATAACTTTTTGATGTTGGTTGACTTTTCTTGCAAACTCCAGATACAGAAGCCCTCCATCCGACTTACGGTCTTCCTCGATACGGGTTATGGCCTCCTGCAGCGTACCGTACCGGGCAAGATAAATCTTCAGTGCCTCCTTTTCGGTACGTTCTGTAGTGTATGCCCAGTAACATTCCGGTGCTTCCTCCACACCATACACATCCGAGTGCTGTCCGCGGCAAATCCACACCTCCTTGAAGTAGCTTCTTTCCTCATGGTTGTTCAGCGCATTGATGGTGAATATCTGCTGACGCTGTATGTCTGTGAGTCCTAGAATGGCTGCAATATCCTCATACCTGTCCTTGAACTTGGTCTGGTCAAGCAGAATCTTCACATCCGAGTTGTTGATGATGGCCTCCTTCACAATAGGGGAATCAATCACGTCATTAAGTTCCTGAGTAACCACACCGGCTATTCCGTGGAACTTCCGGACGGTCTTATACAAATACTTTATATATTCCGCCATGGTAGGTGAAGCGATTGCCTTCCATGCCTCTTCGATGATAAGAGCCTTCCGTCCCTTCTTGATACGCATCTTCTGCAGGAACACGTCCATGATAATCAGCACCACAATCGGGAAAAGCACCGGATCATCCTTTATTTTATCTATTTCAAACACAATGAAACGCTCGTCAAACAGGTTAATGTCCAGGTCAGAGTTCAGCGTCATCTCAAGTTCACCACCACGGTAGAACTGTTTCAGTATGGCCGCAAAGTCATGTATATTGAAACTTATCTTCTCCAACTGTGTAATCTGCGGAATGCGCTCCAGGGCAAACTCATAATAGGAATTGAACGAGAGTTCCTGAACCTTCAGCCTGCGCTTCTGTTCCTCCATGTGGTCAATCTGCCCTGTCTATCTTAATCAGCATGGAATTGTTATAAAGTTCCCTTTTATATTTTTCTATGATGGCAAGTGCACGTTCCTTTTCCGATTCTGTGGCCGCTTCATCATTTATCAGAGCAGTCAGTGAACGGCACTGTCGGATCAGCTTCAGACGGCGTACTTCGGAAGGCAGCAGCAGGGTACGGCTTTCAGCCTTCTCCTGAACCTCTTCCGTATTTATCTGCCTGTTGATGTCCTCCATGCTGTGCGTGTACTGTTCATAGTCATCCTCCATCTTGGCGGCGACCAGCAGTTTCTGCCTCAATGCCTCACGCTCACTGTCGCTGAACTTTTCAAACGGATTGAAATAGGCCTCGTAATATTCCACGATGGTCTGGTTTATCAGCATGTCCTCAATCTTTGTTGGAAATGCGTTACCCTTGAATATCAGGAATATCAGCGATTTGAGGAAGTTCTTCTTCTCTCCGAAATTAAGCTCATACTCCTCCTTCGTGACCTTGAACGGATTCATGGAAATGGGCTTCTCCTTTCGCTTATCCGTATTCTTGAGGACAGAGTTGTCACGGAACCAGAAGTTCCGGTTGATGAAGAGATAACATCGGAAGAAGATATCGAATACCATGATTTGTGTCCTTTCGAGAAGTACGCAATCAGCAAGGAGTTCGTTGTTGATAAGGATGGTAATATATATTACGGCGATGGCTCATCGCTGCCGTCATACGACAACGCCCGTATTTGGTTGGAAGATGTCCTTGACAAAGAAGACCCGAATTGGGTTAAATTTCAGACGGTGTCATATCAGGCGACTTATTCGTATGTCTTTTCACCGTTTACCGATGACATTCGTTTGATACGCAACGATTCACATGGTCCGATGTTCAAAAGCGTCATTCCCGAAGATGAGTTTACCCGTATTATCCAAACCATGCAATCCGGCGAAGAAGTCCGTTACGCACTCATCCTTGCCAATGTTTATAAAAGGGTGACTCCACCTCGCCCCTCTCTCAATCTTCCAATCATACCGACCTTCCGCGACATCGCCAACCTCTTTGAGTGTATGGCGATGTTTTATTTCGTCAAAGGGCTGTCTCTCCGCATAGTCACAATACCATGGAAAGAAAAAATGCTTATTCTTCTTTTCGTTCGTTATATTTGTGTACATTTGCATCAAAAAAAGTTGTTTGACAGAAATACACCACACATCACAGAATTTGTGACTATTCCCAAGTCATTACCTCGTTCTATGAGAAATACTCATAAGTAGCTCATTTTTAATATATTCCTATTTTAATATCGTTTTTTCTTCATAAGAACGACACTTTTTATATTTTTGCGGATACATAAAAATAAGATATAAATGGAAAAATACAACAATTGGAAACTTAAGTTTTATACAATATGGGCAGGGCAGGCAGTATCATTAATCACTAGTGCCATCCTGCAAATGGCGATTATTTTTTACCTTACAGAAAAAACAGGATCTGCGATGGTCTTGTCTATGGCTTCACTTGTAGGTTTTTTACCCTATGCGGTCTTTGGACCAGCCATTGGTGTATTAGTGGATCGTCATGATAGGAAGAAGATAATGATTGGTGCTGATTTAATTATCGCAGCAGCTGGGGCCGTGCTAGCTATTGTTGCATTGTATATGGAGTTACCTATCTGGATGGTTATGGTAGTATTGTTCATCCGTAGCATTGGAACAGCTTTTCATACCCCGGCTCTCAATGCGGTTACTCCACTTTTAGTACCAGAAGAACAGCTTACGAAATGTGCAGGCTATAGTCAGTCTTTGCAGTCTATAAGCTATATTGTTAGTCCGGCGGTTGCAGCACTCTTATACTCCGTTTGGGAACTAAATGCTATTATTGCCATCGATGTATTGGGTGCTGTGATTGCATCTATTACGGTAGCAATTGTACGTATTCCTAAGCTAGGTGATCAAGTGCAAAGTTTGAAACCAAATTTCATAAGAGAAATGAAAGAAGGAATGGCTGTACTACGGCAAAATAAAGGATTATTTGCTTTATTACTCGTTGGAACATTATATATGCTTGTTTATATGCCCATAAATGCATTATATCCTTTAATCACTATGGAATATTTTAATGGTACACCGATGCATATTTCTATTACGGAGATTGCTTATGCCTCTGGTATGTTGATAGGGGGTCTATTATTAGGGTTATTTGGGAATTACCAAAAGCGAATCTTATTAATAACGGCATCAATTTTTATGATGGGGATAAGCTTAACCATTTCAGGATTACTTCCTCAAAGTGGATTTTTCATATTTGTAGTCTGCTGTGCAATAATGGGGCTTTCGGTTCCGTTTTACAGCGGTGTGCAAACAGCTCTTTTTCAGGAGAAAATTAAGCCTGAATATTTAGGACGTGTATTTGCCGGACTTTATGCTGTCCGTATTCTCCCTGTCAACCTCTCGCGCACGTTCCTCCTTTTCGGCGCTTTCGCTGTCAAGTTCCTCACTGCGCGCCTGCTTCTCTTCGTTCCCGATTTGTAGTTTTTCGTTCAAGATGCTCCTTTCCCGTCTGCTCCTTTGAGGTGCCCCTTTCCATATCAAGACACTCAGCCAAAACCGTCTGCATCTCACTCATGGCTTTCTCGTCCAGCTTGCAGGACTTTCCCGTATCGTGGTTCATCCAATCCCATACGATATGGGCGTGCAGGTTGGGCTTCCATGTGGCATTGTCACCGGGTATTCCGTAATACCCCTCGTCACGGTGGATGAACACTTGCAGGGCTGTGACACCCCAACGCTCGTTACACACCTTGCAGAATTTCTGCAACTGCTCCATCGTGGTATCTTCCTTAATGACAACCACGCCCTCCTTGAGCGGAGTGCTGCCACGGACGATGGTCACCTTGCCCGTCTTTTTTGTTCACCTTTCACGGTCTTTGGTCTGCATTGCACGGCCTGTCTTTTCCTTGACCATTGCGGCTATCTGATTGTATCGGTCGGTGAGCGTGGCTTCGCCGAAATCAGGTGATACCCACGTTTCGTTTCTTGCCATAAGGTCGGTGCGTATGTAGAACTTCTCCTTGCGGATATTGGCAAGGTATTCCGCTGTGCGCCTGTTGTGTGCTTCGCTGCTGCCGATGTTGCACGGCTTGATGTTGACGGATGTCTTTTGTGCCATAGGGCTTGTCTGTATTTTGAGTTTCACTTCGGGTTATTAGGGCAGAGCCTTAATCGGTGGGTGCAGGGAGAGGGTCACTTCCTGCTCCGGGTTCTTAGGGGTGGAAGCCACTAAGCGGAGTTTCCAAAGAGGGGGTCACTCTTTGGTCGGGTTGCACAGGGCTGAAAGTCCTTGCCGGGTTCTTAGGGCAGCGTCCTAAGCCCCTCGGGAGAGCCCACAACTTCGGAGCGCAGCGGAGAAGTTATAGTGGGCTATATATGGGCAAGCCCATTCATTCACGCCACGACAACGGAGTACCGCTGAAATCCGCCCTCTGCGCCCGTCAATCTTCCGTGCCTGTGTCGGTATCATCTGCACCGCCAATCGTGCCGTCTTGCGGCTCATTGTGGCTCTCTGTGTGGTTCCCGTCAGGCATCGCATCCCCACTGTCTATGATACGGGGATGGTCGGCATTGTCCTTGCCGTCCTGCCTGTCAGCGGAACGGTCAGAGAACATAGACGAACAAAGGGAAGAAGAAAGGGCTGCTGCACCGCTTTCCGTGGTGTCCGCTTCCTGCTCTCGGCATTGGCGGTTATCCGACATAAAACTTTGCCCGTTCTGTGGCAACCTTTCATCGGAAGATGGTGTCCGTCTGCCGTCTGCATGTTCTTTGACATTCGGTTATTGGTTCGGGTGGTCAGCACACCGAGCCTGTTAAAAAGCAGTCAATGAGCTTTCCGATGGTCTTTCGGTTGCAGCCCATGTACTCCGCAAGTTCCACATCGGAAGCTGCGACTTCTCCCACCTCCAAGGCGATTTCTATGCCCTTGATGTTACAAACGGTCTTTGTCCGCACGGCATGGGTCATCAGCCTGTGCAGGCATCTTTGCCTTTGGGCGGAAAATCTGCCCTCCAAAATAAAATCCCACTGCTCGCCAGAAAAACGGAGGTAGGCGTTCACCGCTTCCGTCTGTTCTTTGGACGGGTACGGTGCTGCCCATCCGTCTTGGATGTAGTCAACCATTCGGCTGACCGCATTTGCCAATATCGGGTCATACTTTGCAATGACGGGTATCAAGTCCTCTTTTCTCACAATGTCTGCTTTGTCTGTAAAGAACTTGGCTTGTGCTTCTTGCCGCTGCGCAAGGCTTCAAGCCGCCTGTTAATCTCTTCCTCGCTGCCTGTTCCCGATGTACCGCCCTGTTCAATCCATCCGATGATTTCATCCTCGAAGAAGTAGAGCTTGTTGCCCCTCTTGTGGTACGGTATGCGCTTCTCGGATGTCATGGCGTAAATGGTGGAAGCGGACTTGCCGAGCAAGGCGGCGACATCATCAAGGCAAGCAGGCGTTTGCCTTTCTGCTGTGTGGCTTTGCCCAACGCTTCGTCCACCTTGTCCGCAAGCTGCCCCACCTTTTCAATCAGGAGGGAAACAGCCTGCGGTGCAGTTGTTCAAACGTGATTTTATCCATAAGCTGTAGTCTTTATTTGAGTGTAATCTGTTCGGAAGCCTTGCGCTTCAGGTCGTTCACCACATCGGCATAAACCTGTGTGGTCGCCACGTTGCTGTGCGTAAGCATCTTAGAAATGGTGTAAAGGTCGGTACCAGCGGCGAGTTGCAGGGTTGCGTAGGTATGCCGGAAGCAGTGAAAGGTTATGTGCTTCGTAATGCCTGCCGACTTTATCCAATCTTTGAGATACAAGGAGCAAAGGCTTGTGTCATTCCCTTGAACACCTGCCCTGTGGAACGCTCGCCACACCGCTCGTCCTCTTCCGCCATCGCCTTGTCCACTTCCGCTTTCGGGAAACATTTGGTGGAGTTGGCTTTGATGCACGGTATTGAGTACCGCATACGGAGGTTGTAAAACCGTCCGTAGGTATAATTGAACTTTTGGCATATCTCCGCCATCGTATAAAGGTCGCCGCCGACACTTTCCCCTGTCCGTAAATGTGTCACGAACGGACTTTCTTCTTGCCTTCCTTGCCGGTAATGTCGATACAGACAGGTAACCCCTGACGGTCGGTGTAGTATGTGGTCAGCGGTGTATCCTCAGACTCCTTCAGATGCTCCTTGAAGAAAAAGCACAGTGCTGCATCAGAGAGAGTCAGGAACAGGTCATAGTCCGGATTGAAGGCATAGCCGTTACCGGGAAAACTGTCCATGAAAAGCTCCAGCTGGTTATATGCAGTCCTTGACGGCATGATGCCGCACTCGTACAGTTTGGTCTCCAGAAAGGAAGTTACCGGAGTAACCTTGTCAGGGGGACAGCTCACCAGAATGTTGAAGTTACAGTACACAAGCATGGTACTGTCAACGGCCAGCCTGTCCAGCACTTCCTCAATGTCGGCCTTGGCAATACGGTTGCTCGGGTCCGGCATGGAACCGTGACGCTTTGCCTTGGCCTGTAGCTTGCGCAGCAGCTTCCTCTGTCCCGGTATCTGAATGACCTGGTTGAACACCACACAGTCCGAGTAGGGGACGCCGGTAAGGAAAGAAAGCAGGTCGGTTGCGATGCCGTAACCGTTGATGTTCATCTGCGTGTACGGCTTTACCATGGAAGGCAGGTTTATCTCATCAATGTCCACCAGCGGATAGGAACGGATGATACGGTCACCTGTCCTGAGATATTCGTCCGAAGCCTTGAAGTTGGTCATCGAGAACGGTCCGTGCCGGAACTGGAATGCCATGAAACGGTGGCAGTATTCGCTGACCTCCTCCTTGCCGAGCTTTCTGTGCCGGATATGCTTTTCCGTCAGAATATCATCCGTCTTTGATACCTTGGAATGGAAATCGAGCCATCTCTTCGGGTCGTACTGGATGAACTGGTTCTTCTGTGCCTCCTGGGTGAGAATAAGAAAAGTCCGTATCTCTGTAAACTCCCTTCCCTCGAAGTATCTGAAATAGCTTCTTGTCAGGAACTCCGCATCATCCGGCACGTCATGGTGATATGCCTGTCTGCACATAATATCCTGCTTCTGCAGTGCATATCCCTCACCGATGGTCTGAAGGATATTGGATAGCACGTCATGAAACAGCATGTACTGCTGCGCATCCGTACAGAGCTGCTGGACCGGATTGGTTATTTCGAAGATAACGGACGGCTCGCCTCTGGCCGAGAACAGCACGACATTGCCGTCCGTCTCCTCCAGCTGCGCATAGAGTCCGTCAAAAATTCTTTTCCTTTTGTGTGCCATACTGTATAAAGTGATTTACTGTTCTTTTCTCAGGCTTCTGTAGATATAGATACCTCTTGCCCTTTTCTTGTTGTGGAGTCCACCACGCTGTTTGACGTAGATTGTTATCAGTCCCACCAGTGCCATGACCATCATGGCTATGAAACCTGCAACCTTTCCCAAAGCGATTGAGAAACCGATGAAGCCTACGAATGATACGCCTATGGCTGCCGCTGCCAGAGTAAGAAAACGGCCACGTATGCCCATAAACTCCAACGGTTTCTGTAATCCCTTGAACACAGGGTAACCTTCCTGATTCATTGTCATGCTGGGAAAGGATTACTGGAAGAACAGCGGAAGAGCTTCCGAAAGTGCGATGAATGCGATACAGCCTCCGATGGTAAGCATGATGGTCTTCTTCACGTCCTGGTCTCCGTTCTGCATCTTGAAATAGACGTTGAAGGCACCGACCAGAACGATAACGGCAGCAATGGCCTTCATCAGGTTCGATACCGGAGTCTGGTAGGAACTGACTTCCTGAGTGGCCTTGGTAAAACCAGCTGCTCCCTTGCTTCCTGCCATTACATTTGATGTGGAAATAACGAGTGCAATAGCCGCCATCACACACTTCTGTCCAAAACTTGAACCGATGAAACGCTCCGTAAGATTCCGGGCACTTTTCTTTATTATCTGCATTTCTGAATAATATTAAATGATTTCATCGCCAAAGAAACAGATGTCACTAAAGGAACGGTATATATATCAGGCATTCTCACAGCTGAAGATAACGGCACCGAGGTCACTGGTACCGGTCTCTGCCAGCCTGTTTATTTCCTGAATGATATTCTCTACCAGAATGCCGTCAGTCATGATGGCCTCCCGGTAAACGTGTCTGGAAGATTCTGATTTGGATGCAGATTTCTCTGTACCGTCAGAATTATTACTTTCATTATTTGATTCGGGATTTTCCGTATTACTCTGTTCTGAACTTTCTTCTTTGGAATCAGGTTCATCCCGGTTTATCCTTATCGGCCTGAAGTTTCGTGCCTCTTCCGATATGTCTATGTCCTCTTCTTTATGGCTGTCCTGCTCGGCATTCTGTGCGGCCTTTGCCCTCTGGAAGTCCATGAAAATCATTGCCGCATAGTAGAATACCATTGCCACGAAGAGAAGGAATACTATCTGTCCGTACTGCATGGCTGTTGTAATATGATATTGGATGAAAGAGCGGAACTGTCCTCCGGAAGCGGAAGGATATGCAGTCCCAGTCTGATGCCCCGGCTTTCCAGACGTTCCCTGCGTTCCGTACTGCCGGTATAATAAATCACGTTGTGTTCCTCACTGATGATGTATCCGTTTGACTTCATGTTTGAGCGCACCCTTACTTTCGCCCTGTTTGAAATGACACGGATACCGGTTATGGGTTCCAGACCGAAGACGATACGCCGTCTTTCCCTCTTTACCATCTGGGTACGGATACGTGAGGAAATCAGGTGCTTCTCTTCACTGCTGCGTTTCAGTCCGAGTGCAGCGGCTATGCGTCCGACACTCATCCGGGTAATGCCGAGAGCTTTTCCTATCTCAGAGAAGGAATACTCCTGAAAGTGGTTTCTTATATAGTCGGCACGCTCCATCCATCTGGATTTGGCCATTTTTACAAGTCCAAGTTCACGGGCTTTCAGCTTGACGGTCGATTCGCTCAGGTTGAGAGCGGCAGCGGTATAGGCTGTGGTCTCTACCGGATACAGCTCGACAAGAGCGGCCAGCATCCTGTCTGTCCAGTCAGTCTTTTTCATATCCTACAGATTATAACTGTTAAACAATGATTTCTTTTCCCTTCTGTATTCTGCCAGACGTGGCAGGTAGGACTTGAAGAATGCCCTTACGATGGCATTCACCAGGTCAGAACGGCATCTGCCATGTATATCGCAGTCGTCCAGTGAATCCGCAAGGTCACGGTCAAGCTTGCAGACAAGTCTTTCAGTTTTGTCCGTTCTCGAACCGTCCGATTGAAGGAATTCCATGAAGTCATCCCAGCATCCTGTATCCGAAAGGGAAACAGCAATATCATTTTCCTGTGCTTCAATATTATTTTCTCTTTGCTCAACCTGCGTTCCTGCGGTATCTTGCGTCAATATAAGTTCTGAATCATTGATGCCTCTTGTCAGGTCATCTATTTCCGGTATATCCTTACTCATAGTGCTATGGTTATTGAAGTTTTACTTATTATTCTGATTCTTTGTTCTGATTACCTGTACCATTCTCTGAAGGACCTGTTTCAGACTGGCAGGTATTTTCCTTTGATGCTTCATCGGACTGCTGTACCTTCTTTTTCCTGTTCGGCTTGGGATTCAGATTCTCCGTCAGCTGTATGCCTTTGAGTTCTTTTTCCCTTATCGGTTCAATAGTATCGAAGATACTCTGATAGATTTTGTCAAATACTGGTGTAACGATAGCAGCCTGCATATCCAGTGCCGCCATGGTACTGAAACGTTCCATATCCGCACGCTTGGGAATCTTCGCAGTGACATACCCGTAGTTTGAGAAAGTATCCCTTGCATTGTCCCATATAAGCAGCTCAGAACGCTTGCCGATTCTTCCGTCATTCAGATTGGGAATTATGAAGAGTCTTGCCTTCATCCTTTCACCTACAGCCTTTTTCAGACGGTCAACAAACATGAGGAAGCTGGCTGTGGACGGAACTGTTACCAAGTCATAATGGAATGGGACAACGATAATGTCAGAGTTTACAAATATTGGTACCAGTCCTTCCGCTTTCAGACTGCTCGGTGTGTCCATCAGAACAACGTCGATTTCAGGATCGTTGTGAAGCTTCTCCATAAGGGAAGTCATCATCGCCTTGTCGTTGGCTTCGTATGCCCATACCTCGTAAGGCATTTCCTGTTCGCCGTATTTTCTGATGTCAGCCTTTCGGCACTTCATAATGGAGTGCTGGAAGTCGCAGTCTATGACCACAACTCTCACACCCTTTGTCACCAGATAGTTGGCAAAGGTGACGCAAAGGGTAGTCTTTCCAACGCCTCCCTTCTGATTGGCAAATGTCACTATAACCGGAGTCTGTATCATTTCAAGTATTGATTGATTTTGTGACAAATGTATAAACCAAGATTCTCAGGTAAGAAATGTGCAACACATTTGTGATTTCGGTTGGATAAACCGAAGTACAGTGTGTGGTAAATATTAAAAAAATATGGTTGCTTCAACAAAAAAGGTTACAGCTAAGAGTTTTTTTTAGCTGTAACCTTTTTTGTTGAAATAAATGATATAATAATTTATTAATTTAAATCCAATCTTTTAAAACTATCTATCATGCTATTGATGTATTTTTCTGACATTACATACCAGAAGTTTTCCGTTGTAAGCATATTGGAAATCAATTTCAATATGAAGTTATCATATTCATTCCATTTGTCGTAATTCCCATTAAAGACTTTGGATAATGTTTTTAAAGAGGAAGTTGCAAGTATATCAGCTGTCTGTAAAAGAGGTTCAGACTTAGAATTTGCTATATTAAATTCCTTAATATAATTGCCCCATGAAATAAGCCTTGTTATATGCTCAAGTTCATATGGAATTTTAGCATTTTTGAATATTTGAAAAATATGTTCATAAGCAGTATCAAACTGATTACAATGGTCAAATAATATTTTTGTAGAGGCACTGTCTCTTCTACATTGTTTAGCGACCATATTACCCAATGTTGCAAATGAAGTATAATTGGGTGATATGAACACTCCTTTCTCTGCGTTTTTTATAGCGTTGGCATCATCTTCACATAATTCTGCTAAATGGTTATATGTCCCGTTAAGAATACGTTTGTATCTTTCGTTTTTAGTTGATGAGACTACAACGTCTAATGCCTTTTTAAAACTATCATAATTAGGGGATCTTAATGCGTTAAACACAATTCCTATATTTTCTTCATTTAATGTATTATAAAAATATTGGGCTGCTAGTTTTTGTTCGTCAGGATTGTTACACCAAGTATAATCTTCTGTATCATTATAAGCACCATCCATAAAATTATCAACAATAAGTCCACTAATCATATATCGTTTTTCAATTATAACAGATGCAAATTTTGCTTCCGTAAATACAAGGTTATGAAGTATAGTCTGCATAGCCTGTCTTTTCTTGTGAGATTTATGCCAAGTAGTCGCTTTTATCTCTGCTTCTTGTGATTCTTTAGCAGCATTAAAGCATGCTTTAAGAACATTTGTACATTCATCAATCTTGTTTAAAGGGATAGAAACTGCACTTAAAATAAAAAATTTTTGTTCATTATTTAAAAGTGCATCACCTGTATGACCTGATTCATCTATAAAAGTTTTATATTCCATATTTATCAATATATTTATTTAATAATCCATGTATTTCAATACTAGTTATTTGATGGAAGAAGGCTGGATTGTGGTCCCTAGATAGCTTAAGAATATTATTTAGTTTTTTGAATATTCTCAATTGTTTTTCGTCAAAAATATTTTCAACGATATAAGGAACATTTTCTACTTCATTATCTATAAATGATAAATATTTAGAAGTAATACCAATTGCAACATCTGATAATTGTACCATTATATTCTTTTTAGAGTCAATAAAAGTAAAATTGGGAACAAAACTATTGTTAATCATTACAGGCTTTCTCTTTAATTCAAATATAATATCTGATTCATTATCAAAAATAATTTGACTATTCAGCCAAATTGCAATCTCTGAACGATATAAATTAGAAAGTTCAGAAAGCATTTCCAGTTCCTTTTCATCTTGTATAAAAACAGCTTTTTTCTGATACTTACCTTTATTTAACCATTGAATTAATTCATTTTTTAGGTATTCCATTACATAATTTGATACATGGTAACAATCGCACATATTTATTAAGTCTTGCATGAAAGATTCTATTGACTCAGCTTTAATATTCGGATACCTGTATTTTAAAACAATATCATAAAATCCATGCAAATCATTTTTCATGATACGATAGAATATTGCTTTTAAACCTAAATACTGCTCATCTTTTTCAAAATTATCAATGGAATCTAAAATGTCCACGATAGACCAATATAAGACATTAAGACTTGAAAAGTGTATATACCACTTTTTTGATAATAGAAGATCAAGAAATGATTCAAGCCTGTCTGATTTTAAGCAATCAGAAAAATTCCCTTCATAAATATGATGAGATTTAATTTCTTTTGCATTAGGCTGAAGCTTGAATATTTTTTTTAATTCTTCAAAATCAATAATATCTTCTGCAGCTATTCCACCTAATACAAAAATCGTATCTGCTGGTACATTAAATTTGTTTTTATCTTCCTTTATACGAAATTTTTTTACATTATTCGTCTCATCATAGTAGAGAGTATATTTTTGGTCTATACAATTAGGATTACATCCATAAAACAGTAATGATAATTTGTTAAGAAAGCGTATTTCTGTATAATCACAAGGTATTTGATCATACTTAAAAAATACTAACTCATTTGAGTTTGAAACATTAGATATATACTTATAACCATTATTTATAAGAACAATATCAAAATATGTATCAATAATGGAACGTATATCCTCATTATTTGGGCATTTTGCGAGTAAATTCTTACAAAATTTTATTTCAATGGGGGCCTTATATGAGTTATAATTAGTATTTAGTTTTTCAATTAGTTCTTCTCTTATTTCATTAATCTGTACAATAGTCATAATTATGAAGTTCAAAATTTAAATTGTTCCTAATAAAGATACACATACATAATTATTAAGGATTTTATTTATAGAAAAACATAAGTTTAAATATGTATATTTAAACTTACATAACCATTATTGTTATATTTTTACATAAAATCCATCTCCAATATCATTATAAATATCATCATAGTTATTTTTTCCTCTAACTTCCCATTCACGTTTTTCGCTATGGCTGCCACCACCAAAGTCACGCAATTTACCTTTGCCAGAGAGAAATGCTGTAGATTTCTTACTTTGCAGACGCTTGTGTCTATTCACTTGATTGACAGACTGCTTCATTGGTTTCTTCAGTCGTTCAAGATTGAACTTTTCTTCAGTAAGATTTATAATGATGTGTTGCTTGAAATTGATGGCGTAAGTTGCATCTTCCTCCTGACAGACAATAAAGCCCTCTTCATGAAGTTGGCTTCTGACCGAGGTTACAGTATCATCATTGAATATCCCACGCAGACGGTTTACGGCATCAGTGTAGTAGTGTGTTCTTTCCAGAGATATATCTACCAGATCTGTCCGGGAAACCTTGAAAATCTTACAAAGCAAATCCCGTTCAGCCTCAGTAGCCGGACTGAACATTTCTACCATGGCTATACGGTTGTTACGGTCGATAGCTTCTGCCATAAAAGGTTTCAACGGACGGCTTTGGCCATCAAAATAGATGATGCCTTTCTTGATATAGGCACGCTGCTTCCTGATTTTACTGTATATTTCACCCTGGGTAATCTTCGGATTGAGTGTCAGTAACCGGTCAATATAGTCCTCAATCCGATTGAACCGTTCTTCAGGAGTAGTAAAGTCCAGAAGTTCCTCTACAGCCAGCACCCTTGCACCATGAATGACGGTCTTGTTTGCATGATCAACGAGCATATATCCGTATGGCGCATCCTTCTTGCCGAAGAATACAATGTCAATACCGAACTTCGTTTTCAGTTCCTTCTGTAGTTCCTCCTTGTTGGAACTTACATCACGGTACTTCTTTAATATGCTTCTTAGCTGACGGCAACGTATCTTTTCCCGATAACCGCTCTTGAAAAGACTTTCTATTTCTGTAAAAGGAATTTTCTTCTGAACCTTTCCACCATGCTTGACGAATACATTCCCATCTTTCTGATAGACCTCATATCCCATGGAAACCATGATTGCCTTAAACTGGGCAAAGGAAGAGAATGTATATTGTTTGGCAGCATCAATATCATCTTCCGTTTTCTTTTTCCTGTTATTCCCAAGAATATGGTCAATGACTTCCAGGGAGCGTCTGCGCTCATGGCTGTGATGAATCTTTCTTCCATCAGGTGCCACTCTTGAAGTGACAATATGAAGATGGGTATTCTCCGTGTCATAATGGGAGTAAACAAGTAATGGCTGACCGGATTCTCCGTATCCCATTTCTTTGAGATACTGGTGTGCAAAATCCAGCAACTCATCTTCCGACATTTCGTGTCCCTTACATGATATGGCTACATGAAACTGCGGTTTTCTGATTCTGCTGTTCTGTGAACTGTACTTCTGGAGATAACCGACCAGCTCACTTGGGGTAGGTTTGTGAAATGTTCCGAGTGAACCGAAATTCTGAATCTCGATAAGCCGTGCAATACCTTTCGAGACTTTATGTTCATTGTAACCGACTGCATGGAAGTTCGTACTTCCAGGTAATATGGTTGCTATCATATTGAATCCTAATTATCATGGTTTATGTGACTGAGTAACCGAAATACTTCAAACTCATTAATCCATGGTTATACTATAATAATATCTGAAATGATTGAATATCGTGTAACTGACAACTCAGATTCTGACAGCTTTCTGTGTCAGAGAATCAAGGTCTTTTTTTATTCGGTTCAATGTTTCCTGAGTCTCAAGAATAACCGGTAACAGAACTTCCTGAATATAGCTGGGTGCGAGTAATCCGGCTACCGAAAGCTCATTGGCACGTTTAACCGACTGATTAAGGTTTCCTCCAGCCCAGGAAAGTTCATTCTGATATTTCCGGTAAAACAAACCCAAATCATTCATCAGTTCGAGCTGCCTTTTGGTTCCGATATTTGAATACTCTGCCAGTGCCGAGCGTATATAATGGCTCACAGATGAATGGGAGGCGGATTTTTCCTTAAACTGTTGTACTTCCTCCGGTGTCATTCTTACCTTGATGTACTTGGTTCTCTGATTCTTCATACTTGGATACATTGGTGGTTAGATTTCCCGGACCATCTTTCGCCATGCGAAACAGCGTCCAGCCGCTCCGATGCGCCAGCATTCGGCAAGTTACTTTTGTGAGTACGAAACGGAGTTTTGTGGCCACAAAAGTACAACTTGCTTGGAAAACTCTGCACGGCAGAACAATGCCTTCCGGGAATGATTATTACACCCAAATTTACCGGAGATTGCCGTTGCAAACCGAAATCTACAACACAATTCTTTGGAGGCATATTCCGACTTACCATGTGCTGTAGCATCTTGTTATCTTGGAATATCCATATAGCGGAATATTGTTGTATAGAGTCCTAGAATTTATCAAACCAATTTTCGTGTATTCAGAAACAGATGCTATAGGTATTATTCAGTCTTAGAACCATAAAAATCGCAGTAATCAGTAATCAATGCTTCGTTATCTATGGTTGGATAAACCAAGGTTTCAAACACACATAAAATGTAGTTATACGGGATAAATAGCTATCGCTCTCATAAGACCTATAACTTATATAACCCCAATATCATCATAGTAAGGTAAAAGTAACCTGATTATCTAAGTTATTGGAATCCGAATAAAAGGGAAAATATAATCTTGTAGCTGATTCAGCTGATGAAATGTCTATCGGGAAATCTCATTTTATCTGAACTGTATTGCAAAAACATTCAGGTAGAATAACCACCCTGTAGTCATAGTCTGGAGACACCTTGTTATCATGGTGATATTACACTGATAATCAGTAAAAAACTACTTGAATAACAAGAAAATAGTGCTGTGTAAATTTCTGTATCTCATTGATTTTTAGTATATTTATATGCTAAAATAGATTTTATATACACTAAATATTACACGCTATGTTTGAATTGCTGTTGATTATATATCTGCTGCCGGTACTTATTATCGGTATGCTGCTCCTGAAGCTAGTGTTCTGGCTTTTGAGGATTGCCATACGTCTGGCTGTCTGGTTGGTAAAGAAAACTTTTATCCTTATATGGAAGTTTATCATTCTTGTCTTTGCTATAATTATAGGCCGTGAAATCATGCCCTGGAATCAACCGAATAAATAGAAAGAACCGTATCAGTGAGTGAAATGATACGGTTCTGATAAAGATAAGTAGAATCCTCCCTTTGTGTTAATGGCTTGTTCAGTTTTGCCGATTACATGAAACCTTTTCCCTTGCTTCTTTCATATACAACTTCCTTCTTGGAATCACAATTCATAAGACGGAACTGAACCATACATCCGGTAGGGATATCCTTAGGTAACTGTTCAACCAGTCTGTCGATAACCTGGTCCACATTACTGAAACCAATATCTGTTATTTCACCGATTACGTCACCTTTGAAATATGCACGGCCATATATCATCATCTTCTTTGTGATGCGGAACATCTTGTCTGCCGGTGTCTCGAAGTCACGTGCCTTGCCTTGCTTGCTCTTCTTGTTGCTGAAGAAAATGAAGTCAATCACTTTGGCATTTAGTTCCCAGGCAGGAGTGAAGTCTATCTTGACATAGCCTCTTGTTATATTCAGTCCATGACTGTGGTTCATGCCGAAAGCAACTTCATACAGATTGGCATCACAGTCATTTTGGGCAATTGTAGCCCATGTATGACGGAAAGTGTAATAACAGTAGTAATCCTCCTTCTTCATTCCCATATCGGCACATATCTTTCTGATTCCAATATTAACGTTGGCATTGAAACTGTCCGGGTTACTGTAACGCTTATGGAATTTGAAAAGATATTCATCATTCTCGTCTGAAAGATATTTGTCAAATGTAGGCTGAATGAACGGTTCCACACGCATTTCAATATAGGCTTCGTCTTTTCGGCTGTGCTTTGTCTTAGCTCTTTTATATCCGATAATTCCATCCTTATAGTTTTCTTTTTTAAGCTCAAATATATCTACGGTATTTATTCCGCCCAGACACAAAGATAGGAGTGCCACATCTCTGCCCAGTTCCGGAAGAGAAGAAATCATTTTGGTTTCAGGTAGGGGACGATTGAAAAACTCCCTACATGCCTCTGCACTGATGGCTCTTTGAACTGTACTGTCAGATTTTGGAATGGATACCTTTAACCAAGGATTGTATTTGATTCGCACGATACCACGTTCTTCATCGTTCAACTCTATAAGTGCCCTTTTGAATATCTGTCTTAAACAAGTAGGGTACATTTCTTTCGCTCTGTTCGTTAACGAAAGGCTATTAATCCATCTTGTCAAAACAGAAGATGACAAGTGAGTAAACATAACTCTGGTTGTTCCCAAATATCTTTCGAGGTGGTTTACAGCCAGGCGATAGTTCTTAGCATTACGTTCATGTCCTTCAGAGGCCATACGGTTAATGAACTTTGTTGCATAGTCACTAAAACATATTTCTTCATCTGAATGAATAAGAAATTCAATTAGTTCAGCAACAGAATAATTTGAGACATCCTTACGGTTTATCATATCGCTATAACGTAGGATTTCTCGTGAACAATATTCGTTGACCACAATATCCTTGATTTCGCCATTCTTGGTGATTTGCTTGTCCGTAATGAGTTTATCGGTTTTAATATAACCCATTCTTGAACGGTGGACAACACGAATGTACACTGGATAAAATCCGTCAGCTCTCTTTCTTACGACTACTTTAAATGTTGCCATATCAGATTGATTTATAAGTTATTAAATGGTGTATGCGTTGGTGTATGCGCCACTGTTCAAAAGTGTATGCGTGGTGTATGCAAGTACCGTTTATTTGACTCATTTTTTGCGGACAAATGCACGAACCGCCTAAAAACAACTTAGGCTGTAACGCCTGATAAACAGTTCGTTACAGCCTAAATCAAATATTATCCTATATTGCTTATGCTTCCTCAATAGCAGCCTGCGCCGCAGCCAAACGAGCGATAGGCACACGGAACGGAGAACAAGAAACATAGTTCAAGCCTACTCGGTGGCAGAACTTAACTGATGAAGGTTCGCCGCCATGCTCACCGCAAATACCACATTTCAGTTCAGGACGAACGGAACGACCTTTTTCTACTGCCATCTTGATAAGTTGACCTACACCGTTTTGGTCGAGAACTTGGAACGGGTCTACTTTCAAAATCTTCTTTTCCAGATATACCGGCAAGAAAGAAGCAATATCATCGCGTGAGTAACCGAATGTCATCTGAGTCAGGTCATTGGTTCCGAATGAGAAGTATTCGGCGTGAGAAGCAATGCGGTCGGCGGTCAACGCTGCACGCGGCACTTCAATCATCGTTCCTACTTTGAAGGGGATTTCGATGCCTTCTTCTTTAAATACTTCGGCAGCAGTCTGACGGATTACGCGCTCTTGGGCTTCGAATTCGTACAGAATACCGATGAGCGGAACCATAATTTCGGGTTTGGGGTCGTATCCTTCGCGTTTCAATTCGCAAGCTGCACTGATGATGGCACGGGTTTGCATTTCGGTGATTTCGGGATATGTGTTACCCAAGCGGCAACCGCGGTGACCCAACATCGGGTTGTGTTCGCAGAGACTTTCTACGCGGTGGCGGATGTACTCAACGGTAACACCCATTGCCTGTGCCATTTCTTCCTGACCTTTTGCATCGTGCGGTACGAATTCGTGCAAAGGCGGGTCGAGCAGACGAACGTTGACGGGCAGTCCGTCCATCGTTTTGAAGATTTCTTTAAAGTCAGCTTTCTGGTAGGGCAACAGTTTCGCCAATGCTTTTTTACGTCCTTCGGCATCTTCTGCAAGAATCATTTCACGAACGGCTACGATCTTTTCATCATCGAAGAACATGTGTTCCGTACGACACAATCCGATACCTACTGCTCCAAAGCTGCGTGCATCTTGTGCGTTGCGCGGCGTGTCGGCGTTGGTACGTACCTGCAAGCGGCTGTATTTGCTGCACAAGTCCATCAGTTCGGCAAAGTCTCCGGAGAGCTGGGCGGGTTCGGTTTGTATTTCACCGGCGTAAACGCATCCGTTCGAACCGTTTATTGAGATGTAATCGCCTTCTTTCAGCAGCGTACCTTCGATTTCCACCGTGCGCGCCTTGTAGTCTACGTTGATAGCTCCGGCTCCTGAAACGCAACACTTACCCATACCGCGGGCTACTACCGCAGCGTGAGAGGTCATACCTCCGCGGGCAGTCAGAATACCTTCGGCAGCAGTCATTCCGGCGAGGTCTTCGGGAGACGTTTCGATACGAACCAATACGGTGCGGTGACCGTTGGCGTGCCAAGCAGCCGCATCTTCAGCAAAGAATACGATGCGTCCACATGCAGCGCCCGGAGAAGCCGGCAATCCGCGTGTAAGCACTTTCGCACGAGACAACGCTTCTTTGTTGAATACCGGGTGAAGCAGTTCGTCGAGCTTGTTCGGTTCGCAACGCATCAACGCTGTTTTTTCGTCAATCATTCCCTGATGAAGCATTTCCATTGCGATACGTACCATTGCAGCTCCCGTACGTTTACCGTTGCGGGTTTGCAGGAACCACAACTTGCCTTCCTGAACAGTGAATTCCATATCCTGCATGTCGTGATAGTGGTTTTCCAACTTGGTTTGCAGTTCATCGAGTTCTTTGTAGATTTCCGGCATAGCCTCTTCCATAGAAGGATATTTGCTTGCACGTTCTTCTTCAGAGATGCCTTGCAGTTCGGCCCAACGCTGAGAACCGATTTTTGTAATCTGTTGCGGAGTACGGATACCGGCTACCACGTCTTCGCCCTGTGCGTTAATCAGATATTCGCCGTTAAACAAGTCTTCTCCCGTAGCAGCGTCGCGTGAGAAGCATACTCCCGTAGCCGAAGTATCGCCCATGTTTCCGAACACCATCGCCTGAACGTTAACCGCCGTACCCCATTCAGCCGGTATGCCTTCCATCTTGCGGTAAAGGATAGCGCGCTCGTTCATCCACGAATCGAACACTGCACAGATAGCTCCCCACAGTTGTTCGTATGCGCACGATGGGAATTCTTTGCCGGTTTGGGCTTTGACGGCAGCCTTAAAGCGTACTACCAGCGCTTTCAGGTCATCAACGTCCAGTTCGTTATCCAGACGGACACCTTTTGCTTTCTTAACATCCTCGATGATAGCTTCGAACGGGTCGATGTCTTCTTTGTTGGTAGGTTTCATGCCCAATACCACGTCGCCATACATCTGTACGAATCGGCGGTAAGAGTCCCATGCAAAACGTTCATTGCCGGTCTTGCGTGCCAATCCTTCTACCACTTCGTCATTTAGTCCCAGATTCAAAATCGTGTCCATCATACCCGGCATGGAAGCACGTGCACCTGAACGTACAGAAACCAGCAGCGGATTTTCTATATCGCCGAATTTTGATTTCATCAGCGTCTCAACCCCTTTGATGGCATCTTCAACATCTGTTTTCAGCAAAGCCACCACTGCTTCTTTTCCTTTTTCAAAGTATTCGTTACATACATCCGTAGTGATGGTGAAACCGGGAGGAACGGGGACACCGATCAGATTCATTTCGGCGAGGTTAGCACCTTTACCACCCAATAGATTTCTCATGTCTGCTTTCCCTTCGGCATGTCCGTTGCCGAACGTATAGACTCTTTTTGTATCCATATCGTTAAAAGATTTTATAGGTTATAATATGTTTTTCAGTATCATACAATGTTTTTCATTGAGCCTGTCCAAACCTTCCGTCCTACGGGAGTACAAGGGAAAAATTCTCCGCCGGATGCCTTGAAAAACACTACCGTTTGCGTAAGGTATTCCATGCGGAAGCGTTAACCATTTCTACCCATAGCGTTTATCGGTTCTATGGGTAGCGTTTTTTGCAAGTTCCCGACAGGGGCGTACTGCTGCTTAGAAACAAGCCCTCTTGCTGTTTCGGTCACAAATCTAACCATATTCTTTGAAATTTCACAACGAAAGGGCGGAAAAAATACTATGTTTTGTAATATAGACTTTGCAAAATTAACTTCTTGCCAAATATTGCTCGATTGTCAGAAAAAATGCCTATATTTGTTCCCAAATTGGTCTTAGAGAAAATAAACGTGACACGAAAGAAGAAAGAACTTCCGTTATTGGAAAAAGTAACGATATCCGACGTAGCTGCAGAAGGAAAAGCGTTGGCAAAAGTGAATGATTTGGTAGTATTCGTCCCTTATGTAGTTCCGGGCGATGTGGTGGATTTACAGGTGAAGCGTAAGAAAAATCATTATGCCGAGGCTGTCGCTGTAAAGTTTTATGAGAAATCGCCTCTTCGCGTAGAGCCGTTTTGTCAGCATTACGGAGTGTGCGGCGGATGTAAATGGCAATGCCTTTCATACGAAGAACAGATAAAATACAAGCAGAAACAAGTTTTCGATAATCTGACCCGCATCGGGAAGATAGAGTTGCCGGAATTCATGCCTATTTTAGGCTCGAAGAAGACGGTTTTCTATCGGAACAAGCTGGAATTTACATTCTCAAACAAGCGTTGGCTGACCGAAGATGAGGTAAAGCAGGATGTGAAATACGAACAGATGAATGCAGTAGGGTTTCATATCCCCGGTGCGTTCGACAAGGTGCTGGCTATCGACAAATGCTGGTTGCAGGACGACATATCGAACCGAATCCGGAACGCCATACGCGATTATGCTTACGAACATGATTATGCCTTTTTCAATCTGCGCACGCAAGAAGGCATGTTGCGTAACATGATGGTACGCACCTCGTCGACCGGCGAGCTGATGGTGTTGCTGCAATGCAAGATTACCAACGAGGGTGAACTTGCCAAGATGAAAGAACTGCTGCAATACGTAGCCGACAGTTTCCCCGAAATCACATCCTTATTATATGTAATAAATAATAAATGTAACGATACCATCGGCGATTTGGATGTAGAGGTGTTTAAGGGGAAAGACCATATCTTTGAAGTAATGGAAAACCTGCGCTTCAAGATAGGGCCGAAATCGTTCTACCAAACCAATTCGGAGCAGGCCTATGAACTGTATAAAGTAGCCCGTACCTTTGCGGGGCTTACCGGAGAAGAATTGGTGTACGACCTGTATACAGGGACAGGTACCATCGCCAACTTCGTGGCGCGTCAGGCAAAGAAGGTTGTCGGCATCGAGTACGTGCCCGAAGCAATAGAAGATGCGAAGGTAAATTCTGAAATCAACGGCATAACGAATACTTTATTCTATGCCGGCGACATGAAAGATATCCTGACCCAAGATTTTATAAACGAACACGGGCGTCCCGACGTAATCATAACCGACCCTCCGCGTGCGGGTATGCACAATGATGTGATTGACGTGATACTGTTTGCTGAGCCCAAGCGCATTGTGTACGTAAGCTGTAATCCGGCTACTCAGGCGCGCGACCTCCAGCTATTGGATGTAAAATATAAAGTAACGGCAGTTCAGCCGGTAGATATGTTTCCGCATACACACCATGTAGAAAATGTCGTGTTATTAGAAAAGCGTTAAGAAGATAAAGAAGATGATGAACAAGAGAAAAAACACCGGATATAACAGGATGCCTCACGCAACTTCGCGTTATACTATATATAATGTAACAGAACCGATGGAGCTGATGGACTTTCTGATGAAGAAGATGGCAGGCATCAGCAGAACACGTGTAAAGGCTTTGCTTACGAATCGTGTGGTATTGGTGGACAATAATATCCAGACGCAATACAATTTCCCGCTGCTTCGGGGCATGAAAGTGCAGGTCAGCAAAGAGAAACATAAACATGAGTTCCGTCATCCCATGTTGAAAATATTATATGAGGATGCTTATATCATCGTAGTAGAAAAGAAAGAGGGACTTCTGTCGGTGGCTTCCGAACATCAAAAGGAACGCACGGCGCAACATATTCTGACTGAATACGTAAAACGTCAGAATCGGAATAACCGCGTGTTTGTGGTCCACCGTTTAGACCGTGAGACTTCGGGGGTTATGATGTTTGCCAAAGATGAAAAAACACAACATAATTTGCGAGACAACTGGCATGATATTGTTTTCGACCGTCGGTATGTGGCTCTTGTCATGGGAGACATGGAGAAAGATCAGGGCACGGTAGAGTCGTGGCTCACCGACCGTAAACTTTATGTCAGTTCATCGCCCTACGACGATGGCGGGAAGTATTCGGTAACTCATTATCGTACGATTAAGCGTGCGAACGGTTTTTCGATGATTGAACTCCAACTGGAGACTGGGCGCAAGAACCAAATCCGCGTGCACATGCAGTCGTTAGGACATCCGGTGGTGGGAGACATGCGTTACGGTTGTGAAACAGACCCTTTGAGACGTCTGGCATTACATGCGTTTAAGTTATGCTTTTATCATCCCATTACGGGCGAAACCATGAATTTTGAATTGCCATATCCTATGCCATTCAGATCATTAATGCAACGGTAAAAAAACATGATTAAAAATATAGTATTTGATTTCGGTGGAGTAATAGCTCCCATCAGCCGCGATAGGGCAGTAGAAGCGTTTATTCGTTTAGGATTGACAGATGCTGATACACGTTTGGACAAGTATCACCAAACAGGCATTTTCCAACAATTAGAAGAAGGAAAGATAGATGCAAATACTTTTCAGGAAAGGCTGGGTGAGCTTTGTGACCGTAAGTTGGAATGGGAAGAAACAAAAAAAGCATGGTTAGGTTTCTTTACGGGAGTGAATCCGGATATTTTAACTTATCTGGAAGATTTGCGGACTCGCTATCGTCTTTTCGTTTTGAGCAATACCAATCCTTACGTGATAGACTGGGCATGTAGCAGTCAGTTTTCTCCGTCAGGAAAACCCCTGAATGAATATTTCGACAAGTTATATCTTTCTTACAAGATAGGCTATACGAAACCGGATAATCATATTTATGATTTTATGATAAAAGACGCAAGTCTGATTCCTTCGGAGACCCTGTTTGTGGATGATGGCCCGGCAAATATAGAAAAAGGCAAAGAGTTTGGGCTACACACTTTTTGTCCTTTAAACGGAGAAGATTGGCGGGAAAAATTAAAAAATATATTGCAAAGCCTTGCATAAGTAAATAAAAAAGCATACCTTTGCATCGCTTTTAAGGAAAAGCTTTCGGGGTGTAGCGCAGTCCGGTTAGCGCACCTGCTTTGGGAGCAGGGGGTCGTGGGTTCGAATCCCGCTACCCCGACAGTTTGAAAATCAAGGAGTTACGATAATCCGTAACTCCTTTTTTTGTTATAACACGTCTAAACAATAACCGTTATTCTGGGTTATTCTGGGTTATTTTGTACATTTGTGGTGCAAATTTGGTGCAAATTATTATAGCAACCTTTTAAAATAGCGGAATGAATATGGCAACAGCTAATTTTTACCTTGACACACGCCGGATAAAGGGAAATGGGAAATATCCGGTAAGAATCCGTATTCAGCACAAGGGAAAATTCCTTGTCTCCACGGATTTTGATGCCACGCCGGAAACATGGACGGGCACGGAATACAACAAAAAGGAACAGAACTACAAGGCGAAGAATATGGCTATACGCATGTTGATGAATAGGGCGGAAAATATTCTGTTCAAACTGGAAATGGACGGAGGGCTGGTCACAAAGACAGACAAGGACTTGAAGAGAATAATAGAAGAGGAATTAAGGCCGGGAAAGTCTGAAAAAAAAGATATGTTCATTCCGGTCATGGAGGAATTCATGCTCGCGAAAACCAAGCAAAGCACAGCCGAATGTTACAAAGGTACAATCCGGAAGCTGGAAGAATATAGCCCGGATTGCACCTTCTCTATAATGGATAGGAAATGGTTGTCTGAATTTAACAGGCACATGCTTGATTCAGGAATGAAGGTAAACGCCTGCGGGGTCCATCTCCGCAACATCCGCGCTGTATTCAACTATGCGATAGATGAGGGGTATACCGAGATGTATCCTTTCCGTAAATTCTCAATAGCAAATGAAAAGACGCGGAAAAGGAACCTGAGCCTTTCCGATCTGGTGCTGTTGAGGGATTATGATTGCGAGCCTTTCCAGCGCAAGTACCGGGATATATTCATGCTCATGTTCTATCTGATAGGGATTAATGCGATTGATTTGTTCAACGCGGAAAAATTGAACGGGAACAGGCTTGAATACCGCCGTTCAAAGACATCAAGGCTATACTCGATAAAAGTTGAGCCTGAGGCGATGCAGATAATAGAGCGGTACAAAGGAGAGACGCATTTGCTCGACATCATGGATAACTACGCGAATTATAAGGACTTTCTGCACAGGATGAATGACAACTTGAGGAGAATAGGAAAAGTAGAGCGGAAAGGGCTTGGAGGGAAAAAATACATCTCTCCGTTTTTCCCTGAGATATCGTCATATTGGAGCCGGCATACATGGGCTACCATTGCGGCAAGCATAGACATACCCAAAGACGTTATCGCGGCGGCTTTGGGGCATGGAGGGAATACCGTTACCGATATTTACATTGATTTCGACATGAAAAAGGTCGATGATGCGAATAGGAAGGTAATAGATTACCTCAACAATGCACGGCCTGAATAAGATGGATATTACATTGAACCGGGGCTGGATGATATTACGCCAGAGAGGTCGAGGAAGAGTGTGGGTTAAAGAATGTGAATCAAGCAATATTTTATGTGGTATATATACCACATTTAAAAATAAATGCTTATCTTTGTAGTGTAATTAAAAACAAACGATAACATTAAAAATATAACAGTCATGGAAGAGAACAAAAGAACTTACGATGTTGAATTCAACAACGACACAGACAGCAACAGCAAAGGTATCCACGGGACTTATGAAGAATGTATGGACTGGATAGAATTTAACAGAGGTGACGAATCAACCTATTTCGGGGATTATAAGGGTGGAATAGTATCTATAGTCTGTGAACAGACAGGAGAGCATGTTTATATCGAAAATATTTAACTTTTAAAATTACTATGAAAGAACAGGAATACGCAGGTTGTTGGTACTGTGATAACATCATAGACCACCCGGAACAGGTAGGGCTGCTGCATCTTGGGTTTCCCGAGATGCTTTGTCTTAATCCCATCAAGCAAGGAATTTTATTTCTCTACTTTTGAAGAATTTCTGAAATACGCCAGACCAAACTGGCTCGACCCATCCGACAAAGGGACGGAAAAGGAGCAGCGCGAGGTGCTGGAAAGATTGTGGAATTTCAGCGTTGCGCAGGAAGAAAAGGAGGATGAACTATATGGATAAAGACTGGAAAAAGATATTGGGCGAGCAGATACGCGCCCGCAGGCAAGACCTCAACATGACACAGACGGAACTGTCAGAGGCGACCGGAATCGATCGGGCTAACATCAGCAAGATAGAGGGGGGAAGGTACAATGTCAGCGTAGACATCATCGGGCGTATTGCCGAGGCGCTGAGGTGCGAGATAAGATTAGAGCCGGCGAACTGACCGCCCGCTCTTTATTTCTTCGGCTTGATTTCGATTTCAACGGGAATCACGTTGTGGCATTTCGGGCAGGTGATTGCCACCCCTGATTCCTTCACTTCTTCGGGCGAGGCGAAGAGCTGCCACACCGGGACACCGAGGGCGGCGGCTATCTTCTCAATGGTGTCGAGCTTGGGCTTGACCACCCCGTTGGCGATGTTCCTTGTGTTGACATCCGTAACGCCTATTTCCCTTGAAAGCCACGCGGCTGTTCTCCCTTGTTCCGAAAGTATCTCCTTTACCCTTAGTTTCATAATGGCAATAATTTTGTTTAAGGCAAAAATACGGATATGGCGCGCCCCTTCTTCGGTTGTTTACAAAAAATATAATATATTAAGTTTCGTTTGCTTGTTTGTGGTAATGTAATAAATTATATTTGCACCTGAAATTATTGCTACATAAATGCAAGAACGAGCATCCCGCCACGTTGAGGGCTTTTAAGGTGTCCAGCAAAAAACACAATCCCGCTATCATTCAAGGTAGCGGGATTGTGTTTTATTTTTTTCTGCCATTTACCAATCTTCATCAACCGGGTTTTCTATACTCAAATTAATATAGTTTACCAAATCATTCATGCTCTTTTCCAAAGACGATATTAATTCGGGGTATCTTACCTCTCCTTTCTTGGTATATACACAACCTGTCATTTTGCTCCCACGTTCTAAGAACATCTGCGAATTTTTCCCGCTCACATCCAAGCGCAAAATGATTGGGGCATCTATTCTGAATCTTCCTTCTTTGAACATTATATCCATCTTGAACAAGATGTCTATATAATATTTCCCCATGAGTTTAAAATCCATATACGCCCCACGGCTGTTGATTCCTCTCAATGACAACATCTCTCCTTCATTTTCGCTAATCACATCGTCTGGGGAAGCGTATAACGACATGAGGATATTTTTCACTTTGCTGTAAAGCTCCTTTTGCGTCATGTTAGGATGCTCGAATACAACATAGTTTTTCCCATCCTCTGAAACGAATCTGTCTGTTTTCAAAATGAATTGGGCAAAAGTGAACGTAGGTAGGACACTTATTGCCATCAATAATAATACTTTCTTCATTACTTTGTTGTTTGGGTTATATATTATCTGATTTTTTAATATTGCAATTTTTACATAATATTTGTAGATTCCTGAAAGTTGTAGCTCCCTTTTGAGATAGGGATTATGTGGTCAAACTCCAAATTTTCTCGGCTTCCGCACATACAACATTTTCCCCCATCCCTATTCCATACAGCGGTAGCAATATCCATAGGAATAGCCGTTCTATTTCCGTCCTTTTTGGTATATACATTAAAAACTTTTCCCTCTTCTATCAATTCATCAAGAGCTTCGCGCTCAATCATCTTTTTTCGTTCCTTTTTATATACGGCTTCTTTAATCTCTTCTCTTTCTATTCCTTCAAGAACAGTTGATTTTGATTCCTGCGGATATTTCCGAACACGACATATTTCTTCCTTATACCCAATCATCTTGTTATTATCATATTCAAAAATCCCAGAGACCGGACATTTAATGATTGTACGCCCGTCCATCATGTACCCTATTGCGTTATCCGCACGGAGGCTTATCAGGGCTTGTCCCGCATTTATCCAATTATGATTAGCCTTCGACTTATCAAATTCACGGTTAAACGAAACAGTATCTTCCTTTTCTAAGGATATAATGCGATAATAATCATCATCCTCTATTATTTCATATTTGCAAAGGAGTTCTTCATGAGACCTTTTGATAGAGGTGCTAAAATTATTTGTTTGTCGGGAAAGGTTGTTCAATCGTTCATTTTCCTTTTTGTATTCTCTGTTTTCTTTCTCATATTCTTTTATTTTATTTTCCAATTTAGAGATATTCTTCCTCAGTTCCCCTATGATTTCATTCTTTTCATTCAGCCTGATTTTAAGCTCCCCGATAGTAGGTTCATTAGATGTATTGGGGTTGACAATCAGCTTAAAATTATATCGGTCGTCATATCCGTCATTAAATATGATGCTTGCTATATTACATATTGGAAATGCAATTAAAAATTTTACTTTTAGTTTTGGAAGTAAATGGTAACTTTTCGTTTCATAAGAATCCCTATTAGCGCAATCGTTACATAAAGAAATTCCTTTACAAGAAAATCCTTCTTCATTTACAGCCATGAAGTCTGAACAGTTAAGATACAAAGTGTTATTTGACACATTTTGAATTATAAGAAATACATGAGACATTTTTATGTCTTTAATACTCTTATGGGCAACATCAAAAGAATCACTTAAATAAATACAATCCTTGAATGAATCGCATCCGTTACAAACTGTATCTTTGTTTTCTTTTATTGAAACCAACTCGATAAATAAACCTTTATTCTTCATCTGGTATTATTAATTTATTTATAAGGGTTACGTATTCTATTTCTTAAAGTGGTATTACAATTCTGGCGGAATAAAGAATTGAGATAAATTCTTATCCTTAAATACGAACTCAATATTCTTCGTCTGCATAGGAGATAAAGTTGCTTCTATACTTTCTTTAATTTCCGAAGCATTAGGATTTTGAATGTATATTTTCCTCAACGAAGTCATCTTTTGCAGTATTTCTCTATCGACATCTCTATTTACATAAGGGAAAGAATAACCTATGATAATTAGCGATGTTGTCTCTCTCACTCGTTCTGCTATTTTAGACATAAAAGATTTATCACGTTCCCATGAATATGAAAGTGTATTTTCATAGTTATCATTCTTTAAAATTTTATTAATCACACTTAGTTCATTTACAATATCATTGCCATAAAAGAATTTGGATAATTCCACTAAATTTTTAGCATTTTTGTCAATGAATAAAGCCATGCCATTAAGTTTTGTAATAGAAAATCCCTTTGCATCCATTTTCCCAGTTCCAAAGGTCTTATTTATTACATTTAGCTCATCCCATAAATAAGGAATCTCCTTTCTTCTTTTTGAATAATCTGCATAAGCTAATTCAAATTGAATATCATAATTCCATGTTAAAATATTTATAGGTGGAAGTTCTCCATAATCACTTATCAAAGAAGCGATAAACCCATCGTATCGCAAATCTCGTGGAACTAAAAATTGTTCAAGTGTCAAAAATATAGAGAGAATCCTTTTTAAGCGTTCGTAATCCGGCATTCTGTCCGTTACAAATAACATCTTTGCATACGTGTCAATGGTTGGATATTCTTTACATCTATCTGCCAGCCATTGTAAATCTTCACATATTTTGTCAATTTCTACTTTTGCATTATTGCGTAAAGAAGGGTTATTGTATATTTCGGTTAATGAATCTATTACAAACTTTATCGCCTTTTCAAATTCTGAAATAATAGGAACACCTTTTATTATAGCTCCCAACTCGCTACGTTCACCATAACTTGCACCCGCCCCGAATAAATACGTTATTTTATTCATAGTTGTTTTATTTAATTTTCAAAAACCCGTTTTCATCCACAATGACCGTAAATTCCTTTTCTGCATCCGATTGTAAACCTTTATCTATTTTGAGCATATCCCCCTCTCCACGCATAAGCCATTCGGCAGAAATGAGCGGTTCAGCTATCAAAATTTTATTTAAAGTTGAAAATTTAGGTTCTGCGCCATTTAAAATGTCGTTAAGTGAAGTCTGTGCAACACCTATCTTTTCAGCAAAAGCTCTTTTACTTTTATATCCCATATTAGAGATAATTTCACTAATACGTTCATTTATAGTATTTTCCATAATGTATTATTTAAAATAATTATAAATAACGGTTTAACTAACAAAATATTCGGTAAAACCTTTAATATGTTAGGTAAACCGCTTATCTTTGCAGTGTGAAACGAAACAAAAAACGTTTTCACTGACACCAAATTTAAATTAATGTATAAAGATATTTTAAAGGGATTTAAGATGCAAAATTTTGTAGTTAAAAAAACGTTAACAGAAACACTTCGCAGAATGAAGGTGGGACAAACGATGCGAATCAAGAGCAGGGACTTCAAATACAGTGCGGTCAAGACCGCCAAAAACAGGCTGAAAAAAGAGGGAATAGACATCAAGCTGTCTGAGGCGGGGATGATTGACGAATGCGAAGTAACAAGATTGGCATAACAAATTAAAACAACAAATTATGAAACGGTACGATTTAAGCAGAATCATGAAACGCGCGTGGTACATATTCCACCACACCATCAACGCCACTTTCGGCGAATGCCTGAAAGACGCTTGGAAGCAAATCAAGGACGAGGTGGCAATGGACGAAAAGATTGCCGCACGCCGCAAGGCGGAGCAGGAAAAGAGCAGGGCATACGACTACCGCCTGCACCGCGCATACTACGGGTGCAAGTTTGGTCGCAACGACTGGGCGCGCGACTACCAGAATGACGCGAGAGCTGCCGTAAGACGTGCCGTAGACCTTAACAGATTAAGTAACAGATAAGGAGGACAAAACCATGACAACGAAGAAACAGAGAACACTTACGGTGGTAGCAGTGATAGCAGCAATCATTATGCTCGGATATGCGGGGCGTGTGGACTACACGGATGCAGTGATGAACACCATGAGCGAGAGCGAATACAAGGCTATAAAGAAAGGCCTGGGGGAGGGGACAAGCGACTACGAGATAGCAAGGTACTATATTGAAAACCGCGACTGATATGGGACGGATAAGAACGATAGTAAAAGTTGAGCACGTTGAAAAGAAATGGCTCAGCAAGGAAGAGGCGAAAAAGTATCTGGGATGCGGCGATGACTTCCTGCAAAAATTGCGTGACAGCGGGCTTGTGTCATTTGCCCGGTTCGGGAGCAAGATGTACTGGTACGAATTAGGAAGTCTTGACAGATTCATCGCAAGAAACAAGGTGATATGAATACCCCTCCCGCCGCATAGATTAACAGGACAAATCGCATTCCTCCTAAGAATGAGTTCCCGGTTCGATTCCGGGTGCGGTGACAAAACAATGTTCTTTGACACATTGAAAAATATAAGGGTTCTCCGGTTGTCCCTGATGGTCAATAGCTCAGTCGAGAGCGAAGGCAAACCGGATAGTGAAAGGGTCGTACAAGGGAGCGCAAGAGCGGAGGCGCGCGGCGAATCACGATAAAACAACCTGAACGGAAGCTGCCGTATGTCGGCTTGGCAACACTCCTTTACTGTGAGGGGCTTCCGCATTCACATTCCCCTGCCCGTCCACGATTCGGGCTTGAAACCGTTGCAGGTTACAGGGGAACAAAAGGTAGTTAAACATTTAATTCTTTTGTTAGCCGCAGCCGTCCTGTTCGTGAGAATCGGGCGGCTTCTTTTATCAAGAATAATCATTTTAAATAATATACAATCATGAAGACATTTGAAGAAGTAAAGGAAGAACTGCTTCATCGCGCGAAAGAGGCGGGAGCTTGTACGGCAGGCTACAAGATGGGGCTTGAGGCAAATAACAAGGCGGACCTGCTGAAAGCAATTACCGAAAATTGGCGGTGGGTATTCGTTCCTGCAAAGATAATTAACGCAGAATATCTGGAAACTAATTTTACAGAAGATGAATTGAATGAAGCTGGCATATATACCCGTGGTGTACATGAGGCGAGAATCAAGGCGTTCGCCTGCGGCAGCGCAACGGTGACAGCCTGCGGCAGCGCAACGGTGACAGCCTGCGGCAGCGCAACGGTGAAAGCCTACGACAGCGCAACGGTGAAAGCCTGCGGCAGCGCAACGGTGAAAGCCTACGACAACGCAACGGTGAAAGCCTACGACAACGCAACGGTGAAAGCCTACGACAACGCAACGGTGAAAGCCTGCGGCAGCGCAACGGTGGAAGCCTACGACAGCGCAACGGTGGAAGCCTGCGACAATTCTTATGTTGAGGATTGTACGGGAAACATAAGACCGGCAGATGGCTATGCCATTGTAAAAGACCACTTCAATAAGAAAATTTACATTAAGAAAGGAAAATTTGAAATCATCGAAATAGATTAGTTATGAAAACATTTGAAGAATTAAAAGGCATGACCACCGAGGACTTGGCGCGTTATGCGATGGAATTGCAGGAATCGTTAGAAGAAGAAAAGAAAAAGTCAGATTTATGGTATAAGAAATACGACGAAGAAAAGAATCGTCTCAGCACCTTCCGAGACGCGGTAAAGTCGGTGGTAACCCTTGTAGAACCATGACCGACGAGGAATTTATAGCGAAAGCCAGAGCCGTCCCCTGCCAGTTCCATTACGAGATAGGGTATCTGATAGACGTGGCACCCGATCACCTGAAGGAGCGGCTCTGGTGGATAATGAGACAGAAAGAAATCTTGGAACGACTAAAGAATATTTGACATGAAATACCAGATAACCGGTTACCAAGTAATTTACCGGAACGGCAACCGGGACAACATAAAGCCCTTGCGTCCTATCGAGACGGACAATATCGAAACCGTCCGCAAACAGATAATGAAGGAGAAGGGAGCGGAACATGTAAATCTTTCTTATACAGAAATTAATTAAAAAAGACAATGGAAGAAAAACTGATATATCAAAAGATAGCCAACATCCTCAAAGAGACAAAGGCTATCACAAAGTCGGAAAAGAACCAGCAGCAGGGTTTCAAGTTCCGGGGCATAGACAATGTGATGAACGAGTTGCACGAGCTGTTTGCCAAGAACGACGTGTTCATCCTGCAAGAAGTGCAGGGATTCACCACAGAAAACCGACCGACCAAATCAGGCGGGACGAACACTTTTACCCGCGCAACCATAAAGTTCTGCTACATGACAACGGACGGAAGCCATGTCGACACGGTAAACGTGGGCGAGGCGATGGATTCGGGGGACAAGGGGATGAACAAGGCGATGAGCATCGCGCTGAAATACTCGTTGCTGCAAATGTTTCTTATTCCCACCGAAGAGCCGAAAGACCCGGATGCGACCACTCCGGAAGAGACCGATTACCTTGCCATGGCATTGCAGGAGATAGGCGCGGCACAGAGCATCCAAACGCTTTCAAGCGTATTCGACAATTATAACACGTTGCAGTCAAACCCGCAATTCATGTCGGCTTTGTCTGCCAAGAAAAAACAACTGAAAGATGCAGCTAACTAAATCACAAATCATATTCGACCAGCAGGCGCACACCTACACCACCCCGGACGGCGTGTGCCTGCAAGGGATTACGGGAATGATTGAGAGGCAACTGTTCCCGGACAAGTATTCGGGCGTTCCCGGATTTGTAATGAAAAGGGCAGCCGAAAGAGGGTCTTTCGTCCATGAGGTCTGTGAACTTGTGGATGACTTGGGCATTGAACACGAAAGCGAGGAAGCCCGCAACTATCAAAAATTAAAAGAAAGTTACGGGCTTCGATATGAAGCAAGCGAATATCTCGTATCGGACAACGAACACTTTGCGTCCTGTATTGACAAGGTGTACCGGGAAAACGACAATGATTTTTCATTAGGCGACATCAAGACAACATACAAGCTCGACAAGGAGTATGTCAGGTGGCAGTTATCGGTTTACGCCTACCTGTTTGAAAGACAGAATCCCGGATGCAAGGTTGTAAGGCTGTTCGCCATTTGGTTGAGAGGCGGCATAGCAGAACTTGTAGAAGTGGAGCGCATACCGGATAAAATCATCCTTGAACTGCTTTCTGCCGAAATCGACGGGCGCAAGTTTGTAAATCCCTATGCCGTACCCGTAGTCAAGACCGACCTGCCTTTAAAGTACCGTGAAATGGAACAATCCATTATTGAAATAAGCGAGCAGGAAAAATATTGGAAAGAGCAGAAGAAAATCCTGATGGACGGCATAATGAAAGAAATGGTGAAAGCCGGTGCCTATTCGTGGAAAGGCGAAAGCATATCCTTTACTCGCAAAAAAGACAGCACACGCAAGGTTTTCGACCGTGAAGCCTTTGAGAGGGATTATCCGGGCGTGTACGACAAATATCTGACAGACACACCGGTTAGTGGAAGTATAACATTAAAAGTATCATAATAAAGATGAGTAATCAAATCACCGGACGGCTTGCCGCAATCGGTCAGACCGTCCAAATCCCGTCCAAGACGGGAGGCAGTCCGTTCCTGAAACGCGAGTTCCTGCTCGACGCGACAACTTACGACCAATGGACGGGCGAACGCAGCCAGTACGAGAACATCGTCCCGTTGGATGTATCGGGCGACAAGTGCGCCGAGCTTGACAATCTCAGCGTGGGCGACATAATCACGGTATCCTTTGCCCTGCAAGGCAGGGAATGGACAAACCAAGACGGGCAGACCAAGCGCATGGTTTCCATCCGCTGCTACAAGATAGAGCGCAGAAACCAGCCGGGGCAGGTTACCGCGCCACAGCAGGCAGCACCACCGCAACCCCAGCAGTTTCCACCATGCGTGGATTCATACGGTAACCCGCAAATGAACGATGGTTTGCCGTTCTGATGCGCTACGACGGGACAAACGCGCTCCACGCGGCACAAGCGCGGGCGAAGCTGGAGAAGCTGATAAGGGACGGGAAGGTGTTCGACCTTACCGAGAAGAAGAACAAAAGGTCACTTCCGCAGAACGCATACCTGCATGTCATCCTTGCCTACTTCGCCTGCCAGTACGGGGAGACGCTGGAGTATGTGAAAATGGAATACTTCAAAAGACTGGTCAATCCAGACACGTTCATACGCGAAAGGGATGACAGGTTCCTGGGAAGGATACAGTACCTGAGAAGTTCCTCAGACCTCGACAAAGATGAGATGACTCTTTGCATTGACAGGTTCCGGAACTGGTCATCTTCAAAGGCCGGAGTCTACCTGCCAAGTTCAGATGAGGGCAGGCTAATATCATTAATGGAAATGGAAATCGAAAGAAACAAGGAATTTATATGAGCAAGACAAAAGGCAAAAATTTCTGCAAGAAGGTACAGATGCACCTTGCTTGTGCAACCGACGACATGAGGGCGCAGATGAAATGCGTATATTTCAAATCAGGGATGGCGTATGCTACGGACGGCATTATCCTCGTAAGGAACAGGCTGGACGAAATGAGTTCATTCGAGCAGGCTGACATAGAGGCGTTGGATGGCAAGTTCCTCCCGGCACAATTCTACAAGGACATCCTGAAATACGATGACTGCCTTATCTCCGACGAGGGCATAGAGTGCCACAAGGGAGACGACAAGGCTTTCTTCTACTTCATGGAATTCAAGGACGATGTAAAATACCCGAATGCGGACAAGGTGCTTGAAGATGCCTTGAATAAAATGACCGTCCCCCTTCCCGCCATTGCGTTTGACATAAAGAATATGGAAAGGATGAGAAAGGCGTTGAGCGGCATAGATAAATGCGTTGCCATGTTCAAAGGAGAAAACAGCCCCATCGTTTTTCAAAGTATAAACGGCTTGTCAAGCAGTATAGGCCTTTTATCCCCAGCACATTACGACACTGATGAATAATCACAAATGAACAACGAAACGACCTACATCCACGACTGGCATCCGGTCGGGATAAAACAATAGAGAATATGGGAAGTAATGATGGAAAATTCCCCTTTAATATCAAACATATCAAAGGGGACGGATGGATTTTGAATCCAAAGTTATCGGCAGATAAACTTACGACTAAAAAGAGAAATGTAACCGCATTGAGGACAGCACGCAACAAGAACAGGGTATGAGGCTATTTTTTCAAAATCGACTATTCTCTTTGAATTAATATCAAAAGAAACCAACTGCATCTCTTGCGGCATTACATCCTTGTTACCCTCATATCCGCAATTCGGGCATTTCCCAACTTTAAGATTCTTCTGAATCTGTTGAATTTGTTCTAATGTTAATTTACCCATAATTAAGATTTTAAATGTGACATTACAAATGTACTGATAAAATGGGCACGTTCGCAAAATCCAGCAAGATTTTAAATGTGACGCTTTAAATTTCATGCTATGCGGCGTGTCCATATATCCTGTTAGGGATAATGTTGGTAATCTGACCATAGAGTGAATTTCTTTTTTTTCTCATCCTCCGCAAGCCCACTCCGAGGTACGCCAACGGCACGGTAAAGGAACTGCGGGGACAAAATGGTATCGTGGCGGAATTGGTTAGACGCTGACAACTCTTAGTAGACTTGGTTACGATGTTATGAAAACGGGGCATCAATGTAAAACGTTAATACCGTTCTACGCATAAGACGTGAAGATTGCCAAGCATTGCAGGTTCGAATCCTGCCGATACCACTATCTGTACAGATAAGACAAGTTGGAAAGACAACTGGAGGACATTAGTTTAAGTAGGTCAAAACAGATGGACGCATCTATGCGAGTTCGACTCTCGTATGTCCTGCGACTTAAATAAATAATCAATGAATGAAATACTCACTGGTAAGATTTGCCCCTATTGTGGCAAGCCTACCGAATATGTGGACAGTTCCGTTATCTACGGACGCTCATACGGGATGATTTATCTCTGCCGTGAGTGCAGGGCTTATGTCGGAGTCCACAAGGGCACAGACCAAGCGTTAGGCAGACTGGCAAATGAGGAGCTAAGGGAAGCCAAGAAAGAAGCCCACTACTATTTTGACCAGATAGCCAAGACAAGTCTTATAAACAAGATTTGGAAGAAGCATATCCCCAATACATCTAACAGAAACAAGGCTTATTTGTGGCTATCCAACCAATTAGGCATACCACATGAAATTTGCCATATAGGAATGTTTGATGTAGATAATTGCAAACGAGTTGTCGAACTGTGTAAACCAATAATAAAAAAGTATGGAAACGAAAGAAATAACTAAAATAGTTTACGTTGCTAATGATGGAAAAGAGTTTCTTACAGCAGAAGAATGCAAGAAGCATGAAACATTTGTGAACAGGTTTTGCGTAATATCTCCTATTTCTGTATCCGTTGCAACCCTGATTTAAATGAAACAGGATACTATACGCATAGAATATATGCAGCAGTCCTCTCTAAAAATGGATTATTCAGTAAAGAAATCGCATTTCAATGGGCTTTAAAGAAGTTTGGTACTTACTTAGGGGAAAGCGTAATGGGACATGGTTTCCAACCACACTTTAGTGTGAGTGAAGTATCAAAAGAAGAATATGAAAAATGTCCTGCTACTGTATGGGGAGGTGCTCCACTGAAAAGTGAGAAAATATTCCTTATCCCTAAATCGGTAGATGGATTTCCTGAAAATATTGACTACATGAAAGAATGGGGGTTTAAATAATGCCATACTACATAAAACGAAAGCCAAAGAAGAAAGAAAAGCCCCTGCCGTTATTCGACAAGGCAGGAGTAAGAATCAAGAAGAAGCCGGATTTAGTAGCAAAACTCGATAAAGTTTTCAGCCGCTATATCCGGCTTCGTGATTGTATGCCGAACGGGTATTTCCGCTGCATCTCCTGCGGCCAGATAAAGCCATACGAGCAGGCGGATTGCGGGCATTACCACTCACGCCGCCACATGGCTACGAGGTTTGACGAAGATAATGCTCATGCCGAATGTAGAGCTTGTAACCGTTTCAGTGCAGACCATCTGATACAATATGAGAAGAATCTGAAAGCTAAAATCGGTCAGCAACGCTTCGACAAGCTGGCATGGAAAGCCGCCCAGACAAAGAAGTGGACAGATTTTGAACTCATCGAACTCACGAAGTATTACAAGGCTTTGGGGGACAAACTGAGCAAGGAGAAAGGATTATGAATGTGCTGTAAAGGACAAATGCAATCTGCTTATGGTTACAGATGGAAATATGCAAAAGATTATGGAAATCCAACTTAGAGACTATCAAAAGGCTGCCTCCGACAAAGCGATGGCCTTCTTCCTCAACCCGAAAATAAAACACAACGGGCTGATTGTCATCCCTACGGGAGGTGGAAAATCTTGGATTCTTGCCGATATAGCAAATAGGCTCAATGACAACGTATTGATATTCTGCCCGTCACGTGAAATATTAATACAGAACTTTGAAAAGATGCAGAAGATTTGCCCGTTCGATTGTGCGGTATATTCTGCTTCTGTCGGGCAAAAGCAAATAGCCAAGATTACGTTTGCAACTATTGGCTCTGCTATCAATCACATGGAAGAATTTAGTCATTTCCGATATGTGCTGATAGATGAATGTCATCTTGTTAATCCTAAAGATGGAATGTATAAGACTTTCTTATCTTCGCTGAAATGTAAAATAATAGGTCTTAGCGCCACACCTTACAGGCTTTCTTCAAGCCGTGATTTCGGAAGTATGCTGAAATTCATTACACGGACAAGGCCGTGCGTCTTCTCTGAGGTGATTTATCAGGTTCAGATTTCCACCCTCTTGGATATGGGTTATCTGTCGAAATTGAACTATTACCCGATGAACCCTGTCGGCTGGAACGAACTCAACTTGAAAGTGAACACTACCGGTGCCGACTACACTGACAAATCAGTGGTCAAGGAATACGAGCGTATAGATTTCTACGGATTCCTGGTAAGCATCGTCCAAAGGCTGATGAATCCGAAAAGCGGTGTAAAACGGAAAGGCATTCTGGTCTTTACCCGCTTTCTGAAAGAAGCCGAACGGCTCACGTGGAGCATTCCGGGTACGGCCATTGTTTCGGGTGAAACCCCGAAGAAAGAGCGTGAGCGCATCCTTGAAGCATTCAAGTCCGGGGAAATACCGGTTGTCGCCAATGTAGGCGTGCTTACCACCGGATTTGACTATCCTGAACTTGACACCATCGTCATGGCACGCCCTACGATGTCGCTCGCCTTGTGGTACCAGATAGTAGGCCGTGCCATCCGTCCCCATCCAAGCAAGGAAGCGGGGTGGATTGTTGATTTGGCAGGCAATCTAAAAAGATTCGGAAAAGTAGAAGATTTAAGATTGGTGGATGGTGGTAATGGCAAATGGGCGGTCTACTCAAATGGCAGGCAATTAACCAATGTAAGATTCTAATATTATGGACGGATATATAAAACTAAGCCGCAAGTTCTTCTCGAATGATATGTGGAATGAAGCCCGGACTTTTAGCAGTTGCGAAGCGTGGCTTGACTTGATTCAGTCAGCACGATTTGAGGCAACGCCCCGTATGGAGAGTATCGGAGGTCGAGAAGTCTCTTATACAAGAGGACAATATCCTGCATCCATAAGATTCTTATCAAAGCGTTGGAAATGGTCTGAGAGGAAAGTACGGACGTTTCTTGCCTTTCTGAGAAGAGAGAACATGATAACTCTTTCCAAAGAACAAGGAATGAATGTAATAACCCTGGTAAAGTACAATGAGTATAATGGTTCAGAGTCTGACACGGCAGGTGACACAAGCAATGACACAATGAGTGACACAAATATCATTCAGGAAATCAATAATTTACGGGTACAAGTGACACAGCTAATGGCACAAGTGGCGACACAGCAGGTGACACACCCTGCCAAAGAGCCAGAAAAGCGACACACGGGTGACACAAAGCAAATAAAGGAGAAGAATATTATTAAAGAAACTACTACTAACGTAGTAGCAAAGAAAGACGCGGCTAAAGCCGCTACTCTCTCCCGGAAAGAATCCTTCTACCAGTCGTTAGTCCCTTATGTCGGCCAGTTCCCGAAAGAAATGATTCGGGCTTTCTTCGATTACTGGAGCGAGCTTAACAAGTCAGAAACCAAGATGCGCTATGAACTGGAAAAGACCTGGGAGCTTCCAAGACGGCTGGCAACCTGGGCCAGTCGTGAGAAAGTGCCTTCAAAAACAGATGTGGGCATAGTTCTGAAGGATAATTCACCGGAAAAATACAAGAAAGGCTGGTAAACATGGAACAGATAAATTTTCAACAGACAATCGAACGGCTTAAAGATACGGGCTTCTCCCCTATTCCTAACGTTGTACAGGTAACCGTTCCGGATGCCAAAAGAGTTCTCTGGGCCGGTATCAGGTACTTCACTGGAGAAAGTGCCAGATGGCTTCCTGAGTACGAAGAAGTGGCAGGCTGGCTGGCCGGCAATGAAGGTCGTGGACTTCTGTGTTTCGGCAACTGCGGACGCGGAAAGACCCTTATCTGCGGAAAGATTCTTCCTTTGGTTCTTAACCATTACTGCCGCAAGGTGGTAAGCTGTTACGACGCACAGCAGATGAACGCTGATTTAGACACCGTGAAGCAAAAACACATCATCTACGTGGATGATATAGGGACAGAGAATCTTAGTGTCAAATACGGCGAAAAAAGGCTTGCATTCGCTGAACTGGCAGACGAAGCCGAGAAGAAAGGAAAGCTTCTCATCCTGACTACCAACCTCACGATAGACGAGCTTAGAGAGAAATATGGAGAAAGAACCATCGACCGGCTGAGAGCTATAACGAAAACCGTCCTATTCAGCGGTGAAAGCCTGAGAAAATGACATGAAAGTCACAATCTACTGGGTCACTAACGACTGGCGGCTTATCCGCCGCATACGTGAGAAATACAGGCTTCCGCAGGAGATGAACATCAATTACACCACCTACGCGGAAGTGGACGAAAACACACTGGCAAGCCTCAAAAAGGGCGAGCCTGAATACTTAATAATCAGAGAAATAGAGACATGACAAATGAAGAATCAAAGAAAATCATTGACGAGAACGCGGCAATGGCGGTGGCTTGCACGTACAACGTCCTGTTCACGAACGACATCGTGTCGGGGCTGGCGTTGGATGCCGTGGAATCCGTCAGGAAATCCCCGCTATGTTTCTACAAGACCAAGCAGGCGGTGAACAAGGTAGAACGGGAACAAAGGAAGTACGAGAAAACGGTGAACAGGGTGGTCGGCGACAAGGGCGCATTCTTCGCCGATGCGAACGACGTGTTCCTCGACGATGTGCGCAAGCACGTGGAAATCCTCTACTGGAGCATCAAGAGGGAGTTCGACAAGGCGGGGTTAAAGTATTCCGACACCATCGCGAAGCTGGAGCTTGCGCGGACGATGTGCGGTTTTGCGTGCGCCCAACTTGACAAGCGGGAAGCAGAACTATGGGCGAAAGACCCGCGTTTCAAACGCTTCGCAATCGACTATCTACGACAAACGGCTTTGCTGCACGCGCTGGACGAAGCGGCGCGCTCGCTCAACATCCCCTGCACGGTGGACTTGAACTCCGACGACTGCCTGAGGGCGGTAAACATACTATCAGTCAAACTCGCCGATGCGGACACCATCGCAAAGGCTATATCAGTGTAAATCATGAGAAAAAAGAAAACGAAACAGAAGCCCGATTCAACAGTCAACAGCTCAGGGCTTGACAAGGCGATAGAGCGGTACAGGAGCCATGAGAAAAGGCTGTACCCGCTCAGGATAAGCCGCACGACGGTCATCTACGTGACCAAGAACAAATGTAACCGCAAGTATGCGGAAGATTACCTGAACAACAAGTTGAAAAGGCTGTAAAATGAGAAAACACATGAACCACGCAAGTTTGTTCAGTGGTATAGGCGGCGCAGAAATAGCTGCTGAATGGGTTGGCTGGGAAAACTTATTCCACTGCGAGATAAACCCTTTCGGACGCAAGGTACTTGAATACTGGTATCCAAATTCAACATCGTATGAAGACATTACAAAAACAGATTTTACAGAATGGCGCGGACGAATCGACGTGCTTACCGCAGGATTCCCCTGCCAGCCGTTCAGCGTGGCCGGACAGCGGAAAGGAGCGGACGATGACCGCTACCTCTGGCCGCAGGTTGTCAGAGCAATTCACGAAATCCGGCCCGCTTGGGTCGTTGGCGAGAACGTTGCTGGAATCCTCACGATGGTACAGCCCGGCGAGGAGGTTGAAGTGGGAAGCGGTTATACTCTGTTCGGAGAAACTGACCGAAAAAGAGTACTTCTACGGCAGGAATACGTCATCGAAACCGTCTGCCGTGACCTTGAACGAGAAGGTTACGAAGTCCAACCGTTTGTTATTCCGGCTTGTGCCGTCGGAGCGCCCCATAGACGGGACAGGGTGTGGATTGTTGCAAGAAGAACTGCTCCCGACTCCGCAGACACAAGGTCTGAAACGCTGCAATGCGGACGGGAAGACGGAGTTTATGCCGCTGGAGTTACTTCCTACCCCGACCTCAATAGACAGCGGGAGCGGACGCATCAACAAATCACCGTCACCGGGTGCAAAGGAGCGTCCTACGATTGCGCTGGCTGCGAAGATGGGGTTGCTTCCAACCCCCAACGCTCAGGAATCCCGCGGAAATGTGAACAGAGACAGGGGAAAGAGAAATCTTACAGACGAAATATCGAAGATAATTCCACACTTCCCGCCGACCGATGGCGCGACTTCCCAACTCAATCCCCTGTTTGTTCAAGAGATGATGGGTTTCCCATACCTATGGACGGAATTACCTTTTCAAAGTGGCGACAGGAAGCCATAAAGGCCTATGGTAACGCGTGGTGCGTTCCCGTGGCTTACGAGATATTTAAGGCGATAGAAGAAACTTATAAGGACATGTAACCATGAAATCAAAAGAAGAATACGCAAAGGAATACGCCGCAGGCATACCGCACTACCAAGACCGCAAGCAGCACGCAGTTGATGACTTCATTGCGGGGTGGGATGCGGCGGAGATGTGGCGAACGGACAAAGAGAACATGCCCGACAACGGGTTTGTGCTTGTCCTGTACGGGAAAACACCCATGCTCCTTTCGGGGAAGTATGCAAAAGGTCAGGATGTCGTGAAGTATTGGAAACCTATACCAGAGATGCCATGAAAACCCTGATATTCGATGTGATGCTGTACGACAGGTTCGTCTGCACATTGCGCTACAAATATTGCCCGCTCTTCCCCATCGAGGAGCGGGAGCTGCACGACTTCGTGGTGAGCAAGCGGCCCACGTTAAGAAATAAGAATTTTAGAATTGAATTTTAAAACTAATAATATTATGACAAGAGAACAGATTGAAAAGGCGGCATTGTTCTTTGCCGGTGCCGGTGAATTTGGTGAATGCCCATATAACCCTGATGCGAAGAACGGATTCATGGCCGGCGCACAGTGGCGCATCAACGCCGTGTGGCACGATGATATATCCGAATGTAAGGATGTCAAACGGTGGATTGTCGTTGAGTATAATAATGGCTATGTTGATGTTCTACCTGACATCCGAGATTTGGATGGAGTTAAAGATTTAGTAGTTAGAGTGGCATACGTAGACGATTTGCTTCCAGAAAGAAAGGAGGAAACAAAATGAAATTAGGACACTTTTTAACGGCAATATTTGTGGTGTACCTGCTATCAATGCTGTTTGGCTGCTGGCTTAATTTGAAAGAAAGCAGAAAAGAACAGTTGTATTGGATGGAACGGACCAAACAAGAGATGATTGAACATAGACTCTATCTTGAATACATAGAACACGCCGACAGCGTTGTTTCAGAAATAAAGGAGGCAGACAATGGCTGACGTGATAGTATTGGTGGCGATAAACCTGTTCTGGGGATTCGTATGGTATCAGGTAGGCAAATATGTAGGAAGAAAGGAGATGACAAATGATGAGTAGGTTAAGATGCTGCCTGTACATCCTTATGGCAAAACGCTATGCCGTGTTCACGGCGGACGAAGGCAAGACAAAACTTGCAAGCCAATGCAAGGAGGCAGGAGAACAAATATTGGAGGAGGTTGAAAAATGAGCGAATTGTATATACCGATAGAAAGACCCAACAGAAATTTCGTGAATGGCAGGTTTTTAAAAGGAAATGTCCCGCACAATAAAGGAAAGAAATGGGCGGACTACATGGACATGCGAAAGGCGCGCAAGATAAAGCGGATAGCAGTAAAGAACCTTGTACATAAAGGGCAATGTGCCGGATGGAATGCAAGACCGGTAGTTGCCATAGACAATGGCAGTTTGGTAGGCGTGTTCCGTTCTTCGGAAGAAGCAGGCCGGAAAAGCGGAGTAACAGCAGGGAACATCAGGCATTGTTGCGACAAGAAAAGAAAAAGTGCTGGAGGGTATGAATGGTTTTGGGAAGATGATAATGAATGGTGCAATTTGATAACACAATGAAAAGGATTGAACGATACAGATTAGACGATATGTTCCGGTTTCATAAAGATTTCCATCGCCTGCTTCCTGATATCAGGATGGAAGGGATGAAAGATGGACTGATGTGCGTTGTGAACCGTTATGTAACGATAGACATTCAAGTCCTTGACCGTGAACTGAGGAGAATATACCCGGAAGAATGGGAACACATGTCTATGATTGAAATTATTGAAAAACATTACGGTCATGAAGCCGTACAATTCTTAAATGCAGTAATATGATATACGGATATTTAAGGGTATCGTCCGACGAGCAGGACGTGAATTCACAAAGACAAGGAGTTGATAAGTTCGCCACCGACAAGGGATGGCAAATCGACAAGTACATCACCGACGAGGGAGTGTCGGGTGGCAAAGACCCCGATAAGCGTAACCTCGGTCCGCTACTTAAATTGCTTCAAAAGGATGATGTGATAATAAGTTCGGAGATTTCCCGACTTGGGCGTGACTTGTATATGGTGATGGACATTCTGCATTTCTGCATGGAACGCGGATGCGTCATTTATACGGTAAAGGATAAATTCGTATTGGGCGACGACATACAGAGCAAGGTGCTTGCCTTTGCGTTTGGTCTGTCTGCGGAGATAGAGAGACAGATGATACGGCAGCGCACGAAAGAGGGGTTGCGGTTGCGCATGAAAATGGGTGTGTTGGTCGGCAGGCCATTGAGCAGCACCTTGGAGGTAAAAGATAATTTTGAAAAGCAAAAAGAATTAATCCTTGAACAATACAAATGGGGTGTGCCGTTGCACCGCATAGCATCTAATTTCGGCACTACAAGGAATACCGTTGATAGGTTACTTTTTGCATGGGGTGTCAAAGACTATAATGCCGGGTGGTATAAAAGGGTTAAGGAAAAGCGCAATAAAGAGGCCCGTGAAGCAAGGCTTGTAAAATATAAGGACGAACCGTATAAGTGTGTGAATATGGACAGGGAAGTAATGAGGAATTATATTCTTTCAGATTTGACTATCCCGCAGATTTCAGAGAAAATGCCTGAATACAGCTATGAGCAAATATATGACACGATATTATGTGACAGCGAGTTTAACAGCTTATACCGCTGTCACGGTCAATTAAAATTAATCAAAAACAAGAAGTGACTTGTATATGGAACGCAAGATAGGAGAAATATTCGAACACAATGGTGAGTGGTATCAGTGTGTGGAAGGAAATGATTGCGCAAACTGCGTTTTCATTGATTACTGCAAATCTCATTCAAAAGAGGAAAGAGACAATACTATCGGATTATGCGTTTCTTTTGATAGAAATGATGGGGTGCACGTTATCTTCAAGAAACTTGAAAAGGTCGGAGAGCCTTATTCTTGCAATTATTATGGTGACAATAGACTGATAATGATGCAGGAATACAATTTGTATAATTTAGATGATGTAACAAATGAGGATAAAATTCCAATGTATATCACTGATTATAAGAACAAGCGAATAGCAATAGAAATCAAACAAAACAAAGAAGATATGGAAGAAAAGAAATTGAGCCTAAAGCCTTTTGACCTTCAAAAAGCAAGAGAAGGCAAGCCCGTCTGCACAAGGGACGGAAGAAAGGCAAGGATTATCTGCTTTGACAGATGTTACAACAAACCTATTGTTGCACTTGTAACCACTGACGAACATGAGTATTTGTTAGAATACTATAACGATGGAAGAATACGTTATGCAGAAACTTGTAACAGCGACCTCATGATGCTTCCCGAAAAGAAAGAGGGATGGGTGAATGTCGTGGAAGGAACTGCCGGTAAGGTTTATGTCGGAAACGATATTTACAGAACAGAAGATGAAGCAAAAGAAGGTGCCCCACGCTTTACTTCCAGATTAATTGCCAGCATACCTATTGAATGGGAGGAATAAAAAAGGGGATTCCTGCAACATCCCCTACAAAAGCGGTTTACGCGACTTTCTTGCTATCCACCAAGAATGTAAAGAATCTCGCCCTCTTGGGGTAAATCCTTTTCCCGTTCTTGACAATGTAGCGGCAAAAGATGCGTATCATACCGCTTTCGTCCTGCGTTTGACTTTTCACATTTAACACCTCCTTTCCGCTTTGTCTGCCAATCTGCAATTTGACAGACTTAAATTAGCTGCATCCCTGTCAAATGCAACTAAAAAAGCCCAATGCTTGCAGGACAATGGGCTTTGTCTTTTTCTCGGCAAGGAGATAGGACGGGTGGAGAATGACAGTTCTCCGGATTGGAGATGTTAATGCTCCAAGTCAAACGCATCGCAAATATACGGCTTTATCGTATATGGTGTTTAAAGGGTTAACAACAAACAACATTAATTAGATAGTTAAGTTAATTATGATAGAAGAACAATTTGTTTCGTTCGACACTGCAAAGCTGCTGAAAGAGGCAGGGTTTGACATCCCGTGCAGGGGAATATACCGAACAGACCGTACAGGGGATTATGTGTTTAGGAAATATGAACACAAGAACACGAAAGATGACCTTTGTTGGAGCAGTACAGATGGATTTCAATATGAGTATTTAGCTCCCACACAGGCATTGGCGGCGAAGTGGCTACGGGAGGTGCATAAATTACATGTATTCGCGAAGAGAACTTACGAATATGCCTTAGATAAGTTTAGTTGGGGGTATTATATTCAGAGTTCTAACTATGAATATTGCAAGAACTTTGAAATAGGATTTGATAGTTACGAACAAGCTATTGAAAAAGGTTTATGTGAAGCAATTAAACTGATTAAAAAGTAAGGATTATGAAGAAGATAATGTTCTCAGATGAATTTATGCTCACCCAAGCGGTGCTTGACGGCAGAAAGACGCAGACAAGGGGACTTATTAAGTGTCGTAAAACATTTAAAGGAGAATGGGTAGCAGGATTCAATATCCACATAAGGCCATCTGATAAGAAAGTTGTTGGATTGCCTTGTATGTATGACGCGGATGAAAGTGAGTTTGATGGGGGTGAGATATTGCCGAAATACAAGGTTGGAGAAGTGGTCGCGGTAGCGCAAAGCTATTGTTCCATTGCAGATGAACTGGAAAATTGCAATAATGCGACTTGTGCTGCACATTACGAGAAGAATGTGCAAAAGGCTTCTGAATACATATCGTGGATGGAGCATCCCGGCTTCAATAATAAAATGTTCGTTGCCGCAGACATGATGATTCACCAAATCCGCATAACCAACGTGCGTGTTGAAAAGCTACAAGACATTTCGGACGATGATTGCTTGAAAGAAGGAGTAGTAGCCAATGAACCTAAAATTAAAGGTGGTATTAACATGTATTACCCTTGCGAATATCTTCGGTCATGTGCTAAAGAAGTAGGATGGGGCAGAGTGTTTCACACACCCCGTGAAGCCTTTGCTCACCTCATAAATAAGGTGAGCAGAAAAGACGTGTGGAATGAGAATCCGTATGTGTTCGTGTATGATTTTGAACTTGTAAAATGATAGGATTATGAAATCAAAGCAAGTGTTAGATGTACAACAAATGCAGCACCTGCAAGAGTTGGGGCTGGAACTGAAAGAAACAATGCTGTATTGGACAAATAATCATAAAGAAAAACAGGATTGGTATATGACCAGAAATCCAGTTGGCAGATTATTTGCGGACGAATGTTTACCCGCCTACACCTTGCAGGACGTGCTGGATGCGCTGCCTAAAAGTTTAGAGATAGGTAAATCGAAATATGAGATTTCAATCTACATGATTGAAGGTAAATGGGCGGTTGATTATTACTCTGAAACAGATGCGGATATTCAGTCTGAAGAATGTGAAAGTCTCATTGATGCAGTATATAGTAGGCTCTGTTGGGCTATCGAGAACAAATTTGTAGAAACGAACAAAAACGAATGAGGTATGAAAAAGTATAAAGTATTATTTGCCGATTTAGACGGTACACTGATTGATACGGTAAGCGGTGATACATTCCCGAAAGGAATTTGGGACATGAGGGTTAGATTTGATGTTCTTGATGCAATAAAGAAACTTGCTCCTGATTATATTCTTATTGTGACCAATCAAGGAGGTATTGAAAAAGGATTTGTGAATCAGCAAAACTTCAAAGCAAAGATTGAATATGTAGGGAGATGTATATCTGAATATTGTAGATGCAAATGTTATGGAACTTATTGCATATCAAATGATAAATCTGACCCCTACAGAAAGCCTAACCCTATGATGTTAGAACGCTTGACTAAACTACATGTTGGAGATGATTTTGATTATATTAAATCAGTTTCTCTTATGATTGGAGACGCTTCTGGAAAAGAAGGGCAGTTCTCCGACAGTGATAAAAAGACAGCGGAAAACTTTGGCATTGATTATATGGATGTGGAGGATTTTATAAACGAAATGAGCCATGAACGAGATACTGAAGAAAAGGATTGAGGAAGCGGCAGGAAAAAGCTCATTCAAGTATTTGTCACAAGACGGAATTGAAGAACTTGAATTAGGATGTCATTATGAAGCAGGATTTATGGAAGGCGCACAATACGCACTATCCCACCAATGGATAAGCGTGGACGAGGCGTTGCCGGAATGTAGCGTAATAGTGTTTGTGAAAGATAAATATGATAATTATGACATAGCATATCTTAGCAAGAAAGGATATTGGATAGCAAATGATGGGAGAAAAATAATTGTGTCTTTATGGATGCCCATACCCAAGTTTGAAACGAAAGACAAGGAGGAAATGCTATGAGCCTGTTCATTTGTGCGAAATGCGGATGCGTGGAGAACACCGCCACATCCGACTACTGGGCGGTTGTCCACAACCTGTTCCCCATTGAATACGACGAGAGCCTGAAAGGGTACGAGGGGAAGCCCCTCTGCTCCGAATGCGGACACATCGTGTTCGATGAGGACGGGAACAACGCCCGGATGGTGCCGGGGAAATGGCATGGGAAGTTTCCGAAGCGTCCGGCAACGGAGGAGCAGAAACGGCGTGCCGGAAAGAACGGAAGGATTTACTGACAAACGGGAGGAATTATGATAGGAAAAATTGCGTTGACGATTATCATTCTCAATATGATTGTGTTCTGTATGGACATGTACCGGGGCGAAAACCTTGAGGCGTTGAAGGATTTCAACATAGTCGGGGCATGGGTCGTAGTCATGCTGCTCGATCGGCAGGCAAGGAAGATGAAATAATTATCTTATAAAAGAATTGAATATAAACTTAAACGAACTAAGAGACGAAGCCTACTCCATCGCCAAGGCGAACGGATGGCACGAAGAGGAGCACAGCGATGAACACTGGTTAATGTTAATCATAACAGAAATTGCCGAAGCCGTGCAGGCAGACCGTAAGAACCTTCACGCCGACGTGGAAGCCTTCAAGAAGTACGAAGAAATCATAGATTTCAAGGAAAACTTCGAGCGGCAAATTAAGAACACGGTGGAAGATGAACTTTCCGATGTGGTGATACGGTGCTTGGATTTAGCTGGACTACGGAGATTTGACCTTGAAGAAGTGGAAACCCTTATGGAAATGGCTGAAAGCATAAAGGAAGGAAAGGGCTTCATTGATTTATGCTATGCCCTCTCCGGAATATCCACCTGCGATGATTCCACCGAAGAAAAGGTAATTGCAATCATTGCGGTTGTGCTCAAATACTGTGAATTGACAGCCATTGACATTGATTTCTTCATCCGCACCAAAATGAACTATAACCGACTGCGCGGCTACCGCCACGGAGGAAAGAAATATTGAAAGAATCCACTCACAGATTCCACCACATCACGGCCAGCAGGCGGCAGAAATCCGGGTAACATCTGCCGTCCGCTTCCTCTATCAACAAATCCACATAACTGTTCATCTGTACTCAGTTTGCATCGTGCCCGAACTTGGATTCCGCCCGGACACAAAAAAGGCGGTGTGCTTGGAGGACACCGCCATGATGAAACATATAAATATATTATTTTCTTTTCCTGTTCCTGCTAAACAAATAAGTAACGACAATTATCAGAATGCCAATAACATTTGCAGTGGTTGTCCCTAACAATGTAATAAGGACATTATCACTCAGATAAAAGTTGATAGTCGTAGTACCCGATATGAATAGTATAACAAAAACAAGGAACATATAAATCAGGGTAAATGAAAAAATACGCTCAGCAAAATCTTTCCGTTGGTCTCTGTCTTGACTATCCCCCTTGTTCTCTTCCTCCTGAGCGTCATTTTTTAACTTTGCCTCCTTTAAACGCTCTTTTCTTAATTCATTCTCAACATCGTCAAATTCTTCTTTAACATCTACCGGAGCGTCTGTATTGGTTATTCCTCCTAAAACTTTCCTTAAATCACCCATCCTATGCTTTCCTGTTTACAATAGCATCGTAATAAACCTTAGTCATTTCTTCCGGTATTTCCATATTTTTACCTACTCTGTAACAATAAGCCCAAGGGGTGTCATCTCTGTGAAGAAGGGTAATAAGGTATGAAGTAGGCTTATCCCTATACCTGTCCCATACAAAGTCAAGTATTTGTATAACGTCATTATCTTCAACTTTAGGAGTGTCAAAATGCAAGTCTCCATCTGGCGTTTCTTCTATAACAATGCCGACTTTGTCTCTTATAGTTTCATTCCCATTATGCTTGAATGAATGATATACGGATGGAATTACCGAACCGTATTTCCATGCTTCTACCTTATCGAAACGTTTGTCTATAATCGGTCTTTCTAAAATAGACAAAGCAAATCCGTAAGACATATAAACATATTTGACAAGTCGTAACAATGTCAACGGATACGGCGCTGATACATCTTTTATAGATTTGTCCACAAAGTAGTTGGCTATGGCGATGGCATCGTTATTCATAATCGTGCAATATACAAAAAAATCCCACAGAAAACCCTATGCTACAACCTTTTTCGTAGCATAGACTTATCCATGAGAACAATCTTTTACGTTTATCCTCTGCAAATATGATAAAATTTATTATAATTGCTCATGATTTATAGTCTTTTTTTAGCGTTTTTACCCCTTATTTAGAATGGGGAAACAAAAAGCGCGGTGTCCCAACAAGTCAAAGAACAATGCTTTCTTACAAACGTTTCCTGCAATGCCCGCAGATGAACCGCTTCGCCACGGGGAACATCCTTTGCGCGATTTCCCCCTCAAGGTAGGCCGCCTCCTCGCTGTAAGGGTCGATGCCGTATGCCTGCTCGATGTGACGGGCGAGGTGCTTCTTCTCATGCTCCCACGAGTTCAGGAACTCCTCCGGTGTCGAGGTGAGGGAAATCACCATCACCGTCTCCCCGGAGCGGAGGTTCGAGTAGGTGTTGCCCGTGTTCAGGTCACCCTTCGTCAGGCTGCGGTATGCCCTTTGCAGATGTCCGCCCCTGCACCCGACACGTTCCATGTCGGATATTATGCGGCCTGACCAGTAGGTCGTTACCGCATAATATATCCGCACATGCCAGCCGTATCCCGGTATGTATATGTCTTGGACAATCATAACATGCGTTCCCAGTTTACCGGTGTTCCGCAACCGATGCAGTCTGCGTAGAAGCGGGTGAAAGGCATTCCCGGATAAGCATCCACATCATCGATGTAATCCTTGATGAACAGAGCAAGGTGCGCCTCGTCGGCAATGGAGCTTTTGAAGTAGTCCGACTTGGCCATGTTCGCCACATAGGTCGCGTCATATCCCTTGTCGTTCTCCAGCCTGATGCCGAACTTTTTCAGAAGCTCTTCCACCTCGTCCCTTTTCATGGGTTCGAACTTCTTCTCCTTGCCCGTCTCATCCTTCGCCTTCATCTTTCCCACTGCCCACTCGCACATCTTCCTTGAGAAGTGCCATCCGTAATTGTCAAGATATTCCCTCATCCCTTCAGGAAATCTTGTGTACATATCCAGTCTGTTTCCCATTTTGTCTCGTCTTTGAAGTGAAGGGGGCATGAAGCCCCCGGTTGTTAATACCACTGTCCGTTCGCCCGTCTGCGCCTGCGTTCTCCCATGTCGTCATAGTCACGCATGGCCATGGGGTCGTAGTGTTCCCTCATCCCCATAGCGGGATATTCCGGATAGTACGGCGGCATCATGTGTCTCTCGCCGTACCCGTCCGTCATGCGCTCGCGCTGCCCGTAGCCTCCAGCACTGTCGCGGTGTCCGTAAGCCCCGGACGCTTCCTTCATCGCTTCGGCGAATCCCCTGCGGTAGCCTTCCTGGTAGGCCGTTCCGGCATCCCCCGCACGTTCGCCGTATCCGTCACGGCCGTATTCCGGCCCGTCACAGACCTCGTGTATCATTTTCAAGTTTCCCCAGCTCATAGTTGTTCTTTTTTTATGTCACTTTCAGAAACCCCAAGCTGCTCCATCAGCCTCTGGTTCATCTGCATAAGGGTGTTCATGCTCTGCGTCATGGATGCCATCTGCTTCTTCATCATGTCTATTTCCTGCTCCTGCTGCTGTTTGGCCGCAAATTCAGGGTTGAGGGCATTGAGCATCCTGTCACATGAGGCTATCATATTCCTGTGGTACTCGATACTGTTCAATATGTCGGTGCTTTTCTGGCGGAGCGTCGAAAGCTCCCCGTTCATGGCATCGCGCGAGCACGACACCACGATGTTCCCGTTCTGCCCGAAGTCGGCTATGTCCGAGCCTGCCGGAAGCCCCTGGAGGTTGGTGCTTTGCCCCCCTATGTTCACCACGAGGTCCACGACCATCTCCATTTGCGGGTATTGGGTGAACTGCGCGGGTGACGGGTACTTGGGCTTGGGCATTGAAACGCTTACCACGTTCCCTTGTTCTATGTAAGGGTTGCTGTCCTTATGAAGTATGTATACCGGTGAATTTACTCTTAGGTTCTGAAACATGACTGGTTGTTTTTTAAGTTATGGGGACTGCCTGCGCAATCCCCGTGTTGATAAATTCCTGTTATGCGGTAGGTGCCGCTGCCGTGCTCGGCCGGAATCCCCCGTTCACGATATACAGTTGGTTCGTATACCGGTTGTAGTGGATTTCATAGATTCCTGCCCCGGCGAAGTTGGCCACCGTGGCGGGCGTACCCGCATATTCCATCAGCGGCCGGGTGTCCCCGTTCGTCCCTATCAGGATAGGGAGCGTGGCGGTCGTGCCTGCCGGAATGGCGTCCCGAAGGTCAAGGAAGAAGCTGCCCACATAGTTTCTCCGGTAGAAGGCGTGGTTGGGCAGTTCTATCGTGACGTTTTCTGTCCCTACCGTGATGTTCGCGCTCGGTATGGTGTTGAAGTTGTCACGCCCGAGGTTCGGGTATCTGAAGAATAAGTTTGGAAAGAAGTCCCACATATCCGCCTCCTTCCCTGTTATCCCCAGAATCCTGCGTTGTATCCGTAACCGCATCCACAACCGCCGTAGCCTGCATAGTTTCCGGCTGCCGCACCGTAAGCTGCCGCACGGTAGGTGTCAAGGTTCACTCCGACAATATTAGGCCATTGTACGGGTACCGTGTTCGGAAGTTTGCATTTGATTCCATCGACATCGGCCTGCAATGCCTGTTGTCCGGCAACGAGCGGTGCAATCTGTTGTGACACGGCATTCAGGATGGTAGCGTTCTGGTTGCGTTGTGAAATCTCACCTTGCAATGCGGTTTTTTCCGCCGTCAGTTGTGCAATCTTGTCCTGCAATGCCTGATTCTGCATGGCATCCAGCTTGGCGAGGATGGCATTCGTGTTGGCAGTAGCACCGTCACGCAGCGACAAGGTGTTCGCGTTCGCGGTATTTACCAGTGTGTTGGTCTGGTTGCATACAGCCAGCTGGTTCTCATAACCCATCTTTGTAATGGCGTTCTGAGTTTGGCAGCAGCAATCACAGATTTGCTTGATGATACCGTTGTCACCGCTCTGGATGGCGTTGATGATTTGCGTACCAGTCAGTCCGACATTGCTTTCAATGCTGGACAGCGCACTCTGAATCTGTTGCGTCGAGCAGTTCAACGACTGGGCCAGTTGGCCGATGGCCGTTTCATTGCGGTTAAGCAGACTTGTCACCAGCTCCGGCGTGCCGTTGCCGCAGTTACCGCCGCCGAACAAGCCGCCGCCCCTGTTCCATCCGAAGATGGAAGCGACGATTGCCAAGTAAATCACTCCCCAGATTCCGTTTTGGTCCCCGAAGCCCCCGTTGCCGTTCATCATGGCAAGCACGTTCGGGTCCACACCGCGGTAGCCGCACAAGCCCGGAAGCATTGCCGTCACGTCCAGCTTGCTCCCGCCTCCGTCACCACCGAAGACATACGTTCTTTCTGTTCCCATAATATATAAATGTGTTTGTGTTGTGACGGTCAATATCGACCGCATCACAAAATTATTTATACCATTCGGACGGGACGAATTTTGTTTTCAGCAAGAAAGGAAGTTATTTCACATAAAAAGGAAGCCGTTTTAAGACGTTGATTTGGTGTGGTTTATGATAAATGAAATCGTGCGTATGCTGAGTTTCGTACGCTCATGGATTTTCTCGTAGATATATGTTTTCGAAACGGCATTTGCCGCCTCCCCGAAGCCGTCCAATATCTCCCTGTACATCCTGTGTATCTCGTTGTCGCGCACTGCCGTGCTTTCCCTCCGATTTTTGTTGCAAAGTTTTGTCATATTCCCGAATTTATGTTTAACTTTGCCCTTGTCCAGCATATAGAACAAGAGCGCAATAATCCACGTGAAGGCTATTTGCCCTCAACGTGGTGGGTTATTGCGCTCACACTTTTGTTTATGCTGGACACATCAAACAAGAACACGTTGGGGGCTTTTCTTTCCCCTCTAAAGCCCCCGTAAAAAGAGGAAACCGTTTCACTTGCTTATTTCTCAAGCAGAAAATTGTTACTTGTTGTCTTCTTTAATCAATTATCTTAAATTTTAATTCTTTGAGTAAAACATAACCACCTTCTACGATATTCCACTGGTCTAATCGTATTTTGGATGGTTTTTCAAACCACATCTTTGAATTCTGTGGTAAATATTTTTTATCATTCTGATACTCTACATATATATTTTGAGGATTGTCTAAATCCATATAAAATAACAAATCTATGTCAACATTATCTTCATAGTTACCAATATAACTAGTTGGAACTTCGGCGTGCGTAGCAATTCTATAATTGTTAGCTGAACCAGACAATATGAATTTTTTCTCAAACGTATTTTCGGAATTTGTAAATACAAACATCAATCCTCTATCTCTATTGGTACTGTCGAATGAAGTTTGAAATTTAATAAAACATATTACTCTTGCAATATCATTAAGATTAAGATTAGCACCAACACCTAACTTCATCCCATTTTCTGTAATGGAAATATCTCCTGAAGCGGTTTCGATAAACCTCTCATCGCTTGGCAGTTCCCCCGACAGATACGACCATTCATAGTCCCAATCGATGCTGTCTTTTTTCTGCATCGCCATCAATCTCCTGCGGAAGGCACTCATACGCCCTCCTTTCCGGGGGCTTCTGTTTTACCCCCCCCCAATGTAAATATTCTTTAACATAACCGTTTGAATTAAAAAATTACCATGTCTTGTTTAACCTCAACCCCCCCCGAAAGGGAACATCCTACCACTGCCACAAGTTCCAGTTCACCGTTACCGCCACAACAGGCGAAAGCCCGTGCCTGCCCACGCCGTAACCCGCGCTCAGCCCGATACCCCAACGCTTGGGCTTGGACTGATGAACGACATCGCGGTAAATATACCTGTCGACATAGCGCGTCCGGCTGTACGTCCGGATGCTGTCAAGCGAGGGGCGCACTCCGCTCACCCATGCCGTGTAGGTCGAATCATCAGTGTACACCTTCTGTTCCTTTGCATGGCGGCAACCGTCCACCTCGATAGTGTCGCCCGTCAGCCACGCGATGTAAGGCTGGGGGAAAGGCATCATCAATGTGTCTACCTTCGTCCTTGTCACCACGATGGGTGGGGACTGTATGGTGTCGGTCTCATGCACCGCCTTTCCGCCGGGACGGGAAAACCACCCCAAAGCGAAACAGGCGATGCCTACCAATATGTAAGGCAATGCTTTCATTATAACTGCATTCAATTTAATGTTTTCCTTATCAAATACCCCGCCCACGCGAACCGCTTGCGGCGCGAGAGGTACAGGGCGTTACCCTCACCTGCGTACGCCTCACGCTCGAACGAGATAGCCCGGTATGCCTTGTTGGAGTTCCGGTACTGCACGAGCCGCACCAGCCACTCCGCAAAGTACCACAGATAAAAGAACACGTAGAGCATCTCCCTCATCTGCGCCGTGTGTATCGTCTCGTGGTTCACCAGCCGCGAGGTTATCACCGTGTCCCCACGGATGAACAGCACGCCGAACAGGTTGATTGCGGCAAACCCCTTGAAGGGGATGATATTGTTCCTTATTATCTTCATAGTTATAATGCTCACAAGTCTTTGTATTCATCCTTTGCATCAAAGCAAGGACATTCCTTGATACGCTCCCACACGTCCACCTTCCCGTTGCCGTTCGTATCGGGCGAGAAATCCCTATGCCCCTGTATAACGGCTTCGGGGTATTTCTTCTTCAACATTCCGAGCAGTTGGCGGAGCGATTTCTTCTGCGCGTCTGTGCGGTTGTCGGTCGCCTTGCCATTTGCGTCTATGCCACCGATATAGGCAACGTTCACACTTACGGAGTTGAACCCCTTCACGCCGTTGCTTACCTTGTCCTCATCGAGCAGCTGCGTAATCTTCCCGTCAGGCGCGACAACATAATGGTAGCCGGGGTTTTTCCAGCCCTTGTGCCTGAACTCCGCCTGCAAGTCTGATATGGTTTGACGCTGCGAGCCTGCCGTGCAGTGGACGGCGATGTAATCAATCTTCCTCATCTTCTTCCTCCATTAAATGTTCGTCACTCCATTTCTTCATCTTCCAGCCTGCCACGTAGCCAATGGCAAGAGCAAGCGCGGTTGCCACGCTCACCCAAAACGGCACATAGTTGAAGTAAGCCAGCACGCCTACTACCACCAATAACACGATTCCTGCAATGATTAATTTTGTCTTTGTTGTCATGATTCCTCCTTGTTAAATAAGTCCTAAAACTATCCCCACCGCGTCGGCGATGAGGTCTTTCTTCTCAAACGAGCCTTTGCCTTCCGCCCTGTCGTAGATGAACTCCTTTCCCAGTGCCACCACTGCCGTCAGGATAACCGCCACGGCGATCGGCACAAAGGGCGTGCATACGTCCATGATGAGCTTGCACACGATGAGGTGCAGAAGCCCGTCAAAGCCGAGCTTTTTATTTATCCAATCCGCTATCTTCGTGAACATGATTACCTCCTTTATGCCTGTTCAACGTAGATTCCGACCAAATCCTTCAGGTCAGCGTACACCGCTATGTCCGTGTTCCGCGTACAGAGGTAGGTGATGCCGTCCTGAATGTAGTATTTGCCTTCCTCCAGCTCCATGTTGTTGTTATACGGGACGGGGTCTTCAAGCGTACCCGCGTGGGTCTCGTTGATTTCCTCGTAGAGCGATGCCGTGTCGACCGACGGCGGGTATTGTTCTTGCACCGTGTGTTTCTGTCTGACTTTATACAACTTGTCGCCGTAGTACAGCTTCACGTCCGCATCCACTTCCTGCCCGATTTTCGATGCCCACGGGTCATAGAGCGCCTTCACCTTCACCGCTTCCCCGTCCGAGAGCGTGAGCAGCTGCGGCTGCGCCATCATGCGCACCGCCGACACCATCTCGTACATGTCCGGCTCCAGCTTGGGCTGCGGCACGTAGGGTTCGGGTTCATACTCAGTCCATCCGTCAGCAAGAACTTGTTCTTCCGTTGGGTTGATTACCTGCATTCCGTCCTTTATGACGATGATATTGTTAAGGGAACTTACCTTCCCGTCTTTCTGATATAGCTTCATGTCATTTATTTATTGTTAATACCTCCAATAACTTTCCCGTATTCTTTCCCCTGAAGTATTCCTTGCCATCTACCACGTAAGGCAAGTATTCGTCTGTCAGCACATCGTCCTGCCAGATGGCGAAACTGTAGACATCGGCATCGACTGTAACGTTATGGCCTCCAATTAACATAATATCTCCTGTATGGAATTGTGAGTAGGGATGTTCAATTTTTAAAATGTTGTCAATATAGAGCTTGTTCCTGTCCTTAACTATTTCTATGACATTCCCTATCTTTAAATCTACAGTTGCATCCTCCTCAGATGAAAATCTGTCATTGTTGAAAATATCGACAACATACCATCCTATATACGATGCACCAGAGACGCTTGTAGCATAATAAGGAGAACCCCATCTTCCGATTATATTGGCTGAGCTGTCTGCCGAATGGAATCTGATTTTCAGGCTCACCTTCAGGTCACCATTCACCTTCATTCCGGTATCCACATACCTGTCTCTGCGGAACTCGATAAATTCGGGACTTTCACCTATGCTGCCTTGCATCATCATTAGCCGTCTAAGCCTGCTCATTTGCCCATCCTCCCATCACCGCCAAGTTGTTAACTATGCTCACCTGATACACCGTGTTCGCGGCGATTTCGGGCATAGTGACCCACTTCACCGTTTCGGGAAGCTGCAACTGCGTCGCCGTCGCCCCGCTGGTGAATTGGAACATGTATTCATTCACCACCCCCGGCGTTTCCGCCCCAAGCGTGAGCGTGAGCGATGCCACCTCGCCCCACTTGTGAAGGACGTTCGGCGTAAGCTCGAATGTCGTGTCCGCCGTGCCGTGGTCGGTTACCGTGGGTACGGCTTCTATCCTTTTGCCGGCTTCCTCGCCGGACATGTTCAAATCGTAATATTCATCCATCTTTCAATACCGTTAAGATTTTACCTTCATTATCCCTGAACACTTTGCCCGCGCCGTCACGCAGAATCACCCTCGCGCCTTTCTGCACGACGGTGAGCGTGGCGGTGGCTTCCATCGCCCGGAAGGTCACCACCTGCTCGCGCGCCACGTGCCCGTTCGTGTCCGAAGAGACCCTTACCTCGCCCCCCGACACGGAAAGCACGATGTTTCCTTCCCCTGTCTTCCACGGGATGGTTATTCTGCCGTCCATTGCGTGTTCGATTTGACTGTTACGATAACTTCGCTGCCGTCGGCCTCAAGCGTGATTTCCTGCGGGTCTACCGTGATGAATGCGTCGCCCGCCGCCTGATTGATGGTTATCTGCGCCTCCTGACCACCCTTTGCCGCCACCTTGAGCACACGCTCCACTTCCTCCACCGTGTTGTTCGCGGGAAAATTGAACTGCACGGAATGCGCGTATTCGTTCGCCGCACCGGGGTCTCCGTCAATGTCAGCCCCGTTGGCAGTCGGCTCTCCGTTTGCCGTGTAATTTCCCGGCAGCGGAACGTCATCCACTTCGCCCACCCACGAGAAGGTCAGCGCCTGCGAGTTGGATTTGCCCTGCACGGTCACCGTTCCCCCGCCTTTGGGTGCGGACATCTCCGAGCCGTTGTCGAACGATACGAACTCCTCCTTCGGTTTCTGCTTTGCCTTGTAGGTCGCCGGGGAGGACACTCCCGTACCCCTTACCGTCACTGTCGTTTCCCTTGTCACACGCCCGGTATGCACCGTTGCCGTGTTCTTGATTGTCCCGTTTCCGTTGCCCGATGCCGGGTCGATGTTCAGCCATTGTGATTTTGCCATAATTTACTCGTTTTGATTGTTAATAACTGCGTTCCACTGCGTGTTTGAATACACGTCCACTGTCGCCGCGTAGCCGTTGCTCTCCGTGAGCCATACCGTCCCGGCAGACAGTCTGACATAAGTTTCTTCCTTCTGCCATACCAGCCTTCCGCCCACGTACACACGCCTTACCGGGCGGTAGCCTATTCTGATGTCCGAAGCCCCGTCAAGTCTCATATATCACGTACATTGTAGCGGGGTCTTTCTCCACCAGCGCGTCGTATTCCTCCTGCGTGAGCGTCTCAAGGAAACGCACCGTCCGCGAGATGATTCCCCCGCCCGTTATCACTTCCATGTTCGAGCGGCACAGGTTAAGGGTCTCGTCCTCCAGCCCGCCGCATTCGTCTTCGGCGCACGTGCGGCTCACCAGCGTAAAGGCGTTGCAGCAGTCCAGCGCCGTCTGGCCCCGCTTGCCGTAGTTGCGCCACAGGGTGAGCGTGTATGTCCCGGTGCGCTTCTGCTCCGTCCCGGCAAAGGTGAATACCAGCATGTTGCCCGATACCTCGAAAGGGTGTTCCTCCTTGTGCCCGAAGCCGTCCTCTATCACAAGGCGCAACTCCTCACCCTCAAGGCTCAACGCCTCGCCGTTGGTGGCTATGTGCCAGCGCACCAGTATGTCCTTTCCTATACGTATTCGTTTCATATATCATTTAAACGATGGTAAAAATCAATCTTAATCTTGTCGTACACCGCGCTCACGTTCGTGTAGGCCCGCCCGTTGTTCGCTCCCGATTCGTTGTAAATCTCGCCCTCTACGACCTTCGCCACCCATTCCACCCATTCGGGGTTGGCATATTCCGACAGCTTCTTTCCCCTGTACGTGTAGCTGTCGAACCGGCTGTTGCGGTCATCGTAGAGGTTGCAGAGCAGCGTGCGGATTTTCGTGCGCGTGGCTTCCCTGTCTATGATGTGATTCTCCTCCCTGATCCGCTTTATCAGGCGGCACACCTTCTCGGTAGCAAGGTCGAAATACACGCCCGTGGTGTTCTTTATCCTCAGCTGTGTTTCAGGAAGAAGCCCCTCGGCGATGTCTACCATCATCTGCGAGTTCTTCCCCGCCATCTCGTGCAGCTGCTTCATCTGCTCGCTGAAATCATCCAGCACGCTGCTTAACAAAGTCTTGTAGCTTCTCATGTTCCACACCAGCACGCCCGCCACGAACACGAGGAAGAACGCCGCTATCATCACCAGTATGCCGTATTCGCTAATCCCTCTTGCGACACTTGTCACCTGTTCAATCTCATTCATAACACAAATATTATAAGTACGTTATTCCGTTACCGTCTCCACATACCCCGCGCTTACCAGCTCGGCAAGGTCATACGCCAAAGCCATTTCCCCGTTACGTATGCAGAGGTACTTCACCCCGTCCTGCGTGTAGTATTTCCCGTTCTCTATCACCGTCTCGCCCTTCACGTATGCGATAGGGTTCTCCGGCGTGCCGTCGCCCTGCGGCTCTTCGGGCTCGTCCTCCACGGGCTTCACCACCGACGGCATGTCCTTCAAATCAGAAGGGTAGCCTGTCAGCGTGGTCTGCAAGCCGATGTACAACACATCATACTGCGTGTAATACTTGCCTTCCTCTATCAGCATGTTCTGCTCGTAGGGTATGGGGTCTTCCTTTGTACCCTTGTGCAGGGATACCTTCGCGTACAGCGATTCCGTCCCTTGCCCCGGAATCCACTCCGCCGACAGCGTGTGCTTTTTAAGCGATTTGTACAGCGAGTATTCCTCTTTTTTCCCACCGTCTTGTGGCGGAACATGAAGCCCTTTTCCACGGGCATACCCATGTAGGCGTTCCCGTCTCCCCACACGGGGAACCACCCCTTGTTCTCCAACGCCTCCTCGTCCGTGAAGCCGCGCGCGTTGATTGCCGCCGGTATCGCCGCCACAAGCGTTTCCACCTTTTGCAGGTATTCGGGCGTGAGGTTCTCGGTGTCAAGCACCTGCGCCTGCGCTATTATCTGCGCCCGTTCCATGTCCGTCACCTGACGCCACTCCATCGCCTGTTCGGGCTTGGTGAGGTAGGCAATCTGCTGGAATACCCTGTCTTTTATGTCTACCGTCCCCGCTTGGGTGAGGTAGCACTTCTCGTCTGCCTTCAAAAACATAAGTCCTCCTTTCTATTTCTGTTCAATAATCTCGCATACCTGCCCGTAACCGCCTGCGGTAAGCGACTTGCCGCACACCTCCTTGATGAGCGATGCTTCCTCCACCGTGATTTCCACGTCACCCGTGGCGTGCGCCACCTTCTGCGAAAGCAGGTACGCCCTGAACTTGGTGTCCATGTCATCCGTGTTACCATAGTAGAACAATGATTTTGCCACCGTCATTGCGATGGTCTCGCCTTCCTTCTCCGAACCGTCAAAGTCCTTGAATCTCTTGTTGAAGTTTACTTTCATAATTGTATGTTTTTGATGTTAATTATCCCAGTTCCCTAACCAATGGCAGTGGTAAGCGGAATCGGTCGTATCATAATACACGAATGCCGCCTTCCCCCTCTGTAGGTTAGCCGAGCTTGATTTTGCGCTCGTATTCCCTGCGTATAGTTTGCTCGCGCAATAGAAGGTTATGTCTCCAGAGCTGCGGTTGGTGATGAAGAAAAATTGCCCGTCCTCCGGGGATGATGGCAGTGTCACCCGTACACCTGCGTTCTTGACGACGATGAATGTATCCATTACTGATATGGTCGCGCTTGCATATAGGCTACGACGCCTGAACCGTGTCCCGTAGATTGCTCCTTTGGCGATATGCAACGCGGCATTGCCCGTATCTTGTGTGTCATTATAAGCCTTGCCTCCCTGCACCGATATGTATATCCCGATATTCTCGCCCAGAGCTGACTTGTTCACTTCAAAACGCCCAGCCATCGCCTCGTAGGTGGAGCTGGCGGACATTATCCTTGAACCTATCCATGCCCGGCAATTCGGTTCTCCTATGCTTAACCTGTATGAATACAGGGAAAGACCTTCCGGACCGCCTGCCGTCCCCTCAGCCATGCCGATATGGTCACTGCTGATTTCAAACCCGCTGATAGTGCCTTCGACCGCCTCGATTTTATTCACGCTTATCAGGTCGCTCTTTATCTTGTCGTTCTCGATGATGGTCTTGTCAAGCATCCCGATTGACACCTTCCCCACGAGGTTTATCTTCGCCGCGTCAATGGTGATGGTGTCGGGTGTCTGGTTTATCATGGACACGATTTTCTCACCCTTGAAGTCCTCCTTGCTGACCATCGAGCTGATTTGCCCCGGAAGCACTTCAAGTTCCGATTCCATCTTGCTCACGCTTCCCTCTATCGTGGTTACCTTCCCCGCGTAAAGGGTTATGCTGTCCTTGTTATGCTGTATCAGCGTGCGAGTATCCTCCTTCCATTCGGCAAGCCCGCCGCCTTGGAAGAAGTCGCGGCAAACGCCCTCCACGATGCGCACCGACACCGACACCGCTTCCACCGCGCTGAGCTTCATAACCCCGTTGCCCGCGCCGATGCCTTTCTTCCCCACCAGCACGAACGACATGCGGGACTGGTCCATCAGCGGCGCGTCAGCACCGTAGCCGTTCAACGCCGTCTGTATGGCGGTGTCTATGGTTATCGCGTCGCATGAGGTCACGATGGCGAGGTAGCCGCTGCCTATGCCGTTCAACGCGGTGACAAACTGCGTCTTCGCGTCGCCCGTGGTGGCGTACACGTCATACTTGCCCACTGCCGTCACCTTCATGTGGTTTACGTCCAGCTTGTAGAGGTGCAGCCCGCGACCGTTCTGTGTGACCTTATCGTGCCCTTCAAGTTCGACCGATGACTTTTCCGCGCCGTAATGCCCGCCCCAAGCTACCAATTCGGCATCGTCTTCGGGAGCAGGGACGAACACGTCGGGGGCATCCACAGCACCCTCGTAAATGCACAGCCAGTCCACGTCGGCGGGGTTGGCGGCGCAAGTCTCCTGCGGGTAATTGTACAATGTGAGGTAACTTTTGTCCGATGTATTTGCATCCTTTTTGTACTCAAAAGTCAGCGTGTAAATCCTACCCGATTTCTTGGTGAACAAACCTTGACGGGCTATGGCGCGGCTGTCCCACAAACCGAACTGCTGCGAGCCGCCCACGTCACCCGAAAGCACCGCCGTATAGGTCTTTCCCTCTGTGAGGTCTTTTGAAAGGTAAACACCTCTTATTGGGTAACTTGCTTTGTCCGTTATGCCGTACCGCCCCCTCACCACAAGGTTCTGCCCGTCAAAGCCCTTCAAGTCTTCGGGTGCGGGCGTCCAGCCCGTAGGCACTGTTCCCGTCTCACACTTCGCGTCCTTGAAATATGCCGTGGCGGTGTTACCCGTGACGTAAATAACATAGCTGTTCTTCGTCCCGTCAAGTGTCTGCGTGTTGTGTACCCGAACCCACTTGTTCACCTCCGACACGTGGATGAAATTGGTAATGCCCTGCCTGCCCAATACGATGTTACACTCCGCCGTCACATACACGTCTATCGAGTTCGTTATCTTGCCTTCCGTGGGAATCAACCGTGCGTTGCCCGTGGTGGGGCTGGTATAGATACCACTGTAGTCGCCCGTCGCCTTCAGGCACGTATAGCCGTCGAACACGACTATCTCGGCGGCGAAGTTTACACCCCATCCGTCCAAGTTATCCAATTTGGAGTTAAGCAGCAGGTTGCGCACGCCGATGTCAAGCGAGCCGGATTCCTGCTCCTGTGGCGCGGGGATGAAGACATACGGCGGTATCACGTTGCCCTCGTAGATGCAAACCCAGTCCAAATCCCACGTATAGCCGCTCTCCGGCTCGACACGAAGGTAAAGCGTGTTATGCTCCAGCGTGGTCGACTGCGGGTCGTAATCGAAACGCAGCAGGTAGATGCGCCCGCCCACGTTCTCGAACTCACCCTGAATCTCCCACTGCCCGCTGTCGCACAGCTGGAACTTATAGCCCTCCGCCAGCTCGCCCGACAGCACCGCCGTATAGGTGTTCCCCTTGACAAGGGACTTGTAAAGCTCGATGAAGCCCGGATTGCCTGCATCGCCCTCAATGCCGTAATTGCCTTCCTTGACGATGTTCTCCGAACCCGTGCCCATCACCTTCACTGAGTTGATTTCAGATTTTATCAAGCCCTGCGTGACCTCGAAGTTGGTGTCTACCTTCTCGCTGACCTTGACAATGCTGTTTTCCAAGTCTTCGGGGGCAGGTGTCCAGTCGGTAGCAACAGAACCTTTCTCGCATTTCACGTTTTTGCAGTAAATGGTTTTCTCACCACCATATACATAATACGCATGGGTTTCACCATCCATTGTCTGCGTATTATGTACTCTTATCCATTTGTTCAATTCCGTGATATGCACAGTGTTTGGCAAATCTTGGCATCCTAAATGGATGTCGCATTCTTCTGTGGCATAAACATCTATTGAATTTGTAATTACGCCTTCTATGGGGACGTTTCCGGAATTCCTGTCGGGTGAAGTGTACAATCCGTGGTAATCTCCTTCTATCTTAAGACACTTGTATCCTCCGAATTCTACAATACTTCCTGTATAGTTGGTACTCCACCCATCTTTATTATCCAGCTTTGAATTGAGTATCAGGTTCCTGCCGCCTATCTGCAAGCTGCCGAGTTCCCCGTCAATGTAATCTTTCACGGTTTCACCTGTTGAAAGGCGGATGCTGTCGGCAATGACCATCACCTCCGAGCGCGAGAACGACACAAACTCCTTGCCCGTGAGGTCGTAAGAGTTGATACCCCTGTACAGCTTGAAATAAGGCGCGTCGTTCCCGTAGGACGAAAGGATGATTGCGCTCTGCCGTTCCGCGTCCGTGCGGTTGCCCAGCTGCACGATGTCGTCACCCTCCGACGGTACGCCCGAACCCGCGTCGCAGTCCGTCTTGGAAAGGTCTATGTAGTCGTCGCCCACCGCCGTCACCAAACGCCAGTAGTACGTGTTCTTCACATTCTCATGCACGCCCTCCTTGATGTTGAACGTCTGGCTGCGCGCTTGGTCGCCAACTACGAACTCGTTGGCTATCGTGCGGTCACCGTCCGTCGATTCAAAGAAGCAACGGTAGCTGTCCGCCTGTTCCTCCACCCGTATGCAGTGCATCGACGCGGGCGTGAGCATAATCTGCCCGCCCACGTGCCGCATTGACTGTATCAGCAATTCGATAAACGTCACGGTTTTGCGGAACAGCGCACGGTCTACCTCCAAGTAGCTGTCGCCGTTCTCATCCTTTTTGAGACAGAGCCCGCTGCCCAGTGCGCCTGTGGTGAAGTCCTCGCTCTCGATGCTGTTCGTGATGATGCCGCCCAACAGGCGGAGCAGGTGCTGCGTCTCATCTTCTTTGTCTTTACGGAGGAAGTTATTCAATTCTTTCAGAATCGAATCGATTGCTTCGCTCAGTTTTTTATCGTCGCCTGCCAGTTCGGTGAGGGCGGACGCTACTCTACTGAAGTTGCGTTCCCACTTCAGACGAACGTCACGCCCGGTATCTTGCGCCCCGTTCCACGGTACTATTTTTTCAAAATTTACATCCATTACTTCAGTTGCAGTTCGTTATCATTAAGGGTGAGCAATAGGCTGCCAGCATGTTGCCTGCTCGCCTGTATCGAGGTCGATATAATTCAGCATGTAGTCAGTGTAGCGGTTGCGCTCCTTTCTGCTCTGTCTGCAGAGCCGGGCGCGGCGTATGCTGACGATGCCCGCACTCTTGCGGCGGGCAATGCTGTACGACATGTACGAGAACGAGAACGGTATCCGCAAATCGGATAGCCGGCGCATCTCTTCTATTGCCTGATATACTGTCATTTTTCCGTTCATCATTAATAGCACAAAATTAACCGGGTTGCGGTCGTAGGAAAAGGACAACGGTCAGCGGCTCACGTTCTTCTCTAACCGGTTCACGCGGTTGATGGCATCACGCACTTTGCGCGGGTCAACTACCAGTTCTTTCTCCGTCAGGATGGTGAGCAGGCGGTTGTTTTCTGCCAACAGCTGCACCACTTGCGAGCGTTGTTCAACCGACATCCCGACGAAGGGTGACGCTGATGAACGGGCATCACCCGTGCCGGAGCCGGTATAACCGCCTCCGTAGCGACCGCCGCTGGTACGCACCTGCTCTAAGATCTGCGTCGTGTTGAGCATCCGAATGGTGCCCCGCTTCTGCGCCACATCGAACACGTCGAGGAATTGCTTCACGGCAGGATTGGCGACTGCTTCGTGATTCGCTACGAACTCGTTCTTGTGAACGGGAATTACCCCGGCTGTGTCGTGCGGATTGCCTTTAGCGGTGTAGCCTTCGGCATATTCATCGGAGTAACCGCCCGTGTACAAACCTTTGGCATCCTCGCGCTGCTGTTGGGCTATGGCTACCTGCATCGCCCCTTGAGCTGCGATGATAGCCGCAAACACCGATCCCAGTATCGGACCCATTTGGGCATAACTCTTCATGATGCCGACAGCCGTATCCGACATGATTTGCAAGACGTTCGCCGCAAACTGCTTATCGGCGTACTTTTTGCGGATGGCACTCAAAGCCGCCTCCTTCTCCTCTTCGAGTTTGGTGGTATCCTTGCCCGCCTTGCGTGCCTTCTCTATCTGCTTGTCGTAGCGTTCGGTCACTTGACTGGTCTCCCGCTGTTGCATTGCCGAAAACAGTTGGCTCGACAAACCGGCAAACTTGTTTACAGTTTGTATAGCAGCGGTTGCAATTCGCATTCTCCGTTCTCCTTCATCTTCAGCCAATCCCGTTTTCTTCTGCTGATATTCTTCGTAATTGATCAGGTCAGCATCATACATTTCTTTCAGTATATTCAGTTTTGTCTTGTAACTGTCAGCTTCGTCTATCCGCCTGAACCCTTCTTTACGCTGCGTACGTTTGTCGCTTTCCTGCTGTCGGTTGTCGCTTTGCTTCTGCGCCACACCCATATCCAGCAGTTGCCCTTCTACTTCGGTGGTATCCATGCTGTACTTCTCCAGCAGCCGCTTGCGCTCTTCGAGGTAGGCTTGCTCTATCTCTAACAGCCGCTTGCGGTAGGCTTCTTCGTCGGCGAGGCTTCCGCTGATGAAAGCCTGTTTGGCTTCTCTGCGCTTGGCATCTGCATCGGCTTCCGCCTTGCCGAAGTCGGCACTCTTCTGTGCCTCGTAGACACGGTTGGCTTCGGCTATCAGCTTGTCGTAGATTTGTCCCTGTATCTCGGTGGTGTCTTTACCGTTCTTCTCTAATAAGTCTCTGCGCGCGGCGAGGTAGCCCATTTCGGCTTGATACATCTCCGTGTTGTATTGCTCTTCGGTTATCTTCTGATCAAGGTAGTTCTGCTTGATGATGTTCAGCCGCTCGCGGTAGGCGGCTTCCAGCGCGTCGTTAGAGGTAGAGGTGGTTGGCGTCCCGCCACCTGTGGTTATCGGTTTCGTTCCTGTTACGGTAACTTCCGGCAATTCGCCCAACGGCACTTCATCGGTTTGCCTCGGCATCCATCCCTCATATTTCTTATTGATTTCATCAAGGGCAAGATCTAATTGGTACACGCTGTTCATGTAGTCCATGATGTCATCTTTCATGCTGGCAGTCATCTTTCGCCCGGCAAGGTATTCTTTTTCAAGCGTCGCTATGGTATTGCCTACTCCTTTCCGATAATCTCCGCCCTGTACGGCTGCATCCGCCATGCTGCGCAGGTCTTGGATGAAATTGGCAGCCTTTTGGTCGTTGCCTGTCAGCTTAGTCACCGATTGGCGCAGGCTTTCTAAATAGTCCATTTGCTTGGAAGCGGCTTTTTCGGTCACTTGGTTTGCTTCTTCGTTTTTGTACTTCAGGGCAATCTGTTGTGTCAGCGAAGTATTGATACGGTCGTATGCTGCCTTGATGTCGTCCAAACTGCTTTTTTCTGTCAGTAGATTAGGCAAGTAAGTGCCGTAACGTTTGTTGATTTCATCGATTAGTTCTTTGCGCCGTTCGGTACCGTCGCCGGCTTGTTGCAAAGAAGTGAACAAACGGTCGACGGCTTTTTGTTCGTTCGCCAATTCGCCGTTCATCTTCTTCATTGAATCGCTGACGGCATTCTGGTTGCGGTTCCAATCAATCAGTGCGCCTACCAGTGCGCCTACCGCCGCAGCGGCGATACCCCACGGGTTGGCACGCAAGAGGGTGAAAAGCGACTTCAAACCTGTGACGATACGCCCCGTCCACAGCACCTTTGCCTTGTCGGCAATGACCGAATAGTTCACCGCTGCCGTGTACAGCCCTACCGCCGTGGTGGTGGCGATAATGACGCCCCGGTAATCATTGAAGGTCTTTATAAGCGAGAGCAGCCCCTTGACAGTCAGGCTGCCGAAGCTGATCAGGTTCTTCATTACCGGCTGGAGTCGTTCGCCCAGCTCGACCCGCACGTCTTGGAACGCCTTGCGTGCCTTCTCCAGCTCGGCTTGCACGGTATTGTTTTGCACGCGATATTCGTTGGTGATGCTGGTACCCTCGGTGAAGGCGCGGTTGGCGTTCTCCTGCTCGCGGCGTACCAAGGCGACGTTGCCCGCCAAGGTGCTGATGACGCTGGCGGCTTCGGCACCGCTCAACTGCATCTCTTTCAGCACCGGGGCGATCTGTGCCATGCCGCCCATCTTGTTCAGCGATTCTAAGAAGGAGATGACCGCCTCGTTGACATCGGTCTGTACCAAGCGGGTGAACTGTTCGACATCCATCTGCGCCAACTTGGCGTACTTGGCGGGTTCCTGATAGATGCGCATGATGAGACCGGAGAGGGCTGTACTCGCCATCTCGCTGCGCAGCATGTTCTGGTCGAGCGCCGAAGCAAAGCCCATGATGTCGGTGACGGACATTCCCGCCTGTTTGCCCACGCCGCCCATGCGTGCCGTGAACTCCACGAGGTAAGGCTCGCTCGCACTGGTGCTTTGCGCTACCTGATTGACTGCCGAGCCGATGGCAAGCATGTTCTCTTTCAGGCTCCGGCTCTCGTCGCCGAACATCTGGCTGAGCTTGCCGATCTGGTTCACCGCCTGTTCGCCGAGGTCTTCGCCTAAGGCAACGTTGATTTGATTCGCCGCTTCTACAAACTCGCGCACGTTGTCTACCCCCGTGATTCCCAACTTGCCCGCTTCGCCAGCCAGCCGATTCAGCTCTTCGCGCGGGGTGCGGGTGTCCATCTGCTTGAACTGCTCATTCAGCTGCTTCACTTCGGCAGTGGTCATGCCGGTGTATTTGGTGACCTGACTCTCTGCTTCTTCCATCTTGGCATATTCATCCACACACTGGCGCATGGTGAGGGTCATGCCGGTCAGGGTGGCGATGGCACCGGCTGCCATGCCCGCATAGCGATTGAAGCCGTCTGCCAGCTTGCCGAGGGAAAGCCCGGTTTCGGTAGATTCGCCCCGCAACTCTTTCATTCGTTGCTTTGTAAGTTGCAGTTCAGCCCGATACCTCTTCCATTCATCGGTGCCGGGCTGGAGGTTATTCATTGCCCGCCGCAATCCGGAAGCCCCCTTACGCAGTTCATTATACGACAAGGCTGTGCGTCCGGCTTCCAGCCGCTGGCTGTAGAGCGAGCGGTTCAGGTCGTCTTGACTTTTTTTCAACGCCTTGTATTCGGCAGAGTTCTTTTTGCCTTCGTCGGAAAGTTTTTTCATTTCGGCAGTTACTTGCTCCAGTTGCCGTTTGGTCTCGTCTAATTTGGTTTGGGCTTCCGAATTGTCAATGCGGATAGCCATGCGGAAATCCCTTATACTTATTGCCATTTTAATGAAGAATTAAGAATGAAGAATCAAGAGTCAAGCCAGCGGCCGTTGTCGAGCCACACACCGCCGTCCCGCCATTTGCCGTCTGTCAAAATCCAGCGGGCATCGGCTTCGGTGTCGCTGATACGGATAGGATAGAAAGTGCCAGTCCACGCCCCTTTGCGCCCGTCTGCATCAAGGGTGTATTCTATCTCCTTGCAGACGTAGCGTTTGTTGCGGATTTCGAAGACGGTCGTCAAATCAAACACGTTGGGGTCGTAGCTGCTTATTTTAATGCCATGCTTGTAGTCAATGTCATAAACCGACTGGTAAATAAGGTTGTCTAAAGCATTCAGGCGGAGCGATGCGCCCGTCGAATTAGTCTTATAATAGCCCTCGACCGTATCATCATTCCCTATCATCCCGTATTCGTCAATGTATGGAACGGGGAACATGCAATCCTGGCGGTTATAGACATAAATGCTTGTAAGGCCGGAGTAGAAAGACAACGCCAATCCTGATTTCGAGCTGGAACCTGCATCCCCTTCCCGTATCATGTCTACAAGTGTTTTAGGCTCTTCTGACTCAGAATCGGTACCTTCATTTACCGATGGCAAATGTACAGACCTGTTAATCGGCTCCATGTACCCGTCACCCGGACGAACGAGAACGGCCGCCGCATACGGAGTAGCAGGTGTGATGTCAAGTTCTACATCGACAACGCTATTCTCTCGTACAAGGTTGGCGAACGCATCTACCATGAGGAAATGAGGAGACTGTTCGGCGCTGACGAATATATAATCGCGCCCTGTCCGTTCGTCGGTGAATATGGTGTCCGTCCGTTGGTTTGATTCTATAGAGAACCACGCTATGAGGTAGCCAACACGTTCGTCTGATGGCTGGAAGTCGGCAGGGATGGCATCGTGTAACGCGGTTTGCTTGACATCCTCTGCAAGGCAGGCGAATTTCCAGTAGTCATCTCCCGGAAGGTTGTAGCTCACATTGCATTCAGCCATGTCTTCAACATCCGGTTCATCTTCAACTTCTGCTTCGTAAACGTCATCGACCAACCTGATATGTGCGGTCTTTGTACCCGCGAGGTATTTGCCTCGGAAAAGCAACGCAGCCGATTTCGTCTTGTAATCTATAATGAAGACCACGTCAAACAACCGTTCAATTTGCGTCAAGAAGTCCAATATCGTCCATTCCGGGCACATCTCATTCCATTTGTCCGTTTTCCACGCATGGCATAAGTAAACGTCTTTGAAAACCGTATTCTCCAGCTGGTTGACCGTGAGGGTATAGCCTAACGCCCGTAGCATTTCTTTGAGGAAGGGGCAAAGGTAGGGTTGCGGCACGAAAACCGAATCCTCCACGGGCTCCGGCACTGCATAAGACCCTTGAAAATGCCAATCGTTGTACATCTTTTCATCCGTACGGTTGAACACCGGAGCCAGACAATATTCCACGTCCGGATAATTCTTTTCGATGTGCCGCTGCTTGTCCGCAACGCCGTCAGGGACAATGGTCTGTTTCATGTCCAGTTCGGAAATCAACATCTCAGCCCCGATGAAGTAGTTCAGTTCGGAGTTGCCGCTGGCAATCTGTATGCTTACGCTCTCATTGGTCCAGCCGGTGATGATCTCGGTACCGTTGCAATATACCCGGTTGTCGGCTATCAGGATGGCGGACCGCTTGGTGGATACTTCGTCTACCGAGTTCAGCCGGTTCAGATGCTTGTAGAGGTTAGCGTTTGCCGGGCAATGGAGGGACAAGGTGATGTCGTAAGTGTATTCGCCGTTCTTGGTGAGCAGCGGGTTCTCACGCTTGACCTGCACGCTGAAGTCTTTGGGAAGCACGGCTGATACGCCGTCAATATAGAGTTCGGTCATGTCTTTAGTTAATTAATTATTAGCTCTTAACTGTTAATTACTCATAGTCTTGCAACTTGAACCCGATGCTTAGCCCGTTCCAACCGCCGAATATGTCGTATTCCCATTCGATGGTGAGGTCGGTCGTAACTTGCATCCCGTTGTCGCAGATGAAGGGGGCGGCCATCAGGCAATCACGCAGGGAAACCATCAACCGCTGCAATGCAGCGTAATGCGCCAGCTCGTTTTCGTCGCCCAGCTGACCGGACGGCACTTTCTCTAACAGAAACAGCACAATATCGTTGTCGCTGCTGAAATTGTCAGCATCGCCCTTGACCGTAGCGTCAGGGAACTTGGCGCACAGGATGATGCCGCGCCGATCACGCAGCTTGCGGATGATGTGGCCCTCACGCACTGCCAGCGCAATACCCTCTATATGAATATCTTCTGCCTGATCGTTCACGTTTTCCTTTAATTCGAAAAGCCACTCTCTGAATCGTTTAATATCAATCATAACTGTTCATTATTCACTCAATAAGGTTATTCTGCTCCGGGTCCGCCATGCGGAACGAGAACTCAACGGTGGTCAGCACCGAACGGCGGAAATCCCGCTCCAACTTCTGCTTGGTGATGATGACAGGCAGCCAGCCGGATCCGCTTCGTATCTCCACCTCACGGGCGTTGAGCAGGTTGTGCCACAGCTTGTATTCTGACCGCAGATGAATGATGCCGCTCCGGGCGGTGTATTCGTCGGTCACCTTCAGCCCGAACTTGCGCTCCACGCCACACACCGATGCCGTATCATCCTCACTACTCCCCGATAGGGTCAAGCCACCGGTACAACATAAGGTCTCGGGCATGTCGTAAGTGTTTTTGAAGCGGAAAAACCACCGCTCGGAGTAGGAGGTGGTGTCTACTAAGAACTCCATGCCGCCCCCGTTCAGGCTAATCTTGTAGCTCTGCAGGCTATCCACGTCCAACAGGGAACAGATACGCGCATAGTCAGCCCCGATGGTGCATATCTGGTCCTGTGAACCGCCCAGCGACAGGTTCCGGCTCTTCTCCGTGCCGTCTGGCTGCGTACCCAAAACGGTATAGCTGCCGGCGGAGAGGAATCCGCTCACGTATTCGGGTACTCCGGGACGGGTCACCTTCTGTGCCACCTCACTCAGGACACCCGGAGAATCAGCCGACTTACGGGTCTGAAGGCAGGAATAGATAACCAACGAGTCGGTGTCCTTTACCTCGTTGATGAAGAATGAGAACGTGCCGGAGGCTGCTGCCTGCCAGCATGTCTCTCCTTCGCACCAAGCCCCCCACAACGCCAGCCCGCAGAATTTGCCGAGGCGGCGGATGTGCACTTGGTTTTGTGCGTCGGGTACGTATTCTTCGTCAAGTATCTTCTTGCCACCATACTGGATTGAAAAGGTAATGGTGGAATCGGTATCAATGATGTAGTCCTGCATCGTGGCGCAGAACTCACGGGTTCTGGGTCGTTGGATGACGTTCATGTCTTTAATTAACAGTCAATAATGAAGAGTTAATAACGGATTTCATAACCGGCAATACTTGTTGCGGGGGTGGTTATCGGGAAGCAGTTCGTAGTCGGGTTCGCTGCCGTCTCTGGCGCGTTTCATCTTGTCTATCCAACGGGCTGCGTCGGCACGCATCCAGTCGGCTGCACGCCGTACGTCGTCGAGCGATGCCGGCTGGCTCTCCCTCATGCCGCTCTCCGCCAAGTAGCCGCGCACCACGCCACAGGGCAGCAGTTTGAGCGGGAGACGGCAAAGGGCAGTACTCATCGCCAACAGGCAGGTCGCCATAGCCGCCGCGTAGTGGGCGGGGCTTTCGGTGCCGCCTTCTTCGTCTAAGAGCTTCTGCCAGCCCGTGCCGTAAGCGTCTGCCACGGTCATCAGCTGCGCTTCGCGGATGAAAGGGACGAGCAACAGGAAGGTACGCTCGCTCCGGTTGATTGGGTAATACAGATCGAATTGCGCCCCGCTGCGCACAATGAGCTGGCGGGTGGCACGGTACAGGCCGGTACCGGTCCATTCTTCAGGCTTCGTCTTGTTTAGGTAAACAATGAGCGAGTCTACGGCACGGTAGTAGGCTTCGATCTGCAGGGCGTCGTCGCGGTCCAACTGCCACTCCCACGGCAGCTTGTCTCCGCCGTCGGTCGACACCTTGAACTTGCGCCCGTCGTCTTCGTGGCTCAGGTCGTTTTTCTGGTACATCCGCAAGGTGGCGAGGATGGCGACAGGACGCTGCACCAGTTTGCGGAGCGGGTCGTCATCGTATGCCTTTTCTGCCAAGGCGACAACGCCTTCGCCCACCAGCCGTGCCAGTTCGTCGGTGGCTTGTTCAATATCACCCTCTATCTTCGTGAAGTCGTTGTTGGCGTAATAGTTGCCGGTCAGCAGCCGGAGCTGTTCGGTTCGGTCGATTAGCATAGTCTTAACCTTTTTTGAACAAAGGTAAGCCATGTTGGGTACTGAGGAAAGGACATAAAAAGGGAGGCCCGCTACGGACATCCCCCTAATCAAGGTTCTCTGTTGTGTCAATCAGCTGAAGCGAACCTGACTTAATTCTTCATCCGTTTCAGCATCTCGTCTGCCCGCTGCTTGTCATCGAGCAGCTTCAGCAGGACGCGGAGCAACGGGGCGCGGTCGGTGTCGGCGGCTGTGCCGAATACGCCGCTCCCGGCTACGGTATAGAGGATGCTGTTCAAGCCGAGGTCTTGGGCTGATGAACGCGGTGCATTCGGGTCCCGGCGGGCGACGGGGGCAAAGGTCACCTCTTGCCCGTCGATGACAAAGCTTGCCATGTGTCAAGTAGTCACAGAAAAAGGCGAACTGGGCGTAGATGCCCCACTGCATCCAATCGGGCATCAGACGCGCGTCGATCATGTAGCGTGGAAGCCGGTCTGTGTCGAAAGGCAGCCGCTTGCCGTCGGTATCAGGATGTCGGTATAGTACAGCCACCAACGCCAAGAGGTCGCTCGGTATATGGTCTTGGGTGTAGAGATTCATGGCTGCCGTGGCGGCACGGAACTCGCCGAAAGTGAGGTCGGCACCGTGGCTCTGCGGACCATGCAGCCCCCTGTATTCGGGCAGCAGGTTCTGCGTCGTGTCTACGGTGAGCGTCACCAACAGGCTGTCGCCTTCGGACTCAACCGACCACATCCAGTCCAACGTACCGGCAAGCCGGTCTACCAATATCATGTCGTCTATGTCATTCTTGTGGCGGAACTTGTAGCCCCTGCGCTTCATCACGAAAGCGCACCACGCCCGGCGCACATCGGTCAACGTCACGCCCCGCCGTGTCATCAGCTTGTGGCGCAGATCCAGCAGGTACACCCATTCGTCGGGCGATACCTCTTCCCAGCAGTCGGGAAAGTCGATATGCTTATCTTTTATCATACTTATACTTGATTGGAAGCACGGTCGCCCGCACTCACGTTGTCTTCTTTGTTAATCACTTTGCGGTACAATCCGAGGAAGATGCCCTTCTTTTCGGGGAAGTTGATGCGGATGGCATCATTCACTGCTTCGAGGGCGATGTCTTCGGCTATCTGCGTGTCGGCTCCGTAAAATATCTTCAGGGCATAGAGCATCTGGCTGCCGCTGTCGCTCTTGCCGTCGATGATGATGTTCGACAGGGCGGGAGAGAGCCCGAAGCCGCTGGTGGTCGAGGAGTCGGCAATGCGGCTGATCTTGGCTTGCGCGTCGATGTACTTGTCGATGTTCATCTCGATCGGCTCAATCTTCCAGCTCTGCGGGTTGCCTTGCGGGTCGGTGAAGTCCACGCACGAGAAGAACTTGCCCGCGTTTGCCTTGCCCGCCATCACGTCGGCTATGGTCTGCGTCAGTTCATCCTTCAGCTTTGACATCTCGCGCTGCACCTGCTCTTCGGTCCAGTCGGGATGCAGTTCTTGCACCAGCCTTTTCTTCTCTTCCCAGTACTCGCCGGGGGTATGCACGATGTAGGCTGCCGCAATCATGTTCTCGTTCAGGTGCCGGATGATGCGGGGCAGGTCGTTGGCGTTCTCCAGCCAAGGCACCGATCCGTAGAAGCACGAGATGGCGTACAGGTTGCGCCCGAACGAGCGCATGGAATGGTAGCGGATGGCGGCGGGGTGGCGTGCGGGGTTCCACTTGTCAAACACGGGATATTTGCGGAATGTGTGGCTGCGGAAGGCATCGAAGTCGCCGGTCAACACGTGGGTGACGTCTTCGAGGCGGCGGCTGTCATTGGCGGGCCATACCAGACGGCACTCCTGCGAGTGCATACAATCCAGCCCGACCACCCACGGCCGACCGATGCGCACGCCACGCCCCATGCGGTACTTGACGAACACGCCGTTCAGATGTGTGTACTCCACGAGGGCGGCACGCACGAAGGCGCGGTAATCCCACGACTCCAGCCAGTCTTGTATCTCAGGATCTTCTACCCACTGCTGTACCCGCTCGTTGTTCTCGATGCTGATGCGGTACAGGGCGGGACCCTGCCCGTAGAGCAACCCCGTCTTGCGGTCGAGGATGCCCGGACCGAGGTTGTTGCGCTCCAGCAGGTTGCGGATGGCACCCGGCAGGTTGTTGTCTTTGCCCCACGGCACGACCCGTTCGCCCGCCACGCTCACGGGGTCGCCGTCCCAGTTCTCGCCTCCGAGGTCGAAGAACTGGCTCATCGCGCCGCTCCAGTCCATGTGGATGGCGTACTGCCCGGCGGCGGTGTCTACGAATGTGAATTTCCCTATTTTTTTCATATTTACCGGTTTATCAATATGTGTGTCGTATTGATGAAGAGCGAACCGCAATAGTCCTGTACGATTTTCTGCAGGGCGGGGATGTGGTCTTCGATGACAGGATCGAACCACGGTTTGGGCTGACGCTCCATCTTGTCGCGGTTGTGCTTTTTGGTAACCACCACCGTACCGCCTTCGCGGTTGTAACCACGGCCTACGCCCAAGTGGACGTACAAGCCCGCTTCTTCGAAGCCGAAGCCGATGCTGGTGATTTCCTGCCCTGCCTGAGGAGTCTTGCCCCAGTGGCGGTAGTTCTGCTTGAGCGAGGCGGACAGGCTTGTATCCTGCTCTATCCACGTGCCGATACTGGCACGCAGGGCTGCGTTGACCGTGTTGCCCCATGCCCGCACATTGCGGTTGAAGCGTGCCACCGCTTTCTTGTCCTGCTGCCGTTCCCATTGTTGCGTGATGCCTGTATCTCCCTCTACATAGAGTTCGATAGGGTATCCTTCGCCCCGGCTCCTGCGTCGGTTGCGCCGGTAATATCCTGCCATACGTTCTGCGTTTGCTCCCATAGCTTGTAATTTACTATTTCATTTTACAAAGGTAGGCGGTGGCAGCCGGGGCGGAAAGGACACAAAAAAGAGGCCTCCCGCTACAGGAAGCCTCCGTGTACCGCACCGGCCCTAAGGTGCAGCTGTGTGTCAATAAAACAATCCTAAATGGAAAGAGAGCCGATTTTTTTGCTGATGTCTTGCAAGGCGAAACGGAGAGTTTGCAATTCTTCATCCGTGAAGCGGCACACCTTGCCATGTACTGTGTTACCATTTAACCGTTGCGAGAACCACGCTTTTGATTTCTTGAAATAGGTTTCGGCTATATATTTGAACGAAATCATGTCTGAAATGCTTTTAACGGCCCGTATGGTTTCTATCTCTTTGTTCACTTCTTTTAGTCCCATATCTATATCGCCCATCATCAAAGCCACATACTCGCTGATTAGCTTTTTGTCTTCGTCTGAAGTATATACATTTTCCATACGGTCTAATCGTTCGTCAAAAGCAGGTGTACCGAGTTCTTGACGCAACAGCTCCAGTTCTTGTTTTAAATTCTTCTCCATACTCTTTATTGTTAAAGAAAGGAGGGAGGTTGCCCTCCTTTCTGTGGTTTTACATTTTCTTTAATTCTTCAATTTCTTTTTTCGCTTTAATGATACCGTCTAAGTATTCATCAATTTTTTGGTCTGCTTTTTCATCGGCTAATCCCATCCGTTTCAACCGTTGCACTTGCCGGATTGCTTGTTCCAATCTGATGATGTGCAATTCTAATTTTTCAATTCCTTTTTCCATTATCTCTTTGTTTTATTGACACTACAAAGATAGGTAAACTTTTGTTTATCTGCAAGCATTCCGAGAATTATTTTACAAAAAAATCCCCGGCTATCAATCAGGTAACCGGGAAATTATCAGAAGGTAAGGATATGGTCAGCCAAGACAACCCGGCGGCAGCCGGTTGCGCCCGATGTAGGATTCTTCGCTCATTGCGCCTTTGATGACCGCCTTAGCGTCCGTCCAGTCATACTTCATGCGGATGCCGTGGTGGGTCATGATCCAGTCGCCCATGCCGGTCTCGGCGCTGATGTCTTCTACCACTTCGAGCAGTTGGGTCAGGCTCTCCAGCCCGCTCAGGAAATACTCCAGCTTGGCGGTCTTGCATACATCGTAATAGGTGCCGTCTGTGTCGTTCATCGCTCGCCTCCCTTCTCTTTCTCTTGTTTTACGTAGGTATACAAGAATTCTGCCAGTTCTTCTAACTGACGGAAAGAAATACATTCTAACGTGCCGTCAGCTTCATCGACAGCCACTGTATAAGTCACTTCCTTATGCCCTTTGTTTCCGGTGTCATCTACTTTAGTGACATAACAGGTATCTACTCTGTTCATCGCAAACCTCCTTTCTCTTTGTCCAAGAAAGCGGAAATCGTGTTCACGTAGGTTTCCAATTCTTCCAGCGTAAGGGTAAGCATTGCCACGTCCCGATTCATACGAGGTTCCTTGGCGATAATCTGATACGTTATACTTTCTGCACCGTCCATGGATATATCAATGTTTTTGCAGATGATTAATTTCTTATCGTTCATCGCCCACCTCCTTCCTTCTTGGCACGGTACACGCAATAAGCCGCTACCGCCACGGCTGGCGGGAACAGGAAGGTGACGCAGAGCGCGCCGATGGCGCCCACGTACCATGCGTCTTGCGCTGTCTGGATTTGGCATTCGGACGGAAGCGTCCGGTTGACGAGTTCACGGAGTTTGCTCACGAAATTTATTTCGTGAACAGCCGGAAGGCTGTTAGCCCCTGCGGTCAATTTTTTTTTCATATACGAAACACTTGTTAGAGCAATGGCAGAAAAAAACGGCTGCCAAACCCGTTGCTCTAACAAGTGATTCAACCCCGCCGAAGCGTTGGAATATTGTTCGGGATGGCAGCCGCTATGCCGTATGAGATAACGCGCAGTGCTATGTGTTTCGTATATGGCTATCACCTTGCCAACGTCAGCAAGATGATACCGGTGGGCATAAAAAAAGCCCACGTGTTCGCAAGTGGACAAATACCGTTGTCCGGTCGGGGTTGAATTAACAAGTCAACCACTTGTTAGAGCACTGCAAATATAAGTGGAATATTTGGAATGGCAAAAGAAACACGGAAGTTTTTTCAGTTCTCATTTGAATCTATTTTATCTTCAGTGACTCCGCCATATTTTTTCATAAAGGAAGCATTATTAAGAAACATATTCAATCTATCATTTAATTTATTAATCTCTGCATCATCGCCGAATTTGCGAGCTTTTTCAGTGGCAATCTTTAGCATAGGTATGATTTTTTGGTATTGCTTTATTTTTTTATAAAGAATCGATAAACGAATAGCTGAAGCTGCAATAACCTCTTCAATGTCTATATTTTCTTCATATTTTTTGATAGCCATTTCTAATTCATTGCTTTTTTCTAATTTCTCAGCAATCTCATAATTATTCTTCCCAATATTATCCATATAGAAATATCTAATATCACGAATCTTATCTTTGCTTTTCAAAGTTTCCGTAATATCGAAACCTCCATTATTCCTATAGGCAGAAATATCGACTGTTGTTTCATAAGGTTTTGGTCTGTTTTTTGTAATTAAATCCCATCTTAGAATTGAAGTTTCTTTGAATCCAAGGCGTTTAAATTTTTCGACTAATTCAGATTCAAGCCTTTCATCAATCTTTTCTTGTTCTGAATTCTTGTAATAAACATCCATATATAAATAAGGTATTTCATGGAAAGTTTTTTTAGTAATCATACACTTCGGTTCAATACCTAAATCTAACAATTGTGTCATCCCCATAGAATATTCTCTGGGGATATAACCTATATGCGCACCATTCTTTGTATATACAGCTACGGCATAAGCGTCTTTTTCATTTTCAATATCTTTTACAAGATATATGATATCACCATAACAGAGTTGTCTAGCTGATTCTATATCGTTGGTAGTCCTGAAATATAGCCCCTTTATAGCCATATTTATTTTACCACCAACCCCTTTGAAAAAAGGTTCTTGTGATATAAGAGTGGCTTTTTCTGCTATTTCTTTTTCTTTATCTGCTATTTCTTTTTCTCGTCTTTCTGTTTCTTCTCTTTGATAAACAGTGTGCTCATAACTTGATTCTATCCTTTTTACATCTTCATTATCTTGTATGTTTTTCGCTATTAAAATAAATAAAACGATAACAGCAATGGCAATAAATAGTACAATCATTATTATTAAATAAAAGGGCGACCCCCTCGCAACAGTGCGCCGACAGGTAAACATGAACCTGAACCCGGCTTCACGGGTTACACTGCTGCAAGGGGGACATCTTTTTTGTTTTTATTCGGCACCGCAAATGTAAAAACTTATTTCAATATCGCCAAAGAACTGTTTGAAAAACAGCCCCTCCGTGGTTGAAGGAACGGAAGAACAACCTGATTCCGCTTTTCGGGTCCCATCCCGTTTGCGAGTGTGCGAGCAAACGGGATGGGCGGCGGGTGCCGCCCTCCCTTACAACCTGCCCTCATCGTTGTAACTGTAATACCCGTCGTCCGTAAAAATCAGATGGTCTAACAAGCGTATATTCATTGTTTCACATGCTTTCCTGACCGATACCGTCAGGTTATCGTCCTCCTTACTCGGCTGGTTGTTCCCGCTCGGGTGGTTGTGGCTTAGCACTATCGTTGTGGCATTGCATTTCAACGCTTCGCACAGGATGAGCCGCACATCGACTAAGGTAGAAGCGATTCCACCGACCGAAATACGATGTTTGCGGATGATTTTAGACGATTGGTTTAAGAAAACCGCCCAACATTCCTCTACTTTCAAGTCGGAAAGGAACGGTTTCAGCACGTTGTATATATCAACCGAACTCCTTACCATTGTCCGTTTCGTCTTACGTTCTTGGATTCTCTTGTACAGTTCGATGACGGCAAGAGCCATTTCCCGCCTTGCTGGTGTCAGCCTGTTGCATACGTCCTCGATGCTCACCTCATCGCCCCGACAAAACATTTCCCCTACTTCGTTAGCGGTTTCCCTGTTATTTGTCAGCTGATAAATCACTTCGCTGTCTGATAAGTGGCGGCATTCTCCGCACATTTCAAATAAATCCCTCATGGTTTTTCTATTAATTGTTTAACGTAGTAATGTCTTGCCTAAGAATAATCCTCCCAATACCTGTGCGCCGAACGATTCCAACATACAGGCAAAACGGGCGTATGAATAACCCCGCGTAATGATGTCGTCAAATACGACCACTTTTTTCCCTTTGAAAAACGACTTGTCAAAATTGATAACCTCTACTTCGCTGACGGTCTTCGCTGATTTCGTTTCGTGAACAGCCAAGCGGCTTCCCTCTATGCTGATAGCATGGTAAGCGTTAGCGGTGCCAGCCAAGCGGCAAACTTCATCCGAAAAACTGCGGTACCTGATTTCGTTTTTCCGTGCGCTGCTTGCCGGCACGCAAGCGAACACGATATCCTGCGTTTCCACGCCAAACATTTCACGGAGTTTCTTCGCCACGAGTTCCGCGGCTTGTCTGGAAAACTTGCCGTCCTTGAAACCCCAGATAAATTTCCGGACTTTCCACTCACTTTGGTTCGCCTCGTATTTAGTTGGCAAGTAGTCGAAGAATGCAAACATGTATTTCCGACATTGGTCTATCCATTTCTGATTCGTTGTTTTCATGGCATTTGAAATTTATTCTTGAACCTTGAGCCGGCGGGTGTGAGCCTTTTAAATTCTCCGTTTCCCGGAACGACTTTTTTTTTATTCCGTCACCTGTCGCGCACGGTATGTTTCGCCTTTTGATGCCACTATGTCCGGGCAAGAAGACTGCCTGACCGGCAAGGTTTCCGTCAAAACCGAAGGCTTGAATACGACCCGTAGGGTGGAGATTTTTTAGCGGAACAGTGCCTGACCTTGCAAGCCAGCCTCTTGCCATACCTTTGTGGCACAAAAGGCGATATATCGTGTCCGAACATGGAAAAGGTCAAAAAGGAGTTACGGTAGAGAAACGGAGATAAAACAATGTGACAGAAAGCGAGAGCTTTCTACCTTGTAGCGCGAAAAATCCGTGCGGCAAAGGCGGTCTGCAACCCTTGTACAATCCAGTCAAGTCAGACCGCTGTGCCGCACGGATTTTTTGCGTCCCGCCCATTCATCGGGCAAGACGGAATCAGAATCGGGACATTATTTAACGGAAAACGAAGAATAAAAAAACATAATCAAATGTGAATCAAGAAGGAAACCCCATCTTGTCGCTTGAAAAGCGGCAGGATATATCCCCGATGCCCGAACCGCGCCGTCGGGCTGTTGCGATTGCAAGCCGTGCTCACGTTCGGAAATATGATAAAAAAGCGTTACAAAACGGCACAAAGCCCACCAGCCCGAACGAGCCGTTCGCACCCCAAGACACACAGACCATACGAAACGAAGAAAGCCCGACCATCCTCACGGACAATCGGGCTGCGATAAAAAAGAAAACAATGAGAAAAAAGAAAGCCGCTGTATGTGCTGTTATCTTTTACAGGTATGCAGCCCCCGACACTTTGCTGCGACTCTGCCACATACGCACCACTTCGGGGCGCAGCACGAAATACTTCAGCGCGTCGGTCAGGTTGGTACTCTCACGGGGCAGGCGGTGGATGGGGAGCTTGTCACCCGTCTTCTCCTTGACTATCTGCGTGGTGTTGTCGCGCTCGTTCACCTTCGCCTTGGTTCGGGTCACCTCCATCTCGCTCTTCAGGTTGGGGCAGTTGTGCTGGTCGATGAGCAGGGTGTAGAGCTGGCGGGCGAGGTTGCCCGGCAGCAGGTCCATGAAGAACCGGTACTCGAGGTTGCTCGATATGTTGCCCTGCCCCAACGACATGAGCTGCACCGTCCAGCCCGTACGCCGTCCGTCGGCATCGGTCTCGATTGCCTTCTTTATCTGGCTCGCCATGTCGGTGCTCACCTGCCGGTAGTTGTTCATCGAGCGGTCGTAGTACAGCTTCAGCAGCTTGCGGCGGTGGGGCTTGAAGTAAGCCAAGAACTTATCCGCCAAGTCGCGCACGTTCTGCGGGGGCAGGGTGTACAGCTCCTTGAGAATACGCATCATGTGACCCGTCTGCTGCCCGAACACCATGCTGAGCATATTGCCCGCGTCCATGCCCGCCTCGATGGGGCGGCCGGGGTCGAGGTAACGCAATACGGTGCAGTCCTGCTCCCAACCGAAGGGGTGCTGCTCGATTACGTCGTTCAGGAAGCCATCGGCGTAGAAGTTCTTCATCGAGAGGTTGCAGTAGAACATCTGCGAGGCTTCGAGCTTGGGGATGACCGAAAGGATATTGCACGCCGCGCCCTCTAACCCTTCGGCAAACTCATCGTTGAACCAGTCTTCGCCCAAGATGTCTACGTTGACATAGCTTGACGAGATGAAGAAGAACGACACACTGCGGCGGGTCTTTATCCACCGTTGCTCCCACCGCTCCATGGTGCGGCGTGCCAACTGCATCTGCCGTTCGGCATTCGCCATCGCCGGACGCATGGATGGGTCGGAGCGTGCGGCCGCCTTCAGTTCGTTGTACTGCTGCAGGCGGGCAACGTATTCGCGCTTGGTGTCGTTGTAGACGAATCCCGCACGCAAGGCAAGGAGGATGCGCTGCTTATCGTTCTGCTTCGCCAGTTTCAGTATCCAATCGTACTCGCCGAGGTGGTTGGGGTTGGGCATATCGGTGGTGAGGGTGCGGCTGCGGTACCACACCGAACCGCCGTACTTCACCCGGAAGCCACGCACCGCCTTCAGGAGGTTGGTGAACTTCTCTTCGGGGAAATATTTCACTTCGTCGCCGAACACGCCCACGTAGGAACGTCCCGCACCGATGGCGGCACGGTCGAGCGAAATGAAGGTGAAGTTGAATCCGGTATAGAACGTCATGGTGTTGCGCCAGTCGGTGCAGACGTTGTACATGCGCTGCTTCCACTCCTTCGGCGGCTCGCGGTTGATAACAAAGTGAGTGTCGGGCATCCAGCCCAAGAGCGAAAGCCCGTCGATGAGCGAGGGGATTACGTTCTTGTGCAGGTCGCTGTACGTGTCCGCCACCCATGCGAAGGGCGCGCCCGGACAGTCGTGCGCCACTTCCTGCACCCGTTCCGCCAATACCTGAACGGTCTTAGCCGAAGCACGCCCCGCTATCCAGTACAGGCTCCACGGCTGCATCACGGCAATGAGCTGCGCCATCCAGTTGGCATAGCGCACCTCTACGTCATTCGTAATCTTTAGTTTTCTCTTCCGTGTCATCGAGCATCTCTTCAAAGTTAATGTCTTCTATGTTCGCGTCACGCCGCAGCCGTACCTTCTCGCGCTCCGAAAGGTCTTCCATCTGGTCGATCTGCCTTGCCAAGTTGGTGCGGTTGGCGGCCAGAAGCCCCACCGATTCGGGGCTGAGGTCGTACCATTTGATTGGCTTGTCATCGGGCAGCTTGGTCTTGACGGGGTCGGGCTTGTCGAGCTGCTTCACTTTCGCCGCCTGTACCTGCAGGTTGCCATACACTTCGAGGTCTTTCGCCGAAGTGGCGTTCTGCAGCACGGCGAGAGCGGCTTTTTGCAGGTTGTCGAAAATGATGGAGCGGTAGGCGTCGTTCTCCACCGTGTCGTTCAGGTAGAACAGGTTGAGGGCTTCGGCGTACATCCGCCTTGCCTTACCCCGGTCTACGTTGAACGGCGGGTGCATCAGGAAAGCGATGGCATTATCCTTGCCGTACTTGCGGTGGATGCCCACCAGGGCGTAGAGGGCGTTGTAGTACGCTAACTCCTCGTCGGTCAGCTCCATGGTGCAGCCGGAAGCGAGGTAGTCTTGCAGAATATCGTAGTGTGAGGTTTCGAACATACTTATATATTATGAATGATTAGCCGATATCGTCGAAGAAAATCTCGTCGATGCTATTCTTGTAGCCTATCGCCTTACGGAGTTTGTCAAACCGCTGCGCCTGTGTCACGTTCTCTCCGGTCTGTGCGGCGGCGGACATTGAAAGTCCCTCTTTGGCCTGCTGGAGCAACTGCCCCCGGTCGTAGTGGTACTTCAGCGGACTTCCTATGAGGTGGAAGTACCATAGGAAGTCTTTCTGCGGTATCTTGTAGTACATGGCTATTTGTTCGGGGCGATATCCGATGCCGGCGAGCCGTTCGTATTCGTCGACATTGATGCGTGACATCCATTCGGGGTCGTCACGCCAACGGTCGTATCCGGTCACTTCTGAACTCATACACTTCTCTGTTTTTTAGGAAAACATATTGCTCTATCATCGCATTCTCACCGTAGTTGCCCGACCCCTCGATCACGAACGCCCCCTGTGGGGTATCGGCGCAAGCGACCTTTTTGTGGCTCCACGACCATGTGAGGGTTATGATGCCTTGATGGCTCAGCTCTACCAACCGGGCGAACACCTTCGGCATCCGGAACCGGAGCGTCTCGGACACGTGCAGGTGGATATCACCTACCAAGCCCTTGTCACGCCACCGCAACAGTGCGTTGATGATGCGCTCGTTGGTGGAATAGGTGGCGATGTACAGGCGGTTGATATGTCCGGCTTGCCGGATCAGGTAGACGATGAAGGTAAACGCGCTGAAACTCTTTTTCGTTTCAATGAAAAAAACTTCGTTATTTTCGGGCAACCTGCCGCACAGGTCACGCAGGTTGTCGAGCTTAAATGTGAGTAAGGACTCAAACCTCTGTGAAAAGAGGTAAGAGTCCGCCATCTCACGCCGTAATTCATCTAACGAAAAATAATAACCCACTCTTTGATTAATTAATTGAAAATTAAAACCGGCTATTGGGATTATTCTAACAATCTCAATATGTCGGCACGCTCCTTCTCGTAGCCTGCCAGCCGTTCGTGGCGAATGGCGTCGAGGTGCGGCTTGTCACCCTTTGCCAGTTCGCTTTTCACGCGCCAGATGTTCATCTCCACCTGCCGCAGCCGTGTCATCAGCTCCTTGACAGGCATCCGCACCAGCTCTTTGCGGCGGCGGAACTCGGCGAAAGCGGGATGCTTGCCGAGGATGCCGCCGTGTTCTTTGTACCAGTTGAGCTCTTGCCAGATAAGGCGGTTGTCGATGTAGTTGTCTACCAGTTCTCCCGCTACCTCGGTGCATTGCTGCAAGTCGGTACAATCGCGCAACTTCTGATGCAGGCGGACGTAAGCCCGGTACTTGGTGAACTTGCGGCTGGCAAGTGCCTCCAGTTCTACCGGACACCCGGGCTTGTCGAGAAACGGGAACTCGTCGCGAAAGCTCAGGCTCATTTCTCCGGCGTCCGCTCTTCATAGCTCACAGGGGGACTTGCCGGGGAAACGCCGCTCTAAGAACTTCTCCAACCACGGGCTGTAACCACTGCGGGCGTTATTCATGAATACCTTGTTCTGCAACAGCTGGCAAACGTACTTTTCGTCCGGTTCCCGGCTGACCACCGGCAGGAGAAAAGGGTCGGTCTTCCAGTCCAGACGGACGGGATGCACCGTGTTGCACTGGTTGAAGTAGAGCGAGGTGAAGAGCGTGCCTTCTGTGGCTTTGGGATCATCGGCAGGCAGGAACGCCGCCAGCCGTTCCTTCTCAAACCATAGGGGCGTATGGGTGCCGTAGTTCAGTGCAGGCAAGCCCGATTCGGCGAGCAATTCCATCGTGTGGCGCATCGCGGCGCGGTAGTGCCCACTGTAGGATTCGGGGCGGAGCGGTCCCAGCACCTTGGGAATACGGATGTGATCCAGCCCGACGGGGTTCATCAGGTAGATGTCATCGTTCGTCCAGATGAAGGCACCGGTCACTTCCGGACTCTCCTGAGCCGTCCACAGCTTGTGCAGGGTGTCCACGCTGGGGATGTCCGAGCAGCGGGGGCACTCGATGAGGGTCAGGTTCTCGCCGTCCATCCATTCTTCGGCATCGCCAATGACGACGATGCGGAACGGGAAGCGCGCATTCTGGTACCATGAGCGCAAGGCAAAGAGCAGTTCGTTGCCCTGCGCATATTCCTTGCAATACGGAATGACCACCGAGACGCATTCGGTTCCGGCGGTCTTCTTAATGGCGGCATCCTGCACCGGTGCGGCTGGCAGGGGTGCAGGGTTCTCTACAGGTTTCTTCTTGGTGGTCATACTCCGCCTCCTTGTGACGATCCTGTACCGGTCAGTCCGAGAATGGTGTTGATTTCGTCATCGTCGGTCACAGGGATGAGCGACTTGGCAATCACGCCCAGCGTGTCTCCCCGCAGGGTGGAAGCCATGTTGATGGTGGTCTTGTTCGCCTCGTTGTTGTCCTGCCCTTCGGCGGTGCTGATGCTCAGCGGGGTGCAAGGCGTTCCGGCAATCTTGCAGTCTTCGCCCGCGCAGTTGATGACAATCGCGCCGAGGTTTTCGTTGACGTTGTTGTTGAGGAACTCCTTGAACTCGACTTCCGAACCCGGATGCTCGAAGTCCACGTGGTGGATAAAGCCGCGTGCATCGGGGTCTCCCTCTGCGGTGTCGTAGATGTTGATGGTGCTCTGCGTGGTGTACACGGCAATGGGTTTCTTTTCTTCGGCGAAGGAGAAGGCGGTCACGCGCACACCCTTCGCGTCTTTGGTGAACGTTGCCACGTCGTCCCAGCGGAAAAGCACGATGTATCCTTTTTTGCCTGTAGCCCGTCCGGCATTGTTGCTCTTGCGGGGCACGGATATGAATGCGTATTCGTCTGCCATAATGAAATGATTTACGATTTGACTATTTACAATTTTACTATTTTATGATTTAGCTATTTACAATTTACCATTATCACCGGATATTATAAATCGTAAATCGCTAAATCGTAAATCAATTACACGCCGCCTCCCTGCGAAGATTCCGGTTCTTCTTCCTCTTCTTCGGGCGGGATGTAGGCGAAGATGGCTTCGGCGAGCCAGAAACCGGTAGCCTCCCACCATTCCGCCATGATGTCGACGTTGTAATGATTGGTCTCCATGCGTATCTGGGTGCGTTGCGGGTCTTTCGACATCAGGTGCTTGAAGTTCTCCTTCGGGGTGATGAAGAACACGCCGGTACCGCGCATACCCTCCAGCGGGGCGAAGGTGAAGTTGGTGAAATCAATCTTCACTTTTTCGCCGTCCTGGTTCTTCAGCCACGGGTATTTCTCGCGGTAGGCACGGCTGTATCGGATGACCAGATCCGGGTCTGCGTGCACGAACATCGACTTCTTGCGGTAGAGGGGCTTCACCTGGTCTACCGCCTTGTCTATCTGTGCCAGCAAGGCTTCACCGTCCGTGCTCAAGGTTTCTCCGTCGAGCAGCCACGTCACCTTCTTGTTCGATGCCGTCTTGAGTGCCTTCAGCTGGGTAACATATCCGTCCATGCAGTCGAGGACATCGCTTGCCGCGCCTCCGTCCTGACTGGCGGAGTTCTCCTTATATACGCCTACGGCCAAAGCCTGCTCACGTTCTTCGTCCAATTTTGGGAAGATGAGCTGGTAGAGGATGTAGCGCACGATGGGCATATCCTGCGGGTCAAGGTTCTCGTCGTAGAGGTAGCCCAAGATGTCCTCCATGATGTCGGACGGTTTGACGGGCACGTTGATCTTGCACTTGTAGTTGCGGATAGTAAGCGGCGTGAAGGTGCTCTTCGACTTGGGTGTCCAGTAGGGTACGAACTGCTGCAGCACACTGTCGATAGCCGCCTGCTGTGCGCGCACCTCGGTCTTGTCCGTTACGAGGGTACTCATGTAGCGGATGGATTCGGTAGTGCCCATCAAGTCCTTGATGATCTGCAGGCGTTCGCTGCTCACGTACTTGCCGAACTCCTTCTGCAGTTCGGTGGTGTCGACGGTAGTATTACCGCTGTATGCCGCACCCTTGAAGGCGGCATCAATCCACTGGTTGTGCGCCAGACTCATGTCGGGCTTGAACTTCTTCGTCATACCTTTATCATCCAGTGCCCTTACAGCTTCTCCCGCATCGGCATCAGGTTCTTTACTCAGCCGCTCGATGGTCTTGTCGCGCGCCTCGATGTCGGCTTTCAGCTGCTTTTCGATATCTTGCAACGCCTTGATGCGTTCCATCAACTTGACATTGCTCTCGCGTTCGCCTTCGAGCTGTGCCTTCACTTCGTCGGTCACGGCAGATTCGGCAGCCGCACCGTCTCTCTCAAACTCAGCCAAGTCTTTTTTGAACGACTCGACAAATTTCTCGCCGTACTTCTGCTTCAACTGCTCTTCTTGCACGGACAGGAGGACGGACTTGCCGTTCTTGTCTTTCGCGAAAGCCGAGATACCCAGAAAGGCGAGCACTACGCTCATTACTTTTCCAAACATAGCTTTATCAATTAATAATTAATAGTCAACAATTAATAGTTAATGAATAACGAGCGACCTGTTATTCACTAAGTTTCATATAGTCATCTATGCACATTTGCGCCGACAGCTCGCGGCTTCGGGCGGCTGCCTGACCGAGCGAACCTACCGCATCCGCCAGCCCTACACGGACGGCATCACGGGCGTAGAACATCCGACCCCGCAACAAACCTTCGGTATCGAGCTTCAGGCGTGCGCCCCGGTTGCGCTTCACATTCTCCTGAAAGTCGCGTGCCAGCGGGTCGAGTTCTTCGTCACGTATTTTGTCGTACTCGCCCTTTTTGGCTGCCTCAAATGGAGCGTTCTTGTAATCGGAAAGGGTGCTGTATATGGTGTGTACCTTGACGCCCACCGACTCGTAATACTTGGCATAGTCGGCGAAGCTCATCATCACACCGATGCTGCCGAATTCGGCATCAATGTCGTTGTCTGCCCGTATCTCGTTGCAGTAGCTTGCCACATAGTAAGCTGCGGAAGCGCACAGGCTGCAGCTTGCCACCACCGCCTTGCGCTTGGATTGCGCCTGCCGGATGGCATCCGCCAACGGGGCGATGGCATCCACACTGCCACCACCCGAGTCTATATTGAGTACTATTGATGAAATCTTGGGAGATTGTGCCGCTTCGCAAATGGTATCGGCTACCTCGAGTGTGCCGTAACTGCACATCGTGCCGTATTTGAGCATCGTGCCCCGCAACGGGATGATTGCGGTGCTGCCTTCGGGGGCTTCGTCGAACGTACCTGACCGTTTCATCAGCCGCCCCTCATCGTCAAGCATCACCGGAATGGGTTCTGATTCGACAAGCGGTTTGCCGTCGGCAAGCGAAGCGTCGTGGGATAACAGCCGTTGCACCAAAAGCAAGTTGGCTTCGGCCTCCCGGAAAGAGAGGAACCACTTGCCCCGGCACACCGCACTGTATAGATTTGAAAAAACCATTGTAACCTTTAAAACTAATACCTATTAATAACAGGATACAAAGGTACAACGGCATCAGCCCTCTAAAAGGACGAATAAACCTTAGCCGGTTCAGGGCTGTCTCGCTTGAATGATAGAGTGAGCGATGCGTGAGAGCCGCCCAACTGGGTGTTGACCTGGACGGGGAACTCATCGGTACCCGCCACCCGACGGTCGCCGTTGGTGAAGTCGAGCAACAACAGCCCGGCTTCGGCAAAAAGGGTACGGATTTCGGCTAACCGTACCGAACCGGTATCGGTCACCACGGCTTCGAGTTCTTGTTCGACCGGATAACCCGCTTCTTCGGTCTCACCCCATTCGCCGGAAGAGATGGGTACTTTGGTGAACACACCCCGCACTTCGATGGTCGGACTGCCCGGACGGTTGCGCACCGCCGCCCCACTCAGCGGGAGGAAGGACAGCCCACACAGGGCTGCGCGTTTGTCGTTTCGGTTCATCGTTGCTTAAAATTTAAGAGATAAAATGATGATTTTGACTGCTTTTGCTTAAAAATTAATAGGTTAAACAGTGTTAAGGAAACAATGATAACTGGATATCCCTGTCTACCTCTTTCACCATGCGCTGCCGGTTGCGGTAGTCGTACTTCTTCACGGTATCATAGTTGATGGCGTTGTTCTTGATGTTGTAGGCATAAAGGAAAGCACGGATGATGCGGTCTTGCTTGTAACCTTTCTCGTAACCTGCCACGAAGTATTCACGTATACGGATGCGGTAGGATGCCTCAATGTATTCACGCAGCATCCGCTGCTTCCACTCCGGTATGTAGATGAAGTTTTCTTTAAAGATAAAATGGTTCCACTCCTGTATCGGGAGGGCCAACGTGACCGGATGCTCCTTGATGGCTTGTTTGGGCGGTCGGTCGGCCACGGTAATCATGGACTGGATGAGCTTGCCCAAGTCGTTGGCGGCTGTCACCGCTACGGCTTCTTCGCTCCGCTCGGTGCCGAACTCGTGGTAGAGGAAGTCGTGCAGGTGTGGCGGCAGGTCTATGGTAATCTGTGGTTTCATTGCTAATGATTTGGTTATGAATACAAAGTTACGAAAAATTGAATGAAGAATGAAGAGTGAACAATGAAAAATGAGGCCGGATGAACCGGTAACCGTTTTTCGCTTATCTTGACAAATAAGGTGGTTTTGATATTTTCTTCTTGTCTGTATCCTGTACATTACACGTGTCACTGACTGATTTGCTCAGAATTTTTTGTGATTTTGTAACTTGTGACTTTTTAGACTTAATCTATTGATAATCAAAATAAATATTCCGTTACAAAACCCGTACAGCAAGTTGCCGGCAAGTTGCAACTTTGTAACCGGAGGTACACCGATGGCGGAGAATCGGGCTTGGTTACAAACCTTATTTTTTTGTAACCGACTTTGTAACCCGATTTTGTAACCAGTTTGTGACCTGCTTATCTATTTGTTTATCAGTTCTTTTTATCCCTTTTGCAAACATCGGTTACAGAGTTACAAAAAATTAGTAGTAAAAAGGGGGAAAGGTGTGGAAAGCCAAACGGCGTCCCCTCTCTTCTCTGATGTGATGGCAATAAAAAACACGGACAAATGTGCCCGTGTTTTCTTGTCGAGTATGCCTGTTACCGCTCGTCGGGAGGTCGTTTCATCCGCCGCCGGAACTTGTCGGGGAGGAATATCCGCCGCAGCTTGGTGTAGTCGTTGTTCAGTTCGAAGTCCATCCAGTGGTCTTGCGCTGCCATGAACGCGCCCACGGCTACCAGCAGCCATTTCAGCTTATCGCCTTCCGCCTGCAGGTTGAGCCGTGTGCCGGGGCGCATCAGTTCGAGGTAGTCGTACACCTGAAAGATGTACCGCTCGGCTGCCCCGCCGTCCATCAAGTCGGGCAGGTAGCGCTCGTAGTGCTTGACATAATCAGAACGGAACTTCTCCATCGCTTTCTTCCTTCGGATTGAAATCATCGTCGGTCAATACCTTGTCTACCGTACGCAGGTAAACCATATCCTGCGTCTTGCCGTCTTTATCCTTGCGCATGAAACGGCCGGACGAGTTCAGCATCGAGGCGGGGTTCATCTCCGCCACGTAGGGGCAAAGCTCCACGAAGCCGCGCAACGCTTTGGTGAACCGTTGCATCGTCCAGAACGTGCGTGACACCTTGGCGAAGTCGACAAACGCATCGTAAGCCTCCTTGCGCACGATGGGCTTGTTCAGGTTGTCTCCCTCACGGGCGAAGTATCCGTATGCCCAATCCTCGAAGCTGCAGCCCATGTCGCTCTTGTATTTGCGCTTGATGATGTTCTCCATAGGCGGCTGCACCTTCACGCCGCAGTCTGCCATCGAGAGGTAGAACTGCAGGCACTGGGCGAAGAAGTTGATGTCCTGATTCCAGTCGTCTTCGGTGTAGTCGGTGGCGGTCATCAGGTTGCGCCCGAAGTCGTCACGGATGCTGCGGGTCTCCAAGTAGTCGTTCTCCGGCGTCTTCTCATGGTAATAGTCGGAGAATACCATGTAAAGCAGGCGGGCGTTGGTCGATGCATCGAAGTCGCGCGGCACATAGTTGGTGGTAAAGCCGAACTTCGGCGAGTCTTCGAACTCGATGAAGAACGAGCGGTTGTTCTTGGGGTTGACGGTCATGCCGCTGGTGATATTATCGTAGAACAGCGAGGGGTTGAGAAAACGGTCGCAGTCGTCTACGAGGATGAAGTCGGTATGCTGGTCTACCTGATCGTAGACGTGCGGGTTGTCCATCAGCTTGGGGTTACGCCCCGAAAGGCTCACCGTGCGCATGAAGAACCGGAACGCCTTAAAAAGAAATGACTTGCCGCTGCGCCCGTTACACTGGTCTTCTTCGCCTATCTTGTTGTCCATGGCGAACAATGCCCATGCCCTCGAAGGTGACTTGTAGCGGTGCAGGTTGTAGCCGATGGCGTAGATTTTGTTTATCAGGTTCTGCTTCTGCTCGGCTATCTCGTCGGGCGAAAGCAGCGGACCGGCGATGTCGAACCTGTGTTCGGCACGGTAACGGTCGGCTTCGTCAGCCCCCTTGTCTTCCCACGCCTCTTCAAGCTCCTTTCGCCAAAATACCCGGCTGGTATTAATCAGATAGCGGAAGAAACAGCTCTGATGTTCCTTTACCTTGATGTCGAACAGGTTGCGCCCTTCGGCATCCTGCGTGCGCCTGACCTCAAACATCGGAGGCAGCACCTTCACCCGGTGCGGGATGACGTTCGACTCCCACACGCTGCGTCCGTCGGGCAACATGCCTTCGTGACGCTCGATGCCGTTCTTGCTCACCTGCCAGCAGCAGTCTGTGAAAAAAAAGAAGAACTGGCTCGTGGGGGTGTAACTGGTGAAGTCCAGCCGAATCTCGTCGAGCAATGAAAGCGATGATTCGCTGGTGCGTGGAGAGTCCAATATAAGGTTGCGTATGTCGACCGGCAGGAAGCGGTCGATGGTGAACTGGCGCAAGAAGTTGGTGATGTCTTTCGCCTTAATCTGACGCACGATGCTATCCTTTATATGGATGTATCGCACCGCATCGCTGTTGTCGTCATGCAGGGTGTAGAAACCGTTCAAGGTAAGGAAGTAATGCAGGTGGGCGGTGTTGATGGAGTATGTGGTCTTCTTGCTGCGCTCGCTCCACTGGCTGTCCCAGAACCGTGCGGGCATGGCGAGCTGCAGCAAGTTCTGGAAGTCGCGGTAGTCGGGTCGCAATTCCACAAAGTCACGAAAATCCTTGCGGCTTTTGCCCCGCTGGTCGTTGTAGCCCGACAGCCACGAAGGCAGCCACACGGTGTGGATGTCGAGGAAGCGCAACGCCAGTTCGCGCCCCTTGCGGATGCCGGTCGAATCGATGTCGGGGATGTTGTACAACCGCTCGACGTATTTGTAAATTTCTTTGATCTCTTCGGATGTAACCTTATAGGTCTCGCTGTTGAACCACAACGGGTGGTATCCTAACGAACGGAGGCAAAGCGAGTCGCGCTCGCCGCTGCAGATGAAGGCTTCGGGCAGCTTCTTCTCCTTATATACGTCATCCTCTTTGGCGAGGCGGCGGAATTCGGCTTCTTCGTCGGCGTTATATTTGGCATACGCCTTGCGAAGCTCCGCCATGCCGTTGATGTACTGTTTGGGTTTGGCTCCGTCTGGCGTATAGCTGAACCGCCATTGCTTGTCGGGATTGAGCGGCTCGTAGATCTTGTAGAAGCGGTCGGGCTTGCCCGGTTCGGGTTTGTCGATGACACATTCACGCATGAAGATGGGATATGTCGGGGTCGTGTACTTGGTGATGACCTCACGGTTCTTCACGTAGGAGATGCTGCGTGCCACGTGCCAGTGCAGGGCATCTACGTGCTCCTGCTTGACACGCGGACCTAATATTTTCAACTGGTCCGCCGTGAATTTCTCTTCCAATTCGAAGAAGCGGCTGCCCTCCTTCTCGTCAGCCGCAGCCGGACGCTTGCGGATGTCGGGCTTGTTGACCGACCGCTTCAGTTCGTCGGTCACGTTGTAGCGTGCCGCCAGCCGGGCGACCGCCTCGTTGAAGCGCAGGTTTTCTTCACTCATGCAGATGTCGATGGGACTCATGGCGGTGGCGGTGTCGCCGAAGTCGGTCACCTTGTAGCAGTCTTGAAACCGCTTGATGCAAGCCGAAGCGTCGTCCTCGTCGGGGCGGCGCTTGAACTTCTTCTTGTTGTCCACACACCCTTCGGCTTGCGGGTAATAGTAGAGTATAATATCTAAGCCGTCGTGTGTGGCGGCATAGATGTCGATGGCTTTAATCATAAGGCAGGTTATTAACGGGCACAAAAATGGTTATTTCTTGGCGGGTATTATAGGACGGCCGTTCACGTCGGCTCACATATCGGCTTTGTGATGCTCAATCCCTCCAGCAGGGCTGCCGTGAGCAGGAAAGAAAGCCCCCGGGGATCGTGCTCCTTCAGGTTGGCAGGCTTGCCCGTGACGTCGATTTTGAGGGAGCCTTGTCTTTCGTGGTCATTCGTCACCTTGATGTACAGTTCCGTCCCGTCGCCGCCCGTTAGCGTGATGCGGCACGTCTCTTTCGTTTCGCCTAATTCGTCTGCCCAAAACCATCGGTCCAGATGGGGCATCCTGTCGAGTTTCACTTGTTTATAAACAGACGGCTTGCCATCGCGTTTCATCAGCACTTGGTCTGTCACGGTACCCAGTTCTCCGGTCTTCAGCACCCGGATTCGTTGTTTTTTGTTGTTATTCTTGTTCATCTTTGTTTTGGTCTTTTATCAGTTTTATAGGTAGATGTTCGCTATATAGGAATGTCTTCACGATTGCTTTGCATGACATGAAGAATACCACCTTGTCGGCATTTCCCTTAGCATGTACTTTCCACTGGGAAAAGTTCTTTCCGCTGTACACAGACAATACCAATGGCCGTGTACGTGGATAGGCTTTGTTCAGACGCTCTATTTCGTGGTCGATTTCGGCTTTCATCGCGTCAAGCGAAAGTTCGTCCGGTATCAGGCATTGGTTGAACTTTCTGACGAACGTTTGCAGTTCATGCCCTTTGTTGTTGACGCTTGAATAGTCTATGATATAATCTATAAAGTATTGCATGGCCTTAGGGTTTTAAGTTGTAATGTTCATTAATGACGCGGCTCATCACCGCGTTGAAGTCGAAATCCGTGGGATGCTCAAAGGTGACGGTCGCCATTTCAGTGCCGTTTTCTTCCGCAAACCAGAAACTCCGGATGCGGACGGGCAGCCGTTTCGCCCGGCATTCCTCGATAAGTGCCTCCAGCAGCCCGCGATTGATAGTAAATTCTCGTATCATAAACTCATTCTTAATTCTTCATTTTCCCAAGTGTTCCTCCATCAGTTCGGGCAGGTCTGTAAGCAGCTGCTCCATGCAGCACATGGGGGCTTGCAGGCAGGTGAGGTAGAGGTAGCTCAGGTCGTCGTCGATGGTCTGCGCGCGGTCCGACCGGACGTAGGGCAGGCGGTCTACGGCATCCACGAAGTCCATGTGCCCGCTTAGGGCAAAGCCACAGGTGCATATCAGGATGCCCGTCGGCGTGGGGCGGGGGATCCAGATGTTATACTGCCCGTCGGGTGAGGTGATGCAGGCGAATCCCCGCTGTTGCTTTCTTATAGCCTTTGTTTCCATAATTGTTCTGTATTTAATAAGGTTGGTAATTCGTTCGGTTCTGGGTGTACCCGTCCCGGGCGGCTCCTGTGGGGGAACTGCCGGCTGCAGACAGGCTGAGGAGATTCCGGTTTACGAGAGGTAGGCCGGCAGTATGGTAGCGTCGGGATGCCGGGCGATGAAGGCGAGGGTGTTGCGCATCCGCTTCTCGGCACGACTACGGCGGTGGTAGGCTTGCTTCTCCTGCCATTTGGCGAAGACTCTTTCGACGAGCTGAGGATAAGACGTGGCTCCCATGGTGTAGCCCGTTCCGCAGATGTTGAACGTACCGGTAAGGGTGTGCCCCTGCGCGTTGGGCGTGCGGCGGAAGCGGATATGGCAGCCCTGAAGGTCCATGCCCAGACGGGCGAAGTCGGCGTAAGGGTTTCCGGTAAGCGTGATGGTTTCCGCGCCCGTTTCGTGGGCTGACGTTCCGTGTCCGCTAAGCGATGCGGAGTTGGAAATCTCGATGTACTGTAACATAGGTATAAATAAAAAAGGTATCCGCGCCTGTCCCGTCGCTTATCACATTCATCGAGAAATGCTGTGGGTGCATTAACACGCCACACGGTACACGGATACCTTGTATAAGGTTATACTATAATCGTTGCGGACATAAAAAATGCCTGCACGTCCGATGCAAGCTCTTCGTCCTGCATTTCTCGATATGTTGTTTATGATAAGCACTGCAAACATAATGATAATTTTTGAATGTGCAAAGGGTTTGGGTGGATTTTTATTCTTCTTCATCGGAATGAAAGGGCAGGATGAGCTGCCGGTTGTTGGCACGCCATTCCTCAATGGTTACCTTCATCACCTGGTTCAGTTCCGCCTTGGCTTCGTTCATCAGCTTCTGCGCGTCCTTGAAGCGGCGCTGGCATTCCTTGTATTCCTCCACCTTCCGCTCCATCACCTTCTGCTTTTCGGCAAGGAAGGTCTGCGGCTCGGCAAAGTGGCGGTAAAGGGCTTCGTAGCATTCTTCCTTATAGCGCAGCACGGCGGGGCGCGCTTCCTCGTTCACCCTCGATGTGTCGATGCTGAACAGCCAGCCGAAGACGTATTTGTAGGGGATGCAATACATTTCATACTGTTTTCCGTCACGTCCAGTTGCGTGTATGACACACGCAACTGAACCGAGAATTTCGTCCCGCTCGATGCGCTGTTTCTGCCCGTTTGCGTCAATCCCCAACGCCTCGCAAATGGGGCGTATGGCAATCATCTGTTCGTCACTGGTGGCAATGATGTCCACGTTGTTCACTCTTACAATGGTCTTTGTTTCCATAATACTGTTTTGTTATTAATAGGTTAGTCGAAGAGTTGCGGTTCGTTCTTCAGGCGTTCGTTGCGAAGCTGCTCCAGCTTCTTGCGCTTGTCGGCAATGGTCTGTTTCAGCTGCTGTTGCTGCTGGTTCAGGTCTGCCAGCTCTTCCAGCAAGGCGATTTCGGCGCGGTTCTGCTCCAGCTGGCGTTTCTGCGTGCCGAAGAAATGCTGGTAGAGGGCATCGTAACAGCTGCGCCGGTAGACCCGTACCGCTTCCTGCGCCTCTGGCTTCACATTTGCCGGATTAATGGTAAACAGCCAGCCGAAGATGTAACGGACGGGCAGGCACAGCATTTCGTACTTCTTTCCGTCGGCTCCAGTTGATGCCCTGAGGGCGGCAACTGAATTCAAGTCTTCGTCTTCCTGAATCTTCTTCCGCTGCCTTTCTACACTAATCCCCAACGCCTCGCAAATGGGGCGTATGGCAATCATCTGTTCGTCACTGGTGGCAATGATGTCCACGTTGTTCACTCTTACAATGGTCTTTGTTTCCATAAATGCGATGTTATTAATAGGTTGGTAAATCGTCGGGGAGGTTTGGAGAATCGAACTCCATCGGGTCGAAGTTTACACGCTACCCAAGTCGTGCCTAAACCTCCTTGTTTTTCAGCCTGTTGGCTATGCCCGAAAACACACCGCGGTGCGTAGCCCGATACATAGCGGTACGATGGCAGTTTCAGCGCGGTGAAACCGCTCACGAAGCGCGGTGCGTTGGCAGGCGTACCGCTATGCGTTTTCCGGGGCGGTGCGGTATTTGTTTTTCACTTTCAGCTGACCGTGCTTCCTGTAGAGCGGATTAAATATTTCGCTGCATAAGATTGTGTCATAGACTTGCTCGTAAGTGAACTCCGGGAACTGTTCGGCTATCTGCGGAATAGTCAAGTCCTGCTCGATGAGATTTGTCATTTTTTTCTCATCTACTTGTACACATTTGAACGGCTCTTCTTTGTAACTGTATTGTCTGTTACGGTTTTTCTGTTTTTCAATCTTCAGTTTCGTCGCTCTGAGTTGTCCGCCATCTTTCTCAAACTCATAGCATCCTATAATCACAAGGTAACGTGCCATTGTGTTGCGGTCAACACCGAAATCGCGGGCGAGCCGTCGCACGGGTACACCCCATTTAAACCGTTCCTCTATCGCCTGCCTGTGTGGGTCGAGTTTAAGCATTTCGTTTTCTTTTCCGATAGGCCGACCAAGTAATACTCCCATCTTCATACGAAGTTTAAGTCCTTCTTTCGTGCGCTGTCGTATCATCTGCCTCTCAATTTCCGCAGAAAGCCCGAAAGCAAAGGCCAAAACTTTGCTCTGTATATCGTCACCTAACACAAACTTGTCTTTTACCGTATATATGATGCACCCCCGTTCCATGCAGAAGTGAAGTATATCCATCACCATGTACAAGTCGCGGCCAAGCCTTGATATTTCGGAACTTATTATGACATCACCTTTTTGAAGAATTTTCAATAAAGGCCCGAGGTTTCTCTTGTCAGGGTCTTTCCCTCCGGACACTCCTTCATCTGTGATGTACTTTTCTATCACCCATCCTTTGTCCAATGCAAACTTGTCTACACCCTGCTTCTGTGAATTTACATCCTGTTCATCGGATGACACTCTTAAATATCCATATATCATATTACTGCATTTAAGAATTGTACGGCTTCATGGCCGTAATGTTTTTCAATAATTTCAATCATAGACATGTGTTCCCATTCTTCCGGATAAATTCTCCTCAGTTCACGGTCAAGGACTTGAATGTCTATTGTTACATAACGGTTCACAACGCACATCAGTCCATCTTTCATCCCTTCCATCCTGATGTCAGGAAGCAGGCGATGGAAATCCTCATGAAACCGGAACATATCGTCTAATCTGTATCGTTTAATCCTTTTCATTGTATTCTCGTATTATCGTTCACTTCAGATTATTCTCATACCAGTACGTCACTATCTCCGCCACGCTGCCGGTCCGCGTCTTCGCCTTGATGTTCTCCCGGTCTTTCCCGTCGGCGGCAACCACGGTCATCATGACCGCAGTTGGACTAAGGATTTCGTCCCGTTCGATACGCTTTCTTTGGCTGTCTGCGTCAATCCCCAACGCCTCGCAAATGGGGCGTATGGCAATCATCTGTTCGTCACTGGTGGCAATGATGTCCACGTTGTTCACTCTTACAATGGTCTTTGTTTCCATAAATGCGATGTTATTAATAGGTTGGTAAATCGTCGGGGAGGTTTGGAGAATCGAACTCCATCGGGTCGAAGTTTACACGCTACCCAAGTCGTGCCTAAACCTCCTTGTTTTTCAGTCTGTTGGCTATACCCGAAAACGCAGCGCGGTGCGTTGGCAGGTGTACCGCTATGCGTTTTCCATGATACACCTTACCACCGTATTTCAATAAATCCGGATGATTTGACCCATTTGTACCCTAATTCCTTTAGTATAAATAGGTCGGATTCAGCCATTTCGGGAAACCGTGAAAAGAAGAATCCTTTTTCGCATCTTGCTTGTATTACTCTCATTACTTCGTTAATGTGACTTACGTTAGCTGAAATTTCATGTGCTTTTTTAGCATCCAAATAATCTTTCTCTTCCATATTGATTCTTTTACGGGTTGTTATTAATACTTTATTCTTATAATGCGTTCTATTCTTACCCTTCCTGTCCGGTACCGGCAGAAGTGATGCTCATTCATCATTTCTCCACTGATGAATAGGCATATCAGGCAGAGTGCGCCGATGGTGCGCTTCAGCGGTGACAACTCGAAGCTGATGCCGAAAGTGGTACAGAACCACCATGCGGAAAGCTCGTTAATCTTGCCGATGTGCAACTTGTCGTACACCTTGCGCAAGATGTTGTCTACCGTGTAGCGGGAAATGCCCAAATCATCAGCCACTTCTTTTTGCGAAGCACCCCATGCGATACGCTCGGCTACTTGGCTTTCTCGGGTTGTGAGGATTGCGGAAGTTCTGTGATGTCCCATACGTCTGTGATGTTGCGGCGTGCGAATGCCTGTGTAATGGCTTCGAATCTTGGCAGGCTGATATCAATAATACCTGCATTCATAACATTGTAGAAGTAACTCCGTTGAGTGATACGAAGAATGCTTTTTAATTCCTCACGCAGTTCGTCCCTATCTTTTAGGGTTACTTGAAGGTAGCCTTTCCGGAATGAATAGCGTTTTTTCGCTATTGTTTTAGTAATGTTTTCTTTGTACATTTGTTGTATGTGATTTGATTATTTGATGCAAATATATTGGATTATTCTAATATATACAAGAATTATATTTAAATTTTCTAATATGGACGGAAATTTAATACAAAGACTTGACCAATACATTGCTTATGCTGGTCTTAACGACAACCGTTTAACAGTGCTTGCTGGCTTGAAAATAGGAATCATCAATTCTGCCCGCAAACGTCAAAAGGGAATGGGTTCTGACAATATTGAAAAAATTCTATTAGTATGCAAAGACCTTAATGCCCGCTGGCTTCTGACGGGTGAAGGTGAAATGCTATCAATTACTGAGTCTACATCTAATACAGAGTTAACCTCTTTCTTAAAAATTCAAAATAAAGAATTGCAGGAAAAGGTAGAGCGGCTGAACCGTGAAGTAGGGGACTTGCAGAGGCAATTATCTGAACTGAAAAAAGCCAATGTCCATCAGGAAGAAAATGCTGTTTATGCCGCTGCAAGTGGGTCCGATTGGGAGAAGTAGAATATCTAATACCTAAATATTAAAATTATGAGAATTGATTTGACTATTAAAAGAGGAGAGACAAGAACTGATGTCAATTTAGCTTTTGACATTTTGTCAAGCACAACTCCTTCAAATTTATGGATTATTTCAGACAAAGGAATTGAAACAAAAGGTGTCATGCAACATCATGCCTTCGTTTTTAAAAAAGTAGTGGTACTAATGGAAGTTAGAACAATATATGACGGTGTTGAATATCATGGTAAAGTAGTAAGCATCGCAAATGGAGAATATGGATTGATGAATCTTGTCGTAGACTTGTGTGAAGGAGAAAAACCTATAGAATGGGAACAAATAGATAATGATTTTATAGGCAATACATATTTTGTAGATTTAAATGAACTAAGACAGTCAAAAGGGTATGAGAATTTAACCGCAGTAGAATGTTTTGCAAAATTGTTAACTAATAATGATATGAAGTATAACTTACGTGGGGATAGGTATGTAGAGTTAGAATCTGGAAAAATAAAAGATGTTTCTGAATATTCAGAATAAGCGTATTAATACAGACAAAAATAGACAAGGAAACGATTATAGACAAAATTCACAAAAGTTATTTATCTTAAAATCATAACTTTGAACTATTCAGAATCTCCCGCTCACCCCGACGGTTAAGAATCAAGGAGTTACGATAAAACGTAGCTCCTTTTTTTTGTTGTCCGAATGAAGCATTTGCCCCATTCGTTATGGATTTACGTCATTCCTGACAAGGGCGTACGCCATGACCTGCACTTTTGGTGAATTGGTCTAATGGCCATACCCAATAATTAGTATAGAGAGTAAGATTATGGGCGTATTCAGAATTGGTAGACGTTGCCGACCAAGTATGTCCTAGCGAACCTACTGCCGATAGGTATCCTCCTGATGAAATTCGTTCTCCTGTTAAAGGAAAGAAAATGGTTCCTTCCGTCTTGTTTGGTCCGCAGTAGAAGTTCCATCCCGGTATGCTGCTATTCCATTCTCCGTTGTATTTATCAACAGTATTGGTGACGTTTTCCCCTGTTGTGGTGAATCCTGTAAAGGCATTGCTTGGTGGTAGCGTGAAACCTGCCGGGCAAGGGTCGTACACGGTTTTTGTTACGGGATTGTCGTTGAAGTTCTTGCCATTAGTGTTGTTATCCGCATTCCATAAATTGAAGTACATATTTTCTCCTCCGATTTCTTTTTGCATCACATCGGGCTTGCGAATGTAGTTTTTGATACACTCGTTACCAAATGGGAATGACTCTACTGCATGGTCGGCTGTTGAAGCAATCCCCGCAGCGTTATACCACGTTTTATTTCCACTTCCGCTGGATGGACGCAGGGGGTCTTTGCGTCCCCATTCGTAGAAAGTACAGTTCCCTCGGGTAGAGGCAGTTGCTTCTGTTTGGTTAATGGTGATGACATGTGTTTGCCCGTGGGCAGTGAACCGTATCCGACAGTTTCGGGCTGCATAATTGATGACTTCTCCTTCACACCAGCCCAAATGAACAGGCATCAGGTTGTGGGATACATTCTGATGGTTGGTAACCTTGATGGTATGGTATACATCCTCATCCGTTACCCAGATATGCCAAGACCAAAGAATCGTATTCTGATTGTCTTTAATAGCTATAAGCGCATTCCCCTGTCGGATATTTTCTTTGTTTACCGTAAAAGAAATTGTTCCGCCGTTGGTCCCGCTGTTATACTTAATGTCGGTTACCAGCGAGGGGGCATCCTGCCAAACCAGTTCGGCTTTTGCAGGAATGCACCCCGCATTTTTAGCGATATAAGGGTCGGTTATGCCATTGCCCAAATGATTGATGAACGGGTTCAGCGTTCCTTGTATGGAAGCCTTAGAAGTATACGCCGAGCGGTTAGTCTGTCCGTTTTTGATGGCATTGCCGTATACCAAGGGGAAAGAATACGTTCCCGGTGCGTTCACAATGTAACAGTTAGCCGTGTTTTCCACATCTGCCGCACCCGTACTGTTCGACAGGTTGTAAGGAATGGCTTTGGAGCCTTTCTCTGCTGTTGAACGAAGGGCTGCCGTATGGACGCTTTGAGATACACCGGTTTGTGGAGTAATTGCAGCATTAAATGAAGTGGCTGTTTCGCTTCCCGTTCCGCTTGAGGTGAACTCGGTGAGCCAGTCGGGTTTGGTGTTACTCCACGTCACTCCGTTGTTGGTCGAGTATTGGGAAGTCCATTCTACCGGCTCTGTAACCCCCTGATTGTTTTTTCGGTAACTGGTAACGCTGTACGATTGCGTGCCGCCCAAATAATTAAAGTTCAAGGTTTCGGAGGAAACCGTCAGTGTGTACTGCCAGTTAATCGAGGTACTTGAAAGTTGATATGTAACCGTTTTTCCCATTTGCCATACGCTTTTTCCGATATGTCCTGTAAGGATATTGTCGGTTATTCCATCATTGAACACTACTTCGATTACCGCATTGTCGGGTAAAGTTTGCGGAATCATCATGAAAGTTTGCTCCGGAGCGGTGATTGCTGTATTGGGAGCTCCCGAAGTCGGCCGATTCAGCGTTTGCGAGAAGTCTTTCGGACTGCTGACACGGCTCCACGTGTCTGTTCCGAAGTCATAAACTCCTGTCGAGTTTACACCTTTAAGTGTAACGCTTTTTACGGTGCCTGCCTTCATGTCGCTGCCACATACAAATTTTACAGCCGTCAAAGCATGGCGGAACTTCAGATTAACCGTCGTATTGGCTCCGCCGTTGATTTCTTCCGATGCTGCCACCAGCAAATCCAGTTGCTCCGCTACATTGTCCGGAACAGTGCAGGATACAGTCGGCGCTCCAGCGATTTGCCCGGAGAGCTGATAGGCACTGTTGTTTTGAGGCGCATAGGCAAAGAATTTCAGTTTGTAAGCGTTGCCGGGCCAGTAATGAGTAGACACCGGAAGCCATGAGCTACCTGTTTTGCTGACCGGAACATCATACATGTAATTCGGTTTCTGCGTATTGTTCCAATTGCCGGTATATGCATAAGCCGATATACCGAACGCATCGTACATATTATTCGTGGCGACAGGAGTAGAACGGGTGGCCGGAATGCTGTCGGAAGAGAGGGGAGATGCGATGCTGTCAGCATAAAGTGTATGCAGATAAAATGCTTTTCCACCATCCGACTGTAGGGTAGATACTGTAGAACGTGTCTCTGCTCTGCCTTCGTTTTGGTCAAAAGAAATCCAAGTGTTTTGAATTTCCGTAGTAAAGCTGATACGGTTTCCCGCACGGGGCTGTTCTATTTCATCGGTACAAGAAGTCGTGAGAACAAATATTGCAAATAATCCTTGAGCGATCAGGTGGTGTATAAGTCTATGATTTGTCATACATTCATATTTAATTTTTTCGTGAAGTTAATAATCAAGAAAAACTTTAGGCTGGATTATGAATGTACTTTGTTCTATGAATATATGCTTGAATTACAGTGATATGCCCCTTTAATGCAATGTACATTTTCGTTACCTTTTCTGTGCGAATCGGTTCTTATGCGGGAGTGTAAGGCTGAAAAACTAAAAAAGGCAAAGGAATTTTCATCCTCTGCCTTTTCGTTTTTAGTATTTAATGCTCAGGCTAATAGAAAACCAAAGCTCAGGTTATTTTTACATGTTCATCGGAACTTCTACAGTTTCCCAGTCATCTACCGTAACAGTGAACTTGATAGCACCACCTAAGATGTCTTCACCACCGGTTCCGGGAGTTTCGTCGGTATCCGTACCACCGCCGGGATTTTCCGGATTCGGGTCAACTTTACCGGCACCACCGCCGTCAGAGCAGAAAGTCAGGTTATAAACATACTTCTTGCCCGGTTCCCATTGTGCGACAGTTTTATTATCGATTGCTACGGCTGAATAAGCATACTTGCCATCTTTGTTGTCATCGGCAGTAGGAGCAGGGTAAATCAATGTTTCACCGGCATCGCTTATATTAGAAATGCGGCAGAGAACGGCAAGGTAAGCACCCTGCTTGTTGATTTCAGCATCGGGGTCGTTCTTTTTTGCATTCCACGGAGTAATCTGTTGCGGGATAATCATGAAATTGTTTTCACCAAACATAACAGACTGGAATTCGCTGGTCAGTGTCACAGCTTTAGTTCCGTTGCTGTAATAAGCCTTTGCAGGAATGTTCTGATCTGCTTGATTGCTCCAGTTGCTGATCGGCAATTTGCTATCAGAGAGAACAGATTCCGGGAAAGTAAGAGTGGCTTTCGTTGCCATGTTTACTAACTTCACTCCGATTATCTCAACCTTCACAGATGTTGCTTTCTCATTCTTAGCTTTCACTTCGATTTGTGACAAAGCATGTTTGAAGGTCAAAGGCACAGGAGCATTGTTATAAGTTTCCTTCGTACCGGTATTGTAAGCCACCAGCAAGTCTTTGTGCTCGGTTACGCTGCCTGCCGGAGTGAAATCGGTAATTGTTTTTGCATCTTTGGTGATCGAAACCGTACCTTTTCCGCTGGCAGGACCATTGGCGTATGCATAGAATTTTAATGCATAGTTCGGCCAATAGTAAGTTTGCGCAGTGTTCCATTCACTGCCGCTTTTTGTTACAGTAGTAGCAAATTCTGTTCCGGCATCCTTAATGGCTGTTACTTTGAAAGTAGACAAAGAGGCTGTGGTTTCCTGATTTGCGCGTGTAGCGTTGTCAATCAGGGTTCGGAAAGAAATAGCGCTTCCGGTGTTTACATCCACAATCTCGTCGTTGGAGCAAGCCACCAACATCGTAGAGGCAATTGCCATGCTTAAAAAAACGTTTTTCTTCATATAAATTATAATTAGTGATTAATGGTGTTAGTTTGTTATATACTTATCTTAGCTACATAGATATACTTATTTCTACCGTACTCCATTCGTCTACGTCGGGGTTAAATCCTCCGCCGTTGTCTATGGGTTTGGGGAGGGGAAGCCCGTCGAGCAGGATGTGTACGTTGGCAGGGTCGGGGGCATTGTGTATCTTTTCGGTTACATCATACGTAAAACTGTATTTCTTCCCGTCGTTCAGTATGGCATACACCGTAAGATACTGAGTGTTGGTCGATGTGGCGGGATACCCGAAAGTATAAAAGTCCGCGTTTACAGTCGACTTGCCGTCGGATGTCATCTCGAACGGCAGGGTAGCCAGTTCTTCTGCCGGCTGGTTTGTTCCCAGCATGAAGCCGTCTGACATATCCGTAAGTGAGCCGAACAGCTCCCCTTCGGTAAGGTATTTCAGGTTTTCCACGTTTCTGATTTCCACCGTGTAATGGCGCACTATGGCTTTCGGATACAGGATCAGTGTCTGTCCTTCTGCAGAAGCTACCACCTCTACCTCTTCGATGTGGTCGCTCCACAGCATGTCGGGGGTAGACTTTACCCGTTGCTCGCCGGTACTTCCTGCACGCGGAACCGGACGCGGGAAAACCCCGTCTGCCAGATACGCTTCAATGCTTTCGTAGTGGTCGGTGTTTCGGATAATGATAAACTCCGTGTCGTTGTTCATACAAAGTGCGCGGTAACGTCCGGCAGGGACAGTTATTTTTCCTCCCGTTCGGTTGCCGAATTCATAAATCAGCGGCTCTTTTCCCGTTTCGGGGAAAAGGTAAAGGCGCATACTTGCAGGGTGAGCTTCGGGTGCATATTTCCAGTCGAATATCACTTGCAATTCTGCCGTGTGAGCGTGGACAAAACACAGTTCTTTATGCTCGCACGCCGTGAGCAGGCATATTATGATGATAAAGATTAAGCCGTAAAAAGTTTTCATCGTCTGCCTCCTTTCTTTGCATTATAGTTTCCATTGCCAAGCAGCCATACCAGCGACACTTCTGCTTTCGTCGGACCGAACCAACGGCGCTGTTTGGTTGCCTGCCATACATAGTGATTATCCATAGGCAAATATTCGTAATACGTTCCGCCCCAGTAACCCACACCGATTACGAAGTCGAGGTTCAGCCGTCGGGTTACGGGCAATGAGTAACCGTATTCCAGTCCGGCGCTGTAATTCATTTTCTCCCAAAGCGTACCGCCCGGTTTTCCGCCCATGTAGCCCCGGCCTCCGGTCTCAAAATCGTAGGTAAACACTTGTCCGTAGATGCCGATGTGATGTCCGTTCAGCGGACTGCCTTCGCTTGTGCGGTTGAAGTATTTCCGTACAGCCAACTCGCCGCCGTAGATACGCCAGTAGCGGTGACGGCTGTTGCGGTTCCACCATGCGTACATCCAGTTTCCGCCTACTGAAAAGCCCTTGCCCACATAAAATTCTACGCCGATATTGGGTACGAGAAGGGCATCGTAAAGCAGATTGGTCTTAACAGCCATGTAGAAAGGAGGACGCGCTTGCGGCTCAAATTCTAAAACGGTGGCACTGTCTTTTTCTGTTGCGTAAAAGGGGGGAGTGGTACATTCTATCATTCCGATTTCCGTATCACCCTCGTCTTTGATTTCTTCTTGTGGTGCTTCACAAACATATTCCACCTCTACCAGCGAGTGTCTCAGTTCGGGGAAGAAATGTTCTTCCATGTAACGCCAGCAGTTTCCTTGCCGGAGAGTCATCAGTTGCTTTTTCCTGCCGTCTACCACGATGCCGTTTTTTATCACCCATTCGGGCGTATGATACAGAATCTGCAACACTTCCTCTTTATAAGGCATGTCAGAACGTTCTACTTTGGCTTGCAGCGCTTCCCAGTCGATGCCTGTGTGAGCTTTCGTAATCAAAGCCGATTGTTCGGCAGGCAGTCGCAGGCTGAGGTAATCGCTGATGGCATTGGTTCTTTTTTTCGACAAAGCCTTGTTAAATGAAGTATTCCCTTCGGGAGAAGCACCGGAAATGATGTGTAGCCCGTTTAAGCGGCATGTGCTGTCGGCCGAAAGGGTGTAAAGAAATTCCAATAGCTTGCCCATCCGATTCCGGTTATCCTGATATGTGGAATCAATTTGGGATATTCCCTGCCGGTAATATATTTCTACGGTGAGGGTGTCGGTAGGCTGGATGTCATTAGCCCACGAAACAAGACTCCCGACGGACAATATACAAACCAATAATTCTCGTTTGATTTTTATCATAGAAATGAACTTATTATTATTCTGTGTCCAATGCAAAATTAGGCATAACATTCGATGTATCCTGTTTTGTGCAATGTACATCTGTCTGTGTATAATGTATTGATTTATAGTGTGAAATAAGTTTCTGCGGATGTACAAGGCACGACAGAAGCTGTTAAGACAGGCGGCTGTTCATTTCTATTCGGAGAGTTTGGTAACGGATGCGGTAGTTTTAGGTAACTCATCCCATAGCGCATACCGGTTCTTGCGGATGCGTTTCAGGGGTATAAAAAAAGCCGCCTGCACATCAAAGTGCGGCGGCTTTAGAAACTGTTTTGAAGTTCTCCCAAAAAACTTTTCTTAGTTCAGATCGGGCAGGGTTTTAGGATAAAATGAGTTGGTGGTAGCTTCAAATATCCGACCGCCTCCGTAGCGGGTAGTGTTATCGCCGTTGTTGGTAAACCCGACATAATGATCGTAAGTACCGGCACCGGGGAAAGGTATGCCGCTATGATTTACGTATGCGTTGACTTCCCAGTCGGGGCGAACCAGCACAGCAGCTAATGTTTGAGGCTCCCAGCGCTTTTTGCCTACCTTATCGTAATAAAAGTTGAGTCCGATGGCAGTGTTGGCTCCGCCCAACGTACAGAACTCACATTCCAACTGGTCGGTGGCGGGGTTGTAAGTTATCGCGTTGCTTTGAGCCACGTATGACACAGGGTTATACGACTTGTAAACAGTAGACAGCAAGTGAGTCTGGTTGGTCAGCAAAATTTCCACTTTCTTGTAATCGAAATCGGCTTTGTCGATACCCAAAAACTCAGAAGCCTTGTAAAGATGAATCTTATACTTAGAGGCAGCGCGGCGGATGCGTATCAGTTCGTTGTTGCTGCCGTTATTCTGCGTATAGCTGTATTGCACCATATACGTGTCGTAAGGTACGGGTTTCATATACGTACCGTTATCGCTTGCCTGATATTCATTGGCATATAATACGCGCCCTTCGGGGCCATCGTTGCCTATGATGCTGCTCAGGTTGACCGAATCCGGACGGAACAGGAACGTATTCACCTTGAATTGTTTTTCTACATCAGCTTCCGACTTGTTGAATACAAACGAAGGATAATCGGAGAGGCTGGAAGAGAGGGGTTCGTTCGTGCCTGTCCCCGCCGGGAACCGTGCAGAAAGTTCGAATTTCCGGTCTTGGAGCTTATAAAACTCGATAAGGAAATAATGTTGTTCCGTCCATTTCAGTTGGTTAAACGGACTGGTGGGACGATTCAGCTCCACGGCGTTCAGCTCGTTGTAAAAATAGCTCATATACAGATATTTGTTCAGCTTCAGTTTGATGTACTGCGTCAGGGCAGCTCCCTTCTGGTCGAAAGCGATAAACGAAACCCCTCCCTCAAACTGGGCGCGGTCTAAGTCCATCAGTTGCGGCGAAGTGATATGAATGATGCGCTTGGCAGGGTCGGTGGGGCTGATATCTGCCGTGGCACTCCATCCTGCGGGCAGCATCGCTTCGATGCGTGCCACATTGTCAGAGCAAGTGTAGGGAACATCGATGGTGAGTCCTTCGCGTGCGAACAAGATGAGTGAATCCAGCCCGTTACGGTCTTTCATGGCAAGTTTGCCCGGATTCAGTTTAAACTGGATGCCCAGCAGCGGAATCTGATAAGATGTTCCATCGTGAAGGGTGATGGTGATTGACGTACCGTCGTCTGCCTTTGTCACGTTTTCGATGATAGGCTCTACTACCGGCGTATCTCCCTTGTCACCTTTCGGTCCGGTAGCTTTCACCTTCTGTCCGTTCACCAGCAAGAATGAATAATTCTCATCGCCGGGATACTTGATAGTCCAGTAATAATTTTCGTCGGCAGGGTTATCCGGGTCTTTAGCCGCATTGATGAGCGGTGTCTTTCCGTCGTCGGGGACAGCCTTGCTCGTACTTTTCGTACCGTCGATTACCCAAAAGCCATCGTTACTGATAGTGATAACAGGCGTATGTCCGTCGGCACCGTCATTGCCCTGACCGGGGTCTCCCTTATCCCCCTTCGGTCCGGTAGCAGGCACTCCGGTCGATACCCCGTTGATAACCCAATATCCTCCTACTATTTCCACGGTAGGTGTCGTTCCGTTGGTTCCGTTTGTTCCATCTTTCCCGTCAGCTCCGTCTTTTCCGTCTTTGCCATCGGTACCTACTGCTTTCCAAGCCGTTTTCTCTCCGTTTATTACCCAGAAACCGTCATTGCTGATGGTTACTGTGGGTGTTTTTCCGTCGGCTCCGTTTTTTCCGTTATGCCCGTATGGGATGAAGAACGTCCGGTCGTCCAGCGTAATGTCTACTCCCAGCGTATCCGTCTTGCCGTCTTTTTCCTCTACCCGGTATTGAAATCCGGTAACGGTAGGTTTGTTTGCCAAAATATTATAAAGGTTACGCAGCTCCACGATTTCGTTGTTGATGCGTAGAATCTCAGCATTGATACCCGTGAGTTCTGCCGTCAGCTGATACTGTCGGCTGTACAGGGTACTGATGTCTTCGCGGTAACAGGCAGTAACCAGCATAAGCAGTGCCAGCAGGTTTCCTGCGATGTGTATCGTTGTTTTTCGTTTCATATTGTTCGTATGTCTTTATTTAATAAACTGTTCTTCTGTAAATATCCGCCGGAATCGTTTCAGCGGTTTTCTAATTTGTCCAAATTGCTTGCAGCCGAAGCATCTCCTTTTTCGGCAGCCATGCGGAAGTAACGCACAGCCGAAGCACGGTCGCTGTTCAGCGCTGCACATACTCCCAAAAGATTCCAAGCACGATTATCGTCGGCAAGTGTCGACAGATACCGCGAAGCAGTGGCAGCATCACCGTTGTGCAGAGCGATGGCAGCCATGTAAAGACGGGGCATGGGCGCTTCGGGATAGAATTTGAAAGCGATGCCCGAACATTCGTTAAACGCTTCGGAGTACATCGGATAGCGGTTGGCTACGGCTATCATTTCTTCTGCACTGAGCTTGTCGGGGCGCGTATGAATAAGTTGTGTGGCGCGTTCGATTGAGAACGGAGCAATGGTATAATGGAAAGTATATTCATTGCGCCGCAACAGCGGGTAGAGGTTGTTCAACATATCCTTGTAACCGGCTAACCGTGCGAGTTTTCTTTGGCGCGTGGTTACATCGGTGTCGGTACTGAGCACTTCCAGTGCGCGGTCGCGGTCAGGATGATTCCAAGTCTGTAACAAACGTTCCAGTCCGTCCCAGTCTTCAGCATGACCAGCCGTTTTTATTTGGTTTTCCGGATAATTGAAACTGCTTGCAATGTACGATGAAATGGCTTGCGCACGGTTTTGGCTGAGTAAGATATTAAAATCGTGCGGCCCTTCGGGTGAGGCATATCCGTCGATGGAAATCGAGGTGATGGAAATATCTTCATCGTCTGCCAGTTCGCGGAACGCCGTAGTAATTTTCCCCAGTTCATTGAGATTGTCTCCGAGTTCGGGGCGGATATCCCACTTCGATACCGGGAAATGAAGACGCGCCTGACGGCTGATGTTGCGTTCTTTCCGTACACTCAAATCCGGTGTCAGGTAATCGAAAGCGAAGTTTCCGCCGGCAAAAGGATTAAACGCTTCTATTGCGGGATGTACCGGCATTGTGTCCGGTAAGGGTTCGATGCAATGACGTTGCGGTGTGTTCCGCCGGAACTTCCAGAGAAGCGATATTCCGTTTTGCCAAATAAAGTCATCGTGGCTGCGGCGTATGGTGCGCACTCCGTCAAAATTCCGTTTGCTTACCCATATCAGACCGCTACTAAGCTCCAATCCCAACTTTTGAGTCAGAGCAAAGTGAACAGCGATGTCGCCTCCCAAGCCTACAGACAATGGACGCTGTTTAGGAGCAACCCGGCTCTTGTCTTCCAAAAGGTGAGCCTGCGCATTATATTTTTGTAAGTAAATACCCGGTTTCACCAGAAGAGATACGGGCTGTTCGCGTCCTTCAGGTATTCGGGTGAAAAGGCGGTTAAAGTTGAATACAGCCTGCAAGGAGGTTTCCCAGTAACGCGATTCGCTGTAAATCCGGGCGTACGGAACCGACTTGATGTAAATATTATTGCCCTGATTTTCCCAAATACCGGCATTGTCGGGAGCCGTCTGGTAATTATCTTCTCCACCCAATATGGTATAAGGATAATAGGTCATGGCATCTTCTGTACCCAGCCTGAACTTTTCTGCCGAGCGGGGAGAGAATCCGCGCATACGTCCTACCGATACCCCCATCTCCAGTCCGAAAAGGGAGGAGAACCGATATCCACCTTTCAGCGATATCTTATTACCCCAAAAATCACGCTTGGCAGTCAGTGAGTTGACGTCTCCAAACATAAAAGGTACGGAATATCCCGTACCTATGTACCAATAGCCGACTCTGTCTTTTTTCATGCAGCAAGTGGGAGACGGTACACAAAGGCTGTCGCGATGTACAGCCGCTACCGATACTCCGTGCGATGCTAAAAAGCAGGAGGCTACCCAATAGTAATTTTCTTTCGATTTCTTTCTTCTTCTTATTCATAAACTGTAAATAATAATTTTCTTTGTCATTGATCATCGCGGATAGGGCGTATGGAGAAAGCCCCGTAACGATCTACCGGACGGCTGATCCATATACTGATTTCTGTGGCTCTGAAAGAGTAACCGTTTGCATAACCACTGGGCGCAGCCCCATATACCTGAATATCTTTTCCGATGCGGTTCGGTTTTCCCGGACTGTCGGTGTTGTAACGAGAGCCGGTGGCAGGAAAGAATATCGTTTCTCCGGTTTTGTTCAGGCCGCAGTAAAAATTCCATCCGTATGTAAACGAACCTGCGACATTCATATCCTTTATGTCTTTCTCTTCTTGAGTGGGGCCGGTGATTGAAAATCCGGTAAACTCCCAACCTCTGGGGAGCTTGAAGCCGACGGGACATGGATCGTAGATACTTTTGGTAGGTGTCTCATCGTCAAGATAAGCCGTGTTATTGTCAGCATCCCAAAGGTTTAGGTATTTGTTATCCATGGCTGTGTTTTTGTTTAATGTTTGCGGATTCATGATACCCCACGTAATGCAGGCGTTACCTTCATCAGCTAAATACGTAGCCGGATTATTGTTTGATACTTGTCCGCTGTCATCGTACCAGTATTTCGTGGCGAGCGTACCGATGTCGCCGGGATAGAACGGGTCTTTGCGCCCCCATTGATAGTACGGGTTATTACCGTTATAATCCAGTTCCAGACCTTCTTGCGTGATGGTAAACGTGCTCACCTTTTCGTTCGCCGTGATGCGCACTTGGCATTCTCTGCTTGCAAAGCTGACATGCTCTCCGTCGCACCATCCCAAATTGACAGTCATCATCTGGCTATCCATTCCATAAGAACTCATTACTCTTTTCGTTTGCGAAACATCGGTATCCGTTACCCAGATGTGCCAGCTCCACATAATCTTTCCATTGGCATCATAAACAGCGATTAACGCATTGCCTTGCTGAATGCTGGCGGCGTTGACAGTAAAGCGGATGGCATGTTGGTCGTCATACAGGCTGACATTTGAGAGGAGTCCCGGAGCATCCTGCCACAATAGTTTACATGATTGAGGCTGGCAGCCCGTATGTTCGTAAATACGCGGCGACCGGATGGGATTGCCCAAATGATTGATGAAGTTTTTCAATATGTAAATATCGTCATAGTCATAGAAGTAAGCCGACTTGTTGTCTTTTTCGTTTTTTATGGCATTGCCGTAAACCAACGGGAAATAATACTCTCCCGGACTGTTGATAACGTAGCAGTTGGCTGTGTTCTGTATCGTTGCGTCGCCGCTGCTGTTGGCAAGGTTGTAAGGCATACTTTGGGTACCTTTTGCCGTCCGCTGTCTTAATGCTTCGGTATGTGCGCTCCGGCTGACTCCCTGCTGCGATGCCACCGTAGCCGTGTAAGACACTGCGTTTACGCTTCCCGCTCCCGAAGTACCGGATGAGAAAGTCGTCAACCAGTCAGGCTTCGTCGTGCTCCAGTTTTTCCCGTCGGCGGAAAATTCGGCAGTCCAGCTTACCGGTTGTTCAACTTTGGAATTTTTCTTGTAACTGGTTATGCTGTAATTAGAACTTCCTCCTTGAATATTATAAGTAGTGGGCGGAATAACGGTCAGCGTATATTCCCAGTTAATCGAGGTGGTTGATATCTTGTAAGTTACCGTTTTCCCCATCGGCCATGATGTGTGCGCAAGGCTGGCTGTCAGCGTATGTTCCGATGTACCATCGTTGAATACCACCTCTATTTCGGCATTCTCCGGAAGGGCTTGCGGAATCATCATAAAAGTTTGGGCGGGAGTGGTTATCCCCTCATTCTCAGTTCCTGAAACACTCTTGTTTAGCTCTTGCGTGAAAGTCGCCGGATTTTCTATTCCGCTCCACTCCGCATCCTGCATGTTATATACTCCCGAAGAAAAAACATTCTTCAAAGTCACGCTTTTCACCGTGCCTTGCTTTATATCGTTTCCGCATACAAACTTGATGGCTGTTAGGGTATGGTGGAAGGTAAGGCTCATCACCGTATTGGAGCCGCCGCTTACTTCCGGAGATGCAGCCACAATCAAGTCTTTTTGGTCGCCCACCTCTTGTGGAACCATACAGGTAATCGTAGGAGTACCCGAAGTCTGGTCCGACAGCCGGTAAGCGTTTTCGCTCATGGGGGCATAAGCAAAAAATCTCATTTTATAAGCCTTTCCGGGCCAGTAATAAGTAGAAGAAGACATCCATAAGTTGCCCGACTTTCTTACCGGAACATTGTACATGTAATTCGGACGTTGTGTTTCGTCCCAAGTGTCGGTGTAGGCATAAGCAGACACACCGAATGTATCGTACATGTTGTCTTCGTTTATCGGGTTAGAGCGGGTAACACACTTCTCGTTGCCGGATGTACATATACTATCTGTATAAACCGTATGAAGGTAAATATTACCGAGATTTGTCTTCAGTGCGACAGAGGTGTCTGCTGATTCTGTTGTACTTCTTGTATTCAAAGAAGTCCATGAATTTTGAATATCTGAAGCGAATAAAATACGTTCTGATTGGGTAAACCGGGTGGTTTCATCGGTACAGGATACCATAAAAAAAAGGCTTGCAAACGAGGCTACCGCAATGGATCGGCATATACAAATACTTCTATCATTCATTATTCTCTGTTTTTTAAACAAAATTAGTTGTTTAGTTGCGATTCAGAAGAATTTATGAATGTACATATTATGTGGTTAGAGTATTGATTTTCAGAAGTATATTATATTATCAGATGTACATATTCATCCCTCTTTCCCTGTTGTTATCCGAAATTGGTCGGGAAAGCAGGGTACATCCGTTAAAAAACATTATAAACAGGTATGGTCTGTGGTGTGGAGAGCTATGTTATAGATTCGGTTCGTTACTTGGAAATAAAATTATTTAGTAACGCAAATCAGAGTCGGACACCCGACTCTGATTCTTATCATTAACTTTCTATTATATAACCGGTTAAACCATTCCGGCTCTGTGGATAAGCAAGAAGAAATTCCCTGTCGTTATGTCTCTCAAAACGCAACCGTTAGTGTTGGTCATCCTTTGCGGAAGAGTTGCCCGGTTCTACCCATAGCGTTCACCTGTTCTATGGGTAGCGTTTTTCAAACTCCCGACGGGGTATCTGAAACAGTTAAAACGAGCGTATTTTACCTATAAAGTTTCTTGTTTTAATTGTTCTACAAAGTGGTCGATGCGATGTAACTCTGTTGGGATATCAATGCGCTGCGGACAATGCGGGCTGCACTGGTTACAGCCGATGCAGTGACTTGCCTGACGCAACTTGGGCACACTCCGGTCGTAGCCAATCAGGTAGGCGCGGCGGGCGCGGCGATAATCCGCATCTTGCGAACTTTCAGGAATGTTTCCTTCATTCAGACATTTATTATAATGTAACAGAATGGCGGGAATGTCAATCCCGTACGGGCAGGGCATACAATATTTACAGTCGTTACAAGGGATGGTGTCAAACTGCATCATCCGGTCGGCAGCCTGCTGCAAGAAAGCGAACTCTTCTTCACTCAATGGCTGTAAGGGAGAATACGTGTGTAGGTTATCTTGCAGATGTTCCATGCGAGTCATTCCGCTTAACACCGTCAGCACATCGGGCTGGCTTCCGGCAAAACGGAACGCCCACGAAGCAACACTCGCCTCCGGTTCGCGCTGCTTCAGCATGGCCACGATGGAATCGGGTACGTTCGACAGGCGTCCGCCCAACAGCGGTTCCATAATAACGGCAGGAATGTTTCGTTTAGCCAGTTCGTTATACAGGTATTCGGCATCCGTGTTGCGCGGATTGATCTGTTTGGCATATTTCCAATCAAGGTAATTTAGCTGTATCTGTACAAAGTTCCACTGATATTTGTCATGTTCCGCCAACAGCCGGTCGAACACCTTTACGTCGCCGTGATACGAGAACCCCAAGTTGCGGATGCGCCCTGCCTCCCGTTCGGCAAGCAGGAAATCCAGCATACCGTTATTAACGTAGCGCGCTTCGTATTCCTCCATGCCGTTTCCCATCCCGATGCCGTGAAGCAGCAGGTAATCGATGTAATCCGTTCGAAGCTCTTTCAGCGAGTTATGATACATCGCGATGGCATTTTCGCGCTTCCACGTGTCGGGAGCAAAGTTCGACAGCTTGGTGGCGATGAAATACGAGTTACGCGGATGGCGGCTTAGAGCAACTCCCGTAGCATGTTCCGATTTTCCGCGACAGTAAGCGGGCGATGTGTCGAAATAATTTACTCCATGTTCGATGGCATAATCCACCATCCGGTTAACCATCTCTTGGTCTATCTCTTCGTTCCCTTCGCGTGCGCTTCGTCCGCCTACCGAAGGCAGTCTCATCATTCCAAATCCCAATAACGATACCTTGTCGCCCGTAGAGGGATTGGTGCGGTAGGTCATTTCTCCCTTTAGGCTGTCAGAGTTTGCAGAGGATGATGTACTGTTTCCACAGGCAGCTAATCCGGCAGTTGCCCCCGCCATTCCCATAGCCTTCAGGAAATCGCGGCGGGAAATGTTATTTTGTTTATTCATAAAAGTCTGTTTTATCTGATTCAGGAAAATCGTTTGAGCTTTATATTACCCTGTGCATCTCGTGACCTTCTACATAGATAGCGCTGAAAGGACGTGCCGGACAGAGGTTTTCGCAAGCGCCGCAACCGATACACCGTTCTGTATTTACGACAGGAATCTTCGGCGAATCTTCTTGTTGCGGGTCGGAAGGTACCATTTGTATGGCTCCCGCCGGGCAATGACGGGCACAGTTGCCACATTCCACACCATCGGTAAGGGGTATGCAATTCTTTTTTATCCATACGGCGTGACCTATTTGTGTGGCACTCTTGTCTGCTGCAGTTGTCGGGTGTATGGCTCCGGCGGGACAAACATCGCCGCACTTCGTACACTCCGGTCGGCAATAGCCTCGCTCGTAAGACATTTCAGGTTGCATCAGTTTCATCAGGTCGGTTGACGGACGAAGCACTTCATTCGGACACACCGATACACAAAGCTGGCAGGCGGTGCAGTGACGGGCGAAATCGCGCGCACTCAACGCCCCCGGAGGCAGGATAGGAGTGGCTCGTTTCGGAATTTTTTTATCTTCAATGGCAGCCAATCCACCATCCACCTTTTTCTCTTGCGCTTTCAGCGTCGTAGCAGTTGCCAAGATTGCCGTAGCGGTCAGGAACGAACGGCGTGCCTCATTGATTTGTTCTTTGTCCACGCTTCTGGTTTGTTCTGCATTCTTGGTCTGGGTTTCCTGTTTAAACCACCGGTAACTTATAGCCCCGTGCTTACAGGTATCAAGGCAATCCATACATGCCACACAGCGACTATAATCTACCGTATGACGTTTGCCGTCGATACATGCCGCTTTACACTTGCGTGAACACAGTCCGCAGGCGTTACATTTTTCCGTATCGATTGATATGCGGAACAGGGCAAAACGTGACAGAAATCCGAGTACAGTACCCACCGGACAAATGGTATTGCAGTATGTACGTCCGTTCCGCCATGCCAGTACGACGATTGCAATGAAAGTAACCACGGCGATAACAAACGTAGGCAGGCTTTTCATCCATACAGATGTTTCATAAAAGGCATAACTCTCTGCACGTTCGGCAAAGTAAGCAAACACGTTATTCCCCCATTGATATATCGGTGCGAAAAGATTGTTTGCGATGCGTCCGTATGAACTATACGGTGCAAGCAAGGCTACGAATGAGCCTATTCCCGCAATTACAGCGATAACAAAAAGCGTCAGTACCGTGTAGCGCAAAATGTTTTTGGCAGGCGAGTAAGAGAAGCGGTATTTCTTTTTCTTTCTTTGTCCACTTAGCCACGATATCACATCCTGAAATACCCCCATCGGGCAAATAACTGAACAATATACGCGTCCGAATACGAGCGTAAGCAGGATGAGCAACACGATGATACCCACATTCAAGGCAAGTACCGCGGGCAGGAATTGTATTTTAGCCATCCATCCGAACCATGCGTGTATCGTTCCGGTAAAATCGAGGAACAACAGCGTGATGATTGCAAAAAACACAACGGCAAGTGTCAGTCTTATTTTACGTAACATAGCGTTTAATCGTATTAGTTATAATGTTGGTTTGTTATACGAAAAGAGCGTGCCTTGCTGTGAGACACGCTTATCCGGACGAAACAATTTATTTGTTTTTGCCGTACTGTACGAGCCATTTTACCGTTTGGGGGTCGTAGTGGGAGAAGAACAGACTGTGACCGAGGTCGAGACCGAGAATGGTCTGCATGTCTTCATCGCTCAGCGTAAAGTCGAACACATCAATATTCTGAATCATGCGTTCTTTTCACTGACTTAGGAATAACCACCACGCCGCGTTGGATAAGGTAACGCAACGCCACTTGAGGCAGACTCTTTCCGTACTTGGCTCCCGATGGCTATCAGCGTATCGTTTCCGAAAAAGTTGTTTCTTCCTTCGGCGAATGGCCCCCACGACATAATCTGAGTGCCATACTCCTGCATAATCTTCTGTGCTTCTATTTGCTGGTTGAATACGTGTGTCTCTACCTGATTGACCATCGGGGGGATTTCGCTGAACTCAGCAATGTCAATAAACCGGTCAGGATAAAAGTTCGATACACCGATGGCGCGCAACTTGCCCGCACGGTAGGCTTCCTCCATTGCGCGGTACGTGCCGTAATAATCGCCGAAAGGCTGATGAATCAAGAGTAAGTCAATGTAATCGGTCTGCAACTTGCGCAATGACTCTTCAATAGAAGCCTTTGCCCGTTCATATCCCGCGTTCGAAATCCACACTTTGGTTACGATGAACAGTTCGTTACGCGGAACGCCGCATTTCTTTATGGCATTTCCCACGCCCTCTTCGTTGAAATATGCTTGTGCCGTATCTATCAACCGATAACCCACGCTGATGGCATCGCTTACGCATCGTTCACATTCTGAAGGTGAAACCTGATAAACTCCGTATCCCAATATCGGCATATCCACGCCATTGCTTAATTTTATTGTTTCCATATAGCTTGTTTTTTAGTGGTTTTTCTGATGCAACAAAGATACGGCACAAGTTTATCTCTGTTCCTATACAAATTACAGAAGAATATACCTTTTTTACTGATTAAAAGGTAGTGTGATACCGTGGAAAGTGTTGTAGTGTTTTCTTTTATGCTATTCCCAACAGTTCTATTTCGAATATGAGTGTAGAGCCTCCCGGTATTCCCGGTTGCGATATTTTTCCGTATCCCATTTCTGCCGGGATGTAAACTTCCCATTTGTCGCCCACACACATCTGTTGCATAGCAATAATCCATCCTTCGATGAGGTCGCAAAGACGAATGGCTAACGGAACTTCGCCGCGACTGCTGTCAAATTGTTTACCGTCAATCGTCCAGCCCGTGTAGTGAACGGTTACAATGCTGCGTGGCGAAGGGTGCTTGCCGTCGGCTTTTCCTTCCGAGAGCACTTTATAATATATACCTTTAGAGAGTGGTTTTACATCTTTTTCGCGAGATTTTTGTTGAAGCCATTCCTTGTTGGCTTGTGTGTATGCTTTCTTGTCCATTTTGTTAATATTCTTTTGCGTAAACAGGGATTAATACATTCTCGTCCGGCCAGTGTGGTAGGAAAAAAAGAGGCATTGGTTTGCCGCCGATGCCTGACCATTCGATGTGGCGAACTTCATCGAAATTCGGCGGACCGAAATCAAACGAACGTCCGTATAGCAGGACATCTCTGCGCTTTTCGTCGATTAGCCACAGTCCGCCTCCGTAACAGCATTTCTCGCCAAAGCCTAAAAGGTCTTTATGCAGATAAACGTGTCCGAATTTTAATGTTCCGTTTTGATTAATGATAAATTTCTGGTACATATATTTATTTATGGTTTTTCAAAACAGTTTCTTATATTCTGAGCGATACGTCTTTTCCAAACGGAGCCAAAGAAAGCCTTGCCATTTTGAAATGCTGTTTGGCAAAAGGAATACCGATGAGGCTGATGAAAAGCAACACACCGAAGAATAGATGCATAAGCCATGCCCACAGTCCGCCGAAAATAATCCACAACAGGTTGAGCGGAATACGGATACATCCTGTGGGTGAATCCGTGTTTCTTATTTCAGCTCCGAAGGGCCACAGACAGAGCAGCCCTATTTTGAATGTTTGCAAGGCTATCGGTATGCCTATAATGGTACACGCCACTGCCAAGCTACCGGTGAAATATCCGATGGCGGCTTCCAATCCTCCGAACAGCCACCATAACAAATTGCCGATGATTCTCATTTTTTTATTCTTGTTCTGATTTTATTTGCCCTCAATGATAACAACTGCGAAAATACATGTTTTTCCGGAAGAAACCATCTTCTCCGGCGCATTATTATCCCCTGAAAAACGCTACCGTTAGCGTTACCTGTTTCTTGCGGATGTGTTGACCATTTCTTCCCATAGAAATCATCGGTTCTATGGGAAGCGTTTTAAAGCATCTGATATGAATTGTAAAATACTTAAAACGAGTTACTTATATTGTAATATAATACCTCTTCAAAATTCCTACAAAATCTTATTGTACTTTTGTGGCAATGAGATAATTTTGCATCGGTATACTAAGGAGATAATAGGTTATGTGGAAATATTATGCACTGTTGTCCGCTTTTTTTGCCGCACTGACTGCAATCTTTGCTAAAGTGGGCGTAAAAGACATTAATTCTGATTTGGCGACTGCTATCCGCACCACAGTGATTCTATTGTTGACGTGGGGCATCGTTTTGTTTGGTTCGCATCTCGGAGAGATAAAAGAAATTCCCCGCCACACGTGGCTGTTTCTTGTTCTGTCCGGTGTTGCAACGGGCTTGTCATGGTTGTTTTATTTCAAGGCTTTGCAGACGGGCGATGTGTCGCGTGTAGCCCCGATAGACAAGTTGAGTGTAGTAATAACTATCTGTCTTGCATTCTTGTTATTGAAAGAACCGGTCAGCATCCGGGTTGTGGCGGGTGCGTTGCTGATAACAGGTGGAAGCATCTTAATGTTACTGAAATGAAACTACTGATTATTGAAGACGAACGTGAACTGTCTGCCAACATCGTGACTTATTTAAGTTCCTGTTTACACGCACACATCAAAAACCTGAAAGCTAAGTTGGCGGAAGCGGGCGTGCGCGACTGTGTAAAGAATGTATATGGAACCGGATACAAGTGGGTAGAGCTATGAAAAGAAGAAGTCTGTCGCAGAAGATGCTGATGCAGTTCGCCGGATGTATGGCTGTATTGTTGTTGCTTGCCACCCCGCTTTTTTATTTCCTTACAAAGCATTATTACGCTGAAGATATGATAGACATCATCGAGGCAGTGGGTCAGGGACAACCTATTCCCGCCCTCGATTTGGAACAAGACATCATGCAAGGTGTGATGTTACAGTTTGGTATCATCGCATTGATACTGGCTGTTGCCATTGTGCTGACTGTCCGGTTTATTTCCCGTCGGTTATGGAAACCTTTTGATGAAACCCTGCACCGGGTGGAGGGCTTTCGTTTGGAGAACGGCATATTGCCCGTTCTGCCTGCGAGTGCGGTGTCTGAGTTTACCCGTCTGAACACCACCTTGCAGACACTGATGCAGAATAATCTGACCAGCTACCGTATGCAAAAAGAATTTACAGAAAATGCTTCACATGAGTTACAGACTCCGCTTGCTGTTTTTCAAAGCAAACTCGACTTGCTGCTTCAGCAACCCGACTTGACTGAACGGCAGGCGGAGTTGATACAAGGGCTGTATGAAACTTCGAATCGCCTTGCCCGCCTGAACCGTAATTTGCTTTTGCTTGCAAAAATAGACAATCATCAATACGGGCAGATGGAAGAGATAAATCTCGCCGCTTTTCTCCACGAATTATTGCCTTCACTTGAATGTTTGGCGGGAGACATTGTTCTTCATAAAGAGTTTCATGGGTCGCCCGTACTTCACGCTAACCGTACGCTGTTGGAAAGTTTGATGAATAACCTGATAGTAAACGCGGTCCGCCATAATCGTCCGGGCGGAGAAATCACCCTTGCAATAGTTGGCAAGCAATTTGTAATATCAAATACTTCCGATGAACTGCCATTAGACGGTACACTGATATTCAACCGTTTTTATCGGCCGTCGGAGAAAACGAAAGGAAACGGGCTGGGGCTTGCTATTGTAAAAGCTGTTTGCGAATATCATGGCTGGACGGTAAGTTATCAGCATAAGCACGGAGAGCATTGTTTCATCGTCGATTTCTGAACTCTTGTCAAACAGATTCTTGGGCTTTATTCTTCGTGCATCTTTTTTAACTTTCCCACAGCTTTTTCCAATGACTCTTCCGGTTTGATGATGTTATAATTACCCCAAAAGTCTTTATCGAAAAACAGAGTCACATCATCGGAAAGTATCTGGTCTTTGCCGAATGCTTCGCGAATAGGTATGTTGGTGGCAGACGGTTCAATATCGGTTACTACCATTTCCGATACAACAGCGTAAGAAGTGGCAAACAGCCTGCGTCGCCAGTCGCACTTGAACCGGATTTCGTTGCGTATGTAGTTCAGATAGGTTTTATCGCCGTGGTCGGTATAATCTACCAGATAAGTTACGTCTACCGGTTTGAAACGCAGCCCGAATGGTTTTCGGTGAAGAATGGCTTTTGTTGCTTTGTATCGGTCTTTCATGTCAAGATTGAACTCCGCGCGTGTAAATGAGAGCCGTTCTTTATCAATATACAGTTTTCCGTAATACAGTGCGTATGGCAGTTCGCGATTGGGTACGAAACTGATTACATACTGGGGACGTTCGTCGATGTATGTCATTTCTTCGATGTGGAAATCATAGAGCGGAAGCATTTCCCTGCTAAGCAGGAGGTCGGGATTCTTTACCACGTCCAAGTAAATGGCTGCGGTAGGGCCTCCCAACAGTTTTACAGCCAGCGTATCGCTTTGTTTCGGACTGAGTAACCGGCGTCCTTTAAGTATCTTTACGCGGTCTCGTCCGGCATTTTCCGTGTAAGGCGTTTTGTGCAGGTCTACAACGGCTTCGGCTATGTTGATGTAATGCCTGCGCTTACGTGCCGTTTCCCGGTAGAAGCCGGTCAACCGGTCGTTATTTCCGCTGTAATTATCCGGAATTTTTCTGATAGCTTCTTCTACCAGTTCGCGCGGATTACGTCCGCTGATTACTATTTCATCCAGCATCAGTGCAGAAGGGGTGAGCCATACGGTAGGCAGTTCTGCTTCTCCTTTCCTCAGACGGATGTGCTGGTTGTCATAACCCAGATGTGACACTTCGATGGCGATGTTATCTACAGGCTCTTTCACTTTAAAGGTAAACTCGCCGTCGGCATTGGTTACGGTAGATTCGGTACTTCCGGCTATGGAGACGTTGGCATACGATAAGGCTTTTTTGTCCGACTTGTCTTTTACTATCCCGTTGATGGTAACATATTTGCTTTCATCCGTAGGAGGTTCAATCGCCTTTGTCGGAGTCAGATAAAGCAAAAACAGGCAGAAGAGAATGTATTGATTCGTTTTCATGATGCTTTGATTTGAGAAACTGTTTTGAATTTCTTCCAAAAGTTTTCTTGGCTTGATGTATTCATTTTGGTGTGTGCTTCAGGCGATTTTCTGGTTCTTTCCGCTTCTGTCCTTCGTCAGATAGCCCGCTATCTTCCTCATTACACAAGCAAAAATGACTCAAAAACTCATCCTGAATCATCGCGCGACAAATTCAAAACAGTTTCTGAGTTTTACAGATTGTTTTGTTTCAGTTGTTCTACAAAGTGGTCAATGCGCTGCATTTCTTTGGGGATGTCAATGCCTTGCGGACAATGCGGATTACATTGCGCACAGCCAATGCAGTGGCTGGCTTGGCGCAGGCGGGGCACGCTGCGGTCGTAACCGATGAGGAATGCACGCCTCGCTTCTTGATAGTTGTCATCCTGACGACTTTTGGGCATGTGTCCTTCGTTGATACATTTATTATAATGGAGCAGCACGCCGGGTATGTCCAATCCGTACGGACACGGCATACAGTAGTTGCAGTCGTTGCAAGGAATGGTTTGATACTGCGCCATAAGGTCGGCTGTTTCTTGCAGGAAGCGGAACTCTTCATCGGTGAGAGGCTGCAAAGGCGAATACGTACGTAGGTTGTCTTGCAGATGCTCCATGTAGGTCATTCCGCTCAGTACCGTAAGTACATCAGGGAAACTGCCCGAAAAGCGGAACGCCCACGAAGCCACGCTATGCTCCGGCTCGCGCTGTTTCAGTTTGGTTACGATATGGTCGTGTACTTTCGACAGGCGTCCTCCTAACAGCGGCTCCATGATAACGGCTGGTATGTTGCGTTTCGCCAATTCGCCGTACAGATATTCGGCATTGACGTTCATCCCCGAAGCGTGCCGCCAGTCGAGGTAATTGAGCTGGATTTGAACGAAGTCCCACGGGATGCCGGATTCCTGCAACATGTAGTCGAATACCTTCACATCGCCGTGAAACGAGAAACCCAATTTGCGGATGCGCCCCGCTTCTTTCTCTTTGAGTATGAAGTCGGCAATGCCACAGTCGTACAGCCTGCCGCGCATTTCTTCCATTCCTGCGCCCGTACCCAAAATGTGGAACAGGTAATAGTCGAAGTAATCCGTCCGCAAGCTCTTGAACGAGTTGCGGTACATTTCTATCGAAGCGTCGTACAGCTCTTTTCCTCGAAGCCCTGCCCCGTAAAGGCGATGGTTCGACATCTTCGTGGCGATGTAATACGAGTTGCGCGGATGGCGGCTGAGAGCGATTCCCGTAGCCTCTTCCGACAGCCCTTGACAGTAAGGCGGCGCGGTATCGAAATAGTTGACACCATGCGCCAGTGCATAATCCACCAGTCGGTTTACCTCTTCTTGGTCTACCACCTGTCCCTTGCCGTCCGGCGAATCTTTCATGGGCCAGCGCATACAGCCGTATCCCAACAATGACACACGGTCGCCCGTCAGGGTGCGGTGGGTCATGGCATCGGTAGGCACCTCGGTGTTTGTCGCCGCAGATGAGTCTGTGCGCTTGTTTCCGCAGGCTGCCAATCCGGTGGTAACGGCGCCTGCCGCGCCCGCAATCTTAAAGAAGTCACGGCGGGAAATCTTTTTCTTATCTTCGTTGTTCATTTTGTCCGTTGTTTTGTAATTTATATACTTTCAATGCCAGTTTGAGGTAGTTCTGAGGCTTATTTTCAGGCTTGAAAACGCTACCCATAGGACCGATGGATTCTATGGGTAGCGTTAAGAGGTCTAAGCGGTAGAAATACCCAACGCAAGCGGTTGCGTTTTTCAGCCCATTTTGAAGGGTAAATTTTTATGTCAAATCCGCTTTGTGGAAGCAGTATCTCAGCCATACAATCCCGTCTTGAACCGTTTCTGCCGACAGCAGTTCGAGGCTCTGTCCGCGAGCGGGCAAATGTTCTTTCCCGATGTATTCGAACACCGAGGGCGACGCTGCCGACCCGTCAATGCCCGGATATACCACAAGGCTCAGTTCGTCTATCAGTCCGGCATGTAAGAAAGCCCCGTTGATGATGCCTCCACCTTGCAGCGAAAGCGACTCCACACCAAACACCTCCGCCAACGTCTGCATCGCTGCGCGCAGGTCATCACCTTTTGCTCCGGCAAAGAGGTAAGAAATGTCTTTCTTCTGAAGATAGTCCAGATAATCGGCAGGTGCCGTTTCGGGCAGGATGGTCACGATGCAGTCGCCCCGCACGGTGGAAGATTCGTAAAGAATGTCGGCATCGGGGTCGATAACCGCAAAAAGGCGGTCGGACGTATGGCTGGCGATGTAAGGCTTCGGGTGAGAGAGCGGGGTAGTGTCTCGCAGGTGAAATTGCTTGGGGAAGAAGCCTTCACACAAGGTATTTTTTCCGAACATCCAAGCATCGGTATTCAGTTTGCGGCCGATGGAGGCATACACCCCCATCAGTTCGCTTTTGCTTTGTCCGTTGAAAGGGTCTGTCCAGCGGTCGGTCAGCAGCCTGCCGTCAACGGACGACATGATATGGCAGATGATTTTAGGTAATATAATGCTTCCTATTTTTACATAAGTTTACGTGTACAAAAATAGTGCGCATCAAAGAGAAAAACCATACATAAATTACTGATAATAGGACCCATTTTACTGATAAGCCTCATCGGGAGCGGCTTTTAGCGGTCGGACTCTCCGCGATACGCTTTGGGCGGTATGCCTGCCAACCTTACATTCCTTCCCTCAACACTTCATACAGTTCGTCTCTCGTAAACTGTTTGCAGCATCCCGGCATGAGGAAACAAGTATCGGCAGCGGCGCGCAGTACGGTTTCGTCCGTGATGCCCATTTCGCTCCAGCGGGTAGGCAGACCGATTTCGCGGATAAATCCTGCGAGCGCCTCTACGCCGAGCGATGCAGTTTGTTCTGTGGTATCTCCTTTTACCTTCCATACTTCTTGAGCCATGCGCGCCAATTTTTCTTTCCCTTCGCTCAAAAGGTGGCGATAGAGTATGGGGTGGATAACGGCAAGCCCCTGTCCGTGATTGCAATCGGTGTAAGCTCCTACGGCATGTTCTAACATGTGGCATTGGAAGTCTGTCTGTTTGCCTAACTTCAGCAAACCGTTTTCTGCCATTGCCGATGCCCACATCAGTTCGCCACGGGCAAAGTCGTCATCGGGATTGGCTATCAAGGCACGCAGGTTCTTGATGACACTCCGCATGACCGACTCGTTGATTTCATCGGAAAGGTTCGTTGCCTGCGGGCGTCCCATGTAGGTCTCCATGCAGTGGCTCAGGGTGTCGAATGCGCCGCTGATGACCTGCTTCATCGGAAGCGTGCGGGTCAGGTCGCTGTCAAGCACGGCAAACGTATGGTAAGCCCCCAACAGCGGTTGCTTCAGTTTCTTTTCTTCGTGAGTGATAACCGCACCGTTGTTCTGCTCGGCTCCCGTTCCCGATGCTGTTACCACGGCTCCCATCGGCACGAACTCCGTAGGATATTGATGCTTGGCATACTGCATCTCCCAAATATCTTCATCCAGTTTTGCCTGTGCCGATACGATTTTGCAGCAGTCGATGACCGACCCTCCACCCACTGCGAGGATGAAGTCGATGCCCTGCTCACGAACCATCTTTGCGCCTTCCTGCACCTTTGCATAAGTAGGGTTGGGCATGATGCCGCCGAAGTCAGTCACCGTCTTGCCGCACTCGTGCAGCCAACCAACGATTTTGTCATACATTCCCGTGCGTTTCAGTGAGCCGCCCCCGTAGGCAAGTAGTACATTATTACCTGCAATACGGTTCATTTCTTCTTTGATGGCGCTCTCGGCGCACCCTTTGCCAAAATGTTGGCGCACGGTATTGGTAAGTAAATCTATCCATAGTTGTATCTTTATAGTTAAATGGTTATCTGTTTTTTATTACAAAGTTACGGCAGATGAGGCGGTCTGCTCCTATACAAATTACAGATTGATATACCCATATTAACGATACAAAAAATCCCCGTCACGCTGAACCGTGGCGGGGAATCTCTCTCTTATCCGCAGACCGTGGGATTATTCGATAATCCCGATCTCACGCAACCAACTGCGTATGCCGTCTGCCGATTCGGCAACACTGTTTCTTGGTATGCTGTAACCGTTTACCATTGTGGCTTGTGGTTCCATCTCTGCTATATCGTCTACCGTACCCGACCATCCGCTGCCGCCATGCGATGAAAACGGGATGATGGTTTTACCCGTAAAATCGTAAGCATCGAAGAACGAATACATTGCCATCGGCATCTGATACCACCAGATAGGATAGCCCACGAAGATTACATCGTAATCGTCAAAGTTCTCTATGTTTGTGGCGAGGGCGGGGTGTGTACCGTTCAGCCGTTCTTCATTGGCTTGGTCTGCCAGCGCTGCGTATTCTTCCGGATAAGGCGTTGCCGTCTGGATGCGTACCCTGTCGCCGCCCGTTGCTTCGCCTATCACGGTAGCCATGTATTCTACGCTGCCGCAAAGGTCGCCGTTCACAATAAGCCGACTGGCGGACGAGGCGGCATCCACACCGTTGTCGGGCAGCGGTTCTGAGAAGTAAGCTATCAGGATGCGGTGGTTTGTTCCGGGAACCACATCCTCGGTGGGAGTGTTAATGGTATTGTTCTCATCGTCGCCGCAAGACGTCAAAGAAAGCGACGCACACAGTAGCGCGAGCGGAAGTATATAGGTTTTCATCTCTCCGTCCTCCCTTATTTGATTACTTTGATTTCCTTCAACCATTCGGTTATACCGTCCGTGTTGCGGTCTACTGCGCCGAATCCTTTCAGATGATTGGCGTCAGGCGTCAGTTCTGCGATGCGTGCCAGCGTCTCGTCGCGGTAAGTAGAAGCATACGTGCAGAACGGGACTACGGTTTTTCCCTTGAAGTCGTAGCTTTCGGCAAAGGTATTGATAATCATCGGAGCCGTCCACCACCATACGGGGCAACCGATGAATACCGTGTCGTAGCTGTCCCAGTCCGTTACCTTATTCTTGATAGCAGGACGGTCATTCCGCTCTTTTTCAGCCTTTGCCACCTCCGTACACGGTGTGTATTCCGTGGGATAAGGCTTTACGGGTTCGATGCGGAAAAGCGTTCCGCCTGTTTGTTCGGCGATGTATTTCGCCACGTGTTCCGTATTGCCGCTCCAACTGAAATAAGCGATGAGGATACGGTTTGCTTTTTCATTGTTTTGTGCGTAACAACTTATCCCGAAAGCCGTCAGCACAGTCAGTAAAAATAATTTAAGTTTCATCGTTTTATGTATTTAAGTGTAATCTGTAAATTCAGACTTGGTTCGCGTTATTGTTTCTGATACAAAGTTACGCCGGAAACATCTGTCTGTCCATACACAAATTACAGATTAGTACACCAATATCAACGATATACGGCTCAATTACCCGATGAAAACAGGAAGCGAATTTCGCCGCCGTTATGTTCTGAAAAACGCTACCGTTAGCGTTACCCATTCCATGCGGATGTGTTGACCGTTTCTACCCATAGAAACCATCAGTTCTACCGTTAGTGTTTCCCCAAGCTCTGGGCAAAGCCGTAAAAAGGTTGCAGCAACTTTATTGTCGGATTGAATTATTTCAACAAAAAGTCCAATCTGAAACGATAAAAACCAGCATGGAATTTATGGATTTCGAGATTGGACTTATGAAACATGAAAAGAATCAAAGAGTTTTATTTTGTGGGAGTCTGTTGTTTTTGTGCGTTAGGTTTGGTTCCTCCGAAGACATCAGACATCGGCATTACGTCTAAAGCGCGGTCTATTGCCTCCACTTCCTCATCGGTCAGCATCACATCTGTTGCCTCGGCATTCTCTTTCAGCCGGTCGGCTTTCCGCGTACCGGGGATGGGCACTATCCACGGTTTTTTGCAGAGCATCCACGCAAGGGAAATTTGGGCAGGCGTGGCGTTCTTATCTTCGGCTATACGGCGAATCAGTTCCAACAATTCGCGGTTTCGCTCGTAACTCTCCGGGCGGAATTGGGGCATCGTGGCACGATAATCGGTTTCGGCATCGAAGCAGGACGCCGGCGTATAGCGGTCGGACAGCAACCCGTTGGCAAGCGGCGAGAAAGCCACCAGTCCGGTCATTTCACGTCGGTCGGCAGGTGCGCCGTAAGCATGGCTCATCCCCATGCATCCCAAGCCGACGGCAGACACACGCAGTCCGCGGGTTCCTAAGTTTCTGTATCTCATATCCTAATAATTTATTGGTTGATGATTCTTGTTGAATACTCCCGTTTGGCAGTCTCCGCATCCCGTTTCCCCTTAGCCCATAGTTGCCATGAGTTGACGATGTTCTGCCACACGATGTAACACTCGGCGCCACAGATATTGTTTTGATATCACACCGCAAAGTTACGCTGCCTGCGTTTATCCATCCATACACGGATTACAGATTGATGCACCAATTTCGACGAAAAGGAATATGAGAAATTGTTTTATACTGCTGCTATTTCTTTCTTTTTTGCTTCGAATGCTTCCATTTCGGTGCGGCTACGGCTTCGTGTTACCATATATACACCGAGGAAAACAAGCACTATCGCAGCGATTTTAATCAGGTTAAACGATGAAGTGCCCCAGTAGAAAACCACGATACAGGTGGCTACGATAGGCTGTACGTAACAGTACATGCTGACCACGGTAGGGCGCAGATGCTTCTGACCGATAGGCGACAGCAGGTAACAGAAAAACGTAGCCCCGAATACCAGAAACGAAAGAGCAAGTATCAAGTCCGCATCCAGCGATGCCCAGTCTACCGCCACCAAATCGGTGTAAGAGAACGGGATGATGCAGATAACCGAATAAGTAAACATCCACTTCATCAAAGTAATGGCAGAATAACGGCTTATGAGGTCTTTAAAGAACACAAGGTAAGAGGCAAAACAAACCTCAGCAATGATGCAGATAATGTCTCCCCATATATTGCCGTCCTGCGTGGAAGCGGAATCTCCATTGCTCATAATAAGCAGAAAAGCGCCGATGGCTCCCATGAAAATGCCCAATACTTTCTTTGCCGTAACCGGTTCTTTCAGGTAGAAAGCGGCTATTATCATGGTAAAGATGGGGGTGCTGGTAGAAATGATGGAGGCATTTACCGGTGATGTCATGCCCAGTCCGATGGTGTATACGCCTTGATTGAACACAATGCCCAGCAAAGCGGCGAAAAACAGTTTGAGCAAATCCTGATGGGGTACGTGTTCGGGCTTGGTGAAAAGTGAGGCTATCCAAAATAGGGCGGCAGCTCCCAGCAGGCGGATGTCGACTAACAATGTAGGAGTGATGACGCTGCTTAAAAAGATAAACTTCACAACGGGAGACATCAGTCCCCACATGAAATTGGCGGCAAACATAGAGCCATGACCTTTCAATTCGTTTCTTTCCATATTCTTAATGTCTGTATTTGTAAAACGGCGCAAAGGTACAGAGAAACGAAAGCGGATGATTGTAAGAATTATCTTATCTTTTGTATATTTGCGACATGAAAAAAGAAAATATCTTCCTGCCTTTCGAGGTCAAGGTGCGCCGATACGACCGGTTTCCTCTGCCGGAGCACCAGCATTCGTTCTTCGAACTTTGTTACATAGTTTCGGGGAGTGGAGAGTTTGTGTCGGAAAGTCAGCGATTCTCTTTCCGTTCAGGGTCTTTCTTCTTTATAAAACCGTATACGAATCATACTTACCGGCTGGCGGAGATGTGCGACATAGTTTATATCGGGCTGACCGATGCGTATGTCGACCGTGTGCTTGGGGCGGTAGAGAAGGAACTCTTTTCGCTTCCGGTGCCTACCGATCTGACTGCGCTCATCGCCCGGACGGACAGCGAACGTATTTCCATGCTCATGGCGTGCATCCGCTCCGAGTATCTTTCGCCTTCTTCCGATACGTCCCGGATAGCGGCATGTTGGATTAACAGTATCTTACTGATTTGCGTGCGTAACCTCAGACATCTGTTGGGCGATGCGCCACATCCGGTAGCGGAGAGCGACAAGCTGATGTCGATGCTGCAATACATCGAACTGCATTTGGATAATCCGGAGCTACTTACGGCGAAAACCTTGAGCCAGCGGTTTAATACGGCTGAAACTTACATCGGGAAATTCTTTAAAGCGCGTACGGGAGAAAGTTTGAAGAGATATATCCTGAAATGCCGGATAAAGGTGGTAGAAGAGCTGTTGAACTATACGGATTTGCGCATCAATGAGATCGTAGCGCGAACGGGCTTTGTAGACGAGAGCCATTTGACGCATACGTTTAAGCGGATAACGGGAGTTACGCCCCTTGAGTATAAAAAGAAGATAAATCAGAACATACGGTGAATGAACCGGTATTTGTATCACCGTTGAGGCTTGTATTTGTATCCCGCAACACACAGCGGCGTTGCGGGATAGCTTACGGACATATCTGAGCAGTGCGGACTGGAATCATTTGTAAAATCTTTTCATTTTATATGCTTTAAATTTGTTTCGCTGGAATATACTTTTTAAGGGACGACAAATTACAGAACGATGCACCCATTTTACAGACAATAAGTCCGAAAAAATTCTACCGCAAGTGTATGCCAACGCTTGCGGTAGAAATGGTCAACGCATCCGCATGTGTTGGTATACGCTTGCGGTAGCGTTTTGGGAGACATATCGTCGGTTATGTTGCATAAGATATATGGAATTAGGGTTGAGCGAATCGGAAAATTTTCTACCTTTATGCCGATAACTTTGCTCAAGGATAAAGATTTGTAACAAACGAATGAATATGAAACGATTTATTGTAATGACAGTGGGTTGGCTGATGGCAGTCAACAGCATGGGGCAGCAGGCGTTATGGAGTGCAGACGGCATCATTTCGCCGGTGATAAACGAAAACCGTACGGTGACTTTCCGTATCTATGCACCTGCGGCGGAAAAAATGGAGGTAGAAGGCGATTTCCTTTCTCCGACGATGGTATCAACTCCGGTAGGCGAGACCGAATCGGCTGGTAAGGCTGTGATGACAAAGAACAGCAACGGGGTGTGGGAATATACGACTCCACCGCTCGCTTCGGAACTTTATTCTTATACTTTCTTAAATGATGGCTTGCGGATTACAGACCCGAATAACGTTTATCAGGTAAGAGACGTGGCTTCGGTAAGCAATATTTTCCTGATGAGCGGACAGCCGGGCGACCTTTACTCCGTGCAGGAGGTTCCTCATGGCAATGTGGCTAAGGTATGGTATCCCAGTCTGACTATGAACATGGACCGCCGCATGACCGTTTATACTCCTGCCGGCTATGAAGACAGCGAGCGGAGCTATCCTGTTCTTTATCTGTTACATGGAGCCGGAGGCGATGAGAATGCTTGGAGCGAACTGGGGCGTGCCGCTCAGATATTGGATAATCTTATCGCTCAAGGTAAAGCCGAACCGATGATTGTAGTGATGACCAATGGCAATGCTTCGCAGCAGGCTGCACCGGGAGAAGCGCCGAACAGCATGGAGAAACCTGCACTGTTTGTGCCCGGTATGATGGACGGTCGTTTTGAGCAGGCTTTTACCGACGTGGTAAGCTATGTGGAAAGTCATTATCGGACGCAGGCTGACAAGGCTCACCGTGCCATTGCAGGCTTGTCGATGGGTGGTTTCCATGCCATGCACATCTCGGCACTCTATCCCGACACATTCGACTACGTGGGGCTTTTCTCTGCTGCCATTCATACCGATAACGATAGCCCGGTATACACCAAGTTTTACGAAAACCTCAACCGTCAGTTCAGCACTCCTCCGCAACTTTATTGGATAGGGATAGGGCGTACCGATTTCTTGTACAAGGACAATGCCGCTTTCCGCAGCAAATTAGATAGTCTGAATTATCATTACGAATACACAGAAAGTGATGGAGGACACATCTGGCGTAACTGGCGTATCTATCTGACTACCTTTGTGCAGCGCTTGTTCAAATGATATCATTCTGTTTTCTCCGTATCTGCCAAGAAACAGATACGGGGGAAAGAAAAGAAAGATACTATATATTTCGGGAAATTCTACATGAAGTTTCGGCTTGAAATATGTATCTTTGGAACAGAGGAAAATGAAGGTATGGCAGAAACAGAAAATATTATCATAAAAGACACCCTTGACGGACTGGGTACGGATGCTTACAGCAATTATCTGGCACATGCCCTTTGTCTGGCAGGTAGTTGCAGACTGAGATACAACGGAGAGGAACGCGAGTTGCAAGCCGGCGATCTGATGATTGTCCGTAAGGGAAAGTTGGTGGAACGCATTCGTCCGGCGGAAGACTTCCGGGTAAAGGTGATATACGTAATTTCTGAATTTGTCGTACTCTCCACGCCGCTCAGCAACTATGGCATGAAGGGTCAGCTTGCCCTGTTCCTCAATCCCATCATGAAACTGAATGCCGAACAACGCGAGTTGTGCCGCAAGGATTTCGAGATGGTGGAATTTCGGTTGGCACAGACCGGCCATCATTTCCGAAGGGACTTGCTGATAGCTTCCGTACAGCTGTTGATAATTGATTTTTTCGATTTTCATTCCCATCTTTATGGGGTTGACAACATCCCGCTTCAAAATGCTGCCATCATGAGCCGCTTCCTTAATATGTTGGAGAACGGGACGTACCGCGAACACCGCGAAGTGAACTGGTACGCCGATAAGTTGTGCGTAACTTCGAAATACCTGTCTGAAGTCTCCCGGAAGATAAGCGGTTACGCCGCCAACTACTGGATAAACCGTTATACGGTTCTCGACATCTCCCGCCTGCTCCGCGATAAATCCCTGACCTTCGTCCGTATCTCCGATATGTTCGGATTTTCATCGCCGGCCTATTTCAGCCGTTACGTACAGCAGCATTTGGGAGTAAGCCCGACGGAGTATAGGGGATGATATGCTTTTTAGGGTAAGAAAGATTGGTGAGGTTTCCATGAGAGCGATAATAGAATCTGTGAATATGTGAAGAGTTTCTGCGTTTTGTATAAAAATAGTTGTTATGTATTGTAAATCTGAATTGATTGACTAAACTACGCTTCTAATGAAATCATCTTTGGAATTTAGACTTTCAAAACCGCAAGTTATGGCATTAGCCGGCAATCTCCATCACGATGAATGCGGCATCGAGGCAATGTTTGCTCAAATGAAGCAAACGAACAGTCCGTATGTAGCTCATAATGCAGCATGGGTGCTGTCTCACCTTTCTAAAGAGGACAAAGAAATTTATCTTCTTCCACACTATGGAGAGTTGGTTGACATTGCAATATCCACAAAGCTCTGTATTCGTCGTGGATTGGTATTGTCTATTCTCGCAGACTTGCCAATAAACGAGCCAAACGGTAAATTATTGGATTACTGCCTTATACATCTGGCTGACCTCAAAGAAAGCAACAGTTCACACGTTCTATGATGATTAAACTTGCAGCAAAAATGTGTAAACCTTATCCTGAATTATGCAAAGAACTTATATTGTGTTTAGATATGATGCCACAAGATTCATCCCCAAGCATAGCAGCTGCAAAGAGGAATGCCTTAAAAATAATTCAAGCGTGAATAAAGAACATTCATGTAAAATGTGAGACTATCGTATTGGGAGAATTGTGATTAGAACAAGAATCTGTGAATATGTGAAGCGCATCCGTTTTGTATAACAAACCGCAAAAATGTAGGTACTTGCAGTAATTAGTGTAATAGTCGGCACAAGAATTATGCTGAACTTTGCAACCGTATAAGTAATGAAATGATGAGAAGAATGACCTACATTGTAATCATAATGGCTGCTATGATGACAGGACTATGGTCTTGTACGGAAAAAACAGAAATCCCTACTGATATGAATGGAAACGGAACAACCAATACTGACAGTTTTCAGATTCAGATGACCCATCCTGTTCCCAATCAATACTTTTCGGAGCAACAGAGCAGGGGCAGGTAGTAAGAATCGAATATGAATCGAAAGATTATACCCGCGATGACCGTCCTGCCACGCGGAAGCCTGCCTATGTCTATCTGCCTTACGGATATGACGAGAGCCGGCAATATGATGTGGTCTACCTGATGCACGGATGGACGGGAACGGCAGAGGAAACATTTGAAACATTGGGCGGCGCACAGAAGAACATTTTGGACTGGATGATTCAGCAAGGAGATTGCAAGCCTGTCATCGTGGTGTCGCCCACGTGGGACAAAGACAACCGGGCAAAAGATTGGGGTGAATCGTGTGAAGAAATCGCTGTGTTCCATAATGAATATGAGAATGACCTGATTCCTGCCGTTGAAAGCCGCTTCTCGACATACGCTGAAACGACTGACCGGGCAGGTATCGTGGCATCGCGTGACCACCGGGCTTTCGGCGGATTCTCGTTGGGCAGTGTGACGACATGGTATATCTTTGAACATTGTTTCGACTTGCAACGCTTTTTCCTGCCGATGAGTGGTGACAGTTGGCACGTTTCGACTTTTGGCGGACAGACGGTGCCGGAGCAGACGGCTCAGTTTCTTGCTTCGGTAGTTCAGGCATCGCCTTACGGAACGGATAACGGCTTTCACGTATGGCACGCCGTGGGGACACAGGATGCACGCTTTTATCAGACCCATAATCAGGCGATGGCATGTATGCAGCTGACCGATGTGTTTACTCCCCATAACTTTTCTTACCACCAGCGAGAGGGAGGGCAACACGATTACAATTCCGTCGTGGAGTTTGTATATAATGCTCTGCCGTTTTTCTTTCCGCCTGAAGCGGAGCAATCTTTCACCCGCACAAGCCGTATCAGTGATGTTATGAATGACCCGGCTTTCGGTAATTGGGGACGGCTGATTTTCCCCGTAGACGAGGGCTATTGGAGCGGCGAGACTTTGGAACAGTTGCGCTTGGTGTGGTATAACTACATAGACCCGGACAAGACCGTTGAAATCTGCAATTACCTGAAGGTACATGCCGGCAGCGTATTTCTTGACATTTATACGGAGGCCGAGAAGCAGGACGACCCGCAGAAGCGCAATACGGGACTGTTCTTTTTCCGGGGAAATCCGGGTGCGCCCTTTGCTGTCTGCAATGCCGGTGGTGCATTCGCGTATGTCGGAGCCATGCACGACAGCTTTCCCCATGCTCTTGAACTGTCCAAACTTGGGTACAATGCTTTTGCGCTCATTTACCGTCCGGACTATGCCTACGAAGACCTTGCCCGCGCCATCACTTATATTTATGACCATGCCGATGAACTGGGCGTAAGCGCTTCCGGCTATTCCCTTTGGGGCGGTTCGGCAGGAGCACGCATGGCGGCTGTGCTCGGCAATGAGGGGTATCTGCGAGAACTTACCGGACGCACGGATATTCCGCAAGCCTCGGCTGTCATCATGCAATATACGGGTTATAGCATGGTTAGTTCGCAAGACGCGGCAACGTACGCCTGTGTCGGTACGAACGACGGCATTGCTTCATGGCGCACCATGCAACGGCGGCTGCAAGGTCTTTCCGGCATCGGTATCCCGACCGAATTTCATGCCTACAACGGGCTTCCTCACGGTTTCGGGTTAGGCACGGGCACGGTTGCCGAAGGATGGCTGACGGATGCTGTCCGCTTTTGGGAAGAAAACCGATAGCAGATAAAATATGTTATTATCTCGTACAAAGCCAATCCGTTACGATAAGTATCGTCCGCAATTCGGACAATCCGTAAAAAAGGTATGACTGTCTGTAATCTGTGTACAGACAGCTTCGCCATTCCGTCGTATTTTTGTAAATATAGAAAACCGATTAAACGAAGATAATATGGAAACAATCAAACTGAGCAACGGCGTGGAAATGCCGTTATTGGGTTACGGAGTGTTCAAGGTAGCTCCGCAGGAATGTGAACAGTGCGTCAGCGATGCGCTGAACGTGGGTTATCGCCTGATTGATACGGCGCAGGCTTACTTCAACGAGGAAGGTGTGGGAAATGCCATCAGCAAGAGCGGGATTCCCCGACAGGATATTTTTCTTGTTACGAAAGTATGGATTTCGAATGCAGGCGAGGAGAGAGCGGCAGCAAGTATCGACGAGAGCCTGCGTAAGCTGAAGACCGACTACATCGATCTGCTGCTCATCCATCAGGCATACGGCGACGTGTTCGGCTCGTGGAGGGCGATGGAAAAAGCCTACCGCGCAGGCAAGGTGCGTGCCATCGGGGTAAGCAACTTCCAGGCAGGACGTTTCTACGACTTCGCTCATTATGTAGACGTTAAACCGATGGTGAACCAGTTGCAATGCAATCCGCTCGTCCAGCAACAAGGTATCGAGCCGATTCTTGCGGAACACGACACGAAGATGATGGCATGGGGACCGCTTGGCGGTGAGGGTGCCGAAGGCGTGGTAAAGAATGAACTGCTTGCTTCCATTGGTGAGGGTTACGGGAAGACGGCTGCACAGGTGGCACTGCGCTGGCTCACGCAGCGGGGCATCGTCGCCATCCCTAAGAGCACGCATGTGGAGCGTATGCGGCAGAATCTGGACATCTTCGACTTTACGCTGACCGATGAGGAAATGAAACGTATTGCCACACTCAACTGTCACGATGCGGGAACGGTGAATTTCGGCGACCCGCAGTTTGTGAAGTTCCTGATTGAGACCTACGGGTAAAATAGGGTAGAGCTATACATTAAACAACGACGGGAAACATTGCAACAGCATGTTTCCCGTCGTTGTTTTAATCATTTGTCTTTTATACGCTTACCGTGTACCACGCAAGTATTTCAATGTAAATGGTAGGAGAAAATAAGAACGTCAGTTGAAACTTGTAAGTAGCGACGGTTGGGTAACGAAAGCGTCATGATTTACAGCCTTGCTCCCCACACCATCTTTTCTACATCTTCCAGTGTGGCGTTGAAGAAGCGTTTCTCCTTGTTGAGCGAGCGCATCTGCTGCATCTCTTCGTGGGTCAGGGCGAAGTCGAAGATTTGGATGTTCTCCTTGATGTAATCGGGGTTGGATGCACCGGGGATGACGGAGAATCCTTCCTGAATGTGCCAGCGCAGGATGACTTGTGCCGGAGTTTTGCCGTGGGCTTCGGCTATCTTCTTTATTACGGGGTCTTTGAACAGGGCACCGCCCGACATGGCACCTCCCAACGGGAACCAGCATTCCACCTGTATCCCTTCTTTTGCGGCTTTCTTGCGCATCTCCAACCGCTGGGCGTAAGGGTGGCACTCTATCTGGAGCACTTGGGGCTTGATAGTCGCTGCTTTCATAATCGTATTCCACACTTCCTCATTGGCGTCGAAATTGCTGATGCCGAGAGCACGTACTTTGCCTATCTTCACCGCCTTCTCCATGTCTTTCCATGCGCCTACGAAGTCGCCCACAGGCTGGTGAACATAGAGCAGGTCGATGTAGTCCAGTTGCATTCGTTTCAGCATTTCGTCGATGGCTTTCAGCGTCTTGCCTTCGCCGTATTCCGTGGGCCAGAGTTTGCTGGTAATCCAGATTTCTTCGCGCGGTATGCCACTTTCTTTCACGGCACGACCTACACCCGCTTCGTCCTGATAGGCATGAGCCGTGTCAATGTGGCGGTAGCCCGCTTTCAATGCCGTAAGACACGATTGTTCGCACACTTCATCGCTGGGCTGGAGGAAGGTGCCGATACCGAAGCGGGGCATCTCTACGCCATTGTTCAATTTAACCATCGGCACACCGGCCGTCGTTGTTTTCTCTTGTGCATAGGTAGCACATACGCCGCCACATAGTATCAAGGCGGACAGTAGAAGTTTTTTCAGTGATTTCATCTTTATTGCTTTCTAAATTGATGTTTTCTATATTGGGTCGTTAATTTGTTTTTAACTGAAGTTGTTCGATTTTGTAATGAGCTTATTCTCAGCATTCTACGACTTGACCGATTGCTTGAAAAATTCTATGGGTAGCGTTGGTCGTTTCTATGGGTAGAACCGGTCAACGCTACCGCATAAGATGAATGACACTAACGGTAGCGTTTTTCGGAGTATATCGGCGGAGAATTTCTTCTTGCGTTTTCCCGTCAACGGAAGTTTAAATAAGTTCATTGCTCTGATGCAAAGGTAGGAGATGCGTATCATAACGGGCTTACAAAAACTTCGGGAGGATATGCCGTTTTTGCGGATAAATCTCGCATCAAGTCCGGACTCATCTTTGTTCATTGGGCGTTTTTATATTTGAATGACTTCATAGATCCTGCTTCCCAGCCCGATGCGCTCTGCATATTCTACCACATGTGCTCCGCCACGGCTTTCGATACGCTGGATAAGCGGACGGTTATTGTTACCGTCCGTGGGCGTTACGGCATAAACCAAATCGAGGCAGGCCTGCTCCAAAGCAACAGGGTCAGTCGAGGCAAGGATACCGATGTCCTGCATTTCGGGCGCGGCAGGATTAGAGTCACAGTCGCAGTCCACCGACAGGTTGTTCATCACGTTGATGTAGAGAATGCGGTCGCCAAAATACTCCGCCACGCTTTGTGCCGCTGCTGCCATTGATTCGGTGAAGTCGTTCTGCGATGCCATCGTGTTCCACAGGCGCGATACATCCTGCGTCCGTCCGGCGGAGTGGATATTTGTCTTTCCCCGGCGGGAGGCAATGCCTATCGACTGGTTCTTCAACACACCGCCGAAGCCGGCTATGGCGTGTCCTTTGAAGTGGGCGAGGTTAATCAGAAAATCATAGTTTGCCAGATGGCTGCCTACGAGGTTGTACTGAATGTGTGTCGTATCCTGTACGGGCAGTTGCATTTCACCTTCCTCGTCCATCAAATCCACATTGGCAATGTCAAGAAAACCGTGGTCGCGTATCGCCTGCCAATGGCTTGTAGAATCCGATCGTCCGCCTTGATAAGCAGTGTTGCATTCCACGATGGTTCCGTTCACCTCGTGCACAAGATCGGCTATGAGTGAGGGCTGCAAGTAGTGATGTCCTCCCGGTTCGCCTGTGCTGATTTTGACGGCGACACGTCCCGTAGCCTGTCTGCCCACTGCATGATAAACAGCAAGCAGTCCGGCTGCCGACAAGTCGGTAGTCATCCACACTTGTGATGCCGGACCCGTCGGTTCATCGTTGTCCGGTTCTTCGCCGGGTGCAGGTTCCGGAAGAGGTTCGTTGTCTTCCCCACAGGCAGTGAGGAATGTGGGCAATACGGCCGACGAGGTAAGGGAAGCAGCCACCCACTTCAGCCATTCCCTCCTGTTCATTCTTTTCATATCTGTTTCTCCTTATCAAAATTACATTCAGCATAACAGTTTGAATGCCGGCAGTCAAGGTATCTTTCGAGCCGGACTTCGGTATGGATATGCTTCAGACAATCCATTCTAAACGCCTGTTTTAATGCTTTTCCCCAATTCGTATGCCTGCCTCATAAAGCCGGTATTCTTCACACTGCCTTTCTTTCATTCCCACACCGGTAGCCTTTATCATGCCCCGTTCTGTAGGATTGGGCAGACACATCACGAAACCGCGAAAACCGGCTATGGCGAAATCGGCTGTACTTTCCTCTCGGTCGGCACAGGCTGTAATGTAGTAAAATTCTTTATCTTTCAAGTCCATAAAATGCGAATAGGTGCGGTCAATCAGTGTTTTCATCTGACCGTCAATATTCATGAAGTAGACCGGACTTGCCAATACAATAATATCGGCATTAAGCATCTTGCGTACTATCATTGGCGCATCATCGGTTGCCACATCGGCACTGTCGCCTACATGAAGCTCGTCTGCTTCTTGAAAGAACTTGATGTCATAGTCGCTCAGAAAAATCTTCTCTACATTGCCTCCCGCTTCTTTCGCACCCCGGGCAAACTCATCGCAGAGCAGGTCGGTATTTCCTCCTTTGCGCGGGCTGGCAGAAAGGATAAGTACATTTTTGTGTACTTTTTGCAGAGTCGAAGTTTCAGAGAAGCGGATGTGATACTTGTCTGCCGATTCATCTGTTCTTTTGCTGTTTCCCCCACAGGCAACCATCACCGCAAGAAGACACATCGTACATAGAAATAAAAGATTCCTTTTCATAAATTCTTTGTTTTATATGGTATTTGAATGGATTCGTATTGCTTTGACCAAAGGTCAGCCCTTTGACAACCTTATCTTAATGGTGGATGTTATTTTCATTACAGCCGGTTGTTAAAGAATTCTGTTAGCTTCTTTACTGCCTGCTCCACATATTCGGGGACCCAATACGTCTGGATATGTGTCGCACCGGGGATAAGAAACAATTCCTTGTCTTGTGTGCCCGTGGCTTTGCTAAAACACTGTTCTGTCATATAGAATGTGTCGGCAATGCTGCCCGCCATCATTAGAAGCGGCTGGTTGATGAGGTACATTCCTTCACTGGCATCGAATGCCATCAGATCTACCAGACTGCTTTTCGTATATCTGAAAGTCGAACCGGGATGAGCGTGGGTCTGAAGGTAATACTCATAGCCGTCTCGGTAGAGATCGAATGGAAGTTGTTTGGCTTGTTCCGGTGTCATTCCGCTCATGTCGCCCACATATTCCGGTGACTCGCCGTTAGCTTCTTTTTGGCGGGCGGCACAGGCATCGGCAAGACGTTGCTGTACGTCACCCATTTGCGAATCGAGGAAACCGTTGCGACGCACCAGCCCTGTATTGAACATGCTCAATGTGGCAACCGCCTTGAACCGTTTGTCAGTTTGTGCCGCCTTGAGTGTGTAACCTCCGCCTCCGCAGATGCCGAGGATACCGATTCGTTTGGCATCCACGCCGGGATATTGAGCCAAGATGTCGCAGGCGCGGCGGATGTCCTCAATACGGTTGGCAGGCTTGTCTACGTTGCGGGGTTCGCCCTCGCTTCCTCCTTGATAAGCTGCATCAAATGCGAGACAGATGTAACCCTGTTCAGCCATACGCTGGCTGTACAGACCAGCCACCTGTTCTTTGCAGCCTCCGTTGGGATGTGCCACGACCAGTGCGGGATACGTCTTCGATGCGTCATATCCGTCAGACGTATATACATTGGCAACAATCTTCAGGCCGTTCAGGTCGTAAGTGATGCGGTGAATGTTCACTTTCCCTGTTTCATTCTGGGTTATGGCACCTCGATAGACCAGTCCGAATGGATTGGTATTGGGACTTTGGATGGTGGAGAAATCCGTCTCAGAAAATGCAGGTCTTGTCTGCGCAACCGATGTGCCTGTCAGCATAAGCGCGGCGATACCGCATAACATAGTCTTGAATAAATTGTTCATTGTTTTTACTCTATTATAAGTTTGTTTTATTCGTTTGATTTCGGGAAGAAGAACGGCAGGGCATTGTACAGGTATTCCGGAATGGGACGGAACTCGTGCCGTGCGCCTTCTTTCTGATGGAAGGTCATATTCGTGGCATTGAATACATCCGCCAGCCGCGCCATTCCTTCTATTTGGAGCAATATTTCGCTGTAAGCCGAATCGTTCGTGCCGCTTGCCGCCCAGATATAGAAACCGTTTCCGGCATAGGGCGATTGCTGTACACGCTCTGCCAGATAAGCTGCCGTATCATCGGGACGGTTCATGCCGGCAAATCTGCCCAGCGACCAGCAGTCGCCGCTAACGGGCATGAAGTAGCGGAATGCGTTCAAGGTTTCATCGAAAGCATACCACGTGGTGACCGCACCCATCGAAAAACCGCCGATGGCACGGTGGTCGCGGGATGCCTCAATGCCTTCCGTATCGGTAGTTTCTGCATACGTGTGGTATCGGCTCTCAACAATGGGAATCAAGTCGTTTACCAACTCCTGCGGCAAAGCGCGGCAGTAGGGGTCAGCATCCGCATAGTTGGATGTCGGCTGCCCGTAGTTGTAGCTGGGAGTAACCACAATCATCGGGTCGATGTCGCCGTGTGCTATCATCTGGTCGAGTAGCTTGCATACCGCTCCGTCTTCGTCTTCGAAAGTAGAGGCCGCTGTGCTGTAATGCCCATGCACGAAGTAAAGAATATTGTACTGCTTCTGCGCATCATATCCGTAAGGCAGGTAAACATACGCAGTGTTCGTCCGCGTCATTCCCGTGCCTTCCGCATAGTCTCGCGTGTCATAATCGATACGTACGATGCTGCCTTGTTCGTTCGCATCTTGGCCGTAGCCGTCGGGAATGGGTCGGGTTTCGTTTATCAATGGCGTATTCTCCCCGTTGTCAGAGATTACAGGTGTCTCGCTACCCGCTTCGTTCGCGTTACATGATGTGAGTGGCAAGGATAGCAGTAGCGCATAAATGAATGATATAAGATTACGTGTCATAATTTTTATTCGATGATTCCTATTTCGCGAAGCCAATTCTCCACGCCGCCGGTGTTCCGTCCGCTGGTGCCGAAACCTTCCAGATGTTCAGCCTCCGGAGTAAGGTCTACGATGCGTTGCAGGGTGGCATCGCGTCCCGATGAAGCGTAGGTGCAGAACGGGATAATGGTTTTGCCTGCCCAGTCGTACGCATCGCTTTCGAGGAACGACCATATCGGCATCGGTGCATCGCCCCACCACACAGGGCATCCTACGAAGATGATGCTGTATTGTTCCATATTCTCCACGGTTCCGCTGAGTTCGGGCCGTGTGCCGTTCTCTAATTGCTCCAGTGCCACCTGCGTACATTCCGTATAATTGTCGGGGTAGGGCGTGACGGTTTCGATGCGGTAGAGCGTACCTCCGGTCAGTTCGGCGATGCGTTCAGCCACGGTGCCGGTATTGTTGCTATGGGTAAAGTAGGCAATGAGAATATTACTGTCTCCCGAAGGTTCGTCGGGAGTATTAGGTTCGTCCGGTTCATCCGGTGTTTCGGGCTGTTCGGTTCCCGGTTGTTCTTGCTGTACGGGGGCATCGTCCCCGCAGGCATTGAGAGTGACGGCTGCCAATGCCATCATCAGGTAGATAAAATACTTTTTCATTGCGATATGCTTTTTAGAGATGTTAAGTGATGAAAAACGCTTGCGGTAAAACCAAACTACTCTCCGAATAGAAACAGTCAACGCATCCGCATGAGTTGGATAACACTAACGGTAGCGTTTTTCGGGGTGTTCCAACGGAGAAGACCTTACAGCGTTTGTGTTGGATAAGACTGTTATAACAGGCTTATTATTACTTCATTCCATTAACCATTTCCGTCATCTGGCGCAGTTGACCTTCGGTGATTCCCTGACGCAGACAGATGGCAGAGTGTGATTTCAACATCGGCTCCACGCCTTTCCCCAAAGCGGAGAGGATAGACACTGTGGCAAGTTCGCGCTCCTGCCACGTCAGCAGGTCACGTTCGAAGATGTCGCAGAACAGATGCTCTTTCAGGTATTGCTCGATGATGGGAGCAAAAGCGGCATATCCGGTCTTGGGGGCGTTCTTTGGTGCACCGCTCAGCTTTTCAAGAAGCTCTGCACCGCGCGTATATTTGTCGCGGTTGTCGTTGACGGGCGTTGCGTCACGTCCTACGGTGTCGGTGATACCCTGCGCCTTACGTTCGTCCAGCACTTGCATAAAGGTTTGCAGGGCACGCAGGCTGCGGGGAAAGCCGCAATAAGCATAAGCATGTACCAATACTTCTTTAATCTCGTTCACGGTCATTCCGTCGTCCAGCCCGCAAGCAAAGGCGGTTTCCAGATTCTCCAAGTTGCCGGTGGCGGTATTGGCGGCAATGGCAACGATGCTCTGTTGGCGGAGACTGAGCGTGTCTGTCTGTTGTGCTAGCAAGGTTCCGCAGCAAGCGAGCAGTGAAAGTGTTAGGGATAAAATCGTTGTTCTCATAAACTTATCTGTCATTAAATTGGTTCTGATACAAAATTACGGCAGATGTTTTTACCCGTCCATACACAGATTACTGATTGATACACCAATATCAACGAAAGAAAACAGGGAAGCCCGTAAACCGATGGTTAAGCCATATCGTCCCCGGTCTTGACCACCGGCACACGGATGGTTTTCGTCGGCTACTGTTTCCGGCTCCACATTGGGGTCTATGCGGTGTTGCCAATAAAGGTCAATATGGTCGGTATGAAGGCGGCATAACGAACCTTCCACTTCTTCCCGGATACGCTTAGGCGATGAATCTGCCAGTACAGGCCACGGCCATGATACGGAACGATCCATCGTAATGCCGAACTTGGTAGCAATCTCTGATATTATTTTGTCAGTTATCTAATCCTTTTTCTTTCAGCCAAGCAGACATTACATCCGCTACTTCCACGTTGTTCAAGTCGGCAAAAGGGAAATGGGTATTGCCCTTAATGCCTAAGTCGGGTAAGTGAATTACCTGTGCATCCCCTCCGTGGCGGTTGATGCAGTCGACGAAAAGACGCGCCATTTCGAGGCGGGCACGCCACGTGTCCTGTCCCCAATGCTTGGTAGGTTGTTCGGGAATGTTGTCGCCATAATAAATGACGATAGGAATACGTGTCAACTTCAGAAACTTGTCCATAGATGTGGAATCTGCTTCCAAAGCCTTTTCCGGTCCGCTGTGGGGAATCGGGGAGGGTACCTCACCTTTAGGAAAGATAAAGCTGCTTCCCGGTTCGTAAGCAATCACCGCACGGGTATTACTGCTCTTGATGGCAGTGAGCCAACCGGGACCACCGCCCATGGAATGAGTAATCAGGATGCCGCCGCCAATCTTGTCCATCAGGGCAGACAAAGCATCCGACACGACCTCTTTGTCGAACGCACCGGTATTGGGCGTCACTTGGCGCATGAATTGTTCCCATGCTTGTGGGGCAGGAGAGAATTGTACGCCGGGGAAAGGGTCTGGCCATACGCCTACACGGAATATCTCAAACTGAAAAGCCTCATCGGGCACAGCGCGAAGCGTGTTCGATACGGTGCTTTTTCCAGCTTTGCCCCGTCGTGGCTGGTCGGCCAGATAGACGCTAAATCCCCGCCGCAGGAAGATGTTCTGGAAGCCTTCCCGTCCGTCGGGTGTCGTCTCCCATGTTTTGGCTGATTCGCCGTTACCATGCAAGAATACCAATGGCAAAGAATGTGTCTTTTCGGGTATTTGATAAAATACGTAAGCATGGTCGCCGTGCAAAGTCTGTCCGGCTGGATTTGTCGAATTGTTTTCATCGTAGCTGCCCGGAACTGTAATTACCGAACCGCCAACCAGAAAGCTGCCCTGTTCGCAGATGCGCAACATGTTGTCATCGTCCGTTCTCCCACAGGCGGAGAGCAGGAAACTGCACACTACGAGGGATGTAATGATACTTTTCATATACGTTGTCTTTTATTTGTTTTGATAAGACAAAGTTACGTTGGATGTAACTGTTTGTCCATACACGGATTACAGAACGTATCACCCATTTTACAGCATATTAATACTTCGGTAAATTTCTCAAACGGGGATTTGTTCGGAAACCGTAATCGAGGTATTTTTGACGGTTATGCAGGTATCCGAATTGATGGACTTTGCGATTACTTTTGCAGAAAATTTGTAATGTAAAATTATGAGGCATACAGTAATAACGATGATTGCAAGTTTGTTAGCTATGAGTACAACAGCCATTGCCCAACAAAATCCTATGCCGGGAAAAGACGGAAATAAATATGTGTCGTAGCATCACCGGACATCAATACGGAGGTTTTCAGTGCGGCTGTGGATTATTCTTGTATCGTTCTGTTTTATGAAACCTTTTCGCCCGGTTACAGCCATACACGGTTGGGACAGATTGATAACCCCGAAGGGCTTGCCGCAGCTTTAGGGGATGGATACGTGAGTGTGAGATTTGCAATAACAAAGAGTACGGACCGCAACATTTAGTGAAATGGATGCCTATCCCATGAAAGGAAACAGGCATCCATTATTGTGTTGTTTTACAGCTTCCAGCCAGAGATGCTTTCTTGTATTTCCCATAAATGAGAATAAAGTCCTTTTTTTCGGACAAGTTCATCGTGTGTGCCTTGCTCCTTTATCATTCCGTTATCCAAAACGATGATTTGGTCTGCATCCTTAATGGTTTTGAGCCGGTGGGCGATGACGATGACGGTGCGTCCTTTGATGAGCGTGTCAATAGCCTTTTGTACTTCCATTTCATTTTCGGGGTCAAGCGAAGCAGTCGCTTCATCCAGCAGGATGATTTGTGCATCTTTCAGGATGGCACGGGCTATGGATATGCGCTGTTTTTCTCCACCCGACAAGGTGCAGCCTCCTTCGCCCACCATCGTTTCGTAACCCTGAGGCAAGCGCATGATGAAGTCATGGCAACAGGCTTTTTTAGCTGCGGCTATAATATCCTCTTCCGTAGCATCTGTTTTTCCGAAGCGGATGTTGTTGCGTATGGTGTCCTGAAACAGATACACGTCTTGAAATACCATGGAAATATGTCTCATCAGACTTTCGGGATTTATTTCGTTCATAGGAACTCCATTAAAAAGGATGCGCCCTTTCTGCGGGTCATAGAAACGGGCACAAAGTTTCATTACTGTACTTTTCCCGCTTCCCGAAGGGCCGACGATAGCTGTCAATGAATTCTTTGGAAGCGTAATATTTATATCGTGCAACACTTCTTTGTCTTGATAAGCGAACGATACGTGTTCAAAACGGATGTTGCCTGCCATCGGAGATTGTTGCTCTCCTTTCATTTCTGTCTCATTCATTAGTGAAAGGATGCGTCCTCCGGCAATGGAAAAGTAGCGGAACTCCGCAAAATTAGTTAGGGCAGAAGTCAGCGGATCAAACACACGCGAGCCGACCACAAGAAACAGTACGAAAACAAGCAGCGATAGCTTTCCTCCCAACAGGAGATAAGTTCCGCACAGTACCATCATCGTCAGTCCAGCGCGTACCAATGTAATGCTCAACAAGACAAACGGGCCTAACAAGGCTTCCTGACGGATGCAGGCACGGCGAAGCTGGGCAAACGCATCGCGCAACCGGACAAAGCGGTCGCCTAATAAATTGTAGGCTTTCATCACCCGGATGCCTTGCAGGTATTCTTCCAATCGGTTTCCTGCATTTATTTTTGCTTGAATTTGCCTGCCGCTCAGTTTCCTCTGTGCCTTTGTGCTTGCCCACAAGACGAGTAAGGCAAGCGGCAAAGCTGCAAACATGCTGACCGCCATTCTCCAGTCAATCCAGACCAGCGAGGCAAAAGCCAGTACGGGCATGACCACAGCGCCCATCAGTTGGGGTAGGTGGTGCGAAATTCCGGTTTCTGCCATCATAAAGTCCGTAATAAGCATGGAAGATAAATCTCCGGGGTCGCGTTTTGACAGAAATCCCAGTGAAAGTTTCCGCAGATGCTCTGCAAGCGACAAGCGTCCTGAAGCACTCATTTCGTATGCTCCCCTGAAATTGGCGCGGTAAGATGCCCGTTCCGCCAAAGCCATTACCAACATATAAACAACCATAATGCCGAATATCCACCACAGGCGGGGCGTGTCAAGCGGTTGTCCGCTTCCGTCAAAAGCATTGAATATGATGCGTATCGCCTCAATGGAGAGACAGAACGGTACGATATTGACTAAGTTGGCAAGCATGGTGTAGCCCACAGGTTTGTAAAGCCGTTCGGTATGTCCTATTGTAATGTTTTTAATTGCGTTCATATCTTGTTCTCCTTTTCAATTTTTGTTCAACGTCCAGTGGTAAGCGCTTGTATAGGCATCCCACATCTTCTTATATGTGCCATCTGTCACGGACAAAACTTCATGCTTCCCGTTTTGTGCAATCCTTCCTTCTTTCATGACAACAATCTTACCTGCGGAAACAACAGAAGAAAGGCGGTGCGCTATCACAATAACCGTCTTTCCCTTCATCAGCGATTGCAAAGCTATCTGCATCTTATACTCGTTTTCCGGATCTGCAAATGCCGTTGCTTCGTCCAGTACCAGTATCGGCGCATTCTTCAATATGGCGCGTGCCACACATATCCGTTGGGCTTCTCCTCCCGACAGGAACACGCCTTTGTCACCGATTCTTGTTTCGTAGCCCTGCGGCAAACGCTCTATGAAGTCGTGACATTGAGCGGCTTTAGCGGCGTCTACCACCTTTTCTTTTGTTGCATCAGGAGAGCCTACGGCGATATTCTCATACAGCGTATCGTAAAACAGAAACGTATCTTGAAAGACGAACGACACCAGCTCCATCAGTTTTTCCATAGCTATTTGACGGATATTTACACCTCCTATAAGTATTTCTCCTTGCTCCACATCCCAAAAGCGTGGGATTAGGTTGGCTACCGTAGACTTGCCGCTTCCCGACGGACCGACAAGGGCCGTTATTTCTCCTTGCGGTGCCACGAAACTGACATCACGCAAAGCCTCTGTCCGTGTCCCCTGTTCCGTGTTCTCGTAAGCGAATGATACATGGCGGAACTCCACATCGTAGGTTGAAGGTGTCTGTGGGTGTTCCGGTTCCGGTAGAGGCTGTTTTTCCAAGATGTGGTCAATACGGCTTACACCTTCATTGATGTCGCGCGTGTTACCTCCCAAGAATGTCAATTTATAAACGGGAGAAGCCATACCCGGTCCCATGATGATAAAAAACAGCCATACCACTGCCAACGACAGTGATTGAGGGCTGGCTTGCATCAACAAGATGCCTATGGGGAGAATGAACGTCACCATCGAATTCAGCAGGACCGTAAATGCGACCATCCCGTTCTGGTAGGTGTCGCAACACTTCAAGGCAAAGGTCTTGTACGCCTGAATCTCGGCATTGAACTGACGGAACGAACGGACACTCTGCCCGAAAATCTTGACAACGGGCATTCCCCGTACATACTGCACGGCGGATGCGCTCATCTTTTCCTGTGCATCGTAGTAGATGCCCATGAACTCTTTTGCCTTTTTCCCCATGAAATTAGAGAATTGCAGAAATAAGCTAAGTGCCACGACTGCCAAACAGACCACCGTCAGCCACACATCCAAAGAGAAAAAGATGACCAGCATTACCACTACCGTTGCCATTACATTGACCAAATCCGGAATGGTATGGGCGATGAAACCCTCTATTTTCTCAATGTTTTGGTCCATTGTTTTCTTGATGGCTCCCGTAGAGGTATTGTTCAAATATCCCAAAGGCAGTTTGCCGATGTGTTCGGACAGTCGGACACGCAGGCCATACAGGATGCGGAACGCTGCAACATGGGAAGACATTAGGGCGGCATATAGCAACACCAGTCCGCCGATAAGCCCTCCGAACGCTATCCATCCCCAGCTTATCATATCTGTACCATTTACCGAAACCGGACTGCCTCCATGTGTCAGCAATTCCTTCAGAACTTCATAAACAGCCCAATAGGGCACAAGCATACAAACTGCGCTGCCTGCCGACAAGATTCCTGCCAGTATTAGCAACCCTTTCTTTTGTCCTGCAATCTCAAACAATCGCGCCAGACCTTCTTCCTTCTTTGTTTTATCCATCGTAAAATGTTATTGTGAGATTATTTTATATCCGAGTAATGAACTGAACTGATAACACAACTTTGTCATCCGTCCCAATATCTGTCCGAAGAAGAACCCCCAGCGTGAACGGAAAAACTTCATGTAGTTGGCTTGTTCGATGAGTTGCAAGGTGGGTTCCCATCGTTCCACCAGATGTCCGTCGCTCAATCCCGAACGGATTTGTGCTTCATGGTTACGGAGCGAATCGGGCTTCACACCGTGCCGGCTCATCATCGTGCCACACACATCAAACCACAATTCACCTCCTCCGAAACGGCTTGCCACGTGGTGCAGGAAAGCTTTTACTTGCTTTTCGTAAAAATACATCAGTACGCCCTCCACAACAAATATAAATTCCGCATCGGGGTGTTTCTGTCGAAGGTCATCCATCCAATCGGTTTCTAGCAATGAAGCTGCGATATAGACATTGCCCGGCTGTTCGGGTATCAACTCCCGACGCAGCGCAATGACTTCCGGCAAGTCCAAGTCGTAAAAGACCGCTTTCCTGTTGCCGATGCGCTGGAAACGGGTATCCAATCCGCAGCCCACATTTACGACTACCGGACGGGGATGCGTGTCGATGAACTGCTTTACGGCACGGTCGAAATACCAACCGCGTACCACGCAGCCTACTTCACTCAATTTCGCCCCATCGAATTGGGAGTAATCGTATTCCAAATTGTCGGCCAACTGTTCTGCTGCCTTGTCATTCAGAATGGGATTGACACGGCGGCTTTCTTTTGCTCTCATGTATAGCGGAATAAATAACGTTTCCGCCACAATGCTCTTAAACTCATGTTTTTGTTTCATATTTTTAGGTGTTTAATAGTGAACGATATTCAGAATTGTTCATAAAAAAAGGAGGAAACCTCCGTGAAGATTTCCTCCTTGCCAGCCCTTTTGTTGCGGCTGCTCGTCTGTATGTGTGTTGTCTGCTTTTCATATTTTAATGATTGCCCTCCATCCTTGAATTTCAAACAAGATGTAATCGTGTAAGATCGCTTCCATTTCCTGTTTGGGTACTGAATGCATCAGCAGTTCCTCAAACAAAGTAAACATCCATACCGTATGCAGGTGAATGATAAAATCGGATACAGACGTGTTTATGTCAGGATGTTTTTTCTGCATGGCCGCAAACCACGCCTTAACCACCTCAGTAGAACGGTCGGTGTAGTTTTCCCGGAAACGTTCCAACGATGAACCTTGTGCGCGGAATAACAGAATCTCCATCAACCCGCGATGCTTGGTAATAAGTGCGACATATTCATCAATGCATGACTTCAGATACTTTTCCGACCGCATCATCATAATATCCTCTCCCCGTATGCCATGATGTTCCTGAAGCATGGCTTCCAAAGCGCATAAAACCGGACGGACTACTTCATGGAAAAGTTCGTCTTTATTCGTAAAATAGTTGTAAATATTCCCGACTCCGATACCTGCCGATTCGGCAATTTCGCGCATGGAAGTCTTGGAATACCCCTTCCGCTCAAATTGCTGTCTGGCAACCGTTAATACACGGCTGCGTATGTCTTCTTTCAGTACTTGCATCTATAATGAACTATGTTTCTATTTTTTTACAAAGGTATAGGGGTTGAAATTCTCAAGCAATACCTATTTTTAGGGATTTAGAGCCTGTTTAAATTTTGCTCTGCCTGCGGTTTGAGAATTGTTTTCGAGAATGTTCTTCGGCTTTTAGATCGGAAACAAACTCAAAAAGGGGCGGATAAAAATACTTAATCGGAAAATTTAAGCAGGCTCTTAGATGTAAGGCAATATTTCTGACAGAATACCGGTCAAATACGCTACCGTTAGTGTTACCCAACTCATGCGGATGCGTTGACCATTTCTATTCGGAAAGTTGGTTGGTTTAACCGCTTGCGTTTTTCAGATTTTCGGATAAGTCGTAAACGGTTGGAAATGAGTTCAGATTGGCAGGCTGTCTATGATATTTTCCATAGCGGTCTTCAGGGGGATACGCATCCGTCGGTTATCATTATTACAAGTTCTTCGGTGTTGCTCAGTTGCCATTCGATTTTAAGTGTTATATTTGTGACGTTCTGGCAATCGGACTAGATGGCGCCCTACCTTGGTCTGGCGGGGGGGCGGCCGCAAGAAATGGAAAGACGCAAGGTTCGGTCGGGAAAATTCAAGTTGGGGCGTGACACCGGCTATCCAATCCGGACTGGCGGGAAACCACGGGTTGGCTTCCCTTTACGGGCCGGACGGACGCAAGGACACGCTTCAGCGTTTTTTTATCAGCAGCCGTCTTCCATACCTTTGTCATACTTAGATAACCGTTTGTCGACTTTCGGCTGTCAAAGTCTCCATTCCAAACGTCTTGAATATCTTTTTCCGCTTACTTGGAAATTTTTGAAGATTCATGAGGAATAGGTGAAAGCTGCACCTACTCCGGTTTCAATGATGTGTCACTTTTAGTTCTTGATGTGACAAGCTTTCAGGTCTGTAATCATGTACTCATTAGTTTGGGAAGAATGGAAGCGTTGGACTTTTACCGGTATGGAATCCTGTCCCTTATCTCCCCATTCCAGTTTTCCAGTATAGACAACCCTGTTTTCCCAATACAAAGTACCTTCGATGAAAAACCTATATGTTCCCACAGGGACACGGTTGCCATTATCGTCCGTCCCGTCCCATTGGTAAGTTACCACGCCGTTCCGTGGTGTTGCGCCCGTTATGGCATCTATCTGTGCGGAAGACAGGACTTGAGGTTTTGCCTTGCTTACCCAGACAGGAACGGCATCTTTCCGGTATTCATATCCTCCTTTTGCTGTGAAAGACGTAACATACAAGGTACGTACCAACTTACCCGTTTCGTCTTCTATCCAAATGGCATATTGGCTGGAAGCAATGCCGCCACGTTGGAAGCGGAAAGAAATTTCCAACCGTTCTCCTGTGTGATTTTCTTTCGCATAAGAAGAACTGCAACCCTGTATGCCGATACAGACTAACATCAAAATGGCACTGAATAATCCTGTTCTCATGTCGTATATATATTTATTTATTCGTCTAACTGATAACAGTTCAATCCTATTTCCGGAACATAAACGCGGGTGACGGAGGTTCCGAAATCTTCTACCACAAACTCTCCGGCTCCGTTCAGCGTAGCGGCAAGCAGATGTCCTGCCAAAGCGGAATAATCGCTGCGCCCCACGGTGATATGCAGATGTAGATAGGTCTTTCCGTCCATTTGTGAGATGTTTCCTGTCAGGTTGGCTATCTCCATTTGCTCTTGGAAAGTCTTATCAACATATTGTTTGGTCTGAGGATTGAAAAAGCGAAGGATTAATTCATCTATTGCTCCTATCCCGTAAATGGTTCCCGACTTGATGCCCCGTTCTTCGCAGAAAGTGTTCAGGGCTTTGACGATTTCCTCGCGATTTTGGATACTGACAATATATTTGTTGCCTGTTTGCTTATAAGTGTACATATCTTGCGGATTTTGTGCGCTTGCCGGAATGAATAACCATCCGTAAAGCAGCAAAGTGAATATAAGTTTTAATTTCATGAGAGTCCGTATTTAAATAGTTGGGATGAAAGTTAGCGACGTTGGCCTTGATGCCAATAAGGATAAGGTTTCTCTGTCTTACTGACGGCATGATTGATTATTGTTTTGATAAACCTAAGACTCGCATCAGTTCTTGCTTCATGATGCCGGCATCCACCTCCTTTCCTGTCCAATATTTTATAGCTATCATGGCTTGGTAAACAAGCATGTTCATTCCGGGAAGAATATGTTTGCATCCATTGGCTAAAGCATCTTTCAGAAAATGTGTATAAACCGGATTGGGGATGCAATCTGCCACTATCATCTGCGGCAGTAATGTGTCCACGCGGATGTTGAGACGCTGCTCCACGTTAGGATATAAGCCTATGGGAGTCGCATTGATTACGATATCTGCATCAGAAGGAATACTGAATGCCTGATTCCATGGCTGGAATGAAGCCTTTGCCGGTGTGCGGCTGTTCAGTAAATCCGCCAATGATTTTCCCCTTTCACTCACATTCACGATGATGATTTCTCTGGCTCTTGCCAGTGCCATTTCTACGGCTATTGCACGGGCTGCCCCACCTGCGCCGAAGATGACAACCTTTTTATCTGTTATGGATGTTATTTCCGAAATAGCCTTTACAAATCCTTTCCCATCCGTATTTTCACCTGTTGTCCTTCCGTCCGGACCGATTATGACCGTATTCACCGCACCGATAATCTGTGCAGACTCTCCAATCCGGTCTAAATACTTCATGACTTCCACTTTGTTGGGAATGGAGCAGTTGAATCCCCGCCATCCCATCGCCTTGGCACCTTCAATGGCTGCCTGTAGATTTTCGGGTCCTACTTCGCAATTGATATAACGACAATGCAGTTGATGGTGGCGGAATGCAGCTTCCATAATAGCGACAGTAGGGTTTTCTGCCGCAGGTTTTGCAAACGACCCAAGCAATTCCGGCAAAAAGTCAGGCGAAGAAATCTTGTGTTCCTTAATGTTCATAATACCAATCTATTTCATTTGATGCTGCAAAGTTAGCAGCAAAAAAAGAAACAAGATTCCATTATATTTGCAGTATTATTCATTAAACTTAATAATTTTAGTAGCTATTTTTAGTAGGTTGCAGTCATACTAAGAGTTTTTCTTTGTTATGACTGCAAATATTCTTCCCATTTTATAGTTTACCACATTCTGTATGGCATTAAAATCTGTACCTTGAGTCGTTATAAAGCTATTAGTAAACCTCTCTTAAAAGCTTAGTTCAAAGTATAATAAGTAGTCGTTATAGAAATGTAAACTTGGTAATAGCCATGCTTTAAATGGTTTACACTTTCAGTTTACAACAAAAAATCGGGATGTTAATTTATATGCTTGATTGACAGCTGTATACAAAATGGTTTAATCTTCTTTATCTGTTTGGCATGTTATTCTCACTATTATGAGTATATACTCTTGAGTACGCACAACTGGAGTATCGATTTATTCACTTAATAATATTGGATTTATGTCATATATAGATAATGAGATACTCGAAAGACTGATAGGAACCATGGTAGAGGGATTTGCCCGCATTAAAAGAAACTGGATCAGATGAACCGTCTGAAAGAATGTATGAACGGAGACAGACTGCTTGATAATGTGGATTTGGCAGAGCTCCTTGGTGTGTCACAAAGAACCCTAGCACGTTATAGGCAAGAGGGCAAGATTAAATATTACTCGGTGGAAAAGAACGGGAAATCATTCTATCTTGCCTCGGAGATACAGAGTTTCCTGCTCCAGCATGGTAAGAACGTAGTAAATAATAAATAGCAAATAGACTAAGTGACCGTATTCTGATGGAAAGATGATACATACGGTCACTTATGCATTATACCGGAATTGCGGTTACTTTCAATGTTTCCAGATTGATATAGGCACCGCGATATAGTGTTTTTCCTTCCTTGAACATTTTCCAGAGCAAATCACATCCGATATGTGCCAGTGTGGAGTTAATGAACAGATCCTGTTTTTCCAGAGCTTCCGCTAGTGAACAGCTCGGTCCCGATTCTTTTTCCTTGATTTTTGCATAGTCCACTTCCTCGGTGATGACATTCATTTTAGGCATGGGAATATATTCCTGTGAAGAAGGTTGGAGAACTTTCTCACGTACCGTCCCGATGATGACCTGTCCTTTTGTCTGGCTGTTCCCAAAATCCATCCAGTATATGGGAGCCGAATGGTCACTGAAGTTTTCTTTGCGGACTTTCTTCAGGAACTTCCAAAGCGTAAGACGTGAACGTATATTGTCCGTACAGGTTATGATGATATTTGCTGTGCTTTCTCCAGAAAAGTTCCTGGTGGGGAAACATTGCGGTTCTGCAGTCCATGCGTATCCGAAGAAACGGTTGATGCGTGTGACAAGTGATACGGCTTTGTTCAGTCCCAGTTCCGTCTCACTGAAAAGCTGGCGTCCTATATTGGCTTGGCTTACTGTGTCGGGATCGAATACGGTGACATGCAGTCCGGGATGGCCCAATGCTTGAAGTGCCATACTCATGCGTGCCAGATTGGTTATCACTTGTGAGCCGGTACCTCCGGCTCCGATGACGAATACCGTTACCGGATGACGCGGATTGAGCAGGTAGCGGTCGGTAAAATGTATTGGTTAAAATTATAGTGTTATATAACGATAGCCTCCTTTTGATTATACGGCTAGCATCATGTTGCTTGTAGTTAATCCCTATAATCTTCATTTTAATTTTAATCAGTTTACTACCACATTTTTTCAGATGAATTTTCAAGGCGATAGTCATAAAGAAAATTCTCCTTAAGAAAGGAACAAATACGATTATAAAGCAGTATTGGAATTTATCTTTAATGGAATAGATAACTTAAAAAATAATGCAAGTGTCATATTTCTTACACTGATTATTTCGATAAAATGTTTTTTTTGCAAAAAAATGTATATATATGATATTATCTAAAAGGCAGAAAATAATAACAGCCATCATGGCTGGAACTATAGTAGGAGGTGGATTATTTTTCCTTTATATGTTGAGGGCGCATACTTATCTTACTGATGAACCTTCAGCTTGTGTGAATTGTCATATTATGTCCCCTTATTACGCTACATGGATGCACAGTTCTCATTCAATAAATGCTACTTGTAATGATTGTCACGTTCCTCATGAGAACTTTGTAAAGAAATGGACTTTTAAGGGAATGGATGGAATGAAGCATGTTGCAGCTTTTCTGACAAGTTCTGAACCACAGGTCATACAGGCACATCCTGCAAGCTCACAAGTAATAATGAATAACTGTATACGATGCCACCAGCAACTTAATACTGAATTTGTGGAAACAGGACGTATAGACTATATGATGTCTGAAGTTGGAAAAGGGAAAGCATGTTGGGATTGCCATAGGGATGTACCTCATGGAGGTAAAAACAGTCTCTCTTCCACTCCCAATGCGATAGTTCCACTACCTGAATCACCCGTACCGGAATGGCTTAAGAAAATGAAGAAATAATAAAATAAAACTATAGTATATGAACAATAATTTTAAATCTTGGCATGGATGGTTGTTGTTTGGTGTTTCAATGACCGTTGTTTTTTGTTTGGGACTTGCTGTATCTGCTTTGTCAGAACGCAGGGCAGAAGTGGTAAGCATATTTAATAACAGAAAGAATCCTATGAAGGGTATTGTACCTCAGAATGAGAAGTTCCAGAGTGATTTCCCAAGAGAATATCAGACTTGGACAGAAACAGCCAATACTGATTTTCAGAGTGAATTTAATGGAAACGTAATGGTTGACGTCCTAGAACAACGTCCTGAAATGGTCATTCTTTGGGCTGGTTATGCTTTTTCAAAGGACTATTCAACACCGCGTGGACATATGCATGCAATAGAGGATATACGAGCAACATTACGTACAGGGGCTCCGGAAAGTGAAAGTGACGGCCCTCAGCCATCTACCTGCTGGACATGCAAGAGTCCTGACGTCCCACGTATGATGCAGGAAATAGGTGTTGATTCATTCTATAACAACAAATGGGCTGCTTTTGGCTCGGAGATTGTAAATCCTATAGGATGTTCAGACTGTCACGATTCTGAAACTATGGATCTTCATATAAGCCGTCCGGCTTTGATTGAGGCATTTGCACGTCAGGGAAAAGATATAACAAAGGCAACACCGCAGGAAATGCGTTCTTTGGTCTGTGCGCAGTGCCATGTGGAATATTACTTCAAAGGAGATGGAAAATATCTGACATTTCCTTGGGACAAGGGTATGACAGTGGAAACAATAGAACAATATTATGATGAGAACAATTTCTCTGACTATACACATGCCTTAAGCCGTGCTCCTATTATCAAGGCACAACATCCTGATTATGAAATATCCCAGATGGGAATTCATGGACAGCGTGGGGTATCATGTGCAGACTGCCACATGCCGTATAAGAGTGAAGGTGGTATGAAGTTCAGTGACCATCATATCCAGAGCCCTCTTGCCATGATAGACCGTACATGTCAGGTTTGCCACCGTGAAAGTGAGGAAACTTTGCGTAATAATGTTTATGAACGTCAGCGTAAGGCTAATGAAATAAGAAACCGTCTGGAAGAAGAACTGGCTTCTGCACATATTGAAGCCAAATTTGCATGGGACAAGGGAGCTACGGATAATGAAATGAAGCCTGTTCTAAAGCTTCTTCGCGAGGCACAGTGGAGATGGGACTTTGGAGTAGCATCACACGGAGCAGCATTTCATGCGCCTCAGGAAATACAGAGAATCCTTTCGCATGGACTTGACAGAGCCTTACAAGCGAGATTGTCTATTTCCAGGATATTGGCAAAGCATGGATATACGGACAATGTACCTATGCCTGATATTTCAACCAAGGAAAAGGCTCAGAAATTTATCGGATTGGATATTCCAGCAGAGAAAGCTGCAAAGGAGCGTTTTATGAATAAGACTGTACCAGGTTGGTTGAAAGAGGCAAAGTCTAACGGACGTATTATTTGATATTTATGTGGAAGAATACTTGGGGAGTAAAAGAAGGAATAATGACCTGTGGCGGATTGATAGCCATAGGTCTTATTTTGCATCTATTTACGGGGGCTGTTGACTGGAGCAGTTTTGCTTGGCCACTTAATATCTGTATTTTAACAGTGTATGTAGTGGTTTTGATAATGCTTTATATTTTAAGGAAAAAGCTATATTTTGTTCGTTGGACAATGTCGTATAATGCAGCTGTACCATCATTGATAGCAGTTGTATTTCTGACATTCCTTATGGGGATGATAAAACAGATGCCGTCTTCTGTTTCTTCGGACGGATTTTCCATATTTAACAGTATGCTTTCTTTTTGGCCTTTCATTCTGGTTTATATTTGGATGACTTCAATAGTGGGGCTAGTTTCTATAAAATATTTGTTCTCATTTCGTGTTGCCAGAATACCATTTCTGCTAAATCATTTAGGGTTGTTTATAGCTTTGGTTTCAGCTACTTTGGGAAGTGCTGACATGAAGAGGCTGACTATGAATACCCGTATTGGTCAGACTGAATGGCGTGCTACAGACATCAACGGGAATTTACATGAATTGCCGTTAGCCATAGAACTAAAGGACTTCAGTATAGACGAATACCCACCGAAACTGATGCTGATAGATAATTCTACAGGAAAGGCTTTACCATATGATAAACCTGAACACCTTTTGCTGGAAGATGGGGTAAATTCAGGTAAGCTGTCAGAGTGGAAGTTTGAAATATTGGACAGAATAGAAATGGCTGCATCAGTATCAGGAGAAGATACTGTAAGGTATGTTGAATGGCCAAGTACCGGAGCCACTTATGCTGTAAACGTGAAGGCTGTTTCCTGTGATGGGAAACGAACTGCAAGTGGTTGGGTAAGCTGTGGAAGTTTTCTGTTCCCATATCAGGCTCTTCGCCTTGATAGTATTTGCAGTCTGGTAATGCCGGATAGAGAACCCAGACGTTTCTCTTCAGATGTAGTTATATATACAGAAAGCGGAAAAAAACAGGAAAAAACAATAGAAGTAAACAAACCTGCAGATATAGAAAACTGGAAAATTTATCAGTTGAGTTATGATGAAAGCAAAGGACGTTGGAGTGATATAAGTGTTTTTGAACTGGTTTTAGATCCTTGGCTTCCGGCTGTTTATGTAGGAATTATAATGATGATGTTTGGTGCTGTGTGTATGTTTGTCACTGCCCAAAAGAAAAATAATTAGAAAATAGGGAAATATGATGAGTTGGGACTGGTTTATATATTTTGCCATAGCGTCTGTATTGTTCTGGATTATAGGTTCATGGAATGCTTTTAAAGAATTCAAAATACGAGCATGTACATTTACTTTTATAGGACTTCTTGTCTTTGGAACATTTATAGTCTTGTTGTGGTATTCATTGGAGAGACCTCCTTTGCGCACAATGGGAGAGACCCGTCTGTGGTATTCTTTTTTCCTGCCATTTGCTGGGTTGATTACCTATATGAGATGGAGGTATAAATGGATACTTGGATTCAGTACTATACTGTCTGTAGTATTCATTTGTGTAAACATTCTTAAACCTGAAATTCACAATAAGGCTTTGATGCCTGCGTTGCAAAGCCCATGGTTTGCTCCTCATGTCATTATATACATGTTTGCTTATGCTATGCTTGGGGCTTCGGCCATAATGGGAATTTATCTTTTATGGATAAAGAAAAATCAAGGCGATGTCAAAGAAATGGCCTTGTGTGATAACCTGGTATATGTCGGATTGTCATTCATGACTCTAGGTATGTTGACCGGAGCATTATGGGCAAAGGAAGCATGGGGACATTACTGGTCATGGGACCCAAAAGAAACATGGGCTGCAGTTACATGGTTTTCATATCTCACATATATACATATGAGGATAGGAATGCATAATAGACGGAAAGCATCCTTGTATGTTTTACTGTTATCGTTTGTGTTTCTGCAGATGTGCTGGTGGGGAATAAATTATTTGCCGTCTGCACAAGGTAGCAGTATACATACTTATAATATGAACTGATTAAACCTTATGATTTATGAGAAGAAGAAACTTATCTATGTTGATAGCATTCTTATTTATAGGAAATGTATCAATCTCTTATGCCCAGGAAGAAAATAACGAAAAAGACAAATTTTTTGTTTCGGCCCAGATTCGTACAAGAGGTGAATACCGTAATGGAGCATTGTATCCGCGTAATGAAAGTGATTTGCCGTCCGGTTTTATAAATGAACGTGCCAGACTTTCATTGGGATATGAACGTCAACGCCTTTCTCTGAAATTCTCTGCTCAGCATGTAGGTGTATGGGGACAGGATGCCTTGGTGGATAAGAACGGCCGTTTCATATTGAATGAAGCATGGGCTGCATTTGAATTTAATGATTATTGGTTTATGCAGTTGGGAAGACAGGCTCTTTCGTATGACGATGAGCGTATTCTCGGAGGGTTGGACTGGAATGTAGCCGGACGTTATCACGATGCTCTGAAAATTGGATATAGAAAAAATGGGCATCAGCTTCATGGTATATTTGCATTTAATCAGAATGACGAGAATATTATAGGAGGAACATTCTATGATAGCAGCAAGACAAAGCTGTATAAGAATATGCAGACTTTATGGTATCATTATGATTTTGCTTCAACCCCTTTACAGTTTTCAATTATGGCAATGAATCTTGGTCAGGAGGGAGGCGATGCTGAGTCAAGAAAATCTGACACTCAATATATGCAGACATTCGGAACATACATTAAATATGCTCCCGGCCAATGGAATTTATCCGGTGCATTTTATTATCAGTTCGGCAAGAATGTATCATCACGTTCAGTATCAGCTTTTATGGGTAGTGCACGTGCTTCATATAATATAAATAAAAGCTGGTCTGTAAATGTTGGAACTGATTACTTGAGTGGAAATGATAAGTCTGACGGAACATATAAGGCTTTCAACCCATTATATGGAACACACCATAAGTTTTATGGGGCAATGGATTATTTCTATGCTTCTGATTTTATTGGAGGTTATAACCCAGGGCTTTCCGATACTCAGATTGGAGTTGGTTATAAGGTGTCTTCTTCAGTATCGATGGGAATGAATTATCATTATTTTGCTACAGCTGTGAAACTTGAAAATCTGGAACGTTCATTAGGATCTGAAATTGATTATCAGCTGGACTGGAAGATAATGAAGGATGTAAGTTTGTCTTTAGGCTATTCTGTAATGTTCGGGACTTCAACAATGGATGTTGTAAAAGGAGGTAACCATAACAGCTGGCAAGACTGGGGATGGGTATCACTGAATATAAACCCACAAATCTTTTGTAAGTGACGATTCCTGTATGAGTTTTGGTGGTAATTATTCTGAATTCAAGTTTCGATAATAAAATGTATATTAAACAGAACGCTCAATTGAGTAAATTACTTATAATTTACTGTAAGTAGAAAATAGAAGACCTGGCAAATAGTCATGAAATAAAAGTAAATGAGCTATTTGTCAGGTCTTCTATTATAATTGAAATTAATCTTGATATTATATGGGCCTTTTAATTTTAGCCAAGTTTAATTCTATGTTACCATTAGATATTCTTTTTATTAATCCTTCCTTTTCCATTTTATTGAATTCAGTTGATAATGCAGGTCTTGTAACATTCAAATATTCAGCCAGCTGCGTTAAAGTATGAGGCATCTTAATGATATTAGAGTCTTTAGCCTGCTTTTTAAACAGATATACTAGGATACGTTCTCTAATTGTTTTTCTGGATAAAACATCCAAACGTACAGTTGTACATATATTACATTTTCCGGATACACAAAGAAAACTTCTTAAAATATCAGGACATTCACTGATGAGACGGAATGTGGAATCCTTTGTAGCTGTCAGAAGTATAGATTCTTCAATCGTTTTAAATGTTGCGGGGAATCTGTTGTCTTCTTTAAACAAATGAGGAGTTGCAAATGCACGTGGGGCCACAATATTTTCGATTAGAACCTCATTGCCATTTGCATCAATAATATTGACCTCTAATTCTCCTTTTAATAAGATATATAGCCTAGAACAGGCTTCTCCTTGTTCTGCAATTATTTCATTATTTTGAATCTTGAATAAATTAAAATCAAGTTCCTGAATGAGTCTCTTTTTTAATATAGTATTTAAATCACGGAATAGTGGTATTGAGAATAATATATCTTTATAATAGTCATTAAATTCAATTGTCTCCATAATCTTATTCTTTTTGAAAATGTACAAAGTTAGTATTTTCTGCCGACATTATGAAACTTTATCCGGACTAATATCCAATCTGATTATCAGATTACTGAGGATTATGTGAACATAGTGTTTTATTCATAGATGAAGTTTCATGTATGTATATTATATGCTTTTCAAAAGTTTAGATTTGAAATATTCGCTGAATAAAACATACAGTTAAGAATGAAAATGTATTGGATTGATTATTTCATCAGGTATTTTCTCTAATAAATATCAATGGTGTCATTTTTATTACATCGTATTTTTTTCATCTAAGGTAATTTTGTCGTATAGTTATAGAATATTTTATACCTAGGTAATAGAACAGAGGTTGTTCTTACCTGTAATATTAGGCAAATATTTAAGCATATTTAGAACTTTATGAGAAAAGTAAGTAGGGAAATGGACAGCAACTGGGCATTGGAAATAATGCGCAAAGCTCCATATATAACGGTTAGTTTTACAAGACCGGACGGTACTGCATATGGAGTACCATTATCTTTGGCCAGTAATGGTGATGATATTTGGTATTTTCATTGTGCTCCAGAAGGTGATAAACTTGATGCTATAGCAGTAAATCCAGAAGTATGTCTTTCTGCTGTTACAAAATGCCAACCTACGGTTGGTCCTAAAGATGGAACTTTCACTCTTCAGTACCGTTCGGCTATTGCATTTGGAAAAGCTGAGGTTGTTACTGATAATGAAGAAAAGATTTTGGCATTGAGATTAATTAGCCAACGCTTTCTGCCAAAACACATGGACGCTTTTGAGGAAGCAGTTAAAAGAAGCCTTCATCGTACAGCTGTAGTCAAAGTAACCTTGTCGTCTCCTCCAACAGGCAAGCGTAAACAATACGATAAGAATGGCGATGAAATGAAGTATGGAAGGATGGAGTAGTAAAATATTAGATTATGAATTTGTTTGATGTTTATTCTATATTCCCTATAAATATTGTTAGGGGTTCTGGTTGTTATGTTTACGATGACAACGGTAATTCATATTTGGATTTTTATGGTGGACATGCTGTAATATCAATAGGGCATTCTCATCCGTACCTTGTAAAATGTATGTATGAGCAGATGCAGAATCTGATGTTTTACTCTAACTCAGTAGTTAATAAACTTCAGGAGAAGCTTGCATATGAATTGGGGGAAATCTCCGGGTATTCTGATTATAGTGCATTTTTTGTAAATTCTGGAGCTGAGGCAAATGAGAATGCCCTTAAACTAGCCTCGTTCCATACCGGAAAGAAAAAGGTGATAGCATTCAGAAACTCTTTTCATGGTCGTACATCAGCAGCAGTAGAGGTAACAGACAATCCTTTGATCACAGCTCCTCTTAATTGCAATGATAATGTATATTTTTCAGGAATGGATATAGCTGAGGTGGAAAGTGTATTGCGTAGTGGAGATGTTTGTGCTGTAATAATAGAAGGTATTTCTGGGGTTGGTGGAATAAGAGTTCCAGAGGATGATTTTCTTAAAGAATTGCGTAAGCTGACTATACAATATGGCGCAATTCTAATTATGGATGAAATACAGTCTGGCTACGGGCGTACAGGAAAGTTCTTTGCTCATCAATGGAGTGGCATTAAACCGGATATCATTACTGTAGCCAAAGGTATAGCCAACGGCTTTCCATTTTCAGGTGTTCTGATAAGTGACGTTTTCAAACCTCGTAAGGGAATGCTTGGAACTACATTTGGCGGTAATCATCTTGGGTGTGCTGCTGCATTGTCGGTGATACAGGTCATGAAAACTGAAAACCTGATAGAAAATGCAAATAATGTGGGAGATTATTTCATACACAAACTGCGTTCTATTGAATCGCCATTAATCACTGATGTTAGAGGACGTGGGCTAATGATAGGAGTTGAGTTTGCCATATCTGTGTCAAAGATCCGAGAGATGCTTCTGTTCAATCACCATATCTTTACCGGATATTCTGGTAGGAATATTCTGAGAATATTGCCTCCATTATGTATTACAAAGTCGGAAGTTGATTATTTCATTGATAAGTTAGTATGTTGTTTGGATAAATTAGGATGTAAGAATGATTAAGGAAGGAAAGGTCCCTTACAGGGTTTTTGTTATAGCAGGTAGTGAACCTCTTGGCTCTGCAGGGATACAGGCAGATGTCAAGGCAATATCTGCATGTGGAGGATACGCTGCAGGGGCTATCACATGTGTTGTTGATGAAGATACAGAGCATGTAAAGGATGTTTGTTTAATACCTGTTGATATGGTAGTGTCTCAAATACAGTCTTTTATGGAGGATGTCGGGGCCGACTGTATTAAGACTGGAATGCTGTATTCGAAAGATTTGGTATTGAAAGTCTCTGAGACGATAAAAAACTATGCTGGTATACCGTTGGTGGTAGATCCTGTTATGGTTAGTTCCTCGGGTGATCAACTTCTTGAAGATGAAGCTATTTTTTGTTATAAAAAGAAACTGATGCCACTAGCCACTATCATTACACCTAATATGCGAGAGGCAGAGATTCTACTCGGGCGAAAATTGAATATACATGGGATTCTAGACGACTTGAAGGAACTTTCTATTTGGGGTAATTCTGTGATAATAAAATCTGTGCCATATAAAGATAAACTTGCAGATTATTTTTATTGTCCACAAAATGGTGATTTTAGGGAATATATTAAACCTATAATTAAAACAAAGAATGTGAATGGAACGGGTGATATGTTCGCATCATCTATTGCTACTTATTTAGCAAGAGGATGGAATATTATTGATGCAATAGATAAATCTGAAGATTTTATTCATAAGGCCATAAGTTATGGAGCAAAATTTTCTTTCGGGACCAGGTTTTGGGCCGGTTTTTCCATTCTACAAGAATTATACTAAATTACAGAAAGAAAATCTCAGATATAGAATGAATATCTCTCAAGACAGAAATAATAGGTGATATATTGTTTGATGTTATTAATTATCTAGAGTGTGAAATCTTGATATATAAAATGATTATTGCATAATATTTTAAAATAGATATTGATTTTATGGAACTTAGATGTAAGAAAGTAAAGGATATTGTCTTAGAAAACTCTGCAAGTGCGTCTGTTTTCTTCAGATATGGGATAGACTATTGCAATGGAAATATGAGTTTGGAAGATTTATCTGGAGAAAATAGCGCTAATATAGATGAAGTCCTCCACGATTTGGAAAATATATCACATCAGGGGACACCATTTTATTTATGGCCTTTAGATTTGCTTTTAGATTATATTATAAAGTATCATCACAGGAATACAAAGGAAAAAGGGGCTTATCTTCTTTCTATGATTGAGAATGTGAAGGACAATTATGGAATGGAATATCCTGAATTAAATGAATTGTTTAATCAGGTTAAGTTGTCAATGCACGACTTGGAATCGCATTTTCAGAAAGAAGAGAGTGTGTTATTCCCATATTTGTATGAATTGTTCGATGCTTCACATAATGAAGAATATATAGAGACTATGCATTGTGGAACAATTTCAAATCCTATCAGAGTAATGACAATGGAGCATGAAAATGAAAGGATGCGCTATATGCATTTGAGAAAGATTACAAACGGTTTTAGAGTACCGGATGAAAATCTTTGTATAAATTATGAACAGATGATGGTTGAACTGGAAACATTTGTAGAGGATTTATTTGAGCATATATTCATTGAAAATAATATTCTATTTCCTCAATTTGAGAAATTGGAGAGAGAATGGGTAAGATGATTAATTATGACGTAAATCCTATTTTTACAGAATGAAATTATGAATACAACACATTTGCAGCTAATTTCCTCTATGATAGAATACTATCGGGGTGATGCTAAACGAATACAACATTTTATCAAAGTATATAATTTTGCTTCATTGCTTGGAAGACAAGAACAATTGGACGAAGAAACTCTTTTTATTCTTGAAACAGCAGCAATTGTTCATGATATTGGCATACGTATATGTGAACAGAAGTATGGAGTTTGTGATGGAAAACACCAGGAACTTGAAGGTCCGGCAGAAGCGGAGAAACTCTTGATAAAAACAGGTAATTATACATGTGAACAGATAGAACGGGTTTGTTGGTTAGTCGGTCATCATCACACATATACAAATATCAGTGGAATAGATTATCAGTTGCTTGTTGAAGCAGACTTTCTTGTTAATATATTCGAGGATGGATTCTCTGCTGAAATGATTGAGAATGTAAGAAATAAGATATTTAGAACACAATCAGGAATACAATGTTTAGAAGATATGTATTTGAAAGCTAACTGATTTTATGATATAGCTTGAGAATACTGTTTTTATATTGTAGTAAGATCTAAATGAAGGAATCCCCTGTCTGGGGGATTTTTTTATTTAGTAGTCATTTTTAAGTATATAAATTCTGGTATGTTGAAAATAGCAAGTAATAGAGATATGACATCTGGATCTCCATTGACTGTTTTGATTAATTTTACAGTCCCTCTTTTGTTGGGCAATCTTCTCCAGCAGACATACTCTATAGTTGATGCAGTAATAGTTGGTAAATTTTTAGGTATAAACTCTCTTGCGGCTGTTGGTGCAGGTACTTCTGTGATAACCCTTATATTGGGATTTTGTACAGGCTGTTGTTGTGGTTTTGGAATCCCTATGGCTCAGAAATTTGGTGCACATGATTATTTGACATTGCGTAGATATATTTTTATTAGTCTGAAGATTTCAGCAGTAATGTCTATAATGATTGCCATAATAACAAGCCTGTTGTGCTCGGATATATTGGGTTGGATGAAAACTCCTGAAAAGATAATGAATAAGGCTTATATATATTTGCTCATTACATTTTTGGGTATTCCATTTACTTTCTTCTATAATCTTTTTTCAAGTATTCTACGTGCTATTGGAGATAGTAGAACACCTTTTTTGTTTTTGGCTTTATCAACTCTGATAAATATATTATTGGATTTATTGACTATTCTCTTATTGGATTGGGGTGTAACTGGTGCAGCTATTGCAACGGTGCTTTCACAAGGAATATCAGCCTTACTTTGTTATATATACATTTACAGAAAGTATGATATACTTAAGGGTTCCAAACACGATAAAAAATTTGATTTAAGAATTGCAAGGCAGTTATTGTATATAGGTATTCCTATGGGACTGCAGGTTTCAATAATAGCTATAGGGATGATTATGCTGCAAAGTGCCAATAATTCTCTTGGAACTGTTTATATTGCTGCATATACTTCCGCAATGAGAATTAAAATATTTTTTGTCTGTTTGCTTGAAAGTCTTGGTATAGCTATGGCTACTTATAGTGGACAGAACTATGGTGCCGGAAAACCTGAAAGAATATGGTTAGGAATAAAATCAGCTTTAAAAATAGTAATAGTATATGTTTTAATATTGAATATAATTGTTTGGAGTTTCTCAAAAGAATTGGTTCTGTTGTTTATTGATTCCTCAGAGATTGATGTTATTGAGAATGTAGCTTTGTTCATAAGGATTTCTGCAATATTCTTTATTGTATTGGGAGTTTCATTTATATTCAGATATACTATCCAAGGGGTAGGTTATACTCGACTGGCTTTGTTTTCCGGAATATCAGAAATGCTGGCAAGGACATTTGTTAGTGTTTTTGCAGTCCCCATATTCAAATTCTGGGCTATTTGTTTTGGAGACCCCATTGCTTGAACGTTTGCTGTATTATTTCTTTTACCTGCATTTAAGTTTGTTAATAGAAAATCGTTGTTAATAAATAACTGAATTTTATATCCATTATACGGAACAAGTATTGTCTATTATAAAAAGCATAAACAATACTTAATTCCGTATATCCCTATTTATATGATAAACTTTAAAATTATTTATATACTTTCTTTATATTAATACTTCGTTAAATTTGTAACTAATCCGTTGAAAATAAGCACGCTGATTGATAAAGTTTAGCATAATAAAATAGGTCAAGTGTCTGATTTTCATTATCTTTAATGGTATCCTACCACACATTAAAGCAATGAAAGGAACAGCACTTGACCAATATGAGGAAATCGTAACCGATGCTTTAAAAAGTTATTCAGCGAAGTTACGCAAAAGTTTTAAAACAGCATTCATCCAACTCATGATTTTGTATATGGCACTGCCAAGAAAGATAAATTTCACCCAAATGGGCCGTTACTCGGACAGTTCGGAACAACGCTTCCGGCAGTTGTTTGAACGTGAGTTTGACTGGATGCAGTTCAATCTCTTCCTTATGCGGCAGCGGTTTGGTGAAAGTGCTAGAAAAGCCATTGCCATAGACGCGAGCTACATTTCAAAGTCGGGAAAGAAGACTCCTTATATTGGCAAGTTCCGGTCGGGATGCGCTTCTGCTATGAAACGAGGTCTGGAAATTCTCGGTATCGGCATTGTCGACATTGACAGTCGGGACTGTATGACGCTGCGTGCGGAACAGACACCGGACAAGGGGTATCTGGAAAAGCAAGGCGAAGATTACAGCCTTGTGGACTGGTATCTTGACGTGCTCCGCAAATACAAGGATAAGCTGCTTCGCATAACACGTTATGTCGTTGCAGACGCATGGTTCTCAAAGGCGAAGTTCGTGGGTGAAGCCTGCCTGATGGGATTCCATGTCATCAGCCGCCTGCGTGATGATGCCGCCTTGTGGTATGCACATGACGGTGTCCGCACGGGCAAGAGGGGACGGCCGCGTATCAAAGGCGAGAAGATTGATTTTGAGAAACTCGACCTTCAGCGTTGTGAAGTTCTCGATATTGAAAGAGGAAAGGCTTACTCAATCAAGGCCTATTCAAAGGCAATGAAACGCAACATCAAAGTCGTGGTTCATTATCCGGAATCAGGAGGACAAAAATCTATTTCTCCACCGACCTTGACATATCGGCCAAAGACATCATCGAATACTACCGTACAAGATTCCAGATTGAGTTTTGCTTTCGGGATTCCAAACAGTTTACCGGACTCAACGATTGTCAGGCAAGAGACTTGAGGAAACTTGACTTCGCTTTCAATGCTTCACTGGCCTCGGTAAACATCGCAAAGGTCATGCGCCAACGATACTATCCG